>Ga0105252_10000001_pt1 | contig 492024 bp, 433 predicted proteins | sample EasRivMeERMZT100_FD_89675 | JGI IMG/M metagenome (GOLD analysis project Ga0105252, IMG submission 89675) | Soil microbial communities from meander-bound floodplain in the East River, Colorado, USA - East River MetaG ERMZT100 | ecosystem: Environmental > Terrestrial > Soil > Floodplain... | reverse complement strand
CGCACCGCGTCGGCCACCCCGCGATCCTCCTCGTTCATGAGCTCGAGGATGCGCGTGGTGGACGCCAGGTCGATTTCGCGCGTGCGCGGGTTACGGCTCTCGGTCGTGAGACGCTTGAGCTCTTCGAACAAACCGCTCGCGGAACGCTTTTCGGGCATGGTGTGGGGCCGCATCCCGGCCTCGGGTGCGACGCGCCGAAGTCTAGCAAAGGGGATAAAAAACCAACAAAGACTATTCGGGGCGGGAACGCGGCCCCCGGGCTCTTTGGTCGCGGAAGGAGAGCCTAGTTCAGCTTGGAGAGCTTGCCGCGCACGGTGGCCGACCCGCCGCTCTGCTTCACCTTGATCACGTACAGGTAGGTGCCGTTCGCAAGCTGGTCGCCCGCGCCGTCGCGGCCGTCCCAAAAGACGGCATTGCTCCCCGGGAATCGCGACGTCGAAGGAATCTCGATCGAGCGGACGCGCTTGCCGCTGACGGTATAAATGTCGATGGAGCCGTCGGTGATTTCCGATTGGTTGGAGTACATGAAGTGGGTCCCCGCGTCGCGGAACGGATTGGGGTAGTTGAGCACGTCGCTCAAGCCCGCCACCTCGCTCACCACCAGCTGATACAAGAACTCGATCGACGACCCCGCGGTCAGGCGTAGCGTGTGCGGCCCGGCCGACAGCGTCTGCTGGAAGGTGACGATCCAGGACAGCGAGTCCTCCGGCGATGGATTGCTCAAGCTGAACGGACTCACGGGCGCGCCGTCCATGAACACGCCGATCTCGGAGCCTTCGATGAACACCGGGAACTCGAGGTCGACGCGGTAGTTCCCGCTGGTCGGGATCGAGCTTCCGTCGGTCACGACGCGTCCGTTGACCGAAACTTCGACACTCGTCCCGACACTGAGCACGAACTCGGCCGCGATGTGGTAAGTCCCCGCCAAGGTGTCGGGTGATTGCAGCGCGCGCAGCACGATGGCGTAGGTCTCGGGGCGAAGCTTGTGCAAAAAGCTCACGCGGTACTGACGCGCGCGCGGGAGCGTGGGATCGGTGAGCGCTTGGATGGAAAGCGAATCGGTGGCGTCCACACCCGCGATCTCGAGCTCGAAGTCGCGAATCGCGTTTTCGTCGGTGATGATGGCAACCACCCGGACCGTGTCGCCTTCGCCGCCCGACCTCAGGAAGTCGCCGGTGGAAACCGCGAGCCCGTTCGCGGTGACATCGAACGAAGGGGGTCCGGCGTCGATTTGGAGCAACGGGTCGCCGAGGATGTGGTAGCGCTCGACCGCTTCGCGCTGCGTGTCGCCCATGGTCGACATCTCGGCCTCGACCAGAAACATCAACTGCCCGAACTTCCACTCGGCCTGAGTCTGATTGAGCATGGTGTCGTAGGGCGCCTGGTAGAACCAGACCTGCGCCATGGTCTCCATGTACGCGTTGTTCGCGCCCAAGAATTCGAAGCCGGTGCTCCCGTAGGTTCCCACCGCACCGCGCTCGTTCTGGAGCAACAGCTGCTCGGCGAACGCGTCGCCGTTGGGTACGTTCTGCGTCGACCAGAGGGTCGACGGCTCGCGGAAAACCGCGTAGTCGGAGAAGTGGCACCCCATGCCGAATATGATCCACGGACGACCGCGGTTCGCGACCCGCAGGTGGTCGCGTCCGGTCCCACCCAGCACCGCACCCGATTCGGTGGACAACAAGCGCTCGTGGGTCACGGTCGAGCGATTCATGTGCGATTGAATGGCGACGAGTGTGGCCCCCGTATTCATCTCGTCGAGCAACTGTTCCGTGGCACCCTGACGCGTGAACGCCCACGCCGCGCGCGCGAGCGCGCACTCGGGATCCGGGTCGGGATCGGGAGGTGGATAGAACGCCGAGGTGTAGCTCCTCAGATAGAACCGAAGCACGTCGTAGCCCGCCGGGAGCGAGCTCTCGATGATCTGCGCCACCGTCTCCTGGCCGCTTTCGAAGCCGGCCTCGCCCGGGTTGTAGCAATACTGGTTCGCCACCTGGAACGCCGCGCTCCCGTCCGAGTACAGATCGTCGGCCACGATGATCATGCGCTTGCGCCAGAACTCGGATGCGTCGGGCGACTCGAAATCGAACACCTTGGCCAGCACGATGTCGAGCTCGGTGGTGGTACCGGCCGGAATGCGACCCACGATCATGTCGGGGTACACGTCGATGACCCCACCCGGTCCGGGGAGCTTCACGAAACGCTTGTCGGTCGTCACGACTTCGTCGTGAGCAAGACCCAGGACGGCGTCGACGAACGAGTACGTGGGCACGAAATTCGGCCCGGAGTCGGAATGGACCAGCTTGTGGTCTTCACTCGAGTCCCCCACCAGGACCAGCGCGCTGGCGTCGCCCCGCTCGAAGAAGTGGTGCGCGAAGCGGTGGATGGCGCGCGCGTGGAATACGCCGCCGTTGAACTCGTCGAACAGGTCGTCGACGTCCACGAGAAGCACGCGATATCCCTGCGCTCGCCGGTAGCTCGCCCACGTCTGCATCTGCGCGAGGTAGATCGCATTCGAGGCCACCAGCACGTCGACGCCCGACTCGGCCGGGTCGCCGATGATGCTGCTCGCAACATCGAGCGTCACATCGGCGACCGGGATGTCGATCATGCGCGAGGTCGGGACCAGCACGAAGTCGCGGCGCGACGGGATGTTCTCACGAAACGAAAACGCGAAGCCTCCCGCCACGTTGGTGAAGTGCGAGGGACCGGTGATGCAACGCACCGGCGCGGTGGGCGCGGTGGCATCGAAGAGCTCGAAGTCGGTGTTGGACGAGAGGCCGGTGACGGTGACGCTGGTGTCGCCGGCCAGCGCTGCGGTGTGGAAGCGCAGCGTGTTGCCCCGCGCGCGATAGAGCGATCCGTACGAGATGTCGATGTAGTTGGTCACCGCTTCAACCAACGAGCGCGTGGAACCCGCTGGGCGCGCAATGCGGAACGTATTCGTGCCCGTGTCCACGTTGGCCGCCGGAATGGTGGCGGCGAAGATCTGCCGACTCTTGTTGTTGATGATGTACGGGTCTTGCAGCACCGTCTCGCCGTGCGAGTTGGCCAACGTGATGCGAATGGTGCGTAACTCGAGCGAGTAATTCCAGCCGTGCAGCTCGGCGCTCACGCCCAGGGTCCCACCGGGGCGGATCGCGCCGACGGTGAAGGGCATGTCGATCGGCCCCGCCTGGCGGCCGCTGGTGGGGACGTATACGTCGATCGCTGTCGGCGCCGGTTCGTCGCGGAAGTAGTCATCGGTCTCGAAGTGCGCGGCGGCCTGGAAAGACGCCGTGGTCGTGTCCACGGTGACGAATCCCGGCGCCGGCGAGCGCGTCGCCATCGCGGTTCCCGTTCCCGGCTCCAGCCAATAGGTGTTGCTCTTCGAGTACTGCTCGCGCGGGTCGCCTTGGGTGGCATCGTCGCGCAGGCGCAAGCCGTAGAAGACCGCCAAGTCGTTCGCGTCGAACACGCCGGCGGTTCCACCCGTGCCTTCGCGGATGTAGACGGGGACTTCGGTCTCTGCCGGCGTCAGCGTGGTTTCGTTGTACGTCCGGCGATACAAGCGCAGGTTGGCGACCGGCTGACCGGCGGGAAAACCAGCCGCGAGGAGTGTGGCGGCCGAAACTTTGTGAACTCCGGTGTCGCGCACGCGCAGCTTGACGGCACCCGGTGCCGCGCGCGTGACGAGCGCGGCGGTGGGAGCAAGCTCGGGTTTGGGCGCGCGCCAGTCGCGCGCCTGTTCCGGGTTGACGAAGAGGTGTCCGAAGATCTCGTTCCATTGGCTGGTTTCGGGCGCGACGCCGGCACCGACGCGCGACTGTCCCCCGTCGAAGCGAACCTCGATCTCGATGCGCGTGGCGACAACGAGCTCGTTGGTCGACGCATCATAGAAGAGCGGATGAACGGTGAGCGGCAAGATGCGCTGGCGGCGGATGTACGCGGGCTCGTCTTGCTCGACGATGTTCGGCGGAGCCCACGCCCCATAGGTCTCTTCGTTCCAGTCGATGCGCTCGCTGGTGACCGGGCCCAGCTCGTCGCCGTAGATCATGATCGGAGTCGGGTGGGGCTCCAGGCGGTGGGTGCCGAGCGCCTCGGAGGCGAGCACGCGCGCGCTCACGGAATACGAGCCCGCCGGCGGCAGTGCGACCATGTACGGGCGCGACAACACCGGGGGCTCGCCGGGTTTGCCGGTCGGTGCGAAACCGCGCACGGAGATCCGTTCGAATCCGGATAGCGCTAGGGACGGCGTGAATGTGGGGCGCGGAACGTCGACCACGAAGCGCACCCGCGACGCGTCCGACTGCACGACGTTGGCGGGGATAGTTCGCGCCGCCGCAGGGAGCCGCGCCGCGCCGCACAGCGATAGGACGACGGCGGTCGCGACGACGAGCGTTCGGGCCGGCTTCGGTCTGGTGCTTCTATACGTCAATGAAATACGCCAGAGGGGATGTCCACAGGGGGCAGGTAGCGTCGAGGAGTAGTCTAGCCGCGCGCGTAAGCGCTGTCAAGACACGTTCCGCGCCCGGCTTACTGCACATAAAAACGAAGGGCCCCCGCGGACGCGAGAGCCCTTCGAAGAAGCAATCGAGAACAGCGAACTACCGATAGAGCGCCTTGATCGCACCCCACGTCGCCGTGTTCACCGCGACGTCGCACAGGCAAGTCGGGCTGGGGTTGATATGCGCAACACCCGTCCCCGGGACGAAAAGATTCCCGTTCGGGAGGTTGCAGTCGACCGCGGCCACTTGACCTGGAATCGGCGTTGTCGGCGCCGGCGTCAACGTCAGACGCGCACACGCCGGGCTGTTGCCCGATCCAAAGTAGCGCACGTTGACCAAGTAGATGTCGCCCGTCTTGCAACCGCCGTAGGCAATCGAGAGGTCAGACGCGTCCCCGAGCAAGAGCATGTCAGGACCCGCGTTGACCTGAAACAGCGAGAGCGTGGAACCGCCGTCCGCCGAGATGGTAAATTGCGCCGCCGCCGCACCACCCGTGTGTTTGTGGATGATGTACGTATCGATGAAATTCGGGAACGGCAGCACATCGACGATGGTGCAACTCGTACCCGGCTGATCGGCGTAGGTACTAATGTCGCCAAACTGAGCGGCCGCGGGCGATGCTATCGCCACTACCGCGAGAACCGTTAGCACAAACTTCTTCATGATAGCTGCTCCTTTTTGCCAGAACCGTGAACCCCATGAACGCGTTCCCTCACGGAGCTCCGACGCCGGCTATCGGGGCGAAGGTACCTCACTCAGCCGGCCGCATCTTTGTTTAACGAATCTCGAGCAATCCGTCGGGCTCGGCCCGTCTTCCTCCTCGACGTGCCGAATATTCTCCCCGCCCCGCGGGACTGTCAAGATTTTTCAACGAGTTGTCGTTTGCAAGCCATGTGCCGCGTACAGAAAGGCGGCTAACTGAAGCCCGTCGCATGAGAACGGTTACAAGGCGGTTGACGGCGGGGTGGCTGGTATTCTGTCAGGCTGGCGCATTGCGGTCCGATCGAGCTCGACCGCGCGCTGGGAACCCAATCGCGCGGTGACGAAACGAGTCCCGCTCCCGGATCGTTGCCGATCCGGGAGCGCATGGACTCACCACGTGACGTTGTCGCGGAGACTCCTAGCGATACAACGCCTTCATCGCTCCCCACGTGCTTTCGGTTGCGGCATTCACCGCGCAGTCAGTTGGGTTGCAAATTTCTCCGTCGGGACCAAAGAACATCTGCCCGCCGCTCGCGGTCTCGAGGTGGGCTGGATTCCCGCAGTCGACGATCGCGATGGAACCCGGAATGGGAGAGGTCGGCGCCGGCACAGTCACGAGCTGGTTCCCACAGTTGAACGGCCCACCAAACCACAGGAAGTTCAGCGTCATGAGGACGTGATCGCCGGTGACGCACCCGCCGTATGCCAAGGACAGGTCGGTGTTCCACGTGCCGAGTGCCAGGTACGGCGTCGTCTGTGTCGTCGCAAACAACCCGGACGTGTCGTTCACCTTGAACTGCGCGGCCGTAGAGCCCGCGTTGAACTTGTGGACGATGTAGGTTGAGTTGCTCCCCGGCGGCAAGACCAAGGTATTGAGAACGCAGTCTTGACCGAACTGATCCGCGTAGACCGAGATGTCGTCCGCCTGGGCTGCTCCGATGCCCAACGAAAGAATCGCAAGCACGGTCAGTAGAATTCTGTTCACAACACTCCTCCTTGGAACAAAGGCGGACGCGTGATTGCGTCCGCCCAAACCAATGCTATCGACACCACGCTTTGGCCGCTTCCAACGTGGTCGAACCCGCGAAAAAGAAACGCGCCCGAGTCGCTGGTGCGACCCGGGCGCGTCCAAACCAAAAGACGGTCTCGGTCTCTAACCTAAACTAGCGATAGAGGGCCTTGACTCCGCCCCACGTGCTGTTCTCGGTCGCGTTCGGCTCGTTGCAGCTGGCCGGGCAGCTATCCTCGGGAACACCCGCGAACGCACGACCGCCGCTCGCGGTCTTGAGCTGAGCATCCGGCACGCTGCAGTCGACGAGGGCAACCGCACCCGGCACCGGAGAAGTCGGGGCCGGATCGATCGTCAACGTCTGGTGGCAGGCGAGCGGCGAGCCGAACCACAGGAAGTTCAACGTCGCCAGGACATGGTCGTTCACGACGCAGCCGCCGTAGGCCAGCGACCAGTCGGTGTTCCACGTGCCGAGCGCCAGGTACGGCGTCGTCTGCGTAGTCGGGAACAAGCCGCCCGCGGTCGCGTCGGTGACCTTGAACTGCGCCGCCGTCGAGCCCGGATTCAGCTTGTGGACGATATACATCGCGTTGTTGCCCGGAGGCGTCACAAGCCCCGACAAATAGCAAGTCATGCCGGCCTGGTCCGCGTAGATGCCGATATGATCGGCCATCGCCGCGCCCGCACACATCGTCAGAGCCAGAGTCATCAATAGAACCTTTTTCATTACAGTTTCTCCTTCAGGACTGGAACTTGAAACGAAGGCTGGATGAACCGCTGTTCGCGTGTCGTGGATGAACCCGATAACTCGTGGTTCATCCAGCCCACTCAACCACGTTCACTACCGGTACAGCGCCTTGATTCCACCCCACGTCGTCTCTTCGGTCGCCACCGGTCCCGGGCAGATCAGCGACGTCATACCGACCGCCGCGAACTCCACGAAATCCGGCCAACGAACGAACGACGGAGACGTCTTGCCCGGATATCCGCCAACCACCAACGGCTGCGGGCCCTGCGCGCAATCGCACACACCGGTCCACAATCCATTGATGGTAACGACGAGCATCGGCGAGAAACCGCTCCGCGGGAAGCCGTACGAGACGGCGTTGCCGTTGGACGAGTCGCCGATGTTCAAATGACCACCCGGAACAACCGGATAGCTGTCGTTCAAGAACATCATCGCCGGGGGGAAGCTGACTTGATAGTCAACGGCCGATACGAACGCGTTACCGTTCAGGACGACGAGATACAGACTCTTGGGGCTGTCAGCAGTCCCGCAGTTCGCCTGCGTCTCGCCGAAGCTACCGTTGCTATCGTCGTCGAAATACACCTGGAAGAAAGGCACCTGCGCCGTCGCCCCGGCGGCCATCAGGCCGACGAACGCGATTGCAAGCACCCCTGCTAGAGCTCTCTTCATAGCGACAAACTCCTTTTATAACTGCAAAGTCACGGTCGCAAACGATTTAGGAGTCACCTACGCCGCTATGCAAACTAGGAGCACGTATGGTTATTGTGCGAGCCGTACTTTGCAAAGTCCGGCAACGTGACCGTGCCGAACGGCGCAGTGTAGTCGATGCACTCATTGTAAGGCTTCGGCGGCGACGTGTAACCGGCGCCAAAGGTCGCGAAATCGACCAGGTTGACGCTGAGGTTACCATTGATGTCAGCCGACTTCACCTTGATGAGGACGCACGGATCGGCGCAAACACCCGCACCAATAACGATGCCCTGCACGACCACGCGAACGCCACCGAGATCGCAACCGCCGGCTGCGATGTCACCGGTAATGGTCGTCACGCCGTTAACGTCCGTCGGGGCTGACGCGTTGATCGCGCCGCTGCCACCGCACAGGTTCAGCAGATCGTTACAACCGATCAGCCAAACGTCGGCAGCCGGAACGCCCACGACAGGAGCGTTCACGTTGTCGCGAACCGTCACTGTGATCGTAAGACCAGCAACGCTCAACAAGTCGCCATCGCTCTGCGGACATGCGAAGATAACGCCGGCCGCCGCCGCTGCAGAGGAATTACACGGATCGACGACACCGCTATTAACGGTCTCGACACCCGCGAATTGCAGGCACAGCAAAGCCGCCGCAGCAAGCGAAAGCACAGCGAACTTTCCTTTCAACATTCCTACACCTCCAAAAAGTGGTTGTGGTGATGGCCCATATTGAGAAGCCTGCCGACGGCGTAATACACTGCCGACGGCCCACCTCCCTCCACCGTTGGTAAAACGACACCTTACTCGACCGGGCAGAATTCTACCACGGATTGAAAAGCAGTGTCAACGCACTATTTTGCGTCCGTATGCGAAGTTCCTGTGAAGACTGTGATCGTTAGTACTCATTTTTGCCCCCCCGACGGCCCGTTTGATTTCGGCTGGGACTAACCCGAATTGAAGGAATGGGTTACGAAAAGGTCGCCGCGGTGTCGAATGGTGGGCGAAACAGGGCTCGAACCTGTGACCTTCTGCGTGTAAAGCAGACGCTCTACCAACTGAGCTATTCGCCCGGCGAACGAGGCGGATCGCGCCGGAGGCTTACAGAAAAGCGAGGGGCACGAGGACGCAGTAGCCCAGCACGAGCAAGACGGGCGCGATGGTGATGTCGTTGATCGCGAGCAGGATGTACCCCGCGACGATCGCCAACAGACCCGCGGTGAACAGCTTCCACCGAAAGTGGGGCGAGGCCTTGGGCTGACTCGGTGTGCTGGGCATCGGCGTTACTACACCACAGGGTGAAAACGGTGTCAAGCAAGCGAGCTCGAACGCTAGCTCCCGTTCGCGGCGCGCCTCGCCGCGTTGCGACGCGCCTCGCGCACGGCCGCGGAATGCTCGCGCAACGTCTTCGAGAACACGTGGCGCCCGTCCCCGCGCGCGACGAAATAAAGCGCCTCGACGCCCTCCGCGGGATGGAGGGTGGCCCGAATGGAAGCCTCCCCCGGGTTGCAGATGGGTCCGGGCGGCAGCCCCGCGTGCCGGTAGGTGTTGTAGGGCGAGTCGATGGCGAGGTCCTTGTAATAGAGCCGCCCCCGGAAGCCTCCCATCGCGTACGCAACCGTCGGGTCCGCTTCCAGGCGCATGCGCTTGCGAAGGCGATTGTGGTACACCGCCGCGATCATCGGGCGCTCGTCGGACACGCGCGCTTCGGCCTCGACGATTGACGCCAACGTGAGCACCTGGTGGCGCGACATTCCGATTTCCCGCGCGCGGCGCTCATGGTCGTCGCTCCACGCGGAGCGTGCGCGCGCGAGCATCTGCTCGACCAGCTGGCGGGCGTTGCTTCCGAACGGCACGCGGTAGGTGTCGGGAAAGAGATAACCCTCCAGCGTCGAAGCGGGGATGTCGAACGCGCGCGCAAGCGTCGCATCGGTCACGGACGCCAACATGGTCGACGAATCCACCCCCACCGAGTCGAATGCGCCGGCCACCTGCCACAGATTGAATCCCTCCGGAATCGTGACCGAGTAGGCGAGGATGTCGCCGCGAACCAACGCGTGCAGGATGTCGATCGGCGGGGTCCCCTCGACGAACTGGTAGGTGCCGCTTTGAATGCGGCGGTCGTCACCCGTCACGCGGGCGTAAAGCTTGAGCGTCCACGGCCGAGGCAGAAGACCGCGCGCGTTGAGCTCGCGCGTCGCCGCGGCGAAGCCGACGCCTTCGCCGATCGTGATGCGAACGCGCCGGCCGGAGTCGGGGCCGTGGGCCTGGATATCCTTCGTCACCCACGCGCCGAAGGCGAGCACCGCGAGTACGGCGATCACCAACACAATTGCTAGTGTCCGCTTAATCACAATTCAGGCGCCTCGCCATCGACTTGGGGTCGACGCTTCGCGTCGAGGTAACCCTGCAAGATCAAGACCGCTGCCACGCGATCGACCGCTCCTTTTTCGGCGCGCGCTCCCGCCAGTACGCGTTGCGCTTCCACGCTGGAGAGCCGCTCGTCCCACAAGTCGACGGGAATCGAGAGCTGGTCCGCGAGGACGCGCGCGAATTCCGCCGCGCGCCGAGTCGAGTCGGTTTCGCGTCCCGATAACGACAACGGCCTCCCGACCACGATGCGCGCGACTTGGTAGCGCTCGCAAAGTGCCCGCAGGTGCGCGAGCACGTCGCCCGACTTGCGGTCGAAGGTGGGAAGCCCCTGCGCGGTGATTCCCAGCGGGTCGCTGATCGCAAGCCCGACCCGCCGCTCACCCGGGTCGACGGAAAGGACGCGCGGCTCTTCGCGCGTCATCAGACCGCGACCCCCGCGTGCCGTTTCAGCACCACCAACGTGAGGTCGTCCTGGTTCTCGCCGTCTCCGAATCGGCGCACGTCCTCGATCACGCGACGGCACAAGTCGCGCGCGGATTCGGCCGCGTGCCGCTCGAGCACTTCGCGCAGCCGAGCGGTACCGTAATAGTCTCCCGATCGCGACTCCGAGTCGGTGACGCCGTCGGTGAATACGACCAAGCCGCCGCCGTCGGGAATCTCGAAGTGGTTCTCGTGGTACTCGAACTCGTCGATGCACCCGAGCACGAGGCCGCTTTCGACCAAGGGGCTCGCGCCTCCGGGGCCGAGCACGAACGGAAAGTCGTGGCCCGCGTTCGCGTACCGCGCGCGACCGGTCTCGAGATCCACCACCACGTAGAACAAGGTGGCGAACTCGGCCGCACTCGTGTTTCGGAACAGCAACCGATTCAATCGATCCATCATTCCGACCGGGTTGGTTTGGGCGTCCGCGTTGGAGCGGACCGTGGCCTGCAGCGTCGCGGTGAGAATGGAGGCCGGAATTCCCTTCCCCGACACGTCTGCGACCACGACCACCAACCAGCGGCGGTCGACCACCACGAAGTCGTAGTAGTCGCCGCCGACCTGGCGGCTGGGTACCGTGACGCCGTAGAGGTCGAACCCCGCGAGCGCGGGCGGTTCGCCGGGCAGCATCTGCATCTGGATCTTGCGCGCGATCTTGAGCTCTTCCTCGAACACCTTGCGGTCCACGCTTTCGGCCAGCAGCCGAATGCTCTGCAGCGCCGATCCCATCTGGGTGGACAAGAGCGAGAGGTGCCCGAGCTCCTCCGCTCCATACGTGAGGCCGTACTCCTTTTCGCCCAATGCTACGTAGGCGACGCAACGCCGGTCGTGCACCACCGGGACGAAGACGTCGACCCGCGGCGGCAAGAGCTCCGGCGCGACGGTGGGCCGCGCCATCTCCGCCGCGGCCAGCGCCGCGCGCTTGCGAGCACTCTGCCAGCGGTGCGGGCGAGGCTCGGCGACGCGCAAGAGGTCGCGACGGCGCGCGGGTTCTCCAATTTCCGCGAGCGCGTTGGACAACGGATCGTCGGTCGAGTACGCGAGCGCCAAGCGCACTTCGGAGGCTTCCAGAGTGTCCTTGAGCCCTTTCGTCACCGCCTCCTCGAGGGCTTCGATGGTGGTGGCGGCGGCGACCGCGTCTCCCAAAACCTTGAATCGTCGCGCAAGGTCGCCTCGACCGCGCCGAAGGATATTCTCCAGCAGAGCCTCTGCGCGTTCCAGCGCGGGCTGGAACGCCAGCACCACCAGCACGATGAATCCGGTTTCGAACGCTTCCTGGCTGGCGCCGCTGTACTGGGAGAAGAAAAGCGTCACGGGGCGCACCAAGGTCAAGTAGACCAGCGCGAACAGGATGGCGATGGACCCGTAGAGCGCGGCGCGCTGCAGGATGTGTCGCACGCCCAAGAATTGCTGGCGCGTGACCGCGTACACGATGGCGGCGCCGCTTGCCACCAGCGAGAGATTCAACAGCGCGAGGTTGACGCGCATGGGCACCAGCGGCGAATTGGTGAGGATGGCGACCTTCGCGAACGTGTAACACGCCACACTCACCGCCACTCCCAGCCCCACGGTGCGGAGCTGACGGGAAAGCCGCGGGTTTCTAAGGCCGCGGCGGCCGCGCCACAAGAGGTCGAGTGCCACCAGCGCATAAATGATGTTCACCAGCGCGAACAGATTGCGGTGAACGCGCTTCAATATGCGCACGAGAATGGCCGCGATGCTGTCGAAGCGGGTGAGGTCGATCTCGCGCACGGCGGTGACTATGTCGCCCTCGCCCGGCAAGACGTTGGGGAGCTTCACCAACTGTTCCAGCATGCGATCGCCGAAAACCATTGCCGCCAGGTGAAAGATGTAGGGCAAGAAAATGACGAGGCCGATCACCGGGTAACGACTGAGCGCGCGGTTCTCGCGCGGGAACGAGAGCGCGAACAACAGGAGGGACGGAAAGTAGAACTCCCACAGGTACTCGAAATTCTGCACCATGCTCGTGTAGAGCACAGCACCCTCGCGCAGCGAGCGTTCGAGGACCAGACCCGATCCGGACAGCAAGGGGCCCAGCCCGGCGAAGAAGAGCATCAAGGCCGCGGCGCGGGTGGGAGCACTGGTGCGCCCAACGCGCAGCAGCGTCAACCCCAATAGGAAGATTACGACGCCGCAAACGAGGTAGAGGATTGAAACGAGGACGGTGTTGGCGCCGGTCATCACGAGCCGCTCCGACGACCGCAAGGATGCGGGTCGCGAACTCCCCTTCTACGCGCGCGCTCGAGAAGCGGTTCCCCCGTCGACGCGTACGGGGCGCGGATCACTCGTCGGCGTTGCCCCCGCCGCCGCGCAGCTTCGTCAGCTCGACCGTGAGGCCCTTGTCGTCGCACTTGAACTGCAGATCGTCGGTGAAGGCGCGCATGATCAAGATGCCGCGGCCGCGCTCGCTCATGGGGTCGGGCCCCGATTCGTCGCGCAGGGCCTTGGTGAAATCGAAACCGGTGCCCTCGTCGCGGACGGTCGCGATGAACGTCCCGCCGTTGAATCTCAGCGTGACCACCACGCGTTTGTCCCGGGAGAAATGATTGCCGTGCTCGATGGCGTTGCTGCACGCCTCCACCAGCGCGGTGCTGACATCGTTGATCGCGTCGGGCGAGAAAGAGAATTCGCGCGCCAGGTCCTGAATCGCCGCGTCCACCGCCCCGAGGTATTTGAGGTCGCTCGGTATGTTCAGGATCATGTGCTCGACGTTGTTGCTCTTGCCCATACGCCGTCCTCGGACGGTGCGACGCGCGTCAGCGCGCTGCTTGCGAGAAACTCCGGACCGCTTCTTCCTCGGAATTGAACGACTTGAACAACAGGTTCAGCTTAGTCACGTAGAGGATGCTTTCGATGCGCTCCGACGCGTGCATGACGACCATGTCGCCGCCCGCGTGGCGCACCGTGTTGTAATTGTGGATCAGGATCCCGAGGCCGGTCGAATTGATCCAAGACACCTTCTCGAGGTTGACGATGATGTTCTTCTTGTTCTGGTCGAGGAGCGACTTGAAGACGTCTCGAAACGCGTCCGCGTCGGGGCCGCCGGTGAGCTTTCCGTTCAAGTCGAGGATGGCGGCCGAGCCGACTTCCCGCTGCGTGATCTTCAAACCCACACCTCCTACGCGCGGTCGCCGCGATAGATCGCTTCCAAGACGAAGCGCATGTCGGGCGGAAGCGCGGTCGTAAAACTCACCCGCGCGCCGCTCTCCGGGTGCGCAAACGACAACCGGGATGCGTGCAGCGCGTGACGGGGCATCTGCCTGACGATGTTCTCGAAGGTCGCTGCGCGCGCGCGCCGCTTGCGACCGCCGTACGTGGAATCTCCCAACAACGGAGTCCCTTCGTGCGCCATGTGAACGCGTATCTGGTGCGTCCGCCCCGTTTTAGTAGTCACGCGAATATAGTCGAAATGAAAATAGGTGTCTACCACGAAGACCTCGGTGCGCGCCGGGCGCCCGCCGTTCGATACCACCGTCATCTTTTGACGGTGCACGGGGTGGCGCGCGATGGGAGCGTCGATCGAAACGCGACGAGCGCGCACGTTGCCGACCACGATGGCGTGATACGTCTTCTCGAATTCGTGCGACTTGATGGCGGCCGACAGCGCGCGGTGCGCGTGGTCCGTCTTTGCAAGCACGATCAAACCCGAGGTGTCCTTGTCGAGGCGGTGTACGACGCCGGGTCGATCGCCGCCGATCGACGAGAGCACCGTGCCCCGGCCCAGCAACGCGTTGACGAGCGTGCCGTCCCAGTTTCCGTGCGCGGGGTGCACCACCACGCCGGGCGCTTTGTTGACCACCACAATGGCGTCGTCTTCGAAGACCACGGTGACCGGAAGCGATTGGGGCGCGGGCGCTGCGTCGGTGCGCGGGCGCGGCAACATGGCGGGGTCGATGCTCACCGTTGCGCCCGACGACAGCGCGTAGCTGTCGGGACGCGCGCGATCGTCGACGCGAATGCCGCCGGCGGCGTTGAGCGACTGCGCTTGCGTGCGCGAGAGGCCGGGCACGTTCGCGGCACAAAAACGATCGAGGCGCTGGTCGGCGCCGTCTTCGGTGACCGTCAAGGTGATCTGCGACGGGGACGGTTTCACACGGGGCACACGGTGGAACGAACGAGGGCGAGGTTAGGCGCGCGGAGCGATGTCGTCGCTCGCGTGACCCGAGTGGCCGGTGGCGGCGTCGACGACCAACGACCGCCCGGCTCGTTTCGGGAGGAGCGCATATAGAATGAGCATCGAGGCACCAACCGTGACCCCGATGTCGGCGACGTTGAACACAGGCCAGTAGTGACCGCGGAAACCAATCTGGATGAAATCGACCACCTCGCCGAAGCGAATGCGATCGATCAGGTTGCCGATCGCACCGCCGAGAATCAGCCCGAGCCAGATGCGGCGCGCGCGATCCTCGCGCGGGAGTTTGACGCCGAGATAGGTAATGAGGACCGCCGCCACCACGCTCGCGGCGACGAAGAAGACCCGCCCGCCCTGAAACACGCCGAACGCCGCACCCGCGTTCTTGACCAGCGTAATATTGAAAAACCCTTCGACGATCTCGTAGTTGCGTCCGTTGCTCCAGAACAGGTACTTGGTGATCTGGTCGATGACCACGATCAGGACAGCGGGCAAGAACAACGCCACGCTAACTCCTCTGCAACCGTTCGAGCTTCGACTGGCACTTGATGCACAGGCGTGCGGCCAGGAAAGCCTCGAGACGGCGCGGCGGTATTTTCTCCTCGCACTCCTCGCACACGCCGTAGGTACCTTTATCGATGCGACGGAGCGCGTCCTCGAGCGCCATCAGGTAGTCCGTGCCCTGGCTCGCGTGCAGGAAGGCCTGCTCCTGCTCCATGGCGTCGCTTCCGACGTCGGCCATGTGGTTCGAATAGCTCTGGTTACCGGATTGGGCGGCGGCCATGCCCTGGATTTCCTCTTCGATCATGCCGATGCGTTGGACGACGCGCCGGCGTTCGTCCTCGATGAGCTTCTTGTAGCGCTGCAGATCCTTCTTGTTCATGTCCTCGCAAGCCTTTCTGGAATAAAGCGTTACGCCTGATTACGCCGGCGCCAAAGCGCACGTAACATAGTATTGGGTTGCAAAGCTGTCAATCCGATTTCTGGAGCCACAGGATAACTCGCTCACCGTCCAAGTCAAACTCGGCGCTGCCGCTCCAATCGACCGATCCCCGGGCGACATCCTCCGCCAGCGTCTCGCCCGCGATCAAGACTCCCTGGGTTTCGAACACGCGCTGCACGCGAGCGCCGCCCTGGTAGCGAAGACGGATGCGGTCCGTCACATCCAGGCCCGACTGCTTGCGCAGGTTTTGCAGCCGATTGATCAGCTCGCGCGCGTCGCCCTCGAGCTTCAAGTCGTCGTCGATGGCGAGATCGGCGATCACCGTGAGGCCGCGCTCTTCGCGCGCGCCGAATCCCGCGACCGGTGTTACCGCGATGGTCGCATCCTCGCGCGTCAGTGCCACCGCTTCGCCCCCGTCGCCCACCGTGATGTTCGCGGTACCCTTCTCGCCGAAGAGCAGGAGGGCGTCGGTCCCCAATTTGCGAATCGCGTCCGCGATGGGGGGCACGCGCTTGCCGTGCTTCTTCCCCAGCACGGGAAAATTCGGCGTGGCGGCCAACGTCACGAAACGCACCAAGTCGTCCACGCGCTCGATCGACCGCACGTTGAGCTCGTCCTTGACCAGGGCCACCACGTCTCGGTCCGAGAAGAAGCGGTCGAGCCTCGAGGTGTCGGTCGAATGAACGAGCACGCGAGCGAGGGGCTGTCTCACGCGCACTGCGGCGTCGTTTCGCACCGTGCGACCGAGCGAGGTGACGTCGAGTGCGACTTCCATGGTCGCTTCCAGACGCGCGTCGATGGCGGCCGCGTTCGAGACCGGAAAATCCTCCAGGTGCACGCTCTTCGAACCAGCCCGGTCGGGGGTGGTACGGCGCAGAGCGAGATAGAGGTCTTCGGAGAGATACGGGACCAACGGCGCCAGCAAGCGCGCGACGCCGTCGAGCACGGTGTAGAGGGTGTGATACGCGGCCGTCTTGTCGGGTCCCGCTGCGCCCTTCCAGAAGCGGCGGCGCGAGCGGCGGACATACCAGTTCGAGACCTCGTCCAATACGAAGCGTTCGAGCGTGCGCGCCGCGCGGGTCACGTCGTACTCGTCCATACACTCGGTGACGCGCGCCACCGTCGAGTGATAACGCGACAGGATCCAACGATCGAGTAACGTGGGGGCGCCGGCGTCGCGACCGTACGCGTAGCCGTCGATGGTCGCGTACATGGCAAAGAAGGCGTACACGTTGCGGAGATTCTCGAGCATCTTGCGGGCGGTGTCCTTGACGCCGTCGCGGTCGAAGCGCGTCGGACTCCACGGCGGGCTGGTGGTCAACAGGTACCAGCGCAGCGCATCGGCGCCTTCTTCGTTCAAGATGTCCCACGGCTCGACCGTGTTGCCCTTGCTCTTCGACATCTTCTGGCCGTGCTTGTCGAGAATGAGCTCGGTGGTAAGACAGTTGCGATACGGGCTCTTGCCGGTCAGGAACACCGAGATCGCGAGCAGCGAGTAAAACCAACCCCGCGACTGATCGATGCCCTCGCAGATGTAGTCGGCCGGGAACTGCTTCGCGAACATCTTCGATTCGTCCCACGGGTGGTGATACTGCGCGAACGGCATCGCACCCGAGTCGAACCAGACGTCGATCACTTCCTTGACGCGCTTCATGGTTCCGCCGCACGCGCACTCGAGCTCGATCTCGTCGACATACGGTCGGTGGAGGTCGAGTTCTCCGGAGGGCATCGACACCGCGCGCTCGCGCAGCTCGTCGATGCTGCCGATCGCGTCCTGCTTTTCGCACGACGCGCAGGTCCAGATATTCAGCGGCGTGCCCCAGTAGCGCTCGCGCGACAGCGACCAATCGACGTTGTTCTCGAGCCAGTTGCCGAAGCGGTGCTGGCCCACTTCCTTCGGTATCCAGTTGATGGTGCGATTTGCTTCCATCATGCGGTCTTTGTACGACGTGGTGCGGATGTACCACGCGGGCCGCGCGTAGTACATGAGCGGCGTCGAGCAGCGCCAGCAGAACGGATACGAGTGCGTGATCTTGCTGCTCTTGTAAAGGCGCCCGTCTTTTTTCAGCGCCTTCGTGATGGCCGGGTCCGCGTCCTTGATGAACTGGCCCTTCCACTCCGTCACCTGATCGACGAAGTGCCCGTTGGGAGCGACGGCTTGGATTAGCGGGACGCCCTGCTCTTTGTGCAGACGATAATCGTCTTCGCCGAAGGCGGGCGCGATGTGGACGATGCCGGTGCCGTCTTCCAAGCTGACGAAGTCTCCCGCCAACACGCGAAATGCGTTGGCCGTGTCGGCGTAGTACGGGAAGAGCGGTTGGTAACGCTTGCCAACCAAGTCAGCGCCCTTCATGGTGCCCAACACTTGGTATTCGCCTTCGAGCGCCGACAGCCTCGCTTCCGCGAGGATCAAGGTGCGGCCGTTGTGCGACACGCGCGCGTAGTCGTGCTCGGGCCCGACCGCGAGCGCCGCGTTCGATATCAGCGTCCAAGGCGTCGTCGTCCACACCAGGAAGTCCTCGTCGGCGTCGGCGCTTCGGAACATGACGAAGATCGACGGGTCGGACGCGTCCTTATAGCCCTGGCTCACCTCGTGGCTCGAAAGCGAGGTTTCACAGCGCGGGCAAAACGGCACGATCTTGTGCCCCCGATAAACCAGGCCCGCCTTCCAAAACTCCTTCAGAATCCACCACACCGACTCGATGTACGAATTGTGGTACGTGACGTAGGGGTGCTCGAGGTCGAGCCAGAAGCCGATGCGCTTGGTGAACGCGACCCAATCTTTCTCGTAGCGAAAGACACTCTCGCGACACTTGCGATTGAACTCCGCGATTCCGTATTCCTCGATCTGCTCCTTGCGCACGATGCCGAGCTCGCGCTCGACTTCGATCTCGACCGGCAGACCGTGCGTGTCCCAGCCCGCCTTGCGAACGACGCGGTGCCCGCGCATGGTTTGGTAGCGGCACACGAGGTCTTTGCACAAGCGCGCGATGACGTGGTGCACGCCCGGACGCCCGTTCGCCGTCGGAGGTCCTTCGTAGAACACGAACGAATTGGCGGCGGGCCGCGACTCGACGCTGCGCTCGAAGACGCGCTCGCGCTCCCAAAACGACGCGAGCGCCTCTTCGGCGCGCGGGACGTTTTCGCTCGATGCAAGTTTGGGGAATGGTGTCGGCTTCATGTCGCTACATGGGGCGCGGCGTCGCGCGTGAATCTAGGCCCGTTTCAAGTACTCGACCACGAAGGAGCGCAGCTTGGGCTCGGCGGCGTTCGCGGTGGCGATGATCTTCGCAATGTCGGCCGCTTCCAATGCGTCGGGCTTGCACAAATCCGTCACGACGCACAAGCCGAGCACTTTCATCCCGCTGTGCACGGCCACCAGGTTCTCCGGGACCATCGACATGCCCACGACGTCGGCGCCGATGCGGGAGAGAAAGCGATACTCGGCGGCGGTCTCGAGATTCGGCCCCGCGACCGCAACCAGCACCGCGCGGCGCAGCGGCGTACCCAGCTCCAGCGCCACGCGCTCGGCCAGCTCGCGCCGCGCCCGGCTGTACGGCTCCGACATGTCGGGGAAACGATCCCCCAGACGATCGTCGTTCCATCCGATCAACGGGTTGTCGCCCATCAGATTGATATGGTCGGTGACGACGGCGATGTCACCCAAGTCGAGGTGCGGGTTCATACCTCCCACCGCATTGAAAACCACCAGATCCTCGACTCCCAACGCACGCAGGACGCGAATCGGAAAGGTGACGTCCTGCATCGAGTAGCCCTCGTAATAATGAAGGCGACCCTGCATCGACACCACCGACTTTCCCCCCAACGTTCCCAGCACGAGGTTGCCCTTGTGACCTTCGGTGGTGGAACGAACGAAGTGCGGAATCTCCGCGAACGGCACTACCGCCTCGACGCTCATCGCGTCGGCGAGATCGCCGAGCCCGGTGCCGAGAACCAGCCCGAAACGCGGGCGAGTCTTCGTGCGTGCACGGACGAACGCCGCTGCTTCTTCAATGCGATCGAAAAGCCCGTGCATAGAGGGGCGGTATGATAGCAAAAGCGGACTGGGCCAGGAACGGCAAAACGGCTCCGGAACGGAGCAAGGGCAGGATGGTGGCGCGGAGCTTAGCGGCCGCGTTCGTCGTTTTGACGCAGCGTCGAAGCGATGTTCTGAAGGTCGCGACGAAACTGATCCATGTTCCACTCCGACTCGGCGGTCTCCCTGATCGGGGCGTCGGAAGTCGGCGCGGTTCGCGGCGCGTCCGCGTCGGAATCGGAAGGCTCGCTGGCTCCGCCTTGCAAGACGTCGCGCTGTCCCTGCGAGAGGCGCTCGAGGATCTCGCCGAAGCCCGGGAGCGCCTCGGTCGGCGCCGCGGCGGAAGGCTTCTCTTCGAAGATGCTCGACGTGCGCTGCGGCAACGTGTCGGGACCTACCCCAGACGACTCGAACAGCCCGGACGATCGCGGCGGAGCGGGCCGGCGGGGTTCGTACTCCGTGTCGGCCCGCGACTCATCCGCCGACGCCCGGTCTTCGGCTTGGAAATCGCGTCCCGCGGACTCGATGAATTTCACGTGCGACTCGGCGACAACCCTCATCTTCGCGAGGTACCCGTCGCGCTGCGAGCGAAGTCGCTGCACTTCCTGGCGCAGGCGCGCGCCTTCAGACGTGATGTCGCGCAGCGACTTTTGCGCCTCGAGCTGGGCTTCCTTCACGATCAGCACCGCTTCCCGCCGCGCATTGTCCTTCGCTTCCACGGTCACGCGCTCTGCGGTGAGGAGGGTGTCGCGCAGCGTGCGCTCGATCGAACGGTACTCCTGCACCTTGTCGTCGAGCTCGAGCAGTCGCTCGCGCAGCGCCTTGTTGTCGTTGAGAACGGCTTCGTACTCGTCGGCGACTGTCGAGAGGAACGCGTAGACCTCGTCTGCGTCGAGGCCACGCATGGCCTTACGAAACTCCTGCTTGCGAACATCCAGCGGTGTAATGCGCATCTCTGTACCCTCCTGATCCTAGCGCTGCTGCAATCTACGAGCCAACAGCGATCGCCGCAACGGCATTCAAATCAAGTCGTTACGACGGACCACACGGTCGCCCCCGGGCCAGGATACATGAACCCTGCCCAACTGGTAAGAATTTTCTCACCCCGGCGGGCGCTCGCCCGTTATACCCCTGCCAACCCGCACCAGCGTCGAGCCTTCCTCGATCGCCGCCTCGAAGTCGTCGCTCATTCCCATGCTGAGGACCGGGAGCAGACGCCCAGTGGCTTTACGAAGCTCGCCGGCAAGGTGCGCCAGGGTTCGAAAGCATGCGCGCGTTTCCGATTCGCCGCCCGACAACGGCCCGATGGTCATAAGGCCGGCCCAATCGAGCGCGCCCAAGCCGACAAGCTCGTTGCCCGCGGCCTGCGCCTCCTGGGGGGAAACGCCATGCTTGTTCGCTTCGCCCGATGTGTTGACCTCGAGCAGCACACGAACCCGAAGCCCTCGTTCGATCGCGAGGCGATCGAGTGTGTGCGCGATGCGAACGCTGTCGACCGAGTGGATCATCTCGACGCGTCCGACCACCTTGCCGGCCTTGTTGCGCTGCAGCGGTCCCACCAAGTGCCAGCGACACGAGGCCGCGCCGACGTCGTCTTGCTTGGCCAACATTTCCTGCACCCGGTTTTCACCGATGTCTATGATTCCGGCGTCGATGACCTGGCGCACAACATCGGCGCCGAAGGTCTTGGTGACGGCGACGATGGTGACTTCGTCGCCCTCGCGGCCGGCGCGGCGAAGGGCGTCTTGAACTCCTTCGCGCACGCGCGAAACGTTATCGGCGATGCTCGTCATAGGCGGAGGATTCTAGCCCATTGTTATGCACACGCCATCCACCAAGATTCCACATTGCGGCGGGCCTCAAGGCCGCTTATCTTTATGACAGTAAACGAGATAGGCACGAAGAAGATAAACGTTTCACAACCCGGAGAAACTCTTGACGGTGATAGGGGTGGTTCGTAATATCCGCGAACCTCAATCGGTAGGGGGTTCGCGCAGCGGCGCACCCAACATGTTGCGTCAAACACCGCAACGACTTATTGTTGGGTCGGCGTGACGACGCGGGCGAGCCCCAACCCGATTGACTCTCTAATCCGTTAGAAAATATAAGGTTAAGAAGTCTATCGGCTCCCCGGCCGCTAGGAGAACTATGGAAATCAGCAAGGTCAAGAAGCGCAACGGTTCGATCGTCGATTTCGACCGCGCCCGCATCGAAAACGCCATCGAGAAAGCGTGCGTCGCCACCGGCGTCGCCGTCGCTTCCGAGTTCTACTCCACGGTGACCGACGATGTCACCGGGCTCATCGAGCAGAAGTTCGACGAGCGCATTCCGGGCGTCGAAGACATCCAGGACATCGTCGAAATGATGCTCGCCGAGCGCGGCCTGTTCGAGGTGGCCAAGGCCTACATCCTGTATCGCAAGGAGCGCGAGGCGGTCCGCCGCCACCGGCAGGATGAGCTCCTGGAAAAAATCGACCGCCGCGAGATCAAGGTCGTCAAGCGCAGCGGCGAGACTGTCGAGTTCAACATCGGCGAGATCGAAAAGGCGATCACCAACTGCTGCATCGGCCTGGAAGATTCGATCGACGTGATCGGCATCCTGCGCGACACCAAGCTGGGGCTGTACGACGGGATCAAGACCTCAGAGATCAATCAGGCCGTCATCATGGCCATCCGCGCGCGCATCGAGCGCGACCCGGTCTATTCTACGCTCGCGGCCCGTTTCCTATTTAATGATCTCTACAAGGCCGTTCTGGGCATGGACGAGTTCGCGGCCACGTTTGCCGAGGCGCACCGTTCCGGCTTCGCGAACAAAATCCAAGCGGGCGTCGACGCGGGTCGTTTGGATCCGCGTCTGCTCGATTACGACTTGGCTCGTATGGGCGCCGAGCTGCGCCCCGAGCGCGATTCGCTCTTCACATACCTCGGTGCGCAGGTGCTCTACGATCGTTACTTCCTCAAGAACTTGCAGCAAGACATCCTCGAGACGCCGCAGTACTTCTGGATGCGCATCGCGATGGGCTTAGCACTCAACGAGTCGAAGGATCGCGAAAGCTGGGCGCTCAAGTTCTACGACGTGATTTCGTCGCTGCACTACGTGCCGTCGACGCCAACCTTGTTCCACTCGGGCACCAATCACCCGCAGATGAGCTCGTGCTACCTGACCACGGTGAAAGACGACCTCTCGCACATCCTGAAATGCGTCGGCGACAACGCGCAGTTGTCGAAGTGGTCCGGCGGCCTCGGTAACGACTGGACCAACATTCGCGGCACCGGTGCCCAGATCAAGAGCACCAACGTCGGCAGCCAGGGCGTGGTTCCGTTCCTGAAGATCGTCGACGCCACCACCGCCGCCATCAATCGCAGCGGCAAGCGCCGCGGTGCGACCTGCGTCTACCTCGAGTGCTGGCACTACGACTTCGAGGACTTCCTGGAGCTGCGCAAGAACACCGGCGACGAACGCCGCCGCACGCACGACACCAACACGGCCAGCTGGATTCCCGACCTGTTCATGAAGCGCGTGCTGGAAGACGGCTCGTGGACGCTGTTCTCGCCCGACGAGACGCCGGACCTGCACGACCTCTACGGCCGCGCGTTCGAGGTGCGTTACCAGGAGTACGAGCGCATGGCGGACGCGGGTGAGATTCGCCTGTTCCGAAAGCTGCGCGCGATCGACTTGTGGCGCCGTATGATCACCATGCTGTACGAAACGGGCCACCCGTGGATCACGTTCAAGGATCCGTGCAACCTGCGCTCGCCGCAAGACCACGTCGGTGTCGTGCACAGCTCGAACCTGTGCACCGAGATCACGCTCAACACCTCGACCGACGAGACCGCGGTGTGCAACCTGGGCTCGATCAATCTTTTGCGCCACATCGAAGAAGGCGAGCTGAACCACGAGCGCCTCAAGTACACCATCAAGATGGCGGTTCGCATGCTCGACAACGTGGTCGACTTGAACTTCTACCCGACCGAGGAATCGCGGAACGCGAATCTGCGCCACCGCCCGATCGGACTCGGCGTCATGGGGCTGCAGGACGCGCTCTACATGCTGGACCTTCCCTTCGACAGCGACGGCGCGGTCGGCTTTTCGGACCATCTGCAGGAGTTCATCTCGTACCACGCGATTCTTTCGTCCGCGGAGCTGGCGGAAGAGAAAGGCCCCTACCAGACGTTCAGGGGCTCCAAGTGGGACCGCGACCTTTTTCCTATAGACACTCTGGCGCTGCTCGAGGACGAGCGCGACCTGTCGACCGGCGTCGACCGCCGCTCGTGGATGGATTGGAAGCCGGTGCGCGCGATGGTGAAGGAGCACGGCATTCGCAACTCGAACATGATGGCGATCGCACCCACCGCGACCATCGCCAACATCGCCGGGTGCGTGCCGTCGATCGAGCCCATCTACAAGAACATGTACGTGAAGTCCAACTTCAGCGGCGAGTTCACCATCATCAATCGTTTCCTGGTGAGCGACTTGAAGGAGCTCGGCCTGTGGGACGAGGACATGATGGAGAAGATCAAGTACCACGATGGTAGTGTGCAGGCCATCCAGGAGATCCCCGCTGCGGTGCGCGCCAAGTACAAAGAGGTGTTCGAGATCAACCCGGTTTGGATCGTCACCCACGCCGCGTACCGCGGCAAGTGGATCGACCAGAGCCAGTCGGTCAACGTCTTCACCACCAGCACGTCGGGCAAGCAGATCTCGGAGACGTACGTCGCGGCGTGGAAGATGGGACTCAAGACGACGTACTATCTGCGCACGTTGGGTGCTTCGTCGATCGAGAAGTCGACGCTGGATTCGAAGAGCAAGAAGTTCGCGGGCGCGGCGCACGTCGCGCCGGAGCCGGTGGCTGCGAGCCAAGTGCCCAAGGCGTGCTCGATCGAGGACCCGACCTGCGAGGCCTGCCAGTAGTCGAGGCGTAATTCGCGCGGCGAGTGCGAAGGAGAAAGAGGAACATGGAACGACCGAACGAGAAACGCCTGCTCAACTGCTCCGCGGTGGATCCCAACAAGATGCTGCCCATGAAGTACAACTGGGCGCGGAAGCACTACAAGGACGGGGTCGCCAACAACTGGACGCCGGAGGAAGTGAACATGCAGAAAGACGTCGAGATGTGGCGCAGCCCCGACGCGCTCTCTTCGCACGAGCGGCGTCTGGTGCTGTGGAACATGGGCTTTTTCTCCACCGCCGAGAGCCTGACGGCGAACAACATCGTCCTCACGGTGTACCGGCACGTCACCAATCCGGAGTGCCGGCAGTATCTCTTGCGCCAGGCGTTCGAAGAAGCGATCCACACCGACGCCTTCATCTACTGTTGCGACACGCTGGGGCTCGACCCCGACGAGGTCTACAACATGTACACGCAGATTCCGAGCATCAAGGCCAAGGACGACTTCGTCATCGACATCACCAAGTCGATCCTCGACCCGAACTTCAGCACCGAAGGCAGGGACAACATCCAGAAGTTCGTGCACGACCTGGTGGGCTTTTACGTCGTCATGGAAGGCGTCTTCTTCTACGCCGGCTTCGTCATGATGCTTTCGTTCCTGCGACAGAACAAGATGGTCGGCGTGGGCGAGCAGTTCCAGTTCATCCTGCGCGACGAGTCGGTCCACCTCGCCTTCGGCTGCGATCTCATCAACAACATCGTGATCGAGAATCCGGAGATCTGGACCGAAGAGTTCAAGGCCACGCTGGTCGCCAACATCAAGCACGCGGTTGAATTGGAGCACGCTTACGCGCGCGACTGCCTGCCCAAGGGCATCTTGGGGCTCAACGCCGACGCCATCCACCAGTACGTGAAGTACGTCGCGGATCGCCGGCTGGAACGGATCAACCTCCCGAAGCAATACAACGTCGCCAACCCGTTCCCGTGGATGAGCGAAGTCATCGACTTGAAGAAGGAGAAGAACTTCTTCGAGACGCGCGTCACGGAGTACAAGACGGGGGGCGTCTTGAGCTGGGAGGAATGAGGCCCGGCGGCTTACCAACCGCCGAACTCTAGACGCCCCGTCCTCGCCCGGCGGGGCGTCTTGCTTTTGGAATTTGCTTTGATGCCTTCACGCGGCGCGGGATATACTTCGCGCCATTCTTCCGAGGTGTCACCCTGCTCCACGCATTTTTGACCATCGGCCGAGTGCTGCACGAGGTGCGCGTGCTTTTCGGCCAGCGCTTGGTACCGCTGATGGCGGCCGGCCTGGCCTTTCACCTCTTGCTGGGATTGATTCCCTTCCTCTTCATCACCACCGCCGTTGCGGGCTGGGTGTTTCGCAACCAACCGGTCAGCAGCAACCTCTACGACACCTTGCTCGGTCTTCTTCCGCCCGGAGCCGGCGAAGCGGTGCTCGAGAACATCGCCAAGCTGGTGCAAAGCTGGCAGGGCTTCGGCGTCTTGGGTCTGGTCTCGCTCTTCTTCGTCGCGGCCGGGCTGTTCGAATCGCTCGAGTGGAGTATCAACGGTGCCATGGGCTCGCGTCGCAAGGTCGGCTTCTTGAAGCGCCGACTCCTCACGTTGGCGTACGTGATGGGTGCGATGCTCTTCTTCTCGGTGGCGGCCGTCGGCGACTACGTGTTCCAGCTCGTGCTCGCGGCGCCTGGGTTTTCCGAGCTGACCACGTGGGTCAGCGTCCCGCGTCGTGCCTTCTCGCTGGGCTCGTTCGCCGTGTTCCTGCTGATCCTCTACCTTTCGATTCCCGCGCGGCGACCGCAGGTGATACGGGCGGTGATCGTCGCCATGATCGTGGCCGCGGTGTGGGCGGTGTTTCAAAAGCTGGGCGCGTCGGTGACGGTCGCGATCTCGCGCCGACACGCGGTCTATGGTGCCCTCGCCGGCGGCGCACTCTTTTTGACCTGGATGTACCTGCTCGCGATGTTCATTCTGCTCGGAGCGTTGGTGCTGGACGTGTGGGCACGCGCGGCCGAGCGACTCCCTCTCGACGCGGAAACCGGCTGGTCCGAAGGGATCGGCTAGCGCCGTCGCCGCACGCCCATGACGTCGAAGCCGCGCGACGGTGCTCGCGTCGTCATCGTGGGGGGCGGTTTCGGCGGGTTGTACGCGGCCAAGACGCTCTCACGCGCGGGTGCGGACGTCACGGTCGTCGACAAGCGTAATTTTCACCTCTTTCAGCCGCTGTTATATCAAGTCGCGACCGGCGGACTCTCGCCGGGCGACATTGCTTCGCCCATTCGCTCGGTGTTGAAGCACGGTCGCCGCGTGCGCGTGCTGCAGGACGAGGCCGTGGACGTGGTGCCCGACGAGCGTCGCGTGGTGCTGCGCGGAGAAGCGGCGGGTTCTGTCGCCTCGGCTGCCGCCCTCGAGTACGACACCCTCGTGGTCGCGACCGGGTCGCGGACCTCGTACTTCGGCCACGACGATTGGGCCGCGCGTGCGCCCGGCCTGAAAACCGTCGAGGATGCCATCGAGATGCGCGGGCGGGTGCTGAACGCGTTCGAGCGCGCGGAAAAGGAGCGGGACGAGGCACGGCGCGCGGCCTTGCTCACGTTCGTCATCATCGGCGGCGGACCGACCGGCGTGGAGCTGGCGGGAGCAGTCGCGGAGCTGGCACGTTCGACCTTGGCGCGCGACTTTCGCGCCTTCGATCCACGCGCCGCGCGCGTGCTCCTGCTCGAAGGCGGCAATCGCATTCTGCCTTCCTTTCCGTCGTCGCTCTCCGCGCGGGCGGTGCGGTCGCTCAGAAAGCTGGGCGCTCAGGTCCGAATCGGTGCGATGGTGACCGGAGTCGACGCGGACGGAGTAACGGTCACGCACGAGCGCGCGCACGAGCGCATCGACGCCGCCACCGTGTTGTGGGCGGCCGGTGTCACGTCGACGCCGTTCGGTGATACGGTGGCGGCGCGCTTCTCCGCCCAGCGCGACCGCGAGGGGCGACTGCGCGTGACGCCGCAGCTCACACTCCCCGGCCGCGACGACGTCTATGTCATCGGAGATCTTGCGCTGGTCGCGGGCCCCGGCAACGCGCCGCTTCCCGGCGTAGCACCGGTCGCGATGCAGCAGGGCGCGTACGTCGCGCGGCGGATTCTCGGGCGTACCAACGAGCCCTTTCGTTATCGCGACAAGGGCCAATTGGCCGTGATCGGTCGCAACGCTGCCGTGTGCGCGCTGCCGCGCGCGCGCTTCTCCGGCTTTCCCGCCTGGCTGCTGTGGCTCTTCGTTCACATCGCGTACTTGATCGAGTTCGACAACAAAGTGCTGGTTATGGTCCAATGGGCTTTCGCGTATCTCACGCGCAAGCGCGGCGCGCGCTTGATCACTCCGGAGCCGAAATAGCGATGCAGATCGAAGACCTTCGTGATGTCAAAGGGGTACTCGCCGACATGGACGGCGTGTGGTTCGTGGGCGATCGCGCGCTCCCGGGCGCGCTCGAGACCCTCACACGGTTGCGCGCGCGGAAGATCCCGATTCGCTTCGTCACCAACACGACCACGACCACGCGGGGGGAGATGGCGAGAAGGATGCTCAGTATGGGCTTCGACGTGGATGCGTCGGAGTTCGTGACTACGGCGGCGGCGGCCGCATCGCTCTTGCGCGCAGCCGGCATCGAGCGCGTTCGCCTGGTCATATCCCCATCGATTCGAGGCGAGTTCGAAGGCCTCTCGACCCGACCGCCGCACCAAGCGATCGTCATCGGCGACATCGGGCGCGCGTGGAACTACGACCTCATGAGCGAGCTGTTTCGACAGATCATGGACGGCGCGGAGATCGTGGCGCTCCACAAGGGCCGCTACTGGCAGGTCGACGACGGACTCGCACTCGACATCGGCGCCTTCGTCGCGGGGCTCGAACACGCGACCGGCAAGGCGGCGGCCGTGGTCGGTAAGCCCTCTCCGGCCATGTTCTACTCGGCCCTGACCGACCTGGGACTGGAAGCGGACGATGTCGTCATGGTGGGCGACGACATCTACAACGACGTCGCCGGCGCGCAGTCCGCCGGAATTCGCGGCGTATTGGTCAAGACCGGCAAGTATCGGGAAGAACTGGTGGCAGCGAGCGGCGTGACGCCGGATCTGGTGGTCGAGGAGATCGGAGATCTGGCGCGGGTCTTGTGAGCGCGACTACTCGCCCGACGGCACCGGGCTATCGAGATCGAGCACGATCTTCCACGTGCTGTCCGGCATTCGCTTCCAGATGCGCAGGTAGTAGCTGGTCGATATTTTCTCGTTGTACGTTACGTCGCAGCGTCCGTAGGTGAATCCGAGATCGCCCTCGCGCGAAGCTTGCGCGGTTGTGGTCTGCATGCGACGCGTTCCCGGCTGCTTGACGAGCAACGCACGCGCCTGCTCCTTCCCCACGCCCGGCAGGTCGCCGTTTCGGTACATTCGCACGTCTTCGCTCGCGAAGGTGTCGTAGGCGTCTTCGACTCCGCGCGAGGCCGCTTCGATGAAATCCCGCTCCTCTTGCTGCACCGCTGCCAGCGCTTCCTGCGGCGTCACGACGTCGGCCGGCTTCTCCGAGGTCGCGGTTGCGAGCGACTTTGGCCGTTCCACGCGCGCGTGAGAAATACCCACGTCGATCGCCACTTCCCACTCGCGATCGGCGCCCCGCTTCCACACCGAGACATAGTGTCCGAAGGCACTCGGCGCGGCCGTGCTGTCGGGACAAAACGCCCACGGGCCGGTCGTGTAACCCAGGTCGTTGGATGCACTGACGTCCGCGAACGCGGGCTCCCACGCGAGCATCGCCGGCGACTTCGGTCGTGCGCGGTACCACGCCTTGCCCTTTACGGGCTCGGGGCGAAAGACGACGCCGTCATCCGCGAGATACGCGATGAACGCGGCCCGCATTCCCTTCTCCATCGACGCTTGCGCAAACGCGCGCTCGGCGCCGACCAACGAGGCCAGGTCGGGCGGTAGCGCTTTGCCTGGTGCCGCGCATTGCGCGAGCGAAACGGCGAGGGCGGACAATGTCGTAAGGGTCATCGTCACTCCTCTCGAGGGAGCGAACAGTCACAGCTTCCAGTAAGGCGATTGGGCGCCTTTGACGCGTGCAAGGACTTCGCCGAAACGGCCGTCGGCGGCGCCCGATGGCTTGGGGCCGTCCACGCTCCTCAGGCGGCCCAGCACGGTTTCAACACTCGACGCCAGCGCGTCGACGTTGTAGCCGCCTTCGAGCACGGCGATCAATCGACCGTTGGCGTGCTCGCGCGCGACGGCGAGCAGCGAATCAGCCATGGTCGCGAAGCCGTGCTCGGTAACGCGCATGCCACCCAACGGATCCGACGCGTGCGCGTCGAAGCCCGCGGACACGAGCACCAACTGCGGATCGAACTGGCGGGCGATCGGTTCCACGACGCGACGAAACGCGGCCGTCCATTCCTCGTCGCCGAAGCCGCCCGGCATGGGAATGTTGACCGTGAGCCCGCGGCCGTCGCCGTCGCCCACTTCGTCGACCCGCCCCGTCCCCGGATAGAACGGAAACTGGTGGAGCGAGATGTAGAGCACATTCGCGTCGCTCCAGAATATCTCCTGCGTCCCGTTGCCGTGGTGGACGTCCCAATCGACGATGAGGACACGGTCGATTCCGTGTTGCGCGCGCGCGTACGCGGCGGCGATGGCCACATTATTGAAAAGGCAGAATCCCATCGCGCGCTCGCTCTCGGCGTGATGACCGGGCGGACGCACCGCGGCGAACGCGTTGTCGAACTCGCGAGCGACCACCCGATCGACCACATCGAGCGCCGCACCCGCCGCGTGACACCCAACGTGGTAGGAGTCTGCGACCGTGAAGGTGTCGGGGTCGAGCATCAGCGAGCGACCGACCGTGGATGCGATCGTAGCGACGTACTCGGACGTGTGGGCGAGGGACAGCTCCTCGAACGTCGCGCGACGATGAGCGGGAAGTACGGTGACGCCGATCGCATCCGCACGTCGCGACAACTCGAGCAACGCCTCCATGCGCTCAACCCGCTCCGGATGCCCATCGGGGTTGCGATGTCGAAGATAGATCCCGTCGATGTGAAAGGCGGTTTTCAATCCTCTTCGTACTGCGTTTTTAGTTTTTCGACCACGCTTGCGTCCGCCAGCGTGGTGACGTTTCCCAGCGCGCGTCCTTCCGCGACGTCGCGCAGGAGGCGTCGCATGATCTTCCCCGAGCGCGTCTTCGGCAGGTCGCCCGCGAACACGATGCGATCCGGAATCGCAAACTTCCCGATCTTCTTCACCACCCACTCCTTCAATTCCTTCTCCAGCCCATCGGTCGCGGTAACGCCATCGCGCAAACTCACGAATGCGACCAGCGCCTGTCCCTTCAGCTCGTGCGCGACACCGATCACCGCCGACTCCGCGACGCGCGGGTGTTCGACGAAGATGCTCTCCAACTCCGCCGTGCCGATGCGATGCCCGGCGACGTTGACCACGTCGTCGACTCGTCCCACGATCCAGTAGTAGCCGTCTTTGTCCTTGCGCGCGCCGTCGCCCGGGAAGTAGATGCGTTTGCCCTTCCACTTCGACCAGTAGGTCTGCTTATAGCGCTCGTGGTCACCGTAGACGCCGCGCAACATTCCCGGCCACGGCTTTCGAATCGCGAGGTAGCCCGCGTCGACTTCTTTGCCGTCTTCGTTCAAGATCGCCGCGTCCACGCCGAAAAACGGACGCGTGGCACTCCCCGGCTTGGTTTCGGTCACACCCGGCAGCGGCGTGATCATGATGCCGCCGGTCTCGGTTTGCCACCACGTGTCGACGATGGGGCACCTCTTCCCGCCGATCGCCTTCTGGTACCACATCCATGCTTCCGGATTGATCGGCTCACCGACGCTACCCAGCAGTCGCAACGACGAGAGGTCGGACTTCGCGGGCCACTCGTCGCCCCATTTCATGAACGCGCGAATCGCGGTCGGCGCGGTATAAAACACATTCACTCGGTAACGCTCGATCAATTGCCAGAAGCGCCCGCGATCCGGCCAATCGGGCGCGCCTTCGTACACCAGACACGTGGCGCCGTTTTGCAGCGGTCCGTAGACGATGTAGCTGTGCCCCGTCACCCAGCCGATGTCGGCCGTGCACCAAAACATGTCCTCGGGTTTCAGGTCGAACACGTACTTGGTGGTGAGATACGTGAACACCATGTAGCCGCCGGTGGTGTGAATGATGCCCTTCGGCTTGCCCGTGGTTCCGCTCGTGTACAGGAGGAACAGCATGTCTTCGCTGTCCATTTTTTCGGGAGGGCAGTCCGCGGAGAGGTCGCGGGTGATCTCGTGGTACCAGTGATCGCGGCCTTCCTTCATTCGGCACGGAAACGGATCGGTCGGTCCGCGCCGCACCACCACCACGTGCTCCACACTCGGTGTCTCCGCCACCGCCTCGTCGACGATGTCTTTGAGAGGAAGGACCTTTCCGCGACGCCATCCACCGTCCCCCGTGATCACGAGCTTCGCCTGGCAATCCTGCACGCGGTCGCGAATCGATTCGGCGGAAAAGCCCGCGAAAATGACCGAGTGCACGGCGCCGATGCGTGCGCAAGCGAGTAGCGAGATCACCAGCTCCGGCGTCATCGGCAGATAGACCGCAACGCGGTCGCCTTTCTTGATGCCGAGCTGCTTCATCGCGTTCGCGAACATGCCGACTTCGCGCGCGAGGTCCCCGTAGGTCAGCACGCGACGATCGCCCGGCTCCCCCTCCCACACGATGGCGGCCTTGTGACGCGTCGGAGAATCGAGGTGCCGGTCGAGACAGTTGTAGGAAATGTTGGTCTTTCCACCAACGAACCAGCGATAAAACGGCGCCTTCCTCTCATCGAGCACGTTGTTCCACTTCTTGAACCAGTGGAGCTCGCCCGCCACCCGCGCCCAAAACTTGCGCGGATTTTGAATGCTCTTTTTGTAGAGTCGCCGGTATTCCGCCTCGGAGCCGATGTGGGCGCTCGCTCGAAACGCCTGCGACGGCTTGAATCGGCGCGATTCCTTCAACACCGTGTCGAGCTGCTTCATGTCGATGCCGGCCATATCTTGCCGCGCTCCTTTCGCTTGTCTTTGCGTCGCGATCGCGACTAGTCTATCCAAACGTCGCGCGGCGACCAACGTCGTTTTTCCGCGGCGCTTTCGAATGCGAAAACGAATCGATCGAACGGCGGCCGCGTGGGCGTTCTACGACTGGGCGAACTCCGCCTTCTCGACCACGGTGATGGCGGGATTTTTCCCGCTGTTGTTCAAGCAATACTGGAGCGCCGGCGTCGACGCGACCGAGTCGTCGTATCGACTCGGCGTTGCCAACTCGCTCTCCAGCCTCGCCATCGCGCTCGTCGCACCCGCGCTCGGTGCTATGGCCGACGCGGGCGGCGCGCGCAAGCGCTTCCTGTTGGCGAGCGCTGCGATCGGTATCGTCGCAACCGCGCTGTTGTTCTTGGTGGGAAGCGGCGCGTGGACCACGGCCGCCGTCGTGTACGTGATCGCCGTGATCGGTTTCTCCGCGTCGATGATCTTCTACGACGCGCTTCTACTCGACGTGTCGACACCGGAGACGTCGGACTACGTCTCCGCGTACGGTTTCGCCCTCGGCTACTTGGGCGGCGGTCTCCTGTTCGCCGTCAACATTCTCATGTACCGAATGCCCGAGAGCTTCGGGCTGAATGACAGCACCACAGCCGCACGATGGTCGTTTCTCACCGTCGCCGCATGGTGGGCGCTATTCTCGATTCCGTTGGCTCGTGTCGTGAGGGAACGACGAGCGAGCAAGACCTCCGAGCGTCCCGCCGCGCTAAAGTCCGGCTTCAGAGCCCTCGGGGACACGTTTCGGAATCTACGCCGCCATCGTTTCGTGTTCTTGTTCTTACTCGGCTACTGGTTCTACATCGACGGCGTGCACACCATCGTGCGGATGGGAATGGACTACGGCCTGTCGCTCGGGTTCTCGGCGGGGACCTTGATCGTGGCACTACTGATGATCCAATTCGTCGGCTTTCCCGCGACCATCGCCTTCGGTAAAATGGCCGGGCGCGTCGGCGCGCGAACCGGTATTCTGATCGCGATCGTGATCTACATCCTGATCTGTGCCTGGGGGTATAGAATCCAAAATGCGTGGGAATTCTTCGTGCTCGCGGGCGGCATCGGGCTGGCACAGGGTGGGATCAACAGCTTGAGCCGGTCGCTCTACTCGCGCCTCATTCCCGCCGATGAATCGGGGCAATTCTTCGGCTACTACAACACCATCGGACGTTTCTCGGCGGTGCTGGGTCCCTGGTTCATGGGTGCGGTGGGCCTGGCCACCGGGAACCCGCGCCTATCGATGCTGGCCTTGATTCTCTTCTTCGTGGTTGGGGGCGCGTTCCTGCTTCGGGTCCCCCGGCAAGAAGTGGAAGGAACCCCGTGACCGACCTCCGTCAATTGGTCGAGCGCTTCAACCGCGAGATGGCCCGGGCCGTCGCCGAGGGCGTGTACGAACCGACCGCCGCATCACTGGCGACCACGGGTGGCCGGCCATCCGTCCGCATCGTCCTATTGAAGGAGGCCGACGAGCGGGGGTTCGTGATCTATACCAACATCGAGAGCCGGAAGGGCCGGGAGCTGGTGATGAATCCCTGGGCGGCGTTGTGCTTTTGGTGGGGCCCGATATCGACGCAGGTACGGGTCGAAGGAAGGGTGGCGCTGGTTTCCCCCGAGGAGGCCGACGCCTACTTTGCTATCCGCCCGCGCAGCAAGCAGATAAGCGCCTGGGCGTCTCGCCAGAGCGAGGCCGTCTCGTCCCGGCAGGAGCTCCTCGACCGGGTCGCGCAGCTCGAGCAACAGTACCGAGGCCGCGTCCCACGACCACCCCATTGGACTGGAGTTCGTGTCGTCCCCGACCGGATCGAGTTCTGGTACGGGCACGAAGACCGGCTCCACGAACGGTTCGAGTTCCGTCTCGAACGAGGTCGATGGATCGAGAGGATTTTATCGCCGTGAAGATTCTTTAACGAAGTTTCCTTTTGCGCGTGACCGCGATCCCTGCTAAAATATAGTCATCCCGCCACTTCCAGAGGCGTTCTGCCCCGGAGAGCCCTGGTGTAAGGAAGTTCGGATGTGCCCAAACGGAGGACCCGAATCGTGAGGATCCGCCTGATAATTCCTACACTCGCTTGTGCGGGCGTTTTTGTAACGGCTGAAGCTCAGGCCTTCACGCTTCACCGCATCGCCGCCTCGCTGGGCGTCCGTCACATCGCCTCCCTTGACGTCAGCAACATGGCGACCGGGCTTGCGGGCGCCAACCTCTCGCTCGACACCCAGCACGCCGTCACCACACAGTTCGTAGAGCTCACCGACGCGCCGAGCACCGAGATCGAGGTCCGCTTCGTAACCGAGTGCGACGCGGAGATCGAAGTCGTCAACGAGCAGGGTGTTCGCGTCTGCAACGCGCGCGTGCACATGCCGGCCGGCGTGCAGAAGCTCGGCTTCTGCGGCCGCGACGCACAGGGTCTGGCACTTCCCAACGGCGTCTACTACTACAACGTGATCGTCGGTGACGACGTCAGCACGACGCGCATCACGATCGTCCGCTAACCACTCTCCAGCGCTCTCCAACTTAGCGGCGGCACCATTGCCGCCGTTTTTGTAGTATCCACCGGCATGCACGACAGCAGCGACATCGTCGTCGTCGGCGCCGGTGCGGCCGGGCTCATGGCGGCGATATCCGCGCGCCGTGCGAACTCGTCTTGCCGCGTGGTCATCCTCGACGGTGCGAAGAAACTCGGCGCCAAGATCCTGATTGCCGGCGGCGGGCGATGCAACGTTACCCACCATGAAGTGGACGAGAGCGCATTCGCGGGCTCGACGCGGCCGGCGATTCGCAAGGTACTGGGACGCTTCGACGTGACGCGCACGGTCGCGTTCTTCGAAGAGATCGGCGTGGTGCTCAAGCGCGAGGAAACCGGCAAACTCTTCCCCACCACCGACGACGCCCACACCGTTCTCAACGCGCTACTCGATGAAGCGCGTCGCTGCGGTGTCGAGATCATGCATCCGCGACGCGTCGATTCTGTTGCACGCGCGGAAACGGCGTTCGACGTGCGGGGTGATTGGGGCACCATCGAAGCCGCGCGCGTCATCATCGCGACCGGGGGCAAGAGCATCCCGAAGTCCGGTTCCGATGGTTTCGGCTACCAGTTGGTGCGCGCGCTCGGACACTCGATCACACCGCTGGTGACACCGGGCTTGGTTCCCCTAACGCTTCCGCGCCATCATTTCCTGTGCGCGCTGGCCGGTGTCACACTCGACGCCACCATCGAGCTGCGCTCGGGCCGAGGCAAGCGGCTGGTGTCGTTCACCAACTCGACGCTCCTCACGCACTTCGGTCTTTCGGGGCCGTCGGTGCTCGATATCAGTCGCTACTACCTGCACGCCATCGCGTCGGATCCCCGCGCGACGTTGTTCGTCAGTTTTCTCCCCGCGTCCAACCAAGACGCGCTCGATCGCGAGCTGCAATCGCTGAAAGCCAAGTCGGTCGGCGGGTTGCTGCGCGAGCGATTGCCGGAGCGACTCGCGCGCGCGTTGTGCGAGCACGCGGGTGTCGACTCCGCGATAAGAGGTGATGCGCTGCGACGCGAACAGCGCCGCGCGGTCGCGCAAGCCGTGTGCAACTTCGCGCTCCCCATCACCGGCTCGCGCGGTTACAACTTCGCCGAAGTGACCTCGGGCGGGGTTCCGTTATCGGAGCTCCACCTCGATACCATGCAGTCGCGAAAGTACGAGGGTCTCTATCTGTGCGGAGAGATCTGCGACGTCGACGGGCGCATCGGCGGTTTCAACTTCCAATGGGCGTGGTCGAGCGGATTTGTGGCGGGAACGGCGGCAGCGAACGCGTGAGGCGGACGATCGAGCTACCAGCCCATGCGCTTTCGCAGCGAGGTGATATGCGCGACGTGGTGCCGGCTGTGCCATCCATAGTTCACGGTGACCACCGCCAGCGATTGATCGCCATTCTCAGGGTGGAAGTACGTGCGCTGAAAATCCTTCTCCTCGAGCGATTTCAACAAACGCACCCACCGCTCGTGGAGCGAATCCATGAGGGCGAGCGACGCGCCTATCGGGCCCTGGGCGTCGCCGAGCTTCGCCCACGCAGCTTCGTCGTACGGCTTCACCGTGGGGTGTTCTTCGGTCAGGCCGAGCTTCATGCGGATGAACGCGTTCATGTGGCTCTCGGGAACGTGGTGCACCACTTGACGCACGGTCCAACCGCCGTCGCGATAGGGTGTGTCGAGCTTCTTCTCGTCGAGGCCGCGCACGGCGTTACGAAGCGCCGCCGGGCAGGCGGCAATCTCGTCGATCGCAGCGCGAATGTGGTCCATGGTGACGGGCTTGGGAGCAGAGAAGGGCCCAATCGGATAACGGAGGTCGTCCATGGCCGCGCAGCATACCATGGGCACGCGGCGGTGTGATAGAGTCGGGCCATGGCGCTCGCACGACCGAAAGAACCGGTGCGCATGGTGTACGCCCGCCCCGACGGCTCCATCCTCGACCACCCGAGCTTGCTCCTCGCCGGTGTCGGCGGTGGAGCACCTCGCCCCGTGCGCGATGACGAGTTGATTCCGCTTCCGCGCGGGAGCGATCTGTTTCTACTCCCCAAGCGACGCCCGATCGGCCTCGACCCGTCGAACGGAGCCGCGATTTCGTGGGACGACGAAGACGCCACCGCCGTGGCGGCGTTTCTAGCACCCGCGTGGACCATGTTTCTCCACCCCGCGTATCAAACGCTCGACGAGGCACCGGCGCTGCCGCTGTTCGCGTATTCCGCGTTGGGCTTCGCGGACGGGCGCTTCTGGGCGACGGGCACCCGCGTCGACGAAGACATCCGGCAAGACCCGTGGCGTTTCGATGCGACGCGCGTGGAGAAGCAGGTCGCTCGACGCCTCGCGGGGTCGCCGGAGAATTTGGTCGTGCAGCAGCTCGAGCAGTGCGCGCTCCAGTACGGATGCCGCGCGGCGCAGAATTTTTTCATCGGCCGGCACGAAGCGCCGATTCCAACCAGCGTCGCGTGCAACTCGAAGTGCATCGGTTGCATCTCGCTGCAACCCGACGGCGAGTTCCGCGCGAGCCACGACCGCATTCGACGAGCACCGCGACCCGACGAGATTGCCGACATGGCGGTGGCCCACATCGAGCGCGTGCCCGAGGGTGTGGTGAGCTTCGGCCAGGGTTGCGAGGGTGAGCCGCTGCTCGGCCGCGACCTGCTACCGGAGGCGGTGAAGCAGATTCGCGCGCGCACGTCGCGCGGCACGGTCAACGTCAACACCAACGGGAGCCTCCCGAACGTGGTCGACGCCATGTGCCGCGCGGGGCTGGACGCCATCCGCGTCTCCATGAACAGCGCGCGCGATCCCGTCTACACGGCGTACTACCGGCCCAAGAAGTACACCTTCGACGACGTACGCGAGACGCTGCGCGTCATGCGACGCCACGACCGCTTTCGATCCATCAACTACTTGGTGTTCCCGGGTGTGACCGACACCGACGACGAGCTCGATGCCATCTCCTCCTTTATAGAGGATTCCGACCTGGACCTGATCCAGATGCGGAACTTGAATATCGACCCCGAGCTATATCGGGCCCGGTTGCCGCAAGGAACGGCCCGCGAAGGGTTTGGGATGGGCGTGTTCATGCGGCGGCTGCAAGAACGATTTCCCCACCTGCACTACGGGTACTTCAATCCGTCGAAGGAAACCTACGCGCGCTGGCGATCGCAGCGAGCCACGTGCTAGAATTGAGCGTGCCCGCCTAACCAAGCGACCCATCTCGGAGGCCCTTCTCGATGCTCAAGCGCTCGGCGTATCTGCTCCTCGTCTGTCTCACACTCGCCTTCGCCCATACCACCTTTGCCGCCTCCGGGCTGGACGGGCTGACGCTCGTCGTAGTCGATGCGCCGGATATCGCGGCCCTGCATCGCGCACGGGCGTTGGTGCACGAGAAGGGCGGAAAGATCGGCGTGATGGTACCGCCATCTCTAATGATCGGTTGGGTCGACCCCGCGACCGCCGCCAAGCTCGTCGGCCGCGACGGCATTCGCGATATTCGTTGGAGCGAAGCAGTCCCGGCCCACTACGCGCTCACTGACGACCAGTCGCTCTGTGCCATCGAGACCTTCAACACCGTTGTGAGTGGAGAGTACGCGCGCCGAAAAAGCGAAGAGATCGAGTCGCTCGCCCCCCGTGTTGCTTCGATGCCGCGCGAGGCCGACGCGCTCGTGCGAGAAGCAGCCAACGTGTCCGACGTCATGGAGAACCTTCGTCGCGCCGGTCTGGACCAACCGACCCTCGGCGCCCGCGGGCTACTGCCGCGCCCCGGACACGATGGAGCTTCGTCGTTCACGTGGGCCGACAAGATGACGGGCACGGTCGCGGTGACGTTCTTCCTGGTCGAGAGCGATGGGACCGGCGCCGACCCCGATTCGTGGACGTGGACACCCCAGGACATGCAGGTGTACATGGACGACGCGGTAATCGGCCTCTTGTGGTGGAGCGGACGCGCGGCGGGCCACCGCGATTGCTGGGTCACCTTCCTCGTCAATCACGTATCCGGGCTCGACCCGCGCTGCCACCAATGGGTCGAGCCGTCGTTGCACGACAGCGGTTTCGTGTCCACCTGGGCGTCGAACGTCATGACGAAGATGGGCTACACCACGGGCAACCACTTCAGCAAAGTGGACGCGTTCAACACCTGGCAAGAAGCGACCTACCAAGCTAGCAGCGCGTACTCGGCCTTCATTGCCTACAACCCGATCGGCGCGCCGTCGTCGTTCGCCGACGGCGGCTACGCGTTCGCGTGGATATACGGCCCGTACTTCTGGAGCTTGTTCCGAACCCCGGGCTGGTCGCACGACGTGGTCGTGTCGCACGAGACCGGACACATCTTCGGCGCCTGCGACGAGTACGCCGGCGGGTGCTCATCGTGCGCCGGCACCTGCAGTGCGTACGGCGGCCCCAACGCGAACTGCGAGGAATGCAATCCCATGTCGCGGCCGTGCATGATGCGGTCGAATGAGAACGGGCTGTGCCAGTACACCAAGACCATGATCGGGTGGGACGCGTTGACGCCGTGCGCGCCTTCTCCGCCGGCACCGCTTCCTGCCCCCACTTTGACTTTCGCTACCCCGGGTAACGGACTGGAGGGCGGCGAGGTGAATTTGACGCTCACCGGCTCGAACTTCGTGGCCGGCATGCAGGCCGAGCTGGGGCCCGAAGTGTTCGTGCACACCACCACCATCACGAATTCGACCACGCTTCAGGTGTGGGCCACCGTGTTCAACGGCGCGACCTTGGGACCGGTCGACGTCGTGGTGCGCAACCGCGACGGTCAAGCCGCGACCCTGGTGGACGCGTTCGAGATTCTCCCCACCCGCCGGCACTACTATTCGCCGACGGGCGGAGACGTGTTTCCTTTTATCACTCCCGCCAACGCGGGCACCACACTCACCGAAGTGATGGCCGCGGCGGCTAACGGCGATACCGTGCTGGTTCCCACCATGACCTTCTCCGCGTTCTCGCTCGGGATCGATCGCGGCGTGATACTGCAGGGCGCGTGGAACCCGTCGTTCACGACCCGCAACCTCGCCACCGGCAAAACCGTGATCGACCTGTCCGGCATCGTGGACTTCTACCCGCAATCCGACGGCGCGGGTATCGACGGGTTCATTATCGAGAACGGCGACGGGAAGCAGGACTTCGTTCCCATCAACGCGCGCTTCGCCGGAGCGGTGCGCGTGTTCCAGAGCGCGGTATCGATTCGGAATTGCGAGATACGCAACAGCACCACCGGCCCGCAAGAACAGCTCGGCTTCGGCGGCGGCATTTACGGCTACCAGTCGAGCATCACGATTACGAACTGCGACATCCACGACAACATCGCGACCAAGGGCGGCGCACTCTACCTCGACCAGTGCACGGGATCGATCACCGGATCGAATATCGATCACAACGACGTGGTGACGACAGGGACCGCTCAGCCCGAGGGCTCGGGCGTATACATTTTGGGGACGAGCGGCTTCACACTGACCAACAACACCATTGGTCATCACACCGGCGGGCAGAGCGGCGGCGGAATATTGGTCGAGAGCTCGAACAACATTCTGATCGAAGGTGGCGTGGTCGAATACAATTCCGCGAGCTTCAGCGGGGGTGGCATTGCGCTCAAGTCGTCAAGTGGCGAGGTACGCGGTACCACGGTGCGACGTAACTCCGCCCTCTTGGCGGGTGGCGTGCTCGCGACGGCGTCGATGTCGTGTGTGGTGAAAGAGTGCCTCATCGAGTGGAACACGGGCACCTTCGGCGGCGGGCTGTTCGGCGATGGGATCGTCATGTTTACGCACAACCTCATCGTGGGCAACTCGGCCACCAACATCTGCGGCGGGCTCGGCGTATCCGGTGTGAGCATGGGCGTGGTCTCGGGCAACACGCTCGACCGCAATTCCACCGCTTCGGGCGCGGGCGGCATCAACCTCGCGAGTGCCACCATCCAGGTATTCAATAACGTTGTCACCAACTCGACGGGCGCCGGCATCGCGTGCTCGGGTTCACCGCCGGCGTTGCTCGATTTCAACAATGTTTGGAACGCGAGCGGCGGGTTGTACAGCGGCTGTACCGCGGGTGCTTGGTCGATTTCCGCCGACCCCGGGTACGTCGACACCACCATCACCGACTACCATCTGGGCGTGCATTCCCCGTGCATCGACCGCGGTCGCACGGGCGCGACGTACAACGACCCCGACGGATCGCGCGGCGACATGGGTTGGTACGGATCGCATCTATTGACGATGGACCAGCCCGCATTCGTGCACGGCTTGAGTGTCGGTTGGCAGGGATCGGATCGTGTGCTCGATTGGAACCCAAGCCCCGCGCCGGACGTCGCGCAATATGCGATCTACGCCGATGCATCCAGCGGCTTCGTCCCCAGTGCGGCGAACTTGGTCGCGTTCGTGGCCGCGCCCGCGACGTCGTTCAACGTCGGACCCGTCGCGAGCGACACCTACTACAAGGTGAATGCGATCGACGACGACAACTATGCCGGCGGTTACTCGAACGAGGCCAGCGCGTCGGCATCGACGGACACCGAGCCGATCGTGTTCCGCAACCGGCTCCTCCAGAACTCGCCCAACCCGTTCAATCCCGAAACGGAGATTCGGTTCGAGCTGGCCGCGACGTCGGACGTTTCCATCACGGTGTTCGACGCCGTGGGGCGGCTGATTCGCGTCCTCGAGGGTGGAAATCGACCGGCAGGCGTCCACGCCGTGCGCTGGAACGGTCGCGATGACAGCGGCCAGCCCGTCTCATCGGGCGTCTACTTCTACCGAATGAAGTCGTCGAACTTCGACCAGACGCGCAAGATGGTGCTGCTGAAATAGACCCTCGCCCTCCACGGGCAGAAATATCCTACCCGCCATCGCGAAGTGGCGTCAGTTTTGCCTCTGTTTTGACGCCCCGGTTAACCCTGGCCGCTTTTCGATGGACGCTACGAGCCGCACAGTCTTCGCGACCCTCTTGTTCTCCGTGTTCGCCACGGTGATCGGAGTCGGCATCGTCGTCCCGCTGCTGCCGATTCACGCCCACCGTCTCGGCGCGAGCGGCCTCCACATCGCGCTCGTGTTCGGCGCCTACGCGGTATCGCGCGCGCTGTTCCTCCCTGTGTTCGGGCACTTGTCGGATCGAAACGGCCGCAAGACGTTCCTCACCGTCGGACTCTTCGCCTACGCGACCATCTCGCTGGCACTCGCCTACCTCGACAGCATCGTGGCACTGGTCGTCATTCGGCTGCTGCACGGGGTGGCGTCGGCCATGTTGATCCCCGTCTTCCAAGCCTACGCCGCCGAACTGGCGCCGGCTGGGCGCGAGGGACGCGTCATGGGCTTGTACGGCACCGTGGTGCTGGTCGGCATGAGCTTGGGACCCTTCGTGGGTGGGGTGGTCAACGATCACTGGGGACTTCGCGCCACGTTTTGGATCATGGGCGCGCTCGCGCTCTTGGGTTTCGTGGCGTGCGCGTGGTTGCTTCCGCCCACCGCGAGCGAGCAATCGCGGCGCGAGGAGAATCGACCGAGCGCGTGGCCTCACCTCCTCCGCGACCGCACGGTCGCGAGCCTGTTTGGGTTTCGCTTCGCTTACGTCGTGTGCGTCGGCATCATCTGGGCCTTCGTCCCGCTCTACGCGGCTTTCAAGCTCTCGCTGTCGGCGGCGCAGATCGGGCTCATCATCACGCTCGGCATCGCGAGCGCAGGACTCCTCAACACCCCGATGGGAATTCTCGCCGACAGAATAAATCGACGCGTCCTGGTCGTTATCGGCGGGTTGGTGGCGGCTTATGGCATCTTCGCCTTCGAAACGGCGCAGAGCCACGCCGCCTTCGTCCTCGCGTCGGTATGCTTCGGGACCGGCGGCGGAATCTGCATGCCCGCGCTCATGGCGCTCGCGGCGCAGAAGGGTCACCGGTCCGACGCGATGGCCAGCGTCATGGCCCTCATGACGGTGGCGCACAGTCTGGGCATGCTGGTCGGCGCGCTCTTGGGCGGCCTCATGATGGACGCCTTCGACTTGCGGTTCGTATTTCCTGCCGGCGCCGGCGTCATGCTGCTAGGGACGCTGCATTTCGTGGCGACGTCGCGTTTGGGAGAACGCGTTTCGGAGAGAGGCGGGACGGGCGATGACCTCTTCGCGGCGAGTTCCGCAGCCCGCAACCAAGTTGCGACTATTCCTGCGCTCGCGGGCGAGGACTGTCTGAGCAAGCGAAGAGGGTCATCGCCCGTCCCGGCGCTCCCCAGCACGGCGTTGCGCTCATGATCAATCGAGCTCACATTGCAGTTGTTCTCGCCACCGCGACGACGCTCGCGCACGCGGGTGCGCCGCGACCGGTTGCGTTTCGCACCAAGACCATGGGAACGTGGGCAACACTCACCATCGTGACCGCGGACTCGACGGCCGTGGCCGATCTCGCGTACCAGAGCCTCCTCGTGCTGCACCGCGTCGATTCCTTGATGAGCAACTGGACCCAGACCAGCGATGTCGCCCGTATCAATCGCGACGCCGGCAAGAGCAGCGTTGCCGTGCATCCCGAAGTTGCGACGGTGCTCGAGCTCGCGCAGCGCGTGACGCACGACAGCGACGGTGCCATGGACATCACGGTCGAACCGCTGGTGCGGCTGTGGGGATTCCTGGGCGGGACGCGGCGCGTTCCGAGCCAGGACGAGATCACACAGGCGCTCCGCTCCGTCGGCCCCGACCAGGTGCACTACGACGCCGTGCGCCGCACGATTCGCTTTTCCAGCCCCACGACGCGAATCGACCTTGGCGGGATCGCCAAGGGATACGGCGTCGATTGCGTCGCAGAGAAACTCCGCCGTGATGGCGCGACCCACGCGTTGGTCGATCTTTCCGGCAACATGGTCGCGATCGGAGACGCAGCGGGCAAGGACGGCTGGAGTGTGGGCATTCGCGACCCGTCCGACCAACATCCATATATCGGCACCGTCCGACTCCGCGACGATGCCATCTCGACGTCGGGAAACTACGAGCAGTTCGTCGATGCCGACGGAAAACGGTACGGCCACATCATCGACCCACGCACGGGTTGGCCCGCGCAGGGATTGTCCTCCGTGACGGTCGTCGCCTCCACCGCCATGTTGTGCGATGCGTGGGACACGGGGCTCTTCGTGCTCGGCTCCGAAAAGGCGCGCACGGTGGCGAAAGCCCACCACGAATTCGCGGTCGTCATCGTCGAGCCGCGTTCCGACGGCGGCTTCGTGGTGTGGGTCGAAGAGTCTCTTCGTTCCCGATTCAAGATCGAACCGGGAATGCAAGGGAGGATCACGCTGCGTTACTTCTAGATTCCGGCCCCTAGCGGCCAATCTCCCGCCCCCTATCAAGCTGGCGTAGACCTTGCACGAATCCCCATCGGGTTTTCCCGTCGCGGGCTTGCCGCGTCGGCATGCGGAGAACCAAGGCATCTCGACACCGTGGAACGGTTTTACCGATGCCAAGGCCTCTCCGGTCGCCGCGCAAAATGCACTGCGATTCGCCCGTCGCTTCCCAGCGGCGGTGCAACCGCCGGCCAGCGATGGCCGCGCGACGAGAATCCCGGAGCACACATGAAGGAACTCGACGTGGACGCACGAGGAATCATAAGGAAGCATCCCGCGGTTTCGGCACTGCTGGTCGGATCGACGGCCATGGCCGTCGCCTTGGCAAGCGGTTGCGAGAGCGCGTCGACGACGGACCCGGATCCGCCGACGGGCGGGCAAACCTTTGTCCTCGACTACGATGTGTTCGCGGGCACCGTCGATTCGCTCTTGTCCGCGCACGGTTGCGACAACGCGACCTGTCACGGCGGCGGAATTCGCGGCACCTTCGAGTTGTCGCCGAACGGAAACAAGAACATCCCGTTCGACTTTGAACAGTCGCGGCTGCAGGTGAATGGCGTCGACCCGGTGTCGAGCCCTCTGGTCATGAAGCCGCTGGCACCCGAGTGCGGTGGCCCCGGACACGCGGGCGGTTACGTCTTCACGGAGTTGGACGACCCCGATTACCTCGCGATCCTGGCCTGGATCGAAGCGGGTGAGTACCGATGAGCGCGCGTCGCATCATCGCGATACTTGCCATTCTGGCCGTCCTGTGCGTGGCGCGCTTAGCACTCGCGAGCGAGCCCGATTCGCTGACCGCGTCGGCCGACACCACCACCGCGACGCCGGTGGTACCCGACACGGCGTCGCCCGCGGCTGCGAACTCGAACCAGGACGATGACGAACTGATCTATCTGGTTCCGTCGCTGGAAAACGCGGGCTATCGCGTCACCAACGACCGCAATCGTTTCAAACACCGCATCTCGTTCAGCCCCGCGTACGGCGAGCTGGGGTCGCAGGACCTGTTCGCGTTTCGCGTGGGGTACAGCCCCAACACGTGGCTGGGTTACGAGGTGTCGTTCGGTCACAACCCCGCGTCTTCGCTGCACGGGTTGTTGCACACGTTCAACGTCATCCTGCGCTATCCCCTGTCGGGACGCATCCAGCCCTACGGAACGCTGGGGTACGGGATGATGACGGTGTATCCGGGACAAGCCATCAACGCCGACTCGGTCAGCAAGAACGCGCTCACCGCCGGCGGCGGCATCGAGTTTTACATACGAGACGACGTGGCGATGCGCGGCGAAGTGCGCGGCGCCACCGTGTTGGGGCAGGAGCTCCACAGCGAAGGAACCGTCGCATACGACTACATGGAGTACACGATCGGCTTCGCATTCTTTCGGAGTCTAGGAAAGTAGTCGCGGTTTCCGGCCGCAAAGGCCGTCCGAGTGGACGGTCCAAGCGGCGGGAGGCGCCAAGGAGAGCATCATGAGATTCGCAACCATCAGAAAGTCCCTCGCCTCAGGTGTTGTTACACCGGCTCTCGCCGGCACGCTGCTCGTGCTCGTGCTGTCGGGATTCGGCTGTCGCGACAGTGCCCCCGACGACGTCATCGTCGAGGAGGAAACCACCGCGGCGATTGTTTTCGTCAAGACCAGAGGCGAGGAGACGCTCAACCGAAGCTGGGCGGAGGGCAACCTCTACAAGCTTTCGCCCATCTCGCCCGACGGCGTCGTGACTCCGATCACCAACTTCACGGGTGCTGCCATCAGCGACCCGTGTGTCTCGTACGACGGGAAGCAGATTCTCTTCTCGATGCGTCCGCCTGCAGGCGGCAACCGCAACATCTACGAGATCAACGCCGACGGCACCGGCTTGCGCCAGGTGACGAGCGGCGGCGGTCACGACTTCGACCCCTTGTACCTGCCCGACGGTCGCATCCTGTTCACCAGCTCGCGCGCGCGTGAAATGGACGAGTACAACCACGCGCCGGCCGAGCACATGTACCTGGTCGATAGCGACGGGGCGAACCTGGTGCGGGTGAGCTTCAACATGAGCGACGACTTCGATCCGACCATCACGGCGGACGGGCACATCGTTTACACGCGGTGGGAACACTTCGGAACCGTCAACCGCTTCCCGCTGTTCGTCGCCAATCCGGACGGCACGGCGCCATTTCATAAGTACGGCCCGCACAACCGCAACTTCTTCCATCCGCAACCGACTCCCGACGGCCGCTTGATCGCGGTCGAATCGACCATGATCGAAGAGGACGCGGGCCCGATTGCGGTCTTGAAGCTCGAAGCGGGACCGGCCGACCCGGCGTCTGGCAACACCGAGATGAACTGGAACGTGCTGACCCCGCAGGTCAACACCGACGGCGAGCCGTGGCCGTACGGCGCCTTCAAGTACCCGTTCTCGCTCAGCGGCAACACCTACGTGGTGTCGTACACGCTGCCCGCAGCACTCGAGGAAGACGTGGACTACGGTCTCTACACCTTCACGCTCAATCAGACCGGCGCCGGCACCGGCGGCAGCCCGGCGACGATATCGATCGACGACCTGACGTTCCTCTATAACGACCCGGACTGGAACGAGTACGACGCGCAACTTCTGGCGCCGCGTACGAAGCCGCCGGTGGTTCCGTCGACGGTCGATCTGAATCTCGACTACGGCACCATCGTCGCCCAGGACGTTTTCAACCGCGGCACGGGCGACGGACAGGAGATCCCGCAGTCGGGCCCCCAGGGCGTCGACACCATCGATCAGATCGCCGTTATCGTCGGCATTCCGACCGCGCAGGGCGAGCCGAACGATTTCTCGGCCAACGAATTCGAGAAACGCGCGCTGCTGGGCTTCGCCCCGGTGCAAGCGGACGGATCGTTCCACATTCGAGTTCCGGCCAACACGCCCATTAGCTGGGCGACGATGGACCAGCTCGACCGCGGGTTCGTCGTGAAGCGCAGTTGGATCAACCTGCGCCCGGGCGAGGCCATCACGAATTGCGTGGGCTGTCACCAGCACCGCGAAATAACGCTGCCGACCAACCCGGCTCCGTTCGCGGCTACGTTACCGCCGACGGATCTCAATATTCCGCCGGCGAGCTATCGTTTTATCAACTATCGCGACCATATCGGTCAGATCGTGGCGGCCAAGTGCGTGTCGTGCCACCAGCCGACCTACACGACTACGATACCGCCCGACACGATCGCCGCAGCGGGCGACCTCGACCTCACGGCCGTGCCCGACACGACCATGGAGAACCAGGTCTTCCCGCGCGGTTACGTCAACCTTTCGGGCGAGTCCGACATGGGACCGCGCAACGTGACCAATCCCGCGTTCCCGCGCCGCTCGGCGTTGATCGACTACGTGTTGAGCGTGGGCGAGAACGCGGACCAGCACCACGACTTCAGCATGCTGAACGCCTCCGAGCAAGAGATGTTCAACCTGTGGGTCTTGCTGGGTGCGCAGTATCGCTAAGCGACGCGAAGGAGCGTGCGACGTGAAGGCACAAGTAATCATGCGCGCGACGGCTGTTGCGCTCGCGATCGCCGGGACCACCGGCGGTCGCGCCGCGGCGGGGGCCGATGCCAGCTCGACCATGGCGAGCCACGAGCTCGCTTCGTTCGACGGCGGCAAGACCCGGCTCTCGGCCATGCGCGGCGACGTCGTGGTGGTGAACTTCTGGGCTACGTGGTGCGAGCCGTGTCGCAAGGAGCTGGCGGTCTTCGAGCGCTGGAATTCGGAATGGAAGGAGCGCGGCGCGCGCGTCGTCGCCATCTCGATCGACAAGGACATGCGCAAGGCGCAGCGGTTCGCGGAAGAATTGAAGCTCTCGCTCACCGTGCTGCACGACGGACCCGACGGTCTCGCGCGATCACTCGACCTGCCGTCGGTGCCGTGCTCGTACCTGCTCGACCGCGAGGGCAATGTGGTCAGCGTGGTGCGCACCAGCGACGCCGCCGACCTGGCCGCGCTCAAGGGCAAGGCCGAGTCAATGATCGGCGCCCGCAGGGCGCCGCCGCAAGCGGCAGGTATGCAACCTCTTTCCGGCGGTGACTCACGATGAGACGTGTACATCGGATCCTGTTCGCAGTTTCGCTGGCCTTGGTAGCGGGATGCTCGACGGTGCGCCCGTACGAGAAGGAGCACCTGGCCGATTCGATCATGGCGTCGTCCATGGACGAAGCGATGCGAGAGCTCAAGTGGCTCGACGCCCGCGAGGGCTCGACCGGGGGCGCGGGAGGCGCCGGCGGCGGATGCGCGTGCAAGTAACCCATACGCGTGCAAGCAAGCTCGTGTTGGCGGCGACGGTCGCGGGAGTCGCGGCGTTGCCGACGTCCGCGCGTTCCGGAATCGACGAGACCACGGCGTCGTACCTGTTCAACTTCTACACCGACGTCGACGGCGTCGATGTGTTCGGCCACTACGTGACGACCGGTTTCCGCTTCGAGAACAGTCTAGGACTCACGCTCCAGTGGGTGCACGACCGCGTCGTGTTCCCCGCCATCGAGGCACCCCCGGGCAGCGCCGAAGCGGCCGATGCGATCACCTCCGCCAGCCGGCCCATCGCCAACAGCTCCGACCCGTACCAAGACTACGTGAAGACGCGCAACTCGTTCGAAGGCGGCGTCACCTACCACGGGTACAACGCCGGCTATTACGTTTCGATGGAGAGCGACTACTTCGCGCAGATGGTTTCGTTCGGATACAACCACGACTTGCACGGCGACAATCTCAACCTCGCGCTGGGCGCGAGCTACAGTTGGGACAGCATCGAGCCGCTCGACGACGAGGATACCGCCGGTATTCCCGACTATCGTCGCACCACCTACTGGAACGTCGTTGCGACGCAAGTCGTCACCAAGACCACGGTGCTGCGCGTCGGCGTGGAATTCAATCGCGTGCAGGGACTGCAGGAAGACCCGTACCGTAACGTGTACGTCGCGGGCAGCAACGTCCCCGAAAACCACCCCGACGAGCGCATGCGCCAGGACTTCTTCGTGGGCTTGAGCCAGTTCGTCTACAACCGTTCCAGCGTCAAGCTCGACTATCGCTACTACAGCGACGACTGGGGTATCTCGTCCCAAATGGTCGGACTGAAGCTCAATCAATACGTGAACGACGATTTCATTTTCCGGTATCGCTACCGGTACTACACGCAGCTCCCGTCGGATTTCTATCGCATCGAATACACCGACGCGAACGGTGTCGGCGGCTATCAAACCGGCGACTACCGGCTGGGCGATTTCGGCGCGCACTTGTTCGGCGGCCAGGTGCAGTGGCACCCGCGCAACCTGTTCGGAAGGATCGGCGCACACAGCGAATTTACATTTGGATACGAGCGATATTTCAACAGCAACAATTTCTCGGCAGATGTGTTCGAAACCGGTCTGCTAGTCGCTTTCTAGGCGGACCAAACAAAGGAGCCGGGTATGAGCCGGACAGCATTGATGATCAGCATCCTGGTTCTGGGCGTGGCGCAAGCCAGCGCCGAGACTTTCAAACCTGCACCCTACCTCGCCGAAGCCGAGGTGGACGTGCTCACCAAGCGGGTCGCCAACGAGCAATTCGGGCGCGATCTGTTCGGCGAACCCTACGCCACGGTCGTGGTCGGAAACGTCGACGTGTACGATCGCTTCCCATATCTGGAAGCGCGCTACTTCCAAGTCGTGTCCGACCCGGCGTGGAACCGGCTCCTGCTGGGCGAGATCGGGCGCGGTTTGTCCGCGTTCGATGGCAGCGCCAGCAGCTTCGGTGGTCTCAAGACACCGCGCGGCTTGAGCACCGACGGGCGCGGGCTGGTCTACGTCGCCGATAGCGGCAACGACCGCGTGCTCGTGTTTCGCACCGTGAGCGAGTTCGACCAGATTCGTTTGGAGCCGGTCTACGCGATCGACGACCTGAACGATCCGTACGGCGTCGCGCACTCGGACGGCGGAACGCCGTTCGACGCGGGCGACGACGTGCTGTACGTCGCCAACACGGGCAAGAACGAAGTGCGACGCTACTCCTTGGGGACGAGTGGTGCCACGCTGACCGGCTCCATCGGCGAGTTGGGCAGCGGCCACGCGCACTTCGCGGGTCCCATGGCCATCACGGTCGGACGCCACGACGGCGTCAATAACAGCGACGTGTACGTCTCCGACGCGCACAACCGTCGCGTCGTGCATTTGCGCGACGCCGGCTCGTCGCTCGCGTGGATGGGCGAGGCTCCGCACGGCATGGGGCTCATCACGTCGCTCGATGCCGACCACTTCGGTAATATTTACGCGGCCGCACCGCAGGCGGGCCGTATCACCAAGTTCACGTCGGCGCTTTCGCCGGTGGCGAGCTTCGTCGGCGATACCAAGCGCCCGCGCAGCTTCCACGTCGTGTTTGCGAACGTGACCGACCATCGCTCGGGTCTCCAGACGCGAAGTGGACAAGGCAGCGGCGTCCTGGTCGAAGAGTGGGGCGGCGAGAACGGACTTCGCTTATTGAATCTGGGCGTCGATTTGACCGACGCAGCGGCCATGGAAAACGAAGCCGCGGTCCGCGTCACGCTGACCGATCACGCCGACGTGAGCGCCGAGATCGTGGATCCGTCCAATGGAAACGTGGTCGCGCACCTCGAAGCGGGAACGCTGGGCGCGGGCACGCAGACCATTCGCTTCTCGGAGAAAGACTATGTGGCCGCGTGGAGCGAGGGCGCGTATCGCGTCACCATTCGCGCGCGCTCGACCTACGACAACGGTGGAACGAGCCTGGCCGAGGTTCCGATCCACTTGACCGGGTCGGGCGGCCCGTCGATGCCGCAGCGACTGGCGCTGCTCGGCAACACGCCGAACCCGTTCAACCCCAGCACCACGATTCGCTTCCAGGTGCCCGCGGGTCCGAGCCAGCCTTATAACGTGCGCGTGTACGACGTGCGGGGCGCGTTCGTTCGCGAGCTCGCTGCGGGGCAGATCGGCGGCGGCACGCACGAAGCGCGCTGGGACGGCCGCGATCACCGCGGTTCACCGGTCAGCTCGGGAATCTATCTCTACCGCCTCGAAGTCGGTGCGCACAAGTTCACCGGCAAGATGGCGCTGGTTAAGTAAGGATTCGAATGACGACCAGGCTGCAAGGTCACGGTCCGGGCGGGCGGCGGTCCAAGTGGCTCGCCGTCCTCCCGGCCGTGGGGGCAATCGCACTCGGTAGTTGCCTCGGCGAGCCCGAGGTCGACGAGCGTTGGACGCTGCTCGAGATGGCGGCCGTCTACCCGCAGCCCAATCAAGCGCAGTCGGCGGGTCAACCGTTGAACGTGTCCGTCACCGGTCGCGTCACCTACCGCGACATCGTCACCGGATTCATGGTGGCGGAGGTTCGCTACAGTCCGACGCTCACCCCGTTGAGCCTGCCGCTCGACATCGACGAGCACACCGAGGAGTGCGCCGCGAGTGTCGATCAGATCCTCGCGAATTCCGTCACCGCGGGCCGCGCCACGCGCGCGATCACCGGCTGGGATCACTTGATGCAGGACGTGAACCTTTCGTTCACCGCCGCGGTCCCACCCGCCGTGCTGACCAGCGGCGGCCTCTTTCTCGTGCTCTACATGGGCTCGGGCGACGAGATCGAGCTCGCAAACGGCGAGGACTCGCTCGTCGTGACACCGTTCATCTCGAGAGACATGGAGATCCTGCACACCGGCTTCCCCCTGACCATCACGCCATGACGCCGGCGGCGACGCGTTTCGGCGCCGCCGCGATCGCGGTCTGCGTCCTCTTGCAGTTTGCCACCGCGCGCGCGGAAACGGCGTCCGGTGCGCGCTGGCGAATCGGTGTCGGCCCCATGATCGGCGGGCTGGCTTTCGATCCCACCCTCGACAACTATCGCTGGGATGTGACTCCGGCCGTGCAGACCGGGGCGCAAGCGATGGTCTTTCGCGATCGCTTCGCCACCGGTGCGCGCGTTTGGGTGGCCAATACCATGCAAGCGACCGGCATCCCCGGCGAAACGCAAGCGCCGCGCGTCAATCTCACGGCAGTGGAGTGGGTCGGACAAGGCCGCATCGTTTCTTATCGTGGCGTCGAATTGTGGGGGGCACTTCATGGCGGCCGGATGTTCCTCGCTTACGACCCCGACCAGATGACTTTCGACCCCGGCGCGGGTGCACCCGTCACGGTTTCGTTCGACTCCATCTCCGAGTGGGACTACGGCTTCGGAATCGAAATTCGTGGCGATCTGACGGCCCAACTGGCGCTCGCCTTGCAAGCAGAGCATACGAGTTTCTCCCTAGATACAGCGCACCGCAGCGGCTCGGAAATCGTCGAGTCGCGCGATCGCTTCGACCAGTGGAGCCTGCGCTTGCAGGCGGCCTGGTTGTGGAATCTGGACTGATCGGTTCGCATTCGGACCGATCGGAGGAATCGCCATGTATCGAAGCGCAACCAAGTGGGCATCGGTCTGCCTGGCGCTCGCGATCTTCGCGGGTAATTCCGCCGCGCAGAACCCGGCGCCCGACTTTCCCAAAGACACCGAGCTCAACGGCCCGCACGTGCTGACGGAAAAGAAGGTGCGGCTGTCGAACGACGGCAACAACGTCGTCCGCAGCGGACCCGGAGACACCTTCGCCATCGTCGGCGTCTACTCCAAGGGTTCGGAGTTTCTCGTCATCGCCAAGCGCGACGAGTGGTACAACGTCCGCCTGTCCGACACCAATACCGGGTGGATCCACTCCTCGTTGTGCGAAGAGTTCGACGACATGTCGGACCTCGAGTTTCGCCCCAACCCGCGCTTGTTCTCACGCGTCGGTTGTTTCGCGCTGACGGCATACGCGGGCGGCTATGCGTTCGATCGCAAGTCGAACTCGCTCGTGTTCGGCGGGCGCGTGGGCTACTACCTGTTCGAGTTCATCGAGGTGGAAGGGAGCGCCGGCTTCACCCACGTGGTGCGCCCGGCCGAAATCGTGGAGTCGCTGTTCGGGCTCACGCTCGAAGAGGAAGAGTTCTACATGCTGTACTACGCCATGAACCTGACCTGGAAGATCCTCCCCGGCCGCCAGCTGGTTCCCTTCGCCACGGGCGGCGCGGGCAGCTCCATCATGCAGGGCGAGACCGAGACCAGCCTCAACTACGGCATCGGCGCCGATTTCTTCGTCAAGAAGTCGACCGCGGTGCGCTTCGAGTTTCGCAACTACCTGTTCGACTCGGGTGTTTCCGAAACGCGCCGAGACAATTTGAATTTTGAGTTCAGCGTTGGAGTGACGTACCTGCTCTAGAGGTTTCTTGGGAGGAGTGACACCAATGCGTCGCACCGTGATCATTCTGTCATTGCTCGCGTGCGCGTTGTGCGCGGGAGCCGGCGAACCGGTTCGCTTTTCCGCGCGCGCGGGGCTCGAAGTGGCGCGCGACGCGGCCGCGTCGTGGGCGCCGGACGCGCAGCTCGTGTACCTGGAGAACGACGAGATGGTGGGCCCCGACGGGCAGGCCATCCGCTGGGGATATCTGTTCTATTCGCCGCTCAAGGCCAAGGCGCGCAGCTACTCGGTGCGCGACGGAAAGATCCTCGAAGCCGCGGATCTAAGCTTCGACTTCGAGCCGGTGCCGTTGTCCGAAGATTGGATCGACAGCCACGCCGCGCGCGTCGCCGCCGAGCAGAAAGCGGGAGAGAAATACTGCCGCGAGTTCAACGGCCACTTGGCCACGATGCTGTTGATTCGAGGCGCCTTCCACGAAAAGAAACCGGACGCGACCACGTGGGCGTTGGTTTACGAAGCCGCCGCGCAGCCGCCGCTGTTCGTCATCGTCGACGCGTCCAACGGCGACGTCGTGCGGACGCTGAGAGGTTAACACCATGCGTAGAGGAATCCCTCTCTTGCTCGCCATGTTTCTCACGGCTGGTTTCCCGGCGTTTGTCGCCGCCCAAGAAGACGCCGACTCCCTCGGCGTCGTAGAAAGCATCGAGGTCAAGCGCGCGGACAACAAGGACACCAAGTACTCGAGCCTCAAGTTCCTGAAGGACAACCGCGTGTTCATTCGCGCCCAGCTCGACCTCCTGCGCGTGCAGACCACGCGCACGCGCGTCGACGAAGCGCAGCTCATCGACCAGCGCTACCTGCTCTTGAAGCAGATGTCGGCCGAGATCGCCGCCGCGCGCGACACGGTGAGCGCGGAGTCGCTGCTCACCGCGCAGCGCCAGTTGATGAGAAGCGTCACCCAGTTGGGCGAGTTGGAAGGCCAGCTTTCGACCATTGAAGACTTGCTGGCCGCGCATCGCACGCGTTTGCTAGCGATCGAACAAGACTTTCTCGGCCACCAAGAGACGGCGCTCGTGATCGTGATGCGAGGCTTCAGCGGAAAGAATGCTCCGTCCACGATTGTCATCGCGGAGGACGAAGACGTGGTGCGCGTCGAGCTAACACCCGAACAGCGTGCGTCGCTCGAGCAAGGCGGCATCGCGCAGGTCTACCACGAGTTCGTCGAGCCGCGCGAGCACGTGTTCTCGGTGAGTTTCGAAGGACAGGGCTGGCCGGTCGCGAGCGCGCTGCCGGTGACGGTCGATGCGGCCCGCGATCGCTTGACGTTCCTGGGACTCGATCTTTCCCGCCTCGATCCGAGTCACGAGGCGATGGGACTCATCACCGACGTTTGGTACCGATAGGAAGGGGCGTTTTCGTGCGGAGACCGTCCCAGATCGCCCCGGCGTGGATCATCGGCGTGGCCATGGTCGCGGTCACGGGCGCCGTCGTGCACGCACGAGCGCCCGCGCCTGCGGATTCGCTGACCGCCTCCCCGTCCCAGCCGCTTCCCCGCACACTCACCCAGAACGAGTGGGACGCTCTCAACTTGGGGCGCGCCGTCGACGCGTGGCTCAAGGGCGACTTGCGCCGCGCCGCAACTCTGCTCGAAGAAATCGACATTGCGACCACATCGTCTTTCGAACACGCCGACCGGGCCGCGTTTCTGCTGGCCGTCGCGTATCTCCGCCTCGACGACGACGATGGGTTTACGCGCGTCGCGCAGCGCGCGGGCGACGCCAACGGTTCGTCATATCGAAAGTGGATTCGCACCTGCGAGCTGGCGCGTGGGAACCCCGCGGGCACCGCGGGTCCTGTCACCTCGCCACCCGCCGCTCCTCGAGATTTTCCCGGCGCCGTCGAACTGCAGGCGTCGCTCTTGATCGAATCCGGCGCCGGAGCCGAAGCGCTCGCGCTTCTCGAAAGTAGCCCGCCCGCCGAAGCGATGGCGTCGATCCATTTCTATCTGCAGGCACTCGCGCGTCGCGCAGCCGGCAAAGATCCTGCGAACGACTGGGAGCGAGTCGCCGGCGTCAAGCCGCGCAACCGCCTCGAGGCGGACCTCGTGGGCGCCGCCTTGATCGAGCTCGCGACCATTCGCCTCGAGCAAGAGCGCGATGCGTCGGACCTCTTGCGTCGCGTGCCGAGCCAGAGCCGCCACGCTCCGCGCGCGGCGCACATCCTCGCTTCGATCGCGGTCGAGCAGGGCGACACCGCGTCCGCGCGCACGGTGCTTTCCGGGATGCTCAAGCAAAATCGCAGCTACGACGAGCTGCGCGAGGTCAAGTTGTCCCTCGCCGACTTGGCACTCGATCACGGCTATTGGCACGCGGCGTTGCGCTACGCCGAATCCGCCGAGGGCAGTTGGACCGACGAGTTCGACGCGCTCACGCGGCTCGAGAGCGAGGCGGATTCGTCGGCGGCTTGGGCCGTGTGGGGACAAGCGGAGCTGTGGCGCGACGAAATGCGCCTGTCGCCCGAAGCACTCATCGCGCACATTGACGCCATCGCGACCGCGTCCGTCGACTTGCGAAGCACGCCGTCGGTCACCCCGTCGGACGACCTCGGTGCGCGATTGTGGCCTCAAGACACCGACGCGACCGACACCGTGCCGTGGGACTCGACGGGAGCGCTCCTGCGCCACAGCCCCTCGGACGAAGAGTGGTCGCGTGTCAGAGCCATCGAGAGTGCGCGGCGGCGCGCCGTGGGCGCGCTCGCGCGCCAAGAGATCGTGGTTGCCGAGCGGCGCGCCGAGCTCGACCGCCAACTCGCGTTCCTGCGCGACGGGCGCAAGTCTGCGGCGTACAGCGAAGCGGAGCTCGCGCGGGCGACCTCGTCGCTCGACAGTCTTCTCGTCCGCCTCGACGGCGCACTGCGCGAGCTCGCGCGCGCCCGCGACGGTGCGCTGCGACAAATCGGCGTGCGCACGCGCGACATGCTCAAGGACCTCCAGCGCGAGCAGATTTTCATGCAGGCGATCCGGCACTTTTTCGTCGACGGGCCGCAGCAAGACCGGCCCGAAGCGTTCCCTCCCGGCACCCCGCCGACATCGGACGTGTTGGCCGGCGAGCAATTGTTGACCCAGGAGTCCGAGCAATACGTCTCGTTCTTCGCCCAGCGCACGACCGACGTCATCAACCGTTCCTACGCCGAGGTGTGGCGGCCGCGCTTCGCCGACGACAGCCGTCTTCTGCGAAGCACGCTGGGAGCGCAGCTCACGCGCTCGCGCCGACTGGGTGCGTCGCTCGATTCGACCATCGCCGCGGTGGCCAAGGATCCGCTCCTCGCGCGCGAGGTGGCGCGTCGCGACGCGCTGGCCGCGCGCGCCGATTCCTTGCAGACGCAAGAGAACGCGACCCGCGTCGAAGTGGCGCGGGCCGTTGCCGAGCGCGGTCACGCGAAGCTGGAGAAGCAGCGCGAGGCGATCGACTACCACCTGGCCGATGCTTCTTACGAGCTGGCCGTCGACGCGGCCTTCGACACCGAACCGAATGCGGACAGCCTCGCCATCGCGCCCTTGCGTTCGCGCGCGATCGGACGCCTGGATGCCTTCCTCTCGCGCTACCCGCAAAGCGTTGCGCGCGGGGAGACGCGCTTCCGCCTGGCCGACTTGCGATTGATGCAGGCGCGCGAAGACTTCCAAGTCAAGATGGCCGCGTTCCTCGGCGATTCACCCTCGGCCGACCAGATGAAGAACCGTGCCATGGCGCCCTTCGTCGACTATGCGCCCGCGGTGGAGCTGTATCGCGCGATCCTGGCCGAGGACCCGAGCTTCCTGCACCAGGACGCGGTCCTCTTCAACTTGGGCATGATTCTCTCCGACGACGGCCAGTCGGACGCGGCCGCGTATCTGACGCGCCTGGTCGAACAGTACCCCGATTCGCCCGACGCGCAGGAAGCGTGGCTGCGCTTGGGAAGCGACCGATTCGATCGTGAAGATTACGCGGGCTGCATCAACTACTTCGTCGAGGCCGCGCGCGGCGACGACGCGGCGCACACCGCGATCGCCTTGTACAAGCTCGGCTGGGCGCGGTTCGAGGAGGACCAGTTCGCCGAGGCCACCGACGCGTTTCGGCGGCTGATCGATCACTACACCCAGAATTCCGACATCGCCGCCAAGATGGATCTGCGCGACGAAGCCGAGGAGTATCTGGTCCACTCGCTCGCGCGTTCCGGCGGCGCCGGCGCCTTCCGCGACTACTTCGGAAGCCTCGGCGAACGCGACTACGAATCGCGCGTGCTTCTTTCGCTCGCACACCTGATGCGCAGCCACAGCATGTACGAGGAAGCGATCGAGTGCGACAAGCTGTGGCTCGAGCGCTACCCGCAGGACGCGGAAGCGATGACGGTGGTGGACCGCATGGCGGAGACCTACAAGAGTTGGAACAAGCCCGACGCTGCGCGTGACGCCAAGCTCACCGCCGCCAAGGGTCTCCTCCCCGGATCGCCGTGGTGGAAGGCCAACGACGACGAAGCGTTGCGCGCGCGCGCACAGTCCTTCGCGCAGGGCGCGTACCGAGAGGACGCCGCCTACCACCACAAGCGGGCGCGCGAGACCGACGACCCCGCGAGCTGGCAGACGGCGCTGACCAACTACGAAACGTACCTCACGCATTGGCCCAAGGCGCCCGACGCCGCGCGCATTCATTTCGTCGCCGGCGACGCGGCCGCCCGCCTGAAGCAGTACCCGCGCTCGCTCTCGCACTTCGGCGCGGCAGCACAGAGCGACTCGACGGGATTAGCCGTGGAGGCATCCTGGCAACGCGTGGCCGTTACGGACGCTTGGTACCAGGATGCGGCGTCAGCCCGGGCAAAAGCGAGCGGCGACTCGCTGGCGGGCCAGCTCGTCACCGCTTGTAAGGAGTTCACGCGCCGCTTCCCCGACGACAAACGCTGCGCCGACATCGTGTGGCGCGGGGGCCACGTGGCCTACGCCCACGGCTGGTATCCCGACGCGGCGACCGCGTTCGTTCTCTTCGGCGAGCGTTTCCCGGCCGACAAGCGCGCGCCGCGCGCGTTTCGCACGGCGGGCGATGCGCGCTACCAGCGCGCCGAGTACGACCAGGCGGGTGCGGCGTACCAGAAGGCGCGCGACCTTGCCATCGTCGCCAAGCAGGACACGCTGGCCGCGGCTCTCGAGAAGTCGATCCCGGTTTGCTACTTCAAGCACGCGGAAAAGGTCGCCAAGGAGAAGGGCGACGGCGAGGCGGCCGCGCTGTTTGCGCGCGTCGCGCGCGACTGGCCGTCGTTCCCCCACGCCGACCTGGCGTTGTACCGCGCGGGGCTGGGATTCGCGGCCACCAAGAGCTACGCCGACGCCGCCGGTGCGTGGGAGCAATTGCTCACGAAGTATCCAAAGAGCGAGTACGCGCGCGACGCCACGGTCCAGATTGCGCAAGCGTACGAAAAGTCCGGCAACGCGCGCAGCGCCGCCGACGCCTACGAGCGCTTCTCGCGCGTGTACACGAGCGACCCCGACGCGGCGGAAGCACTCTTGAAAGCATCCGAGCTGCTCGCGGCCGACAAGGACGAAGCGGGCGCGGAAAAGATGCGCTCGCTCTTCATCGAGCGCTTCCCCGGCGAGACCGAGATCGTGATGCAGATTCGTGCGACGCGCGCCGAGAAGGAGCTCGCCGGCGTCGCCGGCGGGGCTTCGAAGTTGTCGTCGCTGCTTTCCACGGTGACGCCCAAGAAGGGCGCCCAGGCCGCGCCGCCGAGCAGCGACTTGCAGGCGTACCTCGCGCTCGCGAAGGACCACCCCGACCTTGCTTCACCGTCGATCATGGCCAAGGTCGATTACCTGACCGCCGAGGAAGCGCACGCGGAATACGCGGCCATGAAGCTGACGCAACCGCTCCCGAAGTCGCTCGAAAAAAAGAAGGCGAAGCTCGAATCGACCCTCGAGCTTTACAACCGCTGTGCGAAGCACGGCATCGCCGAGTACACGCGCGGGGCCGCGCATCGCGTGGGCCAGTCGCTGATCGAGTTCGGCGACGCGTTGGTGGCGAGCGAGCGACCCAAAGACCTCGCGGGCGACGACCTCATTGCCTACGACGACGTGCTCAACCAGCAGAGCTGGGAGTTCTACGACCGCGGCGAAGACGTGTGGTCGGACCTTCTGACGCAAACGCGCGGGGAGAAGGACGACCCGGGTCAGTGGATCGCGCGCACGCGCGACGCATTGTGGCCGCGCCTCGCACAGAAGTTCCTCTTCCAGCCCGCGGTGGAACACCCGTTCGTGGCCGCCAAGCCGCCCGCGGAGACGGGTTCGAAATGACGCACCACTCCGGGAGGCGGGAACACACCTTGCGTAGTAGGAAGGGGTCGAAATACCTCGACACCAAGCAGGAACAACTAGGAGCAACTGCACCGTTCATGACGAACCTGCTGCACGACTTTGCACGCCCGGCCCTCGCCGTCATTTTGCTCGCCGCAACCGCGGGGTGCGGCGGGCTCGGCTTTGTGCCGGGCGTCGGTGGCGATGCTCCCAAGCCGATCGAGCGCGAGGAAGCGGTCGACCAGTTGACGGCGACGCGCGCCAAGTTGGCGCTCGCGCCGAGCGAGCCCTACTGGTCGTTTCGCATGGGCGAATTGTACGACGCCGCCGATTCGACGGCACTCGCCATGCAGTACCTGGGCAAGTCGCTCGGCGTCGATCCGGCGTACGAACCGGCCGTGGCACTCCTGTCCAAGCTTTACTACCAAGCGGGCATGTTCGCGCAAGGAATCGACCTGCTCGACGGTTTTCTGGCTCGCAAACCGCAGTCGTCCGATGAGATTCGAGTCGCACTCGCGTTGCACCTCGACGCGATCGGTGATACGGAACGCGCGCAGAGCGTCCTCGCCCAGTGTACGAATGGATCGGAGCCGGTGCAGGAAGCGCGCACGTACGTCGCGTTGCGGGGCCAGAATCCGAAGTCGGCACTCGCGTCGGCCAAGCAAGCGCTCGATGCCGACGACGGCAGTGCCGTCAATCACAACAATTATGGGATCGCGCTGCTCCACGCGGGTCGCCCGGTGGAAGCGCGCGAGCATTTCAAGAACGCGCTCTCGATCGACGACGAGATGCCGGGCGCACTCTACAACATGGCCATCGTGGAGGCGTTCTATTTCTTTGACGAGGCGGCGGGGCGCGAGTGGTTCGCGCGCTACAAGAAGGTCGCGACCGACGACCCGGACGACTTGGTGGCGCGTTTGGGCCCCAAGGTGACGTCGTCGGGAAACGCGCCCAAGCAACCGTAGGAATTCGATGACGATTCGCGCGTGCATGCTCACGGCGCTGTGCGTCGCAACCCTGTCTGCGACCGCAGTCGCCCAATCGCCCACCGCGACTTCCAAGAAGTCGGCGGCGCCCGATTCGACCCTGCACAAGCGCCCCGTGGCCAAAGTCACGCCGAAGGCGGCGTCGGGGACCAAAGGGGGCATCCGCACCATCGATGCCATAAACATCGAAGGCGAGATCGCGGTGCCGCAGGTGTTGTTCATCACGTCGCGCGACAACCGTCGTTATCGTGACGGATTGGGCAAGAACTTTCGCAAGGGAACTCTCGACGTGGCGCGCTCGCTGGAGGCACCGAATCGTTTGTGTGTGGCCGGCAATAAATAGAAGTATCTCAAGGAGGAGCGAGACATGAATCCGCTAGCAACGTTTGCGCAATTCTTCAAGGCGGGGGGTACGTACATGTACTTCATCCTCGCCGTCGGGGTCGTGATTCTGGCCTTCGTCGCGGAGCGATTCTGGGTGATCGGCCGCGCGGCGGCCGTCAACACCGAAAAGCTGTCGCACGACCTGGTGAGCAAGATCGCCAAGGGCGACCTGTCCGCGGCCGCGGACATTTGCCGCCGCGTGAAGGGTCCGGTCGCGACCGTCGCGCACTCGATCATCTCGCGCGGCGAATCCGCCGACGAGCAGAAACTCCAGAACGCGGCCGACGGTGCCGCGACGGTGGTGTTGCCGCCGCTCTCACGCCGTCTGCCCTATCTCGCGATGCTGGCCAACGTGTCGACCCTCATGGGTCTGATGGGCACCATCTTCGGGCTCATCACCGCGTTCTCGGCCGTCGACGCGGCCGATCCCGCGCAGCGCTCGGCGTTCCTCGCCGCCGGTATCTCGGAGGCGTTGAACTGCACCGCGTTCGGTCTCTTGGTGGCCGTGCCCACGCTGTTGCTGCACGCTTTCCTGGTGAGCAAGGTGGAGCGCGTGGTCGAGAACGTCGACTTTGTCAGCGTGCGCGTCATCGACGCGCTGGTGCGTCGTCCGGTCGCGCGCGACCGCGCGGCGTAACGAAAGCCGAAACGGAGACGCGCTCATGGCCCGACGTGCACGCAGATCGTCCGGACAAGTCGTCGACGGCTATCTGGAGCTCATGCCCCTCATGAACGTGTTGGTGGCCCTCCTCCCGATGCTCCTGCTATCGGCCGTGTTCGTGAAGGTGACGGTCATCGACTTGGACGCTCCTCCCGCGGCCGAAGCACCGGCTCCGGCCGCCGACAAGCCGAGCATCGCCCTCGCGGTCACGATCAAGGACGACTACTACGTGGTCGAGGGGCAGAAAATCTCGAAACGCGTGATTCAGCGTTCCGCCGCGGATGCCGGGGTGCAGTTGGCGGGTGCGCTCGCGGACGTCGTGGTGCAGCACCCGGAGAATCAGGAGATCATGATCATCTCGCAGCCGCACACGCGCTACCACGACATCATCGCGGTGATGGACATCTCGCGCGAGGCGGGATTGCCTTCGGTCTCACTGTTGGGCGACCAATAATCGAGGAAGCGAAGGACACCATGGCCAGACATCGAACCAAACGGGTCAACGGCGGCAGCACGCAGGCGCCCATCCCGATGACGTCGTTGATGGACATCCTGACCTGTCTCCTGCTCTTCGTGCTGAAGAGCGTCGTCATGGAGGGCGAGGTCATCTCGCCGGTGCCGGGCGTCGACCTTCCCGAATCGAGCAGCAACCGCGCCGCGCAAGCGTCCATCGCCATCGCCATCTTCGACGACGTCGTCATGATGGACGGCGAAGTGATCGCGTCGGTATCGAAGTCGGTGAAATCGAAGAACCTCGTGATCCAACCGCTCGCGAGCAAGCTGCGCCAGTCGTACGCGAAGAGCGTGGAGATCGCGAAACTGCGCGGGGACGAAGAAGAATTCCGCGCCAAGGCCGCGATCCAGGGCGACCGCGAGATCCCGTTCGCGATTTTGCAGCGCGTCATGTACACGTGCAGCTTGAGCGGATACGAAGAGATATCGCTCGCAGTCCTGGAGAAATCGTAGGCCGATGAGTACTTCCGCCATTCCGCAGCAGTATCGCCTGCCCATGCTGGGCCGGATGGATCGGGCGCTCAAGAACTCGTTCGTGGGTTCGTCGATCTGCGGCGTTCTGCTCGTGATCGTAGTGCTCGTGATGCCGGTGATTCCGCCCGAGCCGGTCACCGTTAAGACGGTCCCGGAACGCATCGCGCGCTTGATCATCGACAAGCCGAAGCCGATGCCTCCGTCGAAGGCGCAGGAAAAGCCGGGCGGAGGCGGCGGTGGCGGCGGTACGCCCAAAAAGGGCACGCCCGAGGGCGGACCGATCGAAGTCGCCAAACCCAAAGTTGAGCCGAAACCGACGCCTGGACGTGCGGCGCGCGATCCCGGTGTGCTGCGCGCAACACCGGACCGCGGCGTGCAGGGTCGGCAGCGCGCCACGCAAGAAGTGTCGCAGAGCGTGGCACAGGTTTCCGGCTCGCTCGACCGCGTGCTCGAAAACATCTCGCAGGCGCTGCCCGCGTCGACCAAGTCGACCTCGTCGGGTGCCACGAGTGCCGCGACCAGCAGCTCTTCGCGCGCGCGTCGTCAGCGCGGGGTTCGCACGAGCGGTCGTAGCAGCGATCAGTTGTCGTCGGTGGGCGGTGTGTCGGGGATTTCGGGCGCCGACGTCTCCGGTTCGGCCATCTCGAGCGAAGGCATCAGCATCTCGGCCATCACCGACCTCACGGTCGGCGGCGGTGGCGGCGGCGACGGAACGCCGTACGGAACTCCGGGTGGAACCGGACTGGGTGGAAGCGGCGGCGGATCCGGCGGCGGCAGCGGCACCGGTTATGGGACGGGCACCGGTCCCGGTCGCGGGAGTGGTTCCGGTGGTGGCGTCGGCGGCGGCCAAGGCACCGGCACCGGCGATGGCACCGGACCCGGCAGCGGCGGGGGCAGCGGTTATCGCAGCAACGAGTCGCTATTGAATGTCGTGCGCCGCTACGCGCCGGGCATTCAATTCTGCTACGATAACGAGCTCAAGAAATCGCCCAACTTGCGCGGCAAGCTGGTGGTGGCGATCACCGTGCTCGCAAACGGCGAAGTGAGCGAAGCATCGGTGGTCGAAAACACCTTGGGTTCGCGCTCGGTCGCCGACTGCGTGCTCGCGCAAATTCGCGGCTGGCACTTCCCCGCCATTGCGTACGGCGTCACGAGCTTCCGCGCGCCCTTCGTCTTCACGCCGCCGAACTAGATGTCGTTGCCGGCAAGCCGAGGAACTTGCCGTAACGGTTGGCCGCGGCGTCGATCGCTTTCGACTCGGCGCGCGTCAGCTTGCGGAGCGGACTCACGACCACGTCGACGGCGCCCTTTCCGATCGTTCGCTTCCAAGTTCCCACGATCTGGCCGTCAATGGTGACGACGGCCGTCAGCGCGTTTCCCATCATCAGGAACTTTTCGATGTACATCGCTCCCCCCAGCGCACCGCGATCCTTGTAGGCGATCACGTACTCGTCGTAGATGGAGAGCAGATGCGCTGCCGGCGTCTTCGCCGGGGACGCGCGTACGCGCGTCGGCGTGAGCCAGTAGGTCTTCCCGTCGACGATCACACGCTCGAGTTGCTCCTTGACCGAATCCAATCCCGCCGCCGCGTCCTTGGCCGTCAAACCGGACCACCACGCGAAGTCCTTCACCTGGGCGGGACCGTGAGATTCGAAATAGCTCAAAGCGAGCCGCGCCAGGGCTTCACCGCGGTCGATCGTTTTCGTTCGCGGAGCGCGCTCTTCGAGCAAGGCATACGTGAACTCTTTGCCGCGCCGGGGGCCGCTGCAGACCAGCCCGTCGAGCTCGGCGTGCATCACGATGTGACCGAGTCGCGGACCGCGCGCCTCGATCCGCCCGCGCGCGAGTGCTTGTGCCAGTTCGGCGCGCGTCAGGTGCCGGTTCCCTCGCAGCGCCTTCTCCAGCAGACTCGTGCAACGCGACCGAAGCTTTTCGGTGATCTCCAACTTGCGGTCGTACGGCGCCAGCCGTGCGCGCACGCGCCCTGCCGTCAACGCTTGCATCCATCGAATGTTTTCGGGTGGCACGAAGTGCCACGTCGGCCGCATGACGTGGGTGCGAAGAATGGTCCCGTCGTCGAAGGTCTTTTCGATCGATGCGTCGGTCGCGCCCGGGATGCGAAGCCCCAGCGACCACTTGGCGGCGGGGTAGTCTTGGGCTTGGACCGCGCCGAACCACGAAACGACGTCGCTTGGTGTTTTGAATCGCGGCCTATCCAGCGATTGCTGGCGCAGTCGGAGTCGCGCGAGGTCCAATGCTGTCATCCCTCGAACCCCGCGCGCAGTTTACCGGGCGAAGGTACTGCTCAATCGGCCCAACGCGAGTGCGGCGAGCATGAGGCCGAGGTCGCGCAGCGCGATGTCGTAGTAACCAGGGATCATCAGCAAGTTGACGATGATGGCGAAGAGCCACGCGGCGACTACGTAGGCGCCGATTCGAGGCTTGATGAAAACGAGCAGGCCGGCGGCGATCTCCACCACGCCGACCGCGTACATGAACGCTTCGGGTGGTACTCGATTGGCGACGGCGGGAGCGAGGAACTTGGGCCACTGCGTGAGAAAATTGAAAAACTTGTCCACCCCGAAAAGTATGGGTGCTACCACGAAAGCAAAGCGGAGAATTCGATACGCGTCGAGTGCTGGATTGCCGCGGCTTGTCGCCGCCGCGCCGTTGACCGACATAGGCTACCTCCTATTTTTGGAGACCGTCGACCGCTTGCACGATAGGCGCGATTCCGCTGGGTTGTCCAGCATTCTTGCCGCGGATCAACGGCGCTGGTAGACGTCGGTGTTCAAGTACTTGAGCCCCGAATCCGCCAGCAGTGTCACCACGGTGGCGTTGGGCCCCAAGCGTTCTGCCAGTTGGATGGCGGCGATGACGTTGGCGCCCGAAGACGTCCCCGAGAACAACGCCTCCTCCCGCGTGAGGCGTCTCGCCATCTCCTTCGCGTCGTCGGTCTTGACGGCCAGAATTTCGTCGACCACGGTTGGGTCCCACAACGGAGGCGTGTAGCCGATCCCGATGCCTTCGATCTTGTGCGGCCCCGGTTGACCTCCGAGCAACACCGACGATTCGCCGGGCTCGACCGCAACGATCTTGACGCTCGCCTTGTATCGTTTCAAAACCGTAGCGACCCCGCGCGACGATGCACCCGTACCCACGCAGTGCACGAACGCGTCCACCTCTCCCTTGGTTTGATTCCAAATCTCCTCGCCCAGCGCGTGGTAGCCCGCGATGCTGTCGTGGTTGTTGAGCTGATCGATCCAGTACGTGTTCGGCGCTTCACTCAAACGGCGCGCCGCTTCGATCATGTCGAGGATCAACTTCTTGGTGGTGAGACCGCCTTCGCTGGCGACCAGCGTCAGTTCCGCGCCGAGCGCCGCCATTTGATCGAGCTTTTCGGGACTGAATGCATCGGAGCTGACGATCTTGATCCGGTAACCCTTGGCGGCGCATACCATCGCAAGCGATGCGCCCGTGCTGCCGCCGGTATACTCGACCACGGTGCCTCCCGGTCGCAGTCGACCGATCTCCTCCGCGCGCGAAATCACCGCGTTCGCCATCCGGTCCTTGAGGCTGCCGGTGGGGTTCTCCCACTCGAGCTTCGCGAAGACGCTTCCACAATGCGGCGGCACGACCTTGCGAAGTCGAACCATCGACGTGTTCCCGATAGCGTTGAGAACGTCCATGGGTTTGGTTCTATTTTCGGGCTAGCTGGCGGGAGGGAGCCCGAGCTTGTGCAGCAGCTCGTTGATCAGGGCCACCTGCGCAGGATTGATCTTCTTGACTGCCTTTCGTGCCGACAGCCACTCTGCTCTATCAATTTCGGGAAAGCTCGCTTTCTTCCCCGACTTGGGTGGCCATTCCATTTCGAACGTGTTGCTCTTGACGAGACTCGGATCGATATAGCCCTCGCTCGCCCACGCGTACACCATCTTGCCGCTCTTCTGGCGAATGGGCGACAACGGAACAAAATCACCTTCAATCTCAACGCCGGTCTCCTCGAGGAACTCGCGCTTCGCCGCCTGCAACGGCTCCTCGTCCTCGAACTCTCCTTTTGGAATCGACCACACGCCCGCGTCCTTGCCCGCCCACAGCGGTCCGCCCGGATGAACGAGCAGCACTCGCAGCTCACCGTCGACGATGTTGTACAGCAGTATTCCGGCGCTGCGCTTCATCTATGCGAACTCTACCCCGCAGCAGCAGCGCCGGCAGCTGCATTGTCGTTTTGCAACATGACGACCAGATACCACCCGAACGCGACCATCCAGGGGAGTTCGGGGACACTGGCAGCGCGGGGCTTGATGTCGACCGCGGCAGAAAGACGCACCAGCCCGCTGTTCTTGAACTCGATCAAGGGTTCGCTCGACTCGTTCGTGAACTCGAACTTGGTCAGCCAGAAGTTGGTGTTGGCGCGATAGACTCGCCCGTCGGGGAACTCCAGCGTGCCGCCCCCCTTCCAGGTGTTGTTCTTGAAGGTCGCGATTTCCGTGTCGGCGTCGCAAGGGCGGATGGTCGCCCTGGTTTGCCAGAACCCCACGCGCTTGAACGTCCAACAGCCGCCGGCGCTCTCCGCGGTGGCAAATGAGCCGAGCGAGCTCCGGAAGCTTAATTTCGCCGCCAGCTCATCGCCCGCGCGCAGCTCGTACTCCATCTTGAGCGCGCTCGGCTGGCTCCACTTCAATTTTCGACCCACCAGAGTGGCGATTTCTTTCATCGAGTGACTCCTGCTGTTCGCGTTTCCGGCCGGCCCTTGCCATACTACCACGTACTTCCTAGACGAGAAATGTATCCTCGACGTCGCGCCCGCGCGCGTGTTAGTCTACTAACTCGATAGTCTTACTAAATGAAGATTTCCAGTCGCGGACTCTATGCATTGAAGGCGCTGACGCACCTGGCGCAGGCGTACGACGGTGGCTTGGTCAAGATTCACGAGATCGCGGAGAAAGAGGCCATCCCCGAGAAGTTCCTGGAAGGGATCCTGGTCACGCTCAAGAACGCCCGCTTCGTGGCCAGCCAGCGGGGCCGCGAGGGCGGCGTCAGGCTCCGGCGCCCGCCCGAGGAGATTACGCTCGGTGAAGTGCTCAGGGTGATCGACGGCCCCGTGGCACCGTTCGGCGACGCCGCCGAGCTGACGCAGCGCGTGAAGACCGAGTCGCGACACCCGGGATTGTTCGACGTCTTTCTCGAGGTCCGCAACGCGGCCGCCGAGATCCTGGATCACACGACCCTCGCGGACCTGGTCTCGCGCAATCGCCGCATCCTACGGCGGCGGGCGAAGAAACACTAAGCGAAGAGTTGCACGAGCGCCCCTGCCAATACAACCAAATGTCTAGTAACTCAATAGGCATAAATTAGAATCGACATCCTCAGGAGAAGGGCCCATGTTTCGCAAGTCGTTCATCATGGTGGCAGCGCTGGCCTCGATTCTGGTCGGTTCGCCGCGCGCCGAGTCTCTATTGAATGTTTCCTACGATCCGACGCGCGAGTTCTATCAGGAATTCAACGCCGCCTTCGCGAAGCACTGGAAGGCGAAGACGGGCCAGGAGGTCGAAGTTCAACAGTCGCACGGCGGATCGGCCAAGCAGGCGCGCGGGGTCATCGACGGGCTCGAGGCCGACGTGGTGACACTCGCGCTCGCCTACGACATCGATGCCATCGCGGAAACCGGTTTGCTCGCGAAGGACTGGCAGAAGCGCCTGCCGGACCACAGCTCGCCCTACACATCGACCATCATCTTTCTCGTGCGCAAAGGAAATCCGAAGGCGATCAAAGACTGGCCCGACCTCGTTAAGCCCGGGATCGAAGTCATCACGGCGAATCCGAAGACGTCGGGTGGCGCGCGCTGGAACTACCTCGCCGCGTGGGCCTTCGCCCTGAAGCAGCCGGGCGGAAGCGATGCCACCGCGCGCGATTTCGTGACGCGCCTCTACCAGAATGTCCCCGTGCTCGACTCGGGCGCGCGCGGCTCGACTACCACGTTCGTGCAGCGCGGTATCGGCGACGTGCTCATCGCGTGGGAGAACGAGGCTTTTCTGTCGATCAAGGAGCTCGGACCCGACAAGGTGGATATCGTCGTCCCTTCCCTGTCGATCCTGGCCGAGCCGCCGGTTACGCTGGTTGACAAAATCGTCGACAAGGAGGGAACCCGCGCCGTCGCGCAAGCCTACCTCGAGTACCTCTACAGCCCCGAAGGACAGGAGCTGGCTGCGAAGCATTATTATCGACCCCGACTGGAGTCCGTCGCGAAGAAGTATAGGTCCGTGTTCAAGAAGATGAATCTCATCACCATCGACGAGGTCTTCGGCGGGTGGCAGGAGGCGCAGAAGACTCATTTCGCCGACGGCGGCACCTTCGATCAGATCTACCAGCCCCAGTAAGCGCGAATCATGCGAGTCCCCCCGCGTCACAGCGTGTTGCCCGGTTTTGGTCTCTCACTCGGGTTCACGGTTTTCTATTTGTCCCTCATCGTCCTGATCCCGCTCTCGACGATTTTCTGGAAGAGCGCAGGCCTCGGCTGGTCCGGTTTCTGGGAAGCGGTGAGCGCGCCGCGTGTGGTTGCTTCGTACAAACTCACCTTCGGAGCCGCGCTCGCCGCTGCGTTTATCAACGGCGTGTTCGGAGTGATCGTCGCGTGGGTGTTGGTGCGCTACGCGTTTCCAGGAAAACGACTCGTGGATGCGCTGGTCGATCTGCCGTTCGCGCTTCCCACGGCGGTGGCGGGAATCGCGCTCACCACTGTGTACGCGCCGACCGGCTGGCTGGGAGCACCGCTGGCGAAGATAGGCATCAAGTCCGCGTTTACCCCCTTGGGCGTGACCATCGCGCTCACTTTCATCGGGCTTCCGTTCGTCGTGCGAACGCTGCAACCCGTCTTGGACGGCTTGGACCCGGAGTTGGAAGAAGCGGCCGCGAGCTTGGGCGCGAACCGCTGGAAGACGATCTTCCGCGTCGTCATGCCGGCGCTGTTTCCGGCCTGGCTCACCGGCTTCGCGCTGGCGTTCGCGCGAGCGCTCGGCGAGTACGGGTCCGTCGTCTTCATCGCCGGCAACATGCCGATGAAAACGGAGATCACCCCGCTCGTCATCATGACCAAGCTCGAACAATACGACTATGAGGGCGCGACGGCGGTTGCGGTGGTGGCACTGGTGACGTCGGGCATGTTGCTGCTCGCGATCAACCGATTCCAACAGTGGGCCGGACGACGATTCGGCGTGTTTCGTTGACATGGATGCAACGACCTTAGCCCAGGCGCGGCGCTCGCAATCCGTGCCCGCCACGACCGAACCCCGCCGGACCAGGATACTGCTAACCGCGGTGGCACTCTCCTTTTTGGCGCTGTTCCTGGTGGTGCCGCTGGTGGCGGTCTTTTCGCAGGCCCTCGAGAAAGGGCTGGCCGCGTACTTTGACGCGCTGCGCGAGCCGATGGCGTTGTCGGCCTTGAAGCTCACGCTGCTCGTGGCCGCGATCGCCGTGCCGCTGAATCTCGTGTTCGGTGTCGCGGCCGCGTGGGCCATTGCCAAGTTCGAGTTCCCAGGACGCAACGTGCTCATCACCTTGATCGACCTCCCCTTCGCGGTGTCGCCGGTGATCGCGGGGATGACCTTCATTCTCTTGTTCGGCCGCCAGGGACTCGTGGGACCGTGGCTCGACGCGCATGACATCAAGATCGTGTTCGCGGTGCCGGGGCTGATCCTCGCCACCATCTTCGTGACGTTTCCATTCGTCGCGCGCGAGCTGATTCCGCTGATGCAAGCCGAGGGACGCGACGAAGAGGAAGCGGCGCGCGTGTTGGGCGCTTCCGGTTGGCAGATGTTTTGGCGCGTCACCCTGCCGAACATCAAGTGGGGATTGCTGTACGGCGTGATCTTGTGCAACGCGCGTGCGGTAGGCGAGTTTGGTGCCGTGTCGGTGGTGTCGGGTCACATCCGCGGACAGACCAACACGCTGCCGCTGCACGTGGAGATTCTCTACAACGAGTACAATTTTCAGGCCGCATTCGCGGCCGCGTCCTTGCTCACTTTCCTCGCGCTGGTAACGCTGGTCGCGAAGACGCTGGTCGAGCGACGCGCCGGGAAAGGGCGAATAGTTCCTGCGGAGGAAGTGGTCGCGGTGGCGAATACGACCGGATCGCGCGCTGAGGCGCAAGTATGAGCATCGAAGTTCGCGACGTGACCAAGGCCTACGGTGCCTTCACCGCGGTGGACGGCGTGGGCTTCACCGTGAATACCGGAGAACTGGTGGCGCTGCTGGGGCCGTCCGGTTCCGGCAAGACCAGCCTCCTGCGCATCATAGCCGGACTGGAGCGCGCCGACCGAGGTCAGGTGTTCTTCGGCGGCGAGGACGCGACCGCGGTCCACGCACGCGACCGCGGCGTCGGGTTTGTCTTTCAGCACTACGCGCTTTTTCGGCACATGTCGGTGTTCGAGAACGTCGCGTTCGGATTGCGCGTCCGCCCGAAGTCACGCCGACCCAGCGAAGCGGAGATTCGAGAAAAGGTGACCGGGCTCCTGAAGCTGGTGCAGCTCGACTGGCTGAGCGATCGATATCCGTCGCAACTTTCCGGTGGCCAGCGCCAGCGCGTCGCGCTCGCGCGTGCGTTGGCCGTCGAGCCCAAAGTTCTACTACTCGACGAACCCTTCGGGTCGCTGGACGCCAAGGTGCGACAAGAGCTGCGGCGTTGGCTGCGCCGTCTGCACGACGAGATCCGCGTGACGAGCGTATTCGTCACCCACGACCAGGGCGAGGCGCTCGAAGTGGCGGACCGCGTGGTACTGATGAATCACGGTCACGTGGAACAGATCGGGACCCCGCAGGAAGTCTTCGACCACCCGGCCACGCCGTTCGTGATGGATTTCCTGGGACTCGCCAATGTCTTCAGCGGGTATGTGGAGGCGGGCCGCGCGCACCTGGGCCCGTTGTCGCGCGACTGTCCCCAGCATCCGGACGCGGTGCGACGCGTCGCGCAAGGCTTCGCGCGCCCGCACGAGATGGAGATACTCCGCGACGAAACCGGCGGCGGTTTTTGGGCCATGCTGCGACACGTCAACCCGGTCGGCTGGGTGATCAAACTCGACTTCGATCACGGCGACTCCGCGTTGATTCACGCGGAGATTACTCGCGAGCAATTTGAGACGCTTTCACCGGCACTGGGTGAGCGTCTCTACGTCAAACCGCGCAAGGTGCGAATCTTCGTGGAGCCGGACTAGCGGACTCCGCAGTTCGCGCCTCAAACACGCCCGTTTCGGCCTCCAACGGCCTCCCGCCGCATTCCCATCCTCGACTCGTTCTTCGCGTTCTCCCTTTGCCGCGCCGGTGTGACCGCGGCCACACATTTTCTTCACGGCTTTTTCAGTAACCAATCCAACGAATTCCGGAAGCCCTTCATGCAATCCCGCCGCGAAAGGCGCATGCTTAGGCGTGGGCGACTACATCGCCCCCAAAGGAGCCCCTTTTATGAACTTGTTCAAACGATCGATCGGTTTCTTGATGCACGCCGCCGACCGCCCCGCCCGTCGGCTCCTCGCCTATTATATGGTGCTGGGCGTGATCGTCGGGGTATTGGTCTATTTCTTCCCCATCGTCGACCGCACCTTTGGCGGTGTCCCGATCGACGACGTAGCATCGAGCTCGCAGGTGCTCACGGATGGCTCGCGCGTGCTCGCGGACGGACTGGCGGAGGACACGGTCCGGGGCCTGGATACCGAACTCTCCCCGCGGCTCGATCTCGCCGTGAGTACGCTGCTCATCCTGCTGGGTGTGCTCGCATTGATGTTGCCGGTCGCCTGGGTTTACATGGCGACGCGGTACGACAAAAGCCAGGACCAGTCGGTGGCCCAGATTCTCATCTTCTTACCTCTCGTCGTCGCGGGGATCGTCCTTGTCGTACAGAACAGCCTCGCGCTGGCCTTTAGTCTAGCCGGCGTCGTCGCGGCAGTCCGATTCCGCTCGACTCTCCGGGATTCGCGCGATCTTGTGTTCATCTTCCTCGCGATCGCCGTGGGCTTCGCCGGCGGCGTGCAGTCGTTGATCCTCGCGGCGATCGTTTCGATACTGTTCAACTTCGTCCTCCTCCTCACCTGGAGATACGATTTCGGCCGTAAAGTCCTCGAGCCCACTGCAGCAACCCAGTTTACCGCGCCCCTGGCGGAGCTGGCGAAGAGCGGGCGCGACGGCACGGTGCCGGACCGCGCACTCGTGGTTGCGCTAAATCAGAAGCAAGCGCGGTCCCTCGCCGAGCGTTTCGACCGGGTCCAACAGCTCGTCGGCCCCCCCGGCAGGAAGTCGCGCTACAACGCGGTTCTCGTCGTCACGACGGAGAATATTACCGAAGCACAGACCAAAGTGGGCGAGGTCCTCGATGAGGTAGCGCGCCGCTGGCACCTCGACGAAGTCGTGACCAACGTCGGAAAGCCATCCGAGATCTCCTATCTCGTGCGGATCCGCAAGTCCGTTTCCAGGGAAGACCTGCTCACAGCTATTCGCGCCAACGCGGCAGGCAAGATTGTGGACGCCAGTGTACAACTCGCGGAGGAGACGCAAGCCGCGGCCGGGGGCGGGTCATGAGAGCCTCATGTTTCGCGGTCGCGATCATCGCCGTGCTGTCGGCGGCTGGGTGCCGGAATAGCGAAGAAAAGGCGTCAGCCTCCAAGTCGGAGAGTGCCGTTTTGGAGACGCGCATGGCGCGCCTGGAGCAATCGCTCGCCCACGCGGATTCGGGAGACGCGCCGGGCGAGCCCATTGCGCGCTGGTTTCTCCCCTCCGATCTCGCGGAGATCTCGGGCCTTGCGCTCACTCCCGATGGTCGACTTTTCGCGCACAACGATGAGACGGCACAAATCATCGAGATCGACTACCGGCGAGGTACGGTCGTCAATCACTTCTTCGTGGGAAAGGACAACGTGCGCGGCGACTTCGAAGGCCTGGCCTGCGCTGAGGATCGGTTCTTCCTGCTTTCGAGCAACGGACTGATTTATGAATTCCGGGAGGGCGGGCTAGGAGAACGGGTCGACTATACAACGCTCGACACCCATCTCGGTAAGGAATGCGAGTTCGAGGGTATTGCCTACGACGCGACGGCCCATGCGCTAGTGCTAGCCTGCAAGAACGCCGATGTAAAGAAGTTCAAAGACATGCTGGTGCTGTACCGCTACAGCCTCGACGGTGGCGGAGAGATTTCGGAGATTACGGTTCCGAACGCGGAGGCGATCGGAGAGAACGGTTGGAAACAGCTCCGGCCTACCGACATCACAGTCGATCCATCCAACGGCAACTACGTGCTCGTGGCGGCACAAGAGAAAGCGCTGGTGGCGGTCACACCGGCCGGCGAGGTCGTGGTGTCGCGGCCGCTGGGCGGCCGGCATCCGCAGTCCGAGGCGATCGCCATCACCCGGGACCACGTTCTCATCATCGGTGACGAATCGAACCGGACCGCCGCAACCATCACCCTATACCGGTGGAATTGAGACGGGGGTCGAGATGCGCACTGCACACATCATCATCATTCTCGCGCTCGCCCTCCTCGCGACACGAGCCGAGTCGCAGGTGAATCCGCCTCCGCCTCCGGGAACGCCCACGGCAACGGTCGCGGCGGGAACGCGGTACGAGGCGGGCTGGTTCCGGCGCTTCTTCCTCGGCGACAACTATCGCGATCTTTGGTCGACCCCCATCACCATCACGGTGCTGGATCTGAGCACGACGGCTGGCGGGTTGAAGCCGACCGAGGTCGGGGGCGGAAAGCAAACCAAGACGTTGCGGCTCGAGGCCTCGGACGGCCGAGAGTTTGTCTTTCGCCCGGTCGACAAGGACGGCCTCAGTACGCCGGAAGGTTTCGAGAACACCATTGTTGAAAGCGTGTTGCGCGACCAGGTCAGCGCACACCATCCCGCCAGCGCGTTGGTCGCGGATGTGCTGCTCACGGCGGCGGGTGTTCTGCACCCGAGTCCGATCCTCGTCGTCATGCCGGACGATCCCCGGCTAGGCGAGTTCCGCGAGGCGTACGCGGGACGGCTCGGCCTTTTCGAGGTCTACCCCACCGCACCCGAGCGACCTGCGGAATCGGTGATTGCAGGTAAGATGATTCATGACTGGACCGCGGGATTCGCCGGTGCGGTCGAGATCATCGATAGCGACAGCCTGCCGAGGCTGCTCGATGCCGACCCGCGCGAACAAATCGACGCGCGCGCCTACCTCAAGGCTCGCCTCATGGACATGCTCATCAATGACTATGACCGGAATATGGGCAACTGGAAATGGGCGCGGATGGAACCCGACGGCGTGTGGCAACCGATCGCGCGTGATCGCGACAAGGCGATGATCGACTACGGCGCGGTTCCCGCGATGATCGGCCCGGTGGCTCCCCAGCTGATTCGTTTTCAGGGAGAGTATCCGCGCATGAGCGGATTGACGTCGAAGAGCATCGACCTCGACCGCCGTCTGCTCAGCGGTCTCGAAGAATCGGTGTACGACTCGATGGCCGTCTATCTCGTCGGACGCTTGACCGACTCGATCATCGATTCCGCCGTGCGAGCGATGCCGAGCGAATACCACCAACGAGTCCCCGAAGCGGCGGCCAACCTGAAGGCACGCCGTGAGCAAATGCCGGATCAGGCAAAGCGCTTCTACCGACTCCTCGCGGAGGTCGTGAACATCCATGCCACGGATGCGGCCGACAGCGCGACCGTCACTATCGTCGACGAACGGTACACCGACATCGAACTTCGCTCCGGTAACGGCGCGCCCTATTACCAGCGCCGGTTCGACGAAGAAAGCACCCGCCAGATTCGATTGTACCTGCACGGCGGTGATGATCATGCCCTCGTGCGGGGCGGAGCCGATCCGCACATGAGAATTCGCGTCATCGGCGGAAACGGCAACAATGAATTGGTCAACGCGTCGCACGTCAAGACGGGTGAACGCGAGCTCCGGTTCTATGATGAGGGATCCGTCGATGACATTCCCTACGGGACGGAACCGACCTTCGACCGGCGGCCGTGGGTTCGCAAAGAGATGGGGCCGACGCTCCCGCCGGGACGGGACTGGGGATCCGGCTTGTCCCCCGCCATGAAGCTCGACACCGAGGGCGATGAGCTGGGCGTAATCGCCGCGCTGGGAGTTACCCGAAAATCCTACGGTTTCGGCCGGCACCCGTACAGTAACCGCATCCAAATGGCCGGTGAATACGCGTTCGGGGTCGGAAGATGGCGCGTGTTGGGAGACGCCGACAAGAGGTGGGAGCAAACGCACTTTCACGTCATGATGAACGCGCATTGGTCCCAAATCGAATTGCTCAACTTCTACGGATTCGGGAATGACACCCCGGCGGTCGGCTCTCCCATGTACTTCAGGGCCCCGAACGAACAGTGGATGGTTTTCCCCGCGCTCGCGTATGCGGTGGGTCCGAAGAGCGACATCGTGGCCGGTCCCGTGTTCAAACATTCCACCACTGACATGACGCCGGGTCGCTTTCTCGCCGACACCCGACCGTACGGTAGCGGCGAGTTCAGTCAGGCGGGATTCCGCGTGGGCCTTTATAAGGACAGCCGCATCCGAGCGAAAGACGCGTATAGCGGCCTGCTAATCGACCTCAGCGCAACCGCCTATCCGGAGGCGCTGGATGTTACGTCTCCGTTCGAGGTGTACGCGCTGCACACGGCCGCGTACTACACGTTTCCCATCATCAAGCGCCCGTTCCTGTCTCTCAAGGCAGGCGCGCAAGAAGTCCGCGGTGACTTCCCGTTTCATGAGGCGGCTTTCGTCGGCGGCAAGCCCTCCGAGCGCAACCTGGCCCGCGAGCGCTATGCGGGCGACCGGTCGTTCTACGGCTCGGCGGAGCTACGACTGCCCTTGTTCGGTTTTGCCTACATGTTGCCCTTCGACATCGGCGCGTACGTTTACGGCGACGGCGGGCGCGTGTACTTGGACGACGTCTCACCGGGCGGGTGGCACCATTCGCACGGGGCCGGAGTATGGATCGGTATCCTGAACCCGATGAGCGGGGTCGGCGTCGATCTTGGAAATGAAGTCGGCCGCAACATCGTGCAGGCGAAGATCGGATTCGAGTTCTAAATTTCAAGCAGAAGGGCAATTCATGACACACCCAAACCGCTTTCTCATCATTGCAGGATCCGTCCTCGTTGCAATCGCGCTCGCCGTTTGGTACACGAACAAGACACCGTCGGCAACCGAGGTCAAGCCCCAGACCGTGCTCACGGACCAGGAGAAAGAGGATATGCTCGCCGCTTCGGACACGAACGAGACCCCGCTGGCAACCGAGGTCGAGCCCCAGATCGTGCTCACGGATAACGAGAAAAAGGCCGTTACGGAATTCGACAAGCGCACGAGGGAGTATGAAGGTCTCCATAAGAAACTCGACGCGTCTCTGCCCAAATTGCCGGACAAAGCCACACCCGAGCAGATCGACAAGCACCAGAAATCCATGGTTGCGCTGATCCAGCAAGAGCGAAAGAACGCGAAGCCGGGCGAGTTCTTCACGCCCGCGATGGTCGCACTGATCAAGCGAGCTTCGGGAGCGACGGTCGCCGGCAGTGACGGCAAGCAGAACAAAGAGACCATCATGGACGAGAATCCCGGGACGCTGCCGAACGTCACCGTGAACGACAAGTATCCGGACGGCGTTCCGGTGGCATCGATGCCCCCCGAGTTGCTGGAGACGCTTCCCAAGCTGCCCGAAGGGCAGGAGTATCGCTTTCTGGGCAAGCGCCTGGTTCTCATGGACGCGTGTTGTCAGCTCGTTCTCGACCTCACACCCAACGTACTGACCTAGAGGCGCATGCGGAGGTTTGCCATGAAGACACGTTGGCTGAACTTGGTGCTGCTGGCCGTTGCACTCTCGATCGGGTGTAGCGGCCACAACGGAGGCTCGGTCGCAACGACCCCGGCGACCGTGGACGAAGTCTGGACCGAGCTGCCCAACGCGGAGGGCTCTCTGAAGTTCCTCGTGCTGGGCGACTGGGGCACCGGCGGTCGCGCACAGTACCAACTGGCCAGGGAGATGGCGACGTTCCGCGAGAAATTCAAATTCGATACGGTGCTTACCGTCGGTGACAACTTTTACGGGATGCAGCGCGCACAAGACTACAAGACGAAGTTTGAGACACCGTACAAGCCTCTCCTCAATGCCGGCGTCAAGTTCTACGCCACGCTGGGCAACCACGACTCGCGCGAGCAGGTGAACTACAAGCTATTCAACATGGGTGGTAACTTCTACTACACGGTCAATTTTCCGGACCAGTCGGTACGCCTTTACATGCTCGATACCACCTACCCGTCGCCCGAGCAACTCGACTGGCTCAAGAAAGAGCTCGAGGGCTCGAAAGACAACTGGAAGATCGCTGTTTTCCATCACCCTTTGTACTCTTCGGGGAAGTTTCACGGATCGGATCTGAAGTTGCGAGAAGCGTTGGAGGGGCTCTTCGTCGAGCACGACGTCAGCGTGGTGTTCCAGGGTCACGATCACTTCTACGAGCGAATCAAACCCCAGCGGGGGATCGTGTACTTCGTGGTGGGTTCCGGCGGGAAGGTACGCTCTGGCAACATCGACAAGAACTCCGGGCTTACCGACAAAGGCTTCGACACCGGATACGCCTTCCTGGCAGTGGAAGTCGCTGGCGACAAGATGTTCTTCAATGCGATCAAGACCGACGGCGGTGTCGTCGACTCCGGGATCATCGAGCGGCGGATGCCGGTGTCGGAAAAATCGGCCGCCGGGGCGGCACGCTGATCAGCGTTGTGAGGAGTGTACGAAAGCGTACGGGATTCCAATGCACGTTTGACGATATTTAAATTGGTGAGGATCGAGTTCATAGCACATTCACGGAGGTCTCTAATGAAAAAGTTCCTAGTCCCATTCATGACTCTCTCGCTCGTGCTCGCTGTCGCGCCCCTGTCGATAGCGGGCGACGACAAAGCCGCCGATAAAGCCGACGACACCAAAGATGCGAAAGAGCACCTGACGGAAGCGACGACCACCATCAAGGAAGTCCTCTCCATCCCCGAGGATGGAATTCCGCAGAAGATGCTGGACGGAGCGGCGGCAGTGATCGTGGTTCCGGACCTTCTCAAGGCCGCGTTCATTGCCGGTGCCAAGAGCGGCGACGGCGTCATGTCGGTCCGCAGCGCAGGCGGGTGGACGCATCCGGTGTCCATCAACTTGGACGGCGGAAGCATCGGCTGGCAGATCGGCGTCGAATCGACCGATCTGGTCCTGGTATTCATGGACGAGAAGCACGTGAAGGAGCTTCTCAACGGCGAGTTCACCCTGGGTGGAGAGGTGTCGGTCGCGGTCGGTCCGGTTGGGCGTCAAGCCAGCGCCGGAGCCAACACTGACTTCAACTCGTCGGTGTACGCCTATTCACGGAGCAAGGGAGTCTTTGCCGGTGCCTCGCTGGACGGATCGAAGATCGGCATCGACAAGGATGAGAACGCGCTGATTTACGGCGCGGGGACGACGGCTAACGACGTGCTCTACGGGACGAAGCAACCCAAGACCCTCCTCAAAGAGGCCGACGATTTCAAGACCACCCTCAACAGCCTCGCCAAAGGGACCATGAAGGCGAAGTCGTAGCCGGGGTCGAATACTCGAACGCTTGGAGAGGGAGCCGCGAATTCTTCGCGACTCCCTCCTTCCACCTATGAAAACCGCAGCGATGATTGCGATGGTGCTTGGGACGAGTCCCGCACTCGCCCAATCGCCCGGCAACGCGGCCACTCCGTCGAAAACGGTCTCGGTGCAAGCCGACACGGAGTATGACCGCGGTGGTCTCTGGTGCACGCTGTTCGGCAATGGGTGGCGCGACGTGTGGTCGGCGGAAATCACGGTGCCGGTATTGGATCTGGACGCGTACGCGGGTGGCCTGAAGCCCTTCAAGGCGGGCGGAAACCAAAGTAAGACGCTGCGCCTGCGCGGCGCGGACGGCCGCACGTACGTCTTCCGCTCCACCGAGAAGAACGCTCAGAAGGCGTTAGCCGATGACCTGAAAGACACGCCGATCGGTGCTGTCATCCAGGACCAGGCCGCCTCATTCCATCCGACTTGCCAACTCGTTGTCGCGGTATTGCAGGATGCCGTCGGTCTCCTGCATGCACCTCCGACACTCGTTTTCATGCCGGACGATCCTCGACTCGGAGAATTTCGCGAAGAATTCGCCAACATGCTCGGAGAGATCGAAGAGCGCCCGGACGAATCCGACAAGGGCCCTGCCTTCGCGAAAGCGAAGAAGATCGTCGGCGCCGACAAGCTGCTCGAGAATCTGGAAGCGAGCATGGAGGACCCGCTCGACAGCCGGGATTACCTGAAGGCTCGCTTGGTCGACTTCATCGTGGGCGATACCGACCGCGGCGCCGATCAATGGCGTCTTGCAAAATTCGAGCGCGGCGGGCGTGACGTGTACCGGCCCATACCGAGGGATCGAGACTACGCGTTCCTGAAATCGGAAGGCGTGTTGATGGGGATCGGCAGGCGCATGCAACCAAGGCTCGTGCATTTCGACGAGCGTTACCCGAAGCTGAATTCGCTTCTCTACATGACGCGGGAGTTCGATCGCAGCCAGTTGGTCGACCTGACATGGGAGGAATGGGAGACGGTAGCGACATCCATCCAGCAACGGCTCACGAACGATGTGATCGACCGCGCGGTGATGCAGCTACCCGAAACGCATCGCGAAAAGAGCGGCGCTGAGATCGCAGCAGGCCTGAAAGCGCGTCGCGACACGCTTCTCGACGTCACGCGCGAGTTTTATCTGCTGGTCAATCGGGAGGCCGACATCTTCGCGTCCGACGAGGCGGAACGCGCCGAAGTCGTCCGTCACACGGACGGCAGCGTGAGCGTGCGGTTGTTTCGCACCCAAGCCGACGGCGTGGTCGCCGCATACGGCGCCTTGCCACCATTATTTGACCGTCGTTTCCTGCCGGACGAAACGGAAGAGATTCGCGTGCATCTCGAGCGCGGCAACGACACGGTGGTCGTGCGCGGCGACTCCGATCGCAGCATCCCGGTACGCGTGATCGGCGGCGAAGGCGACGACGTCCTTGCGGATTCGTCCCGCGTTGCACACGGCACCGTGACCCACTTCTACGATGCCAGCGGTCGCAATGAAGTCGTTCGGAGCGCACACACGCGCGTCACGACCAAGCCGTTTGTCACCCCTCCGCCCAGACGCTCGTTGGACGATGAGGAAAACGACGAGCCGGAGGAAGAGCCGCGCGTGCTCAGCGAAGAGCGGCGAGGACGTTATCGAGACCTGATGGCCGAAAGCAACGACTTCATCGAACAGAAGACGGGTGCCGGCGCTCGCGATTGGGGTGGGAGCAGCGGTTGGACGCCGATGACGGGCTACCGCGAAAGCGGCGGTGTGGTGCTCGGTTTCGGCCCCACCATAACCGACTACGGCTTCCGGCGCCGGCCCTACGCCTGGCGCACGGCCGCGCGCGGCATGGTGGGTACGCGCACCGGCGATCTCGGAATTCAACTGAGTGCGGATCGCACCCTCGAGAACTCGCGCTGGGGCATGTCCTTCTTCGCCCACGCGACGCAGCTCGAGTCGAATCGGTTCTACGGCTACGGCAACGATACCGAGCTGATTGATCCTTCGCTTTCGCTCATCAAGCGCGACGAAGCGCTCATGCTGGCTTCCCTTCTCTACTCGATTAGTCCTTCCAGCGCGTTGGCCTTCGGTCCCGTCGCCAAGTACGTGAATCCAGAGGTTCCCAATGGGAGTCCTGCCGATGCAACCGCGCCGCTGGGTACCGACTCCTTCGGGCAGATTGGTCTGCGCGCGGATCTCACCATCGATAAGACGAACGTCGAAGCGAAGCAACAGTCCGGTTTTGGCGTAGATGTCGGCGCTTCCGGATATCCAGCGGTGTGGGATGCCGACGAGTCCTTCGGCGAAGCGCACGCACTCGCGCGCGTGTTCATTCCACTCGGCTGGCCAACTCTCGCTCTACGCGCGGGTGGACAGCGCAGCTGGGGCAGCTTTCCACTGCACGAATCTGCTTTCATCGGCGGTCGGTGGAGCTTGCGCGGATTCCGTTGGGACCGTTTTGCCGGCGATGCGTCCGCCTATGGCGCGGCCGAGCTGCGCGTTCCTCTCTTTCGCATGACGCTGCTCACGCGAGGTCAACTGGGCGTGGTCGGTTTCACCGACGTCGGCCGGGTGTGGATGGACGGAGACTCGGCAGGCGATTGGCACACGGGTCTCGGTACCGGGCTGTGGTTCGGATCACTCGGCCGACAGGTGAGCGTCACCTATGCCAAAGGCGACGAGCACCGCGTGTACTTCTACTATCAGATGCCGTTCTGATTGTGTGAGTCCTTCCCGGCCAGCTTCTCGATGTACTTGCGAAAGTCCGGGTCCTCGCCGACCAGGAGCTCCGGGAGCAAATTGCGAAAATCATCTCGCTGGCACCATTCGCGCATGTAATCCTCCCACGCGATCCAGCGGCGGGACTGGTCCTTCGACATCCGGCGCTCGAACATGAGCACGTACGCGCGTTCGAAGATGGAAACCAGCACGCCGAATATGATGCGCATGCGCTCCCTTTGATCCGGGGCGAGCTCGGGCGTTTCTTCGGCCGAAAATAGTTGCAGGTCGGGGTATTCGAGCGCGGTCTTCAAGAAATCTTGGTAGTTGTCGGAGAGAAGCTGGTGCACTTCGTCCTCGGCTGTTTCGCGCTCTTTCTTCTTTTCGTACAGATACGCGAAGATCGCGACCGGCAAGCCGATGACAGTGACGATGTAGCTCAACATCTCCCAGGTTTCCAGCGTCATCACGAAGCCCGGTTCAACGCGTCGAGTACGTCGACCGCCTCTTTGTATCCCGCCTCGATCGCTTCGTCCATGCGCTTGAAGTCTTCCGGCTTGAGGTTCCGATCCAGTCGCGGTTTGATGTAGATCTGCGGTCGCAGTTCAGCGATGCGCATGTCGTTCAGGATGGCGGCGGGAATCTCGTACGCTTTGGTGAGCAGATCGACGAACAGCGGTCGCTGGCCGGAATGAAGTGGCGCGTGGAGCCTTGCGAGAAATCTGCGATTGCCCTCGAAGACCAGCGCTCGATCGGCGGGCGGGGTGACATCGACCGCAATGATTGGTGCCGTGGTCAACGAGCGCACTTCCTCGATCGGCACGTTGCTCAAGAGACCACCGTCGACCAGCACGCGCCCGTCGTGTTCCACGGGGCTGAACACTCCCGGCACGGCGCTGGTCGCGCGCAGCGCGGGCACGATCTCTCCTTCAGAGAAGACATAGACACGACCGTCCTGGATGTCTACCGCGGTGGCCCGAAACGGCAGTTTCAATTCTTCAAAGCGACGCGGCAAATGCTGCTCGATCTGCTTTTCGAGACCCCGGCCGCCGATGATTCCCCCCTTGCTCGACCAATCGAGCAAGCTGATGGCCTTGAGGTCTGCGAAGGCCGCGCGGATCTTGTCCGACGGGACTTTGTTGGCGACGAAGGCGCCGACAATCCCCCCCATCGAACACCCCGCCACGGCGACCGGTTCGATCCCGCGTTCCTCGATGGCGCGCATCACACCAATGTGAGCGAAACCGCGCGCGCCACCGCCACCGAGAGCCAGTCCGACTTTCATGGACGATCTCCTTCCCTCACCGCTTGCCAGCCGAGCCAAGAATATGCTCAGAGCGGGACTAATTATAGTTCGCTTTTGCCACTCACCGCGTTTTCTCAATTGATGGGGGACAGTTTTGGATCGGCCGCCGAGCGGGGCCGGAGAGGTGAGTCGACATCATGAACGTTTCATCGTGCTGCAAATACAGTTCAGCCGTTGTATTCGCGTGCGTTTTGCTCGCGGGAGAAGCCGTGCAGGCGCAGCAAGCGTGGGTTGGTCTGTTCCGCGACCCGACCGCGGCTGACTGCCACCTCGACACCTCGGACAACGGCACGCGCCTCGCGTACCTCGTGGTCACGAAGTCGTTCGATTTCTCGCTCATTTCTCTCAAGGCCACGGTTCCGCCCGGGGTCACGTGGGTGGCCGACATTATTCCTCCCAACATGCAAATCGGTGCCGGGACGAATTCCCAATCCGGCATGTGGATGGTCCCGACGGGCCCCTGCATCGGCGGTCCGAATCTGCTGGTGCTCACGATCGAGTACATCGCGCCGTCCGCGCTTCCCCCCACCTCATGGGACGTCGAGGGTTCGCTTACTCCCCACCTGGCGTTCTGGGACTGTGGCAACGGTTCATTCAAAGGGATGAGCACCACCGCCTGGCTAAACAACCCGGGTGCGAATTGCTCGCACTTTCAATACCTGGCGCCGTATTTCCCCGACCCGCCGGACGGCGGCGTGAACATGCCGATCTAACGTGTGCGATCCGCCCTCGGAGGACTGCGCAAATGCGTTGAGCGACGTGTGGACGTTCACCACGGGCGAGGCGCCGCTGACCACTCGGTCAACGACGTGGGGGAAAATCAAGGCGCTCTATCGATAGTCTGTGCACCAGGAAACGTTACAACGACCTTCTGAGATGAGCCTCCCGTTCGGCGCGGTATTCGGCGATCCGGCTCCGGTCAGCTTCGGCGAGTGCGCGCCGGAGAGCGTCGTCGTCGAGATCGCGGCAGTAAGCCGGCGCTCCGGTCTGCTGCCGCCAGGAGTCGCCTAGAACACCACCGTCGACCGGGTCGAAGCCAAGATCGTCGACGAGGCGAAGCACTGCCGCCTTGGCTTCCGATGAATCGCCGGCGACGGAGAGAGCAATCCGCCCCCTCGTCCCCCTCGGAACGCCTTTCTCGAGAAGGCTCGTGCCGAGGATGTTGTTGAACGCCTTGATCACGGGACGCCCGATCTGCTGCGCGACCCACTGGCTGTCGAGCATGCCCCGGTCGATCGCATCGATGCGGCCATCGCGAAGCTCGGGATGGTAGTTCCCGACATCGACTACGACGACGCTACTCGGTACGTTCGCAAACAGCCCCCGCGGAAGATCGGCGACCGCCTTGGTTGGGATCGCAAGGATGACGATTTCTCCGGCTTCGGCAGCGTCGACAACGGAAACGGGCGTCGCGTCGATCTCGGCCGCCAACGCGGCCAGGCTCTCCGGTGCTCTCGAGTTCGCAATCGAGACGTGATGACCGAGCTTGGCGAGGTGGCGCGCAAGTGTCCCTCCCATGCCCCCAGCGCCGATGATTCCGATTCTCATGTGGAGTCTCCTTTAAAATTCGTCAGCTACAGGGTCAGGTCGTTTCGTCAGTCGTCCAGACTCCCCATGGTCAAGTTGACGGTCGTTCCCGTCATCCCGCTTGCCTTATCGGAAGCCATGAAGACCGCTATGTATGCCATCTCCTCGAGCGTCATGACCCGTCGCGCGTGGGTCGTGCTTGCGAGCAACTCTTGCCACTGTTCCCAGGTCATGCCCGATCCCTTTGCCTTGGCGTCGTAGACTTCCTTCAGCGAGCTGGTCTGCGGCATGCCGTGTGGTCGCAGACCGACCACGCGAATGCCCTGAGGTGCGAGCTCGGCGGATAGATCTCGAGTGAGTGCCTCCTTGGCGGCCTGCGCCGCACCGTAGCCTCCGTTCAAAAGGGTGCCCTTCCGCGAGGGGAGTGCGGTGACGGTCATGATCACCCCCGATTTGTTCGGAATCATGTGCCTTGCGGCCAGGCGCGCGGTCAGAAAGTACGACCTGGTGTAGGTCGCAATCGGCAGGGAGAACTGCTCGACATCCTGATCGATCAGAGGCACACCCAGAATCTTCGTATCTGGGATCCCGACCGCGTTGAACGAGATATCGACGCGGCCCGCCTTATCGATCACGGACCGTAGATGCTTGTCCACGGCCTGCTCGTCGAGAGCGTCCACCTCCGCCGCCTCGGCGGATCCGCCGGCGGAAACGATGTCCTTAGCGACCGCTTCGACGGGTGCCAGTTTGCGCCCGGTGAGAAAGAGCTTGGCCCCCTCAGGCGCAAAGGCGCGTGCGACTGCACCGCCTATCGCGCCTCCGGCTCCGTAGATCACAGCGACCTTGTTCTTGAGCAACACAGCCGTTCTCCCTTTCCAATTACCCCTGCGCTTGCGCGATCGTACCCTTCAGTTGCGTATTCATGGATCTTCTCCTTTGCGTTATCTCAGGCTTTCGCCCCAAACACGTTTGGCTGGTCTTTTCCCGTGGTGATCAGCTTGCGCAAACTCCCCTTTATGAGCGTGCCCCATGCGTCCGAGCACGAGTCGTAACATTCATACGCTTGCACCAAGCCTATGTGCGTGAAGCGAACCTGCGTCTTCCCGTCCTTCTTGGAGATCTCAAAGGTGATCTTGGTGTCGTTCCACTCGTCCTTGACTTGCGTATAGCTGAGGTTGCTTTCAAGCACGTGCCAAACGACTTTGTTGCCAGGAACGAACTCGGTGATCTTCATCTTGCAGTAGTGAACGTCTGGGACACGGTACGTGAACTCGGCGCCTCGTTTGTCGGTGTCGCCGTTGATTTCTCCCGACCACCATCCCCGAACGTTGTTGATGGCGGCGAAAGCGACGTCGGGCGTTTGGTCCACTAAGAAGGTGGCGGTGTAATTCTTGTCGCTCATGGCTCTCTCCTGTTCTTTCATGGGATTCTGTGCTTAGGAGTGCTCTATTCCGTGTTTGTCTGAGATTTGATCGTTTTGATTGGGCTGGCCTTTGCCCTTGGTAATCAGATTGCGCAAGCTGCCGTTGATGTAGGTGCGCCACGCGTCCGAGCAGACGTCGTAACACTCGTACGTGGGGACGAGGCCTACGTGTGCGAAGCGAAGCTCCGTCTTGTCGCCCTTCTTTTCGATTTCAAAGACGATGTCGGTGTCCTTCCACTCGGTCTTGTCTCCTATGAAGTTGAAGTAGTTGTCGACCACGTGCCAAACGACCTTCCTGCCTGGAACGAGCTCAGTGATCTTCATGGTGGAGCGGTGAACGTCTTGGTAGCGATACTTGAACTCACCGAGTGCGTCGGTCCTACCTTCGATCTGTTCCGACCACCATCCGCGGGTGTTCGTGATGGCATCGAAGACTTCTCTTGGAGTGTTGTCTAGCAAGAGAGTGATGCTGTAGTCCTGATTCTTGGATTGCGCTTGTTTGGCATTCATCTTGTTCTCCTTCTTTCTAGTGAAAAGTTCAAAGCCCACTACTCGACCCGCCGGCCAACCTCATTTGCCGCGTTCCTTCCGCATGCGCTCTTTCAACCAGGCGCGACCGCGCGCGGTCGGCTTCGCGACGACTTCGTTCAGTTTCGGCTCCGTGCCACAAGCTCGACAACGCAGGTGAACATCAACGCGGCCGCCGCAATCTTCGTGCTGATAGACGATGGGCGGGCCCTCGGGATTCGCCCAGCGATCCCCCCACTCCGTCAGCGCGATCACGACCGGCTTGAAGTCCAGCCCCCTCGGGGTGAGCTCGTACTCGCGGTGATGGGGGTGCGGACCATGTGGGCGCGTCGTCATGATGCCGGCTTTGACGAACCCATCGAGCCGCTTTGCCAGGATATTGGGGGCGACTCCGAGGCTGCGCTGGAAATCCGAGAACCGCGTCCTTCCGGCGAAGAGTGCATCGCGGAGAATGAGCAGGCTCCAGCGCTCGCCCACTAATTCGAGAGAGCGCGCGGCGGAGCAGACCTGGTCTTCGTAGAGGTAGTTCAACATGTCGGGAGTATAGTCTCCGAAGCTTTCATCATGCAAGCTAATACTTTCATGATGAAAGCTGGAAGCCTGACTGGCGGGGTTAACTCAGTTCATACTTTGCGAGCCTCGTGTAGAATTGCGCGCGGTTCAACCCGAGGAGGCGAGCAGCCCTGGACTTGGTGCGTGACGAATCGCATGATTCGTTCTTGGAGCCGCCGCAGTTCTGGTCCGTGCGTGCCCGTTGTCTCTCGGCGTCACAATCGCCTTGTCGAGCACGTGGTCCCCAAGGAGAAATCTGTGAAGCAAGTATCAGCCAAGCCTCGCGTCGCCCTCGTGACCTGTGAGAAGTTTGCAGACCTCTACCCCGATGACCTCTTGTTGGTCTCCGCGCTCGAAGAGATTGGTGTCAGCGCGGTCCCCGCCGTGTGGAGTCGTGCCGACATCGACTGGACTTCCTTCGACGCGTTGGTCATGCGCTCGCCCTGGGATTATTTCGAACGCGTGGTCGAGTTCCGCAGCTGGCTCGACGCCCGCATCGCGAGCAGCGTGCTGATGTGCAACGCGCGAGAGATTCTCGATTGGAATTTCGACAAGAGCTATCTGCAAGACCTGGCACGCAAGGGCGTTGAGCTCGTGCCGACCATTTGCATCGCGCGCCAGGAGAAGGCCGACATCGCCGCCCTGGCGCGAGCACGCGGGTGGAACGATATCGTGGTCAAGCCGACCATCGGCGGCGGCGGCTATCGCACCTATCGCTTTCCGCTGGATGAGCTCCCACGCTATTCGGGCGAGATCGAGCAGACTCTGGCAGATCGCGGTGTACTGGTGCAGCCGTTCTTGCCGGAGATCTTGAATGGCGAGCTGTCACTGTTGTTCTTCGACGGAGTCTACAGCCACGCGGCGCTCAAGCGACCCAAGGCCGGTGACTACCGGGTACAATTTCAATACGGTGGAACCAACGAAAACGTCGAGGTCGGCGAGGACTTGGTCGCGCAGGCTCGCGCTTGCATCGTGCACGCCCCGGCCTTGCCGGTTTATGCCCGTGTCGATGGCGTCGTGAAGGACGGCAAATTCCTGCTGATGGAGCTCGAGGTCTTCGAGCCACTGATGTTTCTATCGCGCCATCCTGAAGCACCTGGGCGCTTTGCTCGCGCCGTCCGTGACCGGTTACCAAAATGAACGACTGTGACCAAGTAGTCCGTCACTTGAGCAACACCATCTTGCGCGTCGCGGTAAATTTTCCGATCGTGATCCGATAGAAGTAGACGCCCGTCGACACCGCGACGCCCGCATCGGCGCGACCATCCCAGCGAACCGTCTTCTCTCCCGGCGATTCACGCCACGACACCAGCTCGCGCACCAGTCGACCCGATACGTCGTAGACCGACAAGTGCACATCGCCCCCACCACGTGGGACGTCGTAACGAATTACCGTCACCGGGTTGAACGGATTGGGATGGTTCTGGTAGAGCGCGGCGTACTCGGGAACGCGCGGCCCCTCAATGCTCGTCACCAAGCTGGCCGTCGCGGGGTCGCTCTCGTTGCCGGCATAGTCGAGCGCAGTGATCGCATAATGGATACCACCGCCGTCGTACTCCGGATCCACCCAGCCCGTCGAAGTCGTCGCATGAACGAGGGTTGCCGGAGACGGCGTGAAATTTGGGTCGGTGGAACGATACACGCGAAAGATTTGGAAGTCGTCGTCGGGTGACGGATCCCATGCGAGCGTGTTGCCGCTCCCGGTGTTGTACGCGATCGCGAAGTTGGTCGGAACGGCCGGCGCGCTGTTGTCGACCGAATAGCCGCTGTCGGGCGGGCTCGCGTACCAGATCGAAGGTGTTGTGGTGTGGGCCGTCACGACGAGCACGGTGTGATGCATTCCGTTGACCGTCGAATCGGCCTCGGTGGGAATCGCGGCGAGGTAAGTGTCCTGCTGCAGCGCCGGGATGGTCTGCACTAGCTCCCACGTCCCGGGTGGGAATGTATCGCCCATCGGATCGTGTGCGGACTGGATGAAGACACGGTCGTCGTAACCGACTATCGGCAGGGCGCCGTATGCGTCCGCTACCGACGATTCGATCTCATCGGCGCGCGACGCCGACGTTAGCGCCGTGGCCAAAACCGCACCGTCCGAGCGGCGCCAGACTCCGTAATGGGAGATCGGCAGCGTCAACTCGTCCACGAAGTCTAGCCCCGAGCGAAGCATCTGGAGACGCACCCAGCCGCCTTGGTCACCGGGGATGTCCAGCACGCCGGCAATGGTGGCAACGTCGAAGCGCCAATCGATCTGGAGGTCCGAGACGGTGGGATTTAGTCCGGGCGTTGTCAATGTGTGAGTCGAGCGCCACAAGAGGTCGCTTCCAGGGAAGTTCATCTTGGTCCACGCGTTGTTGCTGAACACCTGCCAGTTCGTTCCGGCGTCAGCGCTCAGCGCCAGGGAGACGCCCGCGGTCTTCGCACCCAAGAGCCGAGCGCGGAGAATCATCTCGTCGGCCGAATCGAGCTGGAGCGACTGGCCAATGTTGCCGCGCGTATGGTAGGAATGATTGAACACCTCCATCACGTACAGACCGGATGCCTCTCCCGCCATGAACACGAGGTCGCCCTCCACCACGACACCGAGTGTACAAAATGCGTACAAGGTTTCGATGAATGTCGGCGTGGCCGGATTGGCGACGTTGACGATCTGGAGACCCCTCTCATAGTCCGCCACGAAGGCGAGATCGCCCGCCACCGCAACATCACGAACGGAAAAGAACACGTCGCACGTTCCGACGAGCGTTGGACTGGCCGGATTGACGATATTGAGGATCCGGAGTTCGGACGCGCCATTCGTTACATAGGCGAGATCGCCCACCACCGCGAGGCCATTGGCAGTTCCCTGCGTATGGTAGGTTCCGGTGAGTGTCGGACTGGCCGGATTGGCGATGTTGATGATCTGGAGACCACCATCATAGTCCGTCACGAAGGCGAGATCACCCGCGACCGCGACTTCGAGTGCCCACCCGGGTGTGTTGTAGGTTCCGGTGAGTGTCGGACTGGCCGGATTGGCGATGTTGATGATCTGGAGACCGGCATCGTGGTCCGCCAAGAAGGCGAGATCGCCCGCCACCGCGACGTCGCGGGCAAGTCCCGGCGTATTGTAGGTTCCGGTGAGAGTCGGACTGGCCGGATTGGTGATGTTGATGACCTGGAGGCCCTCACCAAGGTCCGCCACGAAGGCGAGATCGCCCGCCACCGCGACACCATTTGCGAACCCCGGTGTGTTGTAGAACCCGACGAGGGTCGGACTCGCCGGATTCGTGATGTCGAGGATCCGCAGACCCGACGCGTCGTCGGCCACGAAAGCGAGATCGCCCGCTATCGCGACATCGAGTGCGAAGCTGGGCGTATTGTAGATGCCGATATTCCTCGGCATGGCCTGAGTGGTGATGTTGACGATCTGGAAACCGGCGAAAGCATCTCCCACGAAGGCAAGATCGCCGTCCACGACGACATGCGAGGCAGCCCCCGATGTGTCGAATGTGTTTGCGAGCGTGGGGCTGGCCGGAACGGTGATATCGATGATCTGGAGGCCCGACGCGTCGTCGGCTACGAAGGCCAGATCGCCCGCCACTTCGACCCCACGGGCAAACCCCGTCGTGTTGAACGTCGCGACGAGCGACGGGCTCGCCGGGTTGATGATGTTAATAATCTGGAAACCCGCATCGCCATCGCAGACGAAGGCGAGATCGCCGGCCACCGCAACACCCTGAGCATCTCCCGGCGTGTCGTAGAATCCCGCCAGCGATGGGCTCGCCGGATTTGTGATGTCGATGATCCGGAGCCCCGAGGTGCGGTCCGCCACGAAGGCGAGATCGCCGTCCACCGCCACACCGAAGGCATTCCCCGGCGTGTCGTAGAACCCGACGAGTGTCGGGCTGGCCGGATTCATGATGTTGATGATCCGCAGACCCGACGCGTCGTCGGCCACGAACGCGAGGTCTCCCGCTACCGCCACGCCGAAGGCATTCCCCGGCGTGTCGTAGAACCCGACGGGCGATGGGCTCGCTGGATTGGCGATACTGATGATTCGGAGACCGGAGGCAACGTCCGCGATGAAGGCGAGATCGCCGTCCACCGCCACACCGAAGGCGAAACCCGGCGTGTTGTAGAAACCGACGAGCGAGGGGCTCGCTGGATTGGCGATACTGATGATTCGGAGACCTGAGGCGGCGTCCGCAACGAAGGCGAGATCGCCGGCCACGGCCACACCCAGCGCGGACCCCGGCGTGTCGTAGGTACCGACCAGCGATGGGACGAACGGCAGGAGCTTGAGTTCGCCCGTGCCGATGTCCCAGAACGCCGTGGTGTTAACAGCGTCCTTGTAAGTCGTGGTCGCGAAACTTTCGACGTACTGGTTGGAAGTGGCGCGGCTTGGGCCGGAGGATACAACAACCGCGCATAGACCGGCCGCGTATAGGAGAATAGACGAGCTTGGGCGAGTATGCACGACACTCCATCCTGGGACAAACCCGTCGTCGGGGATCGCCAACCAAGCGGACTAAACGGTGGCGTGACTTGCGGAATTGTACACCCGCCACTTAACCGTTTCAATGCCGAGAAGTCATTGGACTACGCTTCAGTTTCAATTCGGTGGAACCGACGGAAACGTCGAGGTCAGCACCTAGGCGCTTTGCTCGCGCCATCCGCCACCGGCTCGGATTCCTCTAGCCGGCGAACCGCAAAACAGCGCACATACCCACGTCAGGTCGCGGCGGAATTCGGCGGGACCCGTCCGACCCTTTCTGATATAATTGCCACTCTTGCCTAGGACGCGCGGTCGCGCGTGACGCATCGAGCTTCGTACGCGTGCCCGCGGATGTTCCCTGGAGCGGACGGAGGTTATCATGCGTGCCATCCTAGTCAGTTCTTGCAGTGCGATCGTCGCTTTCCTGTTCTGCATTTCCTTCGACGTTCCTACCGCTACCGCAGTCAGCAACATCGATGGCGTCTGGTCGGCATTGGACGCCGAGACGGCACCCAGCGCGCGACGCGAGTACGCGGCGGTCTATGATCGCGTCAACCTGCGCTACGTCATTTTTGCAGGATTCACGAATGAACAAGGCGGCGGATACTTCCTTTTCAATGAAGTCTGGGTGCTGACACTCGGTGACGCTCCGTCGTGGTCGCTGCTGGCGATTCCAGGAGGCGTCCCGGGTGAACGGCACAGCCCGCAATGGGGGTACGATCCGGCCCGCAACCGCGTGCTCGTGTTCGGCGGCTATGGCTCCCACTACCCCGGAGATCCGTACGCGTATCTGAACGACGTCTGGGAGCTGAAGCTGGATGACGCTCCATACTGGAACGAGTTATTCCCGTTCGGCACGCCGCCCGCCGGGAGATTGGCCGGTGCTGCGGTCTACGACGTGCTCCACCAGCGCTTCGTCGGCTTCGGCGGTACCGCCGGGTTGCCGATCGACACGTGGCAACTGGACCTGGGCAGCCACCCGGAGTGGTCCACAGTAGAAACCAGCGGCGTGGAACCCCTGGGCGGCTACGGCATGACCTCGATCTTCGACCCGGAACGCAATCGAATGCTGATCTTTGGTGGATCGATCGACGAGGGATACCTCGGCACGCACAACGACACATGGGCGCTGGACCTGCAGCCCGAACTTCCGAGCTGGCGCAAGTTGAACCCGGCCGGTCCCCTGCCTCTCGCGCGTCGCACGCTGACCTCGGTCTTCGATCCGCGCCGCAAACGCATGGTGATTTTCGGTGGTTGGGATGGAACGGAAGGTTTTTCCGCATTCCTAAATGACACGTGGGCCCTGTCGCTCTCGACGGAGGACGGCGAGTGGACCCAGCTAGCACCGGATGGGCCCGTGCCCGTGGTGCGCGATGCCATGGCGGCCGCCTATGATCGTATCGGCGACCGCATGGTCGTATTCGGTGGCTGGAGCGGCACGAGTTTGCTCGATGATACGCAGTTCCTCACCTGGGACGATGCGGGCCAAAGCGCCACGGTGACGTCGAGCGGCGAAGCCGATCAAGGCGTCATTCGACTCGAATGGAGCACACAGAACACCACGAGTCCGATCGGCGCCGTATACCGGCGCGAGGCGGGCACCGAGTGGACGAGCATCGCGACCGTCGAGGCCGACGGTCAGGGCCTCGTTTCTTTCGAAGACAACACTGTCACACCGGGTCAGGAGTACGGTTACCAGATCGTCGTGTCCTCCGAAGTTGGCGACGAATTCGTCGGCGAGGTGTGGGTGAGCAGCCCGACCGACGTCGACGGGGGATCCCCGAGTGCGGCGCTCGCGCTGCAGGTGTCGCCGAATCCGGCCTCCGGGCCTTTCGGGATTTCGATCGCCAGCCCGTCCGCCGAACCTGCCCGACTCGAAATGTTCGACGTCCGCGGCCGGCGCGTTCTCTCGCGCGACATCGGAGCGCTCGCTGCAAGTGCACGCCGCTTGGAAATCGGAAATGCGAAGGACTATCCGTCTGGCGTCTATTACCTGCGGCTCACGCAGTCGGGACGTTCGACGTCGTCGCGGCTGGTATTGGTGCGCTGATCAAACGTGCTATGACCACGGCGACTGCGCGCACATTCGGAGGCATGCGATGCGTTGCGTAGGCGTCGCCCTGGTTCTGGTCCTTCTGGACACTTCAGCCACCGCGCAAATCGGACTCTATAGGACCGAGGACGGCAACGACACCTACTGCAACTGGATCGAATTGGGACAACCTACCGATGTTTACATTTTGGTAACCGGCGAGTGGACCGGAGCACGCTTTTCCTTTCCCTTGAATGAGTGCATCTTTCCGATCGATCTTCAGCCTTTAAACGGAACGACCATCAGCGGCGACTTCGATGCCGGTTTTGTACTGAACTTCTCCGATTGCACGTCCGATCGCCAAGCCGTCGCCCGAGTCACTCTGTTTGCCCCGGTTATTTGCTGTGGATTCGGCCTTGTGCCGAGTCCGGGCGTTGGAAGCGTGGATCTCATCGATTGCGCGGGACACGGGGTGCCTGCGACGTGGACGCCCACGATCAGCGCACCTGGCGGTTCCGGAAATTACTGCCACGGCGAGGGTGTCTCCCCGCCCCCGCGGAATCCCGATCCCTCTGATGGCGCTGGCAATATCGCGCTCAGTGTGGATCTTTCCTGGGTAATGGATCCTCCGGTAGGAAGCTGCGTTCTCAGCTTTCGACATTCGAAAGTGTTCCTCGGCACAACAATGACACCACCGCTGATTGTCAGCGACATGGAAGGTACGAGCTACAACGTCGATGGCCTTCTGCCTGGCACGACCTACTACTGGAAGGTTTGGGTGTACAACTACGGCTTCATGGTCGAAAGTCCGCTGTGGACGTTCACGACGGCAAGCCCGGTGCCCACAGAGCCGACCACATGGGGCCGCGTCAAGAGCTTGTATCGATGAGTTGTATCAGGAGACGATTAGGGCAAATTCGCTCTGACATCGCGTCTCCTCTACCACATCCCCCCTACCTCCATAAACAACCCGTTTTCCACCTCACGTCGAACCGGCAACTTGTCTTGACGGAAACGGCCGGCCGGGTGAAGGGTCAGCCCAGGAGTCCGGGTGCGCTGGACCAGTGGGTTGCGGGGCACCTCGGACCGTTTTACCGGAGGTGCAAGACTATGAAACCGATAGTATCGCGGTGTGCAGTGGCCGCATTGATGTGCTCGGCGCTTTCGGTCAGTCCGCTGCAGGCAGCGGATGCGGAAGGATGGGCGGTGGGCGTGCGGGGTGGATTGTACAAGCTCGTTCTCACGGATCATTCCGATGATTGGACGCCGGGTTGGCTCGTCAACGGCGACATCAGGTACGGATTGTCGCTCAAGTTTTCCCTCGGCGTGGAAGGAAGCTGGATGCAGACCTCCCTCGCCGATTTGGCCGCGGATGAGCGAGAGGACGGGGCCGGGGCTTCCTTCGACAAGATCGACGACGGCCCGAGGCAACGCGGCTACGTCGCGGGGTTGATTGGCAAATACCAGTTCAAGGAGGACGGCAGCTGGTCACCGTACTTCGTCGCCGGGACGGGATTGTACATCTGGAAATGGACCGACCAGAACGGCAACACGCTAATGTCGGATGACCCCGCGCTGGATGATCCCCGGGCGGGCACGAGCGACGTGCCCGACGTCGATCTCGCGGGGAATCCTTACGAGTTGAAGGACCAGGAACTCTACCTGATGGGCGGAACAGGCATTGAGCTCTTCCCTTCCGACGTCGTCTCGGTGGAACTGGGAGTCAAGTTCCGCTACCTCACGCATCTGTTCACCGATTTCACGGACGAGAAGGACATCGAAGGATCGGATCCGGGGCAGCTGGATCTGCCGCGCGGAATCGTGGAAGGTCTACTCGGCTTGACGTTCCATTTCGGCGGGGGTTGTCCGGATATGTCCGTTTCGGCATCCGCAGATAAGGCCAGCGGATCGGTGCCAATGGAAGCGGAGTACATGAGCACGGTGACCGGTGGATGCCCGCCATACGCGTATCTCTGGGACTTCGGCGACGGCACCACGAGCACCGAGCAGAATCCGCGTCATACATACCAGACCGCGGGCAACTACACAGCGTCGGTGACGGCCAACGACGCGAAGGGGAATATGGCCATCGGCAGCTTCGCCGTAACGGCTGATTGCCCGCCGCTCAGTGCCACGCCTTCCGCAAATCCTACCAGCGGTACGGCACCGATCACGGTGGCGTTCCGCGCCGGAGCAAGCGGAGGATGTCCGCCGCTCAGCTATGCGTGGGACTTCGGGGATGGTGGTACCAGCACTGAAGAGAACCCGACGCACGAATACACGACGGACGGGACCTTCGCGGCCAAGCTGAACGTGACCGACTCGAAGGGAGCAACGAGCCAAGCAGGCACGGTGGGTGTAACCGCGTCCGCTGCCTTCGTGCCGACGCCGGACAAGCCGGTGGTTCTCGAGGGCGTCAACTTCGAAACGAACAAGGCCACGCTTCTGGAGGGAGCCGCGAACATACTCGACCGCGTGGCCGAGAGTCTAATCGCGCACCCGGAGGTAAACGTCGAAGTCGGCGGTCACTGCGATGCGGACGGGAGCGCGTCGTACAACCTGAAGCTCTCGCAGCGGCGGGCCAATGCGGTGCGCGACTATCTGATCAAGATGGGCGTGCCAGCAGCCCAGTTGACGGCCAAGGGGTATGGAGAAACCCAGCCGATCGCCGATAACGTAACGCCGGAAGGGAAAGAGAAGAACCGACGCGTCGAATTGAAGCGGATGTAATCGCGCCCTTCAGTTGGAAACCCAAAGCCCGGTCATCGAGTCCCACTCAGGCTCGATGACCGGGTTTTTTCTCCCCCACGCCGCGAAGAGCAATGCGGTTGGGCTCGCGTCGCGTGGACATGTCCCGTTGGACCGGCGGTCGGGCGGGAGCGCTTCAACAAAAGAGCCGAAGTTAGACCCTTAGCGAGCCACGGAACGCCCTGGCGGCATAGTACGATTCCGCACCGTTGTGATACACGAAGACCGTGTCGTAGCGGCGATCACAAAAGAGCGCCCCACCAAGTTCTCGAATATCAGAAGGTGTCTTCACCCAGCTCGATGTTTTCGTGTCGAAATCGCCGAGTTTCTGCAGCTCTCGATATTGTTCTTCCGTCAAAAGTTCAATGCCCATGGCTGCAGCCATATCCATGGCGCTATTTTTCGGCTTATTTTCATTCCTCGACTCCAGCGCTTCGCGGTCGTAGCAAACACTTCTGCGACCTTTAGGACTCTCCGCTGAGCAATCACAAAAAGTATATTCACCCGTCTTTTTATCAAAGCCAACAACATCCGGCTCGCCGCCGGTTGTTTCCATTTCATTGAGCGACCACAGTGTCTCAGTATTGGCTTCCAACTTTGCTTGCACTTTGGTCCATTCAAGACCTTGGTGGCGGTTCGTGTGTTTCTCAAAACGGGCTTTCAATACTCTGAGCAGGTCGTCGCGCTGTTTTGGTGACAACATCGTCTTGCTTCGACTGGGCTTGTTCATATTGTTACGGTCCGCGCGTTCTAGGCTCTCGAACCTTTGCTCTTCGGCACCTTGTGCGTCTTGTTGTAAGCCACCGCTTCGCGCAGCAACGCCTTGAGCGCGGTCTTGTCTATCTTGTCTCTCTCGAGAAAGTCGATCGCCCGCCACTTGCTCCCGTCCAGGCCCGCGTTGAAGAGCTTCTTGGGATCAGAGAGCTGCGCTCCGTGGTGGAACGTGAGCTTCACCTTGTCCTTGTGGGCGTTGGCGAGCGCGTACATCCCCTCGTGCGACCAGACCGGGGTTCCCATCCACTTCCAATCTTCGACCACCTCGGGGTCGACCTCGTGGATGAGCTTACGGATTTCGGCCAACCGCTCGCCTCTCCAATCGCCCAAGTCGTCGATCAACTCGTCGATTCGCTTGAATGCGCCCGTAGGTTCTGATGACTTGGCAACCACCTTGCGCGGTTTGGCCGCCTCTCCCGCGGCCTTCTTTGCAACCTTCGTTGATTTGATGGATGTCCTCTTGGCCATTGTGTTCCCTCCAAGCGATAGAGTCATATATTGGTGCGTCGACCACTGCGCCACTTCGTGGCATACGGCAATACGAACATGTACAGACCGGTGAGCAGAAGAAAGGCGAGCGGGAGCAGCGGCGAGTACGTCAACAATCCGGGAGGTTGCTCTGCCTTTCCCGCGGCTAAAGCGACGACGTTGGCGATGACAGTCACTGTAAAGGCAACGGAGAGCCAACGGTGGATCTGTCGAACCCATTTGTTCCAGTTCATTGAGACCTCCTTCATGGGATCCTCGCGAGCAGGTCGACGAGCTTCCCGCCCATCATCTTCCAGCCGTAGCGCGCGCCTCCGAATGCCTGCTTTTGTTCCGGCTTGAAGCCCGACTGCACCAGGGACAGGTGCGTGCCCGACGCCGTCGGCGTGAGCGTGAACGTCACGACGGTGTCGATCTCCATGTCGCCGACGCGCCACGTGTAACTGAGCTTCCGATGCGCTTCGATCTCGACGAACCGGCAATTCACGGTGCCGTCCCACCCGGGGTACGGCTGCGTCTTGAACGTGAACGCCGCCCCCTGCTCGAGCTTGAGCTCGACGACGGGAAGCAACCACTCCGCGAGCAGCACGGGGTCGGTGAGCGCGCGCCACACCTTCTCCGGCGCGTGATGCAAATCGAATTCGAACGAAATGGATTCGGTTTGCGATCGTGCGGTCTTGTCGATGGGAGTCATCGGTCCATTTTCTCCAGCAGTTGTTTGAGACGATCGACGTGCTCCGGCCAGAAGGCGCGGTAGTGCGCGATCCAGTCGATGAGCGGCTTCATCCCGCGCGGCTCCAGCCGGTAGTAGACACAACGCCCGTCGCGCCGGGCGTTCACGAGGCCGGCGTCCTTCAAAGTGGCGAGGTGCTGCGAGACCGCCGGCTGCGAGATGTCGAAGCGCGCCGTTAGGTCTTTCACCGCCGCTTCGCCACGCGTGAGCGACACGAAGATCGCCCGGCGGCTGGGGTCCGCCAGCGCCTGGAAGATCTTGTTTTCGGCCACGACCGCGCGCTGCATGAGCAAAGGATAAGCCGATGCTTATTGATTGTCAAGCATCGAAATGAACTTTGGTGGAGGCGGCGGGAATCGAACTCTGTCGATAGAGAAATAGGCAGGCGAGCGAAGTAAGCAGTCAGCCTGAGGTGAATTGGGCGTCGTGGTATGGCGGCGTACATGCTAAAGTAACCGGTCAACGTCGTGAGAGCCTCCGGGGCGCAACCGCTCCCGGCCTGTTCCAAATCGGGTTGCGAACCTGGGAGGTCCCCATGCGACACCGCCTCACCCTTCTGGGTCTTGCCCTTTCCATCTCCTTCGTAGCGTTTAGCGCCCGGGCGCAGTGGCAGGTCGATGGCGTTCCCATCTGCACCGCGGCCTACGGCCAGTTCGGTCCACACATCGTCTCGGACGGCGCGGGGGGAGCGATCATGGCGTGGTGGGACGGCCGAAGCGGCGCGTTCGACTACCCGATCTACGTGCAGCGGGTGAACGCCGCCGGGGTTCGCCAGTGGGTGAACAACGGAGTCGCGGTTTCCATCGCCGCGGGCGACGATCCGGCGATCGCCCCGGATGGCGCGGGAGGAGCGATCGTGGCGTGGGCTGGCGCCTACGCCCAGCGCGTGAACGCTGCGGGAGTTCCGCAATGGACGGCCAACGGGGTCGCCATGTCGACTGCCACAACTGGCAAGGTCGCTCTCTCGATCGTCTCGGACGGTGGCGGGGGCGCGATCGTCGCGTGGCTGAACTTTCGAAGCGGCTCCTGGAACGTCTACGCCCAGCGCGTGAACGCGTCGGGAACTCCGCAGTGGGCGGACACTGCCGTCGCCATTTGCTCCGTCGCGAACCAGCCGTTCCCTTTCCCATCGGGGATCGAGTCGGACGGTGCGGGGGGAGCGATCGTCACGTGGGAAGACTATAGAAGCGGACCCAGCCCGGCCATCTACGCGCAGCGGGTGAACGCGGCGGGGGTTCCTCAGTGGACGGCCGACGGGGTCGTGCTGTCCATTGCGGGCAGCCGGCCGGCAATCGCATCGGATGGCGCGGGGGGGGCGATCGTGACGTGGGGTGGTGCCTACGCCCAGCGCGTGAACGCTTCGGGGGCTCCGCAGTGGACGGCCAACGGCGTTGCTCTCTCGACCGCCGCGAGCAGCAAGGTCGCTGTCACGATCGTCTCGGACGGTGCGGGGGGAGCGATCGTCACGTGGGAGGACGATCGAAGCGGGTCGGACATCTACGCGCAACGCGTGGATACCGCGGGGGCTCGCCAGTGGGCAACCGACGGGGTGGCGATTTGCACCGCCCCGGGGAACCAGTTCTCTCCGATGATCGGCTCCGACGGTACCGGAGGAGCGGTCGTCACCTGGGAGGACGGTCGAAGCGTCGGCGTCTCCCTGGACATCTACGCCCAGCGTGTGAATGCGTCGGGAACTCCGCAATGGACGTCGGACGGCGTCGTCGTTTGTACCGCCGCGAATGATCAGTTCGATCCGATGATCGTCTCCGACGGCGCGGGCGGAGCGATCGTCACCTGGGAGGACACTCGAACCGGCCCCTACGACATCTACGCCCAGCGCGTGACGGGCCCAGTGAATGCCGTGGCCATCGCATCGTTCGACGCTTCGGAAGCGGATGGTGTCGTCACGCTGCGCAGCGCGTTTCGTTCTGACCTCGGCGTCGAAGCGGTGAATGTGTACCGCGGTGTCGGCACCGACGACAATCAGCTGCTCGTGATCGAACGCGTGAACGATATCCGGGGCGACCGCTTCGAGTATGTGGATCGCGACGTCGCTCCCGGTCAGAGTTACCGCTACCGAATCGGCGTCGTCGATGGTGATGGGGAGTTCTTCTCTCCGGTCATCACGGTAACTGTGGGAGCGATCAAGACAGAGCTCTCGCAGAACCAGCCCAACCCATTCAACCCGACCACCACCATTCGCTTCGTGCTACCGGTGCGCGAGGACGTGACGCTCGCGATCTACGACGCGAACGGGCACCTGGTGCGGACACTCGTGAACGAAGTTCAAGGATACGGCGCACACGAAGTCACATGGGACGGCCGCGACGATGACGGCGCCGCGATGGGATCGGGTGTGTACTTCTACCGGCTGCGCGCCGGGAAGCTCACCGAGTCGAAGAAGATGGTGCTGTTGAAATGAGGAAAATCCTGGGTGTGATAGTCCTTGTCGCCTACCTCATGAATCTGGGCTGCCACTCCATGCGAGATATTCCCATATCGGAAGCGCACAGTGCGACTGACACCATTGTCGCCGTCATTTATCCATCGGGCAAAGTCGTTGAATTCGACGCGAAGGGCGGCACCATCAACAGTTATACAAAGACAATCGACGGGACCCAGAAGTTCGGTGGCAAGGTGAGTATTCCTGTCGATGAAACGCTGTACGTCCGCGTAGAGCGACCCAACAGCACAAATACTGTCTTGTTAACCGCCGGCATTCTATGTGCCGCCGCGGTCGTCGCCACGGTCGTGTTCTTTCTTGTCTACTGGGATGATTTTGCCTCTAATTGCCCATATGTCTACTCGTTCGACGGGAAAGAGTACGTCTTCGACGCCCAGCCGCTAGGGGGCGCGTTCTCCAGGGGGCTGGAACGCACCGATCTCTCCCGCCTCGAACATTTGCGTCCGGTCGACGGCGAGTATCGGGTGCTCGTGCGGAACGAAGAACTACAGGAGACGCAGTACCTGGACGAAGTGAAACTGATACTCGCCGACCACCCCGCTGGTACGCGCGTCGTCCCGGATCCCACCGGGACTCTCCATGTCATCGGTGACGTCGTCACGGCCGGCAAAGTCACCGACGAGACTGGGTACGATATTCACAGTTTCTTTGACGCGCCCGACGAAATCGCATGGCAGACCAAAATGCCGATCGACGAGTCGTGGCGCGAGTTGTCACCGAGGCACGAGCTGACCTTCGAGTTTCCGCGACCGCGTGACGCGACCTCCGCTTTTCTGGTGATCAAGGCAGGTAACGCGCAATGGGGATCGGAAATGATCCACCGGATGCTTGCTCTTCGCGGCGACGCCATCGACGAGTGGCAAGAGTCGATGGATTCCAACGGCGCTGCAATGAATGAGTGGGTTGCGTTCAACACGCGCGAGGAATTGTATTCCCTCCGGCTCGACGTGCTCGTTGGCGACCACTGGGTGCCGCGCGCTTGGATCCCGGGAGGCGCGTCGCTCGCAACCGAAGAGCGCGTGATTCCCGTCGACCTCGCCGGTGTGCGCGGCGACGTCGTGAAAATGCGCGTTTGCCCGCCGCGAGGGTTCTGGACTCTCGACTTCCTCGGGCTCGAGTTCGAGAACGATCCGTCCCCCAGGGTGACCACGGTGCCGTTGCACAGCGCGATCACGAATGATCGCGTGGATGTCACCCCCCTCATGTCCGCCGTGGACGGCCGGCGCCACGTCATGCCACGCGTCGGCGACGAAGTCATTTTGAAATTCGCGGCGCCTGGAATGCCAGCCAGTCGCAACCGCACGGTGTTTCTCGACATGCGCGGCTACTATCACGCCCACGTTGACAAGACGCAGCCGGAGCAGAAGGGCCTGCTCGACGAACTTGCGCGCGACAACGGCCGAGTCGTCGAGTATGCGATGGACCTCTACACGAAATGGCGGATGGATCTCTTGAGCCGCCGCTGAAGCGGAAAGAATATGGATTGCAGCCGCGAATGGTGATGTCCACCGTGATACTCCACTACGCCACGCGCTAGGAGAAGGGACTCTAATGCACCATCTAGTCGGCCTTGTCACATTCGCGTTGCTGTTGTCGCCCCTGGAAGCAGGTGCGCAGGACTTCGCTTTGCAAGGAAGCGCTGTTTCATCTTCCGCGGCGGAGATGGCAGAAACACCGGGCCTGAAGTCGGCGTCAACCGCGTTCTGGTTTTCTTTCCTGAGCACAGCAGTGCCCGCGAGCGTCGGCGCCTGGGATGTATTTCGCTCGGGATCCAGTGATTCGGTGGTGCCGGGGATCATGCTCGTTGCCGCCGGGCTCTTTGGTCCATCGGTGGGTCACTTCTATGCGGGCCGCCCCGGCCCGGCGTGGGTCGGCATCGGAATTCGGACTGTGGCCGGGCTCGGCATCGCGGTCGCCGCTGCGGAACAACTGGGTGAAGGCACCGAATACACACTCGAATGGCTGGCCGTTGCCGGCGCCTTTCTGGGAGGCGCGAGCGTGGTCTGGGACATCGCGACCGCACCACACTCCGCTCACGTTCACAACGACAAGATACGCCGGGAGCATGCGACCGTCGGCATTGCACCATCGTTTGGCGCGGCGGGCCCGGGACTCTGCGCCGTAGTCACATTCTGAGGACGGACGCGCAACCTGGTGAGGGCGGCAGCTAGCGGCGAAGCCGGGATGGTGATCGGCGCCGGAGTCGGGGCCGCGCTGGGAGTTGCGATCGGCCAGGTTGCGGCGTGGCTTCCCGTCGGGGTTGCCGTCGGCCTCGCACTCGGCGTCGGGATGTCCGCCAATGCCAAGGGCAAACGCGGCGACCGCTAGACCATCGAAGCCTTCTACTTTCGCGGTTTGCGGTAGAGCGACTTCACGCTCCCCCAGCTCTTCGTCTGAACCGCGACGGTCGCGATCGAGCGCCGCCACAGTCCATCCGCCTGCGCGGCGTACAGGATGTCGTCTTTGACGGCGAGGCCGAAGATGAACGTATTCGGCAACGTTTCCACCAGCTGCCAAGTGGCGCCACTGTCGAGGCTGTATTCGATTATCGCCGCGGTTCCAGCTCCGAAGGCCGCGAAAACATCGGAGCCGCGAAGCGCGAACACGGCATTGAAGAGTGTGCCGAGTCCGATATCCGAGAACGTCCAGGGCGACTGACCCGACGCGCCGTGGAAGACGCCTATGTTCGCACCCACCACCCAGCGGCGTCCGGTCCAGATCGCCGAGAGCGCCGCGAGACCGGGCGCGATCCCGACGTTGTTGAGCCACGAGAGCGTCCAGTCCGCCTGGCCCGGGTCGCGGGAAAAGATCGTCCCGTTAAAACCGGCAGAACCAACCAACTGCGTTGCGCTGGCGGCAATGTCGTTCATGTTCGAGGCCTGGTTCGGTTCGAACACGTTGCTGAAATGGGTCCACGTACCTACGGTGAGATTGCGAACCCAGGGCCCGTCGCCTGCGGTCGCGAGGTACAGACTGTCGCCGCGTACAATGAGATCAATGACGAAACGTTGGGTGTCGAGGACGCCACCGACGAGACCCTGGTTGTACGCCTGCCACGAGTCACCCAGGTCATCGCTGATGAACACTCCCTGACCGTAGGTGCCGGCGTAAAGCCGTCCGTTGCGAACGCTCGCCGCCTGAACTGAGACCACATCGTCCGCCACGTCCGCGGACTCCTTCCAGCCAGCCCCGCCGTCGGTGCTGATATAGACGACGCTGTCCGCCGTAGCCAGGATGGTGTTGTCCTTGATCCACACCGAATAGATGTTGGTGATCGGTATCTCGGTGACGCGCGTCCACTGCGCCGCCGCGGGTAAAGCGGACGCGACAAGAACAGCGATGATGACAATGATACGCGTGCCGACGCGGCAGAGTGACGCGTTCGGGCTGATACGATGATGGACCGTGTACGACATCGCCTGCTTCTCCACTCCAGTCCTCTCCAGTCTACCGGAATCGACCCACGTCATGGAGACATTTTGGAGACGGGAGCGTTGAGCATTCATAGCTATCGCTCGGCTAGTCGTTTGGAAGTCCTCTGCGTAGGGCGGGTGCGACGCGGGTGCCGATCGCTTCGATGGCTTGCATGAGCTTCGCATGGGGCAAAGAGGCCGCGTTCATTTGAAAACTGATGCGGGAGATGCCGCCCAGCGCTTCACTATGTCGAAGGATCTTCTCGGCCACTTCGTCGGGGCTGCCAATCAGCAGTGCGCCTAATGGACCTCGCTGAGCGTCGAAACCCGCGCGAGTGACGGGAGGCCACCCGCGCTCCTTCCCGACATCCGTGACGGCGCGCGCATATCCGGGAAAGAAATCATCGGCGGCCTCTTGCGTCGTCGCTGCAACGTAGCCCAGGGCATGCACACCGACCTTCAATCGATCAGGTGAGTGCCCCGCTTGCTTTCCCGCTTCCCGGTAAAGATCAACCAGCGGTCGGAAGCGCCGCGGCTCCCCGCCGATGATGGCCACCATCAAAGGAAGTCCCAGCGTGCCCGCGCGGACGAACGATTGCGGGGTCCCACCGACGCCCAACCAGATCGGCAAAGGATTCTGCACGGGTCTGGGGTAGACGCCCTGGCCCGTCAGCGCAGCCCGATGCTTGCCGGACCAGTGGACGTGCTCGTTCCCACGGATCTGCAGGAGCAGTTCGAGCTTTTCCGCGAAGAGGGAGTCGTAATCCTCCAACCGCAGGCCGAACAACGGGAATGCCTCGATGGACGAACCGCGGCCGACAACCATCTCGGCCCGGCCCTGCGACAGGAGGTCGAGTGTCGCGAACTGTTGAAATACTCGTACCGGATCGGCTGCGCTCAAGACCGTGACCGCACTCGTGAGACGTATGCGGCGTGTTCGCGTGGCCGCCGCTGCGAGAATCACCGCCGGGACGGAGTCGAGGTACTCGCGACGATGATGTTCGCCGATTCCGAATACGTCCAACCCCACCTGATCGGCATGTTCGATCTGTTCGACCAAGCTCAGCAGACGGTCCGACGCGCTGACCTTGAGGCTGCTCTCTGTGTACGCTGCAGCGAAGCTATCGATACCGATCTGCAACTAATCCACCCTCAATCTTTTTTCTCTTTCCATCCATTCGCAAATATATGATGGGCAGTTCTCAAGCTTCACGCCATCCGCTTCGCAACGAATGAGAAAGCCCACTACGTCGCGATCGACCACGCCAATGTCTTTCAAATCTAAAACGATGTCGCGGTAGTTCGTTTGGAGGTCAAAGAGTCTCCTCAGCTCGGCGGTCGCCTGTGTTTCGATTCGGCCACTTAGGACGAACACTGTGAATCCCCCTCGCGCCTCACTCTCAATCCTAAAAGTCATCGATCAGCCTCCTCGCCCTGCACACTGTCGGTGCCCCGTCCGCAGCAGCCGCGCGGCGGGGGTGGCCTTTACTTCTTGAGCGAGGCCTCCAGGTTGCCCAGCACACCGAGCTGGGCGAGCATGATGGTTCCGGCGTAGTAGCAGTCGAACGCGCTCACCTTCCCGTTCTCTATTCGGAAGACATCGACGCACGGTACGTGGAATTCCTTACCGGTAGCGGGGATCGTTCCCAGGCCGATGGGAGGTCACCTTGGTGGGTTCCGTTCAGCGACAGCTGAACGACGACGACGTCACCGTCGAGGTAGAGGTCGTCGAGTGCGCGGTGCATGTCCGGAAATGCAGCCGAGTAGATGTCGGCCGCACGAGCGACTTCGTCGCCGCGATATTTGACTCCGGCAGGGACGTCCCACCAGTAGCCGTTCTCGGTGAACAGTGACCGAAACCTCTTGGGTCCCTTCTCCGCGACCTCGTACAGATTGCGGATGATCTCTTCGTTTGAAGCCATCGTGGTCTCCTTTTCATCAATCATCGGCATCGCGGTCGTCCGCTAAGATGCACGTAGCCTAGTGCGATGCACGGGACCCGCACATCACGGCATCCAGTGCTTTCTGACTACCTGGATCGGGGAATATGGCACTGCGCGGAAAGGGTTGGTGGAGGAGGCGGCTAGCGCGAAGCGCTGCTCAAAGCCGACTCTTGGTTTTCGTCCTATGAAAACATGGGTTGGTGGAGGCGGCGGGAATCGAACCCTGTAGAACACGAAACACTAACCTGATGATGGTGCGCGATTTCGGAATTTGTGCGTTACACGATCACAGGTTAGCCGACCGCCGCTTCTCCACTCCAGTCCTCTTGAGTCTGCCGGAATCGACCCGGGTCATGGAGACATTTTGGAGACGGGGACACGGTTCAAAGGATCTGCGTGAGGCGTTCTGTGCGGCCTAACGTCCCGGTTGAGCGGCGGCGTGAAGCGCCATCCGCTGCAACCGGTTGTTAGGTGCGTAGCGTTCTATCGGCGTTCGTAAACCCGGACCTCTGGATCCGCCGAGAGGTAGGGCTTCAACTCTCTCACGACATCGTTGCCGAACAGCGCGCTCTTCAGGTAGCTCTCTGCTGAGGCTCGTGAATCGAATCCGTGAAGCACCTGTACATCCTCTTCACGTAGCAGAAGCTCCTTGGATTCCGCGCCGGGAATCGTCGCGAGAAACGGCTGTTTGTACTTCGAGTAAACTTCACCGGCCTTCACGCGATCCTTCGCGGGCACCTTCATCGTGATCTCGAGATATGCTTTGTTCATGATGGTCTCCTTTCATTTGCGCGGAATCGCCGCGCCGAAGCTCCCACAATGGGAGTGTGCCTACAACCTGCTCAGCCTTTGCTGCCCTTCATTACAATATCGGCTTTCGTCGACCCGAGAACCTCAAGCAGCTCCCCGGTCTCTTTCTCGGGTACCTTGTGCTTGACCAGCACACCTTTGAAGATCGTCACCATTCGATCCCATTCCTTCTCCGTAATGTGCATATGCGTGTGGGACTCGGCCATGCTGCGCCCCTGGTAGACGCACGGTCCGCCGGTGGCCTGGCATACCATCGCTGTGACGTGGTATTTCAGGTAAGCGGCCGGGACGCGCTTACGTGCGGCATCAATGTCCGGGTTCTTGTTCAGCTCGGCGTCGGGAACCATGGCATCAATGAAGTCACTGACCACGACGGAGATGGGCGCGAGTCCGCCCAAGCGGTCGTAGAGTGACGGCTGCGCCGTCTTCCCGTCGCCCTGTGCGAGCACTGCCTGCGCTCCCGCCAGCGCAACGGCACAAACCACTGCAACCAGCAATTCTTTCTTGCTGCGTCCAATCATGAGCAAACCTCCTGTTGTCGACAGGGTGGGCGTCGCCACGTGCTGCCGGAATTGATTGACGGCCCCCGACGCGGGCCACACAACACCCATACATCTGCGTGAGCGCCACGTCAGAAGACGACGACGCGGTCAGCCCAGATTGTCCAGTCGGTGAGCTTCTCCATCGTGCTTCGATGAATGCCTTCGGCCAGCTCCGAATCGGCGATGCCGCGAGCATCCATGCAGGAAGCGCAGACGCCCACCTCTCCTCCCGCCAGGACCACCACACGCATCATTCTCTCGAGATTGTAGTAACCGTCCGGCACCGCCTGGCCGCGCTTCGCGCATGCCGCGGCGTCCCCGATAAGGAACACTCGCACATCCTCGCCATCGCGCTTCGCGAGTGAGCCGGCGAGCCGAAAACCGTTGTAGCTCCGCTCGGTTCCGTAGGGGGGATCGTTGAGCACAAACAGTGTTTTCATGAGGAACACTCCCTTGCCTGCAGCCGCATGTCTATGGCAGCCATGTGCTGCCGCTCTTCATTTTCCAGAGGAAGTACGGCTCGTAGGCCCGCTTGGCCCAGAGCCAACGCCGCCCCACGCTCATGCCAATGTGATTACGAGGCGGTCGTACCGGATCCGCCTGCATGCGTGCCGCCGTGTCGCCCATATCCAGGATGCAATGGACGAACGGCGGCCGTGTGACCCGCTCGCCACCCTGCAAGTCGACGGCGATGTTCCTCGCAGCGGCCTTCGCCATCTGGACCGTCATGTGCCCTGTCTTGGGGAAGTTCACGGGCACCGGCGTCTCGTCCACCGGCGGGTACGCCACCGCGACGCCCACCGCGTATACATTGTCAAACTTCTTGTGCCGGTAACTCTCGTCCACGGCGACGAAGCCCTTGGGATTCCCGAGGCCAGGCGAGTCGGCGATGGCATTCACGCCGGCGAGCGGCGGGATGATGAGCGAGTACCGCGATTCGAAAACTCTCCCGCCGGCCAGTTCCACGGACGAACCCGTAATCTTCGAAACGGAAACGGAGGTGTGGTACTTGATGTCGCGACGCTCGAACTCACCTTCCAGGAATTGGCGCGCGCCGCCCATACCGCCGACGCCGAAATGCCCCAGGTACGGTTCCGGCGTGACGAACGTGATCGGAACGCGGTGGCGCATCTTTCGCTTCTTGAGTGCATGGTCAATTTCAAATGCAAACTCGTAGGCGGGTCCCAGGCAGCTCGCCCCGGCGGCGGAACCCACCACCACGGGGCCCGGATCATCGAGGAAGTTCGTCCATGCCTTGCGCGCTTCTTCGGTCTCCGGCGGGGACATGAGCGAATGGCCGGGTCCGACAAACGGTCCCAGTCCCGGCACCGCTTCGTTCGCGCTGCGGTGGCCGGTGGCGATCACCAGGAAGTCATATTCGAGCACGGTTTCTCCAACATGGACTCTCCGCTTGTCAGCGTCGATATGGGAAGCCGACCCGTGGACAAAGTCGATGCCCCGCGAAGCAAGTCGCCGCTTCAGCGGGAAGGAGATTTGCTCCATCGTTCTCTGGCCCAGTGCCACCCACGGCAACGACGGGATGAAGACGAAATGGTCGTCCCGGGCAACGACCGTGATCTCTCGGTCACGCGATGGCAGGATGCGTCGCAACTGGTGGGCGGCCGTGAGCCCGCCAAATGAAGCACCCAAGATGACAATGCGCGATATTCTCCGCAATGCGATCCCTCTACCGTTTCTTCGACGATTGGGTCTCGGTGGTGCCCGTCTCGACGCGCCAACCTCTGGCACGCCAGTCAACAACGCCCTGCTCCAGCCGATGGGCGCGAAAACCCTTCTTGCGCAGCAACGCGACCGCGTCGATCGCCAACACGCAGTAGGGGCCCCGGCAGTAGGCAACGACCTCCCGCTTTCGCGGCAGTTCAGCGAGCCGCTTCTTCAACTCTGCCAATGGGACGGAAAGGGCGCCGGGGATGTGGCCCGCGCGATACTCCTCGCGCGGACGAACGTCGATGACGGTGACTTCACCTTCCCGTACGCGGCGGAGGAGTTCCTCATCGTGCAGCGTCTCCATTGCGCCTCGTTCCTCGAAGTATGCGCGGGCGACGTGCCGTACCTCGGCGAGCCGTGACTCCGCAAGCCCGCGCAGGGCGTGAAAGAAGCCGGCGACCTGGTCATCAGAAAGGCGGTATTCAACGTAGAGCCCTCGCTTCTCGGCATCGACCAGACGTGCACCGCGCAGGATCTGAAGGTGCTGCGACGCGTTTGCCACCGATATGCCTGTTTCCTTGGCGAGGGCTTCGACGGTGCGAGGGCCCTGGGAGAGCAGGTCGAGCAGCTCAAGGCGCTTTGGGGCCGACACAGCCTTGCCGACGCGCGCGAACTGCTCGTAGAGAGTGTCCTTGAACCGACGGGTGGGTGACTTCATGTCCGCAAGTATTCAATTTCATACTTGAATAGTCAAGACCCTTTTTTGGCGGTACCCGGGAGCCTGTGAACGGCGATTTGGTGGAGGCGGCGGGAATCGAACTCTGGCGAAGGAGAAACACTAACACGTTGATGGTTTGTGATTTCGGATGCTACGAATTGAAACATCGCCAGTTAGATTGCCGTCGCCTCTCCACTCCTCCCGAGTCTTCCAGAGTTGACCCACGTCAAGGAGACGTTTGGGAGACGGATTGGGTGACGGATTCACGAGAACCGCCCCATCGCTCGAAGAGCACGGGGACAAGAACCATGTTCAGGAACGTCGACGTCAACAACCCGCCGAGAATCACTTGCCCCATCGGACTCTGGATCTCATTTCCCGGTTTGCCACCCCCGAGGACGAGCGGAATCAGCGCGAGTCCCGCGGTCAACGCTGTCATGAGCACCGGTGCGAGTCGTTCGCGCGAACCACGTCGTACGGCCTCCGACAGACTTGCACCCTCGACAGTCATCAAGTGCTGGTAATGCGCGACGAGAAGCACTCCGTTTCGTGTGGCGATACCGAAGAGACAAATGAAACCGACAAGCGTGGCGACACTCAACACACCCGACCCCAGCGCCACCATGAAAACGCCGCCGATCAGCGCGAGCGGGAGATTCACAAGGATGATCCACGTGTGTCGGTGGCTCCGGAAAGCAAGAAAAAGCAGACCATACATGACGAACAGGATGACGACTGAAATCACGACGAGGTTGCGCACACTCTTCGCACCCTCCTCGAACTGACCCCCGTATTCGATGCGATACCCGGGCGGCAGCGCGAGCTGGGCGCCGAGAGTTGCGCGCACGCGCTCGACTGTCCCCACCAGGTCGCTCCCGGCAACGTTCGCGGTGAGGACGGCGACGCGCTGTACATTCTCTCGTCGAACCATGCTGGGGCCAAGGTCGAATCGCACGCGAGCGACGTCGCCCAACCGAACGATGCCGGACGGGGTCGTCACGGGCAGCGATGCGAGATCGCGACCTTCGGCGCGCAATCCTTCCGGAAAGCGGGCCACGATGCGCACCGGCAGGCCGTTGTCCACGATTTCGCCCACTTCGGTTCCCTGAAACAGTGCCTCCACCGTTCTAGACAGGTCGCTCGCGGTAACGTCGCGCCGCGCCATCGCGCTTCGGTCGAATTCCACCAGCATCTGGGGCACGACGGCCTGTTCCTGACTTCCGAGGTCGACAATACCCGGCACGCCTGCCATGAGATCCTCCGCGCGCGCGGCCAGCCCACGTAAAGCGGAGAGGTCGGAACCGAAGATCTTGACCGCGAGACTCGACTTGCTACCGGAGATCATGTGGTCGATGCGGTGACTGATCGGCTGTCCGAAGCTCACTTGCACGCCGGGAATCGTCGCGACACTCCGTCGCATTTCTTCGAGCAGCTCCTCCTTCGGGCGACCAGGCTTCAGCACCACTTCCATTTCCGAAGCGTTGACGCCCTGCACATGCTCGTCCTTTTCCGCGCGACCGGTGCGACGACTTGTCGACACAACCTCCGGGAACGAGAGCAGCGCCAATTCGACCTGACGGCCCAACGCGTCGCTCTCGTCAAGCGTGATGCCGGGCACACTCACGACCGAGACCGTCAGCGACCCCTCGTTGAACGGCGGCAGGAAGCTCCGTCCCAGAAACGGCACGACGGCGGCCGCACCCACGAAGAGAAGCACGATCAGCGCGTACAAGGGTCGCGGCCGAGAAAGCACGCGATCGAGAGTGCGTTCGTATCGTCCTTTGATCTTCCGAAGCAACCACGACTCCGGACCCGAGAGCACACGATCGTTGCGGAGCAAGTAATAGCAGAGAGCCGGGGTCACGGTCAGGGAAACCAGGAGTGACGCCGCCAGGGCTACCACGTACGCAAACCCGAGCGGTCGCAATAAACGCCCCTCCATTCCCGGGAGCAGAAACAACGGAACGAAAACGAGCACAATGATCAGCGTGGCGAAAAGAATCGGCTTTCGCACTTCGCTCGACGCCTCATACATGACCTCCAGCGCTGCACGCCGACTTTCCGGGGGCCGCACGTGCTCCTCGCGCATGCGACGAAACACGTTCTCGACGCCGATGATGGCGTCGTCGACCAGCGCGCCGATGGCGATGGTTAGGCCCCCCAGCGTCATGGTATTGATGTCGATGCGAAACCACGACATCGCCACGATGGCGGCGAGCAGAGAGAGCGGGATCGCGATCGCGGTGATGAACGTCGCGCGCAGATTACCGAGGAACGCGAACAGAATGATGATGACGAGGATGGCGCCGGCGCGGAGCGCCGCCGACACATTGTGAATCGCGACTTCGATGAAGTCCGCCTGGCGAAAGTTTTCGGTCTCGATAACAACGCCTCTAGGCAGTGTTTGCCCGACATCCTCCAGTACCCGGTCGATCTGACCCGTGAGTTCCAGCGTATTCGCACCCGGTTGCTTCTGCACACTCAAGATTACGGCAGGTTGTGCCCGATAGGCCGCCGTTCCACGGCGCGGCTCCACGCCGTCGCGTACATTGGCGACTGCGCCAACGGTGATGGGGACGTCGTTGACGACACGAATCGGGGTCGCCGCGAGGTCCGCGAGCGTGCGTACCCGTCCGAGGCCCCGAACGAGATACTCCTGACCCTGCGCGAGATGAAACCCGGCGGCGGGGCTCGCCGATGCGCTCTCGAGCGCGGATGTAACGTCGGCGAGGCTTACGCCGTGTTGCGCGAGTGCGGCGGGATCGAGCTCGACTTGCATCTCGCGCACGTCGCCGCCGATGGGCGCGACCAGAGCGACTCCCGGCACGGCGAGAAGACTCCTACGCAGTACGGTCTCGGCGATGCGCCGGAGCTCCACCGCCGTCACGGAGCTGTCGCGCGCGGTGAGCGCAACGAACGTGATCTCGCCCATGATCGAGCTGACGGGGCCGAGCTCGGGCCGGTCGACGTTCTGCGGCAGTTCGACGCCCTGGACGCGCTCGCTCACGACCTGTCGTGCGCGGTAAACGTCTTCGCCCCACCGAAACTCCGCCCAGATGACCGAGATGCCAGCCGCCGACACCGATCGAATACGTCGCACGCCGGGAGCGCCGTTGAGAGCGGATTCGATGGGAAACGTCACCAGCAGTTCGATCTCTTCGGGAGCGAGACCCGCTCCCTCGGTAATGACTGTGACGGTGGGCGCCGTCAAATCGGGAAACACGTCGACCGGCATTCGACTCGTGATCCACAGTCCGAGTATGAGTGTGGTCAACGCGGCCCCAAGCACCAATCCACGGTGATGGAGCGAAAACCAGATCAGTCGGTTGAGCATCGCATCACCTCAATGCACGTGGCCTTCGACTTCGCCGCTCGAAAGGAGCGACGCGCGACGGATGGCCGCGCCACCGCGAACCACAATCCTCTCGTCCTCCCGAATCCCATCGACGACGGCCGAGGATCCCTGGCGTGCAACGACCGTGATCTCGCGCCGCTCGAAGGACTCTCCTTCGACCTGCACGTAAACGACGGGAACCCCGGCGTCGTCGACAATCGCGCCGGCGGGAACCACGACTCCGGGCGTTTTCTCGGGGAGAAGAATCTCCGCCGTCACCAACGACCCCAGTGGATACGCAATCGACTGCGCGATTTCGAGAATAACGGTCACGGTTCCAGTAGCACGATCGATTTCCGGCGAGACCGATACGAGTCGCAGCCCTCGGTCGACCACGACCGGCTCACCACCGGGCGCTTCGAGGACAAGACCAGTCGGATTCTGGTGCAGACGAGTTACGTCACTCGGGGCTACCGCTGCTTCGATCCAAATCGGTGGCGTGCGAACCAAACGCACCAACGGATCGCCTGCGCTCACCGCACCACCGGACGTAATGTGTACTTCCGCGACACGCCCGTCGAACGGCGCGCGAATCGCGAGATTCCCGGCGGCACCTCCCTTCGCAGCCGCGAGGCGTGGCTCGAGCGACGCAAGCCGTGCGCGCGCCACTTCGACCTCCGCCTGGCTCACCGCTCCCAGCTCCAGTAGTTCCTCCAAACGAGCCACACGGGATCGCGCGAGAGACGTCTCCGCTTCGAGCTCCGACAACGTGACGCTCGACGACGCGCGCGGGGCGAGGGAGACCAGTACGTCTCCGCGACGGACTTCGCGCCCGACGTACACGCGAGTCTCCGCGCCTACTACACCGTCCAGCGGTGCGGTCAGGAGAACTTCGGCCCCTGCCGCCGCACGAACGGTCGCCGGCGCGCGAACCGACGCGGAAATCTCTCCCGCCTTCGCCCACTCTGTCGCGAATTCCGTGCGCCACTGCTGCTCTTTGAGGAACGACACCGTCTCTGCAGCTTGGGCATGATGAGACGCGTCGTCGTGCGAATGATCGGCAGCGTGCGCGTGTGTGTGCGCGCCAGGTCCTTCGATCAGGCCGCCCGGCGTTTCGGCACTCCCTACGCGCACGACCCCCGATGCAATGTCCTCATTGCCCGCTGCGCTTTCGACCCGAAACACCAGGTTGTAGTCGCCGGGCACCGACGGTGCGATTTCAACCGAGAAGATGCCGTCGCGCGCCGCCTTGTCCTGCGCGAACACCGATTCCGCACCATCCTTGGAGCGCAGCACCGCGGATACCTTGCCGCTGCGCAGCGGCGAGAAATCCTTCAGCACCGTGACATGCGTATGCGAACGAGCAACTTGCCCGGCAATCAACGGTTCACACTCAGCGAAGATCTCGTACGTCTCGCCCCATGACGTCACCGCCCACCCTTCATCCTCTGCATGTGCGTGATCCCGGGCGTCGCGCTTGTCCCCACATGCAACGAACAGAAGCATCGCGAGCAACAACAGCTTTCGCATTACTCTTCCTCCGGTGACCACGAGCGACCCATCAGCATGTCCAATTCACGATGCGCGGCGAGCGCCGCGGCGTACAAATCCAACGCGGCAAGACGCGCCGAAATGACTCCGCGAACGGTTTCTAGCAGCTCTGTCACATCACTTTCACCCGCCTCGAATCGGGCCGTCGCACTTGCGAGCACGTTATCGCCAATCGCCACCGAGTCCACGGCCGAGAGCGCGGCATCGCGGAGACGGTCGTAACCTGCACTTGCAGCGGCGAGTTCAGCGGACACGCGAGCGGTTTCCAGGTCGAGGCTTGCTCTCGCAGCCGCGACCGTGGCATTCGCCGCGTCACGGTCGCCCTGTTGCCGATCGAATATCGGAATCGGCCACGCGACTCCCATCACCGGTCCCGACACCTCCACGCCCACCTCGTCGACCGTCTGCCAACCGAACATGAGTTCCGGAAACTGTACGAAGCGTCCGCTCGATCGTGCGGCCGCGTCCGCAGCGGTTACCTGCGAACGTCGCAGGGCCACAACGGGTGTGTCGGGTGCGTTGGGAATCGTCGGCTCGGCAGGAAGCTCAGGACGTATCGGTGTGAAGTCGCCATCGGAGTCTCCGAGCCATCCCAGCGCCACGGCTTCCGCGTCGATACGCTCGACATCGGCGCGCACGGCAGCGGCTTCGATCTCGAGAACGGCCAGCGCTATGCGGCGTGCCGAGAGAACCGACGCCTCTCCCGAGCTCGCCCTTTGCGAGACGCGTGTCACGAGCTGACGAAGACGATGGGTCGGGTCTTCCACGATCGTTGTGCGCTCCGAGGCCAATGCCCAGCGGGCGTACGCCTCGCGAAGCGTCGTGCGCAGCTCCGCACCCGCTAGAGCACGTTCCCCTTTCGCGGACTCGAGTGCTGCCTCCGCGGCCGCCTTGCGTGCCGAACGCCGGCCATCGAACGGAGGCAACCAACTCAAGCTCCACGTGTTCTGCTCGAGATTCTCGGGCGCTTCTCGCTCAAAACTACCAATAGGATTCTCGAGCAGCCCCGCTGCGCGTACATCCGCGCGGGCTTTGCGTAGCGGCTTATCCAGGATGGCACGCGCTGGATGCGTGGCGTGGAACGACGCCAGGTACTCTTGCTCCGAGAAATCGCGTGCGAACGAGATCGACACACCGAGTCCAAGAGCGAATACAACAATGCAACCGCATAGAAGACGTGTCATGGCACACTCCGAGTCGACGGCGCCCCGCGGGGCGCGACATCAGTGACGAGAAAGAGAAATGATCCGAGTCGATCGACTCAGATGCGGAGTGCGGTCGTGAGGGAGAGGGGGTGGCGAGATCGCGGAGGCTTGGAGGTTACAGCGTGCGCGAAACCATTCGCGGTCAACGCCATCAGCGGTCGAATCAGAATGGGGGCCAGTGACGCGACGCCAAGATGATTAACCAGGCGGTACAGTACCCCGTTGGTCGCGACTTCAAGTGTCGCGTGATCGTGATTACCATGCGAGTGGCCGGAGTTTTCTATAGAAACGTCGTCTGCGGCATGGTGCCCCGGCACGGCTCCGTGCGATTCAAGCACGTGCAGGGAAACGAACGGCGAAAGCGTGACACCTGCGAGGATACAGAGCGCCGAACTAAGCGCTGTTGCTTTGCGGAAAGCTTTCACAGCAATGGATGATCCGGCAATCGCGACAGGGCGTCAACAGAACTTCGTTGGAGACGAGCATCGCACACAACCTGCTTACCCTCAAATGCTTGCAGGCTAGGAGAGCCGAAGTTTGGAGACGGGCCGATCGCAGAAGCGCCTAACGCATTATTTAACAATAGGATAATGGTGGAGGCGGCGGGAATCGAACTCTGTCGATGGCAAAACTCTAACATGGGGATGGCGTGTGAATTCGGACGTTGCGAATTGAAACATCGCTGGTTAGATGACCGCCGCCTCTCCACTCCAGTCCACGCGAGTCTACTGGAATCGACCCACGTCATGGAGACATTTTGGAGACGGTTTGAGACCCGTGCAAGAACACGAGGCTCCGTCGTAATCGTGCGACGGAGCCTCTTCTATTCTCGATACGATGTTCGTCGTTGCGCGTATCAGTTCTCTACGGCGATCACGTAGTAGCTGATTTCAACTTCGCAATCGCCCGATGGACCCGCCAGGGTGATGGACTGTAGCCCCGGGCTGAATCCCGCCGACCCCCGGTAGATTCGGGTGTCCGACTGGTCGTCCATGTCGGAGTCGGGCACCGGGTCGCCGAAGTCGGTCCACTCGAGGTCCCATTCGGTCAAGCGTATCTCGACCTCGAGATTCTGGATGTCGGTGAGCGTGATCGACGTCTGGTCGGTGGGCAGGCTGTAGTTTGCATCCTGGTCCACGGTGACGACGTTACCCGGGGAGGGGTATGACGCCGTCCCCGCCACCGGGATCCGCTGCCCCGATGGCAGTACGATGTTGATTTGATACGAGAACTCGCCGTCGCCGCCGTCGAGGTTGGTGGCGCTGTCGCACGAGTACGCTGCGTAGATACGGAACGGCTCGACGGTAACCTGGTATTCCGTCGGAAGCGGGGCGCCCACCTGCAGCATGGCCGAACCATGGCGACCGCGCCAGTGAACGTACAGCTCCGACGCCCCAGTGGAAACGTTCACTTTGGCCACGCCGAAGTCCGACACCGAAATCGCCTCGGGGTTGCTGGCCTCCCATACGACGCGGTCGCTGACATCCATGTCGGTAGCGTCCGGCAGGCGCACCGTGGCGACGAGCTGGCGCGACTCCCCGGGCGTAAACTGGATGACGCCGTCGACGTCGGTCCCTTCGATCGTCACGCCGCCAGTCCCCGTGGCCCGCGTATATACGAAGAACGGATCGGTGAACGTCGTGCTGCCGTACCGAATGCGCAGGTCGGAGCGACCCGCTTCGATGGTGGTCACTAGGCCGTTGCTGACCGTGGCCTTGGACGGATCCAAGGTTTCCCACGACGCATCATCGGTCACGTCGTGCGTGGTCCCATCTTTCAAAGTGACGAAGGCGGTCATCTGGGACGAGCCGCCGGCCACAATCCCCAGACTCCCCTCGATCCAGACCTTCGCGATCGCGGGGCCTTCTTCGCCCTCCGGCCCGGTTGCGGAGTCCGAACTGCAGCCGGCCAGAACCGGCAACAGGATAACCATAAGTAAAATAACGACGTTCGTGAATTTGCGGACCATGTTTTCGACCTCGGGGGGCTCGGGTGGATTTGCCAGTCATACATGGACGCAGGAAATGACGACGAAAGCGATCACGAAAAGAGGGTTAGTAGACGACCGCCGCCTCTCCACTCCAGTCCCGCTGAGTCTACCGGATTCGACGCAGGTCATGGACACATTCTGGAGACGCTTCCGGGATGCCCGCGACCTCAGGTTTGCAGTCCTTATGGAGGTGCTACACTCCCAGGGGGAGGACTTGCGGTGAGCAGAAGTGCCTTTGCCCTCGCGGCGCTCATTGTTGTGCTGGCTGCGGACACGAGTCGCTCACCTCCCCCCGGGCAGTCAGCACCCGGAACAACTCCACGCGCCGCACCCAGTTCACTGTGGGAGGATTTCGAGCGTGCGACTTTTCCGCCGACTGAATGGACCACTCAAACTGAGACAACCCTTTCCGGAGGTTCCCCAATCATGAAAGCCCGCATTCTTGCGCTGGTTGCGCTTGTCGCCCTGGCCTTCTCCGCCTGCTCGGAGGACGAATCCCCCGTGGCACCGGACGAAACGCCCACCGCGCCGTCCAAATACGTTAACGCCGCCACCGGCGACGACAACAACCCCGGCACCAGCAACGAGCCCTGGGCCACCATCACGCACGCCGTGAGCGCGGCGGATACCCTCGTGACCATCCGCGTGGCGCCGGGCACGTACAACGCCGCGGGCGGCGAGAGCTTCCCCATCATGATGAAGAAGGGGCAGAAGCTGATTGGCGACGTGTCCAACAAGGGCGCAGGCACCATGGAAACGCGCGTCCAGGGAGATGGCGACTACGTGCTGGACCAGATGGACGGGGCGGCCCTTGTCGGTGCCGAGGGCGCTCGCATCGCGGGCTTTGTCATCGTCGGCGAGACCAACCCCTCCTTCTACGCTGGTATCGCCGTAGATGGCGTGGTGATGGAGATCGACCACAACACGTTCGCTCTCACGTACGTGGGTGTCGTCTCGAGCAACGGCGCCGGCCCCAACGTGCACGACAATGAGTTCTCCAACGTCTCGTACGGACTCTTCATGGACCGGTCCGCGAATGCCCTCGTTCACCACAACGATATCGGGAACAGTTCGGTCGGAATCCGCGTCGACAACGCCACGGATTGCATTCTGGAGTACAACACAATTCGCACGCTCCAAGTGGGTGTCCAGTCGTCGGGTGCGGGAAACCCGGCCACCATCCGGAACAACGAGTTCGATCCGTCGAGCGATTACGTTTTTGCGGCGATCGATGTCACCAATGGCTCTCCGGTGATCCGAAACAACACGTTCACCAGTGGGCCGGCGCTGTGGGTGAGGAATATAGGCACACCGGACATGGGTACGGTGGACGACGCGGGCGGCAACGACATGACGGCGATCTCGGGGACGATCATTCAGCACGATGGGATCAGAACGGCCACGGCGGTGGGAAACCGCTGGCCGCACGAACCACCGATCGCGGGGGACATCGTGATCACGAGCACGGGCACCGTGGTGACGGAGTGGTAGTGGGGACCTGTGTCAGCGTCTCTGTTCCTTCGTTCAGGATCGCCGGATGGCGCGGAACGCGCTGCTCAGAGCCGACCCATAGTTCGCTGTTAGCGAACATGGGTTGGTGGAGGCGGCGGCTAGCACGAAGCGCTGCTTCAAAACCGACCTCAGGTTTGTGTCCTACACAAACAGAGTTTGGTGGAGGCGGCGGGAATCGAACCCGCGTCCGAAGAAGCAGACACAACGGTTACTACGTGTGTAGTCCGTGGTGATTTCTCATCTCCGTACCCACCGCGGACGAAAGTGTAACGGAGACCAGCCTGGAAGATTCTCGCGCCTCAGCCCCAGACATAACCTCGGCGCCAGCCCCCAGAGTATGACGCCCACTCACCGGCCCTGGAGACCCAACCGGTGGGGACGGGTGACTAAGCTAGCTTAAGCTAGTTAGGCAGCCAGTGCGACATTGTTGTCAGCACTTGATTGGTTGCCACTAGGATTTACGAGCGTTGTGACGTTGCTCGACACGCAACCTTTGCATCCATCTTCCCCGTCGAGACCTATTCGCCCCCATCGTGGAATGGATTCTTGGTAGCGCTTCGAAGATAGCAGGAAGCGCGCCACGCGACAAGGCGACGGGCGACCACCTTCTGTGCTAGACTTAGCGAGCGCGGCGTGACGCCACGCGCGATTCCCCAAATGAAAACGACATGCCGTAAACACCGGCGAGGGCGCTCATGCGTCTGACTTCAGGGGGACGTGTGCGGGAGTTGTTCCTCACGCTCTCGCTGCTCGTGAGCGTGGTCCTTCTGGTGGAGTTCCTGCTCCACCTCACGGACCCGATCGGTGTGGGGTATTTCAAGGCGGTGAACGACTACGTCGAGAGTCTCGAGCCGGGCGGGTCCTGGTCATACCTGCACAAACCCGGCTATCGCGCGCGCCTCCAGGGTGTGGACTTCGTCATCAATCAGTACGGCCTGCGCAGTCCACCGACGACGATCGAGAAGCCGCGCGGAACGACGCGCGTCCTCGTCCTGGGCGACTCGGTCGTCCTGGGCTGGGGCGTGGCGCAGGATTCCATCTTCCCTGCACGTCTCGACCGCGCTCTCGACGCTCCCGATGCGCCCGTCGAAGTAATCGCCGCGGGCGTCGTGTCGTGGAATACGCGTACGGAGTACGAATGGCTGCACGCTCGCGGGTTCGCCTTCGACCCGGACGTGGTCGTGCTGCTCATCGTCGGCAACGATGTCGAGCCGAAGGGCGCCGGGCGCACCGACGTTCCCATGCTCACTCTCGTTGCGCCCGACCGTGCCGCGTCGAATCTGGCCCAACGAACGTGGCGCGTCGCCTACGCTCACTCTTACCTCTTAGGCTGGGTCCAGTACTTGCGCGTTTCCGCGCGGAAGCAACGGACCGAGTTCGCGAACGCCTTCCCGCTCGATTCACCGCGGTGGCGAGACGCGAGGCTCGCTCTGGACGGCATGATCGACGAGTGCCGTGCGCGCGGCGTCGATCTGGTCGTTTTCTTGTACGGTGACCCCGGGACTGTCGAACGTAGCGGAGTGGGTCGCGCGTATCGGGATCACCTCGCGGCGAGAGGCGTGCCCACCGGGATGTTCCCGAGTTTCCTTTTCGAAGGGCGCCGCTATCGCAACTCACGCGTCGACGCTCATGAGAACTCCCCCGGCCACGCCATCCTCGCACGCGAGATCGGGGCGGTGGTCGATCCACGTTTGGCGGAGGAACGCAGCAAGTCTCAATAGGCGCCTGCGAGAACTCGGGCCTAGGACTCCCGTCGCAAGCCCAGCACGTCAGCCCGGGAGAAGCGCTCCTACGAGCGTGCAGCCGTGGCGTCATTCATTCGTTTGGATTCCGTAGGTGATCAAAAACACGGTAGTGGCGAACGTGATGAACGGAAGCAGCTGGCTGAATGTCCGCGCAAAGTTCGTCAGGGGCGTGGTGGGCACATACACGCGATCGCCGGATTGAAGCATCACGTCGCTCGACTCCAAGAGTTCGCCGAATTTCAGTTGGTACACGGTGGTATCGGTGTTTTCGGGGCGCAGGAGATACAGTGAGCTGGTTTTTGCCCGAACCGGGTCGGGACCCTTCGCCATCGCCAATGCCTCGAGCATGGTAAGCCCTTTCGCCGGGATGGCGAATTCACCTTGTTGTATGACTTCGCCGAAAACGTAGACCTTCTGATCCTGGATCGATGGAAAATAGACGTGGTCGCCATTCTCGAGAATCAGCGCGTCGAGGTTGTTGCGGCCTTCCTGTGCGCCACGGTAGTCGAGCGGATATTTCTTTCCGCCGCGGATGAGCGTGGCGTTTCGCGGGTCCGCGGACGGCGTGAGTCCGCCGGCGGCGGAGACCATCTCGCCAAGCGTCAGGTGCGCATCGTTGAAATACGCCATCCCCGGTTTCCCGACTTCGCCGTCCATGAACACCCCGCTGGAGCGCGTGCTGATGATATCAACCACGACTTCCGGGTCGGTGATCTTCGAAGAAACGTCACCGTAGAGGTCGCGAACGACGATTCGCAGATTCTCGGCTGTGAAGCCATTGACTTCGAACCGCCCAAGGCGGGGCAGGTAGCAGGTGCCGTCCTCCATGATCGTCGTCACCGGGTTCTCGCCCTCGCCGATGCGGACGCCTTGCGAACCCAAGTCGGGCCGCCCGACGACGACGACGCTGACGCGGTCGAGCGGACCGATTCGGTACGCGGGGCGTGGCTCGCCGCTCTTTAAGAAGGCGAACCCTTCCAACTCCGTTCGGGGATGCTTCCGCGCCTCATGGTCGCGGATCGATTCGACACCGACGGCGTCATGCTCCAAGTGGGGGCCGGGGGAACATCCGGTGCCGACCAGGTTGGCAACCAACATGGCCGATAGGATGCGCGTGCCCACTCCCACGCGGAGACCATGCAGTCTCGAAGACCGAGTCCGTTTGGAACGTGTGCGCAGCATCGGGAACTTCATCAGGAAGAAAAATCGAACTCTACGACTTACCAAGCCTCGGCTTCAAGCCCGCTTTCGCGTGCTTCCAGCGATCGGTCAGATACGCGAGACGCGCCGCCATGGATCGCCCGTAAATGCGAATGCTCCGATAGTCGCGGGTGGAGGAGGTCCAAACCTTTGCCGTAGCATAGGATCCGACGAAACTCACCTCTCTGATCGCTAGATCGCGGAACGCCTCCTCAATGCTGGCTCCCATTACCAGCTTGCCGGGAGCGACCTTATCGTAGCGCTGGTCGAAGAAGGTCAAAAACAAATACACGCGATCGAAGTGGAGGTACGACAGGAGTCCCGCAATCTTCTCTCCCTTCGCTTCGATGAATTTGACTTGGTAGGTCACATCTCCGCCCGTGGTGCGGGCGAGCTCCAGAAACATCGCCCTCTCATCGTCTGTCAACCGCGAACCTCCGGTTACTTTCCAGGAGCGTTTCTCGAGGGCAAAAATGTCCTGGAGCGCGGAATCGGAGTCGCTTGCGCCAAGGACGGTCACAAAGGAGAGATTGTCGGCGCCGCGGTGGATGCGATTCCACCTTCTCCGAAAGTGGCTGGTCCGCCCCCCCATGTAATCTTCCCAGCTTCCGTCGGTTACCAAGAACGACTCGGTGTCGGTGGGACCACGCGGTAGCGACCGGCAGTCGTGCCAATTCGCCGCCGCAGCCTCGAGGACTTGGAGCGTTTCGGAACTGTCGGGCAGCTCCTCCAGCGCGAGGACATCCCATTGAGAGGATATCTCCCGCCAGTAGCAAGCGAGTGCTTCGGCGATCCCCCGACGGTCCCGTGGCGCGACGCAGTCTGCGCGCCGCATGTAGAACTTCAACGTGCGGCAGGGTACGCGCTTGATCGTTTGCCGCGAAACTACCATGGGCGCACACGCGACCACTTCGCCCGCTCGTCGCACGAATACAACGTGAGGCTCACCACTATCGGGACGCGCCTTGCAGACCGCCCTGAAAAACTCCGGGGAACTGAAGATCGTCCGCTGCGAGTCGCTTGCCACCAGTGCGCTCCACTGGTCCCAGTAACCTTCTAGCTCCTCCGATGAACTCAGGCAAACAAACTCGTATGTCCGACCATCGACGGTAATCGCGGTTCGGGTCATTCGCTCGATGAGTTTGTGGGTCGACAGATGGCGTCGATCACGGGTCCGGACAGATGTGCCTTCTCGAAAAGAAACTCCGGGTACACCTTGGTAGCCGTGCCCTTTCGCTTCGCAACCAGGAAGATGTGCTGACCGCGCCACTTCGCGGTTGGGCTGCCGCCGCGCCCGCGTAGGCGATCCGCAGCGTCGAACAGCCCGACGGAACACCTGGTGACGACCTTCACGAACGGTCCTTCGTCTTCCCGGGTAAGGTCTTTCGTGTCCATGTGTGTGACGTCGAATCCGACCGCTTCGAAAAGCGCCACCACTTCCGCCGGAATGTATTCCCTGGGATGCCGCGCTGAAGCGGACTCTCGCACGTACTTGTCGAATATGTTTTTCCCGCGAATCAACTTTGAGATGTTGTTCCATCTCATCGCGTTGGGGGTGGTCAGAACGATCACGCCCCCCGGCTTTAGCACGCGGTGACACTCGGCCAGGACGTGGACGGGGTCGCAGAGAAAGTGCTCAAGAATCTCGCAGCTTACGATGACGTCGAAGGAACCGTCCGGGTACGGGAACACACTCGTCTCAGCGTCGAAATGTTTGAACGGGTAGGTCTTCCGCTTACCACCGTTGCTGGTGTCGAGGAGGATGGACTCGTAGTCGCCGTCGGGTTTGTCCCAGTACTGAACCAACTCCAGGTCGTAGTTAACGAAGCGCTCGAGAAGAAACGTCATCAGGTACAGACCCGACCCCAGTTCGAGAAGCGTGCCGCGCTCGCCGGGGTTCGGTATGAGGTCGAGTGCCTGCAGGCAACGGTCCCCATGGTATTTCGCGTAGTCCTCCCGACGGAGGCCCACCTCTCTGGGCTCCCCCAGCAAGGTGTGGTTTGTCCAATCCTTGATGACGCGGTCGACTTCGGCTTGATCACGACGCATGATGTTCACTCCTCGCTCTGGAAATGCGACCAACGGCCCTGCGATTCTCCCGGTGTTTCATCGCTGTTTCGTAGACCGCCTCGGTCTTTCGCGCATACTCGTCCCACGAGTATGCTTCAACCGTCTTCCTGGCCTCCCTGACTATCCGGTCGTAGAGCGACCGGTCGGCCATGATGGCACGAATCCGCTCGGCCATTCCCTCGACGTCCCATGGATTGTCCACGACGAAACCGTTGACGCCGTCCTCGACCAGCTCGTCGGCCATGGCCACGGTCCGCGGTGCGATGATCGGGAGCCCGGAGGCCATCGCCTCGAGCACCACGAGACCGGCGGATTCGTAGAGACTGGGAAAGAGCACCGCGTCGGCGGCGCCATGGAACTTCCAGATCTCCGGCTGCAGGCCGACAAAACGGACCCGGTCCGACCGGCGTAGGCGCTCCAGGATCGACGGGTCATCAAGCCAGATGCGCTCCGGCGAATCATCGCCAACGACTAGCAAGACGACATTCTCCGGCAGTCGGTCGACGACTTCAATCGCGTATCGGGCGCCCTTGTGTCGGAAGTGATTGCCGACAAACAGCAGGACGAATTGGTCGTACTTCAACCCGAGCGAGCGGCGCACGGGCTCGCGAAAGCGACTGACACTCGGGCCAAACCGATCGAGATCGACACCGTTGAAGATCAGTTGAATGTCATCTCGTCGTTGCCGATATAGACGAACGACTTCCGATCGCGCCTTCTCCGACACGGCGGTGATGATAGTGGTTCGGTCACGAAGGTGACGCGCGTACAACGGGATCTGGGTGTAGTACGGCAGCAGCCGCCGCAGCGGCACGTTTTCCCTGCCTTCCCGCGGGAAACGTCTCATGGCCGCGAGCGCTGCCCGCGCGACCCCGTGGCACGTGAACACCTGGGCGCGCGCCCAGATCGGAAAGTGCAGGTGGACCACGTCGAAGCGTTCCCTCCGTAACCGTACTCCCGCCCGGAAGAAATACTCCCAGTCGCGGACGTGGTTGCGTTTGATCCATAGCGGTATTTCGTGCGCCGTGACGCCCGCGGGCGGGTCGACGGAGACCTTCGTGGCGAAGACGTGAACGTCGTGCCGGGGCGCAAGCCGGCACGCCAGCTCGGAGACGCACCGGCTTATGCCTTGGACCTCGTCGTAGCTCCATGTGACTAGCGCGATCTTCATCGTCGCTCGGCTATTCCCGTTCTCATAGAGAACTCAAGATATCCAGGTTGCGCTCATTCTGCTCCTCGTTACCCACGGGGAACATCATGTAGCGATCGAAATAGAGTCCCTTCGGGACGAAGATGCCTCTTCCCTCGAAGGCCTCATAGACTTTCTCCGGCGTCGCGGGCGATTCCACGAGCATGAAGTGCGTTTCGCTGGGGACAAAGTCCAGCCCTGCCCGGGCCAGCCGGTCCTGAATTCGCTTCCTCTCGCGGTCGGTCGCCCGGCGCACGCGCGTGTTGTATTCCTCGTCCTGGAGGGCCACCACGGCCGCCGCCTCGGCGATCGACGAGAGCGTGAAGAGTTGCTCGAGGCGATTGAAGAGGCGAATGGTCTCCTGGGCAGCAAAGGCATAGCCGATCCGCATGCCGGCAAGGCCGTAGAATTTGGAAAACGTGCGAATGCCGACGATGCGATGGCCCGTTTCCATGATGATCTCGTTGCTCCGCAGGGTTTCCGGGTTGACACTGAACTCGAGGTAAGCCTCGTCGACGACGACCGGGATGTGCGCCGGAATCGCTTCTACGAAGCGCATGAAATCGGCCTTCGGGATGCCGTTTCCGAGCGGGTTACTGGGGTTGACGAGATAGATCATCCGGGTATGCGCGCTCACCGCACGCGCGACCTCCTCGAGGTTGTGCGTGTACACGCCGTTCCTGGACACGCGCTTTACCGGCACCGATCGGTTAATTACGCCCTGGTTCGCGCAAAAGCGACGGAACATGAACCAGGTGGGATCATTGGAAACGACCTCCTCGCCGGCCCGCGCGAATGTGCGAACGGTCCTTTCGACGAGCTCCGCAGCGCCGTTGCCGAACGTGAAACAGTCCTCGGGCAGGTTCAGCTTCTGGCCCAGCGCCTTGCGCAAGGCCGAGTAGTCGTAGTCCGGGTACCGCGAGAAATCGAATAGCGCGTGTGAGCCGCGGAGCATCTCCGCGACCTTCGGGGACATGCCCTGCTGGTTTTCGGCACGGTCAAGAGCGACGATGCCCGGGTCGGTCCGTCCCACGATCTTGCCATTCTTCGACAGCGGGTCGAAGCGGCTACGCTCGAGCAAGGCCAGGGGCCCATTGAGCACGAGTTCGGCCTCCGTATCGGCGAGTAGCCGATGCGCCTCGAACACCCTCCCGTGAAACCTCTCGGGTGGAAACGTGAGGGCCTTCAGAAAAACCGGGATTACGGTTTCCGGGGGAGGGAACTCATGAAACTCCTCCCAAGTGAAGTAACCGCGGCTCATTCCTGTCTGAAGCGACCCAAGCTCAATCGCCGTGACCATGACGCGCCTGGGCTCCGTCTCGAGGGCGAGGTTGAGCGTAAAGCCCTCTAGCCCGAACTTGCTCACCACGTACGGGGACAGTCCTACCACGGGGTTCCGCCCCGCCCCGGAAGAAATGTTGATGATCCGACCGGCGCATTCCCGATCTCGCATCCAGCAGGCGAAGACCTGCGAACAGAGGAATGCGCCCGTCAGATTGACGTCCAGCACGCGGCGCCAATCGGCGGGATCGACCTCCCAGGCCATCTCGTTCGGGGGAGAAAGAACGGCCGCGTTGTTGATCAGCGCGGTCACGCGACCGAACGCCCCGACCGCTTCGCTGATCAGCTTGTGAGCGCCGTCGCCCGTGGAGATGTCGGCGCACACTCCGATCACCGAGCCGCCGGCAGCACGCAGTTCGGCGACGACCTTATCGACCGCTTCCGCGGAACGGCCGTTCACGACGACGCTGGCTTTGGCTTCGACGAGCGCCCTGGCGAGGGTGAGGCCGACACCCCGGGTAGAACCCGTTATGACCACGACATGGTCGGACAGGTTCGTTTCGCCGATCGCCTTGGAGGCCGCTTGGAGTCGACGATCGATTTCGTCGGGTTTGAGCACGTGCGCGGTAACTCTGCGCACCCGCTTCACGATTTGGCTCACTGCCCAGTCGAGTCTTCTTCGAACCCTTGTTGTCACGCTGGTCCTATTTGTTGGTTCGGGTAACGACGTTCAGAATCAGGCGCTGGTCTCCGCTTTTCGTTTCGCTGCACGATGCCTCCACTGGGCGGCGCCGCCGAGCGCCCTCCGCGCCCGCCCCGCACCACCCCGGAGCGACTCCGAGTAGCGAACGAGCGTGGGATAGAAGCGCCGATTGTAGATCATCACATGGCCGATCTCTCTGCGCTCCGGTGTCCATCGCTCGACAAAAGCGGCCCTTATCATAAAGTCCACCCCGCGAAACCCGCGCTCCCAGCAGCTCTCCATGATTCGGGCGAGCAAATGGTTGCCGGGCGATCCGCTCGCGGACGCGAAGCTGTCGCTGTAGGAAGTTTTCAGCATGTAGAGCACGTCGTCCTTCCTCAAGCAGCAGATCGCTGCCGCCGGCTCTTGATTTATCGTGAGAATCCAGGCTTCGCTCTTGTCCTTCGCGGCGAAGCGCACCGCCTGCTCCTGGTAGTACGCGGCCAGTTCCGGATGCAACGCGAGGCTCTCACCGCCACTTGCCTTCCAGCTGGAGCGATCGACTTCCACGAGAATCTGCATCGCTTTCCGAACGTCCGAACCGGCGTAGCGTTCGACGCGGATCGGTCCCAATTTCTCTAGGCCACTGCGCCATCGGTCCAGACTCGACCGAAAGCTCCTCCCCTGACTCGCCAGGAATTCGTTCCACGTGCCATCGATCTTGAGAAACGCATGCCACCAAGTGCTCTGCTCCACCACGGCAATGCCGCAACTGCTTACCGCCCTACTGAACTTGTTGACAAAGCCCGAGTCGAGACGAATGCCATCGAGAATCATCACGTCCCAGTCGGAAGAGTCCGCCAAATGCTCCGCGAGGGCGCGAAACGCGTCGTCCGTCAAACGCGCGGAGAGAAAGCTTCCTCGAGGCGAATGGCCATTGATCGCGGGAGCAAGGAATCGGACCGGAAGCCGGTTCCATTTACCGGGCACAAGAACCAGGGGCAGTATGCCGACGACCTCGCCATTGTCCTCCACCGTCAGCACGTGCATTTGTGCGCCTCGACGCCCAACGCCGACGAGGTGGCCGGAGCGACGGGTAACCAGCGTCGACGCGCCGATGCCGTGTCGAAAGTGCTCCCACCAAGTGGTGTAGTAGTCGATATCGGCGAAGACGTCCGCACCAGGGTCTTCGTCATACAGTTTTTCCCACGCCGGCCGCAGCTCGCGCAAATCCTCCAGGCTATGCACGCTTCTGACTTGCATGTGGTGAATACCGTCCGAGTCGGCAGATTTCGACGCGGATCGAGACGTGTCTTCCAACTGCCCATCGAAGCGCGGGAAAGAGCGGAGCGTTCGTTTCCGCGAACAAATAGGATAACAAAGGAAACAGGCCTATCTCAAGCCATTTCATGAGGATTCCGTGGAGGCGGGTGAAACCTCTCCGCTTCCGTTTCCCTGTTCCTGTCCGCGATGCCTCCACTGCTTCGTCGCGTGGCCGAGCGCGCGTGTCGCCCGCGCCGCGCGGCCCCTGAGCGATTCCGAAAAACGTACGAGCGACGGATAGAGTCGCCGATGATAGATCATGACGTGATCAAACTCTCTCCGCTCGGACGTCCATCGCTCGACGAACGCGGCGGTTCCCACGAAGTCGACCCCTTGAAATCCCCGCTCCCAACAGCTCTCGATGATTCGCGCTAGCAGATCGTTGCCGGGCGATACCTTCGCCCGCGCAAAACTCTCGCTGTGGGACGTCTTGAACGTGTAAAGCACGTCACCTTTCCGCAAACACAGGTACCCCGCGGCCGGTTCTCCGCCAATTTTCAGGATCCAAATTTCGCTGCTGTCCTTCGCGGCCAGGCGGACCGCGAGTTCCTCGTAGTACGCGGCCAGCTTCGGGTGAAACGCCAGGCTCTCCCCGTCGGTTGCTTTCCAGCTGGACCGATCGATTTCCACGAAAAGTTGCATCCCCTGACGCACGTCCGAACCGGCGTAGCGTTCGGCGGTGGTCGCTCCCAGCTTTTCCACGGCCCTGCGTCCCTGGTAGATGCGCTTGCGGAAGTGCCTCCCCTGAGTGACCAGGAATTCGTCCCAGGTGCCGTTCAGCGCGAGAAAGGTATGCGTCCAGGAGCGCTGCTGCACCACCTTGAGCCCACACCGCACCACCGCGTTGCTGAACTTGCGGGCAAAGCCGGAATCGAGACGAATGCCATCGAGGATCATCATGTCCCAGTCGGGCGAGTTCGACACATGCTCCGCGAGCGCTCGAAACGCGTCGTCCGTCAATCGCGCGGAGAGAACGCCCCCCCGGGGCGAATGGTCGTTGATTGCGGGTGCCAGAATCCGGACCGGGAGGTGGTTCCATCTTCCCAGTAGGAGCACCAGCGGAACAATGCCCACGGTCCGGCCGTTGTCTTCGACGGCCAAAACGTGCATCTGTGCGCTCCTAATCTGGACACTGACGGAGCGGAGGCCACGGTGCGTAACCAGCGTCGCGTGGTCGCCAACGTGCCCGAAGTGCTCCCACCAGGCGCAGTAGTAGTCTATGTGGGCGAAGACGTCCGCGCAGGCGTCTTCCTCATACAGTCTTTCCCAGGCCGGGCCCAGCTTGAGCAAATCCTCCACGCTGTGAAGACGTCTAACTTGCATGTGGTGAGAACCGTCCGAGTTGGCTGATTTCGACGCGGTGCGAGACGCATCTTGCGGCCGCCCGTCGAAGCGCGGGAAAAGAGCGGAGTGTTCGTTTCCCTGAGCAACTAGGATAACAGAGTAAACATGTCTATCTCAAGGCGCTTCATGAGATTCAGCGTGGTCCAACAGCTTGTAGCGGCGCCAACGAAGCGATATACTCTGTCCTCTTATGCACGCGGAGTCGAATCGACGCGTACTCGCTGGGCCTGGGTTTTGAATGCTGTCCGTGCGTCGTATCGACGACCTCGCGGGACTCACTGCCCTCGGCCCGACCTGGTTGGATTTGCTCGGGCGATGTTCAAATCGAAACCTGTTTCTGACGTACGACTGGACACGCACCTGGTGGGAGTTCTTTGGCGAAGATAGCGACCTGTGGATGCTGGTTGTCTCCGACGGAAATGAAATTGTCGGTATCGCTCCCATGATGCTCCACCGAGAGACGCACGGCGGCGTTCCGGTGCGCGTCCTGGGCTCGATCACGAATCGCCACGTCTCCCGTTCGGATTTTGTCGTTCCCGCGCGCCGTGAAGAGGTGTTTCGCGCCCTGGTCGAATACTGGCAGGACGTCTCGTCGCAGTGGGACCTGCTTCGACTCACGGGGGTTCCGGAAGAATCCGGGACGACCCGGTTGCTGATCGAGTCGATCTCCGGGGGCGGCCTGAGGGTTTTCCCGATCGAGGCGCACAAGGAACTGTGCTACCTGCCGGTATCCGGGTCCTGGGAGGAATACGTCGCGCGTCGCTCGCACAATTTCCAGCGAAACTACGTCCGGCTGGGAAACCGACTCGACGAGCTCCACGCGGTTTCTTTCGACTTCGACGATTCTCCTGCGAGCGTGGACGAAAGCATGAGCCGTCTGTTCGCGCTCGAGAGTACGGGCGCGAAGAGCGTTCCTCAGCGAACCGAGCTTGACGACAACGAAAAGCGGTTTCATCGCGCGCTGGCGGCCCGTTTTGCGGCGCATGGCGGATTTCAGAACCGCTTCATCGTCGCCGACGGCGTCACGATCGCCGGTCTCCATTCGATCGCATACGACGGGGTGTTGTACGCGCTGTTGACTTTCTACGATGTCCAGTATTCGAAGGTGTCGCCCGGTCGAGCCGTTCTCAGGCACGCGCTTGCGGCTAGCTGGCAGGACACCGGCATCCGCAGGATCGATCTCAATGGATCGAGCCCTTTCCTGCGAACCTGGACCAACCACAGCGTCAAGCTGGAGAGACTCGCCATCGGCAACCAACGCGGTTACTCCCGGTTGATGGCGTGGTTCAGGCATGTGAGAAAGACCCTGGCGCGATGACGATTGATCGAGTAAACGTGGCCCCTGCTCCCGCGATCGAACTCACCGATCTCAGCAAACGCTTTCCAATCTCGCGCTCGCTCTTTTCCGCGCGAAAGCGACGGCACGCGCGCGAAGTGCTCGCGGTGGATCGCATCAATCTGCGCGTCGAAGAGGGCGAAGTTTTCGGACTGGTGGGGCCGAACGGCGCCGGCAAGACGACACTGGTGAAGTTGATGTGCGGCCTTTACCTCCCCAGCGAGGGGGAGGCGGCGGTGTGCGGGCTGAACACCGTCAAGGACGACTTCGAGGTCCGCAAGAAGATCGGGCTCGTGACCAGCAACGAACGCAGCTTCTTCTGGCGGCTGACCGGCTGGCAAAACATGGAGTTCTTCGCCCGCATCTATGGGCTCCGGCCGGCGGAGGCGTCGCAGTGGATCGCGGAGTTGTTCGACCTGCTTGGCTTGACGCCGTTCGCGCACGCGCGCTTCGACACGTATTCGACCGGGACCAAGCAACGCTTTGCCCTCGTTCGCGGCCTGCTCAACAAGCCTCGGGTGCTGTTCATGGACGAACCCACCAAGGGCGTGGACCCACGTTCTGCCTCCGAGATCATTAGGTTGATCCAAGAGCGCGTTATCGGGTTGTGGAACCCCACGATATTCATCACTTCACACAACCTGCGGGAAATCGAGTTGCTCTGTCAGCGCGTTGCCATCATGAGCCGCGGCGGCATCATCGCGCTGGGCAGCATCGCGGAGCTACGCCGTATGACCGAGCCGGTAGACACCTACCGGATGACTGTGGATGCACCCGCCGGCGGCGTCGCCTCGTGGATAGAGCCGATCGTGGGTGTGTCGCTCGTGCGGGAGTCGCCTTCCGGTAACGGACTGAGGGAGCTCGAAATCAAGCTGCAGCGGAGCGTCGACGCGCTCCCCGGCGTGATCTCGGCGATTGTCCGGTCGGGGGGTTCCATACACCGGTGCAGCGTGGTCGAGCCCGCGTTCGACGAGGTCTTTCAATCCATTGTAGACAGGGCCATCGCACGCCCGGGGCGTGAGTCATGAGGGTCGCACTGGCGTTCTTGAAACGTGATTTTCTGATCGCCACGAGCTACAAGACATCGTTTGTGTTGCAGTTCGCTAGTATTCTCTTCACGGTTCCCTTCTTCTATTTCATCAGCTCGGTGGTCGGCGATTCTCAGGCATCGCTCCTTACGAAATACGGCGGGAGCTATTTCGTGTTCTTACTCATCGGCATTGCCTTCACCGATTATCTCGCCCTGAGTCTGAAGACCTTTAACGACAGCCTGCGGGAAAGCCAGCTGATGGGCACGCTGGAGACCATTCTTCTCTCGCCGACCAGCATGCCGCGTCTGCTTTTTTATTCGTCTCTGTGGGGTTATCTGTCCACCACGGTCCGTTTCGTACTGTATCTCGCGGTCGGCCTGCTTTTTGGCTTTCACCTGGGCGACGCCAATGCGCTGGCCGCAACCTGTGTGCTCGTTGTCGCGATCGTGTCGTTCGCCTCCATGGGCATCCTCGTGGCCGCGGTGACCCTGGTCATCAAGAAGGGCGAGTTGTTGACGTCGGCCGTGAGCGCGGCCTCGGCGATGCTGAGCGGCGTTGTGTACCCGATCGAACTCCTTCCGCATTGGCTGCAGTTTCTGGCGAAGTTCCTGCCGATGACATACGCACTCGACGGGATGCGACTCGCGTTGAGCAAGGGTCATGGCTTCGCCGAGGTTCTGCCGCAGATCGGCATGTTGGTCCTGTTCTCCGCCATCCTGCTGCCGCTCGGGCTCACGGCGTTCTGGTTGTCGCTGCGATGGACAAAAATCTCCGGGACGCTCGCACAGTACTGATTCCGTGAAGACCCTCGCCAGGAGAGCGCTGCGAAAGCTGTTTGTCATTTTCTTGCCGGAGGGTGCCCGGAACTCGTTGCGGCTCGTTTTTCTGCTGGACGACCGCGACCGAAAGCCTGAAAAGATCGACACGTTCGGGGAGCGTCGTGTAGTCGTTCTGGCCCCGCACATGGACGATGAGGCCGCCGGATGCGGCGGCGCGATCCGAAGACATGCGCTTGCCGGCGCGCGCGTGACCGTTGTGTTCATGACGGACGGACGGAGGGGAAATCCGGAGCTCTACCAAAGGGGCCTCGCCGAAGCCGAGGTCGTGCAAGCCGAAAACGAACTGGTTGCGGTCCGAAAGAGCGAGGCCCGGTTGGCAGCCGAGCTGCTCGGCGTGGACGATGTCGTCTTCCTCGACGCGGTCGATCGTGAACTGGCGCCAACGACGGAAAATGTATCTACCCTCGTCGAAGTTCTTCGCGACCGGAACCCCGACTTGATCTACCTGCCGTCGATGATGGATCTTCACGGAGATCATTGGGAAACCAATCGCGTCGTCTACGCGGCGTTAGCGCAGTGGCCGGCAGGCGGCGGCCCAGGTCCCCGGCTTCGCGGTTACGAGGTTTGGACGCCCGTGTTTGCCAACCGCGTCGTGGACATCGATGATGTCGTCGACGCCAAGCGCGCCGCCATCGAAGTCTACAAGAGCCAGATCACTCACGTGGACTACGTCAGAACGTCGCTGGGTCTTAACGCCTTCCGGTCGATCCACTTCCAATACGGGCACGGCCACGCGGAGGCGTTCTTCGAGTGCACGCCGGATGAATTCAAGATGCTCGTCGAGCGTATTGCGTCCCGCCGAAGTGTGTAGCCCGGAGTCGGACCATGCCCGGACGCGGCATACTCAGGAGCCTTCGCAGCGCCAACTCCCTAATGCTTGGGACGGCACAGCTTCTCACGTGGAGGATTCTGCGTAGCAACGAGCGTTACTGGATGACGAAAATGCGCATCGCAGGGCGGCGGGCCGAGACCGACATGTGGCGTGATCCCGGGGAGCAATTCTATGGACGGCTCTATCTCGAAGCCGTGCGGGGAGAATTGTCCGCCAAGCCGCGTCTGCGCATTCTCGATGTGGGTTGCCAGAGCGGACGACTCGCGATCCCCCTGGCCATGGACGGGCACGACGTCACCGGGGTGGATATCTCGGCGGAATGGTTGGACGCGTGCAAGCGACATTGTGATGCTGACGGCGTCGAAGTTGACTTGATTTGCGGCGATGTCGCATCGGTGATCAATATGTTTCCCGCCGGCCATTTCGACGTCCTCTTGTGTACGGAACTTCTTTATACCGCGCGCAATGCGGAGACGATTCTCCGGGGGTTGGCCGGGGTCGTCAACCGCGGAGGCCTGGTAATAACCTCACACCGAACCAAGTTCTATTTGATGTCCACGCTCGTGCGCTATCGCATGTTCGAGGAGGCCGCGCGACTCGCCGACTTTTCCGAGGGTGAAGTCCTGGGTGCGTACTACAACTGGTTCACGGAAGCGGAGCTCGGCGAGATGTACAACCGCGCGGGTCTCAGCATCACGAATACGATCGGAATCGGAGTCGTGTCGGGTATCGGTGTGGATGGGCTCGCATCGCTCGTGTCGCCGTCGCAACTGAATCCGAAGGAGCGTTCGGGGTTGCTGAGCCTCGAGAGGCAGCTCGGTCGCGACAGTAAGGCGACTGCGCGATATCTACTGGTGGTCGCCAGACCACGCTGAGGAGAACGTCCGCGCCTAGCTATGCAACCCCCGCACGACCAACAACAGACCCAGCTCGATGATAATGATCAGTCCAAAGAACACCCAGAGCTCGACGAGCTTGAGCCTAGAGACGCTTCGCCGTCTAGACAGGGTCCTTATCTGGTCGGCGGGGAGCCACTCGCCCTCATAGGGGAGCCGGCCGCGGGAGAAGTTGTCGAGCCAGTCCCGCAGCAATTCTCCGTCGTCGCCGCTGCAGTTGGCCATGATGGTCAGAAACTCGTTTCTCTTGAGATCTTCCACTGGTTCGGTTTTTCTAAAGGACGAGAATCTCGACCATGCCCACCACGAGTATTGCCAACAGGCCCACGGCAACGCCGAGCAGAATACCCGCGACGATGAACAGCCGAGACTTTCTGTCAGCCGCCGGCGGGCCATCCCCGTACGCGCCCGCTCGCTCGAGCTCCTGCCGAAGAACGTACAGTTTCCGCTTCCCGTTTTCGCCGGTTCCCCGATTCATCGATCTTCGCCTCATCCAACCTCGATGCGTCGCCGCAGGTCGTTCGTTCCGCCTCTCTTTGCCATTACGTAGTCGTAGAAGAACGCAAAGTAGATTCCGGCCAGCAAACCGAGAGCCGCGGCCACTACCGCGTTGAAAGCGGGAGCGGGCAACTTGGGCTTCGCCGGCGCGACCGCCTCCTGAACGACAACTACCTGATCGCTGCGAATCGACAGCTGCGCTTGCGTCTCCTCGTATCGCCGCGAGAGGTTGTTGAACATCTGAGACAAACGACTCACCTTCGATCGAAGCTCTTCTTCACGGGGCTGCTGGGCCGCCAGCGTCGAGGTGCGGCGCGTGAGCCCATCGAGCGCTTCGGTCATGGCCTTTATCTCGGCATCGAGTGCCGCCCGGTCCACGCGGTACTGGGTGACCGAAAGCTGCTGATCGCCCGCGGAACCGATCCTGCTCTGCATGGCTGCGTGATCTATGCGCGCCTTCCGTAGATCGGCTTCCATGCTCGCCTTGTAGCGGATGATCTCCTGAATCTCCTTTTGTACGTCCGCGGTTCCGGCGTTGTCGAGGAAGGCAACCAGCTCGTTGTTGACCTCCTCGAGCTGCGCCTGAGTTTTCTGGAGCTGTGCCGCCATTGCGTGTGACGACTGCTCCTGCTGGCGTGAACGAGTTCCCCCGAGAAAATCGGCCATCGCACGCGCGTACGCGTTAGCTGTCCGGGCAGCCACGTCGGCGCTGCCGTCTCTCACGCTCACGCGCAGCATGTGCGTTCGACTGACGGAAATGTCGACGTGGCTGTCGAGATGCTGGGCGGACTGCTCGGGCACCGCGGCGGCCACGAGGTCTCTGACGGCGGCGCTCTCCAGCATTCCCTTGTACGCGCGATCGCGCTCCTGAGCCACCGTCGGCAGCAGCAGTTGTCTGGAGAGGGCCCCAGTGGGATCGTCGGGCGAGAACAGATCAGGCGGCACGGCGGTCTCCGCGACGTAGAACTGACAGGTGGCCTCGTAGACCGGCGAAAGGCCGACGCTCAGCGCCGTCGCACTGACAACCGCCGTCACCACGGTAACGACGACGACGATGCGGCGACGATAGAGAATGTCCCAGTAGTCTCTCAACGTCCTAGGTCGCACGAATTCCTCTTTTGTCTGGAGTCTCGATCTTGCCGACCCTGGCCATCGACTCCGCGAGGGCCAGGTAGATCCACACGAACTGGCTGTAGCCCATGGGCTCGGCCTGAATCACGATCAGCAGCCCGAGCAGCCCCGACAGCAGAGCCCGAAGTTCGGCCTTTCTCAGCGGATCATCTGCCGCCCGCAGCGCGATTACTAGCTGCGCGCCGACCCAGACGAAGATCGTGATGTAGATCAGCAGTCCGAAGACGCCCAACTCGGACCCCACCTGCAACATCGCATTGTGAACCGGATGACGCTCTAAGGTCGGCGAGTACGGTCCGAAGTTGCCGACCCCGACGCCGTTCAACGGATGGGCAGCCATGGTCTTGAGCCCGGCTGACAGCAGCATACCACGTTCGATGAGTCCAGATTCGGACAAGCCGTGAAGCTTCTTCAGGGCCCAGGGAATCGGGCCGGCCAACCACGCCGCCAGAAGAACCGGAATCCCCACGCCCAGCCACAGGGTTGCGCGATGGGGCCTCGCGACGAGCGGGAGTAACACGAGGCCAATCAGCAGCGCCAGCCACGCGCCACGGGCCATGCTGGCGACGACCGCCAGGGTGCACAGCAACGCTACGACGCCCAAACCCCACCTCCATTTCCGCATGCCGCCGGAGAGGCACAGAGCCGCACTGACCAGGGCCGCGATTACGAGCGGGGGCGCGAACTGGTTGGCGAAGCGTGAGAAGCCGGTTGCTCGCAGGACGGTTCCGAACGGTGCGTGCGCGTACCGGTAGTCGTGCTCCGCCAGCGATAACTCGATGCCGAACCCGTAGAAGAGAATGCTCTGTAAGACGCCCGCAAGGGCGCCGACGGCCGCGGCCACCAGCATCATCCAGACGCCGCGACGCACCATGTCCCGGGTTCGCAGTATGTCAACCAGCATCACGGCCAGCAGCAGCTTGAGGGAGGTAGCGAGGACGTCGGCGAACACCGAAAAGGGACGTCCCCCCAGCATCGAGGCGATGATCGTGAGAAAGAACAAGAACACGAGCATGACGAATCCTGATGGAATCCACGTGGCATCCGGGTTGGTTAGGTGCTCCAATACCCATAGAGCTAGGAGCACGAGGATCGCAAAGGCGAGCGGCGTAAGCGGTCCCCGGCCGATCGCCATCAAATGCGACGACAACATGATGACTCCGACCATGATGGCGAAACGATGGCGGGAAACGAATGCTCCGTACTTCAGCACCGCGAACAGGATTAGCAATCCGGCGGCGAGAAGCCCAGACAACGCATACTGCGGAGGTGTGGCTAGAGTGACCCCTCCGAACGTCCACGCAGTGCGGCTCGCCGCCACCGTATCCAACAGCACGACACCGCACACCCCGAATCCAACCAGGGTGGCGACGAGCCAGGCGAATGCTTTCGTGCCCAACTCAGGTTTTCCGGAGGACGAAGAATTCACGGCTCAGCGATCGAGCACGACAAGTGCAACCCCGAGAACACCCAGTCGGATCTCGGGCAGTTCCCCGGAGCCTTCCATCGCCGGGGAAAACTCTTCCATGGTCCGCGCCGCGGTGACGGCACTGTCCAGCGACTTGCCCCCCTTGAGGGCGAGCGCGTACGCGACGCCCGGGTTGCAGTTCGCATGGTCGATGAGGTAGACGCGGTACCGGCCGGGCCGTTCCCACCCGGGGATCGCCAGCTTCACGACCAACTCCGACGCCGCGGAGAGCTTCGCCTGGCTCGCATTCGCGGCGGCTCGCTCCAGCGCCTGGCGTGACTTGGGCGGCGTGCTGTCCGGTAACGGCGTCTTGTCGACGTAGAATGCGACGACTGCCGCGTTGGTGACGCCTAGTTCGGAGGAATTCTTGAAGCCGTCCGTTCGAAGCGACTTGACGAGCGTGCCGGTTTCGTCGGCTCCGTAACGATGGAGGAGGACGGTCAGCGTGTTGTCACCCTTTGAAGCGACCGCACCTAGGCCCTCTATGTCCGCGACGTCGGCGGGCACCTGCGCGCCGACCCGCGTGTCCTCGAGCAGACTCATCATGTGCATGACGTGAAAGGACGCCTTCTTGACCATCGGCTTCCGCGTCACGGTGCCAAAGTCGCCGATGAAAACCTTCCCAGGAGGCGGATCATTGAAGTCCTGCAAGGTGGCGAAAGCCTGGTAGGCGACGCCCACGCGGTCCATCGCCATCACGGACGCGGCAATGTACGCAGCGCCCAGATGGCTGTCCCGGGACAGGTCGTACCATTCGGGAAAGGTCGACCAACGATTCCATTCGTCGACGATTTGTGGAAGTGCGGAGTCGTAGCCCGCCGCCGACAGCCAGCTTCGGATCTCCGTCGCGCCCTCCCATTTCTCTTCTGGACTTCTGGCGAAGCAGTGCCAGCTGATGAAGTCAATGGGGATGCGAGGGGAAGATGAACCCGCGGTCCGTATGAACGCTTTGAGCAGTGGTTCGGGGTTGCCGGCTTCACCTTCCCGCGGGTCGTGCCACGATCCCACTGCGAGTCCACCCACCTTGGCCGCGGGGTCGGCGCGACGGGCCCCGGCGGCGAACGCGGCGTAAGTCTTGAAGAGCTCCTGTTGCGTCCCGACCCAGAACATGCGCGAATTGGGTTCGTTCCAGAATTCATAGAACGGCTTCAAACCGTACGTGCCGTTGAGAATTCGAACCGTGTCATAAACGAACTGTTCGTACGCTTTCAGGTCGCGTGGAGGAGAGGCCCGATAGATCGGCCATCCATACGGGGCCGTCGGCTCGCTTTCCTGCCGGCTAGCAAGCCACTTGGGCATCCCTTCCATTGTGATCACGAGCTGCGCACCCCTTTCCTCGAAACGCTTCCCGCCGGGACCGACGCCTTCGAGCGCGCCCAGGAACTCGTCGGGACCACTCGCCTTTTCGAGAATCTGCCCCAAACCCCACCGAATCGTGCCGAGCTTGCCGGGCAACTCGAGGAAGGCCATTTTCGCCTCCTCGCTCGATCCGGTCAGCATGACGGACGGTCGGAATACTTTCGGAAGAGGCCCCACCACAAGGTCGGGATTTATGGTGACGGTTACCCCAATCGGGGGGGTTGGGGTCGGCGCCGCTCCGCCATCATCCGCCTGACCGGCGAGGCCATTGCAGGAATAGACCAGGCCCAAAACCACTAGCGTAACGACCCAGACCGTGCAACGTGTCGTCATGCGGTCCTCCTTTCAATCGGCCATAAGTCCCGAAAACCGCGTGGTCGAATCATAGACAAAACTACGCGGGCAGTCCGTCCTAAAACGCGGGCGGAAGTGCTCTAGATGACATGGGACCGGCGTGGCCGGACCCCGCCAAGGTCGGTGTAGAGGTCTTCGTAGCGCGAGATCATCCGCTGCAGCGTAAACTCTGTCTCCGCGCGACGGCGCGCCGCGTCGGCCATCGAGTGACGTCGCTCCGGATCGTTCAGCATCGAGAGGATACCTTCGGCCAGCGCGCCTGAACTCGCCGGCTCCACAAGCAGGCCGCAACTTTCGCTGCCGATCACCTCGGGCGTGCTGTCGACGTTGGTGGCCACGATGGGCAGCGCCATTGCCATGGCTTCGAGCGTGGAGTACCCAAACGTCTCCCACAACGACGAGAGACAGAAGACGTCGAGGCCGGAGAGAATCTCGGGCAGATCATTGCGCCAGCCCAGAAACCGGATCACGTTCTGCAGTCCGAGCCTTCTCGATTCGTTCTCCAGTGACCGCCTCAGGGGGCCGTCGCCGAATATGAGTAGCCTAGCCCGGTCGTTTCGATCCGCGACCGTGCGAAACGCGCGAATCTGCTGGACGATGCCCTTCTGTTTCTCAAGCCGTCCGGAAGTCCCGACGGCAAGCTCGTCATCTCGCAGATTCAAGCGCTCACGTGCAAGGCGGCGCTGCGCCCGCGACGGCGCGGGCGGGATGTCCATCCCATGAGGAATCACGACGATCTTCTCCGGACTGGATATCCGCTTCGCGACGACCTGCCGACCAATCACGCCGGTGAATACGCAGTACGCATCCGTGTGACGATCCATCGCTCTCTCCGCGGCGAGGAACAGGCGCTTTGTCAACCAGGGCTGGTAGTCGCGTGAAGCAAACGCGTGCACCGAGAAGAGCACGCTCGGAACTCGACACAGGGTTGCAGCCAGCCTTCCCATCACGCCGGCGAGCGAGCAGTGTACGTGGACGACGTCAAAGCGCTCCCGTTTGAGTAACTGATAGGCATCCCACCCACCGCGAACGGTAGCGACCGGATCGAGTCGTCGCGTCCAACGGATGACATGGTGCGGTATCTCCTCCGCTGCAACCCTGTCGTCGAGCGGGTAACCTCGGCCGAATGCAATGCTCACGTCGAAGCGCGACCGATCGAGGTGCCGGGCGAGTTGGTAGACGTGCCATCCCGCGCCTCCGGCGAGACTCGTAATGAGTTGCAGCACGCGCATCCGGTCGTTCTTCATTGGAGAATCTCGCGGTAAACCCGTACCACCTCGGCGGCGGCGCGCGCCCAGGAGAACTGCTTGGCCCGCTGGAGACCCTTCGCGGTGAGCGCTTCTCTGAGTTTGTCGTCCTCGATGAGGCGCAAGAGGCCCGCCCGTATGTCGTCGACATCGTGCGGGCTGACGTACAACGCCGCGTCGCCTCCGACTTCCTCCAACGAGCCTCCGGTTGCAGCCAGCGAGGGCGTCCCGCAGGCCATCGCCTCGAGCACGGGAAAGCCGAAGCCCTCGTAGAGCGAGACGAGGGCCAGAAAGTCGGCCAGCGTGTAGAAGACCAGCAGATCCCGATCGGGAATATCCCAATGCCATCGCACGTCGCCGGCGATGCGCCTTTTCTCGATCATGCGCTCGACTTCCGGGTATCTCGGATCCGGCTGGGCCAACAGAACGAGGGGTACGGCCCGCCGAATGGTCGCGGGAAGGGTGCCGTACGCGTCGAGCAAGCGCGGGAGATTCTTGTGACGTTTGCAGGTGCCCACGTACAAGATGAAGCGTTCGGGCAACTGGTATCGTTCCCTGACCCGCGTCAACTCTTCCCGGTCCTCCACGGGCTTGAAACTGTCCGAGACCCCGTTTGGAATTGCCCGCAACCTCGGCGCCGATGACTCCCAGAACTCGATCATGTCTCGACGCGTGAATTCCGACACGGTGATGATCCGCGCTGCCCCGCGAACCGCACTTTCGGTCATCAACTTGTAGTACGCCCTGCGGGCGATACTCGGCAGGAATTCCGGAAACCGCTTGAGTATCAGGTCGTGAACGGTGACCACAAAGCGCCCGTGGATCAGCGGATGGTTGTAGAAAGTCGGTGCGTGGAAGAGGTCGACGCGGGATCCGATCAGTCCCAACGGAATCTCGGCCTGTTCCCACGGCATGAACGGTTTGCTCCGCATGACGACTGGCCGCGAAGATTCCGTGTGGGGGAGCCCCGGTGCATCCCCTGGCCCGCACAACCATAGAAACTCCATGTCCGGCGCTGCCGAAGGAAGCCTAGCGGCGAGCTCGCGGCAATACCGACCGATCCCGGGCCAATGAAGGCCGCGGCAATCGAGCGCGACTCGATGGTGTTTCGTGCGCAATACCGGTTCCTGGGGACAGTCAACCGCGAGGAGACGCTGTTGGGAAGTGTACCGCAGGCAGCGCGGGGTCCCCAACTGCCATTTCGGGCGCAGCGCCTCATTCATGCCTCCGGCGAGGCGGCGAGTACCACGAGGCACGCGATGAGCGCCGATTCGTTTCGAAATCCCGCGAAACCACGTTCCCTCAAAAATCTCTTGTGCCGACGCCCGGAGTCGGGCTACAATCCGTGTCTTCTCCGATGGCATGCGTCAAGCCAGCTGCCCTTCCGGTGAAGGAAGGCCCCCAGCCTTCATCGACCTAGGCATAACGATTTTATCCCGGCCTCGAGCCATTCCCGCGGAGGGCAGCGCATGGCGGTTCTGGTAACGGGTGGCGCCGGCTTCATCGGTTCACATTTGTGCGACCGATTGTTGGCGGACGGCCACGATGTGGTTTGTCTCGACAATTTCTTCACCGGCTCCAAGGAGAATATCCGGCATCTCCTGCCGAATCCGAGATTCGAACTCGTTCGCCACGACATCATTCGGTACGTCGAGCTCGAAGTAAGCTACGTTTACAATCTTGCATGCCCTGCGTCGCCGGTGCACTACCAGCACGATGCCATTCGCACCGTTCAAGCGAACGTGCTTGGAGTGACCAACATCCTGGAGCTCGCACGGCGAACGGGCGCCCGGATCCTCCAGGCCTCGACGTCCGAAGTTTACGGAGATCCGCAGGTGCATCCGCAGACGGAATCGTATTGGGGTCATGTGAACCCGGTCGGGTTGAGGTCGTGCTACGACGAAGGAAAGCGCGTGGCGGAAACCTTGATGATGGACTACCACCGCCAGCATGGCGTGGATACCCGCATCGCCCGCATCTTCAATACCTATGGCCCACGAATGGCTCCGGATGACGGACGTGTGGTTTCGACGCTTATCGTTCAGGCGCTCAGGAACGAGTTGCTCACCGTGTTCGGCAAAGGCTCGCAGACGCGGTCGTTCTGCTTCGTGGAAGACATGGTCGATGGACTCATCTCTCTAATGGAGATCCCGAACTTTCACGAGCCGGTCAACCTCGGCAACCCGGAGGAGTGCACCATCATCGAGCTGGCGGAAATGATCCGGAGCATGGTCGGCACCAATACGGGGATTCGGTTCGAGTCGCTCCCGGTCGACGACCCCATCCGGCGGAGACCGGACATCACTCGCGCGCGCGAGGTTCTGGGCTGGGAGCCCTACGTGCGCCTCGAGGACGGTCTCCGGGCGACGATCGGCTATTTCGAGAAGGTGCTGCGAACGTCGGGAGCGCCCGCCGCGGAGGTGCTGACGCCCGCTGCGATCGAAGCTGCCGGCAAAGGATCGCCTCAGTGGTTGCGGGCGCGCACCACGAAGAGCAGCGTCTCAAACAGGATCGCAAGGTCCAGGCGAAGAGACCAGTTGTCCACGTAGTAGAGGTCCCAGTTAATCGCTTCGTGAATGAGCCGGTCCCTGGGGCCTCGCAGCTGCCACAGGCCGGTAAGCCCCGGCTTAACCTCCAGCCGCCTGCGATGGATCGGTTCGTACCTCTCGACGATGAACGGCATTTCGGGGCGCGGGCCGACGAGGCTCATGTCCCCGCGCAGCACATTGAGCAGCTGCGGGAGTTCATCGTGACTCGTTCGCCTGAGAAACCTGCCTACTCGGGTGATCCTCGCATCCTCGCGTTCAACTGGAGACTCTGCGTATTTCGGAGCGTCCTGCCGCATCGTGCGAAACTTGTACATCTTGAACGTCGGGCCAAACGCTGGCCGAGTTCGGCGTTCCCCGCCCGTCGGCGGACCCGCGTTCGCGCGCCTTCGGTCCTGAGCCACGCGCAACTGCGTGAAGGTGATGGGGCCTGGAGAGTCGATGCGGATGGCAAGCCCGATCGCCGCCAGCAAGGGGGACACAAGCAGGAGGCCGAACGCGGAAACAACGACGTCCGTCGCGCGCTTGATAACGAGCCCGACGCTCGAACGTGCCCGTGTTCGCGCCTGCAAGCGGCCCTCCCGGTGCGGAGTGATATCTGTAGGGGTCGAGCTTTCCGGCATCCGGTGGTCCGTGCCAATCGAGAGAATCCGATGGTAGCAGCACTACGAGGCCGGGTCAATGCGCGATTGAGGCGTCCGGTCGCGGCAAAGTCCGATCATCGATAGCGTGAGAATCCTGCTCGTGCATGACAAGGACGTCCGGCTCTCGGAATCGGGTGCATCGGATACCGGTCGGGCGCGCGGAGGCGTGCAGCAGTATCTGGTGAACCTCGTCAAAGGCCTGACGTCGCGCGGGCACAGCGTGTCCATGGTGCGGTTCTGTCCGGACCCCGGCGCCGGGCTCGAGCGCGGGCGGTACTACGAACTCAAGAGTTCGAGCATCCGGCCGTCCCGTCGTACGCTCGACGCGCTCAAGAGCATCGTCAAGACGGAGAGTCCCGACGTCGTACACCTGCATTCCGTCTTCTATGCCATGAATCCCTCCATGGTCGACTGGATCCGAAACGCGAAGCCGCTGGTCTACACGCTTCACGAGGTCTCACCCGTTTGTTTCTGGAACACGAAGGTGCACGTCAGCGGCCAACTCTGTGACTTCCCGGTCGGCGTCGGGTGCTTGACGCGACGTTGCTATCGGCTCGGCGCCCGGGCCAGCGTGCTCCAGGATGTCGTCCGGATCGTTGCCGACCCCCGCCACCTAGCGGCGTATCGCAAACTTCCCCGGATGATCGTGCCCAGCCGCTATTTGGCTCGCCAGCTCGTGTTGAACGGTTTTCATGCGGAACGAATCGAGGTGGTCGTCAATCCATCGCGCTACGAGGCGATTGGGAACCCCGATACCCTGGATCGCCACGTGCGAATACTTTTTGTGGGACGTTTGGTGGCGGAGAAGGGATTGCTACATTTTTTCGACGCCCTGCGCTTGCTTCGAACACCGTCGTGGGAAGCGGTGATCGTCGGAGACGGCCCACTGGAGTCGTATGCGCGCGAGTGCGCGAATGAGGCTGCGTTCCGCGGACGGGTACGACTGACGGGGGCATTGAACGGCACCCGACTTCAAGACGAGTACAGAGCGGCCACGGTCGTCGTTGTGCCGTCCATGGCCCCCGAGTCTTTCGGGCTCGCCGGAGTCGAGGGGATGGCGTTCGGAAAACCCGTGGTCGGCTTTGACGCCGGCGGCATCTCCGAGTGGCTGGAGCACGAAGCCACGGGCCTCATGACTAGGCGCGGCGACGTTCCCGCGCTGGCGAAGGATATCGATCGCGTGCTGGGAGACCGTGACCTACGGTTCCGGCTCGCGAGTAATGGGCTGGAGCGCGTGAGGACACGATTCAATTCGGATGCGCACGTGGATAAAATCGTGACGATATACGAATCGCAAATTGCCGCCATGAGAGCGAGGCCATAATGCCTCCCCCGGATCCGATACGGCTTTTGACGATAACGCCCATCGACTACGACAGGACGTGGAATAACCGCGATCACAACATGATTCGTTGTTTCTCGCAGATGAATTGCCACGTGACGCATATCTACAAGGCGCTGAATCGTTCCAGCCGGTTCGCCGACCTGCTCAAGGACACGTTCACGGCCAGTGTTCGCGCCAGCGATGAGGGAACCACCCGACTCGTTCGCGTGGATCCTCCGTTCAACTACTTCGCCGGATTGGAACCAGCGGTTTCCTCGTGGTCGGCGGAGCGCAGCTTTCGCCAGCGCCTTCGGGGGCGGCTGCTGCGGCTGCTTTACCCGCTGCGGGTGTTTCGCGACGTCTTCTTCGTGCCCACGGTCACGCTGGTGGTCCTACTTCGTGAGCGTGGCCGCTACGACGTGTGCATCGGCTTCGGCCCGTGGGGGGCCCTCGCGGGGTGGGCCTTGCGGGCGATGGGTCGCGTACGAGTCCTGGTGTACGAGGACCAGGACTACGAGCCCGGCCTTGTCCCCGATCGGCTTCGCCAGGCGTATACGCGCCGGGTGGAGCGATTCGCGACACAAAGGGCCGACCTCCTGGTCTCGGTTGGAGAATATCTGGCCGAGTTGAGGCGCAACGAGGCGAAGCGCGAAGTTCACGTCATCCCCAACGGGGTGGCATGGGAGCGCTTTCGAGATGCCCGGAAGGTCGAGCGTCAGGGTGACACGCTGCTGTATGTCGGGAACGTTGTATCTTGGAGCGGCCTCGAGATCGCCATTCGCGCCATGCCCGCCATCCTGGAGTCATTCCCGGGTGCGAGGCTCAAGGTGGTGGGCGACGGGCCTGCGTCGTACCGTGAATCGCTCGTGGCTCTCGTCAGCACGCTCAACCTCGAGACTCACGTTGAGTTTCTGGGCTCGATTCCGCACGTCGAGCTTGCCTTTTGCATGGCGGGCGCCGCCATCGGACTCGCCATTTCCGAGCCCGTCCCCTACCGGCGCTACGCATACCCGCTGAAGGTCATCGAGTACATGGCCGCCGGCTTGCCAGTCATCGGGACGGTGGGCACGGAGACCGAGAGAATCATCGAACGGTGCCAGTGCGGCATCGCGTCCGCCTATGGTGTCGAGTCGTTCGTCCCCGCGGCTATCCGCCTTCTCGGCGACACGGAGTTCCACGGCCGGGCGAGGGCAAGCGGCCTTCGCCACAGCAAGGAGATGACGTGGGAATCGCTGTTTGCCGGGGAGCTGGCGATGATCCGGCGTCGACTGGATGCGTCGTCCGGCGCGACGGCGAACCGGGCACCCGGAGTATCGGCTCAATGAAGATCGCCTATCTCGTCGCCGATTTCCCGAAGCATTCCGAGACGTTCGTTGCGCGGGAGGTCATCAAGCTCAGAGAGCTGGGTTGCCCCATCGAAGTCTTCGCGTTCGGCCGTCCGTTGGGACCGGATATTCAGAAGCTGGACGCCGGGGCGATCACACTCATGAACGACGTCCACTACGTGCCGCGGGGCGGGAAGATCCTCTTGGAGCATCTGCGGCACGGAAAACTCCTGCGTCACATGAACCGGACGTGGGGAATCGTGCGCGAGAGCAAGGAACTCTCCCGGGCGGCAACGCTCGAGCGCAGCCCGATGGGATTGGCGCAACGCGCTCTCGAACTGGCCGACGTCATGGCGGCCCGGGGAATCGAGCACATTCATGCTCACTGGCCTTACCCGTCCCAGGTGGCCCACCTGATCAGCCGATTGACCGGAATCCCGTACAGTGTGAGCATCCACGCCCACGAAGTGGAGCACGAGAACGGCCACTTTCGGGATATCTTCAAGACCCTTTCCTTTGCCGTCTTTTGCAATCGGGCGGCGATGAATCACCTACTCACCCTGCTTCCCGCCGGGTACGAGGCGCGTTGTCACCTGGTGTACCATGGTGTCGATCTTTCTCGATTCGAGCAATTGCCCTTTCCCACCTCGACGAGCCCGCTGCGCGTGCTCTCCGCTGGTCGCTTCGAAACAACCAAGGGCTTCGACCGGCTGATCCGCGGTTGCGCGGCCGCCAGGTCGGAAGGAGTGAGTATCGAACTGACAATACTCGGCGAAGGACCGCAGCGCGACGAACTGCTGTCGCTCGCCGCGTCGCTGGGGTTCTCGGACGCGCTGGAAATGCCGGGGTGGGTCCCGCACGATCAAGTGCGCCGCTACATGGAGTCCGCCCACCTTTTCGCCCTGACCGCAGACACCGATTATCACGACGGCTTGCCGAACGTCGCGCTGGAGGCCCTTGCATGCGGCCGCCCCGCCGTCCTCTCTCCCTTGCCGGCTGCGCCCGAGTTCGTCGCGCACGGCCGCGAGGCGTTCATTCTGAGCGCGCCCGACGACCTGGAAGGACTCCGGACGTTCCTGCGTTCAGCGGCCCGCGCCCCCGGCCAACTGCTCGAGATGGGCCGGGCCGCGCGAGAAAGAGTCGAGCGCGACTTCGACGCCGACGTTCACGCGAGGCGCTTGAAGCGATTGTTCGAAAACGGGCACCGGCAGCAGCCGAACCGGTAGTCCACATGAGCAACAACGACGCGGCACGACCCAGGAAGAAGTTGCGCATCGGGATCGATGCGCGTCCGCTCCGCGAGCAACGTACCGGCGTCGAGCGAATGGCGTACCATTTCGTCACGAACCTGTCGCGGGTGAGCTCCCCGCACGATTTCGTCCTATTCGTGGACGGCCCCCTGTACGAGCCGAGCGCGGAAGCACTCCCCCATGAGGTCGTGGTCGAGGCCGTGAAGCATCCGGCGCTTCAGCGGCTGTTCGATTTCTGGCTGACCGCCCAGGTGAGAGCGCTGATTCGCAAGCACGACATCGACCTATTTTACAGCCCGAACACCAAGTTCCCTTTTTGTAGCGTTCCTTGTGTCACGACGGTCCACGGGTTGGAATGGGCCTTCTACCCCGCCGGGTACCGGAGAATCGAGAGGCTCAAACAAAGGTTTTGGTTCCACCTGGCGTCCAGGCGCAGCGCGGGCATGGTGACGTTCGCGCGCAACACGGTCGAGGACATCCGAAAACTGCGGCCGGGTAGCCGAACCCCGGTGTGTGTGGTGCCGGAGGGTGTCGGCGAGCAGTTTCGTCGGCTGGGCCAGGAGGAATGCTCGCGCGACCTCGTGACGAAATTCGACGCCGGCGGACCCTTCATTTTGTCCGTGTGCAGCCTCGAGCCCAGAAAGAACATCGACCGGCTCATCCGGGCGTTTGCCCGGCTGATCGAAGGTCACGGGCTCGAGCACGACCTGGTGCTCGTCGGCCGGGAGGGCTGGAGGTCGGATCGGTTGCACCGGCTCGCGGAGGAACTGGGCGTCGCTGACCGCGTCCGTTTCACTGGCCACGTTTCCGACGAAGAACTGGTCTGGCTCTACAATCGGACCGACCTGTTTGTTTATCCGTCGTTGTACGAAGGATTCGGGCTTCCGCTTCTCGAGGCGATGGCGTGCGGCGCCGCCGTCGTGACGTCGAACCGCGGCTCGCTTCCGGAAGTGGCCGGTGACGCGGCCATCGTCGTCGACCCCTTGTCGGAAACGGAACTCGCCGACGCCATGGCGCGCGTGCTCCACAACCGCGACCTTCGCGCGTCTCTGGTCGAAAAGGGATACGCCCGCGCGAGTGCGTACTCCTGGGAAACCATGACGCGCCGGATCCACGCCTTCATCGAGTCCGTTTCAGGCGCCGCCTGAAGCACCGCCTATCGCGCCGCGAGCGCGGCACGGATGACGTCTTCGCGCTGATCACTTCCTGACACCGCCCTCGTGGCATCGTCGGACCAGCCGGCAATTCGCCCGAGGAGCATGAGACCCGGCATCGCGTGCCCATCGTTCTTCCATCGGGCCATATCGACGAGCGGCTCTATCGCTTCTTTTCGTAATTTCGCCAAGAGTTCGGGATCGCGCCTCTCCGAGAGTTCCATGAGCGCCAGCGACGACTTGTTGCGGTCCGTCCACATCAGTGAGTGGAGCAAACCGATGAAAGAATCGTACGGGATCCGTGGGACTGCTTGCGTCGCGGTCGGCGTCATTCTCGTGAATACGACCAACGCGCGCATGGCGTTGTTGCGGACAGTTTCAGACGCGTCGCTCATCGCGCCCACCAGATCGCCAACCATCGCTTGCTTGTCGACGACGTAACCCAAGACTTGCGCGGAGAGCGCCCGCTGATCGGCGGAAGAGGATTCGCCCAAGACGCGGCGCAGCAGATCCGTGTCGCGCGCCGCGTAGTCGACGAAGCGTTCCTGGACTGCGCGGGTCGCAGGATCGTGGAAGAGCGCGTGTCCTTGAGAGTCATCTTCGGCAGCATCGCCCCGCTGGACGGCCGCCATGAAAGCCGCCGAGAAATCGTCCCCCGCTTGCACAATGTCCGCGGGCAAACGCGCCGTACCGGTGGGCGCTGCGCGGAACTGCATCGTGGCACCGCCCCTCTCTTCCACACCAACATAGATGATCAGGCGATCGCCTTCGCAGCAGACGATACTCGCGCGCGCGCTCACCACTCCGGGCAACCTCGCGAGCCGCCGTTCCGACTCGGCAAGGAAGGCAGGAGGTTCGTCGCCGGCGAGCGACAGGGTGTCGCCTTCCGCGAGCGTCAACGCGCGACGGGCATCCTGTTCCGAGACCCGATGAAGTCCGTAGAAATCGATGAGGCCGATCTTGAATGTCTGGGCGACCGCGGTGTGCGCGCTGCCCGTAAGGACGAGGGTAAGAAGCAACGCGTCGCGCGCCCGTTCGTTCCGCAGGCGTGCGCTCATCAGGTCTGGTCCTTGATGCTGGACCACCGGCCCTGTCTTTCTCCTTCGCTCGTCTCTTCGACACGCGATGCGATCGTCCACACATGTCCCGACGGATCCATGATCGACGCGGTGCGATCGCCCCAGAACTGGCTCTTCAAGGGAGTCAGCACCTGTGCCCCGGCAGCCACGGCCTTTTCGAAGACTTGGTCGACGTCCTCGACGTGCACGTACACGACGACGGGCGAGCTTCCGTCCGTCTTGGGCGCGCGACTCGTCAAGATCGGCCATTCGGCCTCGATCATTACCATCGCCGGACCGAACGTCATCATTGCATGAGCGACGGTTCCATCCGGACCGGGCCTCCGAAGGCGCTCGATCGCGCCGAATGTGCGCACGCAAAAGTCGATCTCGGCGGCGGGGTCACGGCACACCAATCGCGGGATGACGACCGATGCGCCCTCGGGAATGCCTTTCGTCTTGCTAGCCATGTTCTCCTCCGATCTCGTCAACGGCATGAAATGGTACTCCTCCGCCCGTAGGCCAACAAGCGTCTCTCTGTGCTAGAATTCGAAAGCGCGGTCGCAGGACTTCCCCGCGACGCGCCAATCTCCAAAGAGGAAACGACCATGACCCCTTCGCAGCATCCCGCGGGCGACGATGCTCGTTCGCTTCCCGTGCTCCGGGCACTCATTGACGCGGTGGACCACGACGTCCTGCAACTGCTCTCGCGACGGAACGGCCTGGTGGCCGAAATCGCGGCGTACAAGCGCGCGCACGGTGTGGCCATTCGCGACCACGGTCGCGAGCGCGAGATCATCGCCGATCGACGCGAGCGGTCGACGCCGCTCGGGCTCCAGCCCGACGTAATCGAGGGAATGTACCGACTATTATTGTGGGCGAGTCGCGACCGCCAGGCGTCGCTCCGCGCGCAGGTGCCGCTCGACATCGAGACCAAGACCATCGCGGTGATCGGCGGGCGCGGGGCGATGGGCGCGTGCATGGCGCGTCTCTTCGCCGATCTCGGTCACGCCGTAATGATCGCCGACCTCGACACCGATCTTTCTCCCGAGCAAGCGGCCGGCGAAGCGGACGTGGTGGTGATCAGCGTCCCGATCGACGCGACGGTCGAGTTGGTAAAACGCATCGGTCCGCGCGTTCGGCCCGATGCGCTTCTCATGGACGTCACATCGGTGAAGCGCGCTCCGGTGGAAGCCATGCTCGCCTCGACGAAAGCGTCGGTGGTGGGAACCCATCCGCTCTTCGGTCCGTCCGTGCACTCGCTGCAGGGGCAGCGCGTGGCACTGACGCCGGCCCGCGGCGATGCGTGGAGTACGTGGCTCACTCGCATGCTGGAGGCCCGCGGACTGACAGTGGTGCAAACGACACCGGAGGAACACGATCGCGCGATGGCGGTCGTGCAGGTGCTCACCCACTTCTCCACCGAAGTGGCCGGCGCCACCATGGCGAAGCTGGGCGTGCCGCTCGACGCCACACTGCCCTTCACATCACCCGTGTACCTCATGGAGCTCTTGATGACGGCGCGCCACTTCGCGCAGTCGCCCGATCTGTACGCGTCGATCCAGATGTCGAATCCGGAGACGGCGCGCGTTACCGAGACCTTCGTGCGCGCGGCCGAGGAGCTGCGCGACAACGTCGATCGGCGCGACCACGATGCGTTCGCGCGCGTGTTCGATCACGTGCACGACTACTTCGGCGAGTTCACCGAGCGCGCGCTGGAGCAGTCGTCGTTCTTGATCGACCGCCTGGTGGAGCGGGCGTAGCGTCGGTCGCGGCGCTCTAGCGCGCGATCACCATCTTGCGCGTGATCGACTCACCCGCGGCTTCGACACGAAAAAAGTACACGCCGCTCGGAAGCAAGCGGCCGTTGTGGTCTCGCCCGTCGAATTCGACGCTGTGTTGCACCGCCGCCTCGCGGAGCGCCATAACGCGAACCGATCGTCCCGCGACATCGAATACCTCGATGCGAACCGCCGACGGCTCCGACAGCTCGAGGCCAATCGACGCCGAACCGGCAAACGGGTTCGGATAGACCTCGCCCGCAAGGAGCGACGGCGGGCGGCCCGGCCTCGTCACCGAGGTCGCAACGTCACCCGATGCGAGAACACGCCGTGCGAAGATGTCGGTGTAGTCGTTGCGGTAATCGTCCCACGTGACGATGGCACCGCTCGTGCCGTCGGACGCAATCGCCGGGTACATGCTCTCACCGTTCGTGCTGATGGGAACACCGTCGGCGGCCCATACCTTGTTGCCCGCCGCGTCGAGTCGGCCGGCGTAGATCTTGAAGTCGGCGGGCCCGCCGTTGGGAGATTCCATCCACGCCACGATCGCGCCGCCCACGCCGTCCCCGACGACGACGGCGTTCGACTGCAAGTTCATGTTGTCTGCACCGACGGGCACGCCGTTGGGAGTCCACAGCGCGTTCCCCGACGCGCTTATGCGACCGGCATAGATATCGCTCATCGCCGTCCGAAAGTCGGTCCATGCAACGATCGCTCCGCCTGCATCGTCCGGCACGATTCGTGGATAATGATCTTGCGCCGCGGTGTCGTTGCACAACACGACACCGTTCGGGGCCCACGCCGGTTGACCCAAGGCGCTGACCCGCTGCGCGTAGATGCTGATGCCCCCCTGCGCCACATTGCGCCAGTCGGTCCACGCGACGATGGCACCGCCGTTATCATCCGCCGTAATCACCGGGTACGTTGAAGTGTAGAATCCAGCATTCGCGTTGTCGCAGAGCTTTACGCCGCCCGGAACCCACAGCGCATTCCCGGAAGCATCGACGCGACGGACGAAGATGTCTTGATCACGGATTAAGTCGGAATTCCACCACATCGCGATCCCGCCCGATGCGCCGTCGGAAACGATCGTCGGGTGACATTCTCCGGCTCCCTCGGAAAGCGGTACTTTCGTCGCCCACATTCGGTTGCCCGACGCGTCGATCCGTTGCGCGTAGACGCCGCTGACACCTTGGTAGGTCCCGGCCCACGCGACGACCGCCCCACCCACACCGTCCGAGACCATCGTGGGCACTCCGCCGTCGTTGTCGTTGACTTCGACCGTCCAGAGCGCGCTCCCCGACGCATCGAGACGTTGGGCGTAGACTTTCGGATAAACACTCCACGCGATGACGGCGCCGCTAGCGCCGTCCGAAACGATCGCGGGTGGATTGTGACTGAGCTCCGTGCTTACCGCGACTCCGTCGGTCGCCCAGACCGCGTCCCCCGACCCATCGACGCGCTGGGCATAGATGTGGTAGTAGGTTCCGTTGCGCGTGTCCAACCACGCGACGATCACTCCCCCTGCCCCATCCGGGGCCACTGCTGGCATCTGTTGAATGAAGGGAGCGACGCTGACCGGAGCGCCGTCTTGGGGCCAGTCGGCCGACGAGTTCTGGTACCCGGCATGGAGAATTGAAAGCGAGATGAGAGCGGACACAACGAAGGGCTTCATGAAAAAGCACCTCCCGATCACGATGAGTACAGAGGGGCAGCCGGCAAGATCGGCGCTCGCGCGTGGACATTGGGATTATACCACGAACTCGCGGGCGTCTCGACATCCCGCCGCGCGCGGCGTAGCATCAATCTGATCATGGGGCGAACCTTCACTGCCCGGCGGGTGCGCATCGACCAGCGCCGCATCGACCGCAGCCACGAGGGAACCATCGCGGGCCTCTTTCCCACCCGACAGCCGCTCGAAATCGAGATTGGGGCCGGCAAAGGCCGCTTTCTCCTCCATCGCGCCGAAGCGCACCGCGATCGCAACTTCTTCGGCATCGATTATCGCTGGCGTTTCTTGAAGGAGGGCGTGCTGCGCGCGGAACAACGAGGCCTATCCAATTTGATCTTTCTGAAAACCGAAGCAGAGGAGATCATTCCCCACTTGGTGCCGCCGGCAAGTGTCGAGGTCTTTCACATCTACTTCCCCGACCCGTGGCACAAACGAAAACACCACAAGCGCCGGCTGCTGACGCCGGAGTTCTTCAAGCTGCTCCACGCGTCGCTCGTGCCCGGCGGATTGCTCGAGCTGGCGACGGACAACTTCGACTACATGATCGCGTTCAAGGCGGCGCTGGTCGAAGCGGGCGACACGTTGTGGTCGAACGTGCGCGAGAGTCGCAACGAGCGCATCCTCGACCCCGGGGTCCAGACCCACTTCGAGGCCAAGTACGCCCGCCAGGGGCGCGACATCTATTATATGGAGCTCACGCGGTAGTCAGGGTTCCGCTCCGGTCTCCGTAACTCGGCGGCAAACGGATCCGAACGCTCCGAGTTCGAGATGAGCGCCGGAGACGAGCCCACGACACACCGATTGACGCCCCGACCGCGCGGACATAGCATAGCCACTCCATGAAAAAACGCATCGAGCTGGACATCCTTCGGCAGCCCGACGACGTGAGCTGTGGTGCCACCTGTCTGCACGCCATCTATCGTTACCACGGTGACAAAATCGACCTGGACGACGTCGTGCGCGACGTCGAGCAGCTCGAGGAAGGCGGGACGCTGGGCGTGTTCCTCGGTTGTCACGCGCTCAAACGCGGATACCGCGTGAGCCTCTATTCGTACAATCTGCAGGTGTTCGATCCCACCTGGCGGACCCTCGGGCGCGACGACTTGATCGATCGCCTGCAAAAACAAACCGCGGTCAAGCATCAACGCAAGCTCAAGATCGCGTCGCGCGCGTACATCGAGTTCATGCAAATGGGCGGCGAGATTCGCTTTGCCGAGTTGTCGCCCAAGCTGATGCGGCGCCACTTGAACAGCTCGGTGCCGATGCTGGCAGGATTGAGCTCGACCTACCTCTACCAGACCGCGCGCGAGTACGGCCCGCGCGGCGATTACGACGACATTCGCGGCGTCCCGGGAGGTCACTTCGTCGTGTTGTGCGGGTACGATTCGTCGAACCGCGACATCTTGGTGGCCGACCCGTACCAGCCCAACCTCGCGAAAGAGCGCTACTACGAAGTGGGCGTCAATCGATTGATCTGTTCGATCCTGCTCGGCGTCTTGACCTACGACTCGAACTTGCTCGTCGTGACGCCGAAGCGCGACCGGAGCTAGCCATGTCACGACTGTTCGTCGTCAACAATCCCAAGAACTGGCCGCTCCACATCCCGGGCGTGCAGGTGGTATCAGCGCGCGCGTATTTGACCGAGGCCGAGTTCAACGAGATCGAGAACGCCAAGGTATTCAACCTGTGTCGCTCATATCGCTACATGAGCTCCGGCTACTACGTCTCCTTGTTGGCGGAAGCGCGCGGTCACCGCGCCATCCCGAGCATCTTGACGCTGCAGGACATGCGCACCGAGGCCATCTTTCGCATTCGCTCGGACGACCTGGACGAATTGATTCAGCGTACGCTGGTGCACCTGAAAGCCGACCGCTACCAGCTCAACATCTACTTCGGCAAGACCACCGTGAAGCGCTACGAGCGGTTGGCGCAACAGCTGTTCTCGTTCTTCGAAGCACCCTTGTTGCGCGCGCACTTCCACTACGAGAAGAAGAAGTGGGAGCTGGACCAGGTCTATATGATTGCGGTCAACGACATTCCCGACTGGCAGCGCCCGTTCGTCGTCAAAGCGGCGGGCGCGTACTTCGTCAAACTCGAGCGAAAGCCGCGGCGTCGGAAGAGCTTCCGCTACGACCTCGCGATTCTCTACAATCCCGACGAGACCGACCCGCCTTCGGACCCGCGCGCGTTGCGCAAGTTTTGCAAGGCCGCGGAGCAAGTGGGCATGGACCCGGAGTTCATCGTGCGCGACGACTACCGTCGCGTGGCCGAGTTCGACGCGCTCTTCATACGAGAGACCACGGCGGTGAACCACCACACCTATCGCTTCGCGCGGCGCGCCGCCGCGGAGGGCCTGGCCGTCATCGACGACCCGGAGTCGATCATTCGCTGCACGAACAAAGTCTACCTGGCGGAGATGTTCGATCGCTATCGTCTCCCTACCCCGAAGACGATGATCGTCCACCGCGACAATGCCAACCAGATCGCCGACACGCTCAATCTACCCTGCGTGCTGAAGCAACCCGACAGCTCCTTCTCGCAGGGTGTCGTCAAGTTGAACACGCTGATGGAGCTGCGCGAGGAAGTCGAGCGGCGCCTGGAAAGCTCGGATCTGCTCATCGCGCAAGAGTTCATGCCCACCGACTTCGACTGGCGCGTGGGCGTGCTGGAAGGCAAAGCCCTGTACGTGTGCCGTTATTTCATGGCGCGGCGCCACTGGCAGATCTTGAAGCGCACCAAGCGCGGGAGCCTGACCAGCGGTCCGGTCGAAACGCTCGCGGTGGCGCGCGCGCCGCGCGAAGTCATTCGGCTCGCGGCGACCGCAGCGAGTGCCGTGGGCGACGGGTTCTACGGCGTCGACTTGAAGCAGCGCGGCTCGGAGTTCTATCTCATCGAAGTGAACGACAACCCGAGCATCGAATCCGGCTACGAAGACAAGATTCTCGGCGACAAGCTCTACGGGCGCATCATGAAATCGCTTCTACAACGGGTGGAACGCATCAAGGGAGAGTAGTGGCGCTCGCGTTGTTCGAAGGATTTGGGCTCGAGCTCGAGTACATGATCGTGCGGAAGGATTCGCTCGAGGTGCTTCCGGTCGCCGACCAGGTGATGTTCGCGGTCGCCGGCGACTACGAGGCGGAAGTCGAGCGCGGCCCGCTGGCGTGGTCCAACGAGCTGGTGAATCACGTCATCGAGCTCAAGACCAACGGACCCGCGCCCAAGCTGGCCGGTCTCGATCGCTTGTTCGCGGACAACGTGAAGGAGGTGAGCGCGCTCGTCGACCCGCTCGGTGGGCGCTTGATGCCCACCGCCGCACACCCGTGGATGGACCCGGCCCGCGACACGGTCTTATGGCCGCACGAAATGGGTGACGTGTACCGCGCCTTCGACCGCATCTTCGGGTGCAAGGGTCACGGCTGGTCGAACCTTCAGTGCACGCATTTGAACATTTCGTTTCATGGCGACGCCGAGTTCGCGCGGCTGCACGCGGCGGTTCGCCTGGTGCTGCCCCTCATTCCGGCGCTCGCCGCCAGCTCGCCCATTCTCGACGGACGCCTCACGGGACTGATGGACAGCCGCATGCACTTCTATCGCGAGAATCAGAAGCGCATCCCGTCGATCGGGGGCCACGTGATCCCGGAACCGGTGTATTCGAAGCGCGAGTACCAGGAACGCATTCTGCGCCCCATGTACGTCGACATCGCAGCGCACGACCCCGACGGTATCCTGCAGGAGGAGTGGCTCAACGCTCGCGGCGCCATCGCGCGCTTCGACCGCGACGCGGTCGAGATTCGCATCATCGATATCCAGGAATGCCCGACCGCCGACATCGCCATCGCGCATGCGATCACATGCGTGCTTCGAGCACTCGTGTCGGAGCAGTGGCAACCGGTCGAGCGTCAGAGAAACTTCGCTACCGAACCGCTGAATTCGGTGCTCTTGGCGACCACACTCGACGCCGAAGCCGCCCGCATCGACGACGTCGACTATCTGACTGCCTTCGGCATCCACGCGCGAAACGCGCGCGCGGGCGACGTGTGGCAGCACTTGGTCGAAACCGTGGTGGCGCGGGACAGCGGGTTCTCGTCAGAGTGGGCCAGCGTGATGGAAACGATTCTTCGCGAAGGTCCGCTCGCACGACGCATCGTTCACGCGCTAGAGGGCGAGCGCCCGAACCTCGTCGGGCGATTCGCGCTCGCCCGCGAGCGTTTGCACGACGTTTACAGCGAATTGTGCGACTGCCTGAAGGAGAATCGAATCTTCCATGCGCCGGCGTGAGGTGGGACTCATCTTGTCGTGCGAGCACGCGGGCAACCGCGTTCCGCCCGCGTACCGTTCGTTGTTTCGCGGGCGCGACGCGGTCCTGAAATCGCACCGCGGGTGGGACCCGGGGGCGTACGACCTCGCGCGTGCGATCGGAATCGCGACCCGCGCGCCGCTCTCGGCCAACATGGTCACGCGCCTCTTGGTCGAGTGCAACCGTTCGATCGACCACCCCCAGCTCTTTTCCGAATTCACGCGCGATCTCGATACCGCCGAGCACTTGCGGTTGCTGGCGACGATTTATCACCCACATCGGCGCGCGGTCGATGTCGCGGTACGACGCGCGCTGCGCCGGCACAAGCGCGTCGTCCACATCGGCGTCCACACTTTTACGCCGATGTTGAACGGCCGACGTCGCACCGCCGACGTCGGATTGCTGTACGACCCCCATCGCCGCTTCGAGGTGGAAGTGGCCGACGCGCTGGCAGCACGCCTTCGTGCTGAGGCGCCCAAGCTGCGCATTCGCCGAAATTACCCCTACCGCGGCTGGACCGACGGGCTCACGACCACGCTTCGCGGTCGGTTCTCGGCCGCGCGCTACGCCGGTATCGAGATCGAAATCAACCAGGGGTTGCTGCGGAAACCCGCTGTGTGGAAAGAGGTTAGACGGGCGCTGGCGGACTCGGTCGAACGACTGCGATAGAGCGCACAAATTTTTGTGATTCGCGTGCGTCTCGCGGGTCCAATCCTTAGACGGCCGTTTGCGCGCAGTATCCCCGAGCCAGCGCACGACCGGAGAAAAGAAGCGGGTCACGTCCCACCCACGTGACCCGTTTCGTTTTTCGGCCCCTCAAATGCTATAGTTCCGGCTCTTATTTATGAGCCGGTCCCGCCCAAGCACCCGTTTCTTGTTGCTCACGATCGTGGTCCTCGCCTTCGCAGTGCGACTGGCGATTGTCCTGCACGCCGGCGAGCGCACGCTGGTCGACGACGAGACCGGCTACGACCGTATCGCCCTCAACGTAGCCGGCGGGCACGGCTACCAATCCGGTCATTCGGAAGAGACCCGCCGTCCCACCGCTTCCCGCGGGCCGTCGTACATCCTGTACGTGGCGGCTTTCTACGCCGTGGCGGGCCACCATGTCGTCCTACCGCTGGTCGGACAGTGCGTGATGGAAGCGCTGTCTTGCCTACTCGCGTATTGGATCGCGTGGCGATTGTTCGCGTCGAAACGGGTGGCTCTGTGGGCAGCGGCGCTCTACGCGGTGTATCCGCCCTTCATTATCAACGCCGGCTACTTGCTTACCGAAACCTTCACCAACTTTACATTTCTGGCCACGATCGCGGCCTTCCTAGAGTATGTCGAGCGGCGACACATCCGGTATCTGGTGATAGCCGGGATCGCGCTCGGCCTCTGTGCTCTCAACAAGCCGCACGCTGCAGCCCTCGGCGCGGTGCTGGCTTTGGTTGCGCTGCCCGCGTTGGGTTGGAGAACAACCATTCGCAGCGGCGTGATCGTCACCATCGTCACCGCGTTGGTCATGACGCCGTGGATCGTGCGCAACGCCGTCGTGTTCCACGCCTTCATCCCGGGCGTCACGCTGGTCGGCTACACATTCTGGGGCGGAACCGCACCCGTCGGCGGCATTCGGCAGATCGGCTCGCTATCAGACCCGGCCGTGCCCGACAGCGTCCGCCAAGTTGTAGATGGCATCGACACCGAGCTCGAGCGCAGCCGCTGGTACATGCAGGAGGCGCTTCGAATCATCAAGGAAGATCCGGTACGCTATGCCAAGCTCTGTTTCAGGAAGATCTTCCAACTTTGGTTCAATCTCGGCTTCGATGTGGCCCCATCCCGAGCGAGTCTCGCGGTCGCCGCGTTCAACCTCGCGGCTTGGGTGCTTGCGATTTTGGGCGCGGTGAAGACGCGACCCGGCAGCTTGGCAGGTCGTCTCCTCCTTATAGTCGGCGCGTTCTGGACGCTGGTGAACTTGCCGGCCACCGCACTCGTGCGTTACGCGATGCCATACTACGCGCTGCTGTTCTGCTTCACGGCCGCGGGACTCGCTCATCTGTGGCGACGCAAATCGTCGGCATGAAGTCCTCTTCCCTCATCGAGCTCGTGATGCAAGGCGCGCAAGTTGCGCCATCGAAGACGGCCGTGTGGTCGTCGGACAGGCGAGTGACGTTTGCGGAGCTGTTGGATGGCGCGCACAGGATCGCCACCGCGCTCGCGGATGCGGGAATCAAGCGCGGAGATCGGGTGGCGGTCTGGATGGACAAAACACCCGCGTGCGTTCAAGTCGTCCTCGGCGTCATGTGGGCGGGCGCGGCGTATGTCCCGCTCGATCCGCGCGCACCTTGGAGGCGTTGTCGAACCATCCTCGAGGACTGCGGCGTCTCCGCGCTGGCAGTCGACGGCCCGCGCATCTCCCACCTGGGCGATTTGCTCCCCGGCATCAACCTTCGATTGCTGCTCGTCGATCACGCGTCGACTCCCAGTGAATCAAACACGACATCCCTACGAGACGTCCTCCAGACGCCCCCACGAGAGCTTCCCCTGCCTCGATCGGAGGACCTCGCGTACATCCTGTACACGTCCGGCTCCACCGGAATACCGAAAGGGGTCGTCCACACCCATCGCTCCGGTCTCGCATTCGTCGAATGGGTGCAGCAGATCTATCAAATCACGCCGCACGACCTCTTTTCGAGCCACGCCCCGTTCCATTTCGATTTGTCCATCCTCGACCTCTACGCGTCGCTCGGTTCGGGCGCGAGTGTGCGGCTCATCTCGTCGCTCGAGTCGATGCTGCCGCCCTATCTCGTGAAAGGTGCCGCCGAGTGGGGTATCACCATCTGGTACTCCGTGCCTTCGATTCTCACCGCGATGCTGGAAAGCGGAGGGCTGGAGGAGAAAGGACTCGGCAACGTTCGCGCGCTGCTGTTCGCGGGAGAAGTGTTCCCGACCCCGCAGTTGCGGCGCTTGCGGCGCGCGCTTCCGGATATTCGCCTTTCCAATTTGTTTGGTCCCACGGAGACCAACGTGTGCACCTACTACGACGTGCCGCGCGACGTGCCGGAAGGCCGATCGATCCCGATCGGCCGCGCGTGCGAGCACATGGAGACGTTCGTGATCGACGCCGAAGGCAACGAGGTCGGCGTCGGCGTGGAAGGCACCTTGTGGGTGAAGGGCGGCAATCTCATGTCGGGCTATTGGAGTAGCCAGGGCCCGCTGCCAGGTCTTACACTCGATCCGCGCGGAGGGTCCGATCTCGCGTACTGCACCGGCGATCAAGTGCGACTCCAGGCCGATGGCAACTACGAGTTCCTGGGGCGGCGCGATCACATGATCAAGGTGCGCGGCTTCCGCGTCGAAACCGGAGAAATCGAAGCCGTGCTCGCGACGCACCCGGATGTGATCGAAGCGGTGGTAGTAGCGATACTGGACGACGCCGCGGGCAACCGAATCATGTCGACCGTGGTGGCGCGCTCGGGCGAGTCTGTCGATCCCGGTGCGCTGCGCTCGTTCTGCGCGGAGCGACTGCCCATCTATATGGTGCCGGAACAATTCGAGATCGTGGATTCGCTGCCGAGAACATCGACGGGAAAGGCGGATCGTAAGGTGCTCCAAGAACAATGGCAAAAGAAGAAGACCGCATGAACATCGAAGCCGATATCAAGCAGTACATCACGACCGAGCTGTTGCCGGGCGAGCGAGCGTCCAACATCGGCGAGGACGACGCGCTGGTATCAACCGGGCGGGTCGACTCCATGGGCCTGCTGCAAATTCTGAGCTTCATCCAGCAGCGCTTCGGCGTCGATCTGATGTCGGTGGGGAGCCCGCACGATTTCGACACCATCGCCGCGCTGGCCGCTGCCGTCCGGCGTCACAAACCCGGCGAATGAGGCCCGCGTGACCGCCCGAGACCGTTTGCGCGCGGACATCGCGCGCTACTTCTCACTCTATCCCACGCCACCCTCGCGCTACCGGCGCATGCGCACCGTCATGGAGACCGAAGCGATCTGGGCCATCTCGGTGTTTCGTTGGGGACAGTATCTCCAACGGGAAGCCAGCGGCTTCACGCGGCTGCTGTTCAAGTTTCCCTACCAGTGGGCCGAGAAGTGGATCGGTCTCCGGGTGGGCATTCACATCTTCCCCGATGCACAAATCGGCCCCGGTTTTTACATCGGCCACTACGGCGGGATTTGGATCTCGCCGCTGGCGACGCTGGGTGCCAACTGTAACGTCGGCCCGGGGGTTGTGATCGGTGTTGCCGGCAAGGGGCGCTCGAAGGCGCCGACACTGGGCGATCGAGTTTGGGTGGGACCCGGTGCTGTGCTCACCGGACAGATCACGGTGGGATCGGGCGCCGTAATCGCGGCGAATTCTCTAGTGACGAGCAATCTGCCGGACAACGCGGTGGCGATCGGTGTTCCCGCGCGCGTAATCAGCTACACGGGCTCCGCGAATTTGATCCAGCTTCCGGAACACCCCTAATTTGCGGGGCTCCTGGATTATTTCAAAAGGGTGAGCTTCAGCGTCCGCGAGACCGATGCGGTGGACGCGCGGAGGAAGTAGGTCCCGCTGGCGACCGCGCGACCCTCGTCGTCTCGTCCGTCCCACGCGATTGTGCCCGTGGTGGGAAGCGGCGCGTTCCAGAGCTGCCGCACGACGCGCCCCGCCACGTCATAGATAACGAGACGCACCTCCCTATAACCGATGCCGTCGATGCGAATGGTCGTGGTCGGATTGAACGGATTGGGTTGCGCGCGGAGGGTCAGTATCCCCGGCGACGGCGCCTCACCGACCGAGGTAGTCCCGCTCGGCACTACGTATCCGCCGCTCGCCACGAAGCCGATGGGTTGCTCGCGGTAAAACACCTGCGCGATGCCGGTGTCGAAAAAGCGAAAGTCGGCGTCCTCGCGGTCGAGCCGGACGGTGTTGCCCGACAACTCGCACGTCACGGCGCCGTCGTAAATGGTCACCAGCTCGGTACCGCCGAACACGAGCGCGCTCGCGCCGGCGGCCAGGTAGCCCTTCGGTTCGCCGTCGACCTCGCGCACCCACGCGACGACCGCATCGGTGTCAATGTGCTCGTGCGATTGCAGGTCACCCGAGTCGTTGCGAACCAGGTAGTCGATGGCGCCATCACCCCAGGCGATCGTGCACGCACAACCCCACGGGTACGATACCCGCGACACCGGCGGCGACGGTGTGGTGTGTTTGCGCGGAATCAGGAGGAACGAGAAGCGCGGGGCGACGGCGGTGTGGGCGACGCGGAGCAAGATCGAGTTGGGGTCCGAGGAGAAGTTATCGAAAGCCTCCGTCGTGACCACGAGCGAATCCACCGGCGGATGGATCGCGTGCACGTCCATGATTGCCGCGTAGCCGGCGATGGTCCACGGAGTCGTCGAGGTATTCACGGTATTGGTGAGGTTCGTGTGCAGGCGCCACTCGTACCCGTGGGTCGCGCCGTCCTTCTCGATGTCGTCCAGGATGACGAAGTACGGCGGCGACTCGCCTCCGTGTACGGCGAGCACGCGTCGATACGCCCGCTCCACCGGATTCGCACCCGAGTATCCCCACGACCAGTCGATGCCCGGGAATGGAACGCCGGGGGCGTTGAATTCGCTGTAGGTGGTGTACGCTTGCGTGGCGTCGCCCACGAGATAGTCGACCGAACCGCCGAGGAGGTATTCGGCGATGCGCCCGTCGGTACCGATCGAGGAGCCGGCGTTGTGCTGGCCGCTCCCGTCGATGAACACCATGTTGTGGGCTTCGCTCTGCTTGCCCAGGCCGCCCGCGCCGTGGTCCACCACGAATTTGGTCGCGTACGCATAGAGCGAGAATTGGTTCTGGTCCTCCTGCGCGTGGCCGCCCTGAAACTTTCCCGAGTAGAAGTTGAACATTACGGCGTCGAGCGACGCGCCACCGGTCTGCCATTCGGACCGGAAATGATAGAGGCCGCGCTGCAACCACACGCGATGCCGCGGGAGCACGAGGTCGGGTTGTGTCGGTGCCACCGGCCGGTTCCACAGCACCGTCCCCACCTTGTCGGCCGCTATGCCCAGGTTGGTTCCGTACGTCCCCGCGGTGTGTTCGAAGAGCCACGACGCCAGGCCGCTGTCCCACTTGCTCATGGCCCAGTCGTAGTAGGTGGTGCTGCGCGCGAACGGCACCGTGCCGTACGGCGAATCGTTGAGGTTGTGCGAGTAGCCTCCGGCTTCGGGCAGTAACTCGTACGGGAGCCATTGCTCGACCGCGCGTACGGTGGCGTGGTCGCAAAACCGGGTCCCGTCGAAACGCTCGCGCGCGTCGAAGTAATAGATCAACTGCCGCAGCGTCCACAGCGCGTACAACCCACCTTCGTTGTACGAACCGCCGGGATCGAATTGGTACGCCAGCAGATTCGCGACGATTCGGTCGGCCATGGCTATCGCATCCGACAAGCGCCCCGCTTCCGCTTCTCCCTCGAGGCAGATCCCCGCCAACCCCAGCGCGGCGCCGAATATGGCGCTGTGATTCCCGAGGTAAGGCCGGTACTCGAAGCCGTGGTAGGGGGTGGTCCAAATCATCTTCTCGATGTAGCGCACCATCTCGTCGCGAATACTCGCGCGCTCGGCCTCGGTCGCGTCCTCGAAGAACAGGTCGTAGCCCAGTGCGAGCGCGCGCAGGCGCATCCCCGAATTCGCCTCGTTGAAGTCGGGCTCATAGTTGTCCGCGATGAAAGTGGTGAGCAGCTTTCCCTTCGCCATCACTGCGGGATCGGGGGGAGACGCAATGTGGGCGAGGATTCCGAGACTGGGTACGGATTCCATGCCGAAGAACTGTCCCAGCAGCTGCGCGGGAGGTGCCGGCATGTAGATGACATAGACGTAGCTGCGAATGAAATCGAATGCGTCGTCGTCGTGACCACCGTCCAGCACCTTCGATCCGAGGGCCGCGACGTCGCTCTCTGCGAACATGAGCCTGGGATGATGGGCACTATAGAGAGAATCGCTGAGGACGGGCTGCGCCGACGGGGCGCCGACCCGGACCGCGGTCGACACGAGCAACGAGAGGCACAAGGAGGAACGACGCATGGGGAGTCTCGTTCGGTCTCATCGATTTTACCACGTCTCAGAAAAACGGTCCGCGTCTTTTGCTATTCCAGGACCCGGGCCCTAGGGCGTTTTGTTTGTCAGAACCTTATCGAGATAAGCGTACTGTACGAAGCCAATCGGCTGACCGCCTTCCGAATGAATCGCGATCGCCACAACCCGCAATGGATCTACCTGCCACACCGCGAGGGTAACCGGTTCGGGGCCCGAGACCTGTGAACGTTGGAGGTCTTCGATTGATATCCTGCGTCCTGGGTCACCGTAGCGGAGTGTAAGCCCTCCTTCCACGGATTTCATTGCTTCCTTTAGTTTTGAGAAGGTCTCGGCCGAACTTAAGACCTCAATACAAACCAACGCTTCGTCGACAATGGCCAGATGGACCCGAGAAATGTTATCCAGATGTGCGGGCCTTGGCTCCAGAACCTGCAGATCGTAGCGCACTGTGTTTGCATATTTGTAGGCGCCCACTTTCCGCCATTTCTGGTTATCGAGCTCGGCGTCGACGTCGTGAATGCTCATGCCCAGAGTAAATTCCTCGAAGGTGATAACAGGCGCGTCGGCAGGACTGCACCCGACAACCGCCAACAACGCGAATACGAACGATATCCACCAACGGTGCTTCATGATTGTCTCCCTCAAGGAATCGTTCAAACTTCAACCGACACTCGAAACGCTGCCCAGGAGATTCAATGGTGAGCCAGCCAGCGTTACTTGATCACGACTGTCGCGAACGTCGACGAGGAGGCGTCATGCCGGTCGGTGACCGTCAACTCGAGAAAGCCATATCCCGCTTCTTTCGGAACGAGACAGAACTCCCAACCCACGCCTTCGTACTTGGCGAAATCGAAGTCCAGTGTCCAGCGAAAGGACTCCGCGCTAAGTGCTTCACCCAGGCAGGCGTCCACGTCCGAGCAATCCCGCGCGCTGATACAAAGCTCGGTGCCGGCGGACCCTTGGTATGTTTTCAAGAGCGTAGCGTCGGGCGCGTTGTTCTGTCTTGCTAGGCCTCCAACGGTTACATGGACGGTTTTGTCGTACGTGCCGTGGCTCACGTGGACGACGGCATCGCCCGGGGCCCGCCCGACGATTACGCCCCTATCAGTGACGCAAGCAAGCTCGCCGCCCGTAATGACCTTGTAGGACGTGTGATAATTCGTGATGTCTCTCGTCACATCATCGTTGTAGTGCCCGGAGACGCGTATCGAACAAACGTCGCCAGGCCCGTCGAGCGAAAGACTCTCATCGTGCGTTGAGATTCGGTCGAGTCGGGCCCGCACGTCGACGTCCACGGTAACGTCGGGCGCACTGACCATATGCCCGTCGGTGGTCTTGCCCAACGCGCCAATCGTCATTGGACCGACATCCTCTATCGGGATCTGAATCGCTGTGCGGAAGGGCGGCTTATCAAGGAAGGCAGCGCCTCCGGGAAAGACCACGATGACCAGCTCGACCTCCACATCTCCCACAATCTCTACCACCACAGCCATCGAATCGCCGGCAAATACCTCCTGCTCACCGAGCGGCTGCGCTATTCGAAGCGCTTCTCCAGCATACTCGGCGATGCCAAACGCATCTGAATCCTGTGCGCGCACTCGGTCAGACTGCAGGAGAAACGTCAACAGAACCAATGTGACCCGGCAAATGGGGCTCATTTCGAAAGGACCGTCGCATAAAGCATTCCATGGCGCCCCGCCGCACGCATGCATGAAAGAAGCAGTTGGCCTGGATCGACAAGGGCACGCAGACGGACTTCTACGACGTGCCGGAGTTCGTAGGTCCCAGCGCCGACCGCGCGGTGGCGTGGTTCGAGCAGACGCTTTGAGGATCGCGTCAGTCTAATGCCAGTTCGATCACGACGCGTTGTTCCTCGTTCGAGCCTTCGTCGTTCCATCGGACGCGGTCGACCTGAATGATGCGGTTCGTGACCCACAGTGGATTCGATTGCGCCCAGTCTGGCGACTCGATCAGGAGCCACGCCTTCGCAGTGCTTGCATCGGCGATCCATAGGTCGGAGGCAATCGTGTCCCCGTAGTGGTGGACCTTCGTCGGTCGAGAGTATGCCAACCAACGCCCGTCCGGGCTCCAAGAAAACTCGTGGGCCGCGAACACGTCAACCGTGTCGATCACGGTAACGCTTCCCGCCGGAATCGAGACCACGCACAACATGGAGCGCGGACTATCGTGCACGACGCCCGACGCCGCGATCATTCGCGAGTCCGGAGACCATTTCGTTTCTGTTCCCGAGATTCTCAGCTCCGGGGTTACGGCCACCGTCATCGTGGCAACGTCCACGACCGTGAGCTCGTGCGGCTGACGCGTTGACTTCCACACCACGCAGCTGATGTACCGACCATCGGGCGACCATTGCGGAAGAGAACCCCAGGCATTCGGCAGGCGCCGGACGTTACCCGTTCGGAGGTCCACAACCTCCACGTACCCACGACGCTTCTCGATGGAAACGCGTGCGACGAGCGAATCGGGGCCGGGAACGTTGTTCGCATCCTCGCTCGGCCATAGGTAGCGGCTGGCTTCCTCGAACGACACCTCGGTCGCCAGTGGGTCGCGCATTGCAATCACCTTCCAATCCGCGGAGCGGGCGTCGACTGCGACCAACGCAACAAGCACCGCGATCGGTGCGATATGGGTACGATTGACCATGCTAAGTTGTTCAAGCACCGGAATAGCATGCTCCGCGCCACCACCATGCCCGTCATCTATCCGAAGATTCGTGCCTCAAGTAGTTCCACAAGCTTTACTTCGGGATCGTTGCTCAGAGTTGTTACGGCCCGACAGATCGACTCGCGCAGCATGTCTTCCGAAGCGCCAACCAGTTGATCAAAAGTAAATGAGACACCTTCAACGCGAACCAGAGCCCTTGGTTTCTGCCCGTGGACGATTCGACTTCGCTGCGTGTAAGCCTCTCTCAGCAGGTGAAACACTTCTCTGCGCCGCTGAGCATCGTCGCCTATCAACGCTGCGCCGCGATGGGCGAGTCTATAGCTTAACTCGTTCATGTCATTCTTTTCCAACAACAAGGATTCAAAGGCGATGAGGTGATCGACAATCCTATCCTCGTTACTGGCGCGATTGTATCCAAAATTAAACCGCCGTAGCGCCTGCTCTAGAGATCCGTCCCCCGCCAGCGCCTCCAGCCGTTTCAGAAGCTCACTGACTTCGTTAGCGTGAGCCACAGAGAACTCCTGGTAATCTGAACGGCGCGGACCTAGCGACAGAGTTAACATAAGATCGGTTGCGACTGGGTTCCAGTGCTTTGGCCAAATATGTATTTCGTCAAAGTGAATGCGCGCATCAACAACAAGACGAATCGCTGTGCACATCTGCTCTAGCTTCGATTCAGCATGCTGTAGCCATTTCCCTTTATCCCCTGCTGGAACGTCGCCGACAATCTTCTCCGTTACGATCTCGCACTCGATCGTCGCGTCACACACGAACGCAGGCGCGTACGGCTGCACGTAATGCGCCGGACCGATCATCCTCGCTCTATCAGCTGTCGTCGCTCGTGCTACATGCCGATAGTCTCCAATCTGAAGCCTATCAGCGGCGACTTTGATGCCACTGACCGGGGCCACGTAGCGATATACAATCGTGTCACTGTCAAAGAAAAGCCGGAACTCATGATAGAGAGTGTCGAAAACACGAACGTCACACGCAGCCTTACCCTGGCGGGCAAATAGTGCCGACACCAACCCTGAAAGACAACCGTGGACTGTTACTTTATCGACGCCATCGGCGTTTCCCGCCGGCTGGCCCATGTGCCGACCGACGTTCGTGTCCGCCTCCAGCGCGGCAATAGCTTCCTTGCCGACGTCCTGAGCCGTGAGCCTCGTGACTATGTTGGCCGCCACTTCAGTCCAGGCTGGGACTGTCTTCATCCTGCTATGCCCATACACGGGGGTAGAATAGTGCTCCCACATGATAGTCGCAGGTAAACTGGGCTCGCACGCGACACCGCGCGCGGCCTCCTCGCAAAACCGCTTGAGGACCGAATAGAGTTCGCCCATCGCGCTTTCCCCTCTCGTCAAGGAACGACCTCGTAGGTCGAATGCCGAAGCGCCATCTGACCGATAAAAGGGACGGAATAGGTGGGCAGGTCCCATACGAAAGCAGACACCCTGCATTCAAGCACGCTCAAGATTCACTCCCCGGAGGCCCGACGGTACCAACACTAACCATCCGGAACCGGCTGGATGCGATCAATGCACCACGGGTGGCGCAGACCGCAGAACGAACGCGCGTTGAAATGCAATCATATAGGACTTTCATGCGATGCCTCAGTGTTTACCACATTTGCCGAATCGAGTTGCATATTGTGTTGATTCGGAGTCCATGCCCCCCCTAACGAAAAAACGCCCCTCGTCTTTCGACGCGGGGCGTTGGTGATTGGTGCGTCGCGAAGGACTTGAACCTTCAACCACCTGATTAAGAGTCAGGTGCTCTACCAGTTGAGCTAGCGACGCGAGAGGCGGATGGCCGCGCGCGGGAGTGCGCGCGGCCGAGTATGCAAGCGGATTAGAACGGCAAATCGTCGTCGTCCGCGGTGGTGCTGGCGTTGGCGGTCTGCGGAGCCGGCTCGGTCGAGAAGTCCTGCGAGCCGCCCGCGAAGTCGCCGCCCGGAGTCTCACCCGCGCGACCCAGCATCTGCATGTTGTTCGCCACGACCTCCGTCGACTGACGCTTCTGTCCCTGCTGGTCTTCCCACTGGCGCGTCTGCAAGCGCCCCTCGATGTAGACCTGCTTCCCCTTCTTGAGATATTGCTGGCAGATCTCCGCGAGCTTGCCCCACGCCACGATGCGATGCCACTCGGTGCGCTCTTCTTTCTCACCGCTCTTGTTGGTGAAGCGCTCCGTGGTCGCGATGTTGAAATTCGCAACAGCGGTGCCCGTCGGCGTGTAACGCACGGTCGGGTCGCCGCCGAGATTGCCGATCAAAATGACCTTGTTCACCCCACTCATCACAAACCTCCCACTTTCGGGTCAAAAACTACGCCGGGCGGGACCAGCCCCGCCCAAGACTCTCTTTATAGCCGAAGCAGAGCACGTGGTCAAGGCCACCGAACCCAGCCGTCGCGTGTGAAACGGGGAAAAAAGATGGGGTGGATGACGGGACTCGAACCCGCGACAACCGGATCCACAATCCGGGGCTCTAACCAGCTGAGCTACACCCACCGTCGTGATCGCATGTTAATGCCCGTTGACAGCAGTGTCAACCGGCTGACGCTCGCAACGATGCGTACGCTTCAGCGCGACCTTCAACTAGCCTGTTCGAGCGTCACGGCGCTTCGACCGCACCGACACGCTTGCGGTACGTCACCTGCACGAGGCCGTTTGCATACGCGCGCGTCGAGTAAACGGTCCATCGCGTCTCGACGCCGTGGCGCTCCAATAGGGGAATTCCCTGCCCCAGCGTGATGGGGTGAATGGTGAGCACCATCTCGTCGATGAGTCCGGCTTGCAAGAGCGCCGCCGCGAGCTCTCCCCCGCCGACCACCCAGATGCGCCCGCCCGGTTGTGCCTTGAGCTTCTTCACGAATCGCGCCGGGTCCTCGGAGACGAACTCCGCCTCCGCGATGGGCGAGTCGGTTTTGTGGCGCGAGAACACGTAGGCGCGCCTGCCGGCGTACGGATACTCGACGAACTTGAGCGACACGTCGAAGGTCTTGCGCCCCATCACCACGCAATCCACCGATCGATAGAACTCGGCGAAGCCGTAGTCGTCGTCGGTGAATAGCCAATCAAAGGACTCGTCCAACCGGGCGATGAAGCCATCCAGGCTGCACGCAACGAAGTAGCTTACATCCCGCATCGCTAACCTCTAGAGCCCCATCATCGACGCGATGATGGTGCGCTGGATCTCCGACGTGCCCGAGAACAACGTGCTCGCGAGCGCGTCGCGCAGCTCGCGCTCGATCTTGTACTCCACCGTATAGCCGTAGCCGCCGTGAATCTGCAACGCGTGCCGCGCGCACTCGACCCACGATTCGCTGATGTAGAGCTTGGCCATGGCGGCTTCGAGATAGACGCTCTTTCCTTGCGACTTTTGCCACGCCGATTGGTACAACAGGGCGCGCGCGGTGTCGAGTCGAACCTGCATGTCGACGATCTTCGACTGCACCAGTTGGAACTTGCCGATGGGCTTGCCGAACTGTTCGCGCCCGTTCGCATACGCGATCGACGTCTCGAGCAAGCGGCGCATGGTACCGACCGCACTGGCGAGGATGCAACCGCGCTCCCACGACATCGAGTCGGCGAAGAGCATCATGCCGGCACCTTCGCGACCGAGGCGATTCGCTTCGGGAACCTCGCAGTCCTCGAAGAAGACCTCGCACATCGGTGAGGTTCGCAGGCCCATCTTTTCGGTGTGCTTCCCGAGCGAAAGACCGGGCGCGTTACGCTCGATCAGAAAGCCTGTGATACCGTTCAATCCGAGCGCGGGATCGATGGTTGCGAACGCGAGGTAGACGTCGGCGATGGGTCCGTTGGAGCAGAACACCTTGCTCCCGTTCAGAAGATAGACGTCGCCCTTTTTCTTGGCGGTGGTTGCGAGGGCGTAGGCGTCGGAGCCGGAGTCGGGTTCCGACATCGCGTTGGCACCGATCCACTCGCCGGCGGTGAGTTTGGGCAGGAACTTCTTCTTCTGGCCGTCGGTCCCGAACGTCATGATGGGCGTTTCGAGCGTCCACATGTGCGCGTTGATCGAGAACACGAGCCCGTTGTCTTCGCACCCGTACCCCAGGCTCTCGAGCACACCGACGGTGGTCAACGCGTCCATGCCGAGGCCGCCGTACTGCGTCGGCACGGGCAACCCGTGCACACCCATGCGCGCGCACTTCGTCCAGCCTTCGCGATCGAACTCGCCCTTTTGATCGCGCTCGATGAGGTTGTGATTCAACTCCTCGCGCGCGAACTTCGCGATGCTGCCGCGCAGGTTGGCTTGCTCTTCCGACCAGGAGAAATCCATCTTAGAAGAAGCGCTTCGCGAGACCCAGAACGCCCTGGCTCCACGGAACGCGGTGGGTGACACCCGACGAGCCGTCGAAGCGATGGAGATTGGCGAGATACCACTCGTAGTTTCGCAAGAGCGCGGCCTTGTTGGAATAGCGCGGCTTGAAGCCGAGCACGCGCTCGGCCTTCTCGATCGATACGAAGGATTCCTTCGACACGGTTCCGTACGCCCATTTGTAGACCGGGGAGAGTCGAAGCGTGCGCAAGGTCGCGAGGGCGGCCTTCATCGGAAACTCCGGCAGCGGCACGATGCGCTTCCCTTTTCCCGCGCGGTCGAGGACGGCCTGGAAGTCGTTTCGCACCGTGTCGAACTCCTTCGCGCCCACGTTGAACACGTCGTTGACCAGGTTGCGGTCGAGCGTCGCGCACAAATAGATCGCGTCGCACAAGTCGGCGACGTCCATCAATTGGTAGAGATTGTCGCCGGGACCGGGGAGCGGAAAGTTGCGACCGTCGCGCGCCCAATCGAACAGGAGCGCGAACACGCCCAGGCGCTCGGGCCCCACGAACGACTTGGGCCGCAGAATGGGGACGCACATTCCCATCTTGCGGTACTCGACGCACACCTCTTCGGCCGCGATTTTGGCCTCGCCGTACGGTCCCACACCGACCAGCGGATCGGTTTCGTACAACGGGTGATGGTCGGGCACGCCGTAGACCGCGGTCGACGAGATGTGGATCACGCGCTCGACCTTCGCTTCCAGCGCCGATTGCAGGACGTTGCGCGTGCCGTCGATGTCGGTGGATAGGATGTCGGCCTTCGAATAGAGCGGGAGCGCGGCGGCGCAGTGCACCACGATGTCGACGCCCTTCGTCGCGCGATCGACCGCGGCGCGGTTTCTGATATCTCCCACGATGGCCTCGACGCGATCGCGGCAATCTTCATAGTCGAATGGGAGCACGTCGAGCGAAACCACGGCGTGGCCGCGCTCCAACAGATAACGCACAAGGTTGATGCCGAGAAAACCGGACCCGCCGGTGACGAGATATCGCATCGGTCCCTGGGCTCCAGAATGATTGGGTACCAAAGTGGGCGGCGTCGCGGAACTAGTCCAGATACCCCTCGGCGAACTCGACTTCCAAAATCTCGAACGTCTTCATGCCGACCGGCAGGCGGACCTCCACCGTCTCGCCTTTGGAGTGCCCGATCAGCGAGCTGGCGAGCGGCGAGTTGTAGGCAATGACGCCGTTCTCGGGGTCGGTCTCGCCTTCGCCGAGAATGGTGCACACGCGCTCGTTGCCGGTCTTGGTATCGCGAATCTTGATCCGCTTCCCGAAGGTGACCGACTCGACCGGCAAGAGCTCGTGTTTGCGAACCACGTTGGCGCCGCTGAAACGCTCCTGGAGCTGGCGAAGCTTCGCGGCCGTGAGCACTTGCTTCTCCTTGGCGGCGTGGTACTCGCCGTTCTCCTTCAGATCTCCGTGCGCGGCGGCCGCGCCGATCTCCTTCGCGATGTCGTTCTTCAAGTAGCGATCGAGACGGTCGATCTCTTCCTTGAGCTTTTTGTAACCGTTCTCGGTCAAAAAATACTGAGCCATACCAACCCTTCCGTTGGAACCCTCTTGAGCCGTTTGGTTTGGTCGGGCGGACCGGTCCGGCGGATGTCGCAGCGCTGCCCATCGCTCGAGGGAAGCGGTAAACGCCTGTAGCCCGCCGAGCTTACCACGCCCTCGTGGCTGGCACAACGCCCCACCCGCGAGCCCGGCTGGAGCGCCTCTTGCACCTTCCCAACCGGGTAACTGCATCGCAGCCCGGCAACAAGTGCCCCTTCGTCCGGAGGATACGGAAATGAAACGATTTAGCGTGTTCGTCTTGGTGGCAGTGTTTTGTGCACTCGTCACCACCACTGCATCGGCTCAAGCCAACTTCGCGCTGCGCGGCATCGGCCTCAAGGCAGGTGTGGTCAATCCCGAAGACCTGGACACGACGCTCGGCGGGGCGCTCGTGTTCGACCTCGGCACCATCCATCCCAATTGGGCGTTCGAAAGCTACGCCGGTTATTGGTCGCAGACCGAGGATGAATTCGGCGTGGAATTCGGCGTGAGCGACTTCTCGTTCGGCGCCAAGACCAAGTACCTGTTCGAAACCAAGAACCCGACCCTGCAGCCGTTCGTGGGCGGCGGGCTCGGCTTTCACGTGCTCAACGCGCACGTCGACATACCACCCATCACGTCCGGCGGCACCGTGCTCTTTCCGGGATCGTCGGTGGACGACAGCGAGTTCAAGCTCGGGCTGGATTTCGGCGGCGGGGTTCGCCTCGACCGAGGGAGCCAGTTTTCGTTTCTCGGCGAGGGCTGGTTTTCAATCGTGAGCGACATGAGCCAGTTCTCGTTGATGGTGGGCGCCGTCTACATGTTCGGTCGCTAGAGCTCGCAACAAGAGATACTCAATAGCGAAACGCCCGCGGCTCATCGCGGGCGTTTTGTTGTTTGACCTGATATAGTCTCCCAACCATGGACCACTCGGAGCGCGGCGCAGGTCAAGCCGAGCCTTCACGCGAGCTCATCACGCTCGTCCGGCCCGACGCGCCCGCACGCGCCGGCCGGAGAATCTCGTCGTCGTTTCCGTCCGACCTGTTCGAACAGGCTCGCGGACGCGTACGACTCTTGGCCGGCTTCTTCGTCTGCGCGTTCAGTTTCGATCTGCTGATATTCCTGGGTCCACTCGCGTTCGCCAAACTCACTGATCGGGCGTTACCGGATGAGACTACCCGGATATCCGGACTGCAATGGATCAACCTCGGCGCCGTCGTGGTGTCGGCCGCGCTGTGGTGGGCCGCTAAGAGCCCCCGTATTTCCGCCTCCCGCATCCACACCATCACCCTGATCTACCAAGTCGCGATCTGCTTTATCGCCGCGACATTGACCTTCTGGCTCTCTTATCTCGACACGGGGCTCATTCCCAATCTGACGTGGGTCCCCGCCATCGTCATCATGTTCCCTCTGATCATGCCCGGCCCCCCGCGCCGGATGACCCTCGCCGCGATCGCGGCAGGCGCGATGTCGCCATTGGCGCTGCTGATACTGGACGTGACCGGCAGGGTGAAAGTCGAAGACGGCGACGGGTATGCACCGGCAGTGGTCGGTTCGATCTTCGCCGTCGCGTTCGCGCACCTCGGCTCGCGAGTCATCTACGGACTTGGCCGCGAAGTCGCAAAGGCACGCGCCATGGGCAGCTATCAACTAGAGGAGCGACTGGGCGAAGGTGGGATGGGCGAAGTGTGGCGCGCAAAACATCGGCTGCTCGCGCGAACCGCCGCGATCAAACTGATTCGCCCCACGCTCGCCGGTAGTATTGGCGGCGGTGTGTCCGAACAAGCGCGGCAACGCTTCGAAAGAGAAGCCCAGGCGATCGCGCGGCTGCGTTCTCCGCACACCGTCGATCTCTTCGACTTCGGTACCGCGGACGATGGCTCGTTCTACTACGCGATGGAGTTGCTCGAGGGTTTCGATACCGACGCGCTCGTGCGGCGCTTCGGGCCGATTCCGGCGGAACGGGCAGTGTACCTACTGCAGCAAGTCTGCCACTCGCTTTCCGAAGCCGAGTCCTGCGGCCTGGTCCACCGCGATGTCAAACCGTCGAACATTTTCTTGTGTCGGTATGGAGAGGACTACGACTTCGTGAAGGTGCTGGATTTCGGGATCGTCAAGGCATCTCACGAGGGCCCTGACAGGCAGACAGCGCTCACCGGCGAGAACACGATCCACGGCACGCCGGCATTCATGTCGCCGGAGCAAGCACTCGGAAACGCGCGCATCGACGGCCGCGCCGACATCTACTCCGTCGGCTGCGTGGCGTACTGGCTCTTGACCGGGCAGCTCGTTTTTCCCGCCGACACTCCGACGGCGATGCTAATGAAGCACATCCAGACCACGCCGCAACCGCCTTCGTCTCGCACCGAGCTGAGCATCCCCCCGTTAATGGATCGTGTCGTCCTTTCGTGCCTCGCGAAGGATCCCGCCGATCGGCCGCAGTCGGCGAAGGAGTTGTCTCGCCGGCTCGCGGAGATCGATGTCGCGAGCATCTGGCATGAGGAGCGTCGTCGCGAGTGGTGGGAGAAGCATAAGCCGGCAGCGCTCGCGGCGGCGGCGTGAATGATATTGCCTAGGGAATATCGCCTGCTTCCGTGCTGGCCGACACAATGGGGTGCTCACCACGAACGGTGGCCCCGGCGCAGTGCAGCTCCCCACCAGAATGTTATATAATAGAATTCTCAGGCACGACAGAGAGGAACTAAGACTCCATGTTCTCCCGGTGGCTATTTGTTCTTCTAGCTCTCTCCATTCTCATCGCGCCTCCACTGCTGCATGCGCAGACAGCGGAAAAGACCCCAAGGCAGGACGGCGTAGAGGCGTTTCGCGGTGAGCAAGTCTACAGTCGTGCCTGCGCTACTTGCCACGGTAAGGCCGGAGATGGTAGTGGGCCCTCTGCGAGATACCTCGATCCACTACCGAGAGATTTTACGCTCGGCATATACAAGTTCCGCTCAACAGCCGCCGGTATGCTACCCACGGACGAAGATTTATACCGCACCGTGACATTCGGTATTCCGACAACGACGATGCCGCCCTTCGTGGATGTGTTGACGGAACGGGAACGCCGGGATGTTGTCGCCTACATCAAGACCTTTTCGAAAGATTTCGCAAAAATGCCCCCGGCTGAGCCCATCACAATCCGCGAGGAGCCGGAAGCAACCGCCCAGTCGATCGCCGAGGGTAAAAGCATTTATATTATCAACGCGTGTTGGACGTGTCACGGCACCGCGGGAAAAGGTGCCGGTGAAGCGGCGAGTTCGCTGAAGGATGTCTGGGGTCACAAGATAAGACCTGTCGATTTCACGTTGGGCGAGTATAAGGGGGGAAGCGATAACCGAAGCATTTTCAGAACGCTTAACACGGGACTAACCGGGACTCCCATGCCATCGTATGCGGAATCCTTTTTATATGGCAGCGACTCCGTCCAGCTTCCACCGACTTTGAGTAAAACCTACGCAGATGCCGAGATCGCGCAGCTTCGGGCGTATCTCCAATCACAACCGACGCGGGAAGAAATACGTGACATGTCAGATTCGACAAAGGAAAGTCTGACCGATCGCAGAGCGTGGGCCCTCGTGCATTACTTGAAGTCACTGTCGCGAGAGCCCGGGCTCTGGCACCGCTTGTTTGTGGAAGATACCGAGGTCACTAGTGACCGCTAGAGCAGTCGTTCGCCTTGGTCTTGTCGCCGTGTCGCTGGGTTTTTGTGCGACCGGTCTCATCTCCTGCGCTGGCGATGGCGAGGGATTGACCGAAGCCGGTGATCCCATCACGGCGGACAAGGTTGCGATCATCGGCCCGACAAAAGACAACACGCTTTATGAGAACGCCACGGGGTCGATCAGCAACGGCTCGGGCCAGCACTTTTTTGCCGGTAGGACGGGGACGGGCGCCATCCGACGCGGAGTGGTCGCGTTCGATATTGCGCAGAGTATTCCCGCGGGAAGCCGTGTGACCAACGCCACCCTCACCCTCCATTTGTCGCGCGAACCCGGCCCCGGTGGTCCCGAAACCATCGAACTTCACCGGCTCCTCGCCGACTGGGGGGAGGGTACATCGGATGCTCCCGCGAATGAGGGAGGGGGGGGCGCGGCGACCCCTGGGGATGCCACATGGATCCACGCGTTTTCCGACACCGTTTTGTGGAGCAGCCCCGGAGGGGACTTTTCGCAGACAGTGAGTGCGAGTCAAACAGTGGACGCGACCGGTTTTTACTCATGGAGCGGCCCGGGGCTGGTAGCCGATGTGCAGTCGTGGCTGGATAATCCGCAGGACAACTTTGGATGGGTCCTGATCGGCAACGAAAGCGTCGCGCAGACGGCCAAACGATTCGACACACACGAGAATACAGAAACGTCGTTTCGTCCCGAGCTGAGCGTGCGGTACGCGACGGAGCCATAGCCAAGGAGATTTATGAACCGCCGGATGGATAAATTGGCAGTACTTGCGGTCCCGACGGGTATCGTTTTGGGCGCGGGGCTTTTCCTCCTGCCATTGAATCCTGCCCGGGCGGAACCGTACATTGCCGTTCGCACGGGATACAAGTGCAGTCAGTGCCACGTAAACCAAACCGGAGGGGGAAAGCGAACGGACTTCGGTCTTCTATACGCAATGACAAGGCTGCCGTTGACCGTGCTCCGCTCTCCGACCGGTTCCAGTTCGTTCGACCCAAACCTGAACCAATGGGTATCCCTGGGCGCTAATCTCCGCGTGGCCGAGCGCGTCACGCTTGAACATACAAGTTCTCTCGGTGAGACGGTGCCATCGAGCAACGTGACCGATTTTACGGAGGCCAATCTTTACGTCGAGGTCAAGGTGGTACCGGAAGTTGTGACTTTCTACGCGGATCAGACGCTGGCCCCCAGCAGCTCCAATCGTGAGCTCTTCGGCATGCTCGTGGATTCGGGCCGTCGCGCGTATGCAAAAGTCGGCCGCATGCTGCTGCCCTATGGTTTTCGGATAATAGATAATGACGCTTTCATTCGGAGTAGGACCGGATATAACTACAACCGTTCGGCCACGGGTTTGGAGCTCGGATGGGAGCCTGGCCCGTTGGCAATAGTCGCCAATCTCACCGAGGACGACTTCTCAGCCGCGGCTTCGACGGTGTTTCGGAGGTTCCAGGTCGGTGCCGCGTTTGCGCGAAACAGTACTCACGGCGATGATTCCGTAATTGGCACTTTCGGTGGCGTGAATTTCGGCAGATTCACGATGCTTGGAGAAGTTGATTTCATTACCGAGGGCGATGTCGACCAACTTGCGACGCTTGCGGAACTAAACTACTTGATCACACAAGGGTTCAATTTCAAATTCACCTACGAGGTTTTCGATCGAAACTGGGACGTTTCCATTGAGCGTGATGGTCAAGAGCGTTACACGCTGGGCGTGGAACCATTCATCATGCAGTTCGTACAACTTAGAGCCTTCTATCGTATCAATGAGTTTATTCCGCAGAACGCAGCCCAAAATCAGGATCAAGCAATCCTCGAGTTTCACGTATTCTTTTAGATCGCTTGCGAACGGTCGATGTCCCTATCGTTCTCGAACGCTTAGATCCAACCAGCGCGAGGAGAATTGTAAATGAAAGCCATCATTGTTGTAATGCTAGTCGCCGCAGTAATGGCTGTGGTCGTCGTCCCACGGTGGAGCGGCTTGAGCGTACCCGCCAATGCCGATGTCGTAGAAGGAGAGGAACTGACCTTTTATATGGATCACTTGCGTCGCTTGACACACAAGTTGGGATTGTCGATCGACGCCCATAATCCTGCCTTGGCTTCCTTCTATGCGCAAGAAATCACGGAGTTCACGGGCGTGATCAAGGCAAAGTTCCCGCAGTACGATGGGTTCCAGATCGGCGCGCTGATGACAGCGATGCTCAACCCACAGGTTGCTGTGTTGACACAGACGATCGAAAAGAAGGACTGGAATAAGGCCTCTGCAGACTACGACAACATGCTTACCGCGGGCTGCAACGGGTGCCACGCGGCCGCGCAGCACCCTTTTGTCAAGATCGTTCGGAGCAAGACGAATCCTTACAACCAAGATTTCAGCCCCTGATTGTGAACGCAGGTCATGACAACGCCGCAGTTCAATTTATGCACGCGGGGAAATGGCGACCCCGCCAGGACTCGAACCTGGGACCAATAGCTTAGAAGGCTATTGCTCTATCCACCTGAGCTACGGGGTCGCGGTGCGAATATAGCACGCGCGGAGCGGGAGAACGAGCTCGCCGCGCCCGAGTCGTGGTGACTGAGGCGCGGCGACTCGAGAAGAGAACTACACCATCGCGGCCGGAGGCGCCGGTTCGTCGGCGCGGCCCGCGTTCGAGAGCGGGACGCGAATCAGCACGAACGCGATCAAGCCGAACACGAGAATACCCACCAAGTACGATGGGTTCGCGAGCAGCTGCGGGAACGGCTTCTCCATCCACGCCATGGTCGACTTGACGAGTCCCACCAGCGCTTCGCCCGCGATCATGCCGGAGGCGGCGAGAATGCCCACGTTCACGACCCGGGTCCGCTGCGCCTCGTTGTGGCCACGACGCTCGGACATGCGATCCATGACCCAGCGAATGCAGCCGCCCAGGAAAATGGTCGACGTGGTTTCGAACGGCAGATACATCCCGACTGCGACCAGCATCGGGCTCTTCACCTTGACCATGATCATCGCGATGCCCATGAGCACGCCGACCACCACCAGCGGCCACGCCATGTCACCGCCGACGATGCCGGTCGCGAGTGCTGCCATGAGCCCCGCCTGCGGAGCCGAAAGTTGCGGGTCGCCGAATCCCTGACCGCCCAATTTGATGTTCCCCTCGTGCAGCACCATCAGCGGGAAATACATCACGAGGCTTGCCACCACCACGGCGATGAGCTCCACCACCTGAATGGTGCGCGGTGTGCCGCCGAGAATGTATCCGACCTTGAAGTCTTGCAGCAGCTCACCCGCCACCGCCGACGACACACACACCACCGCCGCCACACCCAACACGGCCGCCACACCGGCGTTGCCCTGCGCTCCCATCGCCACCATGAGGAGTGCCGCGATGATGAGCGTCGATAGCGTGAGCCCCGAGATGGGGTTGTTCGACGAACCGATGAGACCCACCAGATAGCCCGACACGGTCGCGAAGAAGAATCCCGCGATGAGCATCACGATGGCCGCCACGATGCCACCGGCGAGAAGTCCCGTCATGTACACGTAGAGTGCTGCCATCAGCACGAACATCACACCGATCAGAATGAACACCGTCTTGGATGACATGTACTGCTCGGTGCGACTCACCGCCTTGCTGACCGTCTGTCCGGGCGCGAGGTCCTTGAGCGCTCGGCTCAACCCTCCGAAAATGCTCTGACGACGGCGGTAGAGGGTGTAGACCGTGCCCACCAACATGCCGCCCACCGCAATCGGACGAACGATGAAGCGCCACACCTGCACCGTGAGTCCGCCCCATGCGTCGTCTCCCGAGCCTTGCGGAAGCAAGGTTTGCAGCTCGGGTCCCATGAGATAAATGAGGAGCGGCACCAGCAGTCCCCACGCCAGCACGCCGCCGGAAAAGTTGAGCGCGGCCAGCTCGGGCCCGATGATGTAGCCCACGCCGATGTACGCGGGGCTGATCTCGGGAGATGTCAGGTGCACTTGGCCGCCCGCCGGCACCGTCTGCGCTGCCGCGCCGGCGCCGAGTTTCACTTTGCTCATGCCGAGCGTCCCAACCTTCACCACGAACTCGGTCGCGCGCCGAAACAGCCCGAACTCCGCCGCGAGATAGACCCCGGCGCCGAAACCCATCGACTGGAACAGATACTTGGCCGCATCTGCTCCCCGTCGCCCTGCCTTGTGAATCTCGCTGGCTGCGACCGACTCTGGAAACGGGAGCGTGCGGTCCTCAACCATCACGCGTCGCACGAGCGAGCAAAAGAGCACGCCGAGAATGCCGCCCACCAGCATGAGCGCGGTGGATTTCCAATACGCGTCCTCGGGACTGAAGGAGGGCCACACGCCCGCGATGTAGAACGCGGGCAGCGTGAAGATGGCACCCGCGGCGACCGACTCGCCGATCGAGCCCGCGGTGCGCGCGATGTTTTCCTCGAGAATGGATCCCTTCCAAAGTCGGAGGATCACCATGCTCATCACCGCGGCCGGATACGTCGCCGCGATGGTCTGGCCCGCTTTGAGTCCCAGATACGCGTTGGCCGCGCCAAGTATGAGTGTCATGAGAAGACCCGGAATCAGGGCGCGGAGTGTGAACTCCGTCATCGACATGGATTCCGGGACGAAAGGCTGGTGTCGTGTTTCGCCGGTCGGCTTCGAGCCATCGGACATACTGACACACCTCCGGGATGAGTGGGATTTGCGGGACTCTACCGGTCGGACGATAGGCTGTCAACCAATGGCTGTCGCGAAGGCCCCACGCCGAAAACGAAAACGGCTCCCCGGTTACGAGGAGCCGCGTCCGTGTTCGAGTACGGCGGTCGCGTTATCGCTGCGCTGCCGCGTAGAGCGCCTTGATCGCTCCCCACGTGGTCGGCTTGACCGGAACCGGCGCATCCACCGTGACGGTGCCGCGCATGTTGGCCAAGCAATGAATGATGCAGAAGTAGTTGAACGATCCCGTGGACGTAAATGTGTGCGAAAACTCCAGGTCGGGATCGAGCACACCGGAATTGAACAGGCCGGTCGGCGAGCACGAGTTTCCGCTGGTCACGGTGTGCTGCAGGAACGAATTGTTCCTCCACACCACCGTGTCGCCGGTCTGGATGGTCAACGACGCGGGCGAAAAGGTCGTCAGGGTGATATCGACTTGGTGGATGGCGGCGAATACGGGAGCCGCGAACAACACCATCGACACTACGGCGAGGACTGTGCAATGACGCAGGCGCATGAGGCCCTCCTAGTCGTTCGGCTGCAAAAACGAGGCGTTGCAAAGGAAAGCAACTCCCAGTATACCACCGCGCGCGGACGGTTTTCAACCACTGTCGCCGGGCCTGACTTGCTAAGCCATTGCCATACGGATGGTTACAATCGAGCGCGTGAACCAAGCTGCAGGTTGGGTTATACTCTCCGCGTCTCGGGTTCTCGACCCGCCGACCGTTGTAGGAGGCGATCCATGCGAAGTAGTCACTCGTTCCACCTCGTCGCCCTAGCATTCGCCGTACTGGTAGTCGTTTCACTACCAGTATCCGCGGCGAATCATTTCGTCAGCATGCAGGGCGCGACATTCGTTCCCGCGAGCATCAGCATTTTTACCGGTGACACCGTCATTTGGACCAACGACGACGCGTTGTCACACACCGCCACCAGCGGCAATCCCTGTAGTTCGAATGGGACCTTCAACTCGGGGCTCGTCGGTCCCGGGGACTCGTTCCAATTCACGTTCACCAACGCGGGCGATTTCAATTACTTTTGCGCGCTCCACTGCCTGGGCGGGATGGTTGGCGACGTTTCCGTTGTGCAGCCGACCGATGTCGACGCGCCGTCGAAGGTCGCGACCCTCTCGCAGAACTTCCCCAACCCGTTCAATCCTCGTACCACGATCGCATACTCGCTGACGGAGCGGGCGCGCGCGGTGGTGAGCATCTTCGATTCCGAAGGCGCACTCGTGATTCGAATGGACCAAGGGGTTCGCGAAGCAGGGACGTATCAGGTCGAATGGGACGGCCGCAACGCGTCCGGCGCCACCGTCGGAAGCGGCGTCTATTTTTATCGCTTGGAGGGTGTTCCCGGCGTCATGCCGCGCAAGATGGTGTTATTGAAGTAAGAGATTCTGGTCACGCTCGAAAAGCGAGCACCGGGTTCCCCGGTGCTCGCTTTGTTTTCAGGGTCGCGAATGACGAAGAATGACACTCTGGTCGCCGACCGCGACCAGCTCGCGCGAGGAGATCCCGAAGACGGCGTAGAGATCGACCATGGTGTCGGTGGTCATCGACCGCCACTGCTTGCCGTCGAAATGTAGCACGGTGCCGGCGTCGCCGGCGGCGTAGACGTTCTTAGCATCGAATCCCCAAACATCGCGCAGCATGGCTTTCACGCCCGTATCTATGGCGCGCCAGGATTTCTTTCCATATACCGCCACGGCGCCGTCGCTGCCGGACGCGAACCACTCGCCACTGGGTGCGCGCCACAGTCCGTTCCAGTTCGCTTCGACTCCCGCTTCCTCGCGGCGCCAGCCTTTGCCATCGCGACGTAGGATCACACCGTCGTCACCGACCACCACGGCGTCGTCGAGCGAGGTCATCGCTACCGCGTTCAAGTTCGTGGTCACATCGCTTGCGAGCGCGCGCCACGTCTTGCCGTCGAAATGGAGCACCGTGCCGCCGTCCCCCACTGCGAGCGCCGTACCGTCGGACGCGAAACAAACGTCGCGCAGGTGCGTTGCGACACCCGACACCATCGGATGCCAACCCGACGCGTCGAGGCGAAGGATGGTGCCCTCGTTGCCGACCACGAGGCCGTCGCCCGGAGCGCGTAGCGAAATGGCGGAGAGCACGCGCGTGACGTTCGTCGCCATCGGATCCCAACCGTGGTGACCGCGCACGAGCACCGTGCCCACCCATCCGGAGATCAGTGAGACGTCGCCGAGGTTCGACCAGCCGTCCGTGAAACGTCCGTGGGCGCCGGAGAGGTCGCTGTTCCACTTTCCATCGGAGTAGCGCGCCACTATCCCCATGTGTCCAACCGCTACCATGTGGTCGGCATCCGAGCCCCACACGCGAAACAATCCCGCGTGTCCGTCGTCGGGCATGATCGCGATCTGACCCTCGTTTTTCCACTTCTTGCCGTCGAAGTGCAGCGCGGTGCCGCCACCGCCGACCGCCCACACATTGTCACGCGAGCTTCCCCATATGCTCCACAGCAGACGGCCGTCGCCCCCTTCCATGGACAACCAGCGCTTGCCGTCGTAACGGAGAATCGTGCCGCGATCGCCGACCGCGAAAACTTCTTTGTTGGAAGCACCCCACACGCCCCGAATCCACACCGTCGTCCCGCTTTCCATCCTACTCCACGCTTTTCCGTCGAAGTGGACGATGACGCCGTCGGAGCCGACCACAAACATGTCGTCGGACCCCGAGCCCCAGAGTGCGAACAACAACGCGTCGGTTCCGCTCTTCATTGCCGTCCACTCGCGGCCATCGAAATGAAGCATCGTTCCCGCAGCGCCGCAGGCGAACACGTCGTTCTCGGAAAACCCGCGAACGTCGACCAGCCACTCTTTGGTCGGCGACGGCATCGCTCGCCATGTCTCCTTCGCGCCGCGCAGGATGGCGCCGTCGGTGCCGACGAGGAAGACATCCGCGGCCGAGAGACCCCACGCGCCGATCAGATCCGAGCGCGTGCCGCTGCGCAAGCCGCGCCATGCGGTGCCGTCGAAGTGGAGCAAGGTTCCGTTGTCGCCCACGGCGTACACGTCGCGTGCGCTTGCGCCCCACACCCCGTGCAGCATGGGTCCCGTGGTCTCGAGGCGCCACTCCGAGTGCGACTCGCCGTTTAGCGTCAGGATGCTGGAATGATGCGCGTGGGGGTCGTGCTGCGCGCGCGCAGCAGCAGCCGCGATGAGCAAGAAGAGGGTCAGGCAGGAAAGGAGCTTCGACATAGAAAGGAATGGTCGGGGCGAGAGGATTTGAACCTCCGACCCCCTGCTCCCAAAGCAGGTGCGCTACCGGACTGCGCCACGCCCCGACCGAATTGATTCTAGCACGTTACTTCGCGAGCTTGTACCAGTGGATGAGCTCGCGCAGGCTCGGTCGCTTGCCGTAGATCAGAATCCCCACCCGGAACACGCGCGCCGCGAACACGATGGAAAGATAAATCGCGACCAGGAGCAGCGCCACGCTCAGGAGAATCTGCCACATCGGCGGCTCCAACAAGATGATGCGTGCCAGCATCATCATGGGCGCGAAAAGCGGGATCATGGACAGAACGACCGCCAGCGAGCTGGCCGGATTCTGAATCAGCAGCATGAGCGTCATCAAAGGCACGATCATGGGAAGCGTGATCAATCCTTGGTACTGCTGCGCGTCCTGCTCCGTGCTGCACGCCGCTCCCACCGTCATGAACAGCGCGGAGTACAACAAAAAGCCGAGCAAGAAATACATCATCAAATAGCCGAAGACGGCGGGCGGGATCTCCATCGACGATAGCATGGCGACCGCACTGCTGGCGGCGTAGCCGCTCATCGCCAGCCCCACCAGGGCCCAAATAGCGAGCTGCGTCATGCCCGCCAGACCCACGCCCACCAGCTTTCCAAGCATGAGGTCGCGCGGCGTCAGCGAGCTCAAGAGCACCTCGATCACGCGCGAGCCCTTCTCCTCGACGATGCTGCGCGAGATCGTGATCCCCCAGGAAAGGATCGCCATGTAGAGAATCATCACGAAGATGAACACCAGTCCGTATTCCGCCAGGAAGTTCTTCTCCTCCACTTCGCCCGTGGCGCTGACGCGGCTCATTTCCATCTCGATGGGCTCGGTGAGCGTCTTCACGCGGGCGAAGTCGAAGCCTTCCGCCGCCAGCCGTCGCGAGACCACCGCGTCGCTCACCGCGTCCGTGAATTGCTCGAAGATGTTGAAGTTTCGTGCCTCGCGTGTGACGTACTCGGCCTTGCCGTCCGTCAGCACCGAGCTCGGGACGGCGATCACGATGTCCGCCTCGCCCCGCTGCACCGCGGCGATGCGCGCCTCGCGCTCGGCGGCGAAGCGATCGCCGCTCGCCTCGACCGATTCGATCAGGTACTTGGGCTCGCCGGCTTTTAAAGTATCGTCCACCGCCGCCGCGATATCGGTTCCCACTCCGCCCACCTGGTCCACCACCACCACCCGGTACTGCTGGTCGGGCACGAACAGTGCTAGCAGCACCGGCAGCACGAAAAACGCCGCCATGATGAGCGGCACCAAGATCGTGCTGACCATGAAGCTCTTGCGACGCACGTTCTCGAGGTACTCGCGGCGAATGATGTGTTGGACTTTCATCACGACTCCGACACCCGCTCGATGAAGATGTCGTGCACCGACGGCTCCGCGACTTCGAAGCGCAGAATCTCCAGCCGGCCGCGCGCCGCTTCCAGCACGCGCCCGCTGTCCGCGCCGTCGCGCAAGCGGAGGAACAGCTCGTTGCCGTGGTCCTGGAAGCTCGCGACATCGGGGAGCGACTTGAGGAACGACGCGTCACCGTTGAAGCGCAGCGAGACGCCGTTGTGCCCGTACTGCTTCTTCACCGCAGCCAGCGTCCCCGACAGGACCACGCGACCCTTGTTGATCAGGCAGATGTGCTCGCACAGCTTTTCGACCTGATCCATCATGTGGGTCGAAAAAACGACGGTGTGCCCACGACGATGGAAATCGAGAATGATGTCTTTCAAGATGTTCGAATTGACGGGATCGAGACCGGAGAAGGGCTCGTCCAGGATCAAGAGCTCGGGTTCGTGGATCACGGTCGCTATGAACTGGACCTTTTGCTGCATTCCCTTCGACAGCTCTTCGACCGGGCGCGCGGCGCGGTCGAGGAGTCCCATACGCTCGAGCCACTCGCCCGCGCGACGGTGCGCGTCGGCCCGCGCGACCCCCTTGATCTCGGCGAAGAAAACCAGCACGTCGCCGACTTTCATCTTCTTGTACAGGCCGCGCTCTTCCGGGAGATAGCCGATGCGATCCACGTCGAGCGCGGCCACATCTTTGTTAAGCACGCGGATGGTGCCCTCGTCGGGCAGCATGATGCGCAGCATCATGCGAATGAGGGTCGACTTGCCGGCGCCGTTGGGTCCCAGGAGTCCGTAGATGGCGCCTCGCGGGACGTCGATCGACACCCGATCCACGGCGGTGAAATCGCCGTAGCGCTTGACGACGTCGCGGACTTCGATCGCGGAGGTACTCACAGTGGTGCTACTTTCTCGCGCACGAGCCGGTAACGCAGCAGCATTTCGCGCATCTCGAGCAGCGCGCGGTAGCGATGGCTGGTCGCGTTCTTCTCCTCGAGCGTCATCTCCGCCAGCGTGCGCCCGGAGGCACCGTCCACGAACACGGGGTCGTAGCCGAACCCGCGCGACCCGCGCGCGTGTGGAGCGATCACGCCGTTGAGCAGGCCTTCCGACAGCAAGCCGTCGGTGTCCTGGGTAAAATGCGCCGCAACCTCCGCGTTGCGCGCGACCGTGTCCGCCAGACGGGCGACATCGGCGGGAACGAGGGCGAGCGCCATTACGGTTCGAAAACGCGCGCCCCGTCGCTCGGTTGGTGTGCTCTTCATCGCCTCGATCAGCTTGCGGCAGTTGTCATCGTAGGTCGCATTCTCACCCGCGTAGCGCGCCGCGAAGACGCCGGGCGCACCGTCGAGTGCGTCGACTTCGAGGCCCGTGTCGTCGGCGAGCGCCGACAAACCGGTGTGTGCGCGCGCCTCGCGCGCCTTCTTCCACGCATTCGCTTCGAGGGTGGTTCCGTCCTCCACCGTTTCAGGAGCACCAGGGAACGCGTCCAGTGCCAAGACCTCGACCTCGAGTCCCGCGAGCATGGCGGTGATCTCGCGCGTCTTGTCGCGGTTGCGCGTGGCCAGCACGATTTTCATCTTACTTCAGGCCCAGCGCGCTGCGCTGCGCTTCCAGCAAGCGCGCGCATCCGTCGCGCGCGAGCCCGAGCATGCGCTCGAACTGGTCGTTGGTGAACGGGATGCGTTCCGCGGTGCCCTGCACCTCGATGAACGCCCCGCTCTCCGCCATCACCACGTTCAGATCGACGTCTGCGCTGGAATCTTCCTGGTAGGCGAGGTCCAGCATCGGCACCCCGTCGACGATGCCCACACTCACGGCGGTGACAAGGAAGTTCATCGGGTGCTCGCGCAGCTCGAGGGTCGAGATGGCGTCGTGGAGTGCCACGCACGCGCCCGTGATCGACGCGGTGCGCGTGCCGCCGTCGGCTTCCAGCACGTCGCAATCGACGATGATCGTGTTCTCCCCCAGCATCTCCATTTGCACCGCGGCGCGGCAGCTGCGCCCGATCAGTCTTTGTATTTCATGGGTGCGCCCGGTACGGCCGCGCTCGGCTTCGCGCGTGATGCGCTGGCGCGAGCTGCGCGGGAGCATTCCGTACTCGGCCGTGATCCAGCCCTTACCTCCGCCTACCATCCAGCGCGGGACGCCGGGCTCCAGCGTCGCGCTGCAGATGACGCGCGTTTCGCCCACTTCGATCAGCGCCGAGCCTTCGGCGTGTCTCAAGTATCCGCGCTCGATGCGCACCGGGCGAAGGTCTCCCGCGCCGCGTCCGTCTTTCCTCATGGAATCGTACTCTCCCGTTAAACGACCGAAACCAGCTCGATGTCCGGCACGCGCCGCCCCAGAAAGCGCGACGCGATGTCGCCGAAGCTGGGGCTGGTGTCGCTCAGCACGATGTGGAAATCGCCGCCACCCGCACCGGCCATGCCCCGCTGGTCGAGCACGCGCGCCACTTCGCGCGCGGTTTCGATGGCGGAGTCGACCAGCTCGACGCCTTTTCCCACCACGTCGCTGATGACCGGCTTCAAGAGCGGATAGTGCGTGCATCCGAGTACGAGCGCGTCGATGCTCGCGCTTTCGTACCCGCCCAGGTACTCGCGTGCAACCAAGCGCGTCACCGGTGTGTCGATCCAGCCTTCTTCGACCAGTGGCACGAAGAGCGGGCACGCTTGCGGGACCACGACCGCGTCCGGCAGCCGCGCCACGATCTTCTTCTGGTACGCGCCCGATCGAATGGTCCCCGGTGTCCCGATGACGCCGATGCGGCGCGTCTTCGTCGCCGCCACGGCCGCGCGCACACCCGGCTCGATCACGCCCACGATGGGAACCGTGAACTCGCTCTCGAAGGCCGGTAGCACTTCGGACGACGCGGTGTTGCACGCGATGACCAGCATCTTGACGCCGCGGTCGAGCAGCAATCGCAGGCTTTCGCGTGTGAACCGCTTCACCGCATCCGCGCTCTTGGTGCCGTACGGCACGCGCGCCGTGTCGCCGAAGTACACGAAGGTTTCGCCCGGCAGATGGCTCAGTAACTCCTTGAGCACGGTGAGCCCGCCGATGCCGGAGTCGAATACGCCGATGGGTTGTCGATTGGCCATGTTCTCGCTTCGCGATGGTTGCAACGTACTAACGCCAGTCGCGGACGAGAAACGGCTCGTCCGCGCGAATGTGCCCCGCGATGGTGTCGACTTGCGACCCGTCGACCAAGAGTTGAACCGCTCGAACCTCGGGAAAGTTCTCGGCCATGGTACGAACGATGACGGCGACGGTGCAGTACTCCGCGGAGCTCCCGCCCGGGTGCGCCGCGACCAGTTCGGCGCTCAAGTCGAGATACAAGGTCGCACTGTCGGGGTCGTACGAGACCGCTAGCAACTGTGTGCCGGCCGGGATCGCGGTCACACCGCGCTCTTCTCCGGGGCCCGCGATCAGTGCTTCCATCACCTGGCGCACTTGCTCGTCGAACCGGCGCCCCACACCCACTTCGCGCGTCTCGCTGTAGATCACCGGTTCGTCGGCGCTCGCGAAGAAGAGCGTCACCGCCCGGCTGCCTTCGAGCGTTCGCGGCGCCGGGGGTGCCGGCGTTTCGACCGGTTCCTGGGGCGCTCGCGACAACATCCACATCCCGACGAAGATGACACCCAGCGCCAGACCCGCGATCGCCGCGAGGCCCCGTCCGCCGAGCGACCCGCGCGCGTTGGCGCGCTCGTCGGCCGGATCGCGTGGCAGGTCTTCGAGCTCGTCCATAGTAGCAGCCTTGGGCTAGCGGTAGCGATCCTGCATTTTCCGAATCGACGCCACCACACCGTCGGCTACGCGGCGATGGAAATCGGGGTTGACGAGCATCCGCTCTTCCGCCGGGTTGGACAGAAAGGCGGTCTCGATCAACACGGCGGGCATCTTCGCACCTTGCAGTACCACGAAGTTCGCCTGCTTGACACCGCGGCTCTCGATGCCCAAGCGCGACGTCATCTCGCGCTGGACGTATTCGGCGAACGTACTGCTCTCCTCGATGTGCGCGTTCTGTACCAGATCCCACAGGATGAATTCCACCGCACCGCGAGGCGCTTGCGACTCGGCTCCGCCCGACTGGTTTTCGAAGCGCTGCAGTGAGCGCTCCGACTCGCTGCGCGCGGGGGAGAGAAAATACGATTCGAATCCGCCCGTCCCCTGGTGGAACCAGCTGTTGCAATGGATGCTGACGAACAGGTCGCAACCCGACGTGTTGGCGATCTCGGTTCGCTCCAACAGCTCCACCATGCGGTCGTCGTCGCGCGTCATGACGACCTCCAACCCCAGCTCTTCCTGGATGCGATCGCGTACCGCGCGCGCGATGGCGAGGTTGACGTCCTTTTCGAGAACGCCGCTGGAACTTTCCTTCCCGTTATCGCGCCCGCCATGCCCGGCGTCGATGCACACGCGATCGATCGAAAAGGGTTCGTGCTCTCCGGTGCCTTCGTCCACGATCTCGATGGTGCCGTCGGGCACGCCTTCGCCGTCGGCCGGCCCCTTCTCGAGCACGATCTCCAATTGGGGCGGCGCATCCCGGCGATCGACGCGCAGTCGTGTGGCCTGGCGAGAAACGTCCAGCGTCACGAAGGCGTCGCGCTCGCTCTGCTCCGCGCGCACGCGGTCGACGAGCCCGCGTCCTTCGTGTACCGCGAACGCGCGCACGTCGACGCGACCGCCGTAAAGCTTGACGCGGACCAGTCCCGGTGTCGCGGTATCGACGTGGTAGATCAAAGGCTCCGTCATGTGGAGGGTCACGGTCGTGCGTCCGCCCGCGGTCGAAAACGAGACCTGCGTGACGTTGTACCCCACGCCCCCCACCGAGAGTCTGCGCTCTTCCTCGTCCCAGCTAAACCCGCGCGGCGTGTGCTGCGACGCGGTTTCGAGGATGAACTCCAGCGGAACCAGTACCGCGCCGTCGGCGTAGCGAACCGACGCCCGCATCATCACCGGCTCCCCGTCGACCACCGCGACGCGCGTGTCTACCGTGAGGACGATGCGGGCCTTCCCCACGCCGAGCACGATCTTGCGCGAAGACGCGTTCCAGAACTGGGTGGCGCGCAAGAGCCGCGCGACGTCGCTCGCCCGCACGAACCACGACTCGTCCCCCGAGACGCGCAAGAGCGGAACGCGCTCGGGGGCGCGACCGTCGTCGTAGATGATTTCCATCGCGTCGTCGGCGTGGAGCAACGCGGGAGCGAGCATCGCTAGCACAACCACGGCCACGCCCAGCGCGCGCGCGCCCTTAACACGAATATCCATGCGGGCGAACATAGCAAATACCATGGCGATTCATCGAAGGCTTTTGTCCGTGCCAAGACGTTCTATCGGTTCCGTTTCATGACCCGATCCATCTCGCGGCGCGCGTCGCGTTCTGCGATGGAGTCGCGCTTGTCGTGCAGCTTCTTACCCTTGCCGAGGCCGAGCTCGACCTTCGCGATGCCCCGGTCGTTGAAGTAGATCTTGAGCGCCACCAAGGTCATGCCCTTCTCGTTGACCTTGCCCACGAGCTTGCGAATCTCCGCTCGGTTGATGAGGAGCGTGCGGTCGCGCAGCGGATCGAGGTTGCGGTCCGAGGTGTGCGAATACGGCGTGATGTGCAGGCCGCGCAATAGCACTTCGCCGCCTTGCAGGATGGCGTAGCAATCGCGCAGGTTGGCGCGACCCTCGCGGAGCGATTTGACCTCGGTTCCGCGCAGCGCGATGCCCGCCTCGAGGGTCTCGAGGATGGCGTAGTCGTGACGCGCTTTCTTGTTCTGGACGACGATTTTCACTGGCCGGTCTACCGTTGTCGCGCCAGCCTAGTCCCCGCCCGCCCCCTTTGCAACTACCAAATTAGCAATCAGTTAGCGGAATATGCCGCGCGAAAGCGCGGCCGGAAGGAGTTTCTTGGCGCCACCTGGCCTCCAACATGCTATCGAATAACAAATTACGTTCCTTGTGGGTGAAGCCGTCGAACTCGGTCCGAAGCGTCTTGAGCTTGGGGCGTTTACCCCACCATGCTTCATAACACATTGTAACCAAGAGACTTGTGTTCTTGGAACACACCCTATCGGGGGTGTGTCCTTGATTGACTTTTCCACCGTCTTCGACTATTCTGCCCGACGAGGTCGCCGATGGGTTTTTGGCTTTGCTTGTCGGCGATTCCTCTAGCTGCCAAGCCTGCTGGAGTTGTTTCTGCTGCCGAAGTGGTGGAACTGGTAGACGCGCTGCGTTCAGGGCGCAGTGAGGGTAACCTCGTGGGGGTTCGAGTCCCCCCTTCGGCACCATGACACGATGGTAGGTTCAGACCCTTCGGTTCCGCGACGGCGGGGCCGAAGGGTCTTTCATTTTCGCCCACCTCAACGCCAAGGGCAACCGTCGTGCGCGTATTGATCGCGGAAGCATCGGACTACCGGGGACCGACGCAGGTCGCGTCCCACGCGCTGGCCCGCGAGTTCGTGCGCGCGGGCAGCGACGTGTTCTGACTCGGGTCCCCCTTTACGCCCCATTTGCTCGCCGCCACGGCGGGAGACGCGCGTGCCGACCGGAGATTGCGCGTGTGGCGAAACGACGGCGAGCTCTCCGACCGCGTGCTCGAGTACTATCCGCTGACGTTTTTCCCGGTCGACGACCGGCCGTTCTTGCGCTCGCGCTTCGTGGTCGAGAACACGCTGCGCGCGACACTGCCGCGCGTCGAGACGATTCTGCGCGAGCGACGATTTGCATCGCCGGATCTGGTGTGGCTCCCCAACAGCCGGTTTGCCTACCCGGCGTGGAAGATGGCTCGCGCGCGCCGAAGTGCCTGCCGCCTCTCCGACGATTGGGCGCACTTCGGCCGTGTTCCCGCGGCTCTGCTATTGCTCCACGACCGCATGGTCGACCGCGTCGGCTCCGTGTTCGTGGCGTCGCGACGCCTTGCAGAGAAGCTCCGAACGCGGCGCCCGGACGCGGTGTACTTGCCCAACGGCGTGTCCGGCGTTTTTTTCGAAGGGGACGCCACCGAGCCGCCCGTGCTCGCGCGCTTTCCGCGCCCGCGCGTCGTCTTCGTGGGTGCCTTGGACGCGTGGGTCGACTTCGATACCATCGCGCACGTGGGACGATGTATTCCGCGCGCCTCGGTTTTGGTTTTCGGGCCCGGAATTCCCAAAGCGCACGAATACCCCGCCAATGTCCATTTCCTCGGAAGCTATCCGTATCGAGATCTTCCCACACTCCTCCGGCACTGCGATGTCGGCATCGTGCCCTTCACCAAGAACGAGCTCACGCATGGGGTGAGCCCGCTGAAGCTATTCGAGTACATGGCAGCCGGCTTGGCGACGGTGGCGACTCGCCTCGACGAGATCGAGGAGAGCGAGTCTCCGGCGCTCTTGTGCGATGACTCCGAAGCGTTCGCGCGGGCGGTGGAGTCGGTCTTGGACGGCGATCCGGACGGACGCGCGCGGCGCATCGAGTTTGCCCGCCGGCACACGTGGCAGGAGCGATTCGACACCGTGCGGGCCACATTGGGCTTCTGAGGGACGTAAATCGAAGTTGATCGCTTTTGCGAATTCGGGGGAGAATGCCCGCGTGACCGTTCTTCGTCCAGGCTGTTTTCGAATTCGTTTCGCGCCGGTCGCGTGCGCGGCAGCGATGGCGCTCTTCGGCTGCTCTCCCGCCAAGTACTCCGTCGGTCACGTGATGGTCCCGGTACTGGACAACGCGCGCGACGCCGCACTCGCTTCGGACGACTTGCGCACCTTCCAAGACGGTGCCGCCGCCAACCTGTTCTTGCTCGAAGGATTGATGCGCACCGATCCGGAGAACGAAAAGCTGCGCCTGAACGCGTCGATGCTGTACTTCAGCTACGCCTTCTCCTCGCACGAAGAATCCGACCCGGGGTACGCCTCGACGCTGTACTTGAAGGGAATGTCGCACGGGATGAGGGCACTCATGAAGAACAAGAAGCTCGCGCGGGACTGGACCATTCCCTTTGAAGAATTCGAGAAGACGCTGCCTGCGTTGCGCGAGAAGGACGTGCCGGCCGCGGTCTGGACCGCCGCCAACTGGGCCATGTTCATCAGTCTGCACCTGGATTCGACCGCGGTCTTGCGCGATATTCCCAAGGTGACCGCCCTCTTGGAGCGCGCCGCGGAGCTGGACGGGTCCTACTTCGAAGGGCTCCCGCACGTGATGATCGGGAGCCTGTACGCATTTCGTCCGCCCATGTTCGGCGGCAGCCCGGAGAAATCGCTGGCGAGCTTCGAACGCGCGTTCACCATCGCCGGCGATTCGTTCTTGCTCCCCAAATACTTTTACGCGCGTTATTACCTGTACCGCGTCCAGGAAGCGGAGGAGTTCGCGGCCGTCTTGTTGATGGTAGAGGCCTCAAAGCCCCACGCCGATGACCCGTACCGCCTCTTGAACCTGATCGCACGACGGAAGTCGGTAACCTTGTTAGGAGAAGTCGATGCGCTTTTCTAGAATCGCGTTCGTGGCCGCAACCGTGGCGATCCTCGCCGGGACTTCGCACGCGCAAAAGAGCTCCAAGGCGCCCGCCAAGGCGCAGGTCGAAATCAAGTTCGCGACCCTGGCACCCGACGGCAGCACGTGGATGAAGGCGATGCGCAAGGTCGACGAGGACGTGCGCACGCGCACCCAGAACCGCGTCGGCTTCAAGTTCTACCCCGGCGGCGTGCAGGGGGACGAGAAGGACGTGATTCGCAAGATGCGCAACGGGCAGATCCACGCGGGTGGATTCACCGGCTTCGGTTTGGGAACGATCGTGCCCGAGACGCGCGTGCTCGAGCTTCCTTTCATGTTCGAATCGCTCGACGAGCTCGACCACGTGCGAAAAGCCACCAACGACTACTTCGAGAAGGCGTTCAAGGCCAAGGATCACGCGCTGCTGGGTTGGACCGACGTCGGCTTCGTCTATCTCTACACCAAGCACCCGGTGCGCAAGCCCTCCGACATGTCGGGCACCAAGTGGTGGATATGGTCCGGCGATCAGCTGGCGGAGATCTTCTACCGGGCGTTCGGTATCTCGCCGGTGCCGCTAGCTGCTCCCGACGTCCTGACCTCGCTGCAAACGGGCGTGGTCGACGGCGTGTACGCGTCGCCGCTCGCGTGCGTGGCCCTCCAGTGGTTCACGCGCGTGAAGTTCATGTCCGACCTCCCCGTCACGCACGGCATCAGTGCCGTGGTCGCGACCGAGAAATCTCTCGCCGGTATCAGCGCCGGCGACCGAGCGATCCTGCTCGAGGTGATGCGCCGCGAGCTCCTCGCCCTCACGCAGAAGACGCGCACGCAGAACGACGAGGCCATCGCAGAGATCAAGAAAGAAGGCGTGCAAGTAGTCCCGATCGACGCCGCCACGCACCAGGAGTTCGCCGCGCGCGGTCGGGCGGCGTGGAACGACGGCGTACCCGCGCTCTACCCGCAGGAGCTCCTCGATCGCGTCAAGACGCTGCTCGCCGACTATCGCAAGTCTCACGCGACGGGCTCGTCGAACTGATCGTTGTTCGCGAATGCCAATTGCACCGAATGCGCTGATCGTCATGGGCTTCGTGGCGCTGGTCGCCCTGGCCGCGTTGCGCGCGCGCCTCGAGCGGTCGCCGGGAGCTCAGCGCGTGTTCGAGCTCACCACGCGGCTCGAAGTCGGCGTCATCGCCTCGATGCTGATCGCGCTGGTTGCACTCGGTTGCGCTCAGATCCTCCTCCGCAACGCGTTCGACTCCGGCTTGTTGTGGGCCGACCCGCTTATGCGCCATTTGGTGCTGTGGCTGGGCGCGTTGGGGGCGGCACTCGCCTCGGCGCGGATGAGTCATATCTCGGTCGACGCGCTCTCGCGCGTACTTCCGACCTCGGCACTGCCGGCGCGGCGCTGGATCGTCTACGGCTTGACTGCCGTCATCTCTTACCTGCTCATGGTGGCGGCCGTTCGTCTCGTCGTCAACGAACGGGGCTTCGGCGAAATCGCTTTCCTCGGCATCCGTACCTGGGTGCTGCAGCTGATCATTCCCATTTCGTTCGCTGTGATTACCTACCGGACCGTGCTGGCGGCCTTCTTGAAGCGCGAGTCGGTGGAATCGGGGCTCGCGGAGTAGTCGATGATAGTCCTGGTCGGCATACTGCTCGCCATCCTGGCGCTCTACGGGATGCCGCTGTTCGCGGCGTTCGGGGCCCTTGCACTTCTCCTCTTTTACCGTTCGGGCATCGACATTTCGTCGGTGGCGGTGTCGATGTATTCGATCGCGGGCTCGCCGCTCTTGGTCGCGATTCCGCTCTTTACGTTTGCGGGCTACCTGCTTGCGCACAGCAAGGCTCCCGAACGTCTCCTGAATCTCTCGCGCGCCTTCTTCCCCGGCGGCCTCGCGGTGGTCGCACTGGTGGCGTGCGCGGTGTTCACCGCGTTCACCGGCGCATCGGGAGTCACCATCGTCGCCATGGGCGGGCTCTTGCTCCCCGCGCTGCTCGCCGACGGATACAATCGTCGCTTCAGCCTGGGTCTGATCACCGCGTCGGGAAGCCTCGGACTGCTATTCCCGCCCAGCCTGCCGCTCATCATCTACGGCTACGTGGCGGAGGTCGAAGTCGACAAGTTGTTCCTGGCGGGAATTCTTCCTGGTACGCTGCTCGTCCTGCTGCTCGCGGGCTACGGCGCGTACCGCGGGAGTCGCGACGGCGTGCGCCGAGACCGCTTCTCGGCCGAACGCGCGCGGGTCGCACTGCGCGCGGCCGCGTGGGAACTCCCGCTCCCCGTCCTCGTGTTGGGCGGGATCTACGGCGGCATCATCACCGTCATGGAGGCCGCCGCCATCACCGCGTTGTACGTGCTGGTGGTGGAAGTATTCGTCTACCGCGACGTTCCGCTGACGCGGGTCCCGTCGATCATTGCGGAGAGCATGACGCTGGTGGGCGGCATCCTCGTCATCATCATGTGCTCGTTTGGGTTCGTGAACTATCTGATCGACGCCGAAGTGCCGATGTCGATCTTGGGATGGATGCAGCAGTACATCAGCGACAAGTACACGTTCCTGCTGATTCTGAATCTGTTCCTGCTCGTCGTCGGCTGCCTGATGGACATCTTCTCGGCGCTGATCGTGGTAGTGCCGCTCATTACCCCGGTCGCGGCCGGGTTCGGCGTCGACCCGGTCCACCTGGGGATCGTGTTCCTGACCAACCTCGAGATCGGTTACCTGACCCCGCCGGTGGGTCTCAATCTATTCATTTCCTCGTTCCGGTTCCAAGAACCGGTGATCAAGCTCTACCGCGCGAGCGTTCCGTTTCTGCTGTTGATGCTGGTCGCACTGGTCGTGATCACGTACGCGCCCGCGTTGAGCCTCGCCCTTGTGAACGCGTTTGGGCGCTAACTACGACTTCCCTTCGATCGTTGTCTTGTAGACCAGCGCCGCGATGGCCGCGCCGAGAATCGGTCCCACCCAATAGAGCCAGATATTCTGCATTCCACCGCCCAACAGCGCGGGACCGAAATGGCGCGCGGGGTTGATCGCTGCGCCGGAGATCGGACCACCCGCCATGATGCCCATCACGATGGTGAGCCCGATGAACAGACCCGCCATCTTCGGCGCGCGGGCGTCGATGGCAGTGCCGTAAACGACGAACATCAAGAAGAACGTGAGCACGGCTTCCATGACGAACGCCTGGCCTACGGAGACCCCTGGCCCCACCGCGGGCGTTCCCATGCCGACCGCGTCGAGCCACGCGGACGGAACCGCCATCTTGACCATGAAGGCAGCAAAGAGCGCGCCCGCGCACTGCGCGGCGATGTAGGCCAGCGCGGTGGGCGCCGGAATCTTTCCCGCGAGTAGCGCTCCGCACGTCACCGCGGGGTTCAAATGGCCGCCGCTGGTGGCCGCGGTCGCGCTCACCATGACGGCGATCGCCAGACCGTGCGCGAGTGCTATGCCCGTCAGGCCCAACGCGCCATTGGTGGCGCTATCGGCTGCAATCGCACCCACTCCGACGAATATCAACGTAAAGGTGCCGAAGAACTCGGCGATAAGTTTGTTCACGGGGGACCTCCTCGGCGGGCAGAATACCGCAACACCCGAGGAGGCGGTCAAGCCCTACTCAAACAGGACGCGCTCCACCTGGTCGAGCATGGCGGGAAAGTTAAACTTCTCGCGCGCGACGCGTTGCCCCGCTTCGCCCATGGCGCGCGCGGCTTCCGGGTTGGCGAGCAAGAAATTGATCGCGTTCGCGATGCCGCCGATGTCGCCCACCGGGTGCAGGATTCCCGTAACGCCGTCTTGCACGATCTCGGGAATGCTGCTCACGTTGGACGCGATGCAGGGCACGGCCGACGCCATCGCTTCTATCAGCACGTAGCCGAAGCCCTCCACGCGCGAGGGGAGTATCAGCGCGTCGGAGCCGGCAATGATCTCGGGCACGTCGAAGCGAAAGCCCTGGATCAGGATAGACCCCTCGAGTCCGCGCTCGCGGATCGATTTCTCCAGGTCGGCGCGGTCGTCGCCGTCCCCCACGAAAAGAATGCGCGTGTCCGGGAACCGCTCGAGCACGTGGGGTGCCGCTTCGATCACGGCGCGCTGCTGCTTGCGTTCATTCAACTCGCCGACCAACGCGATCACGGGGGCGTCGCGCGGGGCGCCGATCAGCGCGCGCAGCTTGGCGCGGACCTCGTCCCGGCGGGCAGCAAGCGCTTCGTACGGTCCCACGTCGATGCCGTTGTACACCACCACCGCCTTGCTCTCCGGGAACCAGGGCGCGTCGCGCACCATGGTGCGCTTGGTAGCTTCCGAGTTGACGATCACGCGATCGACGTCGGCCGTGTAGACGATGCGGTAGTGGCGCTTGTTCTTGAGCGGAAACTCGCTGCCGCGGCGCGGGATCAAGCGCGGCTTGGCCGGGCGCGGGCGCAGCGCGCGCGCGGCGCGGATCGCGGCCGCGGCCAGGCGGATCTCGCGGTCGAGGTTGGGCACGACGACGTGGGGTTGAAAGCGGCGGACGACCGCGGTCAGCGTCGCAACCGCGATCGGGTCCACGTCGCCCCGCATTTCCAGCTCGGTGAGAGGAATCCCGCGCGCGGGCGCGCGCGTCGCCAGTACACTCCCCGGGCGCGCAATCAAGCGCGCGTCGTGACCGCGCGCGCGCAGCCCCGAGGCGGTATCGAGCATCCAACGCTCGCCGCCGCCGTAACGGCGCAGCGATGACACGAAAACGATGCGCTTGGGTTGCACCAATGACTCCCGGAAAAAAGAACGTGCCGCGGCTTGCGAACACACGTGGCAAAGGCGCGACAACGAGGGCCAGAGTCTACTTCCGGCCGCACTCGGGTCGCCAGCGTTTTTCGCCCCTTTGCGGAGCGACGCGGACGCACGCGCCCTCGCAATCCCCGCCGCGCCCTGCCGCACGTTCGCGGCACATCGGTTGCACGACAGCCATCAGCCTCTCGTCACCCTAGGAGAACAACATGCGGAGCGGGTTGCGGACAAAATCGGCCCCGGGCGTGGTTACGCTCGCGGGCATCCTCGCGAGCCTTGCGCTCGCGTTCCTCATCGCGTGCTCTCCCACCTCGGAGTCGGAGACGACGGACCAAAGCGGCTGCGTGACCGACTATTCGTGTCCGTACGGCGAAGAGTGCAACGGTTCCGGTTGCGCCCCCATCGGTACCTCGCTCTATCCGCACATCCAAACCGCGTCCATGCTGTTGCGCGGCCCGCTCGACGAGGACGAGACCACGTGGCGCGCGCAACACCACGATCTCATGATCGGAGGGGTGGTCGCCGACGTGGCACGCGCCACCAACCCCAACGTCCGCCTGTTCGAATACGTCGTGGCGCGTTTTCACCGGCTCGACCAAGGTCCCAAGTCGGCCACCATTTGGGCGGCTGCGCACGGCTACGATCCCGAGGACTTCTATCTCCACTATCGCGAAAACGTCGCCGTTCCCACCTGGGAGGGACGCGTGATCGTGCCGGGTTACCCGGCGGGCATGGTGCCGGGCTGGAATCCGGGCGGTCCCAATGCGTCAGCAACCGACCGCGCGCATGCGCGCGTGGTCGGGTACTTCTTCGGCGACCCCCAACCGTGGTATTTCGCCAACGTCGCGCACCCGGGCTATCGCGCGTTTATCAGTGACCACATCGAAGCGCTGATCGACGGCACCTGGTACTACAACCAACCGTTCGCCACCGGCCCCATCGACGGCGTGCTCATGGACGAAGCGATCTGGTATCCGATATTCGGCGAAGGGTTGCTCGACCACTCGACCGAGTACTACGGCCAGGAGATCGACGACGACCACCCGTATACGCGCTCGATTGAAGGTCTGTATCCGATCATGGCGCAGAACATGATGACCGCGTTCGGCGCTACCAAAGACATCATGCCCAACTATGGGCACGTGCTGTTCCTGAACTATCCCAATCGATGCGCGGAGAACATCCAAGCCACCACGCCGTGGATCCTCGGCGAAGTTTGGGTGCAGTACACGGGCACCGCGACTCCGACCTCCGGCGGCGGTCGCACCATCACCTACGACAACGACTACGTCAACAGCGTGCGCGAGATCGTGCGCCAAACGCGGAGCGGCGGGCGGCGCGTGCTCGGGGCGCAGGATCGCAACAACGGTGTGGCCGGCACCGATCGCGGGAAGCTACTCACGCTGGGGCTCTACTACTTGGTGCACAACAAACACACGTACTACATGTACGAATCCGCCAACCACGCGTACGGCGGCCACGCATCGACGTGGGCGTGGAATCCGGCCCTGCTGTACGACGTCGGCCAGCCCGACCTGATTCCACCGGGGACGGTGGATTTCGAGGGGCGATCCAACACGCGCGAACACTATTTGTTTGCTTCCGGCGCCGATCCGGTGGCTCCGTCGTTGACCTATCGCGTGTTCGCGCGTCGCTTCACCAACGCGCTCGTGCTCGTGAAGCTCTTGCCCGCCGGTTCCACCGTGGACAACAGCAGCATCACGACCCACGCCCTCGACGGAACCTACGGCGTTCTGCAAGCGGACGGATTCCTGGGCCCGAGCGTTACCCAAGCCAGCATTCGCAACAACGAAGCGTTGATCCTAATCCCGTTGGATTAGTCGGGGAGATTGGTCTTGTCGATGCGACGGATCGCGAGGTAGGTCGTGTCGTCGAAATGCTTGGCGGTTCCCGTGAAGGCGCGTACCGAGGCGTACAGCGCCGTGCACAAGCGATATGGCATGAGCGAGAGGTTCGCGCGCACCGACTGAATGAAGCGCTCCTCGCCGTACTCTTCCTCGTTGGCATTCTGCGCTTCGGTGGCCCCGTCCGTGTAACACACCAATACTTCGTCCGTCAGACGGAAGCGACCCTCCTCGTAGTGTGCGTCGCGAATGATGCCGAGGACGGGGCCGCCGACTCCCAGCGGGCGATAGGAGCCGTCCGGCGCCACCACCAGGGGGGCGTTGTGACCCGCGTTGCAATAGCTCACCTCGCCCGTGTCGGCATCCAGCACGCCGATGAACGCGGTGACGAAATCACCCGGACGCACCGTATCGATGAGAATCTGATTGGCCCGCACCGCGATTTGGCGGGCGGTCGCGGTGTAGGGCGCCATGGTTCGTAGCAGCGCGCGGAAGCTCGCCATCAAGAGCGACGCGGGCACCCCCTTGCCGGCCACGTCCGCGATGGCGAACGCGATCAGGCGATTCATCGAGGGAAAGAAGTCGTAGTAGTCTCCGCTCACCTGGAGCGACGGAAAATTCGCCCCCGCCAGGCGAAACGAGCCCGCCACCAGCGACTTGCGCGGACTAAAGAATTCCTGCACGGTGCGCGCGATGCGTAACTCCTCTTCGATCTCGAGCTTGATCTTGCGCTCTTCGAACAGCTGCGCGCGGTCGATGGCGACGGCGGCCTGGGCGGCGAACGCCTCCAAGAGGCGCAGGTCGTTCTCCGAATAGGCGTCGAGCCTGTCGCTCTCGAGGTTGAACAACCCCAGCACGTGGCCGCGGAGATTCATGGGTGCCACCAGCTCGGAGCGCGTGCGCGCGCGAAGATTGTGGTAGCTGGGGTGATTGCGCACGTCGGGCACGATGATCCCGGTCTTGGTCTTGGCCACCACGCCGATCAAGCCCTCGTCCAATTTCACGTGGATGAGATCGGTCGCACTGCGCGGGTAACCGCTCTGGAGAACGCTGGTGATGCTGTCGGTCTTGCGGTCGATCAGGAAGATGGCGGCCGCGTCGAAGGCGACCAGCTTCTTCAAGTTCTTCAGGATTCGCTCCAGCGCCTCGTCGCGTGACAGGGACTTACCGACGTCCGCACTCACCTCTGCCAGCAGCGAGTACTCGAGACGCCGGCGGTTGGCCTCGGCGCGCAGCCGCGCGTTTGCGACCGCAACCGCGACGTGTTCGCCCAGCGGGATGAGCAGCGCGATATCCTCGTCGCTGAACGGCTCCGCGTTCTTGCGATTGATCACCTCGAGGACACCGCGCACGGTGCCGCGACGCATGAGCGGAATGGCGGCCAGCACCTCGACCTTGAGACCCAGCTTTTTCTCGATCGTGAAGGCGATCTCGCCGCGCGTCTTGGGTTCGTTCAGTATCAACGGCTGCCGTTTGTCTCGCACCCAACCCATCACACCCGCGCCCTTGGCAATGACGGTGCCGCGCAACTCCTTGTCGTCCGCGCCGAGTGCGCGCTCGAATACCAGGCGGGTTCCGGTCTCGTCCATGACCGAGACCAGCACCGCTTCGGCCCGCATCGCGCTCTTGACCGTCTTGAGCAAGCCCCCCAACAGCTCGCCGAACTCGAGCGATGCGTTGAGCGTGCGGCTGGCTTGCGCCAACAGCTCGACTTCGCGCGCCTTGGCTTGCAGAAGCTGCTTTTCGGTGGTCACGTCGATCTCCGGGGCGTCGGTTCTCGGAATTGGAAGCAAGTTGTCCATGCTTCTATAATTATGGCGGTGGTGTCAAGGCGAGAGTAAGACGCGAGAAAGACAGAGCAAATGCCGACCGCTGCTCGGATCAAGGCGCGCTTCGAATTTGGTCCGCGATGGCGAAGAATGCCTTCGCCACCGGGGATTCGGGATCGCTTTGTACGATGGGGCGGCCCTCGTCGCCCAGCTTGCGCAGGTTGGCATCGAGCGGGATCTCGCCTAGGAACGGAACGCCGAGGCGCTCGCTGATCTTTTTCCCGCCGCCGTGCGCGAAGATCTCGGTGCGCTCGCCGCAATGCGGGCACACGAAGTAGCTCATGTTCTCGATGATGCCCAGCACCGGAGCGTGGACGGTGCGATACATCTCGAGCCCCTTCTCCGCGTCGACCAGCGAAAGCTCCGACGGTGTGGTCACGATGATGGCACCCGTGAGTGGGACGGTTTGCACCAAGGTCAGCTGCGCGTCGCCGGTTCCGGGGGGCATGTCGATCATGAGGTAGTCGAGCTCGCCCCATTCGACGTCTTGCAGAAACTTCTTCACCACCCCCATCACGATGGGCCCGCGCCAAATGACGGGCTGCCCTTTCTCGGTCAAGAACCCGAGCGACATGAGCTTGAGGCCGTCTTTCTGGACCGGAGATATTTCTTTGCTCTTTCCCGGCTGCGGGCGATCGGTGGTTCCCATCAGCACGTGGATGCTGGGGCCGTACACGTCGGCGTCCATCAGGCCGACGCGCGCGCCGCGCTGCGCGAGAGCAAGGGCCAAGTTCACGCACACGGTCGACTTCCCGACGCCTCCCTTCGCGGATGAGACCGCGACGATGCGCTGCACACCGGCGATCGGCGCTTGCGACTCGAACGGGCTGGGACCGCGCGCGGGACCCGGCGGCGCGTGGGTGTGCGCGCCCGCGGCTTTCGGTCCCGACGCGACGCCGAGCTTCGGCTTGGCTCCCTTGGTCATCACGATGACTTCGCGCACGTCGCCCAGCTTCTTGATCGCCTCGCGGCTCTCGGACTCGACGCGTTCCTTCACGCGCGCATCGTCGATGGGAAGGTTGAGCGCAAGCGTCACGGTGTCTCCATCGACGCCGATTTTTTCCACCCGATTCTGGGAAACGATGCTCCCCACGCCATACACGTCGATGACGCTTTCGAGCGCGGAGCGAATGGTCTCTTGTGTGCTCATGATCGTTACGAACTATAGCGGTAGAAACCGCCGCGCGCAACGGAACAACCGCAGTCCACTCGATTGACGTGCGGGTCGCGATCCACTAAAGTCGCAACGTACGTTTCGTCGAAATCCTCGCCTATCGTTCACACTGGAGGAATCCACATGTCGTCGCAGAAGATTGTGGCCGTGGTCGGCGCCACGGGCGCCCAGGGCGGCGCGCTGGCGCGCGCGATCTCCAGCGATCGCGCGGGCGAGTTCGCGGTACGCGCGTTGACGCGCAAGCCGGACTCGGACCAGGCGAAGGATCTGAAACGAGCCGGCGCCGAAGTGGTGGCCGCGGACCTGGACGATGTCGAAAGCCTCAATCGCGCATTCGCGGGCGCATACGCGGCGTTTTGCGTCACCAACTTCTGGGAACATTTCTCGCCCGAGCGCGAATTCGTGCAGGCGAGCAACCAGGCCAAGGCCGCCCAGCACGCGGGTGTCAAACACGCGATCTGGTCCACGCTCGAGGACACGCGCCAGTGGGTCCCGTTGAACGACGATCGCATGCCGACCCTCATGGGCAAGTACAAGGTGCCCCATTTCGACGCCAAGGGAGAGGCCGACCACGTCTTCAAAGAGCTGGGCGTGCCGACCACGTTCCTGCTGACGGCGTACTACTGGGAGAACATGATCTATTTCGGAATGGGTCCCAAGCGCGGGCCGGACGGCGTGCTCGCGATCACCTTGCCGATGGACGATAAGAAGCTTCCGGCGCTCGGCGTGGAAGACATCGGCAAGTGCGCGTATGCAATTCTCAAGCGGGGCGGCGAATTCATCGGGAAAACGGTCGGCATTGCCGGCGATTACCCCACCGGCGCACAGATGGCCGCGTCGCTCACCAAAGCGCTGGGGCAGGAAGTGCGCTACAACAGTGTTCCACCCGAGGTGTTCCGGAGCTTCGGTTTCCCGGGCGCCGACGACCTCGGCAACATGTTCCAGTTCAAGCGCGACTTCAATGAGATGTACTGCGCGGCGCGGAGCCTCGAGTTTTCGCGCTCGCTCAATCCCGCCATGCTCGACTTCGACGCGTGGCTCGCGCAAAACAAGGACCGCATCCCGATCGGATAGGCTGCCCGCCCGGCGGTGAGGCACGTCCGTGCACGCGACGCCCGCATGACCACCGACCGCTCATTCTTGACCCGCTTCGCGTGGCTCTCGATTGCGGCCGCCCTCGCCACCATCGCGCTCAAGACGACCGCGTACGCGATCACGGGCTCGATCGGCCTTTTGTCCGACGCGCTCGAGTCGCTCGTCAACCTGGTGGGCGCCGTGCTGGCGCTCGCGATGCTGTCGGTGGCCGCGCGCCCCGAGGACGACACCCACGCGTACGGCCACTCGAAAGCGGAGTACTTCGCGAGCGGGGTCGAAGGCTCGCTGATCCTGATTGCCGCGGGGACCATCGCGTTTGCCGCCATACCGCGCTTGCTCCACCCGCAACCGCTACAACAGATCGGCGCGGGACTCGCGGTCACGATCGCCGCCGCGCTTATCAATCTGCTCGTGGCCCTGGTGCTCCGACGCGCCGCGGCGCGTTACGAATCGGTCATACTGGAAGCCAACTCCCAGCACTTGCTGGCGGATGTTTGGACCTCGGTGGGGGTCGTGGTGGGCGTCGGAGCGGCCGGCTTGACCGGCTGGCAGCGCATCGACCCCATGGTCGCGCTCGCGGTGGCGGCACACATCGTTTGGACCGGCGTCCCCATCGTGATCGAAGCGGTTCGGGGATTGATGGACACGGCACTCCCCGCCGACGAGCAAACGGCGCTTCGAAACGTGCTCGATAAGTACCGCGAGCAAGGGGTCCACTATCACGCGTTGCGTACCCGGCGGGCGGGTGCCAAACGTTTCGTATCGGTGCACGTGCTGGTGCCGGGGTCGTGGACGGTGCAGCGGGGTCACGAGCTGTTGGAGAGAATCGAGAGCGACATTCGCGGAGCACTTCCCCACGTATCGGTGCTGACTCACTTGGAGCCGCTCGACGACCCCGCGTCGTGGAAGGACATGTCGCTCGAGCGCGACGACGCGTCGTAGTGTGCTACGAATTCTTCCGCTCGGGGGCGGGCGAGCGGATCAACGCCAAGCTCGCGGTATGACCGTGCAGGAAGTTCTTCCCGCCGATGGGACCGATCTCGCCCGCGCAGAAGAATCCCGCTACATCCAACCCGCGAAAGCAGCCCGTGATGGCGGAGATGTCGCCGTCGGGCTCGTCGTACAGGCGCGTGCCGCGTCCGTTGCACGAAAACAGGAGCGCGCCGCTGGGTGCTCCGAACAGCGATTGCGGGGAGAGCATCATTTCTAGATCTTCGCGTGCGGTTCGCGCGTCGCGCAGGTGGAATTGCACGCGCTCTCCCGCCACGATGGTATCGCCGATCGCGATCGACCCGCTGTTGCCGTCCACGCCCATCACCCCGCGCACCAGAAAATCTCCCCGCCCCAGCGACTCCTTCTTGGAATCGATCGCGCGCCCGATGAACAAGCCGTTCTGCAACAGGTCACGATCCTCTTCGTCGAGGTCGTCGACCAGGGCCTGGATGCGCGCCATCGGCGATTGGCCGTCCAACGAATCGATCACGTTGTAGGTGGCGTCGGTCACTTCGAACACGGGCCCCACCGGCCGGCATCCCTGCGACACGATCACGTCCACCGCGACGTCCCCCGCGAACGAAACGCCGACCAGTCCCTCGCGAATCACGCTCTCGTTCAAGAACAGCGCGGTTTCTCCCGGCTGGCGCGCGCCGCTCGCCATGCCGCCGATGATGGGAATGCCGTCGCATTCTTGATTGAAGGCTTTGAGCACACCATCCATGGGGGTCGAAAAGGGATCCGCGAGGACGACCGCGAAGCGGGTCGGGAAGGGCGGCTCGTAGTACGAGAACAGCGAGCGCGGGTCGAGCGCGATCTTCATGAGGTCGCGCTTGGGAATCGAAAACGCGTCGATCTCGACGCCGGGCATCTGGGCTGCCACCACCGCCAGCGCGGGCTGGTCTTCGATCTCGTGCAAGGGACCGATCACACCCTCGCCGGTGCAGCCGATCAGAACGCGTGCACCGATGGCCCGCTTGAGATTCGCGGCCAGCGTTTCCGCCCGCGGGGACAGCGCGGAGTTGACGAACACGAAGGCGATGTCGGCGTATTCGCCCAGGCGCTCCAGCACCGCCGCGCTGACGTCGCGCAAGAGCACGTCGACATTGGAGCTGGTCACCGCAACCGACACGAAACGCATACTAAGGACTATAGCGCGCGATGGCGCCGTTGTCACCGACGATGAGGACATCGCTCGGTGAGGTGCCCCACACCGATCTCACGTAGAAAGGAAGGTAGCTGACGGTCTGTACGCGCAACCACTGACCCCCCTGCGCGACCAAGACGGAAGCCGCGTCGCCGGTTGCGAACGCGCGCTCTTGCGAGGCAACCCAGATCGACAGAATGTCGTGGATCGGATCTTGGTAGGGAATCTCCCACGCGCTTCCGTCCCAGTGATAGATGAGGCCGCCCGCGTGCAACGGAAGCTCCGATGCGGTCGTCACCGACCCGGCGTACATGAATTCCGCACCCACGTAGACGTCGTTGTCCGCGGTTCCGAACACGGCGTGGTAGTTGTTCACTCGCGCGACGTCGATGGTGACGAGCTTCCACTGCAATCCGTTCCACTTCAAGGCGCGCGATTGACCGCCCACCACGTACACGTTGTCGGGCGATGTGCCCCACACCGCGAGCAGAGAGTCGGTGACGCTCACGAGCGATGCGTCCACCCAGCCGGCCCCCTGCGACCGCAGGATGACTCCGCCCGCTCCCACTGCATACGCATCGCCCGAGTCGAACATCCACACGTCGTACAGGTCGAAGCCGGGACCTTCGATGGAAGAGGTCCACGACACTCCGTCGAAGCGAAGCACGACGCCGTTTCGCCCCACGGCGACTAGATTGTCGACCGCGTTTCCGTGGAGGCCGCGCAGTCGCGACGTCGTCCCGCTGGCCATGGGTTCCCACTCGCTTCCGTTCAAGCGCAAGATGGTCCCGCGCTCACCGACCGCGAACGCATTGCCGGCCGCATCCATCCAAACATCCTCGAGATCGACGGTGAGACCGCCCGAGACGGGCGCGAACGCGCCGCTGGCTTGTTCGACGATGGTCCCGTATTGCCCGGTTGCAAAGACGCGGCCGTCGACACCGAAGACGGCATCGAGCTGCTGGGTGGTGCGACTGGTCACTTGATTCCAGCCCACGCCGTCCCAGCGATAGACCAGTCCCTCGAGCCCGACCGCGTACATTTCGTTGGCGCTCGCCCCCCACAGACCGCTCGCGAACAACGTCGGGTCGGTGTTGACCGGCGTCCACGATAACCCGTCGTAGTGAATGGCAACACCGGCGATGCCGACCGCGAGCACGTCGTTCGCCGCCGTTCCCCAAACCACCAGCAGCGCCAAGCTCGCGGGTGTGGTCTGCTCGCTCCATGAGACGCCGTCGTAATGAAATAGATTTCGACCGAGGCCGGTGGCGTAGACGTCGGTCGGACCGCTTCCCCACACCGAGGTGAGCGCCGCGGTGAGTGCCGTGGACGTCATCGTGGTCCAGGACGCTCCGTTGAAGTGGAGGACGGTGCGATTGTAGCCCACCGCGAAGACGTCGTTCGACGACGTACCCCACACGTCGAGCAAGGTCTCGGTGCTGCCGCTGTTCGCGGGCGTCCACGACGACCCATCGTAGACTAGAATTGTTCCGTCATCGCCGACCGCGATCACGTGATTGGCCGATGTTCCCCACACCGCGTTGAGGTTCTTCGACGTCGGTGTCGTGGTTTTACGCCACCGCGTTCCGTCATAGCGCAGCACGGTCCCGCCGGTACCGGTCACAAAAAGATTGTCGGCGGATGGGCCCCACACGTCGGAGAGCGAGGTGCCCTCGGAGACCGGGGCCATCCAGCGCCATTGCGCGGGGCCGGGAGGCGGCGGAGGCCCCCCGCCCGGTCCCGCCGGGTCCTCCGAACACGCGAAGCCGGCCACCGCGATAGCAGCCGCAAGCAAGGTGGACGATGATTTCAGCGCAGAATAAGCGAACGGCACGGAAACTCCGAGATGAGGGGCGCTCTAAATGTACTACGGACGACGGGGGCAGCGCAACGCGCTCAAGCACCTTCGGGAGCCGGCCGCAGGGTGCGCGCGCGTCGCGACGCCTTGCGCTTCATCCACGCGGCGAAGCGACGCATTTGCCAGAAGAGACGAATGCAGCTGGTGTACATGGTCGGAGTCACCAACAGAATGAGAATCGTGCTCGAGGTGAGTCCGCCGATGGTTGCGAGCGACAGATTCTCCCAGATGTCCTTGTCGGCGGTGTCGTTCATGTGGACCAGAAGCGGAGCCAACCCGACGATGGTGGTGCCGCTTACGAGGAGAATCGAACGCATGCGCACGCGCGAGCCGCGAGATACCGCTCGCTTGAGCAACGCGACGCGCTCTTCCTTGGGCAACACCCAAAGATCGCTGCCGCCGACGTTGCGGCGCAGCGGCGGGAACAACGAGGTCGATAGCTCGGGATCGCGACCGAGTCTCGATTTCAGGATCAACGACGCCTCCACGCGGTACCGGCTGACCAAGAGGATCGCGTTGTTCACCGCCACCCCGAACAACAGCACCAATCCGATACGAGCCGACGAGTCGAACACCGAATGGGTGAGCCAGAAGATCACGAACACACCCACCAGCGACATCGGGATGGACAGCAGAATCAAGAACGGAAGCGAGAGACTCTCCATCATCGCGGCCAGCACGATGAAGATGAACGCCACCGAGAGCCACAACGCCAGCCCGATCTCCTCCTCTTCTTCTTGGGTCAAGAACTCCTGGCGCGCCTCTTCCGCCTTGTACCCGTAGGGAAGCTGAATTCCCGCCATGACGTCCTTGATGAACTTCTGGCGCATTTGGTCGGTGCCCAAATATTCCCAGTTCACGTGGGTGGTGTACTTTTGATTCTCGCGTGTGATCGAGCGCGACACCTCGCGCGTTTCCAACTCGATCAGGTCGCCCAGACGAACCTGCTCACCCGCGGGGCTGCGGACCACCAACTGCGCGATGTCGGCGTAGGAGATGTTCTCCGCGTCCGCGTACGAAAGCTGGACGCGCTCCTGATCGCCTTCGATCAACATGGTCCACGGAATGTCGACCCCCAGCATGCGCCGCACTTGCGCCGTCAAGTCGAGGACGGTGAGGTCGTGGGCCGCCAAGCGTTCGCGACGGATGCGGATCACCATCTCCTCCTGGCGAATGCGCTCCCACTGCGCGCCGGTGGTGACGCGCGCGTTTCGCACGCGCCGATTCTTTTCGATGCGATGCAAGGCACCCTCGGCGATTTCGTTCAGTCGTTTCGAATTGTAGCCCGTGACCTTGACCAACGAGTTCAGCGCCGAACCGCCGAACGCGCCCTTGAAGTAGGGGCGGTCGGAGAACCCGCGGATGAACACACTCGATCCGCCGGTCACGTCGGCCTTGGCGATCAGCAACTCGCGCCAGAAGAACGGAAGCGGGGTCTTTCGCAGCTCTTCCTCGAACTCGATGCGCATGATGGCTTGGTTGCCGAACGCGCGCGAGGCCATGCGCACGCCCTCCGGGGTGGGAAGCAGCTCCTCCTCGAAGTCGCGCAACGTCTCCGAGGTGAGCTCGACGTCGGTGCCCGACGGCATCTCGAGATACAGGAACAACTCCTCCTCTTCGGGGAAACGCCAGAAGCCGCCCTTGATCACCTTGCTGTCGTACGCCCACCACGAGCCCGCGAAGATCGCAAGTGTGAGAGGCACGACGACCCACCATCCCCGCTGCAACGCGTTGTAGAAGCGATCCAGACCCGTGACCTTGTCCTCGGTCGCCGGTGCTTCCGCGATCAGAAGCTCCAGCTCCTCGGGGTCGACCACATCGCGCGGGCCGTCCGGCAATCGACTCACCAGCGGCCGCGCCCACATGCGATGCAGCACCATCGGCACCCAGCCGAACGCGACGAACAACGATGCGATCATCGCGGTCGTCACCGACACGGCGAGCGGAATGTAATAAAGCGCCAGGCGGCCCGAGAGGAACACGAAGCTCACGAATACGACGATGGAGGTAAGGGTGGTGGCGAGGGCCGGGTTCGCGATGTCGCGCGTGCCGTCGAGGATGGCGTGATACGCCACTTCCAGCTTGGCGCGCCGCGACAGCCCCAGCGCGTTCGCGCGCTCGAGCGCGTCCAGGCGGCGGTGGATCGAGTCCAGCACCAGGATGCTGTTGTCCACGATCATGCCGAAGCTCACGGCCAGCCCGCTGATGGTGATGAAGTTGACCGATATCTTGAGAAAATAGAACATCGAGAGCGAGATCAAGGTGGCGAAGATGATCGACGCCGTGACGATGGCGGTGAGCTTGACCTGGCGCACCGTCGCGACCAGCATGAGAAAGAGAATGCCCAGAATCACGAATGACCGGTAAATGAGGTCGCGGAGCTTGTCCTCGAGGTCCTGGCCCTGGTCTTCGTCGATGTGAAAGTCGACCTGGGCGGGGACGTTGTCGCGGATCGACGGAAGTGCCGCGCGCAAGTCCCGGCTCACGCCGACCGCGTTCGACCCGCTGCGCTTGTCGACCGAGACCTGCACCACGTTCTTTCCGTTCGCGCGCACGAAATACATCGGGTCCTCGAAGTCGGCGCGCACTTCGCCCAGCATGCCCAGGGTAAAGCTCTGACCGCCGCGGCGCGCGACCGTCGCCTCGGACAATTGACGCAGGCTCACCGGCCGGCGCAGCGCCACCAGACGCTCGAGGCCGTGCTCGCGAACGGTGCCGGCGCCCTCGAATTCGTCCAGGCGATCGACGCCGCGAAACACGTCGTCGGCGCGAATGCCGTACAGCTCGAGCAGCCTTCGATCGAGGACGATCTTGACCAGTGGGCGCGCGCCCCCCAACACCTCCGCGTCGGCCACGCCGGGAATCGCGATCAATTGCGGAATCACCCACGTCTCGGCCAGCTCGCGCAGCTCGTTGGGAGAAAGCGAAGACTCCAAGCTGAAGGTGAAAAAGTCCTCGGTCCGGAATTCTTCGGGGACGAAGGGTAGGATTTGCGGCTGCGACGCACCCAACGGAAGGTTGCGCCGCACGTCGCCCAGCTGTTCGTTCAAGTCGAGACGCGCGAAGTCGATGTTGACGTCGCGCCGAAACGATATCTCGACCACCGAATTCCCCGCACGACTGGTCGATTCCAGCTTCTCCACCCCGTGCACGTCCTGCACCGCTTCTTCGATCGGAATCGTTATCGAGCGCTGCACCGCCTGGGGCGAGGCGCCGTTCCAGCCCGTGCTGACCGTCAGGGTGGGAAGGTTGACGTCGGGCACCGCCTCGATCTTGAGGCGCGGGATCGAGTACGCGCCCAGCACGACGAACGACACGAAGATCATCCAGGTCGTGACGGGAAAGCGTACGCAGAACTTGGTCATGCGACCGGCCTCTTGATGCGGTGGCACAGCATGTACATGAGCGGGGTGTACAGGAGCGTGAGCGCGGTCGTGAGCGTCAAGCCGCCGATGATGGTGAGTGCCAGCGGTCGCTGCAGCTGCGCGCCGCCGCCGAGCCCGATCGCCAACGGCACCATGGCCAGGATGGCGGTGGCGCTGTTCATGATAATCGGGCGCGCGCGCAGACGGCACGCCTCATGGATTGCATTCCATCCATCCATGCCGGCGGCGCGGAGCTGGCGGATGCTGTCGGTCTTGACGATGGCGTCGTCCACCGCGATGCCCAAGAGTGTTATCAGTCCGATCAAGGAAAGGATGTTGATCGACGTCCCCGTCACAAGCAGTGCCACCACCGTGCCCGCCGCTCCGATCGGGATCGTCATCGCGATGTGGAACGGATCCACCAGCGATTCGAACTGGGCCGCGATGATCATGTACACGAGCACGGTTGCCAGTAGGAAGGCCCACCCGAGGTCGCGAAAGCTGCGATTCATCTCGGCGCGCTCGCCGCTCTGCACGATCTTCACGTCCGAAGGAAGGTCGAGGTTTTCGACCACCGCGTTCGCCTCGCGCCACGCATCGTCGATCGAACCATTCGCGACCTGGCCCGAGACCGTCACCATGCGGCGCTGGTTCGATCGCGTGAGCTCGCGCACGGGGCGTTCCTCGTCGATGGAGACGAATCGCTTCAGCGGCACCGTCTCGCCCCCCGCCACCGTGACCGGCGAAGTCAGTACGCCCGCCAGGTCGCGGCGCTCGTGGGTCGGGAATCGCACCGCGATGTCGATGCGCTTCTCGATCTCGTTGAAGGTGGTTGCTTCCACGCCGGCGATGCGGTTGCGGACGTCGCGCGCGATCATGTCGGGGTCGAGTCCGGCGCGAAGAATCTCCTCCGTATCGAGGCGCACGACCAGGTTGGGTGTGTCGAGCACGCGGTCCGCTTGCAGGTCGCTCAGCCGGTCGGAGCTGCTCAACGCGGTCACGATCTCGGTCGCCGCCGCGACCGCGTCCTCGGCGCGCTCGGCCACGATTCCCATGCTGAACGGCGCCTCGTCGGTGGACAACACCTCTGCCAGCCCGGCACCCTCCTCGCGGAACGCGAAGCGCACGCCGGAAACTTCCGCGAGCTTGGTGGCAACGCGCTCCTGCAATCGCAGCGACGCATCGTACGCCCCGCGCGACGACTCGATGATGATGCGCATCTTGGCGGTGTTGGGCGCGGTGTAGTCCTTCATCGCGGCCAGCGTGCGCTCCGTGGTGCCGACTTGCGTGAACACGTTCTCGACTTTCTCCTGCTCGCCGATCCACTCCGCGAGGTCCGCGACGGAGGTGGTGGTTTCTTCCAGCGGCGTGCCGGTCGGATACTCGAGCTCCAGGCGCAGGTCGCCCGAGGTTCGCTCGGGCATGAGACTGCGAGGGATGGTGGTGCCGAGGAAACCGCACAGCAACAGGCCGACCACGAGTGCCGCCATCATGGTCTTCGGACGCCGCAGCACCCCCTCCAGCACGCGGTGATAGGCGCCGTAGAAGGCGCGGAACCCGTCCTCGGTCCATCGGAAGAGGCCGCGCTTCTCGCGCCGCTGCGGACGCAGGAAGCGCGAGGCGAGCATGGGCTGGAGCAGCATGGCGGCGAAGATCGAAACCGTCAGCGCGATGGTGACCGTCAGCGCCTGGTCGCGAAAGAACGCACCCGCGATGCCGGGCACGTAGACCACCGGCAAGAACACCGCGACCGTGGTCAGCGTGCACGCCACCACCGCGTTCCCCATTTCGCGCGTCCCCGTCTCTGCGGCGCGCGCGATGATGCGCCGCGTCTCGATGTCGTTGGGGTCGATGTCCTTCTTGCCGGCGAGCTTCTCCTCGGTGTGGCGGTTGATGTTCTCGATCACGATGATCGCATTGTCGACCAAGAGTCCGGCCGCGAAGGATAGGCCGCCCAGGCTCATCAGGTTGAGCTTCACCTTGCCGAGGTACAAGAACACAAATGTGATCAGCAGCGACACCGGAATGGCGACGCCGACCACCAGCGGGCTTCGCATGTCGTTCAGAAACAAAAACAGCACCAAGAACGCGAGCACGGAACCGATCACGAGCGACCACGCGAGGCTCGAGAACGACGCCCGCACGTAGTCAGCGTCGCGGTAGACGTATTGGTACTTGAAGTCACCGTAGTCTTCGGTGAGCACACCCAGGGCGCGATCGACTTCGTCCGTCACCTGGATGGTGTTGGCTTCGGGCTCCTTATAAATGAGGAACGACACCACCGGCTGGCCGTCGAGGAGTGTCAGTCCTTCGGGCTCCTTGATGGTGTCGATGACGCGCGCGACGTCGGCGATGCGCACCGGCGACTGCCCGGGTCGCGTGATGTCGGTGGCGGCGATCTCTCCGATGGATCCATACTCGCCGTCGATGCGAAGGCTCATCTGCAACGGCCCCTGGCGAATCTTCCCCCCCGGGAAGGAAACATTGCTGCGCACCAGCGCGGCTTGGATTTGCTCCACCGTGATGCCGTAGATCGCCATCTTGCGCGCGTCGGGCTCGACCAGAATCTCGCGGATGGAACCGCCCACCACCTCCGCCTTGCTGATACCGTCCACTTGCTGGAGTGCGGGCTTCAATACTTCCTCGCCGAATTCCGTGAGCTCTTCGATGGGGGCGTCGCCTTCCAGGGTGAGAATGCTGATGGGTCGCGAGGTCGGGTCCCAGCGCAGAATCACGGGCCGCTCGGCGCTTTCGGGGAAGTCTTCGCGAAACGCGACTCGGTCGACCGCTTCGCGCAGGTGCAAATTGGCGAAGTCCATCTGCGATCCCCACTCGTACTCGACCGTGATCATGGAAACGCCCTCGCGCGTGCGCGACACCACGCGGCGCACGCCCGAGAGCGCGGTCACGACTTCTTCCAGCGGCTCGGTGACGAGACGCTCGAGGTCTTCGGCCGGGATGTCCTGGTACGAGGTGACGACGGTGAGGCGCGGGTACGTGATCGAGGGCAGGAGGTCGACGGGAATACGCTTGAAGCTCACCACGCCCACCAACATCAGCGCGACGAACAACATGCTGATGGCGACGGGACGGTGGATCGCGAAGCGAATCATTCGTTACCTTGCGCGGAGCTGATCCACGGGTCGCTGGTCGACACCGTCTTGCGAACCTTGATCTTGGCCTCGTGCGCGAGTGTGAGATGGTCGGAAACGACCACGCGGTCGTCGGGGTCGAGGGTGCCGCCCTGCAACACGCCGATAACTTCGACCAAGTGGTCGTTGTTGACGCCGAGCTCGACGTAGAGCCACTGCGCGCGGTCCCCTTCGACCTTGAACACGAGCGGTCGTCCGTCGCGCATCAGCACCGCTTCGCGCGGCACCAGCAGACGGTCCTCGAAGCGTTCGCCCGCGATCAGCGCGCGCGCGAACATACCGGGGCGCATGCGGCCGTCGCTGTTCTTCAGGCGCATCAATACCTGGCAGGTGCGCGTCTCGCGATTGAATTGCGGGCTCACGACGTCGACGGTTGCGGTGATGGTATCGCCGAGGGCCGGAATGGCGAGGATAGCCGCGCCGCCGGTCGCGATCTTTCCGACGTCGGCCTCCAGCACGCCCACCTCGGCCTCGATGTTGACATTGTCGACCAGCGTGAACAGCACCTGGTTGACCATCACGAGTTCGCCGCTGTCCAGGGTGAGTCCGCTCACCACGCCGTCGAAGGGCGCGCGGACTTCAGTGCGCTCGAGATTCAGCCGGGATCGCTCGAGGTCGGCGCGCGCCACCGAAACGCCGCTGCGCGCGGCCGCGATCTCGACCCGGAACTTCCCTTCCTTGAGCGCTTGCACGTCGAGGCCGATCTCGCGTGCGAGGCGCTCTTCGCGCGTGATCTTCCCCTGCTTCTCGAGGCGCTCGAGGTCCGCGAATTGGTCGCGAACCAGCTTCGCCTGGCGCACCAAAGACGTGTCGACTTCGGCGTCTTCGATGGTGAGCAGGCTCAACGCCTGCAGGTAGCGCGCGCGCGCTTCCTCTTCCGCCATTTCGTACTCGCGATCGTCGATCTTGATCAGGAGCGCGCCGCGCTTGACCGGTTGACCCTCTTCGACCGCCACGCGCGTGATCTTGCCGGCCACTTCGGCGTGGATCTCGGCCGAGTGACGCGCGCGCAGCTGGCCCTCCGCGACGATCGGGCGTACCAAGTCGGCGCGGATCGCGCGCGCTGCGTTCACCGTGACCGCGCGCTCTTTGCGCTCCGGTTTCGCACCGTCGCTGGTGTCGGAGGCGGCTTCTTGATTCTGTCCGAAGTTTTCGGCGTCACCCTCCATCGAGCCTTCGGCGTTGGCAAGCGACGTGGAATCGGTGGCGGTGGAGTCGGCGGCGTTTTGCGCGGTGCCTTTTTTTCCGCACCCCAGTGCCGCGCCGACGATAAGCAGTGTCGTGACGAGCAGAATACGAAACATCGCGGCGCGTCCTCTCATCTTGGTCCTTTGGAAGGACGCCGGCGCCGCGCACCTCTTGCGCGACGCCGGCGTCATAGTTGCTCGAAATTCGGCCGGTGAAACCCGGCCGCAATTCGGCCGGCGAAATCCGGCGCGGGAGCCGCTAACGAGCGGCGATGACGTCGCCCTCGAGCTTGTAGCAGATGACCGCCATCGGCTCCGGCTCTTCGGCTTCGTCGTAGAGACCCTGGACGCCCTGCGCCGACATCGCGGCCTGCAAGAAGCTCGTCACCACGTAGAGCCGGTCCTTCTCGAACACGTAGAGGTCCTCGAGTGGATTGCCTTGGCCCTGTAGTGTCACCTGCTTGACGAACTGGCCCTCGGGGTTGAACACGTCGAAGGTGCCCAGCGTTCCCTTGGCCAGGTTGCGCGCGCCCGTGCTCGAGAGTACCCACAAGGAGCCGTCGTCGCGCAGATAGATGTTCTCGATGTCCTTGTTCATGTCGTTGATGGTGACCGTGCAGTTCGGGATCATCTTGGCCCAGTGGCTGAACATGCGGTTCATGAAGTCTTTTTCTTCGGCCGATCGCGGCACGTGTTTGTATTCCCGCGTGATGGTCTTTTCGACCTTGCCCGACTTGTCGTACACCGTGACTTCGTAGTTGTCGTACGAATTGCACGCGTACACCTTGCCGTCGGGGCCGACGTCCCAGCGACGCTCGAAGGTGTCCCACGACGCGTCGTTCATCTCGGCGGACGCCATGCTGATGACGTTCTCCTTCGAGGCGTACGTCGCCGTTTGCTTCCCGGTCGCGTCCACGGAGGCCAGGAAGCTCGAGCGCGACCACTTGCCGGCCGCTTGATCGAATTTCTGGCGCGCCATGTAGAGGACGACGTTACCGCCGCGCGCGTCGCCGCCCTGAATCATCTGGAAGCCGCCGTCCGGCGCTTGCGGGATCGGGTATTCACCCGACGGCTCGCCGGTCTTGGCGAGCTGGACGATCTTGCCCGGCATCATCTGCATGACCGCGACTTTGTCGTCCTTGGTGAAGAACATGGCCGAAGGCATGCGGAACTCGCCCGGCCCTTCGCCCTCGCGACCGATCGAACGGACGAACTCGCCGTCCTTGGTATAGATCTTTGCCTCGTTGAGCTGGCTATCGAGCAGATAAACCTGCCCGGTGCCGTCGATATCGATATCGCTGATGACGCCGAAGAACTCTTCTTCGTCCTCGGAGTCTCCGCCCAAGCGCCACAACTCGGGCAGCTTGATGGTGGCAGATTCGGAGAAACCCTTGGCCGGGCTCGACACGGCCTTGGCGCCGTTGGCGCCCGGGGTTACCTTACCCGCCCACGTGCCGGCGTTTCCGTCGGTGGCGCCGAAGATCAAGACGGCAATTGCCACCGCCAATGTGACTGCAAAGACTCGCCACGCGACGACGAGTCGGTTGGATGTGCGCTCACGCTTCATGGGGATCATGTCTCCTTCAAAAATAGGGGGTACGGAAACCGATGAATGCAGTACCTACGATGCGACGCAGGCGGGGGTTCCACGGATTTCTGCCGCCGCCGCGCGTCGCCACATGTACCCGGCGACCCGGGGGCTATTCTAAGGTCTCCGGCTCTCCCCGGCAACTGGGCCTAAATTCGCCCCTTTTCGAGCGGCAGGACGCCCGCCATGTCGCCGATCACGTTGACAATCTCGGAGTTGGCGGGAACCACGACCTTGGTGTTGTGCTTGAGGGAGTTTTCCATGGTTTCCAATCGCTTCAGCAGCTGGGCGTTACCGACGAAGTACTTGTTGGCGGCCTCGTTGACCAGCCGGATTGCCTCGGCCTGGCCGTCGGCTTCCAGGATGTTGGCCTGGCGAACGCCCTCCGCGGCCTTGATGGCCGCGCGCTTCTGCCCGTCCGCGACCGTCTCGGCGGCGGTCGCGAAGTCGACCGCTGCGATCTTCTCGTTCTCCGCCTTGACGATCTTGTTCATGGTCTCCTGGACGTCCTTAGGCGGGTCGATCTGCTTCAATTCGGCGCGCACGATCTCGATGCCCCACTTGCTGGTCTCTTTCATGAGCACCTTGAGCAGATCCTCGTTGATGCGCCCTCGTTCGCTGTTGGCCGACTTGAGCGTCATGGTGCCGATGATGTTGCGCAGCGTCGTGCGGGCCAGATTGACGATCTGGTACGTAACGTTGTTCACGTTGTACTGCGAATCTCGCACGCTCTGTGCATCGTCCTTGATCTTGAAGTAGATCTGCGCGTCGACGAGGGCATTCAAGTTGTCGTTGGTGATGATCTCCTGCGGCTCCGCGTCCACCATCTGCTCGGTAACATTGACCATAAACAAACGGTCGATGACCGGGATGATCCAGTTGAAGCCCGGGTTCGCGAAGTGATGGAACTTGCCCAGGCGTTCCACCAGCCCGCGCCGGGTGGGTCGGACGATGCGGATTCCGAGAAAGAACACAACCAGCGCGACGACGATTGCGATGGGAAACAGACCGTTCATGATGATTCCTTCTTTCTGGGCCGGTACACGTGCGTACTCTGGCCGTAGAACACTTCCGCCGCTTCCATAATAGTCTCGGACAGCGTTGGGTGCGGGTGGATGGTGAGCTTCACGTCGGCGGCGGTCGCTCCCATTTCGATGGCGAGGGCGCCCTCCGAGATCATGTCGCCGGCGCCGGCGCCCACGATCCCTACCCCCAGCACCCGCTCCGTCTTCGGATCGACGATCAACTTGGTGAGGCCGTCGGTGCGCTCGATCGACATCGCGCGACCCGAAGCGCCCCAGGGAAACTTCGCGACTGCGACGTCGAGGCTGCGCTCCTTCGCTTGCGTCTCGGTCAGACCGCACCACGCGATCTCGGGGTCGGTGAAGATCACCGCCGGGATGGCGTTGGGCTCGAAGGTGACCTTGTGCCCCGCGATCACTTCGGCGGCGACACGGCCCTCGTGCGAGGCCTTGTGCGCCAGCATGGGATCGCCGACCACGTCGCCGATGGCAAACAGATTCGGTTCGGCGGTGCGTCGTTGTGCGTCCACCTCGATGAATCCACGCGCGTCCACGCTCGCTTTCGTCTTCTCGAGCCCGAAGCCGGTCGAGTTAGGCTTGCGGCCGACCGAGACGAGGACCTTGTCGTACGTGACGGATTCGTTCGTCGCGCCGTCGAAAGTGACATGAATGCCGTGCGCTTCTTCGCGAGCGCCGGCCACCTTGGTATTGACCATGACCCGCTCGAAACTCTTCCCGGCGCGCTTCTCCAGGACCGCTACCAAATCGCGGTCCGCGCCGGGCAAGAGCCCTGAGGTCATCTCGACCACAGAGACCCGGGCGCCGAGACTCGCGTACACGCTGCCCAGCTCGAGCCCGATGTATCCGCCGCCGACCACCAACATCGACTTGGGAACGTCGTGCAGATCGAGCGCGGTGGTAGAATCCAGCACGTGCGGGACGTCGCGAAACGTCGGCAGGGTCGCGGGACGCGAGCCGGTCGCAACGATGCAGTGATCGAAGTGGACGAGTTGGGTTCCACCCGCCGCGAGCGACACCGAAAGCGTGTGCGCGTCGACGAAGGTGCCGAAGCCGCGGAGGTAGGTGACCTTGCGAAACTTCGCCACCTGGCCCACGCCGTTGGTGAGCTTGCGAACCACACCTTCCTTCCACTCGCGCACGGCGTCGACCTTGATTTGCGGCGCACCGAATTCGATCCCCATGGTGCGCGCGGCGTCGGCTTCGTGCAGCACGCGCGCGACGTGGAGCAGCGCCTTGGAGGGAATGCACCCGCGATACAGACACACGCCGCCGGGGTTCTCTTCGACGTCGACCAGCGCGGTCTTCAGGCCCAGATCGGCGCCCAGAAACGCAGCCGCGTAGCCGCCCGGGCCGCCGCCCAGGACGACGAGCTGATAGGTCTCGTCGGGGCCCATGGGAGAATTAGCCTTCGAGTGCGAGCAGAATGGGATCTTCGAGCGCCTCGCACACCCACCGCAGGAAGCGCGCGGCGGAAGCGCCGTCGATGACACGGTGGTCGTACGAGAGAGAAAGCGGCAGGATCAAGCGCGGCTCGAAGGATCCGTTCGCGAACACGGGCTGGGTGGCCGAGCGCGACACACCCAGGATCGCGACTTCGGGCGCGTACACGATGGGTGTGAACGACGTGCCGCCGATGCCGCCCAAATTCGAGATGGTGAAGTTGCCGCCCTCCATTTGGTCGGGCATGAGGTGCTTGGTGCGCGCTTTCTCCGCCAGCTGCGTCACTTCGACCGAGAGTGCGACCAGGTTCTTGCGATCGACGTCGCGCAGCACGGGAACCAAGAGCCCGCGGTCGGTGTCGACCGCGATGCCAATATTGAAATACTTCTTGTAGACGATCTCGCCTCTGGTGACGTCGATGGAGGCGTTGAAATCCGGGAAGCGCTTGAGTGCGGCCGCGCACACCTTGACCAGGATCGACGTCATGGTGAGCTTGCCGCCGGCCGCTTCCACGCTCTTCGCGTGCTTCTTGCGCGCGGCCTCGAGGACGGTGATGTCCGCGTCGTCGTGCTGGGTGACGTGCGGGACGGTGGTCCACGCGTACGCCATGCTCTGCGCGGTGAGGGAGCGCACCTTCGACATCGGTTGGCGTTCGACGTCACCGTAGCGCGAGAAGTCAGGGAGTGCACGCGCGGCGGTCGGCAGCGCGGCGCCGGTCGCGGCGCGTCCGCCACCTGCCGTGGCGGAGGTAATGATCGCCTTCGCGAAACTCTGCACGTCTTCGGAGGAGATGCGACCGCTCGGTCCCGAACCGCGCACTTGGTTGATGTCGACGCCCAATTCGCGCGCCAAGCGACGCACGGTCGGCGACGCGGGCGGCGGCGTACCGGACTCTTGCGCCACGGCGACCACGGTGTTGCGAATCGCGTCCGCAGTCGGCTCGGGCACGGGAGATTCGGCTGTCGCGCGCGGTGATGGCGGCTGCGCGGGTTCGCGCGGAGGCAAGGTCTCGCGGGGTGTGCTCTGCTCCGGCGCGGATTGGCGCACCGGCTGGGTGGGCTTGGGTGCTTCAGTGGTCTTGGGTGAAGTAGCCGGCGCGGATTCCGACGCTTTCGCGTCGGTATCAATCTTCGCGATCACACCGCCGACCTTGACGTTGTCGCCGGGCTTGAGATTGATCTCCGCGACCACACCGGCCGCGGTGGACGGAACCTCGAACACCGCTTTCTCGGTTTCCAACTCGATCAGCGGCTGATCGACCACGACCGCGTCACCCGGTGCGACCAACACCTTGGTGACGTCACCGGACTCGACGTTCTCGGATATTTCGGGGAGGCGAACCTCGACGATCATGACGGCGGATTATCCTACAGATGGCGTTTCCCCGCAACCGTCGTCCCGCGTCACTTCCGCGCCACGTACCAGTTGTTCTGGAGATCGTGCGCGAGCTCGTTCTTTTGGACGGAAGCGAAGCCCGCCTGGTCGAGGTACTCGCGCGTCTTCTCTTCGCCCCACATGGCACCCAGGCCCTCCCCTCCTTGCGCGAGCGATACCGTCATACAATGCATGCACGAGACCGTGTAGAGGAAGGTGCCCAGCGGGTGCGCGATGTTGTTGCGCACGAAGCTCGAGCCCTTGATGTCCTGCATCAGGTAGAGCCCGTCGCTTTTCAACGTGCGATGAATGCCGCGCAGCATGCGCAGCGGTTGCGCCTGGTCGTGGACCGCGTCGAAAGTCGAGACCACGTCGAACGCGTCGCGTTCGGCTTTCTGGTCGAAGTCGGATAGATCCTTCACGACGAACTCGACATTGCGAAGCTTCTTCGAGCTCGCGTGGCCTTGAGCCCACGAGATCGCGTCGCGCGACAGGTCCACGCCGACGAACGAACTCTTCGGATACAACTCCGCGAGTCTCGCGATGATCATGCCGCGACCGCAGCCCAAGTCGAGCCAGCGCACGCCGCTCGCGAGGCGAGGCGCAAGCTCCGGCACCAGCGGGACGATGTGCGACTCGAGCGACGACATCACGGATTGTCCGCTGTCTTCGGCCATGACGTCGTGGAAGCGCGGGAATTTCTCGTACGGAACCCCGCCGCCGTTCTTGAAAGACGCGATGATGTCGTCTTCGACATTACCGAGCAGGGGGATGTACTGCGCGAAGGCGGCCATGTTGTCGGCCGCCGCCGCGCGGGTCAAGAACGCGGCGTGCTCGTCGGGGAGCCGGAAGCGGGTGGAGGTTTCGTCGACGTCGACCACCCCACCCGTCGTCATGGCCCCCAGCCACTCGCGCACGTAGCGCTCGTTCAAGCCCGCGCGGGACGCGATTTGTTGCGAGGTAGCTCCGGCCTCCCCGCGCATCGAGTCGAACAACCCGGTGCGATGGCCGATCGAGACCATCAGGCACAACGCGCCGTCGTTCAGGGCTTGCAGAAGTTTCCCGGCGAATTCTTCCGCGCGTTTCGAATCGAATTCAGCCATCAGTGCGCTTGTCCTTCGGGCGCCTCGGGCATCTGCGTGATCGACAATACGTTTCCATCCGGGTCCTTGAACCACGCCACCTTGGCGCCTCCCGGGAACGTGCAGATGCGGAGCGTGTCCTGCGTGAACTCCTCGTAGCGCTCGAACGAGACCCCGCGACCGCCCAGCGAGATCACCGCCGCGCGCGCGTCGGGCACCACCCATCCCAGCACGGTGTGCGCGGCCGGCTCGAAGTCACGAACCTGGCTCACGCGCACCATGGTGCCGTTCGCGTCGAGGACGATTGCGTGCGGGTCTTCGGACACGACGCGCAGCCCCAAGGTGTCTTGGTAGAAGTGTCGTGCCCGAGCCGCGTCCATGGTCACCACAAACGCCATCACGTTACAAGAGCCCAGCATGGCCGGCCTCCTCTCGGGTTCAGATCTCCCACTCCAGTCCAACTGCGAAATCGAAATCGGTGAAATCAACGGCGATGTCCCCGTCGGCGTCGTCGAATGCCATCGCATCCGCCCACCGACCGCGAAGCATTCCCGACAAGGACAATCGATCCGATATCGGCGCCGTCTGTCGAAGATAGCCGTGGAATCCGTAGCCATCGCCCTCTCGAGTATCGTGGCGCGAGTACGCGACCACCGGGTCCCCTTCGTAGTAGACTTCTTCCCCCCCGAGCTCGCTCACGTAATAGCCGACTCCCAATCCGGCCAGCGTGAGGGCGCCGTGCTCGGAGCGCCGCAGCGCAAACTCGTAACCGATGCAAACGGGGATGGTCTCGAATTCCAGGTCGGCATAGAGGAAGGACGCAAATGGACCGAGGTCGGCCGCGGCGTGCACCGCGACCGAGGTGGTGATTCGTTCGACGGACAAACGCAACGCGTGACGCTGCGCAAAACGCCACGTCCCGGAGATCTCCCACTGGAACGCCAGGTCGTCGGTGTGGTGGTTGATGTCAACCTCGTCCCAGAAATCTTCCAGGTCGCCAAGACGCAAGTAGCCTGCACCAGCCTGTACGCCGAGGAGGAAATCGCCGCGCGACGTGCCGACACCTACCGTGACGATTGCGGCGCCAACGAGAACCGAGGCCAGTCGCATAGACCCTCCCTAGTCCTTGTGCGGATTCTGCTTGTTGGGATCGATGCCGAAGTCCTGGATCGCTTCTTTCACCACCGACTTCTTGATGTGACCCTCGCGCGCGAGCGAGCGCAGTGCCGCGAGTGCGATGTAGCGAGCGTCGACTTCGAAGAAGTCGCGCAGGCCCGCGCGGTTGCTCGAGCGCCCGAAGCCGTCGGTGCCCAAGAAGTCGAAGCGAGGCGGCATCCAGCGCGCGATCGACGCCGGCAGCGCCTTCATATAATCAGATGCGGCGACGTAGACTCCCTTGGTGCCTGACAACAACTGCGCGACGTACGGCACCTTTTCTTCCTCGCCGGGATGCAGCAGGTTGTAGCGCTCGCAGTCGATGGCATCGCTGTAAAGCTGCTTGTAGCTCGTCACGGAGTACACGTCGGCGGGGATGTCGTACGCGTCTTCGAGGATGCGCTGGGCGCGAATCACTTCGTTCAAGATGGCACCGCTGCCGAACAGGTTGACCTTGTTCTTGGCGTCCGTTTTGGCCGACGTGAACAAGCGGTACATTCCGCTCAGGATTCCGTCGCGCGAACCCTCCGGCATGGCCGGCATCTTGTAGGGCTCGTTCATCACGGTGATGTAGTACAGGAGCTGCTCGTTGTTCTTGTACATGCGCTCGACGCCGTCGTGGATGATGACCGCGAGCTCGTAGGCGAAGGTGGGGTCGTACGCGCGCAGCGTCGGGTGCGGGAGGGCCAAGATGTGGCTGTGGCCGTCTTCGTGCTGCAGTCCTTCGCCGGCCAGCGTGGTGCGCCCCGACGTTCCACCGAGCAGGAAGCCCTTGCAGCGCATGTCGCCCGCGGCCCAGATGAAGTCGCCGATGCGCTGGAATCCGAACATCGAGTAATAAATGAAGAACGGCACCATGTTGATGCCGTGGGTCGCGTACGCAGTTCCAGCCGCGATGAACGACGCCACCGATCCCGCCTCGGTGATCCCTTCCTCGAGCACCTGGCCGTCGACCGCCTCCTTGTAATAGAGGAGCGTCTCCTTGTCGACCGGCTCGTAGAGCTGTCCCACGCTGGAATAGATGCCGACCTGGCGGAACAGGGACTCCATGCCGAAGGTGCGCGCCTCGTCGGGCACGATAGGCACCACGTACTTGCCGATGTTCTTGTCCTTGAGCAAGGTCGAGAGCATCTGCACGAACGCCATGGTGGTGGCGACTTCGCGGTCACCGCTGCCGCCGTACATGTCCTTGAAGATCGACGCCGGCGGGGTTTGCAACGCGGGCGCGATTTCGCGGCGCTCGGGGATGAAACCACCCAGCGCTTGGCGCCGCGCGCGCAGGTACTGCACGTCCTCGCTGTCCTCGGGCGGTTTGTAGAACGGCGCTTGCGCGACGTCTTCGTCCGAGATGGGGATGCCGAATTTGTTTCGGAACGCGCGCAGCTCTTCTTCGTTCATCTTCTTCTGCTGGTGCGTGATGTTCTTGCCTTCGCCGCTCTCGCCCAGCCCGTAGCCCTTGATGGTCCACGCGAGAATGACGGTCGGCTGTCCCTTGTGCTCGACCGCGGCTTTGTAGGCCGCGTGCACCTTCTCGGGGTCGTGGCCGCCGCGGTTCAAGTTGCGCACCTGATCGTCGGATAGGTTTTCGACCAGCTTCAACAACCGTGGGTCGGCGCCGAAGAAGTCCTTGCGAATGTAGGCGCCGGATTCGGTGGCGTACTTCTGGAACTGACCGTCGACCACTTCGTTGAGCCGTTTCACGAGCACGCCTTCGGTGTCGGCCGCGAGCAACGGATCCCAGTCGCCGCCCGTGATCAACTTGATCACGTTCCATCCCGCGCCGCGGAACGCAGCCCCCAATTCCTGAATGATCTTGCCGTTGCCGCGCACCGGCCCGTCGAGGCGCTGCAAATTGCAGTTGATGACGAAGACCAAGTTGTCGAGCCGCTCACGCGAAGCGAGCGTGATGGCACCCAGCGACTCGGGCTCGTCCATCTCGCCGTCGCCCAGAAACGCCCACACGCGGCGCGGCGATGTCTTCAACACGCCGCGATTCTCGAGATAACGATTGAAGCGCGCCTGATAGATGGCGAGCAACGGTGTGAGTCCCATCGACACGGTCGGGTATTCCCAAAAGGTCGGCATCAGCCATGGGTGGGGGTACGACGAGATACCGCCTTCGTGCGCGAGCTCGTGGCGGAAGTTCTCGAGGTGCTTTTCGGTCAGTCGGCCCTCGAGGTACGCGCGCGCGTAGATGCCGGGCCCGGCGTGGCCCTGGTAGTAGATGATGTCGCCGCCTTCGGGGTGAGCCTTGCCGCGGAAGAAATGGTTGAACGCGACCTCGTAGAGGGTCGCGGCCGACGCGAAGGTCGAGATGTGCCCGCCGATACCGGGGTCTTCACGGTTCGCGCGCACCACCATCGCCATCGCGTTCCAGCGGATGTAGCTCTTGATGCGTCGCTCGATGATGCGGTCGCCGGGGTAGGGGGGCTGCTTCGACAGCGGAATGGTGTTGATGTAGGGCGTGTCGCCGGGGAAGTTGATGCGCACTCCGTACGACGTCGCACGATCCTGCAAGCGCTGCAGGAGCTCTTGCACGCGCGCGGGCCCTTCGGTTTGATAAACGTAGTCGAGGGACTCCAGCCACTCGCGCGTTTCTTGTCGAAGCTCGTCCATGTTCAGCGCTTCCGATTGGGGTTGAGAAGAAGGGACCGAGTCCGGCTGCTTGCCGTCCGTGCCGGCTTCCGGCGTGGCCTCCGAAGGGCGGGCTTCATCGGCGCCCGTACGCGTCCCCGATTTCCGATCTCGCGTCGTGCTCATAGCTTACCGTTACGATAAGCCTTCCCCGCGACGGCGTCAATCGCGCCGCGGTCGCGATGACGCGCGCGACATTACTCGGTCCAGTACTTCTCGAGATGGAGTGTCCCGGGATGACGAGGCGTGTGTTTCTTGAAGCCCCGATTCGTGAGTGTAGCTTCCAGCTCTTCGATCATGGCCGGGTTGCCGCACAAGTAGACGTGGCACTCGCGCGGATCCAGCGCCACGCCCGTCTGCGCGCGCAAACGCTCCGGCTCCAAAACATCTCCCACGCGCCCGCGGAGTCCGGTCCATTTCGAGTCACGCGGCTCGCGTGTCGTCATAGGGAGGTACCGTAAACTCGAATCGTTGGCCGCGGCCGCCTCCAACTCGTCGCGAAAGCCGAGGTCCGTGGAGACGCGCACACCGTTGATAATGACCATGCGCCGCCAGGGTGGATCGTCCTTGTGGGTGCGGTACATCGACACGTAGGGCGCCACACCGGTGCCGGTCGAAACCAAGACCAGATCGTGTCCGAGCTCGAAGCCCTGCAGCGTGAATCCGCCGCTCGCCTTGGGTGCCAACCACACGCGCGCGCCTTCGCGCTGCTCGAAGAGCCACGAAGTGAATTCGCCATCGTCGACGTGGACCACGAAGAACTGCACGGTGTGGCGATCCTGTGCCGACGACCCGATCGAGTAGGAGCGCTTGAGGAGCATCGGCGTCCCCGCCTCACTCTGGGCGATGTGGCCGATGGCGACGAACTGGCCGGGCAAGAACGGGGCGAACTCCCCGCCGTCGGGTGCTACCCAGATCATCGCGAAACCGTCGTGGAGGTCTTCGCGGCGGACGATGGTGGCGTTGTACTCGTGGGTGAGCGTCATGAGTGAAACGACGTCGTGAAGCTAGCACACGGCGGCCCGTCCGGCCAAGCTGACGACCCGGCGAGAGGGCGGACGGCTCCCAACGGATAAAGGGCCTTGACTTTGCTCCACTTGCCGATACACTAGGGCGATATTTTCGTCGGCGCCCCTCGGAAACCGCCGGCGATTGCGACGCGCCAGTGTAATCGCGTCGCCGACTCCGACTAATCTCACGCAGACATATTGTTTTACATTGGGAGCGACTGAATGAAACGCACCGTGGCGCTCTGGGCGGCCGTCTCTGTGTTCTTTCTGTCTTCGTTGGCGGCCGACGCTTGGGCGCAGTACGAGAGACCGACGTCCCCGCCGCCGCCGCCGGAGCGCGAAGCGCCGCCTGACACGCTCGGTGACTCGCAACCCCCGCCTGCCGCGACCCCGCAAGCGGCTCCGGCTGCCCCCGCCGACACCATGACCGCCGCGCAGCGAATTCGCCGCGCGCAAACAGACCAGATGTCGTACGTGATCTCGTTCGGCCTCGGTACCGCGATCAATCATTCACCGGACGCGTTCACCGAGGAATACGACCCGAGTTTCGGTTTCTACCTCGACGGGGGCGTACGACGCTGGCAGTTGGAAGCCACCCTCTCCTTCGACTTCAATTTCTTCTTCACCAACCGACAGAACCCCGAAGACATGAACATCTTCTGCCTGTTCTTGAACTTGAAGTACCGCCCGCTCCAATCGAAGGTGAGGCCGTACGTCCTGGGTTGCGGAGGGTGGTTCCGCTCGTGGATCGTCGACGAATTGGATCCGAACAACCCACCGCAGACGGTCGTGCACGAAGTGGAAACCGGCGACCTCTTCTACGACGAGAACGTGCTCGGGTACGGTGTCGGCGGCGGCATCGAGGTCGAGCTCGACAAGGTGCGACGCCTGTTCCTCGAGGGCCGATACATCGAGGGACAAACGCGCGAGACACAAGAGAGAGCCAATATGGTGATTCTTCCCTTTCGTCTCGGCCTGACCTGGGAGTTCTAGCTCCGCTTTCTCATCCTTCCAGTGCCTTCTTTTCCTAGTGCCCAACGCCTGAAGCGCGCGGGTTAGTTCGTTTCCTAACAACCGTCCTGCCTCACAGACCGCAATGGTTGTATCGAGGGCGAAGGCCCTTCCAGGCACAGCGGAGAGGTCGGAATCAGGCCTCTCCTAAACGCGAGAGGGTAGTGAGTGTCGCTCACTACCCTCATCGCGCAAGTCTCCTCGCGATTGGTTACGCGCTCATCCCCGCCGCCCGCACTTCCGCCGGTACCGCTTGCTCGAATTGGGCGAAATTCTTCTCGAACAACGCCACCAGCTCGCGCGCCTTCTTATCGTACGCGCTCTTGTCGCTCCACGTGTTGCGCGGGCTCAAGATTTCCGCGGGGACACCGGGGCATTCGGTGGGAATGTCGAGACCGAAGATCGGATCCTTCTGGTACTTCACGCGGTCCAGCTTCCCTTCCAAGACCGCGTTCACCATCGCGCGCGAGTACGCGATCTTGATGCGCGATCCGTCGCCGAACCCGCCCCCGCTCCAACCCGTGTTGACGAGCCAGCACTTGGCGTCGTGGTGGCGCATTTTCTTCGCGAGTAAATCCGAATACACGGTCGGAGGCAGCGCGAGGAACGGCGCCCCGAAGCAGGTCGAGAAGGTCGCCTGCGGCTCCTTGCCCATCCCTCTCTCGGTGCCGGCCACCTTCGCGGTGTAGCCCGACAGGAAGTGGTAGCTCGCCTGCTCGGGCGTCAAGCGCGCGATCGGAGGCAGCACGCCGAAGGCGTCGCAGGTCAGCATCACGATGTTGCGCGGGTGGCCGCCGATGCCGTCCAGCTTGGCGTTGGGAATCTGCGAGATGGGATACGACGCGCGCGTGTTCTCGGTCAAGCTCGCGTCGTTCAAATCGATCTCGCGCGTGTACTCGTCGATGACGACGTTCTCCAGCACGGTGCCGAATCGTTTCGTGGTTGCGAAAATCTCCGGTTCCGCTTCCGCCGAGAGACGGATCACCTTGGCGTAGCAACCGCCCTCATAATTGAAAACGCCGTGGTCGGACCAGCCGTGCTCGTCGTCGCCGATCAGGCGGCGCTTGGGGTCCGCCGACAGCGAGGTCTTGCCCGTTCCCGAAAGGCCGAAGAACACGGCGACGTCGCCGCTCGGGCCCTCGTTGGCGCTGCAGTGCATGGACAGCACGCCGCGCTGCGGAAGCAGGTAGTTCATCACGGTGAAGATCGACTTCTTGATCTCGCCCGCGTACGAGGTCCCGCCGATCAAGACGATGCCGCGGCCGAAGTGGACGATGATGAACGCTTCGCTGCGCGTCCCGTCGATGGCGGGGTCGGCCTTGAAACCGGGAGCACTGATAATGGTGAACTGTGGCGCGTGGCTCTTTTGTTCCTCGGGTAGTACCGGAATGAACATGTTGCGCGCGAACAGCGAGTGCCACGCGATCTGGGTGATGACACGGATCGGCACGCGCTGGCGGGTGTCGGAACCGGCCCAGCAATCCTGCACGTACACCATGCCGTCTTGGAGGTACGCTTGCACGCGGTGCATGAGGCGATTGAACTTTTCCTCGTCGAACGCGCGATTGACTTTGCCCCACCAAATCTTGTCCTTGCCCGACGCTTCCTCGACCACGAACTTGTCGTCCGGGCTGCGACCGGTGTACTTGCCGGTCTCGGCGACGATCGGGCCGTGGTTCGCGATGACTCCTTCGCCGTTCATCACGAACTCTTCGTAGAGCGTGGCTGGAGTGGGATTCCAGAACACGCCGCCGAGATTGGTGAGGCCAACGGCCTCCAAACCAACCTTCGGCGCCAACTCGCTGTGCGACATCGAAAAACCCTCCGTTAAATAAAAAAAGCGAAACCCTCGGCGTGGTAGCCGGGGTTCGGGTGCATTCGATCGGTTATGATGGAAATGCGGACGAAAGTGTAGCCGCTCGGCGCGCGCATTTCCAGCGGATTCTAGTTGAGAGCATAGCGCCCTGCGATGACCTATTTCACGCGCGCCGAGAAACGAAGTGTGAAACTCTGGCTGGGCTGTGCCACGCCGGAGAGCGTCCAGCGAACGTGCGTGACGCAGTAGTCGTAGCCCGCCGGCGCGCCGCACGAACCGCTCGCGGGCGCGTACGTCCAGGTCGCGCCGTTGTCATTGGAATAGCTGACCACGGAGGTCAGAGACGTCGTGCCGGGGCTGAAGGTGACGCTCCCGACACGCAGTCCGGTATCGCCCGGAATCGAATCGACGACGACGATGCTGGTCGCGTCGGACAAGCCGGTCGAGCTCGCCACGACCGTGTACGTGACGTCTTGCCCCGGAAATGCGTTCGCCAAATCCACCGATTTCGCCATCGCCAAGTTCGGCGCGATGCACGTCGTGCCCGCGCGCACCTGATCCGAGCGCGTGGCGTCGCCGGCCGACGTCGCGGTGACATCGACGGTGTGAGTGAGTCCGCCGGGGCTTCCGCTCAACAACGGCGTCACGATCACCGTCCACGTCGTGCCCGCGCCGGGCGCGAGCACGGCATCCGTGAAGCCGCCCGCGACGACCGCCGCGGTGCGATCCACGTTCGCTCCGTCGAGATACACCACGGCGAAATTTGCCGTCGAGCCCGTGCCGGTGATCACGAACGCATCGGCGTTGAGGCCGTCGTTTTGGAAACGAATGCGATAAGTCGCCGCGACGGCGGCGAGCGTGCTGGCACTTTTCACCTGCAGGGCGGCCGGGTTTTCGTAGTAGTTGTCGAACACATATGCGGCGTCGGCTTCGGTTCCGAGCTTGACCATGGCGTCGGGCTGATACGGGCGCAGTGCGGGCTTGAGCGACACCGCGCCGATCACCCAGTAGTCGGCGCTGGAAAGGTTCCACGTCATCGTCACCGACGCCGCTCCCGGCTCGGTGCTCGCGGCACCGACGACCGCGCCGCCGACCGATCGCGAGAAATCGTTCCAGAGCGCCGTTTGTCCGGGGCCGACGACGGCGGTGGCGGCGTTTCCCTGCACCGCCATGCAGTCCATCACGAGCTCTCCTGCGGCACTCGGCACCGTCAGCGTGGCGAGATTCGTGGACGCCTCGTTGCTGACGAACGCGCCGTGCGGCGTAGTCGCGTCGACGCCGAAGAACGACGCCGCGCCGACCACGAGCTTGGCGCTGCTCGACATCGTCAGCACGACGTTCGCGGTCCCAATCGGTGGGTTCACGAGGCGCCACATCTCCATGCGCCGGTCGTTGGATCCCGTTCCTCCGTCGAGGAACCCGATCCTCGTGAGCGGCTGGCCCGCGTAGGTGAGCGAGCTCACGGTCTTGTTCGCATTGAATATCGAGACACCGACGATCATGACGCGGTCGCTTCCCACTCCGACCTTGTGCGAGAACGTGAAGGATACGCCGCTCCCGACGGCGACGTTGCGCGCGTCGAGGGTGATGGCCGCGCGGGCGGGAAGCGAGGTCGACACGGCGACTAGCACCCAGAATCCGATGACGAGTTTGCGCAACATGGCTACTTCCTCAACCCTTCGAAGTCGGCCAGCAACCAATCCGACAAGATGATCTGCAAGCGCACGCCGAGGCCGCGACTCCACGCGTCGGTCGTGCTCACGTCCGGGTCGTCGAAGCCGTTCGCGCTGTAGCCGACACCGACGCGAACCGACCGGTACACCAGCTTGCCGAGCTCGACGCCGGCTCCGTATTCCGCCGTGCCGCCGTCGCGCAGCCGCGTCACACGCCCCCACGCGTCCAAGTCCCAACCGCGCCCGAAGCGCCACACGTACTGGCCCAGCACGAGGTCGGTGTTGGTGGTGAGTGCTATGGAATCGCTCCAATCCTCGACGTGCTTGTACGCGTACTTGAAGCGCACCTCGTGCTGCGGACTCGGGAATGCGTTGACGTCCACCGACGTCACCAGACGCCAGCGGATCGCGTCGGGCTCGACGGGTGCGTAGCGATCGTAGTAGCTCTTCACCATCGCGAGCGATTGCACGGGCGCGTGCGGCGAGCGATACGCGCCCGCGAGGGTGGCGTAGTATTGCGATTCGTCGCGACTCCGTCCCGGTTCGAGTTCGTGTGTTCCCACACCGAGCACGTTCTTGGTGAGCCACGCGAAGCCGCCCCCCAACTGCTGCGCGGCGGACAGGCGAACGAGGTTTTTCTCGCCGGTCGCTTCCCATCGATACTCGTAGCCGCCCTCGACGAAGTGGGAGCCGATTCGCTTCGAGCCCAGTCCAGTCGTGAGCGACAGGTACTCGTCGTCGTTGCGGCCAGCCATCGAGAGAAAACCTTCCACGCCGAGGGTGGCGGACGTGGTCTCGTTCAAGCGTAGCTTCTGGCGAATGCCGCTCACCGCACCCATGCGCGCGTCGCTCGCCGCGCGATCGAGTGCGTAACGCGTGTAGGCCTGCGTGCCGTGCGTGGTAGTTCCTTCCACGCCGGCCGTCACCTGATGCGTGGAGGGCTGGCCGCTCGCGGTCGCGTACTCGTAGGTCGCGATGGCGCGGAAGCGTTCGGTGAGCGGTGCGGCCAGCACTGTCTTCAGTCGATTCGGATAGTCGTCGACGATTTCGCCCGCCACGTTCTGCTCGAGTGTGGTCGAAACGCCGAAGGTCCCGCGGTTCCCGATCGTCAGCCCCGCGATCGCGAGCACACCGCGGGCGTCTTCGTCTCCGGAAGTCTCGGGCTCGTCGTGACGCGCGACGCGCAACCCGGCCGACATCTCGAGCAAGCGCCGGCGATAATCGAGTGTGGCGCGCGCACTCTCCTTGAGCTCGTCGGTTTGCTGCAGCTCGTGGGTGTATCCGTCGGCGTTGACAGTCACCTGCGAATTCACGGCCCAGCGCCCGTCGAAGCCGGCCTTCACACTCGCGTTCTCGCTGTCGGCGCCGCGGAAGGACGGATTCGAAAAGTCGCCGTCGACGCGGCGCAGGTAGAGGTCGAGCTTGGACACACCGCGCGCGAGCGACGCGCCCACCTTGTACGCGTCGCCTGCGCCGACCATGTCGTCGTCGCTGCGCGCGATTTCTCCGCCCACGCGCAGCCCGTGCCACCCCGCTTCGCCGTCGACGCCGTAGAGAGCGTAGCCGGGGCCGTCGCCCGAGTTGGCGACCGCCGTCAGCCCCGCGCGGTAGCGCTTGTTTTCCACCACGTCGCCGCGCACGCCGAACAGGAACGCATCCACCCCGTCGGTTTCGGTTTCGTAGGTGACCACCACCGTGTTCGGATTGAGCTCGCGGTCGGTGACGGGTACCGGCTCCATGAACAGAATCGAGCCGTCGTACGGGTTCACGGTGTAGTCGCGGCGCCGCAGCATGACGCGTGCTTCCAGCACGATCTCGGATTGGAAGCGGTCGCGGGTTTCGACCATCACGCGCTCCGAGTTCTCGACGATGGGCGCGCGCGCCAGGTAGTAGAAACCGCTGGTCCCGTCGGCCGGGATGTTGTCGGTGAAGGTGACGAAGTCGGTTTCGGTGACGAACGCGCGCACCGAGTTGGGCCCGCTTACGAGCGCGGTCGAAAGCCCGGTGACGACCTGCTGGTAGGTGAGGAACTCGCCGCGGTCGATGGGGGTGCGCAAGTCGCCGTAGCGCAAGTACGACTGGCCGCGATCCACCGACAGATAGTTACCGCCGCGCGCGGGTGCCGCGTAGTGCAGCGACGATGCGTCGCCGAAGATCGGGTACTGCTTCTCGGGATCGGGCTGCTTGAGCAGCGGATCGTCGTAGCGCTTCTTGGTGTCGACGCGCGCGGTGACACTCAGGTTGCCGGGCGCAGCACCTTGCACGAACAGGCGCGCCTCGGCGTCGCCGTCGAGGCCGTCGGTGAAGTGCTCGAGGCCCTGGCCGCTCCCCTCGCCGCCCTTGTCGTACACGCCCGCCGACAGATCGACCACACCGGTCGCGAGCAGCGGCCGATCGGGTGCCACGAACACGACTTCGGTGGACGCGCGCATGCCGTCCATCTCGACACTGATGCGTCCCGAGCCGGTGGCGTGACGTGGCTTGACGGCGAAGCTCACGAGCCCCGCGCTCGTCGTCGCTTGGAGCTCGCGCAAACCCGGGCGCGCGTCGGCGTCGGCGACGAGCTCCGTGCCTTCGACCAGTGTCACCGCCCAACCGTCCATCACCGGAAGGCCGAACGCGTCGTGGACGGCAAAACGTACGGTGACGGCGCTCTGTCCGTCGGCCGGAATCACGTGGCGCGCGTCGAGAGCGGTCAGCTCCGTCGGCCGCGATGACAACGCGACGCGCACGCTGTCACTCGCCTCGCCGCCTTGCAGGAGGGTTGCGCGCACGCCGAGGTCGTTCCAACCCGCGCTCAAGCGCACGCCGTACCAGGTCGTGGTTTCCTCTTCGTGGGCCACGTCGATGGTGCGCTGCCCGACTTGTTCCTCGGCCACGGGCTCGTCGTTCACGAACAGCGTGACGCGACTGCCCAGCGGATGGCGCGCGCGCACGCTCACCTGATCGCGGTTGGCGAACACGGCGTCGGCGTGCGGCTCGAGAATCGCGACGGCGCCGTCGTGCGCGGGTGCTGCAGGCGCGGGAGTCGGCGCGGTAGGCGTGGGCACGTCGACCGGTGCCGCGACCTGCTCCGTCCACGTCAGCACCTCGAACACACCCGCGCGCTGGGTGTTCGCAAAAGGCCGAATCGTCACCACGCGCGGCGCGGCCGGCGATTCGTCTTCCGAGCGCGCCACGCCGGTGGACGCCGCGGGTGGCGGAGCAACGGGGCCCGCGCGCGCGGAGCCGCGGGGTGGTGCGACGACAGGACCCGCAACGCCCGACGGCGTTGGGGAGTCGAAGAAAGAAACGATCGCAGCAAGGTCGCGGATGCGCTGCGTGTCGGCCAGCGCCACCGTAAACGATAGCCGGCACTCGATCGCGTGGCCGCGCGCGAAGCCGTCGAAGACGAACGCGCCGCCCTCGCGGGCGAGCAACGAATCGCCCATGGTCGCGGCGAAATTGACGCCGACGAACTGCCACGGAACGTCCACGCGCAGCGTGCCGCGCTGCGCGCGCTCGACGGTGGTGGTGAGCGACCACGACACCGTCGCGCGCGCCGAATCCGGCAGCTCGGAAACGTCGCGCACCGCCGCGGCGACCTTTTGTGCGGACGACGAGCGCTCGTGTCCGGGTGGGATGAAGCTCACTTCGACGCGGCGGTTGAGCATGCGGCCGTCGACCGTGGTGTTGCTCGCGATCGGCCGCCCGTCTCCCGAACCCAGCACCAGCATGCGTTCCCACGGCACGCCCACCGACGTGAGCACGTCGCGCACCGACTCCGCGCGAGCCACCGAGAGCTCGAAGTTCGAGGGGAAGCGGGCGGTGTGAATGGGCACGTTGTCGGTGTGGCCTTCGATCAGGAGCTGCCAACCCGCGTGATCGGCGAGGAAGCTCGCGACCGGAGCGAGCGCTTCGCGCGCGTCCCCGAGCAGCGTCACTTTGCCGAAGGCGAAGTACGAGCTCGGCAGCACCAGCTCGCGGCGCATGCGCGCGCGCGGCGTCACCGTGACTTGTTCTTCGCACAGGATGCGCTCGCTCTTCTCGACGGTGGGCGGTGGGAGCTTGCGGAGCGGAAACGCGACCCGCACGTGCCCGGGTGCGATCAAGTGCACCAAGCGCTCGTTGCGCCGGCCGACCGGCTGCGGCCCGTCTGGGACGCGTCCGAGCGCTTCGTCGAAGACCACATCGGGCGGGAGCGATCCTTCGTCGAGCCGCACCACGCGGTAGCCCTCGAAGACGTGCGGTATCGAGAACACGCCCAGCGAATCGGTGACCACGTGCTCGCCGCTTTCCAGGTACAGCGACGCGTTGGGGACTCCGCTCTCGCCCGCGTCGCGCTCTCCGTCCGCGTCTTCGTCGATCCACACGTCGCCCAGCACGAACCCTTCGATGCCCCACTCTTCGTTGTCGATGCGAATCGCCGCCACCACCGGACCCGCCGTTACGCGGTCTCCGCTGGCGGCATCGCCGGCCGCGTTTCCGGACGCGCGCGCCCAGCCCTGCGACTCGCGGCTGTTCACGGCGAACTTGACGCTGGTCGATCGCGACTCGCCGGGCGCCAAGGCACCCGCGTCCCACGAGAGCGACGCACCCGAGCGCGACACGTTGTGGCCGGCGAGGAAATCGAGCGCGGGCGGGATCGATTCCATCACGGTCACGTTGTCCACCGCGATGGAGTCGGTGCGGTTGGTCACCGTCACCGTCATGGTCACGACGTCGCCCATCGCGGCCGTCGCTTGCCGGAACGTCTGCTCGAGTCCCAGCATTGCGAGCGGATCCGGGAGCGCCGGCATCAAGACGCGGTCGACGGTCGCATTGGTCGCGGTGGTGTCGAGAGTCGACTGCGCGAACACCGTGAGCGGTGTCGCGACACCGAGCGAGAAGCGCAACGGCGTCCCGGGACTCATCACCGCCACCCGCACCGGTCTCGTCTCACCGGGCGCGAGCGCGCCCACGATGAAACCGCCGGGTCGCGGCGACGCCGGCAGCGGAACCCCGCTGGTGTCGGTGCACACCACGCCCACGCTGGGCGGGAGCGCGCCGACGTTGACCACGACGACCTCGAGCGTGTCGATGCCGGTGCCCGCGTTCTCGATGTCGTTCTGGAAAATCACCGTGTCGTCGGTCGGCCCCACCACGATCGACGTCTCGTCGTCGCCGGATCCGTCGCCGCCCGGCAGCGCGCGCGCGTTACCCGCGGGACCGAAGTGGACCACCGACGTACTCGCCGTGCTCGTGACCTGCACGACGGTGGCGTCGGTGGTGGGCGCCATCGCGATGCGCACGCGGCGCGTGTTGGGATCGCGCGCCGACGTCGCCCGCAGTTCGACGAAGGCGACACCGGTGCCGATGGCCGGCAGCACGATGGCGGCATCGACCGGTGTCGATGTCGCACTCGCGATGGCCAGAAACGCCGGATCGTCTTCGCCCGCGTCGAAGCGATTGTTGAGATTGGCGTCGAGAAAGAACACCACGCTCGCGACGGTGAGACTGGACGGCGGCAATTCGGTCGCCGCCATGCTGACCGAATCCGGCGCATTGCCGAGATTCTCGACGTTCACACGCGCGTAGAGCGTATCGCCCGGAGCACCGAAGAGAACATACGCGGGAGCGGCAACCGTCCCCGCTGGTGTCACCTGCAAGAGGTACGTCGCCGCGACCCGCGTGGCCGTGGTGTTGGAGACCACGGAGTCGGTGGCTCCCGCTCGCGCGAAGCCAGCAGACGCAAGATTTGTGATATTTGTGCCCGCCGGAGTCGACTGGGCGAGTGCGTTTGGCACGCAAATTAGACCCGCGAGCAGCGCCGCCACGATCGCGCAAGTTGTTTTCAAAAAACGAAAAACGACGAGTACCCTCGTCGCTTTGGTAGGCGATTTTCGCGCTCGATTCTGCCGTGCGTTGCGCATCTCTCTAAAAACACACGCGGCCGGCGCATGCGGGAGAGTTAGAACTTTGCCCGCATGCGCGGCCGACTTAGAGCGTCCGCGTTCTATGAGGAACGCGGTCTACTGAATGCGAACCGTGAACCCGACCCCGGCGGTCGAGCTCCCTCCGGTCAGGAGGTCGCCCGCGAACACCCAGCGAACGTTGGTGACGTTCGCGTCGTAGCCCGCGGGTGCACCACCTCCACCGCTCACCGGCGCGTACGCCCACGTCGCTCCGTTGTCGTCGGAGTACTCGATCGTGATCGACGCGATCGAAGCCGGTGGCGTGCCCGTCACACCCGAGCCGACTTGGTACTGCGTCCAGGCCGGAACCGCGTCGTAGATGACGATCGTAGTCAGGTCGCCGCTGCCCAGATTCTGGTAGTCGACCGTGTAGGAGAGATCCGTGCCTGGCACCTGGTCGCCGGCCGGGCTCACCGACTTCACAAGCGACAGGTTGCCCGCCGCGATGGTGGTGACGTCGGTCGCGTTGTCGGTTGCCAACGTGACCTGGCCGGTGGCCGAGAGCACGCCCACTTCGACCGTGCCCACCGCCGTCCCCGCGGGGATGGTCAGGCGGACCGTGATCGCGACCGCCGCTCCGGGCGCCAGCGCGATGCTGGTGATCGGCGTGTTGATCGGGTCGAAGAACACGTAGGTCCATCCCTGCGACGACCCGTACGTCAGATCGAAGGTGTCGAACACGTTGCCCGTGTTGGTGACGGTGTGGGCGTACGTGATGGTACCGCCCGCGGTCGCGTTGCCGGCGTTGTCGGGCGCGAAGTCGACCGACGCGAGCGTGTTCACCGTCACCGTGTTGGCGATGGTGTCGAGCTGCGTGCCGTTGACCGACGACGTCGCGGTGAACGAGGTCCCGTTGACACCTGGGAGTGTTCCCGCCGGAACGTCGACGCGCGCGATCACGTTGGCCTCGGCCCCCGCCGCGACTGGTCCCGTCTGCGTGATGGGCGTCAGCTCACTCGCATCGAGGACGCCGTTGCCGTTGGAATCGGCGTAGAACGTGACCGTCCAAAACGCGGGGATGGCCGACGACAACAGGAAGTTGTCGCTCGAGCCGCCCCCGTTGACCACGTCGAGCGCGAAGTCGACCGACGTGGCGGGATCCGTGTTCTGGTTCAGCGGCGTGCTGTTGGTGGTACCCGCGACGCCATCGTAGTTACCGATGTCGACGGTGGCAGGCAGGACCTGGAGAATCCGGTCGGTGGTGAGGTTCGTCTCCGCCGGCGTGTTGGCCGACTGGGCACGAACCACCGCGTCGAACGGACCACCGGCACCCTGCGAGCCCGGGATGATCACGCGCACCACGATGTCGATGGTGGCACCCGGCGCCAACGGTCCGACGTCGTCGAGCCCGTCGAAGTCGGAGTCGGACAGCGGTGTCACACCGTCGGAGCGATAGAAGATTACCGCCCACGAACCCGGAATCGTCGACGAGCCGTCGAGCGCGACGTTGATCGCGTCGTTGGCGTTGCCGTCGTTGCGGATCGTGTTGGTGTAATTGACCGACGTATTGGCGTAGGCGGTTGCGACCGACTGCACGTCGTCGTTGAAGTTGGGCGGCGTGCCGGCACCCGGGCTGCCCGCGGGACCGATGAGCACGTTCGCCAGCGTGCCGACCGTGACCGGCGCGTTGTTCGACGTGACCACGGTCGGGTCGGGCGTCACACCGTTGTTGTCGATGTACGCGAGCGACGCCGTGTTGTTGAGCACACCCGGCGTCATGCCCACCGGCACCGTGACTTGGTACGAGAAGCCGTACGCCTGTCCGGAGACCACGCCGCCGTTGGTGATGTAAGCGACCGCGATGTCGCCGGCCGCTGCGGTCGTGCTCCAGGTCCAGGTCTCGGGGCTGCCCGCCGTCGAGCTTCCGCTGGGCAAGTACAGCACCGTTCCGCCCGCCGGGAATCCGGTGGGGGCACCGAAGATCGGCAGCGGGTTGCCGCTCGCGGGATTGATGGGGATCACGTCGTACATGAGCACACCGGTGAGACCGACCGACGCGACGTTGACGCCGTTTGCCGTGTTGGTGCCGGTGTTCGTACCCGAGAAGGTGTACGCGATCTGATCGCCTTCGACCACGAACGCGGGTGCGCCCGCCAACAGCGCCGTCATGACCGCGTCGTTGACGACCGTCGTGAGGTGGTAATTGCGCGTGTCGACCTGCGCGCCGTCGCCAACCGACGTGCCCTGCACGCCGACGTAGGCCACGTCGCCCGCGGCCGCCGTTCCCGGCACCGCGTAGGTCACGATCAGGCTCACCGACGCGTTGGCCGCCAGGGGCCCGAACACGCCCGGGGCACCCCCCACGCTGATCGCGGGCTCGCCGCCGTCGACCAAACCGTTGCTGTTGACGTCGTGGTAGACCGAGATGTTGGCCAGCGCCAGCGTCATGGTCGTGTTGACGGCATCGAGCAGCGGAACGATCGAATAGCTGTCGGTATCGTTGCCGGTGTTCGTGAGCGTGTAGCTGTAGTAGACCGTCTGTCCGCCGATGGCGTTTTGCGCCAACGCGGGTGTGACGGGCGGCGTTTCGCCGGAGTCGTCCGGGAGGATCGAGATGCCGTAGACCGGCAGCACGATCGTGATGACCTCGTTCGACACCGACGTGAAGGTGTTGCCGCTCAAGTCTTCGTACGTCGCCGAAGCGCGGTTGCGAATCTGCGTGCCGGCCGGTGTGGTCTGCGCGAACGCGGACGTCACCATGAGCAGCAACGCGACCAGCAACAGCGGTAGGGCGAGGATGAGCTTTTTCTTCATCGCAGCATCCCTCCCTACTCGACCTCGGCCCGGTACGAGAATGAGATCTCGTCGGCGGGCGCGAGGTCGCCGGACAGCGTCCAGCGGATGTGGGTGATCATGTCGGGCGTGGCGTCGACCCAAACCTCGCGACCCTGCGCGTCGGTTTGCTTCACGCGCACGGGCCACTTGTGGAACGTCTGGGATCCGTCGACCGAGAACACCACCGTCGCCGACTTGGGCGTGCGCGCCGTCTTGGCCACGTAGCGCGCGCCGGCCGGGACCGGGTCGGTGATCGCGAGTTTGCTGACGGCCTGTTCGCCGCGGTTGGCGTACTTCAGTCGATACTCGATGACATCCTGCGGACGGGCTTCGTCGGCAGGCAGGTAGGCTTCCTCACCGCTGTCGGAGACGACGACCTTCACGGCTTCGATGGTGCCCGTGACGGGGCTGTCGGCGACGGCGAACGAGGTGATCAGTCCGGCTACCAGCGCGGACACGAACACTTGGCGATGCAATGTCGGACCTCCCTAGGGAAAAGAATCGGGAGCGGCAACGACCGCGATGGGGATCGCGAGCGTACTTTGCCCACTCCTCCGGGGCGGTCATCGGCAAGGCACGTTCCAGTCGCGGTCGGTGGTGGCGAAGAAGGGTTGGAGCGGCCCCATCGGGAGGGAGAACGCGGCGTTGGTACGCGCAGAAGCTAGTGATTACAAGGAAAGTCTAAAGAGGTCGAAAACCGACCGATTCGACCCCGTGGTGCCGGCTTCTTTCGGGCTGTTCGCGCGAGTCTGCAACGGCTCCCCATGGGGTCTTGCAATGTGCAATTGTTTCCCGCCGCGTCGAAAAAAAGGGCGGCCGCCCGAAGACGGCCGCCCCTTGCGCCCCAAAGATGCACGTCGAGGATCTACTTCATCAACACCATCTTTCTCGTTTCGGAGAAAGTGCCGGCGTTCAACCGATAGAAGTACACGCCGCTTGCGACCGTGGCACCGGACGCATCGCGTCCGTCCCACATGGCTTCGTGCGTGCCCATCTGTTTGACACCGCTATCCAATACGCGTATCAACGCGCCGTCGACACCGAAGACGGCCAGCTCAACGGTCGAGCGAGCCGGCAACGAGTAGCGTATGGTCGTCGACGGGTTGAACGGGTTGGGATAGTTTTGCTCGAGGTGGTAGGTATCCGGCACCGTACCGCCGACATCGGTACTGATCGAGCGCGTGATCACGAACGCGAGGTCGATACTCTGCCCCGCCTTCGGCGTGCCGGCCGGCCATCTCAGCTCCTGCCAGAACAGATTCGGGAAGTCGGCCCACACCGCGTCGTCCTGGAAGTGTAGCCCCGTGAAGGGCGGCGGATAGAGGTCGAGATCCGACGTCTTCCAGCCGAGCTGCTGCTCGGCCGCCACCGACACATCCAGCCAGTAGATCGTCCCCTGCTGCTGAATGAACGGGTCGATGATGTTCACGATATCGCACCGGTACAGGATGCGATGGTTGTTGGGTTGGAAGAACCCCTGGGCCGGGTCGTACCAACTCTGACCTTCGGTGAAGCAGCGCGTGATTCTCACGAAATCGACCGGAAGGTCCCTTTGCCACAGCAAGGCACCGGGGCGACTGTATTCGGGACCGCCGCCGTCCGGATCCGGGATGTCCGCGTGAATGCTCAAGTGGATATTGAAGATCTGCTGGTTGAGCGGCTGCGAGAGATCGAGCCAATCGTTGAAGGACGAGAACCAGAAGTGAATGTCGTTGACGGGCCCATTCGCCGAGCAGCGCCAATCGTCGGCGAGCACGCGAGGCGTATTAAAAAGGATATCCGCGCCCGTCGGATCGGGTTTCTGCGGGAAGTGCATCTTGTGATCCCACTTCCGGTCGTTACCCGTGATGACGAAAGCTAGGTCCATGCTCTGGCCCAGAAACGGTCCCGCGGGGTATTTGATCTCCTGCCACGGAGCCGCCGGCCCCGCACGCCACACCGCGTCGTCCTGGAAATGCACGCCGGTGTAGGGAGCCGGATACTTGTTCCGATCCGACGACTTCCATCCCAGCTCGTTGAGCGAGGAGATGGTGACGTCGAGCCAGTAGATCGTTCCCCGCTTCTGGTAGAACGGCTCGTCGATTCTGATGATGTTGCACTGGTAGATCTTCTGGTGGTCGTTCGCAACCACCAACCCCGTCGCCGGGTCGTACCATGACTGGTTCCCGATGCCGGTCTGGCGGATTTTCACCTGACCGACGTTGTAATCCCGTTCCCACAGCAACTGGCCGGGGCGGCTGTAGGGATTACCCGGGCCCACCGGAATATCCGCGTGGATGCTCACGTGGATGTTGAAGATCTGCGCGTCGAGAGGGGGGTTCTGCAGGTTCAGCCAGTCGTTGCGGGCGGAAAACCAAAAGTGGATATCCGTGACCGGCCCGGTTTCGCTGCATCGCCAATCGTCCGCGAGGACCATGGGAGTGCGGAAGTTGACGTCAAACCCGTTCTTTTCCGGTAACTGCGGGAAATGCATCTTGTGCGCCTGGCCTGGATGCCAGTCCGCCCAAGCAGACGACGCCAGCAGCGACAACGCCAGAAACGCCATCGCCGCGAGCGGTTTGAGAAATGAACGCCGGTGAACCATCAGGGGGCCTCCTAATCGATGGCGCGCGGTGGATCGCCCGAATGAACGGGCTCGCCGCTCATCGATCGTCGATTGAGGTGAAATACAAAGGCCGCGTGGCTGAGCGACCTAACCGCTCTTCGCGTTACCGGGCTGCGATTACGGCGGGACCGAACAGACGGCTGGCACCGTCTCCCCGATGGCGGATCATTCCGGACACGATGAGCATGAACGCGAACTATCGCCGTGTCAACCGTGCACAAATTGGTTCTCGAACATTTCATTTCACACTCCCCGAAAACTGATTTGCCCCTAGTGTCGACGGGGCACGGCCACGAATCCCCGACTGAATTCGTCGTAGGTGCCAACGAACGTTCCCCAATCGTTGATTCCGAACGCCACCGTGTCGATCGATCCCGGGAAGTCGACGGCCGTGTATTCCCCGTCGCGGTAGACGAAGCCGTGCCACACCCCGTCGTCGTTGTTGTAGAACCCGGTGATGTGACCGCGATTGTTGATGGAGGAGGCGCGAGAGCTCACAGCACCCGGAAATTCGACGGGTTGGATATTGCCGTCGCGCAGAATGAAGCCATGAACGTGCGACTCCGCGTCGGTGTATTGCCCCGCGATCTCACCGCGATCGTTGATCGCGTTGAGGCGCGTGCTTCGAGCGCCGGGAGGGTCAAAGGTCGTGTACTGTCCTGCGCGCCAAATGAATCCGTGTCGAATCCCCGCAGCGTCGCGGAAGTTACCGACGATCGTGCCGCGGTTGTTGATTCCGTAGCCTTCGGAGGACAACGCGTCGGGGGCACGATCGGGCAGCGCGGCGATGTTGCCAAACGGCCCGCGCACGAAGGTGTGCGCGACATCGTCCACGTCGGTGAAGCTGCCGACCGCGATGCCCAACTCGTTGATGTCGGTGAGCGACCCGCGATCGAAACTTGCGGCGTCCGGAACCGCGACGTCGATGAAGCGGCCGTTTCGATAGATGAACCCATGCGCGTTTCCGTCCGGCGCCGCGTAGTTCCCCACGATGGTGCCAAGATTGTTGTTACCGAAGGCGCTGGTGTAGTTGCCCATCTCGGCTGGGACGTCGAACGCCTGGAAGTCGTAGCTCACCCGGCCGCCGAGAACGGCATTCGATTCCGTCGCGGCGTCATCGCTCGTGGCCGGGGCTACCGGATCGGAACCGGATTCACATCCCGCGATCGCGAAGATCGACAAGGTAGCGAGGGTTGCAAGAATGCGATGCTTGAGCATGGTCGTTCTCCTTGAAGTTTATCGCGCAATGACCATCTTCTTCGTGATGGTCGCGCCAGCCGCTTTGACTCGATAGAAATAGACCCCGCTCGCGAGCGCGCGTCCGCGATCGTCGCGCGAAGTGAACGGGATTCGATTCCAGCCCGCTTTCGCGCCGTTCACTTCGAACGCACTCACTCTCCGTCCGGCGACGTCGAAGACTTCGACGCTAACGTCGGAATTACTCGGCAGTCCGATCTCGAGGGCGGTCGTCGCGTTGAACGGATTGGGATGATTCTGCAACACGGTGAGCGCGCTGATCGCGGGCGTGTCGCCGATGCCGGTCATGGACTGGACGCTCGCTTCGTTCGACGGCGCGCTCTGGTTCGCGTGCACGTCGTACGCGGTGACGATGTAGTAGAGCGCCGACGCGGGCGCGTTGCCGTCAGTGGCCAAGGTATCGTCCGAGTTGGCGAGGAAGTTGATCGACACCGGCGCCACTCCCGACGAGGTCGCACGGTAGATCGAGTAGTCGCGAAGATCCGGTGCAACGGCGCGGTTCCACTTGAGCTGCACGTCGGTACCCACACGAAGGGCGGTGAGCAGTAAGGGCGCGCCGGGCGAAAGATTGTCGACGGAGTAACCCGACATCACGTTGGACTCCCAGAACGTAAACTGGTCGTTGGTGTGTGCGAGCACCTGGAAATAGTGCATTGCGGGCTCGCCCGCGGTGGAATCCTGCCGCGTCGCGACGAGCATGCTGTAGCCTGGTGTGTAGCGCGCGGACTGATTGGAAACCCATTCCCAGTTGTACGTCGCCGTCGGTGTATATTCGACGTAGGTACCCGGACCGTGAAAGTCCGCCGAAACATTCCGCGACGCAAGAACGGGAGTTGACGGCGTCGAACTCGCGCTTTGCGCGACGGAAGCCGGCGGGGTCGCGACCGCCCGCCAGATCGAGTAGTACGCCACCAGACGCTGATTCAGCTCGTCGCGTTGGCTGGCATCCCAATCGAGCGCAACGACACCGCCCTGGTCGGCTGCGTTATCGCGGACAAATGTGATTCTCGGTTCCGGAATGCCCCACGCGCCGTAGCGATTTTCGATCCGTTGCATGTAGATGTCGTGGTGTCCAGCGCGGAAATCTCCCCACGCGACGACGAACGCATCATTTCCGTTGTTAACTAGACCGAAGATCGCGCCCCCACTCGCAGACACCGCGACTCCATTCGCCGCCCATTGCGGAAATCCATACGCATTGAGTCGCTGTGCGAAGGAGCCATAGTCACCATCCCAGACAACGACCGCCCCCCCCGTTCCGTCGGCTGCGATCTCCGGATAGGATGCGAAGCCGAACACCGCGGACACCACGACCCCGTTAAACGACCACCGCGGAACTCCGGACGCGTCGAGCCGCTGCGCGTAGATGTCATAATCGCCGCTTCGCACGTCTTCCCACGCAATGATGGCGCCGCCGCTCCCATCCGTCGCGAGCCGCGGAATTGCTTGATTTCCCGACGCGTTGCACACTGCTACGCCGTTCGCAGTCCACTGCGGAACGCCGGCGCCGTTCAACCGCTGCGCGTAGATGTCGTTGCTCGCTACTCGGGCGTCATACCATGTCATGACGGAGCCGCCGCTACCGTCTCCAATGAGTTGTGGCTCGAACTGATCGTTCGCAGCCGTGCACACAGCGACGCCGTTGATCGCCCACTGGGCGACACCCAAAAAGCTCATTCGCTGGGCGTAGATGTCGCGCGTCCCGCCGCGGCTATCCTCCCACGCGACGATGGCGCCCCCGGCGCCGTCGCTGGCAACGTTGGAAATGCGCTGGTTGGCAGCTGCCCCGCTTACGAAGACACCATTCGCGGCCCACTGCGGGGCCCCGGACGCGTTCAATCGCTGTGCAAAAATGTCGTAGTCGCTGATCCCGAAGCGCGCGTCATCCCAGACCACAACCACGCCGCCGCTTCCGTCACCCACGAGCTCGGGATCCACCTGATCACCTGTGGCTGTACAGACGGCAACACCGTTCGCGGTCCATTGCGGAACGCCGGCGCCGTTCAATCGCTGCGCGTAAATGTCGGCATCGCCGCTGCGCACGTCCCACCACGCGATGATGATACCGCCGCTTCCATCGCTCACGAGACGGGGTAAGAACTGCGTGGCCGTCGCGCCGCATACCGAGACGCCGTTCGCCGTCCATTCGGGAACCCCCGACGCATTCACGCGCTGCGCGTAGATGTCGTAGTTCGAGATTCCGAAGCGCTGATCGTACCATGTGACAAAGACTCCACCGCTGCCGTCGCTTAGGAGCTGGGGACCATCCTGTCGGTTGGCCGCGCTGCAGACGAGGGTGCCGTCGAGAACCCACGCGGAGTGAACATTAGGAACCAATACCAGCGAGAGAAGTAGGCCAAGGCCCATGATGGACGAGAATCGAGAGCGCATGATGACGTACCTCCAAGAGCCGCAATTACGCACGCACATGGCGAGCCTCCTTGTGCCCAATTCGTGAATGTACCTACCGCGTGATCACCAGTTTTTTCGTTATCGTCGCGCCGGAGGCGTTGACGCGATAGAAATACACTCCGCTCGCGAGAGTCCGTCCGTGATCGTCCTGTCCTGTGAATGGAATCCGCCGCTGGGCGTAAACGTCTTCTCCGAACGACGCAATTCGGAGATCCCTCCAACCGACAATCGCACCCCCGGCGCCGTCGGCGATAATTGAGGGATAGCTCTGGACGTCCACCGCGGTGCAAAGGGCGACCCCGTTGGCGGACCATTGTGGAACGCCCGCGGCATTGACGCGTTGTGCGTAGATATCGCCGCGCCGTTGCGCTCGTCGGTCCACGCGATGATCGCCCCCCGGCGGCGGACCGTACCCTCCCGTCACTCATCGAAATGCCGGACGCTGGGAAAACGAACCGGGGTTCTTGTTACTTGGGGGGACGCTGCCCCAGGTAGGCGAGGAGCAGCCCTCGCTCTCGAATCGTGTCCCCATAAAACGGGGCGCCGATGACGAGGTCGGGCATATGATCGCCGTTGAAGTCGCCGCTCGACAGCGAGAATCCAAGATGCTCGTCGGGGGCGGAGCCGATCGCGCGCCACGCCGCACTCGACTCGCAACCATCGTGAGTTCCCCGATACACTTCGACCGCACCCAGGTGGACCCGCTTTCCCTCCGTGTATTGAGGAGCGCTGACCCCCACGTCGTCGAGGCCGTCGCCGTCGATGTCACCGACACCGCACACCGTGTACCCGAAATGCATGTAGGCGACGGCACCCAGAGCCTGCCAATCGGGCATCGACGACAGTCCCGCTCTTGCCCCGAGAAACAGGAGCACGCGGCCGCGCTCGGGCCGCCCTTCGTCCGAATACTGCGGCTCGCCGATCACGACGTCGGCATAACCGTCGCCGTTCACGTCGCCGGCACCCGCGACGGTGGTCCCGAGCTGCGAATTCGTCCCGGCTCCCTCGATGGTCCACGCGGGCGCGTCGACCACGCCGTTCGCACCACCGAGGTAGAGACGCGCCTGGCCGCAGTTCATGGCGGCGCCGTCCCAAACCGCTGCTCCGACGAGTACGTCGTCGTAGCCATCGCCATTGACGTCCCCGGCCGTGTGCATCCCCGCGCCCAACTGGGCCACCGCTTGCCCGCCGCGCGCGGTCCACGCAGGGGTCGGACCCAAGCCGGACGGTGATCCCAAGAAAACGCGGACGATTCCTTCCCGGTCGAAGCGATCGGTTGCTACTCCCTCTCCGATGACTACGTCATCGTATCCGTCGCCGTTCACATCGCCCGCCGACGTCATCGCGGTTCCCAAACCGGACTCGCGCGATTGACCGGTGATGGACCACGCCACCGAAGGCGGACGACCGCGCGGGCCTCCGCGATACAGGAACACGTGACCCGGCCTCAAATCGCCCCCGTACGGAACGTCGATGACGAGAAGGTCGTGAAACCCGTCGGCGTCGACGTCGCCCGCGTCGGTGACGCGGTGCCCGTACGCCATCCCCGCAACGTCGCCCACAACGATCGTCTCTGGAGTCATGCTCGGTCCGTCGGGCGAGCCGCGAAACACGACAATCCTCCCTCGCGCGAGACTATCCGCGCCGATCCAAAGCGATTGCCCGGCCACCAGATCGGTGAACCCATCTCCGTCGAGGTCGAGAGTGGTCATCGTCTGGCCCCAATTGGATTGCGACTGGTCCGACGCGTGCTGCCAGTTCCCGCCCAGGATCCCAGGTGCTCGCGGTGCCGCGAGCGCCGCGCGCGAAATCGGTCCCGGTCCGGGTCGCGCGATCAGGATCGCCAGCACGATGATCGCCGCCAGTGCCGCCGCGCCGGCACCGATGGCCGTGGCGCGCGCGCGAATGCGTCGTGTGGGATCGGCGGCGTCTTCCAGCGCGCGTAGAAACGCGCGCGCGTTCGGCCAGCGTTGTGCCGAGTCGCACTCCAGCGCTCGATCCAGCACGCGCGCGATTCGCGGCGATGCGTGCGGAGCAAACGCGCGCACCGATCGCCGCTCGCCTGAAGCGTGCATGCGTTGGAGTTCGTCGATGGTCTCGCACTCGATGGGATAACGTCGGGTGAGCATGCGAAACAAGGTCGCACCCAGTCCGTAAACGTCCGAGGCACCCGTCGCAGGCTTGCCTTCGAGGACCTCGGGCGCCATCGTGAGCGGCGTTCCCACCACGTACGCGGGAATGTCGTCGATGCCGAGCATGGCGTCGGCGCTGCCGAAGTCCACCAACACGGCGCGCCGCTGCGATGCGCCCTCTTCGAGCATGATGTTGCCGGTCTTGATATCGCCGTGCACGAGACCGGCTTCGTGCACCGCCACCAATGCCGAGGCGATGTCGCGCCCGATTCGCAGCACTTCGGATTCGGAAAACGGTCCCGAGGTTTCGATCTCTTGCTCGAGGGTTCGTCCGGCGATGAGCTCGGTCCAGATGCCCGCGCGACCGTCGAGTACGTCGGCGCCGTGCACGGTCAGCACGTGCGAGTGGCGGATGCGGGCGAGATTGCGCGCTTCGTCGAGCCAGCGCAGTGCGCCCGTTTCCGGGCCGCGAAGCTTGAGGGCCACTTCCCGCTGGAGCGTGGGGTCCCAGGCTGCGAATACTTCGCCGAACGATCCCGCTCCCAGCGAGCGCCGCACTTCGAGCGGTCCCCACAGAAACAGCGACGCGCGATGCTCGCGCTTGGACTCGCGCACGGGTGCGCCGAACACGCGTGCTATGCGATCGATGAGTCGAATCCCCTCCGACGTCGCGCGCGTCGACGTCGGCCGCCCATCCGCGATGGCCGCAGCGTCAGCGAGCTGTGGGTCGTCGGACATGATCGGCGTCGATCAATTGCGCGAGCTCGTTGATGGCACGAACCACCGTCATGCGCGCTGCATCCGGGCTCGGCTTGCCGATGGCTTCGGCGATTTGTTGGTAGGTGTAACCGAATTCAAGGCGCAGGAGGACCGCTTGCTGCTGCTCGTCGGACATCGTTTCGAGCGCGCGCTGGTAGCGCTCCATCTGCTCATTGCCGATCACTTGCTCGGCCAGCGACGCATACGGAGACGCCAGCGTTTCTTCCAACGATTCGTGCGGCCCGCGGCGTGCGGAACGGCGAATCTCCTCGCGCACGACATTGAGAAGAATACGGCGCAAATAGCCTAGAAACGCGCCTTCGCCGCGCGCCTCGAATTCCCCGATTCGATTGAGCGCGCGCAGCAGCGTGATTTGGACTAGATCGGAGGTTTCGTTGAGATCGCGAGCGTGGAACGGGAGTCGGCGGTGCGCCCACCGGCGCAGAATGGGAACGAAGCGCTCGAAGAGCTCTTCGCGCGCTACCACGTCTCCGCCGCGCGCGCGGTTGAGGAGCACGGCGGTCGCGGAGGTCTGCGGTTCGGGTGAATGATTTGGGGGCTGAGTCGGGTCCATCGCGACCTTTCGTCAATGCTCGCGAAAAGTCTAACACAGGGTGGCCTTTGGGCTACGGCGGCAAGATTGTTGAAAATCCTACAGCCATTGGACTATAGTCTGCATATGACCGCCTCGGCGACAAAGCGCTGGCGCATTGGCATCGTGGCTGCGTTGACCGCGGCGACGGTCTCGTTCCACTACGGCATCCTGATTCCAGCCGCGCACGGCACCGTCATCCATGCCATCCACGGCCGGCTGTGCTACGTGCCGATCATTCTGGCGGCGATCTGGTTTGGCGTGCGCGGCGGTCTCTTTTCCGCCCTCGCGATCACCGCACTCACGCTTCCCTATCCGTGGCTGCGCGGCATCACCGATCATCACGCACTCGTGAGCGAGTACACCGAGATGGTGTTCTACGTGGCGATCGGTCTTATGACCGGTGTGTTGATCGAGCGCCAATGGCGAGCGCGCGAACGGAACGCCGCCCTCGAGCGCGAGCTCGCGCGGCGCGAGCGTTTGTCGTCACTGGGACAAATGGCGGCAGGCCTCGCGCACGAGATCAAGAATCCGCTCGGTTCGATCCAGGGCGCGGCGGAGATCTTGGGCGACGACGCGGCGCCCGGGACCAAAGAGCGCGACCTGTTCGATGTGTTACGAAAAGAATCGCGGCGCTTGGGTGCCGTGGTCGATGATTTCCTCGGCTTCGCGCGCCCGCGACCGCCGCAGCTTGCCGACCTCGACGTCGGTCGCGCCATCGAGCGAGCGTCGGAGCAGATCGCGCTCGATGCGTCGACGCGCCACATCGAGATCGCGCGAGAGATCGCCTCCGATCTCCCGAGCGTTCGCGCCGACGCGGAGCAGATTCACCAAGTGCTGCTCAACCTGTTGATCAATGCCATCGCGGCCAGCCGCGATGGAGACCGTATCACCATCGGCGCGCGCGCGGAGAACCGCGACGGAACGCGCGCGGTCGTTGTGTCGGTGCGCGATCGCGGCACCGGCATCGACACCGACGTGCTCCCGCGCGTATTCGATCCGTTCTACACCACCAAGGAAGACGGAACCGGGCTCGGTCTTTCCATCTCGCACACCATCGTGCGCGATCACGGCGGCACCATCGACATCGAGAGCGCGCCCGGCGCCGGTACGACCGTCACGGTGGTACTACCCGCGGAGAACACGTGATGGCGACCAATCGCATTCTCATCATCGACGACGACGAGAGCCTGCGCAAAGTAATCGGCTACATGCTCGAGGAAGCGGGCTACGTGGTCGACCGCGCCGCGTCGGCCAGCGAGGGGCTGCGAATCTTGGCCGAGCGGCGTCCCGACTTGGTGCTCTCCGACGTCAAGATGCCGAAGAAAGACGGTATCGAGCTGTTGGCCGACATCAAGCGCATCGACCCCGCCATCCCGGTCGTGATTTTGACCGCGTTCGCGTCGGTCGAAACTGCGGTCGAAGCGATGAAGCGCGGTGCCTCGGATTATTTGACCAAGCCCATCGCGCGCGACGATCTCACCATGACGGTCGCGAAGACGCTGAAGCTGCACCGCCTCGAAGCGGAGAACGAAGACCTGCGCACGACGCTGCGCGACCGCTTCCGCTTCGAGAGCATCATCGGTCTCTCGCCCGCGATGACGGGGATGTTCGACGTACTAAAGAGAGTCGCGCCCACCGACGCCACCGTGCTCATCACGGGAGAAAGCGGCACCGGCAAGGAGCTCATCGCCAAGGCGATCCACTATCACAGCCCGCGCAGTGCCAACCGATTGGTGGCTGTGAACTGTGCCGCCATCCCGCACGACCTCCTGGAAAGCGAGTTGTTCGGGCATGTGCGCGGCGCCTTCACGGGTGCCATCCGCAACAAGGTTGGAAAGTTCGAGCAGGCCCACGGCGGCACGCTGTTCCTCGACGAAATCGGCTCCATGCCGGTCCACCTGCAGGCGAAACTGCTGCGCGCGCTGCAAGAGCGAGAGATCGAGCGCGTGGGCGACGAGCAAACCATCGAAGTCGACGTGCGCGTTCTGGCCGCCACCAACCGCTCGCTTCCCGCGCTGGTCGCGGCCGGCGAGTTTCGCGAGGATTTGTTCTACCGATTGAACGTGGTGCCGGTGCACGTGCCGCCGCTGCGCGAGCGGCGCGGCGACATCCCCCTGCTCGTGAAGCATTTCGTCGAACGCTTCGCGGGGCCGGCACGCGTGACGGTCACGCGCGAAGCCATGGACGCGCTTGCGCGCCACCGCTGGCCGGGGAACGTCCGCGAGCTCGAGAACTTCTGCGAGCGCTCCGTGCTCATGCGCGCGCGCGACGTGATCGACGAGGACGCGGTGGCGGGCCAGCTCTCGACGCTCGCACCCGATTCGCCGGTGGGACCCACGCTGCGCGACATCGAGCGCGCCGCAGTGGTCGATGCACTCCGCGCCAGCGGGTGGAACCGTTCGCGCGCGGCGCGCCGGCTGGGCGTCCCGCGCCACATCCTTCTCTATCGCATCAAGAAATTTGGAATCATCGAGGACGCGACCTAGCGCCTGGAAGTCCCCCGCTTTTCGTGATAGCCTTCGCGCTTTCGCCAGGGAGTTGACTTGAAGAGCGTTGCAATAGTTGCGGTGATTCTCGCGAGCGCGGCGTCCGCGCGCGCCGCGGATTACTTCCAGCAATTCCACCACACGACCATTCGTGTGAAACTCGACACCGAGCGCAAGTGGATCTCGGGGACGGAGTCGATTCGTTACGTCAATAACTCGCCCGATACGCTGCGCGAGATGTATTTGCACCTGTACCCGAATGCGTTCCGCAACAAGGACGTCCCCTACCAGACCGACGACAGCCGCAAGTACAACCTGCGCGTGCGCGACGTCCCCGACGACCACAAGGGCTGGCTCGATCTCACCGACATAAAGATCGACGGCACCGCGACCACGCACACCGTCGACGGCACGCTCGCTCGCTTCGCGCTCCCGCGACCGCTGGCACCGCGCGACTCGATGACCATCGCGTTCTCGTTCGACGGCAAGGTCCGCAAGTCGGCCGATCGCTCCGGATACCGCGGCAATCACTACGACATGGCGCAGTGGTACCCGAAGCTGGTGGTGTACGACGAGAACGGCTTCCACCCCGACCAGTTCGAGGAAGGCGAGTTCTACGGCGAGTTCGGCACCTTCGACGTGCACGTCGAGATGCCGGATCACTTCGTGATCGCCGCCACCGGTGTGGTGCAAGCGGGCGACCCCGGGTGGGATTACAACCCCGCGCGCCAAACGAAGGCGCCCAAGCGCCCCGTCACCGGCAACCCGAAGACGGTCCACTTCCACGCCGAAAACGTGCACGACTTCGCGTGGTGCGCGGACCCCACCTACGTGGTCGAAGACACCACCATCAACGACGTCGACATTTATAGCGTGTACCGACGCTCGAGTGCCAAGACGTGGCAGGACTCGACCTTGGTGCACGCGATCCGTTCCATTCGCTGGCTCGAGAAGATCGTCGGCAAGTATCCGTATCCGCAAATCACGGTGGCCGAAATGCTCCGCACCGGCGGCATGGAGTATCCGATGTTCGTCATGGACGGACGCGCGAGCGAAGGCCTCGCCTTGCACGAGATCGGTCACGTGTACTTTTATGGAATCCTCGCCAACGACGAGCGCGAGGAAGCGTGGATGGACGAGGGGTTCACCGTCTTCCAGACTCGCTGGTACCAGGAGCAGCGTTACGGACCGTGGGGCGACAAGAGCCAGTGGAATTGGTATCAGGGCATCACGCCGCAATACAAACTGTGGGAAGACTATCGCCGCCAAATCTTCGACTTGGACCGCCGCGGTTACGGCGAACGCGCGGCGTTTCGTGCCGAGAAGTACGACCACAACTACCGCGCCAACGTGTACGTCAAGTCGGCGCTCATCATGCACGCGGTCCAATACGCGACCGGTCCCGAGAACTTCGAGCGCATCATGCACGAGTACTTCGACCGCTGGAAGTTCAAGCACGTGAACGAGGAGCGTTTCCGCTTGGTGGTCGAGGAAGTGGCGAAGCAGGACCTGTCGCGCCAGTTCGAGCAGTGGCTGCACACCCGGAAAACAGTCGACTACGAGCTGCAGAGCGTGCGCACGCGCCCCGACTCGGTCGGTGTCACTACCGAGATCGTCGTGCACCGCAAGGGCGAGCTGTACTGCCCCATCGAGGTGGTCTTCACCCTGCCGGACGGCAGCGTGGAAAAGAAGCGCTTCGACGCGCGCGACCGCGAGATCCGCGAGCGCGTGAAGCTGCCGGCCAAGCCCGTCCGGGTCGACATCAACCCCGACAACGAGATCATGGACATCGACCGCTCGAACAACGTGCGGCCCGCGCAGCGCGATTTTCAAATCGACTGGCCCAACAACTTCTACTACCCCGAGGACGCCTACCAAATCCGCCATCGCCCCGCGATCTGGTACAACAACGTCGACCAAGCGAAGGTCGGCTATCACTTGTTCGGGAGTCTGCACGGGTGGAAGCGGCGTATCGGACTCGGTGTGTACTACGGGACCAAGAGCGAGCAGTGGGACTTCTCCGCCTCGTACGAAGAACCCAAGCGCTGGCTCAACACCAACGCGACGCTGCGATTCTCCGGCTATCGAATGGAAGGCCGCGGCGACGCGCGTGTCGAGGTGGCCTTCACGCGCCGGCCCAAGCTCATCGAGCCGCCGACGCACGACGTCCGGCTCGGCTACGGCTACCACGAGCTGCGCGACCCCGCGTACCTGGTGAGCACCGAGATCTACGACACCTCGCTCGCCGACGTCGGACCGTATTTCGCCTACGCCGTCGAGCCGCAGCTCGACATCATGTCGGCTCGCCTTGCCCTCGGCTTGACCATGGGCCTCGACTGGTTCGCGGGCGAGTACGACTACGAGTGCTTGACGATGTCGTTGGACTTTCACTCGCGGCCGGAAGTGGTGGGCGGGATCGACGCGCGCGCGCGGGTGTTCAGCGGATTCGCGGGCGGCGGACTGCCGACCCAGCGCAAGTTCAACCTGGCGGGCGGCGGGCCGATGAAACAGGAAGAGCGCTTCTGGCTGCGAAGCCCGGGTGCGGTGCCGGAAGAATTGCACTACTTGGAGCCGGGCGATGGAAACCTGCGCGGATACGCGGATGGAACCTTTGGTGTGAACAAACTGCTCACGGCCAACGCCGAACTCGGCACCAAGGTGAAGCTATTCGGTCTCGAAAAGAAACTCGCGAAGTTGATCGGAACGACGTCGTGGTACGGCTTCTACGACGTCGGTTGGATTCTCGACGGCGACAATCCGATTCAAACCAGTGCGCGCGTGACGTCTCTGGTCGACGCCGGTGTCCTAGACGCGCGGCTCGAAAACGCCGGCGTCGGCATCCGCTCCAACGTCGCGTGGCCGTTCTGGAATTTCACCTGGCGCCTCGACGTTCCGTTCTGGGTCAGCCACCCGGGAGTGAACGGCGAATCGGACTACGTCGATTACCGCTATCTGTTCAGCTTGAACGCGACGTTCTAGGCTACCCCGCCGCCTTGATCGTCGCCTCGGCGACTTCGTCCACCATCGCGTCCGTCATCTCCGCGTACATCGGCAGCGACACGATGCGGGCGACGACCTTCTCGGCGATCGGGAACGATCCTACCTGGTGTCCCAGGTGCGCATAGGCCGGCTGCAAGTGCAGCGGCAGCGGGTAGTGGATGCCGGTGGCGATGCCGCGCTCCTTCAAGCGTGAGATGACGAGGTCGCGGTCCGGCACGCGCACGACGTAGAGATGATAGACGTGCGTGCGGCCGGGTGCGGCCACGATCGGCTGCACCGCGGTGCCCGCGAACGCCTTGTGGTAGCGCGCGGCGTGGGCGCGGCGGCGCTCCGTCCACGCGTCCAGGTGCTTCAACTTCACGTCCAGCACTGCCGCTTGGATCGCATCCAGGCGGTAGTTCCATCCTTCGTAGATGTGGTGGTACTTCTCCTTGCTCCCGTGATCGCCGAGTGCGCGCATGTGCGTTGCAACCCCTTCGTCGTCGGTGGCGACCAAGCCCGCGTCGCCGTAGGCACCGAGGTTCTTCCCGGGATAGAAGCTGAACGCGGTGGTGTGCCCCAGCGTCTTCTTGCGATCGTTCGCAATCGCGGAGCCGTGCGACTGCGCGGCATCGGCCACGAGCTTGAGATTGAACTGTGAGGCGATGGTGCGCATGGCGTCCATGTCGGCGGGCTGGCCGTACAGGTGCACGGGAATGATGGCGCGCGTCCTGGGCGTGATGGCGGATTCAACCCTCGCGGGGTCGATGAGCTGGGTGTCTTCGTCGACGTCGACCAAGACCGGCTTGGCACCCGCGTGCATGATCGCTTCCGTGGTCGCGATGAAGGTGTTGCACGCGGTGATCACTTCATCGCCGCGCTGCACGCCGACGCCGAGGAGTGCCAGGTGCAGCGCCGAGGTGCCGCTGCAGCTTCCGACCGCGTGCGCGGCGCCGCTGTAGGACGCGAAGTTTCGTTCGAAGCGCCGAACCGTTTCCCCGCCGATGAACCCGCAACTTTCAACCACGCCCGCGATGGCCGCGTCGATGTCACTTTTGATCGATGCGTATTGTGCCTTGAGATCGAGAAACGGAACGCCCATGTCGGAATACCCTCTCCTGCTGCGGTCTGGTTGCGCGATTGAAACGGCGGAGAATAGCACAGCGCGTCCGGGCGCGGCAATCCGCGACTCGGCCCTGGGCATGGCAATTGCACGAAGGAAGGGCGATGGCTTCCCGTTGGTCACCAAAAACCCCCTGGGCCGGCGCGCTCGCCCTGACACTGGCGACGAGCTGCGGCGGTGGTGACGGTACGCCGAGCGACGACGACGGCCCGCGCGCACCCGTCACGCACGCGGTCACCATCGACGACGGCTTCTTCTATCCCGAAGACATCACCATCGTGAGCGGCGACAGCGTCCTGTGGACGTGGGCCGTGAACGACGACCACTCCGTCACCTCGGGAACCACTCCCGATCCCAGCGAGGACCCGCGCTTGTTCGATTCGGGGATTCGCAGCTCCGGGAACTTCGGGTACCGGTTTGCGCAGATGGGGTCGTTTACGTACTTCTGCCGCGAGCACTGGGACATGGGGATGAACGGCCGGGTGACGGTCGAGCAGCCCTAGACTTCGAATCGGTCGATTGACACGCCCGGGAAGCCGACCGTAAACTCCGCGACATTCCGAACCGCACTCGATCGGGCACCCGGCACCTGGCGCGTGAGGTAGCAATTCGTTGACCCCTGACCGTAGAACGCTGCTGGCGCTCTTTTCGCTCGCCTTCGGTTTGCGTGTCCTCTACGCCGTCGTCCTCGGCAACGCCGACGCCACGGCCCAAGACAGCTACGACTTCCGCATTGCCGCGCGCATGGTCCAAAGCTTGGATTGGATCACCACACCGTTCTCGCCCAATGCACCCGGCTACCGCCTCCTTCTCACCGCCGCGTTCAAGTTATTGGGAGTGAGTTGGTGGACCGCGGTCCTTTTAAACGCAATTTTGGGCGCGGTGACCGCACTCTTCTTGTATCGCATCGGCGAGCGCCTGCTGGGCCACCGCGTGGGCTTGATATCGTCGCTGTGGCTCGGTCTTTCGGTGAATCACGTACACTTCGCGAGCCTCGCGCATCGCGACGTGCTGGTGACGTTCCTGCTGACATGGCTCGCATACGCGCTCGCGCGTCCTTTCTATCGCATGCGCGCCGCGGTGTGGACGGCATTTCTGTGCACGCTCCTCATTCACACCGAGCCCATGTTCTTGCTCTTGGTACCACCGCTCCTCGTCTTCTTGGCCCTCGCCTCCACACACCACCGGGCGTTGAGCGCGCAGTACGTCTTCCTGTTCATGACGGCGCTGTTCGTGTTTTCGATGCCGTGGACGATTCGGAACGCGATCGTGTATGGCGACGTGGTCCCGGTGGGATTGGAGGCGACCCGCTACACGGCGCCCATATCGCGCTTGCTGCGCGACCTGCCGCCCGAAGTCGCCGCGACCACGCCACCGGAAGCGGTCACCATCCAGCGCCCCGGATTCTTCGCGAACGAGAGGGAGTTTTGGCGCGTGGTGCGCATCGCCGACTCGCCCGGTGAACCGGCGCGCGGCGTGGCACCCGAGCCCGCGTGGTCGCTGCGCCACAACGTGGCCGGAATATTGAACTATGCCATCCTGCTGCCGTTCTTCTTCATCGGGTGCGCCTTCGCGGTGATGCAACGCCATCGAGCGGCGCTGGTATTGGGATCGATGGTGGTGAGCTATGCGGTCGTGCGCGGCTTCGTGGGCGCGACCGACGCGTCGCGCTTGTGGGTCGATCCGCTGATCATCCTGGTCGCGTTCTACGGCGTGAAGGTGCTGCTGGATCGACGCCGCGCAGTCACCGAGACACACTCGTAACGCTGCCCGGCGGGTCCTGTCACTCGTCACCCCGCGGCCTGGCGCCGCGGGGGCCCCACGAGCGACACCCGCCGGGGGACGCTCACAGTATCGCGAGCCGACGTTGACGACAGGACCCGCGGCGAACTACTTGAGGTCCGCGCGCAGGTCGCGCCCCGTCATCTCGCTCGGGCGCGGTACTCCCAAGTAATTCAGAATGGTGGGCGCGATATCGCGCAGCGACCCGTCGTCGATGAGCGGGCCGTGGTAGTCGGCGTCGACCAGAATGCACGGGACCGGATTGGTGGTGTGGGCGGTGTGCGGTCCGCCGGTCACGGGGTCGATCATCATCTCCGCGTTGCCGTGGTCGGCGGTGACGATGACGGCGTAGCGCTCGAGGTCGATCGCCGCCAGCGCTTTGCCCACGCAGGAATCCACCGTCTCGCAGGCCCGAATCGCGGCCGACAAAACGCCCGTGTGACCCACCATGTCCGGATTCGCGAAGTTGCACACGATGTAGTCGTACTGGTCGGAGCGAATCTCGCGAATCAAGGCGTCGGTGAGTTCCAACGCGCTCATTTCCGGCTTCAAATCGTACGTCGCCACCTTCGGAGACGGGATCAGCACGCGCGTCTCGCCCGCGTACACCGCCTCTTCTCCGCCGTTGAAGAAGTACGTCACGTGGGCATACTTCTCCGTCTCCGCGATGCGGAGCGTCTTGATACCGCGCGCGGCCGCGGTGTCGACCAGAATATCGGAGCGCGACTCGGGGGGAAACACGCACGGCACGTCGAGCGCTTCTTCATACCGCGCCATGCCCACGTAGTGCACGCGCGGGTGTACGCGGCGCTCGAAGCCCGTAAAGGTCTCGTCGACGAAGGCGTGCGTGATCTGCCGCGCGCGGTCGGCGCGAAAATTGAAAAACACCACGGTGTCGCCGTCGCGTATCAAGCCGCGCGGCGTGTCGCCGCTTCCGATGCGAACCGGCTCCACGAACTCGTCGGTGACGCCGGCGTCGTACGAGCGGCGGATGGCCTCGGTCGCGGTCGGCGCGATCGACCCTTCGCCCATCGTGAACAAATCGTACGCGCGCTGCGTGCGCTCCCACCGCTGGTCGCGGTCCATCGCGTAGTAGCGCCCCACCAGGGTCGCGATCGATCCGATGCTCTCGGATAGCATCCGCGCCTCGAGTTCGCGCAGGTAGCGCTCGCCCCCGTGCGGGGCGGTGTCGCGCCCGTCCAGAATCGCGTGCACGAACACGTCCCGCAACCCTTGCGACTTCGCCATGTGGAGCAGCGCGTAGAGGTGTTGCTGATGGCTGTGGACGCCGCCGTCGGACAATAGTCCCATGAAATGGAGTGAACCGTGCTCGCGCGCCCGTTCCATCGCGTCGAGCAGCACCGAGTTGGTGAAGAAGGTCTGGTCGCGGATGGCGCTCTCGATGCGCACGATGTCCTGATAAACGATACGGCCCGCGCCGATGTTCAAATGGCCGACTTCGCTGTTCCCCATCTGTCCCTCGGGCAGGCCCACCCACGGCCCCGACGCCTGGATCAACGTTCGCGGGTAACGCTCCCACAGGGAGTCGAAGACCGGGGTGTGCGCAAGTCGCACCGCATTGGCCACCGTCTCGCCTCGCCATCCCCAGCCGTCCATGATGATGAGGACGACCTTCTTGGTCCGCGCGCTCACGGGTTCTCCCCGCCCGCGTTGCGACGCGCTTGCGCGAGGCGCTCGAGGTTGGTCGACGCGGCGCGGTTGTCGGGCTCCAGGCGCAAGGCCTCACGGAATTCGCGCTCGGCATCGTCGAAGCGCTTCGTCATCGCGTACGCCGAGCCCAGCGTCACGTGGCCGTTGGCGTACCCGGGCTCGATCTTGACCGCTTCTTGCGCCAAGAGCGCCCCGTCCGCGACGCGCCCGGTTTCGATGAACATCACGGCCAGGTTGTTCATGGCATAGAAGTCGTCCGGCTTGAGCGCGATGCACTTGCGCAGCGCCTCTTCCGCCTCCGGGTACATCTTGAGCTTGCCGTAGCACACGGCCAGATTGTTGTACGCACTGTAGAAATTGGGTCGCATCTTGATGGCTTCTTGGTAGGCCTCGATCGCCTTCGCGTACTCGCCCTTTTGTTGGTAGCGCTGGCCGAGATTGTTCTGGGCGTCGGCATTGTCGGGCGTGAGATAGCCCAGCGCTTCGAGTTTCTTCATGGTCTCTTCGTCGGCGTTGGACGCGTTTGGACCGCGGCCGGAATCATCGCGTGGTCCGTCCAGCGTCGCGACGGTTTCTTGAGAGAACGAGCCCACAACAGCGTCTTCGAAAGCAGACGTGATCGGTTTCCCCGGCATGTCGGCTGCGCGCGGCAGTCCCGCGAGTGCGAGAACGGTGGGCGCGACGTCGAGGATCGACGCGCCTTCGACGCCCACACCCCGTTTCACGCCCGCGCCGTAAAACGCGATCATGCCGTCCAGGCGGTGCCACTTGGCGGCGTTTCCGGCCCAGATCTCGGGGCGATTCTTCAGGCGCACGGAGCCGCTCTTGAAGCCGTGATCCGATATCACCATCAGCACCGTGCGATCGCCCATCCTCGACATGATCGCGCCCAGGATCTCGTCTTGCAGAATGTACGCTCGTTCGACGGCGTTGCGGTAGCGGTCGTACTCGCCCTGCGGCACTTCGGGCATGCGCGGTGGCGCGTGCAGCATGAAGAGGTGGCTCATCGCGTCCACCCATTCGAAGTACACCGCCGTCACGTCGGGCGTGTCTTTCTCGATGAGGTGCGTCGCGATGTTTCGGAAAGTCAAAGTCGACGCGTACAGGTGAATCAAATTGTTGACGGGATCCTTGGGGTCGAAACCGCCGCGGTGGCGCGCAAACTCGCCCTTCGGAAGATCGACGAAGCGCGCGACCTCTGCCTCCGAGACCTGGTCGGCGTGCACGACCAGCGCCGTCAGTTCACGCTCGCGCTCGCGGGGATAGAGGCTGGACGCCTCCGCGCGCGCGGTATCGCCGGGGGCATAGGCGACGTATCCGAACTTGTCGGTGACCATGACGCCCGAAATCGATTCCGCCGGGTCGGTCGCGAGCCATCCGACCACGTCGACCGTTCGCTGGTAGCGGGACAGCATGTTCCAGAACGCATCCACCTTGCGATACAAGCGACTAATGGGCACCCGCGCGCCGGTCTTGGGATCGACCACGGTGAAATTGAGAATGCCGTGGTCCTCGGGATAGCGACCGGTGGCCATCGTGGTCCATAGCAGCGGCGAGAGCATGGGCTCTTCGGAGCGCAGTGTGCCCGTGGCGCCCAGGCGTACCAAGCGCTCGAAATTCGGCAACCGGCCGTCGTTGATGAGCGGGCGCAGGTTTAACCAGTCGCCTCCATCGACACCGACGATGATGAGCCGGCGCAGCGACTGTGAGGACGCGCCACCGGTGCGCGCGCCGCGTCGCACCCCGACACCCAACGGCGCGAGCTCGCTTTGCACGCGCGCGACGACCGCCAAGTCCATGCCTTCCGACTGCGCGCGTGACGCGCGGCTGGCCGCTTCGATCTCGGCCGCCGACACCACCAGCTTCGAGAACGCTCCCTCGAAGCCGGCCGAGAACTGCTCATAGAGTCGCTCGGAAGTTCCGGGCGGGAAGGTGAGGTCGAAGTCGAACGCGACCTCGAGCGAGTCCCCGTTTTGAAACACGACCGGCGCGGAGCCTTTTTCCGGGGCGCGGAAGGTGTGATCGCCGGAGGGATACTCGATGACGTCGGCGCCGAAGCCGAGCCAGTGCCAGCCGCTGGTCAAGACGCGGACCGTGCCGTCGCTCTTGACTCGCACCGCTTCGGTGCCCTTGGGAATGATGTGGGTTCCCAAGGACGCGATGATGAGCAACAGCAGGACCGGCGCTAAGAGATAACGAATACGCTTCATCGGGATGCGCGGAGTATAATGCATCGACCATGAAATCCGCGATACCCGTGCCGGCGGTTCCTCCATCCGTCGCCGTCGTCGTTCTCACCTGGAACGGACGCGATCTCACCCTCGATTGTTTGCGCTCGCTGGAAGCCGTCGCTACGCCGCACGTGCGCGTGATCGTGGTCGACAACGCCTCCAGTGACGGCACCGTCGCCGCCGTCCGCTCGCGCCACCGCGATCGCGTCGACGTCATCGTCAACGCGTCTAACCTGGGCTACGCGGGCGGGAACAACGCCGGCATTCGCCACGCGCTGGAAGGCGGTGCGCGCTTCGTGCTGCTGCTCAACAACGACACCACCGTCGCGCCCGATTTCATCGACGAGTTGCTGCGTCCTATGCAGGAATCGAACGACATCGGAATCACCGCACCGAAGATCTACTACGCCGAGCCGCCCAATCGCATCTGGTACGCGGGCGGCGAGATCTCGTTTTGGAGAGGAACGGCGCGCCACCCCGGGATTCGCGAGACCGACCGCGGCCAGCACGATCGCGCGCGGGACGTCGACTACGCGAGCGGGTGCGCGCTCCTCGCGCGTCGCGAAGTGTTCGAGAAGGTGGGCCTCCTCGACGAAGGCTACCCCGCTTACTTCGAGGACGCGGACTTGTGCATGCGCGCGGCGCGCGCCGGATTTCGCATTCGATACGTACCCGGCGCCAAGGTGTGGCACCGCATCTCCGCCAGCACCGGCGGACAGCTTTCGCGAAGGAAGATTCGGCGGAAGCTCTCGAGCTCGCTGCGCTTCTTCGGCACCTATTCGCGGCCTTATCACTGGCTCACCATTCCTTTATTTTTCATGCTCGATGTGGTACGAATTACCAGCCTGGTCCTGGTCGGCCGCATCCGCGACGCCGACCCACTCTAGCCCTCGTACGCTTTGAACAATCGGACGGTTCCGTCGCAGTGAAGGTCGCCATCTTCGGAGTCGGCGGCCAGCTCGGTCGCGCCGTCGCCGCCGCCTTGGCGACGACGCACGACGTCGTGCCCATCGACCACGAGCGCGCGGACGTCCGCGATGCCGGTGCGGTCTCCGACACGATTCGCGCGGAGGCGCCCGACTGGGTGGTCAACTCGGCAGCCATGACGCACGTCGACCGCTGTGAGAACGAACCGCTGGCCGCCTTCGACGTGAATGCTTTGGGCGCGCGCAACGTGGCGCGCGCGTGCGCGTCGGCGGGGGTACAGCTCCTGCACGTCAGCACGGACTATGTGTTCGACGGCGAGAAGAAAGAGCCCTACGTGGAAGACGACACCGCTCGCCCCATCAACGCCTACGGAATCAGCAAGCTCGCGGGCGAGTGGTTCGTGCAGGCGGAGTGCCCCGCGCACGCGATCGTTCGCACCAGCGGTCTATATGGATGGTACGCGTGTCGCGGTAAGGGCGCGAACTTCGCGGAGACGATTCTCGCGCGCGCGCGGGAGGGACAGGCGCTGCGCGTCGTTTCCGACGAGCGGCTGACACCCACCTTCACCGAAGACCTCGCGCAGCAAATCCAGGTTATGATCGAGCGCGGCGTGCCGAGCGGGACCTATCACGCCACCAACGCGGGATCGTGCTCGTGGTTCGAGTTCGCGAGCGAGGTGTTGCGCTTGGCGCGCCTGACGACCGCGCTCCAGCCCATCGCGGCGCGCGATTGGAAGTCGCCCACGCGCCGGCCGGCGAACTCGGTGCTGGAGAACCGCGCGCTGGCCAAGCTGGGCATCGATCGTATGCCCGATTGGCGGGAGGCGCTTGCGCGCTATCTGGCGGCGCGCGACGACAAGGCGGGAGCGGCGGCTTGACGCGTCAGAAGACGAAGCAGAGCACCAGCGCCACTGTGCCGAGCGCGAACATAATGGAAAAGACGGCGATGGCGATCGAGAAACCGATCGCCGCCAAGGCAAGTTTGAACGGCAAGAGCACCAACCCAAGCAGGATGTGGAGCATGACCGCACCTACGATGAAGAATCCCCCGAGAACCAAGCCCATCAATATCAAGATCTCGAACACGGGACACCCTCCGGGATCACGCGCGAAAGCGCGTGCTGTTGACACATGCTACCCAGGTTGGTTGTCACCATTCAAAGATCGCCCGCTGGCGATCGCATGGGTGGTTGCCTGCGCGACCTTGCTTGGATCCGTCGCTGCCGCCCAAGCACAGACTGCGGAGTCCCCGCGCACCATAACGCCCGACCCGCTGCGCTACGTTTCGCCGAGCCGTTCCTACGACACCGAGCATACCGCGCTCGATCTGGACATCGACTTGCAGGCGCGCCGCGTGGCCGGGCAGGTGACGCACACCGTGCGTGCGCTTCGCGACGGCCTGGCCGAAGTCCACATGAACTGCGTCGAGATGACGATCGACTCCGTGACCGTGAACGGTCGCCGCGCCCGCTTCGAGTATCCCGTCTCCGCCGACCAGAGCACATCGTGGCTCGCGGGAGCATCGGCGGGAACGGCCGACGACCAACTCGTGATCGTGTGCGACCCGCCGCTTGCGCGCGGGGCGGACACACAAGTTCGCGTCTACTACTCGGGCACGCCCGAGATCGGACTGTATTGGATTCGACCCGAGAAAGGCCTCCCGGACAAGCGCTACGAGGTGTGGTCGCAAGGCGAAGGCGAGGACAACCGCTACTGGATTCCTTGCAACGACTACCCCAACGACAAGTCGACGTTCGAAGGACGCTTCCGGGTGCCCAAGGGTTACACCGCCATCTCCAACGGCACCCTGGTGGAAAAACGCGACCTCGGCAACAAGACCGAGTTTCATTGGAAGCTCGAAGAGCCGCAGGTGAGCTACCTCATCATGCTGGCGGTGGCCGAGTACAAGATTCTCGAGCAAAAGGCGGGGGACATCCCGCTTCCCTACGTGGTGCCGCCCGGCACCGACGACGCCACCATTCTCCGCGGCTACGGTCTGACGCCCGACATGATGGACTTCTTCGTGAAGGAAATCGGCATTGAGTATCCGTATTCGAAGTACGCGCAGATCGTCGTGCAGGACTACATCTACGGCGGCATGGAGAACACCACCGCGACCGTGATGAACATGCGCACCCTCTACGACGATCGGGCCGAGCTCACGCGCAACGAGCAGAACCTGGTCTCGCACGAGCTCGCGCACCAGTGGTGGGGCGACATGCTGACCTGCCGCGAGTGGAGCCACATGTGGCTCAACGAAGGATTCGCCACCTACTACGCGTACCTGTACAAGAAGCACCACGACGGCGACGACGCCTTCGCCTATCAGATGAACGGCGCGCACGAGGACGTGATCAAGGCCGACGACACCGAGCCGCGTCCCATGGTGGTGGACTTCTTCAATCGAACCGACGCGCACAACAACGCGCTGGTGTACGTCAAGGGTGCGAGCCTGCTCCACATGCTGCGCATGATCCTGGGCGACGACCTCTACCGCGAGACCATCCGGCACTATGGAGAAGAAAACCGCCACGACGTGGTGGACACCCAGGACCTGATGCGCGCGGTGCGCGAGGTCACGGGCGAGAACCTCGATTGGTTCTTCGAGCAGTGGGCCTTCCTGGCCGGGCATCCCAAGTTCAAGGTCACGAAGAACTGGGACAAGGAAACGCGCGTGCTCGCGCTCAAAGTCGAGCAGACCCAGAAGACGGGCGGCTTGGTCCCGGTGTTTCGCGTCCCCGTCGACGTGGAGATTTCGTGGGAGGGCGGCAGCGAAACCCACCGCATCCTGGTGGATGACGCGTCGTCCAGCTACTACTTCCAGGTGCCGGTCGAGCCCAAGATGGTGGTGTTCGACAAGGGCGACTGGATCTTGAAGACGCTCGACTTTCCCAAGCTGACCGCGGAAACCCTTTACGAGCTCGAGCACGGCGATCTGATGACGCGCGTGCGCGCGACACAAGCGCTCGCGGGCAAGGGCACCGATCCGCGCACGGTGCCGGCGCTGCGCGTTGTGGTCCTGGGCGATTCGTTCTGGGGAGTTCGCCGCGAGGCGGCGCTGGCGCTGGGCAAAATCGACAACGAGGCGGCGCTGGCGGCGCTCATCGAAGGTGCTGCGGTCAGCGAAGCGCGCGTTCGCCTGGCATGCGCCGAAGCACTGGGCGGCTTTTATCGCAACCAGAAGGCGGCGACGGCGCTCGAAAAGCTGGTGGCGAACGACCGCGCGTATGGTGTGCGTGCGGCAGCGGTCACGGCTCTGGTGAAGATGCGAGGCGAGCGCGCGTCGCGTGTGTGCCTCGACGCGCTCAAACAGGAGTCCGACGTGGGCATCGTTCGCAATGCCGCGTTGAACGGCCTGGCCGAATTGAACGACACCGCCGCGCTCGACAAGATCAAGCCGTATTGCACGGCCGGAAATGCGCGCGTGTACCGCCACACCGCCATCGGCGCCTATGGGAAGCTCGCGAAGCAGCTCGACAAGGACTCCGACCGCCGGCGCGCGGCCGAATTCCTCTATCCGTCGCTCGACGACTGGCACCTTCGCACGCGCGAGGCGACCATCGACGCGCTGGCCACGATTTCGGAGCCGTCGTCGGTCGAGCCGTTACGACGGGTCGCGACCAACGACCGTTTGGCGGCGGTTCGTGAGCGAGCGATGAAGGCGGCCGACCGCATCGGCGCCGAGTCCACCAAGACAACCGCAACCAAGAACGCCTCCGAGATCGAAGATTTGAAACGCCGCCTGGAGTCGCTGGAGCGCGAGCTGGAGGCAGCCAAGAAGCGGCTCCCCACGCCCCCGGCCGAGATGTCTGGAGGCGACTAGAATATTGCCGGATAATCAGTTACACCATCGCCGCCATCCCCAGTCGACTTTCCAGTTGATTTTGATAAACGTTTCACATAGTCTGTTGGCGGTTGCTCGAGGAAAGTTCGCGCGGTACAGTCGAGCGTCTTTTGAGGGAATGGGCCCCGACTGGGCCGGCGCGACGAACCCACTAGAGCCCGGGTCGTGAAATCGGACAAAAACCGGTACGCGTGGGCCCGTCAGGCGGGGATGCTGAGCACGATCCCTTTCCTGATGGTGGTTCCTCCGATCGCCGGCGTTTTGATCGGCCGGTACATCGACCGAAAGCTCGACACTCAACCCGTATTCATCATCGTATTCCTGGTCCTGGGTTTCGCTGCGGGCGTTCGCGAGGTCGCGATCGTCTTGAAGCGAGCGAACTCCCAGGCCGATGGAGACAAACGTGATCGAAGTGCGCCCTAACGGTGCGACAGCGATCTGGTCCGCGATCGACGGCGGTCTCTTGCGACGCGTGCGAAAGTCCTCGATCGTGTTCGGCCTAGTGCTCGCGTTTCCGTTGGCGACTTCATTCGGATGGGGCGCGCCGGCCGCCTGGCTGGCTGGGATCGCGTGGTCGCTCGCGAATCTCGCCGCCACCGCGTCGCTGGTGCGCAAGGTGCTGACACTCGAGCCGCGCGACAAGCCCTCGATCGTCAAGTCACTCCTGATCAAGTTCCCCGTTTTGTATGCGATCGGCTTCGCGCTCCTGGTGTCGGGCTTGCCGGCGCAATGGACCCTGGCCGGATTCGCGTGGCCGCTCCTGGTCGCCGTTCTGAAAGCGGCCGGTCGCAGCTATCTCCGTCTCGACGACACGCCGCGAGGAAACTTCCGTGTTCTCTCCTAGCTGGAAGCAATTGTTCGACGGAATCGGCGCGATGCAGCTCGCGACCAACGGTCACGCGCACGAAGCGGCCGACACGTTGGCCCACGCCGCGACCTACCCCGTTGCCGGTGCACACGCCGCCGATCCGCACGCCGTGGAGCACGCCGTCCACGAGCTTCCCAACTGGATCACGCTCATCACGAAGTTCATTCACAACCCCCGGGTCGTGGACTTCTTGCACGAGTGGGAAGGCATGATCTGGGCCCTCGGCATCGCGACCATGATCATCATCATCGCGCGCCTGGCAGCGCGAAACCCGCAAATGGTCCCGGGCCGCTTGCAGAACATCGTCGAGATGGTGGTTGAAGGACTGTCGAACTTCATCATCGGCGTCCTCGGTCCCGAAGGTCGTCGTTACGTTCCGTTCCTGGGCTCGCTCTTCATTTATATCCTGGCCATGAACCTCGCGGGTGCCTTTCCGCTCGGTCACTCGCCCACCTCGAGCCCCAACACCACGGTGGCGCTGGCGCTGTGCGTCTTCGTCTACGTGCACTACATCGGCTTCACGCGCAACGGTCCCGTCGGGTACATCAAGCACCTGGCGGGCAATCCCAAGTCCGGCGTCGAGTGGGCCTTCGTGCCGCTCATGCTGCCCATCCACGTGATCGGCGAGATCGCGCGCCCCGTGAGCCTGTCGCTCCGACTCTTTGGTAACGTCACCGGCGAGGACGTGCTCTTGTTCGCGTTCTGCAGCCTCGGTGTGACTACACTTTCGTTCATCGATTCGCCGGTCGGCATTCCGTTCCAGGTCCCGTTCATCTTGCTCGCCTTCATGACGAGCTTCATCCAGGCGCTCGTGTTCACGCTCTTGAGCACGATCTACATCTTGCTGTGGCTGCCCCACGAAGAGCACGGCGAAGAGCACCATTAGAAGTAACGTCGTTTCGAAACCCAACGAGGAGGAAAGAAAAATGGATACTTCATCCGCACTGAGTTTGGCGCTTCCCATCGGCCTCGGCCTCGCGGCCATCGGATCCGGCATCGGCTTTCAGGGTGCCATCGGCAAGGCCATGGAAGCCATCGGCCGCCAGCCCGAAGCGTCGGGCAAGATTCAGACCGCGATGATCATCGGCGCCGGCCTGATCGAAGCGTTGACCATCTACGCGTTCGTCACCGTGTTCTTGTTGATGGGCAAGATTCAGTAGCACGACGAGGAGTGTGAGATGGAACTCCAGTGGAAAGCATTACTCACCCAAGTGGTGGGCTTTCTCATCGTCCTGTGGCTCTTGCGCAAGTACGCGTGGGGCAAGCTGCTCGCGTTCACCGAGAAGCGCCGCGAAGTGATCGCCAACGAGTTCGCGACCATCGAGAAGTCCAAGCTCGACGCGGATGGGCTCAAGCGCCGCTATGAGGAAGAGCTGACCGGCATCGAGGTCACGCGACGCGCGCGCATCCAGGAAGCCGCGCACGAAGCGAGCGACATCGCGAGCCAGATCCGCGAGGACGCCCGCCGCGAGGCCATGGATCTGCGTTTGAAGGCGAACCAGGACATCACCATGGAGATGGACAAGGCCAACGCCGCCTTCCGCGACCACATGGTCAATTCCGTGATCGCGGCCACCGACAAGCTCATTCGCGTGCGCTTGGACGATGCCCACCACCGCAAGCTCATCAACGAGTTCCTCGACGAAGTGGCGTCGAAGCCGGCGGGACGGTAGGAGAACCATGGCCGCAACCGGTGTCGGCAAACGCTACGCGATCGCACTGTTCAACGCCGCTGTGGCGGAAGACGTGCTCGATCAGGTCCACGGCGACGTGACCAGCTTCGGCAAGCTCTTGGAGAGCGAGCCGGCGTTTCGCCGCTTCCTTTTGTCGCTGCGCGTGACATCAGACGAGAAGCGCGAGCTCATTGTCAAGGCGATCGGCGAGCGCGCGTCGGGCCTGTTCGTCAAGTTCGTGCTGCTCTTGATCGACAAGAAGCGCACCGCGAACTACGACGAGATCGCGCGCGCCTTCGTGTCGCTCTACGAGGATCACATGGGCGTGGTGGAGGTGCGCGTGGTGACGGCGATTCCGCTCGACGCCGAGCTCGAGCGCAAAGCCAAGGAAGTCGTGGAGCGACGCACCGGCAAGAAGGTCAAGCTCGAGAAGCGCGTCGAGCCCCGCATCGTCGGCGGCATGATCATGTTCATCGAGAATCAGGTGTACGACGGCAGCATCCAAAACCGTCTCGGCGACTTGGGGACGGCGCTGCTGGGAACCCGAGTGCATTTGGTCGATCAATCCTAGGAGAAGACAATGGCGTTTCGTCCCGAAGAAGTCAGTTCCATCATCCAAGCTCAGTTGCAGAAGACCAACCTCGAGCTCGAGATGGAGTCGGTCGGCACCATCCTGCAAGTCGGCGACGGCATCGCGCGCATCTGGGGCTTGGGAGACGCCATGGCGGGCGAGCTGCTCGAGTTCCCCAACAGCGGCGTCGGCATGGTGATGAACCTCGAATCCGACAACGTGGGTGCGGTGCTGTTCGGCTCCGACACCGGCATCAAGGAGGGCGACACCGTCAAGCGCACGGGCCGCGTGGCGCAAGTGCCCGTGGGCGAAGCGCTGCTGGGCCGCGTCGTCAACTCGCTCGGACAACCGATCGACGGCAAGGGCCCGATCGTCACCGACACCTACAATCCCATGGAGCCGCTAGTTCCGAACGTTGTGGAGCGCCAGCCGGTGAAAGAACCACTACAAACCGGAATGAAAGCCATCGACTCGATGATTCCCATCGGCCGCGGCCAGCGCGAGCTCATCATCGGCGACCGCCAGACCGGCAAGACCGCCATTTGCATCGACACCATCATCAATCAGAAGGGCACCGGTGTTAAGTGCATCTACGTCGCCATCGGACAGAAAGAGTCGACGGTGGCGCAGATCGTCGCCAAGCTGGAACACCACGGCGCCATGGAATACACCACCATCGTCAGTGCGACCGCGAGCGAGTCGGCAGCACTCCAGATGCTGGCGCCGTACGCGGGTTGTGCCATGGGCGAATTCTTCCGCGATCGCGGCGGCCACGCGGTGTGCTTCTACGACGATCTTTCCAAGCACGCGCAGGCGTACCGGCAGATGTCGCTGTTGCTCCGCCGCCCCCCGGGGCGCGAAGCGTACCCCGGCGACGTGTTCTATCTCCACTCGCGCTTGCTCGAGCGCGCGGCGAAATTGAACGACAAACTGGGCGCCGGCTCGCTGACGGCACTCCCCATCATCGAGACCCAATTGGGCGACGTCACCGCGTACATCCCGACCAACGTGATCTCGATCACCGACGGGCAAATCTTCCTGGAAGGCGATCTGTTCTACTCGGGCGTGCGGCCGGCCATCAACGTGGGCATTTCGGTGTCGCGCGTGGGATCGAACGCGCAGACCAAGATGATGAAGCAGGTGGCGGGACGCTTGCGCTTGGCACTCGCGCAGTATCGCGAGCTAGCTGCCTTCGCGCGCTTCGGCTCCGACCTCGACAAGTCGACACTCGCGCAGCTGACGCGCGGCGAGAAGATGGTCGAGATCCTGAAGCAAGAGGAGAACGTGCCGCTCGCGACCGAGAAGCAGGTGTTACTCATCTTCGCCGCCAACGAAGGCTTGCTGGACGACCTACCGACCGCGAGCTTGAAGCGCTTCGAGCCCGAGTTCTTCGCCTTCATGGACGACAAGTACCCGGACGTCGTGCGCCACTTGCGCGAGAAGAAGGCGTTCGAGAAGACGACCGAGGACGAGGCGCGCAAGGCGGCGGGCGAGTTCAAGGCGATCTTCGTGAAGTCGCTCCCGGCGAAGAAGGCGTAACCGAAACATGGCGACCATTCGCGACCTCAAGAACCGCATTCGCGCGGTCGAGAACATCCGCAAGATCACGCGCGCGATGCAGCTCGTGGCGGCGGCCAAGCTCAACCGAGCGCAGCAGCGCGCGCAGTCGGTGCGTCCCTTCGCGGACGAACTGGATCGCGTGCTGGGCGGATTGGCGGGCGGCGGCATCGAGGAGTCGGCCGACGTCGCCATCGAGTTCGCGGTGGCCGACGGAGTTGCTCCGGTCAAGACCACGCTCGGGCGCATCTTTTCGACCCACGAGGTGAAGAAGCCCGGCCTGGTGCTGTTCACCGCCGACCGCGGCTTGAGCGGTGCGTTCAACATCAACCTGATTCGCGCCGCGCAGACGTTCCTGCGGCAAAATGCCGACAAGGACGTGAAGCTCGTCACCATCGGCCGCAAGGGACACGCATTCTTCCGCCGCCGCGCCACACCGTTGGTCTATTTCAAGACCGGATTGAGCGACCGCCTGGTGCTGGAAGAGATCAAGGAAGTCACGGGCAAATTGCTCGAGCTGTACGTGAACGGCGAAGTCGACGCGCTCTATTTCATCTACGCCAAGTCGCTGCGCGCGTCGCTGTATCGCGTCACCACCCAGCAGTTCTTGCCCATTCCGCCCGTCGCGGACGCCAAGACCGATGACAACTACATCATCGAGCCGGGGCGCGACGAGCTGTTCGCCGATTTGATTCCGCTGTACGCGACCTCGCGTGTGTTCTCGGTGCTGGCCGATTCGTTCGCGTCCGAGTACGGCGCGCGCATGGCGGCCATGCAGCAGGCGACCAAGAACGCGGACGAAAAACTGGACGGCCTGGTCCTCGAAAGAAACCGCCTGCGCCAGGCGATCATTACCAAGGAGCTGGCCGAGATCGTCGGCGGCGCCGAGGCTTTGAAGTAGCCACCCGAACGGGAGAGGAAACGAGATGGAAGCTCACATGAAAACCGCGCCCGCAAAAGACAGCAAAGGCACGCGCAACGTCGGCAAGATCACGCAGGTGATCGGACCGACGCTCGACGTGGAATTCCCGTCCGGCAAGCTACCGGCCATCTACAACGCGCTCAAGATCGAAGACGAGAAGCGCGGCATCGACTTGACGTGCGAGGTATCGCTGCACGTGGGCAACAACGTGGTGCGCGCGATCGCGATGAAGTCGACCGACGGACTGACGCGCGGCATGGAAGTCGTCGACACGGGTGGGCCGATCAGCGTTCCGGTCGGCAACCAGTCGCTGGGTCGCATCTTCAATCTTCTGGGCGAGCCCATCGACGGCAAGGGCCCGCTCGCGGAGCCGGATAAGCGCCTGCCGATTCACCGCGCGGCTCCCACGCTGGAAGACCAGGCCACCGGCATCGAGCAGCTCGAGACCGGCATCAAGGTCGTCGATCTCCTCGCACCGTATGCGAAGGGCGGAAAAATTGGTCTGTTCGGTGGCGCGGGTGTGGGCAAGACGGTGCTCATTCAAGAGCTCATTCGCAACATCGCGACCGAGCACGGGGGCTTCTCCGTGTTCGCGGGTGTGGGCGAGCGCACGCGCGAAGGCAACGACCTGTACCTCGAAATGAGCGAGTCGGGCGTGCTCGCGAAGACGTGCTTGGTATTCGGACAGATGAACGAGCCGCCTGGTGCGCGTCTGCGCGTCGGACTGGCCGGCGTCACCGTCGCCGAGTACTTCCGCGACGAGGAAAATCAGGACGTGCTCTTGTTCGTGGATAATATTTTCCGCTTCGTGCAGGCGGGTGCGGAAGTGTCGGCACTCTTGGGCCGCATGCCGAGTGCCGTGGGTTACCAGCCCACGCTCGGAACCGAAATGGGCGGTCTGCAAGAGCGCATCTGTTCGACCAAGAAGGGCTCGATCACGTCGGTGCAGGCCATTTACGTGCCCGCCGACGACATCACCGATCCCGCTCCGGCCACCACCTTCTCGCACTTGGACGCCACCACCGTGTTGTCGCGACAGATCGCGGAGCTTGGCATCTACCCCGCGGTGGACCCGCTGGCGTCGACCTCGCGCATCTTGAGTGCTGCCGTCGTGGGCGAGGAGCACTTTGATGTCGCGCGCAATGTGCAGGAGATTCTGCAGCGCAACAAGGAGCTGCAGGACATCATCGCGATTCTCGGCATGGACGAGCTGTCCGAAGAGGATCGCCTGACCGTCAATCGCGCGCGCAAGATCCAGCGCTTCCTGTCGCAACCGTTCTTCGTCGCAGAAGTGTTCACGGGTACGGCCGGCAAGTACGTCAAGATTGAGGACACCGTGCGCGGCTTCAAGGAGATCATCGAGGGCAAGCACGACGACATTCCCGAGCAGGCCTTCTACATGGCCGGTTCCATCGACGAAGTGGTCGAGCGCGCCAAGACGATGGGCTAAGCCATGACGACCGGCGCCACCTACAAGTTCAAGATGTTGACACCCAATCGCACCGCCTTCGAAGGCGATGTGATCTCGGTGACCGCCCCCGGCGGCGCCGGCTACCTCGGCATCCTCGCCCACCACGCACCCCTCATCACCACCCTGCTCGCAGGCGATCTAACGCTCCGCACTAAGGAAGGCACGACGCACCGCTACCGCATCGGCAAGGGACTGCTCAAAGTGGCGAACAACGAAGCCGTGGTATTGACGGAGTCGATCGAGGAAGACGCGAAGTAGCCCGCGCGCTACGCCGTCTCGCCCGGGTCGCCGTCGATCCACGCGTCGAGCGCGGCGGCCGGCACCGCGCGGGCAGTAGTCTGCGCCGGTTCCAACGAGGTGCGCAGCGCTTCGTCGGTCTCGATCGGAATCGTGAACGCGAAGGTGCTGCCTTCACCGCGCTTGCTTTCCACCCAGATGCGGCCGCCGTGCAGCTCGACGATATGGCGCGCGATCGCCAGGCCGATGCCGAGCCCGCCCCAGCGGCGCGTCGACGATCCATCCAGCTGACGAAAGGTATCGAAGATATTCGGGATCTGCTCTTCGGCAATCCCCGCTCCCGTGTCCTTGACCTGCACCACGACACCGTGGTCGGATCGTTTCGTGGTCACGTCCACACGCCCGCCCGCATCGGTGAACTTGATGGCATTCTGAACCAAACACAGCAAGACTTGAGAGATGCGGCGGTTGTCGATGTACACCACCGGGATTTCGTAGCCGGGCGTGAACGCAACCTCGATTCTCTTCTGCCCCGCCGCCTCCACCACCTTGGGCCACAGCGAGCGCACCACGTCGTGGATGTGCGACAGGCTGAAGGAAAGCATGGCCTCGGAGACTTCGAGCTTCGACAGATCTAGCAGATCGTTGATCAGGCGCAGCAGGTGGTCGCCGTTGTCGGCGATGACGTCGAGGAAATGCTTGCGGTCCTCCTCGCCCACCAACCCGTCGCGCATCGCTTCGGTGTAGGCGATGATGATGGACAGCGGTGTCCGCAACTCGTGACTGATGTTGGCCAAAAACTCGGTCTTCATCTGGTCGACTTGGCGCAGCTTCTGGTTGGCATCTTGTAGATTCTTGTTCTGCAGGATGATCTGCTGCTCGAGCATGCGGCGTTGCGAGATGTCGTGCACGAGCACCTGGATGAAAGTGTCGGACTTGATCTGCACCAGGCTCGCGCTGATATCCACGAAGATGGTGTTACCGTCGCGATTCATGAGCCGCCGGTCGACGAACGAGCGCGACTTCTGGCTCATGATATTCACGAAGTCGCGGCGAGCCTGGAACTGGTCCTCGGGCGGGAACAAGTCGAAGAACGCCTTTCGAAGTAGGTCTTCCTCTTTGTAACCGAGCGCTGCGCAGCACTGCCGATTCACTTCCAGCAAGCGTCCCGAGTTGCGATCGATCAGCATGATGATGTCGCTCGCGTCGCGCTGGAGCGTGCGATAGCGCTCGCCGAGGTCCTTCGCTTCTTCGAGCAGCATCGCGTGCTCGACCGCGCAGCCCGCGATGTTGCCGCAATTGACCGCCTTCTCCAGGTCCCCTTCGTCCAAGGCACCCGCTTCGTAGCAGCCCAGGTTCAACGTCCCGACCACGTTGCCGTGCGCCAACAGCGGCACCGACAGGTCGCTCAGCACCTGCTCGTCGCCCACGATGGCGAGAAAGCGGCCGTCCGACGCGACGTCGCTGCGAAGTATGGCGCGCCGATTGACGATCACCCAGCCGTTAACCGACTTCTCGTTGAGGGGCACGCGGCGCCCGTCGCCGAGTTTTCCGGGCTCGCCCGGCCCCGCCAGAATGGGGTGAATCAGCATCGACTGCTGGTCGGGGCCGACCAGCGCGATGCTCGCGCGGTCGAACGAGATCAGCTGCGCGAGCTCGCGCGTGATGGTAGTCAGGATGTCGTCGAGCTTGGAGTACTGGAGAATCGAGCTCGCGATGCGAACCATCGCGAGCAGCTCGGCGTTCAATCGGGTCGAGGATGATTTGGTATCGCGCGGAACGCCCATGAGTCTTTGCAAGGCCCGGAGATTCCCGATCGCTTCGCGCCGTGCCGGGTAAAGGTCGATAACGCCATCACCCCGGCGGCGTAGCGGTAATTCTTAGCCAGCACGAAGTGTTCCAAGGAGCGGGAGCGCTCGTGCGATTGTGCGCGCCATAACCGTATGCTAGACTGACCGTTCGCCCTTCCGTATGACCAAGAAAGACAAGCAAGTGCAGGCGCGCCGGAAGCCTTCTCCCCCGGCTCGACACGACCTCCGCGACTCGCTCGACGCCGCCCAACCGTTCCGCTGGAAAAACCGCGCCGATTGGCTTGCGCTGGGCGTCGTGGTGGGCGTGGCGTTGGCGCTGCGCCTCACGTTCTACTTTCTCAACAAGACCTTCAATCCGACGTTCTACTTCCCCGTGATGGACTCGCTCTATCACCACGAGTGGGCGTTGGACCTGGTCGCGGGCGGGACACCGGGCACCGACGTTTTCTTTCGCGGTCCCATGTACCCGTACTTCCTCGCGCTTCTCTACAAATTGAGCGGCTCGAGCATCGCGGTCGCGGTGCTCATGAACCACCTCATCGGTTCGTTGACCGCCGGGCTGGTCTATCTGACCGCGCGCGAATTGTTCTCCCGCTCGGTGGCGCTGGTGGCGGGTTTGACGGTGGCGCTCTATTGGGTGCTGGTGTACATGGAGGGCGATCTTCTGGTCGAGACGCTGTTCATCTTTTTCAACGCGCTGAGCCTGCTCTTGCTGACCATGGGAATCCGCCGGCGACATCTGGTATTGCTCGCTGCCGGCGGACTGGCGCTGGGCCTCGCTACCATCACGCGACCGAGTGTGCTGGTGTTCTTTCCCGCCGTTCCGCTGGCCATCTGGCTGGCATGGAAGAAGAAGCCGGGCGGCCGCCGCGGGTGGATCGCACAATCCGCGGTGGTGGCGATCGCGTGCGCGATTCCGATTCTGCCCGTGATGATTCGCAATTACAAAGTCGCGCAGGCCATCGTGCCGGTGGGTGCTTCGGGCGGCGTCAACTTCTACATCGGCAACAACCCGGTCTCCGACGGATCGACCGCCATCGTGCCGGGGACGCGCGCGGATTGGTGGGGCGGCTACGAAGACGCGATCGGGATCGCCGAGAAGGATCTCGGGCGCAAGCTCAAGCTGGCCGAAGTTTCGGACTACTACTTCAAGCGCGGCTTCGAATTCATCTCCAACCGTCCCAGCGACGCGACTGCGCACATGCTGAAGAAGTTCCAGATGTTCTGGGGCGCGGGAGAGCGCGCCAACGACAAGTACATCTACTTCTTCTGGCACCTCGCAAAGATGAAGTACGTCCCGCTGCCCGGTTTCTGGCTGGTGGCACCGCTTGCGATCCTGGGCGCGGTGCTGTTGTGGCGGCGTCGCGATGAACTTGTAATGTTCTATCTGTTCGTGGGCTTGTACTCCATCGGGGTTATCGCCTTCTTCGTCAATGCGCGATTTCGGCTGCCGATCGTTCCGGTGCTGTGCATGCTCGCCGCCTACGGCGGCGTTTACCTGTGGCGCGCGTTTCGCGAGAAACAATTCGGAGTGGTGAAAGCACTCGTGATCTTGGCCGCCGCGGCCGCACTCGTGAACTCCGATTATCTCTATCAACGCCAGATGCGCGCGTACTCGGATGCGTTCTCCAACTACACATTGGGGAACGCGTACCTCAAGATGGGCAATAAGGGCACCGCGCTGTCGCACTATGCGCGCGCCGACGAGATCAACAAGGAGTATCCGACGCCCGCGTATCGACTGATACAGCGCGAGGTGGACTACAATCTCGGCACGCTGTTGTGGGAGGAAGGAATGTGTTCGCGCGCCATCGAGGTGCTCGAGCGCGTGGGGGGAAACGACGAGTTCACGCTGCACGCGCTCGATTGCCTGGGCGACTGCTACTTGAAGCGCAAGGACGTCGGTAACGCGGCACGCGTTTACGAGCGATTGCGCGCCATCTCGCCCTCCGATCAGCGCGGTGTGGCGGGTTTGGCGCGATGCGCCGCGTTGACCGGAGACTATGCGACGGCAGAGAGAATGCTCGAAGAGATCATCGATCCCACCGGCTCCGTCTATCCGCCCGCGTACATCGCGCTGGCCGAAGTGCAGCGCGCGCAGGGGAAAATCGACGAGGCCATCGCGAGCTACACCCACATCGCGCGCCTGATGGGTTACCAGCGCGAAGCCTATCTCGCTTTGGTCGAGCTCTACCAGCAGAAGGGCGACGTGCAGTCGGCGCTCAAGGCGCTGGATCAGGCCGCCACCTACTCGCCGCCCAACGATCCCACCATCCAAGGTCTCTTCGGCGCGTTGCGCGCGCGGCAATGACGCCGTCGCGTCGCGGCGCCCGTCGGCGACGAATCGGCGTCGTCGACATCGGCACCAATTCTACCAAGCTCATCCTCGGCGAGGTTCACGGCGATCGCGTGGTCACGCTCTTCTTTGACCGACGGACGTCGCGCCTGGGCGAGCGCCTCTCGCGCACCGGTCGCATCAGTGATACTGCCGCCGCGCGCACCGCGCGCGACGTGCGCTCGCTGGCCTCCATGGCGCGGTCGCGGGGCGCCGACGCGGTGGTGGCCGTCGGTACCTACGCATTCCGCGCGGCGAAGAACGGCGACGCGGTGGCGCGCCGCATCACGCGACACGCCGGCGTTCCCATCCGCGTTTTGACGGGACACGAAGAGGCGACTCTCTCCTATCTGTCTGTTCTCATGCGGCTGCGGCGGCCAAAGCCGTACACGTTCCTGATCGACCTCGGCGGCGGGTCGGTCGAATTCGTCGTCGCGCACCGAGGTCGCATTCTGCGCGCGCGTTCGCTGCCGCTGGGCGCGCTTCGTCTCACCGAGCGGCATTTGCACTCCGATCCCATCACACGCGCGCAGCGCGTTATAATGGAGCGCGAGATCGACGTTGCGGTGTCCCGCGTCATCGCTCCCTTCCGTCGTGTTCAACCCACTAAAATTGACTTCGTCGCCAGCGGCGGCACCGCCACGACCGCCTTCGCGATGCTCGCCACGCATCGGACGTCGCGGGTATCGGTCGCGCGCGTCACCCGCGCCGGCTTGGAGAAGCTCGCCGACGATTGCTTCGCGCGCACGCTCGCGCAACGCAAGCGACTCCCCGGGCTTCCCGCGGACCGCGCCGACATCATCCCCGCCGGCCTCGCCGTCGTGCTCGCCTTCATGCAACACGCGCGCAAGCGCACCCTCGCGGTGAGCGACGGCGGCGTGCGCGAAGGCGTGTTGTTGGCAATCGACGCCGAGCTGGAAGCCATCGCCCACGATCGCGCGCATCAGCATTGACCTCTTGGCGTCCCCCGGCGGGTGTCGCTCGTGGGGCCCCCGCGGCGCAAGGCCGCGGGGTGACGAGTGACAGGACCCGCCGGGCAGCGTTCGCGGAGGGGAACCCTCCGGTCTCATGACGCTCACGTCACGCGATAGCGATCCATGAGAGTCTTCCCGAGAACCCGCTCGGCCTCGAACTGGTTGTGGCGGGCGCACAGGAGCCGAAGGTTGGTCGCGTCGCTGGTACCGTTTCGCGCCACCGGTGTGATGTGATCGACGTGTACGTTGTGCATCTCATTGCATCGCCGGCCGTTCGATCCGACGTAGGTGCATCTTCCTTGGTCCCGAACGAACACCGCGTCGCGGGTTTTGGCCGGAATCGCGAGTCGCTGCTCGTTCTTCGCGCTGGCGGGTGTGGTCGAGCGCGACAAGCGCCGCTCGCGTCGTGCTTCTCTCTCGCGCGGGGCGCGACGCTTCAAGAACTCGTCCAGCAACTCTTCGAATACGGCTTCGAGCGATGGCTTCGCGATCCGGTTGGAGAGCAACGCGCTGGCCTCGTGGTACTTCGCCATGAACGTCTGACTCGCGAGGAACTGAATCCAGAGCCTGGTCTCGGTGCGCGTGGCCGGCGTCGCGTCGGCGGATGCCCACATCGGAGAGGTATCCGCTGGTTTTTCAATAGCTTCCACACTCCCGCGGCGGGAGTGAACCGCCGCAGGGATCTCTTCGGGCATGACGACGCGCACCGGCTGTACACGATCGCGCAACTTCACCGGCGGGCGGTAGTTCGCGACCAGGACCTCGATCTCGCGCCGAGATTTGCCGCGGATCTTCCCCAGAATGTCTTCCACATTCGACTCATTCAGGATCGATGCGATCATCGAGACTGAGCTCAACGTCAGCTCATCTCGCTCGAGCAGCCGCTCGATCGAGCGAAAGCGGCGCATGCAGCGCGCAGTCTGAATGCGTCGCCCCGCGGCGGACTCGGAGTAGTGGAGGTGCTTCGTGCAGTAGTCGAACATGGTCGAGCATCCGAGCTTCAGGTGAAGCTTGCGCCGTTCGACTTCGTTTAGATGCCGCAGGATCTCGATGGTCGTGTCGCGTTCACGGCGACGGAGCTGCTCGAGACGCAACAGCAGCTCGTCGTCACTCAAAGATGGGACGGGGCGGGAATCCAACATGACGTTCCTCCTTTGCAAAAGACGACCAGACTCGACGGCGTGGGAGGAACGCCATGATCGCAATATAGCACCCACTTTCGAGGGACCTCCAATTTCACTCCAGGAGCGATCTTGTTCATCGCCTCGGCAACGGCCGCCGCTTGCAACATTCTACGGGTAGAAGCAAACACGGAAAGCGAGAGTGGGTCTCACGCGCGATGTGCATGACCTGGAATTTCGATCGCAACAAACTCGTCAAGCGCAAAATGATGCGAGCAGAAGAATTTTCTAAGAAAGATGGCGCGTTGGGCAAGCAACGCTGCGTCAATTGAAGTATCTCACCGCCTCCGACACATCCATGGAAGAAGCGTTGCGCGTTCGCCAAGACTTGTTCGCAGCAATTGTACGAACGCTACGAACTGAAATAACGATCGATCTCGCCGCGAAAACGCGACCACGGCTCGCCATCGGGCGGCGGCGCGGAGATGGTGACGATCTCGTCGCGCACCGGGTGCGGGAAAGACAAGCGCGCGGCGTGCAGCGCGATGGACTTGTCGGGGAGCGTGCGCGGGGCACGATACTTCAAGTCGCCGACGACCGGGTGTCCGGCGGCGGAGAGTTGCAATCGAATCTGATGGTGCCGCCCCGTGCGCGGGACGACTTCGACCAGCGAGAATTCGCCGGACGAAGATAGCAGACGGTACGAGAGCATAGCCAACTTCGCCTTGCTCGATTCCGCCTTCGCGAGTCGCGAGCGAAGATGCGTGCGCTCGACGAAGCCTTCCAACTCGCCCGCTTCCTCCTCGAACCGGCCCAACACGACGGCGAGATAGCTTTTCTCGACCTTGCGATCGTGGAACGAGCGCGCGAGGCGAGACGCCGCTTTCGATGTGCGCGCGAATACGAGCACGCCCGACACCGGGCGATCGATGCGGTGGACCAGTCCCAAGAAAACGTTCCCCGGTTTGTTGGATGTCGCGCGGATGTATTCCTTGCCCGCTTGGAGCGCGGTGGTGTCGCCGGTCTTATCGCCCTGCGTTAGCAGGCCGGGCGGTTTCATGACGGCGAGCAAGTGGTTGTCCTCGTAGAGGACACGGAGGCCCGTCACGGCGACAGCGATGGCGATTTCATCCGCTTGACCGCCCTTCGCGCCTCACCTATACTCCGCGGATTCCGGCAAGTGCAAATCATGATAGAAGTTACCAACCTATCAAAATCCTACGGGAAAGTCGAGGCCGTGCGCGACGTGTCCTTCGCGGTGCGCCCCGGCGAGATCTACGGCCTCTTGGGTCCCAACGGCGCCGGCAAGTCGACCACCATCAACGTGATCTGCGGCTTGGTGGCCGCATCGGCCGGAACGGCGAGTGTCGGCGGCTTCGACATCGCGCGCGAACCGCTGCAAGCGAAACGCATCTTGGGCGTCGTCCCGCAACAGTCGGTCGTGGTCGAAGAGCTGAGTGCACTCGCGAACTGCATGTTTTTCGGCGCACTCTACGGAGTCGATAAGAAAACACTCGGCGAACGCGCGCGCGCGCTGCTCGATTGGATCGAGCTCTCGGATCACATCAAGAAACCGGCCGGTCAGTTGTCGGGCGGCATGCTGCGACGGTTGACGCTCGTGCTCGGCATCATCCACGAGCCCAAGGCGTTGATCCTCGACGAGGCGACGACGGGACTCGACCCGCAAACGCGCCTGTTGATCCTCGATCGTATACGCGACATCGCGGCCAAGGGCACCGCGGTATTGCTGACCACGCACCATCTCGAAGAAGCGGAACGCCTATGCCACCGGGTTGGCATCATCGACGGTGGGCGCATCATCAAGGAAGGAACGCTGGCCGCACTCCGCGCCGAAGTCGAAGACGTGCAGCTGTTCAGTTTGCGCGGCGGCTTTTCCCGCGACCGTGTGCGCCAGGTGGTGGCATCGATGTCGGGCGCCGAAATCATCTTGGACGACGAGAACGAGGTCGTGGTCGCGGTGCCGAGCGGAAGCGGTCAAACCATCCGCCTGATCGAGACCGCCGCTTCGTTGGACCTCGTGCAAGAAGTTGCCATCAAGCCCCCCTCGCTCGAAAGCCTCTTCATCCGGCTCACGGGCCGCGAGCTTCGGGAGTAACGCGATGACGCAGTATCGCGTGGACTCCGAAGTGGGCAAGCTTCGCAAGGTCCTGGTCCATCGTCCCGACTTGAGCCTGCGACGGCTTACGCCGTCGAACCGCGAAGAGCTCCTCTTCGACGACGTGCTGTGGGTGCGCAGGGCTCGCGCCGAGCACGATCGCTTCGTCGTCCATCTCGAGAAACGCGGCGTCGAAGTCTACTACCTGGACGATCTCTTGGCCGACGTCTTGAAGAATCCCGAGGCGCGCTCGTTTGTGATCGACAAGACGGTGACGCGCCTGACGGTCGGGCCGACGCTGGTGAAGGAGTTCCGCGCCTACCTGTTCGAGATGGATCCGCGGCGCCTGGCGACGATTCTGATCGGCGGGCTCGCGCGGGATGAGATCGACGAGGACCTGTTCGGCAAACACTCGTTGACGCTGATCACCATGGACGCGAACGATTTTCTGTTGCCGCCGCTTCCCAACTCGATTTACACCCGCGACTCGTCGTCGTGGGTCTTCAACGGCGTGTCGCTCAATCCCATGTACTTCGAAGCGCGCCAGCTCGAAGTGGTGCACGTGGCCGCCATCTACAACTGGCACCCGATGTTCGTCGACGCCGACTTCGAGTTTTGGTATCCCGACCAGGACGAGCAGGGGCGCTTCGTGCAGGAAGACTGGGGGCGCGCGTCGGTGGAGGGTGGCGACGTGATGCCGATCGGCAACAAGACCGTGCTGATGGGCATCGGCGAGCGTACCACCGCGCAGATGGCGGAGCGGCTGGCGCAGTCTTTGTTTCGTCACGGTGCCGCGGAGCGCGTGATCGGCTGCGTCATGTCGAAGGACCGCGCCCACATGCACCTCGACACCGTGTTCACGATGGTCGACCGCGACGCCGTCACCGTGTACCCCAAAGTACTCGACCAGACCCGCGCGTACAGCTTGCGACCGGCGGACAAGGCGGGGCGCATGGAGGTTACGGAAGAGAAGAGCTTCCTGGACGCGGTGGCCGACGCACTGCAAGTGCCGAAGTTGCGCGTCATCGGCACCGGCGGCGACGAGTACCAAGCCGAGCGCGAGCAGTGGGACGACGGCAACAATCTGATCGCGATCGAGCCGGGAGTGGTAATCGGCTATTCGAAGAACGAATACACCAACAAGCGTTTGCGTAAAGCCGGCGTCAAGGTGATCACCATCGATGGCTCCGAGCTGGGAAAGGGTCGCGGCGGCGGACACTGTTTGACGTGTCCGCTCTTGCGCGATCCCATTTGACGCCCGGAGGGCTTAGGATGACGAATCTTCGCGGTCGACACTTCCTGAAGGATCTCGACTTCACAAAGGAGGAGATCGTCTACCTCCTCGACCTTTCGAAGCAACTCAAAGCCGAGAAGAAAGAGCGCCGCGAGACGCGGCGCTTGTCAGGCCGCAACATCGCGCTCATTTTCGAGAAGACGTCGACGCGTACGCGTTGCGCCTTCGAGGTCGCCGCGTTCGATCAAGGTGCGCACGTGACCTATCTCGGTCCCAGCGGATCGCAGATCGGTCACAAGGAAACCATGAAAGACACTGCGCGGGTGCTCGGTCGCATGTACGACGCCATCGAGTACCGCGGCTATGGGCAGGACATCGTCGACGAGCTGGCCGCGCACGCCGGCGTTCCGGTCTATAACGGCTTGACCGACGACTACCACCCCACCCAGATGCTGGCCGACGTGCTCACTATGATCGAGCACTGCGACAAGCCGATCGAAAAGATCTCCTTCTGCTATCTCGGCGACACGCGCAACAACGTGTCCAATTCCCTCTTGGCAGGTGCCGCGATTCTGGGCATGGACGTGCGCCTCGCGGGTCCCGCAGCGACTGCGCCGGCGAAAGATCTCGTGGCGGAGTGCCAGGCGCGCGCTTCCAAGAGCGGCGCGAGAATCTTGATCACTTCGGACCCGCATGAAGCCGTCCGCGCCGCTGATTACCTCTACACCGATGTGTGGGTATCGATGGGCGAGGCCGAGTCCAAGTGGGAGGAGCGAATCCGGCTCATGCAACCCTATCAAGTGAACCGCGCGCTGCTGCAGGCGACCGGAAATCCGCGCGCCAAGTTTCTCCATTGCTTGCCCGCGTTCCACAACCGCAACACCAAGGTCGGCGAGTCGATCTACCAGCAGTACGGCCTCGACGGCCTCGAAGTGACCGAAGACGTGTTCGAGTCGCCCGCTTCCATCGTGTTCGATCAAGCCGAGAATCGGCTGCACACGATCAAGGCGATTCTGGTAGCCACACTCGCGGATTGATCCCCATGGCTCGTCGTCGGATCGTGATCGCTCTGGGCGGCAACGCGCTCTTGAAGCGCGGCGAGCCCATGACCGTCTCCAACCAAAGAGAAAACGTGCGCGTGGCGGCGCGCGCCATGGCACCCATCACGGCAGACAACGACGTCGTCATCTCGCACGGCAACGGCCCGCAGGTAGGATTGCTGGCACTGCAAGCGGCGGCGTCGGGACAGCACACGCCGCTTGACGTGCTGGGCGCGGAGACCGAAGGGATGATCGGCTATATGATCGAGCAGGAGCTCGGCAACCGGGTTCCCTTCGAGCGGCCGTTCGCCACCATGCTCACCATGGTGGAAGTCGATCCCGCCGACCCCGCCTTTCAGAATCCGACCAAGCCCATCGGACCGATGTACACCCAAGAACAGGCAGAGCAACTTGCCAAAGAGAAAGGGTGGTCGGTGGCGGAAGACGGGAGCGGCTGGCGGCGCGTGGTCCCTTCCCCGTTGCCCAAGCGCATCTTCGAGATGCGCCCCATCAAGTGGCTGCTGGAGCACAACACCATCGTGATCTGCGCGGGCGGCGGCGGGATTCCCACCATGTATCGCCCCGACGGCACACTGACCGGAGCGGAGGTCGTCATCGACAAGGACCGCGCGAGTGCCGTGCTCGCGCGCGAAGTCGGCGCCGACTTGTTCGTGATGGCGACCGACGTGGCGGGCGTGTACGCCGACTGGGGGACGTCGAAGCACCGCTTGCTGCGCCGCACCACGCCTTCCGAATTGCGCGCGCTCCGTTTTGCGTCCGGTTCGATGGGACCGAAAGTGGAAGCGGCCATCGCCTTCGTGGAAGAGACCGGCGGGCGCGCCGCCATCGGGTCGCTGGAAGAAATCGAACGCATCGTGAACGGCGAGGCGGGCACCATCGTCGAGCGCGAGTAGAGTTTCCATGCACCTCTTTCGCATGTATTGGCAGCGACTCCTGCGAAAACCGGGCTCGGTGTTGGTGTGGTTCGCGCTGCCCTTCGTGTTCATGGCGATCTACACGCTCGTCTTCGGCGGCGAAGATGACGCCATGCCGAAGGTCGGGATTGCCATCATCGACCAGGACAGCTCGCTGGTGTCGGGGCTGGTGAAGAACGCGCTCGAGCGCGGTCCGGTGGCCGGCATGATCAGACTCACGTACGCGCGCGACATGGCCGAGGTCGAATCCGTTTTCGAGAAAGAAACCGTGTCCGCGGCCGTCATTATTCCAGAAGGATTCGGCGACCGCTTCCTGCGGGCCGAAGCCGACACGTTGCGCCTGCTTCGAAATCCGCGACATACCATCGGACCGCAAGTCGCGGAAGGAATCCTCGGCAGCTTGGTGACGATTGGCAACGGGCTGGCCGGCCAATTCGGGCCGGCGCTCAAAGATACTCCCGCACTCGCGGGTCGTTCCGATGCACCCACGTCTGACGAGATTTCGGCCATCTCGCGCCAGTTCTTCGCGGCGGGACAGGGCGCGCAAGGCCTCTCCGTGCTCCGCAACATCGACGTCGTGGTGGTCGACGAGAATGCCAAGGAGGAACAGAACTTCAGCATGGCGGCGCTCTTTTTCCCGGGCCTCATCATGTTCGGGTTGTTGTCGCTCTCGCTCCACGTCGAGCACCGATTCATGATGGATCGCAATGGGCACGTGACGGACCGGATCGTCACCGCGCCCGTCGCCGCCTGGCGTGTGGCCGTCGAGCAGCGCGTGTTCGCGCTCTCGTTTCTCTATTTAATGGGCGTGGTGTCGCTGCTCTTGGGCGCGGCCATCTGGCGCATGCCGCTGATCGGGCTCGCGACCGCGAATCTGGTCCTCATCGGCCTGGCCATGTTCATCGCGGGTTGGAACGGGTCGCTGTTCGCGCTGTCGAAATCGCCGCGCGCGGCGTCGGCCATCGCGTCGACAGCGATGGTGTTCCTCTCGATCTTGGGCGGCGGATTCTTCCCTGCCGAGTTCATGCCCGCCGGATTCCAAGCCATCATTCGCTGGATCCCGACCGGCATGGCGAACCTCGGCTTCACACGCGCCCTCACCGGCCGCGAGCTCACCATCTCGCTGCCGGTTTTCTTCGCGATGAGCTTGGCACTCTTCACGGTCGCGGTCGTGCTCTCTCGAAAGAGGATCCGCTGATGCGTTCCAACTGGTGGACCATCGCCAAGCTCGAGCTAACGCTCGCGCTGCGCGACCGCGAAGCGGTGGTGTGGTCGCTGATGGCACCGATCGCGATGGCGGCCATCTTCGGCGCCATGTTCGGAGGCGGCGGCGGTCCGCCGCAACCGACGCGCGTGGTGATCGAAGCCGGTGTCAACCCGCCGATTGTCGCGGATGCTTTCAAGGTTTTGCTCGAGCGACGCGGATTGGTCGTTGGTGACACCGGCATTCGCGTGCAGATTCCGGACAGCCTCTTGGATCGCATGCTCGATGGTCGCGGTGGCACTGCGCAGGTGATCAAGAAAGACGAGTCCGACTTTCGCGTCATGGCAGTCAGCTCCGCGGTGCGCGAAGTAATGTACGTGTTCGCGTTTCAAGCTAGGCAGATGAAGCGAGATCTCGAAATTCGTGCGGAGCGCAGTACAATGTCTCCTCCGCCCCTCGTTGTTCACGCGTCGACGCTGGGCGCAGCACCCCCCGTCGTCACCGGCAAAGAGCGGATGCTCCCGTCGATGCTGGTCATGTTCATCATGTTCCAGCTCACGACCTTCTTTCTGCAGCTGTGGGTGGACGATTTGCGCACCGGCAAGATCAAGCGCATCACCATGAGCCCCACGCCCACGCGCGACATCATCCTGGGTAACGTGTTCGCGCGACTCTTGTGGGCCGCCGTGCAAGTGATCGTGATTCTCGGATTGGGGTCGCTGGTGTTGGGCGTGCGCTTGAACGTCGACTATGTGGATCTTAGCCTAGTGCTCGCGGCCTTTATGCTGGCCGCAACCGCGCTGGGTCTGTTGCTGGCGACGTGTTTCAAGTCGGCCGAGAAGGCCAACGCGATCGGCGTCATGACGGGCCTCATGCTCGCCGCCCTGGGCGGGTGTTGGTGGCCGCTGGAGGTGGTCCCCGACGCGATGCGCGCGGTCGCCCTATTCCTGCCCACCGGAGAGGCGATGGACGCCATCGGTGAAATGACGGCACTCGGCCCTTCTGCTCCGCTGCCCGTTCGGAATATCATGGTGCTGCTCGCCATGGCTGCGGTCATGCTGCCCATCGCGGCGAAGCGCATGCGAGTCCAATTGCAAAGCTAGGCGTCATCGACGCAAGAAGGAGATCGAACATGTCCCGCCACACCTCATCATCCATTCTCGCGCGCGTGGTACTGGTCGGCGCCGCAATTGCCACCGCCGCCGTCGTGCTCGCCGCATCCTCGCGCGACGCGTCGGTATCGGCGGACCGCATGCTCGCGCACGTGAAGTATCTCGCTTCCGACGAGCTCGAGGGCCGCGGCCCCGGCTCGCGCGGAGAGGAGCTTGCGGTTGCGTATCTCTCTTCCCAACTCAAGGAGCTGGGTTGCAAACCCGGTAATCCCGACGGCAGCTACACGCAGAAGGTTCCGATGTACGGCTTCGAAGTGACCAACGCACCCGAGCTGGTGGTGCGCGGAAAGGACGCAGAGAAACGGTACGCGACCGGCAAGCAGTTCGTCGGCTGGACGCTTCGACAGATGCCGGAGGCGTCGGTGAAAGACGCAGAGATCGTGTTCGTCGGTTATGGCGTAGATGCTCCTGAGTATCAATGGAACGACTTCAAGACCGACGTGCGCGGGAAGGTGGTCGTGATGCTCGTCAACGATCCGCCGCTCTCGGATGCGTCGCTCTTCGGCGGCAAGGCGATGACGTACTACGGTCGCTGGACCTACAAGTTCGAGCAGGCGGCAGCACTCGGCGCGGCGGGCGCGATCCTGGTCCACAACACCAACGACGCCGGCTATCCGTGGGCCGTGGTCGAGAACAGCTGGTCGGGCGAACAATTCGATGTGGTTCGAAGCGACAAGGGCGCGTCGCGTTGCGCGTTCGAGTCGTGGATCACCGAGGAAGCCGCTCGCGATCTCTTTAGTACTGTGGGACGTTCGTTCGACGACGACAAGACGGCGGCGGGTTCGAAAGACTTCCAACCGGTGGCACTCGGACTCAACGCTTCGGTCGACATCAAGTTGCGCGCGCGCTCGCTCGAGTCGCACAACGTGGTGGCGAAGGTGGCGGGGACCGGGGAACGTGCCGACGAGTGGATCGTCTACACCGCGCACTGGGATCACCTGGGCATCGGCAAGCCCGCGGACAACGATTCGATCTACAACGGCGCCCTCGACAACGCCTCCGGCGTCGCCGGTGTCATGGAGGTCGCGCGCGCCTTCGCCGCGCACAAGCGACCGCTCCAGCGCTCGGTGCTGTTCGTGTTCACCACCGGCGAGGAGAGCGGCCTGCTCGGTGCGGTGCACTACACCAATCACCCGCTCTATCCGCTCGAAAAAACGATCGCGGAGATCAACGTCGACGGGCTCAATATTTGGGGTCGGACCGAAGACATGGTCGTGGTGGGTTACGGCCAGTCGGACTTGGAGCAAACGCTGGCCGATGCCATCGCACCCATGAATCGGCGCATCGCACCCGACAGCGAGCCGGAGAAAGGCTACTACTATCGCTCCGACCACTTTCCCTTCGCGAAGAAGGGCGTCCCGGCGCTCTACGCCGACAGCGGCGTCGAGTATCGCGATCGCCCGGCCGGCTGGGGACTGGAGCGCCGCAAGGAGTACGTTGCCAGCCGCTACCACAAGCCGCAGGACGAATACGACGCCAGCTGGGATCTGTCGGGAGCCGCCGAAGACATGGATGCTTTGTTCCGCGTGGGCTTGACGCTCGCGAACAGCGAGCAAACACCGCAGTGGAGCGAGAAGAGCGAATTTCGCCGCGCGCGCGACGCCATGCTGCGCGGATCGAAGTAGTCTGCGGCGGGTCCTGTCGCACAACAGCCCACTTCGCCGGGCCGTTACCGACTGGTACGCAAGAGCTCGGCGTGCTCGGAGAGCTTGGCGTCCGCGGCGACGAATCCCGCTTCGACCGCTTCGTCGAATCGCTTGAAGTCTTCCAACTTCAAGTGCGGGTCGAGGGCGGGACGGATCAGCACTTCCGGCGGATTGAGCGAGAGTCGAATCGACGTCAGCGGCGCCTGCGGAATCTCGATCGCTTTCATCAACATTTCGAAAATTAACGGCCGGCCGCGAATCGGGTGTTTGATCTTTTCCCACGCGGGACGTTCGTCGGTGAAGGCGATCTCGCGGTCGGGCGGGGGTAGCACGTCGACCGCCACCACCGGCGAGTGCGTCAGCGTTCGAATCACGTCCACCGGCAACCCGTTCAATATTCCGCCGTCGATGAGTATGCGCCCCTCGTGCTGCTCGGGCGCGAACAAACCTGCGAGGGCGCTGGTTGCGCGCAACGCGCGCGGGAGGTCGCCGCTCCTTAGGATCACGAGCTTGCCGCGCTGGACGTCGACCGCCGTCACCGCCACCGGGATTTTCAGCTCCTCGAACGTGCGCGGAAGATGCCGCTCCAGGTGGCGCGTGATCGCGCGGCCTCCGATCAGACCGCCCATGGTGCTGCGATCGAGCAGCTTCATGACGTCCAATCCCTGCCACATCGCTTGGATCTTGTCCCAAGGATATCCCGCCGCGAGCTGCGCCCCGATGATGCCGCCCATGGAGCAACCGGCGACGGCGTCGACCTCGAGCCCGTGTTTTGCGAGCGCGCGCAGCACGCCGATGTGCGCATAGCCGCGCGCTCCGCCGCTTCCCAATACGAGTCCAATCTTCATACACGCACTCCGTTCATGGAGCGGCATTATCGGTACGCAACACGTTACTTGTCAATTCATTGGGTAGGCTTGACACTCCCGGAACCTTGGGATAGTGTGTCCCCGATCACGCAGCCCCCCATCATTTCGGAAAAGGAGCCCTGGCCATGCGCGTCCGAACGATTGCCGCCCTCGCGGCGTGCGTTGCTTTCGCCGGTTGTTCCCAATACGACATCAAGTACGACTACGATGTCGACTCCAACTTCTCCGCCTATCGCACGTACGCATGGATTCCCCAGCAGATCGACGAAGGTAGTGTCCCCGCGAGTACGGCGGTGCAACGCAACACGCTTCTCGACAAGCGGATTCGGGAGGCGGTAGACGCTACGCTGGCGACCAAGGGCTTCACCGTCAACGCAGAAACTCCCGATCTGCTGGTCGTGTATCACACCGGTATGCAGAACAAAGTCGACGTCACCGATTGGGGCTACACCTACTCGGGGAGCTACTGGGGATGGGCCGGCCGCGATATCGACGTCTACAATTATACCGAAGGGACCTTGATCGTGGATCTGGTCGACAGCAAGAGCAAGCAGCTCGCGTGGCGCGGGAGTGCTACGGGCGTCGTCGATCCCGGTCGTTCTCCGGAGGAAGTTCAGGAGCGGATCAATGACGTGGTGACGCAGATCTTCTCCAACTATCCGCCCAAAGGCAAGTAACCAACGGGAGGTCAATCGATGAAGCGAGTTCTGACAGCGACCGCGCTGGCGTGCACGGTTGCGGCTTCCACCGCGACCGCACAGTACACGTCGCAACCGTCGACGTACGGCTCGGAGCGGGAGAGCAAGGCCGATCTCGTCCTGCTGGGCGGCTACGCGTTCACGCTCTCCGAGGACGTCTATCCCACCGGCGCCACCGCAGGCGGCGAGTTGGACGTCAAGGACGCCGCCTTTTGGGGGATCGCGCTCGATTTTAATGTGGTGCGCCAGCCCGGGAAGCAAGGGCAGTTGCGCCTCATGTACCGGCGCGAGGATTCGGAAATCACATTTCGCCCCTTCGTCCCCGGCGACCCCAGCGTCACACGGGACGCCTTCCTCGAGTACTGGCAAATCGGCGGGCTGGGCGGCGTCAAGCGCGGCAAGGCCATGCCCTTCACCTCGGTGACGCTGGGCGGAACGCACTGGGGCGCGGGCGATATCGACGACTGGGGTTTTTCCATGATCTTCGGTCTGGGTGTGAAGGTATACACGTCGCCCAAGGTCGGTATCATGATTCAGGGTAACTGGCCGATCACGTTCACCGACATGTGGGGCGGCGCCTACGTCGGCACGGGCGGCGCGAGTGTGGGTGTGAGTGGCACCGGCGTCTCGCAGATCGACGTCGGCGGCGGCCTCATCATTTCGTTCTAATCAAAAACAAAAGGAGCCTTTTTCATGAAACGCATTTTGCTGGTCATTGCCGTGTTGTGCGGTTTGTTCACTTCTGTAACGTCGTTCGCGCAAGATCCCACCGAGCTCCTGCGCGCCGACCTGCGCGCGCAGAAGACGGCCATCATCACGCAGGCCATGGGCCTCGACACCACGCAATCCGACGCGTTCTGGCCCATCTACCGCGAGTACGAACAAGAAGTCATTAAGCTGAACGACGACCTGTTGGCGCTCATTACCGACTACGGCGCCAATTATAGCGCCATGACCGATGAAACGGCCAAGGACCTCATGAAGCGTGCGTTCAAGATCCGCGAGACACGCACGGGCCTGCTGAAGAAGTATTCGGGCCAGGTTCAAAAGGCCGTCTCGCCCATTGTGGCCATGCGCTGGGCCCAATGCGAACACGCGATCCAGGCCGCCATCGACTTGCAGATGGCAGACGAGCTGCCGCTCGCGAAGTAAGTCGCGCGTAGCACGACTTGTAAAAAGGCGCTCGCGAACGCGGGCGCCTTTTTCTTTGCTCCTCGCGTCGCCCTAATCGATCCCCAACACCCAGCGCCCCCACGCGAACATCGCGAGGGTCACGACCGCGATTCCGATCCAGTCGATGACAAAGCCGGCGCGGACCATTTGCGCGGAAGACACTCGGCGCGTCCCGAACACGATGGCGTTGGGCGGCGTCGCCACCGGAAGCATGAACCCGCACGAGGCTGCGAGGGTGGCCGGAACCATGAGGAAAAGCGGGTGCAACCCGGTCACCGTGGACATCGAGGCCAGCACCGGAAGGGTCACCTGCGCCAGCGCCGTGTTGGACGCGAGCTCGCTCAAGAAGCAAACCAGCGTACACACCGCGAGCAGCAGCAGCACCGGCGGTGCGTCGGAAAACCCCGCCAGGCGATCGCCCAAATACTGCGATGCGCCGGACACCTGGAACGCTTCCGCCAGCGCGAACCCGCCGCCGAACAGAATCACGATGTCCCAGGGGAGCTTGCCGATGGCGGGCGCTTCCAGCACGAAACCGCGACGCGCGCGCGCCGGCAGCACGAACAGCGCGAGTGCGGCTGCGATCGCCACCGCGCCATCGCCCAATCGATCGCCGACCCCGATGCGCGACGCCCACCCGCGAACGGTGGTATCCCCGACCACGACATCCGCACGCGTGACGACTAGGAACACGAACACGAGGAAGGTGACGAGCACACAGCACTCTTCGAACGAGATGCGGCCTAGCGATCGCTTCTCGGCCCGAATCGCTTCGCGATCGACGTCGATGCGGCACCCGCGCAGGAAGCGCGCACGCAAGTACCAGAAGGCGAGCGCGCCGATCAAGGTGGAAATCGGAGCCGCGACCGCCATCCAGGTGAGAAACGTGACCGGCGGCGCGTCCGGAAAGGTGAGCGCGTACACGCGCGAGAACACGATGTTGGGCGCGGTCCCGATCAGCGTCGCCATGCCTCCGATCGACGCCCCGTACGCGACCGCGAGCAGCATGGCCGTCGTCAGCGAACGCGCGCTTTCTCCCGAGCGCTCCTCGATCCGCACCGCCAGTGCCAGCACGATGGGCAGCATCATGAGAGTGGTGGCGGTGTTCGACACCCACCACGAGATCATCCACGTGGCACCCATGACGGCGAGCAGCAGCGTAGACGGGCCCCTGCCGATCCAAACCAATATGCGCAGGGCGACGCGGCGGTGGAGTCCCCATTCCTGCATCGCGATCGCGAGCAGGAACCCGCCGACGAACAGGAAGATCAAATCGTTGACATACGCCGACGCGACGGCGGACGCATCCATGACGCCGAGCAGCGGAAAAAGAACCACGGGAAGAAGCGCGGTGGCTGCGACGGGAAGCGCCTCGGTGAGCCAATAGACCGCGAGCCACGCGGCCACGGCGATGGTGCGGCCGACTGCGGGTTGCGCGGGAACGGGATCGAAGCCGAGCAGGAGCAAAAGGAAAAGCGCCGGTCCGGCGGCGATCGCGACGCGACGACGCCACTCGGTCTTCGATGGCGGCATCGGCGACATCAGACGCCGTCGTAACTCTTCCACAGATAGAGGCTGCCGACGGTGCGATACGGACGCCACGCATCGGCGATGCGATGGTAGCGCGACTCGGGGGTATTCTTGCGCAGACGATACTGCGCGGCCATCGCCTTACGAAGTCCCAGATCGCCGATGGGAAATACGTCGAGGCGACGGAGCGCAAAGATCAAGAACATGTGCGCCGACCAATCTCCAATGCCCTTGATCGACGTGAGTGCTGCCAACACGGCCGCGTCGTCCATGCGCGCGAACGTCCGGCGATCGAGGCGCCGCTCCTCGAACGCGGTGGCGACGTTTCGCACGTACTCGGCCTTCGAGCGCGAAAGCCCGCACGCGATGAGCCGGTCGCGATCGAGCCGGAGGATATGGTTCGGCCGTGGATTGCCGGGACCGATGGCGCACGCCAGCCTCTTGTATATCGCGCGCGCAGCGTACGTGCTGAGCTGCTGCGACACGACGGTTTCGAGCATGACCTGAAAGCCGCTGCGTGTGGTTCGAAACTGGTAAACGCCGTAACGACGGATCAGTTCGGCGACCACCTGGTCGCTGCGGCCGAGGTGGGTTACCGCCGTTTGCATGTCGTCATCGACGGGAGATGCGGAAGCGCCGCGCGGGTCGAGCCAGGCCATGGCGCATTATATTCCGAATCAGTTGAAGCTGCGATGCGCTTCTGTTAGCGTTGGCCGCACGACCATGTCATCGCCCAACGGCAACGAGCTCGTCCACGATTGGAATCCGCACCCGGCTCCGCCCCCGTACGAGCTCAAGCTCAACGACGAGACGCTGCGCGACGGTCTCCAGTCCCCCTCCGTTTCCAATCCTTCGATCCCGGAAAAACTCGAGCTGCTCCATTATATGGAGGATCTGGGCATTTCCTCGGCCGCGATCGGCCTGCCCGCGGCGGGTCCGCACGCCTACAATGACGTGCTCGCCATCGCGGGCGAGATCGCGCGCCATGGCATGAAGATCTACCCCTACTGCGCCGCGCGCACGCACCAGAACGACATCCTTCCCATCGTCGAGATCCAGCAAAAGACCGGCATCAAGGTGCAAGCGGCTCTGTTCATCTTCTCCAGCCCGATTCGCCAGTTCGTCGAAGGATGGACGGTCGACAAGTTGGTCGAAGTGAGCGAAAAGGCCATCGAGTTCGCGCACAAGAACGACGTGCCGGTGATGTACGTCACCGAAGACACCACGCGCTCGCGACCGGAGACGCTGGAGCGGCTCTACGGCGTCGCCATCGAGCGCGACGTCGAGCGCGTGTGCGTCTCGGACACGGTCGGCCACGCGACGCCGACCGGCGCGGAGTCGGTGGTTCGCTTCGTTCGCGCGATGGTGACGCGCTCCAAGAAGCCGATCGGCGTCGACTGGCACGGCCACCGCGATCGCGACGTGGCGGTGGCGAACTCCGTGGCCGCGTTCTACGCCGGCGCCGACCGCATTCACGGATCGATGCTCGGCATCGGCGAGCGCGTCGGCAACACACCGCTCGACATGCTGATGGTGAACTTCAAGTTGATGGGCGTGTTCAACCGCGATTTGACGAAGTTGCCGCTGTACGCGCGGCGCGTGTCCGAGGTGTGCCGCGTCCCCCTTCCCGACAACTACCCCGTGCTCGGTCGCGACGCGTTTCGCACCCAGACCGGCGTCCACGCCGACGCCATCGTCAAGGCCTACAAGAAGGGCGACGCGTGGCTCGCGAACCGAATCTACAGCGGGGTGCCTGCGGACGAATTCGGTTTGAAACAAATAATCGAGATCGGCCCCATGAGCGGCAAGTCGAACGTGCGCTATTGGCTGGAATCGCGATCGATTCCCGCCAGCGATTCGCTGGTCGACCGCATCTTCGAGCGCGCAAAGCAAGTCGACCGCATTCTCACCGACGAAGAGATCCGCGCCATCATTGCTGACGCGAGCAAGTAGGGCGAGTGCCGAAGAAAGAAAACCCGCCGCGAGTTTCGCCGCGGCGGGTTTCTGTTTGAGTCTGTTTGCTCGTCCTAGTTCCGGTACATCGCTTTGATCTGTCCCCAGGTCGACGTCGAAGTCGAAACCGTTTCGTCGCGCGCCACGATGGTGTAGAGCGGCGTCCCGTCGAAGGCCCGGTCGGCGTCCTTGTCGGAAAACGCGACCACGCGCAGCACCGCAGCGCCGATCCACGACAGCGTGAAGCGTGCCGTGTCTGCGTAGTAGCCGCTACCAGTCGCGGTCGTGACTTCCAACGAAGGCAACGAGTGGGTCAAACCCGCCGCGGGGTGGCCGTCGATCGACAGCTGAACGAACGCTTGGTTCGGTTCGGGCCAGAAGCGAATGGACAGCCCGCCAATCGTTCGCGGTGAGGGACCGAATCCATCCACCACCACCTCGAAGTCGTTTCCGACGATGACGAACTCGTTTCTCCCGTTCGGGGACGGTTCGAACGATGTGATGGTGGGAGCTCGGTAGATCTCTACTGGCACGCGGCCTGCGATCCGATCCCACAACATCTGACCACCGACCCCATAGACGGGATCGAATTTGGGATCGCTCGGGGTTAGCAGCTCGAAACGATTGGTGTCGTAACGAAACGAAGCCGGAGCGTTCGGATAGATCAAATACGACGGTTCTGCGAGCGCCAGATTCGCAGGAACCATCAGAAACAGGGCGAGCACGATGCCCTTCTTCGTGCCCTTCATAATGTACCTCCGCGGAAAGTCGGCGATCGGAATCCTGCCGGTTTACCCGGGTCCGATTCTGTATGGAGCGTAACGACTCGACGCGATCTAGATTGGATCGAAGCGGCGATCACGCCGCCGGGTTTTCCCTCCCCCACAACTCGTTGCAGGAGTATAACATAAACCACTGGTTGTGTGAAGATGGCGTACCGACGCGTTGTCTTGCGAGTTATCAACAGTGCTTAGTCCCAGCCTTACAACGAGTTAACCCCCTGCGTCGAACCGGGTTTGTTGTTTTCGATGGGCACGCTCGGTGCTAGACTGCCTCGGACCCGTCGCACCCCCAGGCCTCGACGGGTGTAGGTTTTCCAAGGAGGGTCCGAATGCCGCGTGTCGTCCGTCGCGTCGTTGTTTTTGCGTGGCTCGCCGCCGTCCTAGCCGGGTGCGGAAAAAAGAACGGCGCGGACCACGCCGGTCAGGACTCGCTGCGTACCGACAATGAGGTCGCGCAACCCGGCGGCAGCGTCATCCGCCGGCTCGAGTCCGAGTGCAAGACCCTGAATTGGGTCATGTACACGACCGCGTACGAGAATTTTGTCCTCCGCTATCTCTACGACCCTCTCTTCGATTACAACGAAGCCGGCGACATGATCCCGGTGCTGGCGGCGGAACTCCCCGAAGTGAGCTCCGACCACCTTCGCATGACGGTTCGCTTGCGAGACGACATTCATTGGGAGGACGGCGTTCCGGTCACCGCGCACGACCTCAAGTTCGCGCTCGACAAGATTCAAGACCCGGGCATTCCCGCGCTCAACAAGGAAGGATTCTTCGAAAAGCTCGACCGCCTCGAGGTGGTCGACGATCGCACGATCGTGTTCGTGTGGAAGGAACCCTTCGCGCCGGCGTTGTTCGCGCTCACACAGCTGTGGCCCATCCCCAAGCACGTGTACGGCCAAGGCGATTTCCTGACCCATCCTGCCAACCGCAAACCGGTGGGATGCGGGCCCTTCAAATTCGAGGAATGGCGCTCCGGCCATTACATCAGCCTGGTGCGCAACGACGCCTATCACGGCCAGAAGGCCTATCTGGACCGCGTCATTTTCAAGATCGTCGAGGACGACGCGGTGGCGCTCAACATGATGCGTACGGGCGAGCTCGACGAGATGCGCGCGACCCAGCAACAATGGGAACGCCAGATGGCGGAGCCCGAATTCGTCGCCCGCTTCAACAAATACGACTACTACTTTCCGCAGTACAACTACATCGTCTGGAATTGCACCAGCCCGTGGTTCTCGGACGCGCGCGTGCGGCGCGCGATGACGATGCTCTTCGACCGCGAGAGCATCAACACCAAGATCTATTCCGGCTACGCCCGATTGATTAGCGGGCCGTTCTACATCAACTCATGGGCGTACGACAAGACCGTGAAGCCGTACCCGTTCGATCCCGAAGCAGCCAAACGCCTGCTGGACGAGGCGGGTTGGAAGGATTCGAACGGCGACGGAGTGCGCGACAAGAACGGCACGAAATTCGAGTTCGAACTTCTGCACGCGTTCGGCAGCAACATCGCGGTCCAGTTCGCGCAGCTATTGCAGGAGGAGTGCGGGAAGGCGGGCGTGCGCGTCAGTATTCGTCAGATCGAAGGAGCCACTTTCTTCGACCGCGTGGACGACGCCGATTTCGGCGCTGCGGTGCTCGGTTGGCGCTTGGACCTGGATCCGGACATTTTCGACACCTTCCACTCCTCGATGGCGCCACCCAGCGGCTTGAACAACTCTCGCTATTCGAACCCGCGCGTCGACAGCCTGCTGGTCTTGGGTCGCGCGGAGTTCGACTCGGGGAAACGCCAGAGCATCTATCACCAAGTGCATCGCTTGATCCACGAGGACGCGCCCTACACCTTCATCAACACGGTGCCCGACAAGCGCCCGATCGCGAAGAAGATCCACGGGGTCAAGTTTGCGTGGAGCGGGCCTTACGACTTCTGGCCCGGCGCGAGCTATTGGTGGGTCGACGACGCGCCGAAGCAATCGGCATCCGGTCCCTGAAGCGCCGATGCTCCATTACACGCTGCGCCGGCTGCTCTATCTAATCCCCACGCTCCTCGGCATCACGATCGTCACCTTTCTGATCGTGAACTTGGCGCCCGGCGACCCCGTCGAGCTGATCAACCGCGGCCAGATGGACGCGCGCATCTCGCCCGAGTCGTACCAGCAGATGCTGCACTTGTACGGCCTGGACGACCCCATCCACATACGCTACTTCACCTGGCTCAAGCGTCTTGCCACGCTCGACTTCGGCAACTCGTTCCTCGACCACCGCCCCGTGATCGACATCATCATGGAGCGGCTGCCCAACACGGTGTTCTTGAACGTCACGTCGTTGCTGATCGCGTTCGCGCTGTCGATCCCGCTGGGCTTGTATGCCGCGTTCCACCAGCATTCGAAACTCGACAAGATGGGCGGCACGGCGCTCTATGTGCTCTATTCGCTCCCCGAGTTCTGGGTGGCGCTGCTATTGATCATGCTGTTCGGCGTCGAGCTCCGGTGGCTTCCCTTTCACGGCATGGAGTCGGTGGATGCCCGCAAACTCGGCTTGGGCGCGTACTGGTGGGATCGTTTCCTGCACACGATTCTGCCCACCGTTTGCTTGACGTACGGCTCGCTCGCGTACCTGTCGCGCTTCGCGCGCGGCTCGTCGCTCGAGGTGGTGCGTCAGGACTACATTCGAACCGCGCGCGCCAAAGGCCTGGATGAAGCCAGCATCGTGTACCGGCACGTGTTTCGAAACACGATGATTCCGATGGTCACCCTGCTCGGATTGTTCCTTCCCACCCTGATCAGTGGAAGCGTCATCGTCGAGTCGATCTTCTCCTGGCCCGGTGTGGGCGATCTGTTCTTTAGGTCCGTATACGCGCGCGACTATCCCGTGGTCATGGGGTTGAGTTTCATCACGGCGGTGATGGTGCTGTTGAGCACGCTCCTCGCCGATGTGCTCTACGCATGGGCCGACCCCAGGGTGATCTATCGATGAGCGCGTACGCTTCCGAGCGCATGCCACCGTCGAGAGCTACGCCCGCGACGCCGGGAACGCACCCCAAGAGCGTCGGGTTATTTCGGCACATCTGGCGCCGATTGCGCCGCGATCGCTACGCGATGGCGGGCCTGTGGGTGATCGGCACCATGTTCGCGCTGTCGTACCTCGCTCCCATCATCGCCAACAACAAGCCCATTGTGATGCAGTGGAACGACCGTCTCGTGTTCCCCGCGGTGGCGGAATTGTTCCCGCTGCGCTACTTCGTCCACTATCACGAGCTCGCGAATCTCGACTTCGACACCATCAAGCACGACCCGGCGGTGGCACTCGTGATGCCTCCCATTCGCTATTCGCCGGTGGCAACGTCGCTCGACGAACGCTTGCAGCCGCCGAGCCGGCGGCACTGGCTGGGAACGGACGAACTGGGGCGGGACGTCGTCGCGCGCATCGTGCACGGCGCGGGAATATCGCTCAAGGTGGGCCTGGTGGCGACGTGCATCGCGCTCGCGATCGGTTTGACGCTGGGCGCGCTGGCCGGTTACTACGGTGGCGTCACCGACATCTTGCTCTCGCGACTGATCGAGATCGTGACCTGCTTCCCGTTCACATTCTTGATTCTGTCCGTGATCGCGTTTCTTCCGCCCAGCATCTACTACATCATGATCGTGATCGGGATCACGCGCTGGACCGACCTCGCGCGCTACGCGCGCGGCGAATTCATGCGCCTGAAGTCGCGCGAATTCGCCGAAGCCGCGAAGGCGCTGGGTGCTAGCGACGCCAAGATCATCGTGCGCCACATTCTCCCCAACTCGCTCGCCCCGGTGCTCGTCACCGCCACCTTCGGCATCGCCAACGCGATTCTCATCGAAGCGGCCCTGAGCTTCCTGGGACTCGGGACACAGCCCCCGACGCCCAGCTGGGGCGGAATCCTCGCCAGCGCGCGCGAGCAGGATTTCGCGTGGTGGCTCACCACTTTCCCGGGGCTCGCGATCTTCATCGTCGTGACGGCCTACAATCTACTGGGAGAAGGATTGCGCGACGCCAGCGACCCGCGCGTTACGTTCGGCGCGAAGGTGTGACGCGGCGCGGCGCGCGTTGACAGCGCGGGCACAAGTGCGTGCCGCGCTGACCAACTTCGATTCGCTTGATGCGGGTGCGACAGCGCACGCACGGCTCGCCCTCTCGCCCGTACACGCGCAACCGCATCTGAAACTCCCCCGAGGATCCGTCGGTGCGCCGATAGTCTCGAAACGTGGTCCCGCGCGCCTCGATCGCGCGCGCCAGGACGCGCCGCGCCGACGAAAGCAGCTCGCGCGCGCGCAGCGCGGCGCGATCCCCGCGCGTCAAGGGATGCACGCGGGCCAGGAACAGGCTCTCGTCGACATAGATGTTCCCCAGACCCGCGATGATGCGCTGGTCCAAGAGCAACGACTTCACCGGTGCGCGACGTTTGCACAGCGTACGGGCCAGCTCGTCCGCGGTCATCGCGAGCGCGTCGGGCCCCATATTGAGAGATGCGCGCACCGCCTCCGGCGCACCCACCAGCACGTAACCGAAACGACGCGGATCCACCAACCGTAGCTCCGCTCCACCGGAGAGCCCCCAACGCGCGTGCAAGTGGGGCTGCGCCGCATCGTGCGTGCTCTCCGTCCACAGCAAATTCCCCGTCATACCGAGATGGACCGCCAGAACCAGGTCGCCGGAGGGCCCGGCGCAGTGCACCAGGATCGCTTTGCCGCGCCGCTCGACGGCAGTCACGCGCGCTCCTTCGAGCGACGATACCGTGCCGCTGCCGCGCCGATACATGTCGGAAGCGGTCACCACCGCGCGTGTGATGACGGCGCCGGGAAGCCTCCCGCGCAGCTCGCGAACCACGGTCTCGACTTCGGGCAATTCAGGCATGCGGGCAGTATACACCGAGCGTGACAAGTCGGCGCGCAAACGCTAGAATGCACCCATGTCCAAGTCGATCCGCGACATTCTGTTCGACGAAGTGCTCCCGCGTGTGGCCAAGCCCGGTCAGTACACGGGCGGGGAGCGCAACGCCATCGTCAAGGACCACGCCTCGGTGGACCTCAAGGTCGCGCTCGCGTTTCACGACACCTATGCCATCGGGATGTCGCACCTCGGGCTTCGCATTCTCTACCATCTCATCAACCAGCGCCCCGACGCGTGCGCGGAGCGTGTGTTCGCGCCCTGGATCGACATGGAAGCCGCGTTGCGCGCGCGCGATCTCCCGCTGGTGACACTCGAGTCGTTCACGCCCCTCCACCGCTTCGACGTGGTCGGCTTTTCGATGCAGTACGAGCTCGGGTTCACCAACCTGCTCAACATGCTCGAGTTGGGTCGCATTCCCGTGCTCATGAAGGATCGCAGTATCAACGACCCCGTGATTTTGGGCGGTGGATCAATCACGCTGGCCATGGAGCCGGTGGCTCCCTTCTTCGACGCCATTCTAGTGGGCGACGCGGAGGACGTGATTCATCCCACGCTCGACGCGATCAAGGCCTGGCGCCGAAGCGGCAAGCCGCGGAGCGACCTGCACCGTGCCTTGTGCGCGATTCCAGGCATGTACGTGCCTTCCCTGTATCACGTCGATTACCATGCGGACGGCACCATCGCGCGCATCGACCACGTTCCGCCGGCGCCGGCGAGCATTCCGAAGACCACCGTGTGGGACCTCGAGAACGCGCCCTTTCCGGTGCGCCCGGTGATTCCCAATGTGGAAGTGATCCACGATCGCATCAACATCGAGATCATGCGCGGGTGCCCGAATCAGTGCCGCTTCTGCCAGGCGGTGCAGCACTACCGCCCGCTCAAGATGCGGTCGATTTCGAAAATAATGGAGCTCGCGGAGGCCGCCTACCGCGAGACCGGTTACGACGAGATCAGCCTGACCAGCTTGTCGACCGCGGACTACCCGGGGATCGTCGACCTCTTGCGCGCGGTGTCGGAGCGATTTCGCGCGCGGCGCGTGAACGTGTCGCTGCCCTCGCTGCGGGTGGGTCCGGGGTTGCGCGAGCTCCCCGGCCTCACGAGCACGGTGCGCAAGTCGGGCCTCACCATGGCGCCCGAAGTCGCGACCGATCGCTTGCGCGAGGTGATTCGCAAGCCGATCAAGAACGAAGACTTGATGACGGGGTGCGCGGCCGCGTACGACGCCGGCTACCGGCTGGTGAAGTTCTACTTCCTGATCGGGGCGCCCACCGAGACCGACGCCGACCTGCGCGGTATCGTGGAGCTCGCCGACGCGGCCAGCTTGCTGCGACAGAAATCGCACGGGCGTCGCGCAACCATCAACTGCTCGGTTTCGTCACACATCCCGAAGCCGCACACGCCCTTCCAGTGGGAAGAGATGAACAGCCGCGAAGAACTGCGCGCCAAGCAGCGCTACCTGAAATCGCTCAACCGCTCGTCGCAGATCGCACTCAAGTTCCACGACGTGGACATCAGCTATCTCGAAGCGGTGTTCTCGCGCGGCGATCGCCGGCTCGCGACCACTCTGTTGAAGGCCCGCGAAGCAGGCTTGCGGATGGACGCGTGGTCGGAGTGCTTCGACATCCGCAAGTGGGACGAAGTCTTCCGCGACGCCGGCGTGGACCCCGATTGGTACGCCATACGCGCGCGCTCCACCGACGAGATTCTGCCCTGGGACATGATCGGCTTGAAGATTCCGACCTCTCACCTGGCCAAGGAACACGCCCGCGCACACGCCGCGGCGTAGCATCCCCTCCAAAAAAAGGGAGCCGCCCGCGGGCGACTCCCTCTGTTGCACTCGGCGAGGATTCGTCTACGAGACGATTACATCGCCGCTTTCTTGCAGGTCATCTCGAACATCTTGGTTTCTTTGCCGTCCGCGCCCGGTCCGAACATCGTCATCGTGAAGGTGTTGTCGTCCACGATGTTGATCTCGCTGCGCGTCGTCATCGGCTTGCCGGTGGCCGGATCCATGCCCGTGCCCTTCATGGTCCACGTCTTCCCATCGGCGGAGCCGGTGCCGCTCATGTCCATGATACCCGTGCCCATGTTGTCGATCCAGGCGCCGGTGTATTCCTTCTTGAGGTTGTCGTAGCCCATCCAGCCGATGCCCTCGAACGGCATCCCCATGAAGTTACCGCTGTACTTCTCTTCGAGGAAGCGACCGCCGAGGATCATCTGCGCGGAGCGCTTGCCGGTCGATTCCTGCGGAGGTGCGGCGGGATCCATCCACATCTTCATGGTGTAGGTGTGATTGCCGGCTAGCTTGGCCAAATGGGCGTGGTTCCCGCCCGGCGCCATCGCGGTCATCATGGCCTGCATCTGCGCGGCATCCGGCTGCCCCTGAGTGGCCGCCTTCTTGTCGTCGCCGGCAAACGCCGCGACCGCGAGGGCGGCGACCAAAAACAGCATGGTACACACGGACTTCTTCATAAACTCACCTTTCCCTGTCGGTTGATGGTTGTCTTCGTTCCGCCGTCGTGGCGGCCCTTTGCCCGTTGGGGGCGTTTTCCGGCGCGACGGTGCGCGCGCGGGTGGGGGCTCAAGACCACGGGCACCATATCATACCGCCGGATCGCTCTCAAGTAGCTTGCCTTTGCGGCGCCGCCGCGCTGTGTTAGCCTACGTACACACTCGCGCGGATGATTCCGAATGATCAAAGCCACCCACCCCGAACCCGCTTCCATCGCCGAAGAGAGCGACTCCGCCCACCCGGGTTGGTGGACCGCACTCGCAGTCATCGCGACCGCGTGGTTCGGCATCCCGATGGTGCTGCCGATCGCCGCCGCGGTCCCATGGATTCTTTTTCGACGCCGACGCGACCCGAGCGCGCGCCGAATCGGCTACACGTTGCGATGGGCACTCGCCACCCTGGTGACGGGCATCGCCATGGTGGCGCTGGCCGGCGATCGCGCGATCCGTTCCATTCCCTTCGGCGAGCGCGCCATCGAAGGCGCGCGCGCATGGGTCGGCGGCACCGGTGGCGCTGTTCCGCCGCTGTTGGTGATGGCTCAATGGACGATCTTGTTCGCACTCGCGTCGGTGTTGACGCGCGGCATCCTGGGTGGCGTTCTGCTGGCCCACGTGCTGCTTATTACCGCGCTCCACGCCGCCATGGTGTTCGCGAGCTCGTTGAACGTCGTGCAAGCGAGCGTGGTCGCGTTCCCCATTTGGTCCGTGCTGCTTCTCGCGGGGATGACCTTGCTGCTGGATCCGCTCGCGTCCTGGGGCGAATCCCGATTTCGGCGTGGCCAAAACGAAACGCGCGCCGTCGTTCCGGCACGGCGGATCTTACTCGGTGCGGTTTTCATCGCGGCCGCGTTCGCCGCGCGACTCGTCGTGGCCGGACCCCTCACCGATGTCTTGCGGCGCCTGACAACTCCGTAACCGTGCCCCAAACGGCAAAAAGCCGCCCACTCCTCCGATCGATGGACCGCCCCCACCCCCGAGGCCCGTCGGCTGCGCCGGCAGAATACCATTAAGTTAAGTTGTTACAACATATTACGGTCTAATTGAAGGTGGCTGGGGGTCCCGACTTCGCCCGGTCCCGTTCTTGCTTTTGAAGGTCCGGACACCATCGAAAGCGGTTCCCGAACCATGCTGCACGTCCGCATCATTTCCGGAAGCTCGAAGGGCCGAACGGTCCCGCTGGAGCCGTCGAACCTGCCGCTCACGATCGGCCGCGACCCCGAGAATCTGGTCGTGTTGGAGCACACGGCCATTTCGCGTTTCCATTGCCGCATCACCAGCGAAAACGGCCTCTACTTCGTCCAGGACCTGGGCAGCACCAACGGCACCTATCTCAACGGGCGGCGGATCGCGCGCGAGCGCTTGAGCCCCGGCGACGAATTGATCATCGCCAACGTGGGAATGCTGGCGGAAGCGGGCAAGTCGTCCATCCACGACGCTCCCTCGCCCATGAATATCACCGTGTCCATCGACGCGCAGCCGAAGAAGGCGTCGGTCACGATGGCGCCCGAGGAGATCAGCGGCTCGCACGAGCTCTTGGAAGGAATCGGCGCCGATCCCAATTCGGCCCAGCGCGCGCTGCAAGTGCTCTACAACGCGGACGCCGCCTTTCGAAACATCGAAGACCTCTCGATCTTGTTGGACAATTTGCTGGGAATCATCATGGAGTGTATCCCGGCTTCGCGCGGATTCGTGTTCTTGATCCAGCGCGATACCAACCAACTGGTTCCCTACGCACGCCGCCCCGCCGGGATAGCCGCGGACGACGCCGAGCTCGTGGTCAGCCAGACCATCATCCAGACCGCGGTTCGCCAGCGATCGTCGATCATTTCGAGCGACGCGTTGGTGGACGAGCGCTTCGTGCATTCCAAGAGCGTGGCTGCACTCGACGTGCGGAGCGCCATGTGTGCTCCGCTCTTCAACCGGAACACCGTGCTCGGCATCGTGTACGTGGATTCGCACAAGGCAAATTCGTTCTCGCGCAAGGACCTCGCGCTGTTCTCCGCCTTGGCACTCAAGGTCGCGATCGCGGTCGACAACGCGCGCCTGTACGACGACCTGCGCGGGCTGTTCTACAACACGGTGGAAACGCTGGTGCGAACCATCCAGGCCAAGGACCAGTACACGGCGGGACATTCGACGCGCGTGAGCCGCTACTGCCTCATGATCGCGGACAAGCTCGGCATGTCGACCAAGGAGAAGCACCAGCTCTACCTCGCCGCCATGCTCCACGACATCGGCAAGATCGGCGTACCCGACGACTTGCTGAACCGCCCGGGCCGTCTTTCAGAGGATGAAATGGAGCGCGTGCGCAACCACGTCGTGGTGGGCGCCTCCATGATCGAGATGTTGGGTGAGATGCACCCGATCGTGCCGCTGATTCGGCACCACCACGAGTGCTGGGATGGGTCGGGTTATCCCGACGGGTTGAAGGGCGAGCAGATTCCGCTCATCTCGCGCATCATCGCGATCGCCGACATGTACGACGCGATGACGTCCGACCGGCCCTACCGCAAGCGCCGCAGCCACCAATTCGCGGTGGAAGAGATCCTCGCCGTGAGCGGGATCAAGATCGACCCCAAGGTGGCGGAAGCCTTCCTCGATGTTCTGAAGGACATCATCCCGGGCGCCGAGCGCAGCTCGCCCACGTCCGAAGTTACTACCGGATCCCCAACTCGCTGATCGCCACCGTAGACGACGGCCCCTCGACCACGACGCGAATCGACGTCGCGTCGTTGAGTGAATCGTCGAGGTCGACGCGCTGCAACGCGCTGGTGTTTTGCAGCGCGACGTCTTGCACCTTCTTATCCCCCGCGAATATCTCGATCTTGGTGGCGCGGTTCCCGCCTGCGAGCTGAATCTGTAACTCACCTTTCTCGAGTCCCATCGGGATGGGAATCTCGATGTAGGCGTCCTTGCTGGGAGACTGCCAGGCGGTGGTGGTGTCGCCGTCGAAGGCCTTCCAGGAAGCGGACCCCGAGGCCGCGCCGTTCATGGCGAAGCGCGCGTCGCGGTCGGTCATGAGCGTGAAGGTTTCGCCCTGTATGAATTCGCGCGTGGTCCCGCCGGCCATGAACACGCGGGCGTCCCACAACCCGTCGCCGTTGAGCTCCACCAGCTGTATCGAATCGGGAGCGCCATCGGCAAAGTACCAATGCCACGTGATGGCCGGGTCGTCATTGCTCGAGCGCTGCATGTACACCACACCGCCGCGCGCCCCGTCCTGCGAGCGATAGACCGCCGCCGTCGCGCGCCGCGCGGAAAGCTGGGCCGGCAACTTCTGGGTCGCCACCACGCGAAACCCCCTCGCCTCCAAAACCGGCGCCAGGTTGATGGCACTGTCCACCGCCGCGGTCCGGTTCGCGAGCTCGACCAGCGGCGAGGTCTTGGCGTCGTCGGCCTTGTTATCGGACTTCTTCGAGCAGGCGGCGAGCAAGGCGGTGCCCAGGATCAACACGATCAAACGCTTCATGTCACCAGTTCCCGGAGAAAGCGAGGCGCAGAGGAATACGAATTGAGTCGAGATTCTGCCGAATGGGGACGCCGATGTCAAGGCGCCTGGCTACGCTGTATCGAAGCCTCCAGCGTAGCTTGCAAAAGCCGGGGTTAGTCGACGGGCGGGAGGGGGCGGTCCCGGTAGAGCATGTTCATGATGTTGGCCAAGCAATCGGTGCCCTCTTTCGAGAGGTTGTCGGGGTCGTCGGCGTAGCCCCAGAAGCAGTAGACCACCGGGTTCGAGCTTGGGTTGAGGAAGCGAAAGTCCGCAAGCGCCCAGCGATCATTGGGCTGATTGAGCACACAAAGCCCAAGCGATCGCGCGCAATCCGTCGAGGCGTACAGGTTCACGCCCGCCGGGACCGCGGACGACGCGATGCTGAAGTCCGTTGTCGCGGCGTTGTTGCCGGTGGTGAAGTTGATGGCTCCTCCTCCGACCGAGTGCGGTGTCGTGAATACCTGCTCGGATCCGTCGGGCGCGAAGTAGTCGCCGTCGGGGTCCGTCGCCGTCTGATGCGGTGCGCTGGTCGCTCCGGTCAAGTGCAGGAACAGCGCCCCTCCGCGTCCCATCGCGAGCACGTTGGCGGAAGTATTGGCGATGGCGTTGGCGCGCGCGGGGACCCCGCCTCCCCAGTTGTTCAAGCTCGTCCCGGTGTCGTGTGCAACGATGATGATGTCGAAGACGGACATGTCCCGCGTGTCGAGGTCCACGACCGAAAGTACCGCCACCCCGCTAAACCCAAAGTCTTCGTCGTATTTCTCGAGAGCGGTAACGTAGCCGGGCGCGAACGTTCCACCGTTGGTGACGTATGCAACGCGCTGGACGACGAACGGCTCCGAGTCCACCCCGAGCAAACTCGAAACGGAGATGGTCTCTGTATAGGCCGCACGAGGCAGCCGCACGTCGAGTGCCCCCCAGCTGCTCGACACGATCTGCATCTCCATCGATCCGATCCAGGCTTGAGTGCCCGGAAAGTCCAGGTTCTCGCCGAAGATCGTGATCAGATCGCCGGGAATCGCGGCCGGTACACTGAAACCGGTTATCGATACCGCATTCGAACCGCCGGTGACGTACCCCGCCTGCGGACCGGTTCGAAGGCCGGCCGCAAAAAGCGTCATCGGAATGACGCGAATGTAGTGCATGCCCGGGCCGAGTGCCGCCGTCGTCACGGTATCCGTCACGTTTTCTTCCCACTCGATGATCGCGAAGTTGGGCTGCGCGCTCGCCTGCACGTGATACCAGGCAGCGGCCGGCGCGGACGCCCACGCAAGATTGAAGGGAGTGGGTTCGTTGACGATACCGGGCGTCACGGTGAAGTTCTCGACGTAGAATTTCGACACGTCCACGGTCACCGCGGTATTCGCACCGCCCGCCACGTCGACATCCACGTTGGCGCCGTGGTACGTGAGCAGGCCCGAATAGAAGAACTCGACGCTGATTCGCTTGTCGTTCTCGGCGACGCAGGTCAACGACACTTCGACCGGGTCGACGCCGACCGGCGCGCCCGCCCACTTCTCCTGTACGATCGGATTGCCGGGGCGAAATACGCGCACGATGACCGAGTCAAACACCGCGGCGGTCCCACGATCGCGCGGCACCGCGCTGGTAGCCATGCCGCTCGGCGGACTCGGCTCGAAGCGCAACACGACGCGGCCGTCTTCCGAACCCAACTCGGGCTCCGTCGTGCGCGAGCACGCGAGCGCAAAGAGGATCGCTACCGCTGCCAATATTCCGAATCTCCTACTCAATGCACGATCACTCCCACCGTGACGCCGCCGGTCTCGGCCGGCGGGGCTTCGTCGCCGCCGCCGCCCATCGCCACACCCACGCCCGCGAGGAGCGCGGCAGCGCCGGCGTAGAACCACCATTTCTTGTAGATGGGCTTGCCCGCTTGCGCGACGGTCGCGTCTGACGGAACCGCGGCCGCAGTCTTGTCATCGTCGTCGGACGTCGCCTTTGAGCTCCCGGCCGACGGGGGCGCGCTCTTTAGAGCCAGTGCGGCGTATTCCGAACGGGCCTTCGCATACTCGTCCACCACTTCCATCTTGAACACCTTCGGGTCGGGTCCCTGGTAGGCGGGGTTCTTCGCGATCATCTCGGCGAACATTTGCTTGCCCATCGCGGGCGCGCCTCCGAGCACATACGACGCGGCGAGGACTTCGCGCGCGCGCGCCGCGTCGGCCGGCGGCAAGTCCACACGAGCGATGAACATCTGCAGCGCCTCGATCGCCTGCTGGTACTTCCCGCGGAAGTAGTACTTGTATTCGATCTGCTTCAAGTCCTCGTCGGGCGTTCCGGCGAACGCCGGCTGCATCGGTGCGACCACCGATGCGAACAGCGTGACGATGAGGACTATGCTGGTGATGCGACGCATTCGAAACTCCGGTGATCTAACTTTATTCCTCGGTGACTACCGGGTAGCGTCCCAGTTCGTACTCGATGACGGTCTCGCGATTGGGACGAATCGTGACCGTGATTTCCTTGGGCACCGGGTCGCCGCTCATTCGGCACGCCATTCGATACGTCCCGGCCGGCAAGCTCACTCCTTCGAACGGCGGTTGCTGCGAGAAACGCTTGTCGTTGATGAAGAACTCGCCCACGCCGCCCAGGAAATAGACCGACAGCGTTCCATCGGCGGGTTTCACTACGGGGCGCTCGTCTACCGGCGGCGCCGCGCCGCTCGAGTCGTCCTTCGCAGCATCCGACTTCGATGTGGCAGGCTTCGTGCCGCCCGAGTCGGTGCCCTTTTGTTCCGCAGGCTTCTCCGGAGTGCTTCGTGCGGCCTTCCCCGAGTCGCGCGAAGCGACCGCCTCGGGCGGTGTCGAAGAATCCTTCTTGGGCGTCTTCGTTTCCGTTTTCGGGAGCGTTGTTCCCTTGACGTTCGCGTTTTCATCCGACTTGCTTGCGCGTTTCGGCTCGGCCGAGCCACGGGCGACGAGTACGCTGTCCGTGCGAACAGCAGCAAGAGAATCGCGTCGCGCCTTCGACGAGTTCGGCGCGCCGGTGCGCGAATCGACTGCCACGTCGTCCCCCGGCTTTTCCGACATCGACGCCGACGAGGGCGCGTTGGAGATCGACGGCGCGATCGTTTCCGAGGTCTGAGTAAAGTACCAGCCTCCGACCGCGAGTACGGCGGCCAGCGCGGCACCGCTGGCGCCCAACGCCCACCGCCGCTTTCTTGCGGGTGGCGCCGGTCGATTGGGACCGGCCGCGCGGACCGGAACCGTGCGCGTGGTGGTCGGACCGTCGCTCGACTGCGCCGCGTCGATAGTCAGCGTTCGGTTGGCGCCGCCCTGCTGCGACTTGATGCGGTCGAGGTTCTTGCGAGCGCGCTCGTTGTTCGGATCGAGAAAGAGAATGCGACGAAACTCGAGCGCCGCGTCGTCCAGGTGGTGCTGGCCCTTCTGCAGGAAGAAGGTGCCGCGCGAGAGGCAGTGCGTGACCGTCTTCTCGAGCACTGCGGCGTCGTACGCGTCGGGATTCTTGATGTATGAGTTGAGCCGGCGCCGGTCGCGTGAGATCTTCGCTTTTTCCATCGCGGGTTCCAGGTCCGCGATCAACGCGGTCGCATTCGCATAGCGGTCGCGGTCGTTCTTCTCGAGCATGCGCGCGACGATGACCGAGAACTCGGGCTCGATGACGGGATTGACCGCCGTCACCGCGTTCGGTGCGAAGGTCTGGATCTTCTCCAAGACGTCGGAGTAGGACTTGCCCTCGAACGGCTTGCGTCGCCCGAACAACTCGTACGCCACAACTCCCAGGGAGAAGATGTCGCTCGAAGTACCCACGGGACGGCCGGCGGCCTGCTCGGGCGACATGTACGCCGGCGTGCCGATCACCTTGCCCTGCTGCGTGATCATCGTCATCGAGTCGGACTTCTTGGCGAGGCCGAAGTCTGCGACCTTGATCCCGCCCTGGTTGGTGAAGATGACGTTGGCCGGCTTGATGTCGCGGTGCACGATGTCGAGGTGGTGGGCGGCTTCGAGTCCGAGTGCGACTTCGAGGACGATTTGCGCGGCGATGTCGAACGGAACCCCCGGCCGCTCCTTCATCAGGTCTTCCAGGGTTCGGCCCTGGTAATACTCCATGACGATGAAGAACGAGCCCTCGCTCTCGCCGAAGTCGATCACGTTGACAATGTTCTCGTGCTGGATGCTGGCGGCGGCTTTCGCTTCGCGCTGGAAGCGCTCGGTGAAGCTGGCGTCGGTCGCGAGGTAGGGGAAAAGCACCTTGATCGCGACCACCTTGTCGATCGAGATCTTGCGCGCCTTGTAGACGGCGGCCATCCCGCCCACGCCGATCTGCTCGAGCGAGTCGTAACCGTCTATTTGAACGCGTATTGCCATTTGCACGCTCGGGCTGAAAGTGCTGGAGCGGGAGCCGCCCCGACTGCGTTATCTATTGTCGTTCCAATTGGTTACGTGTGAACGGACGGAGCCGAGGTGGTATCAGCAATTTCCCTGCCACCGGGACCCTTGCCGGTCATTCCCCGCCACCCGGAATTCGGAGTTGTCGATTCGTGGAATCGGTTGCTATAAAGCACCACGATGCGCGGCATGCGGCCGCGCACGATTCACGAAACGAGAACACAGATGAAACGAGCTAGCGTCACCGCAAAAGCGGTGCTGGTCATGGTGGGAATGCTGGGTTGGCAGGGAGTTGCGCGCGCGCAGGTCTATCAGCCGTACTGGAATGCGCAGCCGGTTTCGGACGATTCACCCGCGCTCGGCGGCGCGGTCGGGTTCGGCGACGACATGTTTCGATTGGCGGGTCACGGTCGCTTCAGCATGACAAGCGCTTCGGATTTGGGGTTGGAGCTCGTCTTCGACAACTTCGAAGACGACATCGGCGACGACTCGCAGGCGTTCGGCTTCGGCGGCGACTACAAGTACCTCGTCGTTCCCGAAGGCGACAAGCTGCCGTTCGACTTCGCGGCCCAGGGATGCTTCGGCATGGAGTTCGGCGACGACGTAACTTTGATGTCGATTCCCTTCGGCGTGCTGGGCAGCAAGTCGATCCTGGTCGATAACGAGCAGCGCCAGATCACGCCCTTTGCGGCGATGTATCTCATCATCGAGCACACGAGCGTGGATACGCCGGCCGGCGATTCGTCCGACACCGAGCTCGAGGCGGAAATCCGCCTGGGCTCGGCGTTCCAGATCAAAGGCAACACGCACGCCTACGCCGCGCTGCACACCGGCAACGGCACGATGTTCTTCTTGGGATTCTCGGCGGGGTTGTAGCGAGGGGAAGCGAGCGTCGGGGAATCCCTCGACGCTCGCTAGAAGCTAGACCTGTCGAACCGTCACCGCGGCGACCGTGATGTTGTCGCGTCCGCCGGCCTCGTTCGCCATCTTGACCAGCTTCTTGCACGCCTCGGCGGGGGACGCTCCTGCGCACACTCCCGCGATATCGGCGTCCGACAGATAGGCCGTCAAACCGTCCGAGCACAGCACGAACTCGTCGCCGACTTCGATCTCTAGCGCCGCCGGCATATCCGCCGCGATCTCGTCCTGGGCGCCGAGCGACTTCGTGATGACGTTGCGCTTGGGGTGGTTGCGAGCGTCTTCGTCGCTCAGGATTCCCGATCGCACCATTTCGCCGACGATGGAATGGTCGTGCGTGACCTGCGTGATGACTCCGGCGCGCAAGAGGTACGCGCGCGAGTCCCCGACGTGGGCGATGTACGCGTGACCGCGATACAACGCCAGCGCGGTGCACGTGGTCCCCATCCCGAACAGCGTGGAGTCGGCCACCGACTCTTCGATAATGGTCTTGTTGGCTTCGCGGAAGGCGCGGGCCAGCGCGTGGGAGCGGTTCTCCTCGGAATTCGCGGTATAGAAGGCGATGATGGTGCGCACGGCGATGCGGCTCGCGATCTCGCCACCCCGGTGTCCGCCCATTCCATCGGCCACCACGAACACCGCGCCGCGATCGTCGAGCTCCCCCGGTCCTTCGGGGACGAAAACCGCGCACGCGTCCTCGTTGTTCTGGCGTACCCGCCCGCGGTCGCTCAGGGATGCATGTTCCAGGATCATCATTAGTACGGCGGGCGCCTTTCCACCCGGCACGACGGTCGGGAGACGAAGAAGACTACGAAACGGCCCTCGCGGCGTCAATCCGTAAGCCGCGCTGCTCTCAACGAGATGCTTAAACAGTGCCAAACCACGCGGCATCCTATCGGGTTGGCACGGTTTACGCTTTGCGCTGGGTAGGGGGACGATGGAACCGGCGACTTGGCCGGTACTTTCCGAAACAAACCCCGCGAGCCTCGAGAGGAGCGAGTCCGCATGACCACGACGGATACACCCAGCGTGCGCGTCGACGAGACGCTGGCGCGCTTCCGCGAGCTGCAGGCGCAGTTCGAGCGCGTGCGGGATCGCTTGCGCCGGGCGGAGGAGCAGAAGAACACCGTCAACCGGCGTACCTTCGACAAGGTGCGGGCCGAATACGACCGCGAGCTCGACGCGCTGCGCGCGAAGATGACGCCGCTACGCGACGAGCTCGAGTCACACCGATCGTCGATCGAGGGCGGGCTCAGGGACGCCAACGCGTCGCTGGAATCGGTCGAGGAAGAAATGGCGGAGTTGGTCTTTCGCCATCGGGTGGGCGAGTACAGCGATACCGATTTTGCAGAGAAGCGCCGCGCCCTCGAAGCCCGGATGGAGGGGGCGCGCACGCGCATTTCCGAGCAGCGCCGCACGTTGGATCTCTTCGAAACCGTGGAGGCAACGGAGAAGTCACCGCCCGAAACCGAAGCGTTCGCCGACGATCACGTCTCCGCGCCGCGCGCCCCCGAACCGCGGGTCGCGACTGCCGTGCGCAGGCCGAGCGCCCCCGTCGACACCGCCCCGCCGGCCGACGAACCCGCGCCGGTGCGTCGCCCCGTGTTGCGGGCGAGAAACCTCGACGCGCCGAGTGCTGCGACTCCGACCCACGCCGGAGCGAAAACGGACGCGCGACCGGAGAAGCCGGCCAACGAAGGCTTCGAGAACCCGCACGATTGGATCAAGGAGATGGGACGCGACGCGGCCCCCGCGCGGCGCCCAACTCCGGCTGCGGCTCCGGCTCCGACGCCGACCCGGCCGCGCATGAGCTCGACGCCACCCGCCGGCCCCGCATCGCGCCCGGCCCAGCGCAACCCCGCGCGCACACCCAGTCTCGTGTTCGTCAACGGCGCGCACGCGGGAGAATCGGTGCCGCTCCTGCCGACCACGCTCACCATCGGCCGCGAACACGACAACAACGTCGAGCTCAAGGACCCCGACGTCGCGCGCTATCACGCGCGTATCGTCTACGAACGCGGAAACTACATCGTGGAAGACTTGGAGAGCACGACCGGTACTTGGGTGAACGGCGAGAAGACGCGCAAGTCGCCGTTGAACCACGGAGACGTCGTGCGCGTGGGGTCGACCGAGATCGCGATCGACTTCGAGTGGGCGTCAGATCCGGTCTAGCGACGTTTCGTCGATCCAGCCGCTCAAGTCGCCCGACAGGTCCACGCGAACCCAACCGGCGCGCGCGTCTCGAACCGAGACCAGCGTCCCTTCGTGCACCTTGAACTGCACCGATGCATCGCGGCTCGGTCCGCTGAACACCGAGGCTTCTTCCACCAGCACAACGCCCGTCGCGCGCGACCCCTCGGCGCGCGCCTTCGAGATCGCCGAATAGCCGAACGCACCGCCCGCGATGACCGCGACCGCGATCGCCAGCGCCAAATCCTGCGACTTGTCCAGCCCCAGCAACCTTCCCGGCGAAAGCACCGACACGCGTGCGTAGGCGCGCGAGACCCACTCCGTGTCGCGAAAGACGAAGAGAACTCCCAGCAAACAGACCAGCGCGTAGAGCCCGCTGGCTGCCAGCACGGATTCGGACGCGGTGGTGTCGCGGTGCCACGCGGACAGCACCCGCCGCCAGCGCGGCGGACTCGCGACCAGCTGCTGGTCCCGCAGCAACGAGCGCGTCAGCTCCAGGTTTTCCCGCAAATCGAGGTCGCGCGGCGCCAGTCGTCGCGCACGCTCGTACCAAAGAATGGCCCGCCCCAGGTCTCCCAGTTTGAAGTGGGCGTTGCCGAGATTGTAGAAAAGATCGGGTGACGCAACGCCCGCTTCGACTGCGGCGGTGTAATCTTGGACCGCGCGCGCGTAGTCGCCCGCTTCGTAGGCAGCATTTGCGCGCGCGAAGCGCGCGCTCGGCGAATCTTCCTGCGCCCGTGCGTCCGCAAACGCGCCCGCCGTCGCGAGTGCGAGCGCGAATAGAATCGAAGGGCGGGCGGGCGCTTTTCTCATCGCGATCCCTTCTCGAGCGAAGTGATGGCCGCTCTCGTACGCGCGACGATTTCCTGGCCGCGATCGGCCTCGGCGCCGGACGCGGCGTAGCGTCCCGCGTCGCAGGCGTCGATGACGCCGCGTACCGACTCGATCACGCCCTCGTCCGACTGCGCGCCGCGCAAATAGCTCTCGATCCCATCGGACGTGAGCCCGGCGACGGGCGCGTTCATCTTGTCCGCGACATAACCAAACACCGCCGCGTGCACCAGGCCGAATCCCGCCTGCGAATTCCCGGCTCGAAACGCGCGCTCCGCTTCCGCGAGCCGCTTGCTCGCTTCGCGAAATGCCCGGCTGGCGCGCGCAAACCCGACGTCGCTGCGCAAACGACGGCGTCGCTTCTCGAATACCACCGACGCCGCCAGCACGAGTATCGGGAGAGCCTGCGCGCCGAGAAAGAACGGGGTTCGATAAAACGGACGCGCCGCGAGATCGAGGCTCGCCGGAACCGGGTGTATGAAACGAATGTCGCGGTTGATGACTTCGAAGTCGTCGCCGCCGGCGTAGATCACCTTGCGTCCGTCTTCGGCCGTGCCCGGCTTCACCTCGAGGGGAAGCTGGGCGGACTGCGCAATCTGGTAGACCTCGGCCTCGGGGTCGAAATACGGCACGCTCACCGACGGAATCGTGAACGCTCCCTCGACCTGCGGGACCACGACGAAATCGAATTTTCGCCGCCCCGACACCACGTAGTCCTTCTTGAAGGAATCGCTCGAAGAACCGGATTCGTAGGTTTTGAACTGCGGAAGGTCGGCGAGCTTGGGGGGCGCGATCGTGGTCATGTTGCCGACACCGTTGATTTCAATCGATACGTTGATCGGTTCTCCCACCTGGACGACCTGCTTGTCGGCGACGATCGAAACCGTCAGATCGCTGGCCACGATTCCACGAAAGGCGGCCGGCTTCCCCGCGGTCGGAAGCGGCTTCACCACCACCGACAAGGGCTTGGTCGTGAGCGAGCGGCCCTCGCCGAAGCCGCCGCGTCCTCGGTTGAAAAAATCCTCGAAGGTTCCCCGGCGGTTCACGTTCTCGATCACGATGTCGACGCGGGCTTCGCCGATTTTGTACGTGCCGGGCGCGGTCGGAAAGTATCCCCGCTTGATTTCGGACACCAGATACTGCCGGCCGTGGAGTGTCCGGTAGTACTTGTTCTGGGGCGGGAGATCTTCCACCCAGAACCCTTCGGCCGTCGGCGGAGAGTAATTGGGGCTGCGCAGCAATTCGACCCGGCCGTCCGTGTAGTATCCGAGCGACCACGTCACTTGTTGATTGACGTAGACCGTGTCGCGATCTACCGCTGCCGCGACGAAGATGCTCTCATCCGGTGAAGGCGTGGTTCCGCGCGATTCGGTCGCGCCTTGTGATCCGGAGCTCGTTGGCGGCGCGACTCCGGGCGCTGCCGGACCGACCGCCAGTGTCACCGGGTTGGCGGTGTACGTGCGGTCGTTCACTGCATAGCGAATCGGTTCGATGCGAAAGTTTCCTTCCTTTCGCGGCACGAGCACGTACCGAAAAGTCAGGGACGATTGCGCCTGGCCGTTGACGAAGCTGAAGTTCTGCGACGTCCCGCTCTCGAGCACGTCGAAATCGGAAAGCGGAGGAAGCTGGGGCGAACCGCCGCGGCGAAACTTTCCCTCCACCACCACGGTCAGCATGGCGTGGCCGCCCACCTCGGTGCTCGCGGGCTCGACCACCGCGCGCACGCTGACATCTTCGGCCCGCGCAGCGGGCCCCGCGAGTGCGAGCAGCATGGCGGCGAGGGCGAAAGCGAATGCGTTCTTCACCGCCGTATCACCAGTCTTTCCCCGCGCGCTTCGTGCGCCGGAACGCGGCTTTGCGGCGTTCCTTCTGCAATTGCTGCTCGCGTTCCTCCAACGCCTGCAGAATGCGAGCGGCGTCCTCCGGCGAGAGCTTCTGCAGCTCCTCTTCGGAAAGCGGCGCCGATGTCGAATCGGGCTGCGGTTGTTGCGTCGCGGAGTCGGGTGGGGCCGGTTGCTGCTGCGGCTGCTCGTTGCGGGTCGAATCGGGCTTCGCGTTTTGATTCTGCTGCGAATCGCTGCGCGTCGAATCGCTCTGCGATTCGCCCTCTTGCTCTTGCTCCTTGCCCTGATCGCCCGATTTCGGCTGTTGCTGCTGCTGTTGCTGTTGCTCCTTGGCAGCCAGCGCCAGCTCGAGATTGTGGCGCGCGTCTTCGTCGTCGGGAAGGTACTGGAGCGACTGCAGGTACGATTCGATCGCTTCGTCGAAGCGGCCCTGCTTCAAAAAGGTGTTGGCGCGGTTGTACAGCATCTTGCCGGTCAGCGTGGTGTCGGGCGAATAGCTGCGTTGGTAGGATTCCAGCGCGCGGCCGAACTGCTTCTGCATGTATAGCGCGTTGCCGGTGTTGTACTGGACGCCGGGTGCGTCGGGCGCGGGATGGGTGGTGTCTCCGAGTGCTTCGCGGTAGAGGCGATACGCATCCTTATATTCGCCCTTTTTGTACTGCTTGTTGGCCGATCGGACCTTGCCGCGGTCGACGGACTCCTTGGCCGCGGCGGGCGACGCCAGGAACACGAACATCAGCGCGGCCGCGGCACCGGTGTGCAGCCAGCGCGTGCGTTGTGCGCCGCGGCGCGTCGCGCGCGTGGTGATCAGCGCGTCCAGCAACAAACTGGCGAAGGCGAGGGCAAGCGGAATCCAGAACCGTTCCTTCTTGCGCTCGATGAACTCGCCCTTGATGAGCTTTTTCTGCATACCCGCAATCTCGTCGTACAGCACCTTGATCTCGAGCCCCTCGGTGGTAGCGGGAAGATACTTGCCCCCCGATGCCGACGCCACCGCCTCCAACGCGCTCTCATCCAACCGAGTCAGTACCGTTTCCCCGCGCGCGTCCTTCTTGTACCCCGTGATGGAGCCGTCACTCCCGCGCTCGGGGATGAGCTCCCCTTTGGGGCTGCCCATGCCGATCGCGAACACGCGGATGCCCTTTTCCGCGGCCGCGCGCGCCGCTTGCACGGGATCGCCTTCCTGGTTCTCGCCGTCGGTGACCAGGATGATCGCGCGGTCGCCTTCGCCGGCGCCTTCGAAGAGCTCGGTCGCTTTCTCGATCGCTTCCGCGATCGCGGAACCCGGCTCCGATATCGTGTACACGTCGACCGAACGCACCAGCATGAGTGCCGCACCATAGTCGACAGTCAGCGGGCACAGCGCGATGGCATCGCCCGCGAACGCGACGATCCCGACGCGATCGCCGTCCAAGCCCGACAGAACGTCGACGATCTCTTGCTTCGCGCGTTCGATTCGATTGGGCCGCATGTCTTCCGCCAGCATCGACAAGGAGGTGTCCAGCGCGATGACGAGGTCGATTCCCTGGCGCTCGACCTTGACCAGCTGGCTTCCGAAGCGCGGGCCGGCGAGTGCAACCACCAAAGCCGACACCGCGAGTGCCCGCAAGAGCCCCTTGGCCAAGTAGCGGCGCCAGCTGTAACCCGGCGCCAGCGTGTCTTGCAGGCCGACACGCACGAACGAAGCGAGCACGCGGCGACGGCGGCGTCCACCGACCACGGTCGCCAGCACGATCAGCGGTGCCACCACGAGCCCCCAAAGCCACGAAGGATGCGCGAACTCGATCATCGCCATGTTCCCTGCACTACGGCGTCTCCCGCAAGAAGGTTTGTTCGAGCCCGAGCTCCAGGATCAGCAGTCCGAGCGCGGGCAGCAGCAGCCACTTGAATCGCTCCGTGTATTCGACGAACGTCTCCGAAGCCACTTTGGTGCGCTCGAGCTCGTCGATGCGCGCGTAGATTTGCTCCAGCTCGGTGCGATCGGTGGCACGAAAGTACTGTCCGCCGGTGAGCTCCGCGATCTTGCGCAGCGTCACTTCGTCGATGTCGACCTCGACCGAGATCAAGCGCCGGCCGAACACGGGGTCGTCGATCGGAATCGGCGCCCGGCCGCGCGTCCCCACCCCGATGGTATGCACCTTGATGCCGAGCGACGCCGCCACGCGCGCCGCGGTGGTCGGGTCCACCATGCCGGCGTTGTTCTGCCCGTCGGTCAAGAGAACGATGACCTTGCTCTTGGCCTCGCTGTTCTTCATGCGATTGCAGGCGCTCGCGAGCCCCATGCCGATCGCGGTCCCGTCGTCCAGCATGCCGAAGTCCACCTGGTCCACCAGCTTGGCCAAGAGTCCGTAGTCCAGCGTGAGCGGGCACTGCGTCACCGCGTCGGCCGCGAACACCACGAGCCCGATGCGGTCGGTGGTGCGCTTGGCGATGAACTCCTTGATCACTTCCTTGGCGACGAAGAGCCGGTTCTTGGGCTCGAAGTCCTGCGCTTGCATGCTCCCGCTGGTGTCGAGCACCAGCATGATGTCGACCGCTTCCGCGTACTCGGTGTGCTTCGAGCGCCCGGTCTGCGGGCGCGCGAGTGCGAAGATCAGCAACGCGAGCCCGAGCAGCCGCAACGCCGTCTTGCCGTAACGTTTCCACGCCGCGGCCCCGAGGCCCGCGCCGAGCAGCAGGTCGAGCGACGAGTACGCCACGCTGCGCTCGCGTCCGGGGCGAAGCGTCCACCACGCGACCAGCGGCAAGAGCAGCAGCAAGAGGAGAACTTCAGGGTGCGCGAATCGAAACATCTACGACTCCGTGCCCGTGGCCGCGTGCGCGGGCGGTGTCACACGCGGTGTGGTCGCAACCACGATGGCGCGCGCGGATTCGATGAGGCGTTGCGCCGACGGCGCATCGGGTCGAAACTTCGCGAACTTGACGAGGTCGGCGTCGCTCAAGAACGAAGCGAGGCCGTCGACGTGATGGTGCCCTCTTTCCAGCTCGTCCAATAACTCGTAGGTGGTGCGATCCATCGACTCGACGTCGAAGCGCGCGCCGAGGTAGCGCCGCAAAACGTCGGCGACCATCGTATAGTAAGACTTGAATTCCCCGCGCTCCACCAGACCCATCGACTCGATTTTCTCCAGCTCCGCGAGTGCCGTCACATCCGGCGGCAGCCGAATCTCCGGCGCGACCGCGACCACACGCGCGCGGCGGCGACGGGCCCACCACACGATGAGGGCCGCGAGTGCCATCGCCCCCAGCGCGATGAGCGCCCAGCGGACGTAGTCGGGGGGCACCTCCCATTGCGACTTGAGCGGGCGGATGTCTTCGGACACGAGCGCGATGCGCCGAATCGGGACCTCGAAGCCCTCGCTCCACGCGCGCAGCGTGTCGCCGTCGGGAGCGACGAAGTCGAACGCGACCGGCGGCACCGCCACCGAGTCGAGCGCGACCGGCACCATCAGCGCACTCGCCGTTCGCTCGACCATTCCTTCCGCTCGAGTTTCGCGCCACGAAAGCGACACCACACGGCAGTTGCCCGCCTCGATGTTCTCGGGCACGACGGGTGTGAGCGAGTCGGGCGCCGAGAGCGTGTACACGACCGGAAAGCGCTGGCCGACCGTCACGGAGTCGGCCGGACCTTCCGTGGCGACGTGGACGATGCCGGCCGCTTCGCGAATCTCGGAGCGAGCGCCACTGGACCACACGAGCACGATCGTGGCCGCGGCCAACATTGCGGTGCGTACTTCTCGTCTCATGGCCATTGAGCCTTGGGCATGTTCTTGTTCGCCGCCTAACGGCGGCGTGCTCTCGCGCGGAAGAACACCGACAGCGGCACGATGTAGTCCTGTCCCGCTTCGACGCGCACGCAATCCACGCCGTTGCGGCGCATGAGCCCGTTCATCTCCGCCCGGCGCCGCTCCACGGCTTGCGCGAAGCGATCGCGGGCGCCGCGCGAGCCGGTGTCGATGACGCGCTCGATCTGCGTCTCCTGGTCCCACACGCGCACCAGCCCCGCGTTCTCGATCCGCTCCTCGCGCGGGTCGGTGAGCCATACCGCGATTACGTCGTGCTTGCGCGCCGCCATCGCCAGCGGGCGCGAGAAATCGGGCGACAGAAAGTCGCTCACCACGAACACGATCGCGCGCCGCTTGGAAACGCGCAGGAGATAGTCCAGCGCTTTGGCGACGTCGGTGCGATGGCCGCGCGGCTCGTGGAAGAGGACTTCCCGCACCAGGCGCAGAACGTGGCGGCGCCCCTTGTCGGGCTGGATGAACTTCTCCACGTCGTCGGAGAAAACGATCGCGCCCACCTTGTCGTGGTTTTGGATGGCGGAAAAAGCGAGCACGGCGCAGATCTCGGCCGCGGTGTCGATCTTGGTCTTGTCGACGGAACCGAAGCGCCCCGATGCGCTCACGTCGAGCAGGAACATCACCACCAGCTCGCGCTCCTCCATGAAGCTCTTCACGTAGGGGGCACCCATGCGCGCGGTGACGTTCCAATCGATGGAGCGGATCTCGTCGCCGGGCTGGTACTCGCGCACCTTGTCGAACTCCATCCCTTGGCCCTTGAACACGCTGTGGTACTCGCCCGAGAAGACGTCGTTCACCAGCCGCCGGGTCGTGATCTCGACCCGGCGGACGCGCTTCAACACCTCGGCGACGGTACGTTCCTGGCCCTCGGTGCGGGCGGGGGTGGATTGGACGGCGCGCGGCATACGAATCAAGGCACCTCGATGTGGTCAAAGATGCGCTTGAGCACGGCCTCGGAGTCGAGTCCCTCCGCCTCTGCTTCGTAAGTGACGATGAGGCGGTGACGGAGCACGTCGTAGCCGATCGCCTTGACGTCCTCGGGTGTGGCGTAGCCGCGCCCGCGTAGGAACGCGTGCGCCTTGGCCGCGTGGGCGAGGAAGATGGTGGCGCGCGGCGAGCCGCCGTAACCGATCAAGTGCTTGATCGGCAGCTTGAACGAATCCGGATCGCGCGTCGCAAACACGATGTCCAGGATATAGTTCTTCACCTTCTCGTCCATGTAGATCTCGCGCACGGTCTGCTGCGCTTGCTTCAGCACCGACGGATCGACCACGGGCTCGACGCTCGGCATGGTTCCCGCGGTGACGACTTCCATGATCTGTTTCTCTTCCTCGCGCGACGGATACGTCACCTTGAGTTTCAGCATGAAGCGGTCGACTTGCGCTTCCGGGAGCGGATACGTGCCCTCTTGCTCGATGGGATTCTGGGTCGCGAGCACGAGAAACGGAAACGCGAGCGGATAGGTCTTGTCGCCGATCGTCACCTGGCGTTCTTGCATGCACTCGAGGAGCGCGCTTTGCACCTTTGCGGGCGCGCGATTGATCTCGTCGGCCAAGATGAAGTTGGCAAAGATGGGGCCCTTCTTGGCGGTGAAGGTGTGGTCGCGCGGGTTATAGACCTCGGTTCCGATCAAGTCGGCCGGCAACAGGTCGGGCGTGAACTGGATGCGACGAAACGCGGTGTTCACCGAAGCCGCGAGCGTCTTTACCGAGAGCGTCTTGGCCAGCCCGGGTACGCCTTCGATGAGCACGTGGCCGTCGCACAGAACGCCGATCAGCAAGCGATCGACCAGGTACTTCTGGCCGATGATCACGCGCTGAATCGACTTCTGGAGCACGGGAACGAAACGGCTTTCGCGCTCGACGCGCTCGTTGAGCTCTTGAATCTCGTACTGCATCGTCACCTCCGCCGGCGTCCGCCGCCGGCAATCGACTCCATTGAACGTTTTCGGTTGGCACCCGGTTCCGGGACGAAAACGGCTCTGCCCCTGCGGGTTGCGTCGCTCGGCCGTCGTGCGCTACCATCGGCGCTTTGCGAAGGACGGGGTGTGAGACAAGCGGCGCGGAAAGGCGAAACGGGAACGGTCATGATAACCCAAGAACTCGCTAAGTCAAGCCGGGGTAAGGCCCGCTCGGTCGCGTCCGCGCGCCTGCCGACGTACGGCTGGGTCGGGCTGGCCTCGATGATCGTCTTCGAGGTGCTGCTCTTTTCCACCGACAGCGAGTTCGTGGGTTGGTTCTTTACACCCGTCCAGTGGACGGGGCTGATCCTCGTTCTCGACGCCAACCTCAAGCGTCGCCGGGGAACGTCCCTGGTGGCCGATCACTTCGGCGAGTTCTTGCTCTTGTGCGCCGTCTCCATCGCGAGCTGGCTCATCTTCGAGGGCTACAACCTGGTGCTCAAGAATTGGCGCTACCTGAGCCTTCCCGACAATCCGTGGGTGCGGTTTCCCGGGTACATTTGGGCGTTCGCCACCATTTCGCCGGGAATGTTTCTCATCTACGAAACGCTCTCCGACATGTTGCCCGGGGAAGACGCGACCACCTACCCGCAATTGTCCAACCGCGTATTCTGGCCGCTCGTGATCTTCGGGGGCGCGTGCCTGGTGGTTCCGCTGGTGTGGCCGTCGACCTACATGACGCCCCTGGTGTGGATGGGATTCGCCTTCCTTCTCGATCCCATCAACGGGCGGCTGGGCGGTCGTTCGATTCTCTCCGAGTTTTTCTCCGGCCAGCATCGGCGCTCGATGCCGATCTTTTTTTTAACCGGGCTGATCGCCGGTCTCTTGTGGGAGTTCTGGAACTACTGGGCGCTCGCCAAGTGGGAATACGACGTGCCCTATCTGGGACACGTGAAATTGTTCGAGATGCCGGTGCTGGGTTTCTTGGGCTTCATGCCGTTCACCATCGAGAGCCTCGCCATCTATCGCTTCGTGCGACGCTTCATTCCCCTCCGCGACGACGCCCGTTACCTGGGTTGACGTGGACCCTACCTCCCGCCTGCAACGCTTCGAGCACCTGTTCGCGGCCCGCGTCGTGATCTTCGATTTCGACGGCGTCCTGGTCGACAGCGAGCGTTTTCACTTTCTCTCCTACAATTCGGTGTTCCAGAAGTACGGGCACACCATCGACGAGACCGAATACTACAAATATTGGACGTCGCTCGGACTCGGTCCCAAGGGCGAGATCGAACGGCACCGCCTTCCCATCGACCCCATCGTGATTCGAAACGAGAAGCGGCCCATTTTTTCCGAGTACTGCCGCAATGGAACCATTCGATTCTTTCCCGAGGCGCGCGAGCTGGTCGACATCTTGTGGCGAGCAAAGAAAACGCTCGCGATCGCGAGCGGGACCATGCGAAGCGACATCGAAGCGGTGCTCGAGTGCGAGGGCCTGCGCGACCGCTTCGCTTCTCTGGTGGGCAGCGACACCGCGGCGCTCAAGCCGGCTCCGGACAGCTTTCTGCACGTGCTGCGAGACGTCGGGGCGGCACAGAATGACGCCGTGATCATCGAAGACGCGGAGAAAGGTGTGGGTGCCGCGATCGCGGCGAAGATTCCCGTCATCGTGGTGCGCACCCAGGAGACGCGAGCGATAGAGTTCGAAGGGGCGGACCTGGTGCTGGAGTCTCATTCCGAGCTGGTCGACCTTGCTCGCCGTGCATTTCCCCGGCGTTCGCTCACTTGATCTCCACTAGATAACTGATCAGGCGCCACGGAGAGTGGTATAATGACACCCCTCTCTGGATCCAAAAGGAGCGTACCACCATGCGATCCGCTCTTGGTCTTCTGATTACCCTCGCTCTGTTCCTAACTTCTTTCGTTCCGGCGCGTGCCGCTTGGCTGCCGAACGGCGTTCCCATCGGCAACGCCGTCGGCGACCAGCGCGGTCCGGCCATGGTCTCGCTTGGCGGCGGCGGGTTCATCGTCGCCTGGTCGGATGGCCGGAACGTTTCTTCCGGCGTCGTGTACGCGCAGCGGATTGATCTCACAGGGACTTCGCAGTGGACCGCAAACGGCGTCGCCTTGAGCACCGAGATCTTCGGCTATCAGTCCGGCGCGGTCATCGCGTCTGACGGTGTCGGGGGGGCCATCGTCGCGTGGTCTGACTATCGAAACGCCAACTTTGATATCTACGCGCAGCGGGTGAACGCTGCCGGAGTTCCGCAATGGACCGCCGACGGCGTGGCTCTTTCAACAGCGGCGCAGTATCAGGCCACGCCAACGATTGTCTCCGACGGCGCCGGAGGCGCCATCGTCGTTTGGGAGGATAATCGAAGCGGCAACTCCGACGCCCCCGACATCTATGCGCAGCGCGTGAACGCGTCGGGAATTCCTCAATGGACTGCGGATGGGGTCGCCGTGTGCGCTGCAGCGGTCTATCAGTACGAACCAAAGGCCGTCTCGGACGGAGCAGGCGGAGCCATCATCACCTGGCAGGATTGGCAAAACGGTTCCCCCGACATTTTCGCGCAGCGAGTGAACGCCGCGGGTACTCCGCAGTGGACCGCTGACGGCGTCGCGCTGTGCACCGCGGCGAACGAGGGGAACGTTCAGTCCAGCCCGGTGATCACCTCCGACGCGGTCGGGGGAGCCATCGTCGCCTGGTCGGACAGTCGAAGCGGCGGCTATGATCTCTACGCGCAGCGAGTGAATGCCGCGGGGATTCCGCAGTGGACCGCGGACGGTGTGGCCGTGTGCACGCATACGAGCAACCAGGCCACATCAGCGATTGTGTCGGACGGTGCCCAGGGCGCAGTCGTTGCGTGGGTGGATTCTCGGAGCGGCCCGGCGGTCTACGACATCTACGCGGCGCGAGTGACCGCCGCGGGAACCGTGCAATGGACGCCCGACGGCGTCGCCCTGTGCACCGCCGCGTTCGACCAAATCGAGCCGGCGGTCAGCACGGACGGGGCCGGAGGAGCGATCGTCACCTGGAAGGACAATCGGACCGGCCTCGGTTACGACGTCTATGCGCGGCGCGTGGACGCCTTGGGAGTTCCGCACTGGACTCCTGACGGTGTTGCGATGTGCACGGTCGATCGCGAACAAGCCGGGCCGACGATCATCTCGGACGGAGTCGGAGGAGCGTTCGTCGCGTGGAATGATTTTCGGAGCGGCACAAACTACGACGTCTACGCGCAGCGAGTCCTGGACGGAGTGATTCCCACGGGCGTTGGCGACACGCCCTCCGCGTCCGTTGTCGCGCTCGCTTCCAATTATCCCAATCCGTTTTCCGCCGGAACCACGATCGATCTTTCGCTCTCGAGCGATGCGATGGTGGAGATCGAAGTGTTCGAAGTGACGGGCCGGATCGTTCGCACATTGGAGCTGGGACGAGTCAGCGCTGGCTCCAAACCCATGGGCTTCGACGGGCGCGACGACCGCGGGCGATTGCTCGCTAGCGGCGTCTATTTCTATCGCGTGAGGGCCAACGGAACCGCCGTCACCCGGAAAATGGTGATCACGCGCTGACGTTTTCGTAGGCTGGATGTCACGCTGCGTTTGCCGGCTGGTGCTTGGTCCACCACTGCCGCGCACGATCCTGCGTCCAGGTGTGCGCGCCTTCAACCTCCTCCAGTCGAAGCGAGAGTTCCCGTGCGGACTGCGGCCGATTCGCGCGATCCTTGGCTAGACAGGACATCACGAGGTCGTCCAGAGCCTTGGGGATCGTCATGTCGGTTCGGGCCGACGGTGGTATCGGCGGTGCTTGCGCGTGCTGCACAAGAATCCCCATCGGAGTCTCGGCGGTGAAAACCAGCTGCCCGGTAAGGAGCCAGTAGGCCACACAGCCGATCGAATAAATGTCCGCGCGCCCATCCAGATCCGTTCCCAGCGCTTGCTCGGGGGCCATGAACGCGGGCGTACCCCGGACCGCATTCGCCTGCGTTAGCGACTTGGTCGTGTCGGCGGGGTTGCGGATTGTCCCCACCAGTCCGAAATCCAACACCTTCACGAAGTCGTACTCCTCGCCGTAGTGGCACAGGAAGATGTTCGCGGGTTTGATATCGCGATGAACCAAGCCGTGCGATTGGGCTTCCGACAGCGAGTGACAGATCTGTCGAATCAGATGGATCGCCCGTTCGGATGGGATGGGACCGAAGCGCTTGACCAATGACTCGGCGTCGAGACCATCGAGCAGTTCCATGACGTAATAGAAAGAGCCGTCGACGGAGACTCCGAAATCGAAGAGATTCACCGTGTGGTGTGAGCGGAGACCGGCGATCACCTGCGCTTCGCGTTCGAACCGTCGGACCACCTCGTCCGATAATCCGGCACGCGCATTCCCGGCGAGCGAGGGCCGTATGAGCTTGATGGCGGCAGGCCTCGCCAGCATGCGATGTCGCGCGCGCCAGACCTCACCCATTCCTCCCTCGCCGAGCTTTTCCTCCAAGCGATAGCTCCCCAGCTCCCGGGCGCGCTTGACCTCGGTGCTCAGATGATAGACCACACGCGCTCCGACGTATGCCATGCACACCACCAGCAGATATGGGAACACCAGACCCAAGAAGAATTCCCCTGCACTGACCCGGAGCGAAGACGAGGGTGACAGCAGCGCGATTCCTATTACCACAGGGACGGAGCTGACCGATGCCAGCGCGGTCAACAGCGCGCGGCGCGGAACGGTCGGGACGACGATGGTGAACAACAAGACCCAGACCGAGACCCAGGAGAGCCCCAGATAGCCCCCCGTGTATTGGATTGAGTCGGGCGCCGCGATGGCATAGCTGCTGACAATCTCGAACGCCAGACCCAGCCTCATCGCGGTGTGAGTGGACACGCGCGGACTTCGAATTGCCGCCGCGACCAGCAGCGCCATCACGATTCCGATGGTGCCGGGACCCCATAGCAGAAAGCTCGAGAAAAACCGCGTCCGCTCTTCTGAAAACAGCAACGCCGGGAAGATCCCCGCCATGAAAGAGATGAACGCGTACAGCAAGGCAAGAGCGCGGAGGCGTCGGGCCGCCTGGCGAAGCAGATCAACGGGAAGTCCCGACGATATCTCGCGCGTACTCGCGTCGGGCCCGTCGGGAGGCATGAGGGTTACCTGCTCGCGCGCGTCGCGTCTCGTCATTTTTCCTCGTAACCAATCGCGTTGTTGATTTCCTCGAGCGCGGCCGAGACTGGCCCGACGCTCTCTTCGCCGTAACGAGAGGCGAGATGCGCCTTGTATCGATCCAGTCGATCTTTCTTCTTTTCCGACCGGAATGCTTCCCGCGCTCGTTTGGCCAGGGTCTGCAGCTCCTCCGCCGAAAGCGGAAGATTCTTCGTGTCGAAGCGCGCTGCGAGCCGGTCAAGCGCGTCCTTGATTACCCGCGCTTCGTAGATCTTTTGGGCTTCGGCTTTCCAACTCATGACATGTGTTGCTTGCGTCTAGAGAGGCGTCCTCACACGATGAACAGCATCGAACGGTCCCCAGTCGCCCAGCGCCTCGCTGGCCTGCAGGCAGAACTTCGCGGGACCGAGCCCAAGGGACCGTACCCATAGGCTGAAGGTCACGCCACGGCGACCGAGGTCAAGGGTGCGGATGTGTTCGTCGACTTCCCCCGCCGAGGGCGCGTCGAACCACCACGCGTGCGGTGTTCTTTGGAGTTGAGGTTGTCCGCTTCGAAGTGCATAAACGCCCCCGAGACCGGACGCGGTCAGTTGCATGAGACGAACGTGAGGCGAACTGGCATCGTCGCTGTCGATCTTTCTCACCACGTCGATCAAGTGATCCACGCCAGAGAAGTCCCTCAGGACGTACCAGTCCTCGTACATCATTCGCACCGATGGCATCCAGGGAACGGACTCCGTCCGAAAACTCGCCGAAGCCCGAAACGTCTCGGATCGAGCGACGAACAGGTCTTTGTGAAACCTCCTGAGAAGGGACTCGAAGGCGTCCGACACCACTTCGGCGGACGGGCTGCTCCAGAAAACGAAGGCGATCATTACAACAGACTCTCCGCCCACGCGCTGGACGGCAACGGATAACCGGCCTCGTCCCAGAATTCCCGAAAGCGACGCTCGTCGAACACCTCGGGCTCGGGAAGAGTCTTTAGGAATTTCCGGAGCTTCCCTGCCACATTGAATGGCGGCTTCGCCGCTACGCCCTGAAGGCGAGCCAACAACTCACCGTTGGTGAGCTGCTGAGGGGCCGTGACCTCACACTCGAGAAGGACGATGTCGGAGAGCCGCGCGAACGCGGCGGCCCAACGACGCCTTGCACCGAGCGGCTGCACTTCACGGAGGCACCCATCTCGCTGAATGAGAAAGCTCACCTGCATGGAAGGTGTGGCACCGTGCTTGAAGTCCCAGTGTCCGTCACGACTGCGGCCCCCAACGAAGTGCCGCATGTCGGACCCGGGTACACGCAAGAGACCGGTCGCTGTCGCGACCAGGCACGGCATCAGTATCGCACTGCGATCGTTCACAGGTTGCTCTCTCTCACACGGAGTATTCGCACACCGACCGATGCGGGCAGGTCGCACAGACGTCTCCCGGTTGCGCTGCGAAATCCCCGGTCCGGAGAGCTTTCTCCATCGCGGCGACGATCGCATCGATACGGTGGTAGTCGGTCTCGACCTCCTCGACGCGCACCGGGTCGTGGCCGAGGTAGACGACGCGACCCCGAATTCCGTCGTGCCCCAAGACACGCTGCGCGGCCCACGCGTACACGGAGACCTGAAAATGATGATTCTGTGATCGTGATCCCAGTTTGTAATCGGTGACGACCGCGCCCTTTTCCGACCGATCCAGCCGGTCGATGACGCCGTGCACCATGAGATTGCCGGTGCGCACCGCAAACGGAATCTCGCTCTGGGCGCCCGCCACGGCGTCTGCAACACCGGCCGCCCGTGCGGCCGCGATGCGCGAGCGCACCAGCTCCGTCACGGCCGCTGCATTCCGCCCGAAGTCGTGCCGCGCCGCCAGTTGTGGCAGCGCGTCCTCCAAGGCCGCGTCCGAATCTGTGCGCCGCTCGAGCACCGCGTGCACGAATGCGCCGAATGCGGCCGGGTCGACGCCCTTCGGCAACTTGACGGCCGGCAGGTCGCGCACGTCGATTTCGTCCGGCGTTTCGTCGCGCGCGCCGTGTGCACGCAGGCGGCGGTCGAACGAGAACGCGAGCGGACACGCTTCGAAGCGTGCGAGCGACGACCACGCGACCGCTTCCAGCGTGCGCGGCGCGGTGCACTGGTCGAGGTCGTGGCGTTCAGCCGCATCGCGGAGCTCGACCCACGCCCGAAGTGCCGCTTCGGCGTCGGTGTCGGAGACCGCGGGGAGCTCGCGAGCAGACGTCCGCTCTCGCGAACCCCCGGCTTCGCGCAGCTCGCGTGCGAGCCCTTTCTCCCGCGTAATCCGGACGAGCTCCGTGAATAATGACTCGCGTTGGGTGCGACCACGGCTGATCCCATCCGCATACGGCGAACTGATCCAGAGGTGATCTTGCGCACGCGTCAGTGCGACATACAGGATGCAGCGTTCCTCGAGCACCTCTTGGGCGCGCTCGTACTCAAACTCCGGCGCCTTCTTGCGATCGCGGCCCCAGTCTCCCGCCGTCGACTTGCTGAAATAGACGCCGGTCTCGGGTGACACGACGAAATAGTCGCTGCTCCCCGGTGCCGCCGGCCCCAGCCCCGCGACCGCCACCGCGGGAAACTCGAGCCCTTTGGCCTGGTGGATGGTCATGACCGCGATCCGGTCGTCCGGCAAGCGCACGTCCCCTTCCTCGCGAAACTTCTTTTCGTCCAGGGTTGCGTCCAGATGGTCAAGGAACGCGGACAACGAGACCACGCCGTGTCGCGCGAGCATGTCGGCGATCTCGTACAGTTCGCGCAGCAATTCGTCGGTGGCAACCGCCGACACTCCCGCGTGCACGAGCTCCAGTCGCAGCGGCGTGCGCTCGATGGCCCAGGCCAGGAACTCCCGGAATCCGAGCCGCCGCAGGGCGTCTTCGAGGCGCAGCAGCTCATCGCGCAACGCGGCCACGGTGGCGGCGTCGCGCGGGTCGATGATGAGCTGCAACCGTTCCGTCGCCAGGAGCTGGCGCGCGTTCGCGTACTTCGGGGGGCGCGACAGCAACTGGTGCAGCGACGCTTCGGAAATTGCAAACGGGCGCGCCTCCAATACGGCCAGCAAATTGACGACGCGCGGTCCCGGCAAGAGCAGCGACAAGAGCTCGTGCCAGGCTTCCAGTGCCTCCGCTTCCGCGCTGGCGGCGCCGCCGATCAGCGCATATGGAATGCCGCGACGCAGAAACTCCTCCTCCAGCGCGCGACGCGCGCGGCTGCGTTTGAAGCCGCGCAGGAGTACCGCGATGTCGCGGGGTACGAGCTTTTCCGCGAGCGGCGGAAGCTCCCAGGTGGCGGGAGGCGGCGATGTTCCGAGCAGGTACTCCACCCAATCCGCCACGCCCCGTGCTTCGAGCTCGTGCGAATACTCCTCACTGGGGGGATGGAACAGGAGCACCGGATGTGTACCGGCCCCACGGTGTGCTTCGAGACGCGGCGCAAAGTCCTTCAACTCCGCCTCGTTCCCCACCACCTCGTGTGCAAGTTCCAGGATGTTCTGCTTCGAGCGATAATTGACGAGAAGCTCTGCGCGCTGGGCGGGAAACTCGGTGATGTTCTCCGTGCGCGCATCGCGCCATCGATAGATGGCCTGCTTCACGTCCCCCACCACGGTGACGCGCCCGAAGTCGTCGCCGGCCAGCGCGCGCAACATCTCGTTCTGCGCGCGGCTGGTGTCCTGGAATTCGTCGACCAGAATATGGTCGAACGCTCCGCGATAGCGTGCTGCCAATGCGGTGTCCTGCATCAGCGCGCGCGCCGGGATGGAGATCATGTCGCTGAAGTCGAGCAGATTGCGGCGGCGAAGCTCGCCTTCCCACGCCAGCGCAAGCGCCACGATGGCATCCACACGCGCCACGTAGGCGGGGTGATCGTCGTCGCGACAGAGATCCCGCAGCCGCGCGGGATCGATCATGTTGCCGCGACACTTGTGCACGATTTTCATGAGCGTGTCGAAAATGGCCGGCAGGTCCGTGGGCGCGGGCGGTGCCCCTCCGAAGTCGCGCGGGATTCCCTCCACACGCCCGGCTTCGAAACGCGCGCGCAGCCATTGCATTACGCGCTGGTATTCGGCGGGAGAAAGCACGTCGACGCCGGGATCGACGCCCAAGGCAGGCGCGTTCTCACGGATGAAGCGGTGTCCAAACTGGTGGAAATTGAGAATCCACGCGCTCGAAAGCTGCGTTGCGCGTTGCGGTAGGCGCCGCATGACCTCCGCGCGGATACGATCTCGCATCTCGGCGGCCGCCTTGAGCGTGAAGGTGAGCGCGAGCACGCGGTCGAGCGGCACGTTGTCCTTCTCGACCAGTTTCATGTAGCGCGCCACGAGCACACTCGTCTTCCCTGTGCCGGCTCCCGCCACCACGTTGGTAGAGACGGAGTGCGGCCGCTCCGCGGCGGTGCGCTGGGATGGGTCGAGCGTTATGACTGGTTTCGTCTGCATACCCGTATGAAATGACAGCGATCACACTCTTCGCCGGAGTCGGTGCGTGCGAACTCGGCCTCACCGCGCATGAGTGCCGCGCGCAGCTGGACGGCTTCGTCCAGCGCTTTGAGAACCGGTGCGGCGCCCAGAACACCGTAGGGTGATCTGGACTTGCCCGCGTCGGGAATCGGCGTCTGAAGTTTTCCGTCCACGAGTTGCAGCCCGACGACAGCCGCTTCGTCATCGGGCGGGACGATGTAGAATAGGAACGACACCGGCGTTGGTCCGTCACCGGCGGCCAGCGCCGAGTACAGCGGCACCTGCCAGTGCTCCCGGTTTTCGACGATGTCCCTCATTACCGTGGCGGCCGTCTTTGGCATCCGGCCGGTCTTGTAGTCGACCACCACCGGGCCGAGCCCTTCTACGACATCCACGCGGTCGAGCCGGCCCGTCAGCACCGTGTCGCCTTCGGGCGGATACTTGGCCATCTGTTCCACCGACCGCACCGTGTAGCGGCCCTTTCGCTTCGCCTCGATTTCGGCGGTCTGCAACAGCATGCGACCGATGTGCACGCGCGTCAGGTCGCGCACCCAATCGCTCGCCTCCGGCATTTCTTCGGCAACCGCTTCGTCGAACGCAGCCGCGAAATCTCCGGACCGCAGCACGGCGCGTACCGCGTCACCGTCCGCGCCGACGGGGACAAGGCGGTTCATCACGCCATGAAACACGTTACCGATCTCCAGATAGATGCTGCCGGGCTCCTCGATGCGCAGCACCTTCGCATAGAAATATTTCCGCGCGCAGCGCATGAAGTTGTCGATACCCGACGGGCTCAACCGGCAAGACTCGAGTTGGGGACTTTGGGCGGCCGGTCCGGCGCCGAGCCATCCGAAGGCAATCGCGTCGGCGCCGCGCACACGCTCCGCCAGCGCATCACCCGCCGGACGTCGCGCGATAGCCTCGGCGGCGCGGGTCGCCGGCGACGCGCGCCGCTCCACATCCGTCGCGGCGCCGAAAAGCGGCGCCAACACCGTCGCGGGTACCGCGTGCTCACCGGCCGAACGCGCGGCGAACGAAACCACCAGGTGTTCAGATGCGGAACACAGCGCCGACAGGAGCAGGCGATTTTCTTCCCGTTCGCGCACATCGCGGTCAATGCGCGCGGCAAGGTCGGCCGCGCATCCGTCGTCGATCGACCCCATCGCACGCACGAGCGCCGCGCGCGGGATGTAACCGCCGTCGATTTCGACGCGCGGGAACACACCCTCGGCGCAACCCAGCACGATCACCGCGCGCACACTGCGCCCCGAGATCGCGCGCGCGGACACCAGGGGAACGCGGGCGGTTCCAGCGCGCGCACGCTCCGACCCGTCGAGATAGGCGCGGCGAAACTCGTCGAGTGAAAGCTGGCCGCCGGTGTGCGAAACCACTTCGGTGTAGCGCCGCCATTCCTCCGCGATCTCAGCGATCGCGCCGGCGTGCACGCCGGACAGGAGCGGCGCCACGCGCTCGTCCAGAAGGCGCACGAGATCGAATATGCCGCGCGAGCCGTAGTGCGCGCGCAGCGATGAAACCAGCCGGTCCAGATTGCGGGGCGCCTCGTTGGCCGCAGCGCAGAAGGCCTCCGCAAACGCAGAAGCCGCGAGCGCGTCTGAAAAACGCCCGTCGGTGTCGCGGCCCAGGGCGCCAACCAGCGCGTGCACGAACGCATCCATGGCAGTGTCATTTCCGGCGCCTACATCGACCGCAACCCCGCGCTCGCGGAACACCTGATGCACCAGCGACGCCACGCGCTCCGGATCGCGCGCCACAACGGCGATATCTGAGTGCGCGATGCCTGCATCCAGCCACGCGCGTACGCACTCCGCGGCATTCTGGGATTCCGCGATGTCGTCGGACGCGCGCACCGCGCGCACGCTCACCTGCCATGCTGTGTTGAAATCGATGCTCGCTTCAGTTGAGGCATTGGAAAACAACGGGAGCGAATTGACATCCGCCGGCGGCGGTGTGCGTACCGCATTCTCCGACGGGCCCAAGCCGGCAACAACCTTCGCGAGCCCGGCGTTGGACGGCCGTGGCGGTGACAGGCGGAATTCAACCGGCTGGTACAAGCGCGGGAACTCGCCGCGCAGGAAACGATCACTGGTGCCGCGAAATGAAAAATGCGGTCCCGCGGGATCACCGAACACCTCGATTGCGACCGCGCCTCCTGGAGGCGCCAGGGTTCGCAGCAGTTCGAACTGCCCGGCGTCCAGGTCCTGATAGTCGTCGATCAGCAGGACGTCCTTCACGCCGGCAGCCGCGGCGAGTGACCGATCGGCAAGAGCCGCACGCGACGCTTCCCACGCGGCGTCGTAAAACGTGATCAATCCACGTTCGTCGAGATGCTCACGGTACGCGGCGAACAGTGAGAGCACGTCGCGTGCGCGCGGCTCGTCCGCTCGTTCGCGCGCGCTTCGCGCCTGGGAGGCTGTAATTCCGTTCTGGGCGAACAGGTGCAGGAGTGGGAGCAGTGTGTCACGAAGCGAACGCGAGTCGGCGATCGAACGCAGATCGCTCTGCAGCAGTTCGGGGTGGGCGCCGAAGACGCGATCAAGCACGACGCGCTCATCGACATCGCGCAGGGTGCGAGCACGTCCCGGGCGTGCCGCGGAAAGCAGGCGTGCGGCGAGCATGCCGTGTGTCGTGACCGGCTGTGCCCCGAACACGGCGGTGCCGTCGGACCACAATCGCTCGAGCAAACGGTCACTCTGCTCGCGACCGAACGCGATGACGAGCGGCGCATGCCCGCGCGCGACCAGCGCGCGGTATCGTTCAATGAGCAATGTCGTCTTGCCGCTGCCGGGTGGACCGAGCACTCGCGCGTGACCCGGCGGGCGCTCGATGAATTCTTGCAGGCGGGGATCGCGCGACACGGGCGCGATGGTATCAGATCGGCGCGCGGTCGCTCCTACTTCTTCTTCCCGCGCTGTTGAAACTCGTCCAGCCGTCGCTTGAGCTCGGATTCCAGTCCCGCGTCGACCGGGTGATAGAAGCGCTGGTCGACCAACTCGTCGGGCAGAAAGGTCTGCGGCGGAGCGTTGGGGTCGTCGGGCGGATACACGTAGTCCTTCCCGTAACCCAACTCTTTCATGAGGCGGGTGGGGGCGTTTCGGATGTGGAACGGGACGGGAAACGGTGCGGTGGAGTGGACAACTTTCGCGGCCGCCTCGTATGCGGCGTACACCGCCGTGCTCTTGGGTGTCAGCGCGAGATAGACCACGCATTGCGCCAGCGCCAGCTTGCACTCCGGGTAGCCGATGAAGTCGACCGCGTCGCGCGCCGCGACCGCCAACACCAGCGCCTGCGGGTCGGCGTTGCCCACGTCCTCCGACGCGAAGCGGACCAGACGCCGCGCGATGTAGAGCGGGTCCTCCCCCGCTTCGCACATGCGCGCGAGCCAGTACAAGGACGCGTCGGCGTCGCCGCCGCGCAGGCTCTTGTGCAGCGCGGAGATCAAATTGTAGTGCGAGTCGCCGGACTTGTCGGTAGCCACCACGCGACGTTGCAAGGCGTCCATCGCGAGCTCGCGCGTCAGCACGCGCGGCGGCGGCGTGCGAGAAAGCGCCGCGGTAGCGTATTCGAGCGCGTTGAGTGCCACCCGCGCGTCGCCTTGGGCGACGTCGGCGATCAACGCGAGGACCTCGGGGGACGCATCCACCTCGAGCTGCCCGAGACCGCGCTCGCTATCGCGCAAGGCCCGCTTCAGGATCGCCACCACGTGCGCCTCGGTGAGCGCGTCCAGCACGAACACGCGCGAGCGCGACAACAACGGCCCGATCACCTCGAAGCTCGGGTTCTCGGTGGTGGCACCGATGAACACGATGGTGCCGTCTTCGATGTGGGGCAGAAACGCGTCCTGCTGCGCGCGATTGAAGCGATGGATCTCGTCGACGAACAGGAGCAGCGGGAGCTTCTCGATCGATCGCAATTTGCGCGCGTCTTCGATGACGCGCTTGACCTCCGCGATGCCGGAGGTTACCGCGCTGAACGGTACGAACCGGTTCCTCACGCGCGATGCGATCAAGCGCGCGAGCGTGGTCTTGCCGCACCCCGGCGGTCCCCACAGGATCATCGACTGTGTGATCTCGCCGGCGTCCAGCGTGGTGCGCAAGAGCGTCCCCGCTCCCACCATGGCCTCCTGGCCCACGAACTCGTCGAGCGTGCGCGCGCGCATGCGATCGGCGAGGGGCGTGGAACGCTTCGACACGGGATCGGGCGGGAGAAGATCGAACGGTTCGGTCATGGGGCCTCCATGCCGGTACGATGGGGGTTGCGTCGCGACTCTACTTATAAGCAGGCTTACGGTCGAAACGATGGTGGGCGCTGATCTGGCGCACCGTCCCGGACTTGCTGCGCATGACGATGGAGTGCGTCACCGCTCCCCCGGGGACGAACTGCACGCCCTTCAAGACGTCGCTGTTGGTGACACCGGTGGCGGCGAACATCGCGTTCTCGCCGCGCACCAAGTCGTCGGATTTCAGCACGCGGTCCTTGCGCGCGAATCCGGCCATGCGCAACGCCTCTCCTTCTTCGTCATCGCGCGGATGGAACTGCGCCTGCAGGTCGCCACCCACGCACTTCAAGGCCGCCGCGGCGAGTACGCCCTCGGTGCTGCCCCCAATCCCCATCACGACGTCGATGCCGCTCTCGGGGATCGCGGTGGCGAGCATGGCGGTCAGGTCGCCGTCGGATATCAGCTGGATGCGGGCCCCGGCGCCGCGCACCTCTTCGATCAGGGCGCGATGGCGTTCGCGATCCAGGATGCAAACGGTCAGGTCCTCGACGTAGCAACGCTTGGCGTCCGCAATGTTGACCAGGTTGTCGAGCGGGCTGGCCTTGATGTTGATGCACCCGGCCGCTTCCGGACCGACCGCGATCTTGTTCATGTAGGGAACGGGTGGAACGAGGAACGAGTCGGTGCTCGAGACGGCGATGGTCGCGATCGCGTAGGGCCGGCCGAAGGCGACCGACTCGATGGACTGCAACGCGTCGACGGCGACGTCGACTTCGGGAATGTCAGCCGATTTGGAGTGGGATTTTCGCCCGTGCGAGGCGCCGTCGGTGTCGCCGATCACGACGCGCCCGTGCATCTTGATCGAACGCATCACCACCGCCACCGCGTCGCGCGCGGCCCGATCGGCGGCTTCTCCGTCGCCCTTCCCCATCCAACGCGCCGACGCGAGCGCGGCGGCTTCGGTTACGCGGACCAGCTCGAGGGCGAGGTTGCGTTCCATCGGCTGGGACAGCCGCCGCGACTAGACGACGGGGCCGGTGGGGCCGGTTTCGGGACTGGCGTTTCCGACCCCGGGCTTGCGCGCGAGATGCTCATTCAGCTCGCGAGCCATTTGATACTGGTGGAACGCGAACACGAACGGGAAGAGCGCGTATGCGACACCGAACGTCAGCGGATACGCGATCAATGTGACCACGAAGGTGATGAAGAACCAATTCCACTGCCCGAGGTAGATGTAGCCGACGGGTCCCATCAGGATCCACGACAGCACGAAGCCCAGGAATCCAGCGAGCCCCGGGCTCTTCGCTTCCCTCAGCCCCCTGAGCCGCGTCCATTCGCTGCCCTCGAGCGCCGCCGTGACAGAGCTCCTGATGCGGCGCCCGCAGTGCGGACACAACTCCGACTTTTCGTCGACTCCTCGGCCACAGTATTTGCAGTACATGGTTACCGCCCTTGCCAGTTAGTAACGCTGGGCACCATGCGTTCTACGGAGGGTAAACACCGATTGTTACTGCCCGAAAGCGGAAAGATTGGCTTTGGCAGTGGCGTTGTCGGGATCGATTTCGAGCACCCGGCGCCACTGCGCCTTGGCGTCGGGCAGCATACCACTTTCGGCGAGAACGACGCCATAGTTAATGAGCACCGACGGGTCCTCGGGTGCGGCACCCGCCGCTCGCCCGAGGTATTCGCGCGAGCGCGCGAGGTCGCCCTTCCCGCGCCACGCCATTCCCACCACCGAAAGCGCCTCGCCCAGGCTCGGCGGCATGCGATCGACGCGCGCATCGGTGCGCGCGATCCGGCCCGATTCGATACCGTCCGCGAACGGCGCCAGCCGGTCGATCGCCTGGTCGAAACGCTTCAGCTCCACCAACGCGCGGGCGAGGTAGACGGTGTCGCTCCACTTGCCGCCGTCGCCCGCGACCAATGCGTCGAACTCGCGGACGGCGTCTTCGTTCTTACCGACTCGCAAGTAGTGTCGCGCCAAGTTGCGGCGGTATTCGTTCTGCTTGGGGCTCTTCAAATCGACCGCGCTGCGGAAATACCTCTCCGCGTTGGAGTCGTCGCCCACACGCTCGAGCGCGAGCGCATAGTTGTTGTAGAAGTCGGCGTCGTTCTTGAGACCGAGCTCCTCGGCGCGCGCGAAGCTTTTCACCGCGCCTTCGTCGTCGACGCCCGTCAGGCCAATTCCGACCGCGGCCACGAACATCGGGTTTTCCGGGTCCACGTCACGCGCGATTCGCCACTGCACGAGCGCCTCCTTCCTGCGACCGAGGTCGTCCAGCGCGAGCCCGTAGTTGTAGTGCACGAGCGGATCGGTGTCCCCGTACTTCATCGCCACTTCGAACTCGGTCAGCGCGCGACCGGTCTTTCCGTTTTCCATGAGCAGCGTGCCAAGCTTCAAGTGGGGTTGATAGTCGCCGTAGTTGATGCGAATGGCCTGCTCGTAGCTTTTCACGGCGTTGGAGAAGTCACCGAGCCCGCGATACGCATCGCCCAGCATGGTGAAGGCCTGGTCGTCTTTGGGCAGCGATTTGGTGAGAGATTCCAGCGAGCGCACGGCCTCCGCGTAGTCGCCGGCGCCTATTTGCAGCGACGCGCGCCGCTTGATCGCGTTGAGCTCCGCGTTCTGACTCGCATCTTTTCGCTTCGACGTCGACGCGCACGACATGACGACGACGCAGACCACGAGCCACGCGAGGCCCGCTCGAGAATGGGAGGGCGTGAGCATGCGGTGAGAATATACCCTGCGGAAGGCCGGCGAACCACCGCGGCGAGGGCCGAGAGCACAGGGCCCTCGGTCCTCGCCGGTTTCGAATCGGAGGCGGGGTGGTACGCGTTCGAGCTACGAAACCACGCGCGATTTGGTCCGCATCACGCGCGAGCGCAAGCGACCGGCGTGGATGTTGAGCCAGTGCTTGCGCGGGAGGAACGTGAACACGGGCGGGCGGCGGATCCCCATGCGATGCAACTCGGTGGCAGGCGCCGGGTGCTTGCGGTCGAGCTTCCATCCGCTAAGGAACTCGACGTAGGCGGCGGCGTTGTTGCCCTCGAGCCGATGGACGCGGCCCAGGTTGACTCGGCTCAAAGGATCCTTGGGACTCATCTTCACCGCCGTCTCGCAGATCCGTTTCGCGGCTTCATAATCCTCGCTCTCGATGGCGACGCACAGACCGTAGAGCGATAGATAGCCCGGGTGGCGGGGACAGATTTCCAATGCCATCTCCAAGTGCTTCTTCGCCAGGTCTGCTCGATTGCGATTTACCATCTCGAGCGCGCGATTGAAGAGGACGTTGGATTCGTGGGTCCCGTTGGGGACGCCGGTTTCCTCCAGTGTCTCGACGATGCTCATGGACACACTCCGTGGGTTGCGATCCTGCAGGTCGGACGCGTTCGGGCACGTCGTTTTGCATGGAAATCGGCGGCCAGGACGGCCGCGGATGAGTGGCAGCAAATCACGTACCGCCGCGCCGAGGAACGATTCCCCGTCGCCACGCCGTGTCCGGCGCGGGCGGCTGTCCCTACCAACTATCGGCCGCGTGGAAGAGTCCTACAAATCGGTCGCCGTCGACGATCGCCGCGCACGGCTTGTTCGATTCGCGCAGATAACGATAGACGCGCGACGCCTCGGTGCTCGCCTCGGCGACCGGAAAATCGCGGCGCGCGATGGAGGCCAGCTCGTCGCCGGCGCGCCCGTCCCGGAGTGCGCGCAACGCGTCGGACATCGCGACGATGCCCGCCAACGAGCCCGCCTCGCCCGCGACCGCGAATGCCGGCGCCACCCGCACGCCCACGTGGCGCGCGACCGACTCGACTCGATCGCCCGCGGAGAGCACCGGTGTGGCAGGATCCACGAGGTCGCCCACGCGTCGGCCGGTCAGCAGCACGCGGGCGCTGACCGCCCGCTCCTCCAGCATGCCGCCGATGAAGACCATGACGGCGATCACCGCCAACATGGCGAAGGAGAAATCGATGAACGCGATGGACGCGAACGCCAGTGCCACCAACTGGCCGACGTCGCGCGCTCGCCGAGTTGCATCGAGATACGGCGCCCGCGTCGCCAGTGCCCCGCGCAGGATGCGACCCCCATCCATGGGAAAGGCCGGGGTAAGGTTGAACACTCCCAGCCCGAGGTTCGCCCACGCGAGGTCGACCAGAAAGCCGTCACCGTGGGGCGGCGTCCCAGCGAGGGCGAGCACCGAAAAAAGTCCGCCCGCGATCACGAAGTTGACCACCGGCCCCGCGATCGCCACCAAGATTTCGTGGCGCGGACGCTCCGGCAGCGATTCCGCGCGCGCGACACCGCCGATCGGAAACAGCACGATGTCGCGAATGCGAATCCCGTAGCGCCGGGCCTGCAGACAATGACCGAGCTCGTGCAGTACCACGCAGGCGAAGATGGCGAGAACGAGGAGAACGGCGTGCATCGCATCGGAGGGCGTTCCAGATCGCCAGGCGTCGGCCGCGTAAACGAGCAAGATGAGCGGAAAGGTGCCGTGGACACGGAGCGGAATGCCGAAGTACCTGCCAATGCCGAGCGTGTATTTCATGTCACTTGTCGCGTCTCGCGCCCTGTGCTAGAATGGCGGAGCAAACCGGCAGCCCCTCGCAAACCGTTCGAATGACATAGATTCCACCCGTCCAGCGGTCGACAACCCACCGGCGGGTATACCATGCGCGCAACCGAACGTCATCCTCTGCGTCTCCTCGTCGCAACCGTAGCGTTATCGCTGGCGGCAGCCACGCTCGTTCCCACGGTCGCAACCGCGATGGTTCGTTACGACTTCGAGGGCCTGCTATTCAGCGAGACGCCCCAGCCGATCCTCGATCACTGCGTCGTCTCGCTGGACGGCGTCTACCACCTCTTCTACCTGCGCGGTAACCCCGCCGTCAACATCGGCCACGCGACCACTACCGACTTCGTGCATTGGGACCTGAAGCCGCCGGTCCTGGGGTTGGGCACGTGGGACAACAAGGCGGTATGGGCGCCCTTCATCATACCGCTCGCCGGCGACGAATGGGCCATGTACTACACGGGCGTCAACCTGCAGAACTCACAGCAAACCGGACTCGCTTGGTCCGGTACGTTGTACGACTGGTTCAAGTGGCCCACACCCGTATACCACCCCGACCCGGTGTGGGCCGAGTGGGTCGAGAACGGCTTTGCACACGGACGCGACCCGCACGTGATCGAGTACAACGGCTCCTACTACCTGTTCGTCACCGCGAAAACGAACACCAACAGGGGCGCGGTGGCGTGCGCCGTCTCCAACAACCTCATCGATTGGACCGACATCGGCCCCATTTACGTGCACGACAGCTGGCACGTGCTGGAATCCGTATTCCTGCTGCAGCGGCCGAACGGCAAGTGGCACATGTTCTTCACCGAGGAGACGGTCAACGGGACCTCACACATGTACTCCGATTCGTTGCTCAACGGATGGAACATCGTGACGCGCCGCGTCATCGACGGCGGCCACGCGCCCCAAATCACCGACACCCATCTCGGGCAAATGTTCTCCCGTCACGCGATTTACAACAACGCGCACGGATTGCAGCGCTACCTGCAACGATTCACGCCCATGATTTGGCTCAACGATCTGGCCGTGGTGCCCAAACCGCTGCCGCTCGCGGGGGCGTGGACCTTTGTCCCCGGCACCGGCGACGGGTTCTATTACCAGCCGACCTTCCAGAACAACGCCTTCGTGCGAAATGAAATCTACCCGTCGACCTTCGTGGGCGACGGTTGGATCAATACCTACGAGTACTACACCGGGCCCTTGGGCTACGGGTTGCCGGGGCAGTATTTCGGCGACGCCAAGACGGGTGTGATTCGCTCCGCTCCATTTACCATCGAAGGCAATTCGATGAATCTCCTGGTCGGGGGCGGCGACTACCCCGGCGAATGCTATGTCGCGTTGGTGGACGCGCAGACGACGGAGGTGTTGTTCAGCGAGACCGGAAAGAACAGCAACCAAATGGATCGCCGCTATTGGAGTGTGACGTCGCACATCGGACGGTCGGTCTACGTCGAGATCGCGGATATCTCGGCCGCGCCCTTCGGTCACATTTGCGTGGACGACATCATCGAGTCGGGGGACGTCGTACTGCCAGGAAACGGCGGCACGGGTCGCTCAAAGCTTATTCCCGGGACCGAAGCGCAGTCAACGGAGAGCCCGTCGGCGGGGGCGTTCGCGACGCGCCTCTTGCCCAACACACCCAACCCTTTCAATCCTTCCACCACCATCGCGTACGAGCTGGCTCGCGATTCGCACGCGCGACTGGACGTATTCGACGCGCGCGGCGCCCACCTCCGCACGTTGTCGGACGGCTTCGAGCGCGCTGGACTGCACCGCGTCGAATGGAATGGAACCGACCTCCGCGACACGCCGCTCGCTTCGGGCGTCTACTTCTACCGGCTGACGGTGGATGGACGCGCGGTTGAAACGCGCAAGATGGCGCTCTTGAAGTAACCGCTCCTGTGCTCCGGGTCGAAACGGCCTTTACCACGACCAGGATTGTCCCTACATTGGACCCATGCGCGTCGCCCTGATCGTGCTGGTCGCACTCGTGCTCGCGCACGCGCGACCGTGCCGTGCGACCGATAACCTCGCGGGGCAGGAGCGATTGGGCGCTCGCATCGGCTACATCCAGACTTTCGACGGCGTCGACACGTACTACGGTCCCGGATGGGACGTGACCCTCCTCTTCAACGAGCACCTCTTCTCGCGGTTGTTTCTCGACCTTCATGTGGGCGCGATCTATCTGGGAGATATTCTCGATCCCGAGCTCGACGACTTCATCACCAGGACCGACAACGTCGAGTCGGAAATGCGAATGTTCTTCTTCAGCGTGGGCGCGGTGTATGGATTCCCGTTGGGGGGTTCGTATACGCTGACCGCAGCGGCGGGGGCGGGGGTGTATTCGGTGAGCGTGGCGTTTGCCGCCGAGTTCGTGGCCGACGATTTGAGCCAGCAGTACTTCGGGGGCAACGGCGGCATCGGCCTCACGAGCCGCGTCGGGACCAATTGGACCCTGGAAGCGAACTGCACCGTGCACTACTTCGGGACCGGTGCGGCCAACGACGACCTACTGTGGGTCTTCACCGGGGGAACGGCCGAAGACCCGCTCCTGCTCGGGCTGGCGTTCGGCGTCGTGATCGACTTGCGCTAGTTCGCGGCCGACGTGTCCGCCGCCACCGCGATCTCCAACTTGCGAATCATCTCCTTCGCAACGGCGTCCGCCGGCTCCAACGCGGCGTAGCGCCGTATAGCCTGCAGCGCGTCGCGAGCGCGCTTCTGCGATGCATACGCCATGGCGAGATTCTTGAATCCGTTGGCATAGCTCGGGAAGCGACGCGTCGTCTCCTCGAACACGGCAATCGCTTCCTCGTGCCGTCCCATGTCGGCGTACAGCGCGCCCAGGTTGTTGTACGCCTTCGCGTAGTTGGGCGCGATTTCGGTAGCTCTCCGAAACGCGACCGCCGCTTCCTCCAGCCTCCCCATCTCGCGCAGCGTCACCCCCAGGTTGTTGTACGCCTGCATCATGTGGGGATCGTATCGAATGGCAAGGTCGTACTCGCGAACCGCCTCCCTTGGCAAATTGACGCGGCGCAGTGCCTGCGCGAGGTCGTAGTGGACGGACGAAGCGGTCGGGTCCAACTCCAAGGCCCGATTGTAGTCCTCGATCGCTTTGAAATCCTCGCCGGCTTGCTTGTGGACAATGGCGCGTTGCACGTAGCCCTCCGCCTGTTGGGGGTAGATCGCAATCGCGCGATCGATCTCTCGCAGTGCGGGGGCGTAGCTGCGCGTCTCGCTCAGGCGGCGGCCGCGATGGACGTACTCGCGAAACATCACCATGTTCTCGTCCAGGCGAAAGATGGAAGGATTGGTGGCGACGAAAAGGAGCAAGAGGCCGATGGCCGCGGCCGCGAACGAGCGCCATCGCCGTGCGAGCGACGGCAGGGCGACGATCGCAAAGCCCGCGAACAGGCACAACACGGGCACCACTTGCGATCGATATCGTCCGGTGACGAAGAAGACGATGATCGACAGCGCGTACGCGAGCACATAGCCGGTGAGCAATCCGCTGCGCCGCCACCAGCGCGCGGCGAGCACCATCCCGAGGATTCCGAACGCAGTCACCAGCCACGTTCGCACGAACAGCACCCGCAACCAAGCCGACTCCCGCACGTGCACGTCGAAGCTCTCGATTTGGGGAACTTCGTAGCCGTTGAAAAACAGCGCGGCCTTGCGCGCCGTCAACCGTAGCCAGCGCGACGAGTCCTTGCGCACGTCCTCCATGGCGCGATCGAACCAGAAGCGCGACACCTCGCTGGGAGTCGCCGCGCGCCCGGTGGCACGCTCGACGAATTCGCTCGTGGTCACGTCGTCGATGGGATCGACGCCGCGAATCGGAACGAAGGTGCCGTTCGCGTCGCGATTGTTTCCAATGTAGAAGTTGATGCCCGCGTTCGACGTCACCGGGACGAAATCACCGCTTGCCGCCAGGTTGTGAATCACGGCGGGAGAGGCCGCGATTGCCAGAGCGACGGCAAACGCGAGCGCGTTTCGAACCCGGCGCGATCCCCCCGCCACCCAAAGAATCCACGCCAAGACGAACAGCGCAAATACCAGGATGCTGGCGCGTGCGAGCGCGGAAACGCCCAGGAGCGCCCCGGCCGCCGCATAGTTCCGCGCACCGCCCTCCGGCGCGCGCACCAAGAACCACAGCGCGGCGCAATTGAGGAGTGCGCCCAGCCATTCCATCATGAGCTCGGATTCGTAGAACGTCATCGCGCCGTGCAGTGCTAGCAGCGTCGCCCCGACCAGCGCAACCGAAGGACGGAATACGCGCCGGCCGATCAAGAACACCAGCATCACGGTGAGGGCGCCGCCGGTCGATTGCAGCAGGCGGACCCACGTGAAATCGCGACCGACGGTGGAATAGATCAACCCGAGGAGGTACGGATACAACGGCCCCATGAAGAATGCTTCGTCGCGCAGCAGGTTCCCGCGCGCGATGTCTTGCGCCATCTCGTCGTAGTAGCGCGAATCCATGATGGGGACGCGGACGTGGAGCGCGTCCGCAGTTTGCAGCACGTAGGCGACTTTGAGGGCGAGTGCCGCCAGAAAGACGATTAGCGGTGCGACGCGGCCGGTCGCGAGTGCGCGATCGACGCGATCGAGCACGAGTTCGATGCGGTCCAGTACGCCTTTCATCTGGTCATTAGATAGCGCACGCGCGCCGCGGCCCGCAAGGGATTCCCTTGACCCGCGCCGTTGTCCCGACCTATCCTGGCGCGGCTTGCGGACCATCCGCTCTCATCCATTCATCGCCACATTCAGCTTCGGGAGAAAATCATGACGCTTCGAGACGAGCTCTTGCAGCATCTGCTCGCGCATTCTTTTCGTACCGGCGAGTTCACGCTCGCGTCGGGACGAAAGAGCAATTACTACATCAACGGCAAGATGACCACCCTCGACGCGCGCGGTGCGTACCTGGTCGGGCGTACGTTTCTCGCCATGATCGCCGACGACGTACCGGACGCGGTCGGCGGTCTCACGCTGGGCGCCGACCCGATCATCGGCGCCATGATCGCGCTCGCGGGCCTCGAAGACATGCCGCTCAAGGGCTTCATCGTGCGCAAGGAAGCCAAGGGGCACGGGACGCAGTCGCTGGTCGAAGGATCGCTCGCCGCCGGCGAGCGCGTGGTGGTGGTCGAAGACGTGGTGACGACGGGGGGCTCGTCCTTGCAGGCGATTGCAGCGGTCAAGGCGATGGGCTGCGAGGTGCGCAAGGTCCTCGCGGTAGTGGACCGCGAGGAAGGCGGGCGCGAGGCGCTCAAGAAAGAGGGCTATCCGCTCGAGGCGGTCTTCACGGCACGCGAGTTGATGGCGGCGGTGAAGTAAGGTCGCGTGCCTACGAGATAACGTGTCCCACGCGGCCTAGCAGTCGACCGAGCACGAGACCGACCGCAGGCGTCGTGTACGCCAAGACCGCGCCGAGCACGAGATTGCCGGCGATGGGAACCCCCGCCGTGATCGCGCACACGATCGCGGCCACGATCCCAATCGCCGCCACGATCACGACCGTGTAGATGTATTCGTATTCCATGCGGATGATGGTCTTCACGAGCCGGCGCGGATCCAGCGTCTTGGTGGCCGGCCCCGAGAATCCCCCGATCGAGACGAACGCCGCCGGCAGATAGAGTGCCAGCACGATCGACGCCGCGACCACGAAGATCGGGCTGGCCGCGATGTAGCCCCACAGCGACTGGTCCTTGACGCCCTCGATCAGCATGACGCCCTTCGCCGCCGCGAACACGATGACGCCGAGTTGCAAGGCGACGATCGACATCAGGAACGCGGGCCGTCCGAGCTTGCGCCACGGGTCGTGGAAGGAGCGATCCCATTCCGGCGGCTTGTTCGCACCCCGCGCGGTGTACTCCATGACTTGGAACATCCACAGAAAAACGAGTGCCGCACCCACCACGCCTCCGAATCGGACGAACGACAATCCCGCAATGATGGCGGCCGGCACGATCACGTAGAGCGGACCGCGCGCGAGCGGCATCGCGGCCAGGTCGCCGAGGTCTTCCCAGATGGGACCGGGGCGATCGAGGTATCGAAACGTCCGCAGCTCCGCCTTCGAAAAGCGCCGCTTCGCTTCCTGCGCGGCGCGCGCGTGGTAGGGATACTTGTGTAGGACGTGCTGAAAGTGGTTCTTCGCGTCCTCGCGGCGACCCAGCTGCGCCGCGATCACGCCCGCGTCGAGACGTGCCTCGAGGTCGTCCGGCGATGCCTCTGCTTGCTCGAGGGCGGCCTGGTATTCGGTCTCGAGCTTCTTGTTGGCTTCGGAAGCGGCGTCGTCTTCCGCTGGCGCTTCGGGCGCCGCGGTGACACTCGCCGCCAGGCGGGTTTCGCCGAGTTCGGCCCAACGATTCTCTTCGGGAAGGAAGATGCGCGCGCGTCGCGTGAGCTCGCCCGAGCGACAGAGATTCTCGATCTCCTCCCAGCTCCACTGCTCCTCGCGCGTGGAACCTTCGCGAAGCACGAAATACAACGTTCCTGTGGTCATCGAGACGGCTCCTCCCCGTCAAGTCGTGATCAAACCGACTCTTGGAGCACGGCTTATGCCAACGGAGAACGACGCGACGGACGGGCGGCAAGAGATGCCGGGGGATGGGGTAACAAAGCGCCCGCAAGAAAACGGGCCCACCGAGGCGGGCCCGCGAGGAACGTCGGACGAAAAAGGCGTGAACTAGAAATTGATGGCGTGGCGACGCCGCAAACCGGCGTAGGCACCGATCAACAAGAGGCCGGACCCGATGAGGATCCAGGTCGACGGCTCGGGTGTGGCGTAGGGGTTCTGGCGGTCGCGGTCCTGCCAGCGGCCGCGGCCCAAGTCTTGGTCGAGATCGTGACCGGGACGTCCGCCGTCGCGCAGGCCGCCCGTGATCAGTGAACCGCCCGGATTCCAGGAATCGCGCGAGATGGCGTTGGTGCCGTCGTTCATTTCGAACAGACCCTCGAGGGCGGGTGACTCACTGAACGGGGTGTAAGTCACGTGCGAGGTCCCGCCGACGATGAGCCCGCCGGTGCTCACTGGGGTGCGGGCCGCAAGCGGGCCCGCCGAGGCTGCCGCCGCGGAGGCATCACCCATCGAAACGTTGAGGTCCTGCTGGACGTTCATTGCGTTCCAGCGTCCCGCGGTCTGCTTCGAGGGTTCGCCGACGGCCTGACTCGACGCGGAGAGAATTGAGGCGCTCGCCTGGGAGGCCAGAAAAACAGCTAAGATCGTTACTGCAAAGATGCGGGACTTCATTTCGTCGAATCCTTTCTCATGCCACGGGCACTCGTACTGCGCGATCCTCCCTAAAGCACAAGAAGTGCCGACCCACTTCGTTGAACGAAATTTTACCATGCGCTTTAACTTGCTGTCCAAGAAAAAGATACAGGCGATACCTTGCGTCGACATAGCGGACAACATGCGATATGTCGGATGACGGTGGATCGTGTGCGGCTGAACCCAGAGGCGTAACGGAGGGTACGGGAAGGTGGGCGAGTTCCCCCCGAAGGAGGCTCGCCCACCATCCCCTCGAGATTACATCTTGATGCTCTTGAGCTCGATGCTGAGCCCTTGAGCGGGGACTTCCTGCTTCACGAGCCAGTGCGGCGATGTCTTCTGCACGTACATGATCTGTTCGCCGTCGCCGCTCTTCACCTTCACCTTGTAAGTGGAATACGAGCCCGCGGGCACCATCAAGTCTTCCTCGCCCAGGACTTCGATGGTGATGTTCTCCATGCCGCCCGACTGCGCGTCGAGCACCGGGAACTTGAACGTTTTTCCAGTTTCCAGCGGCAACGTGCCGACCAGGAAATCGACCGCGCTCTTGAGAATGGCTCCCTTGACCAGCGGAAGGTTGATGTCCTTGCCGCCCTCCTTGCCGCCTTCGACACGGCCCTTTGCGACGCCGTCCGTGAACGAAAGGTCGGCCGACATCTGCTGCGGGCCGGCGGCCATCGAGTACTTGTAGGCGAGCGGCTCGAACTCCGAGCCGAACTTCATCTCTTCGCTCATCGAGATCATGCCGGTGATGGTCGACGTCGACGCGAACTCGGACTTGTCCTTGGTCAGCGACACGTTCATGTCGCCCAGGTTCATCTCTTGATACTTGACCGCGTAGGTGGCGGAGAGATTCTTCAAGCTCGAGGTATCGAAGTCGAAGTCGGTTCCCTGCACGGAGAGCTCGTCCATCGACATCGCGTTTCCTTCGATGTCGTAGAGCGCCACGGACGCGATCGGTTCGACCTTGTCTTTGATCGCGGTGGCGTCGCCGACCATGACGATGGCCAGCTTGTCGGGGTGCAGGTGCGCCTTCATCACGCGCTGCACGTCCGCGGTCGTCACCTTGGCCACTTCCTTGCGGTAGTTCTCGAGATAGCTCTTGTCGAGACCGAGCAGCTTGACCTGGCCCACCTGGGCCGCGATCTGGCTCGGCGTCTCGATGGTGGTCGGGAAGTTACCGATGATGTACGACTTCGCACTGGCCAAGTCGGCCTCGCTCACCGGCTCCACGACGATGCGGTCGATTTGCGCCAGCATTTCGGTGAGCGCGCTGTCGGTGACCTCCGTGCGGCAGTTCGCCTGCGCGTCGAAGGTGCCGATGTCTTTCGGCTTGCTCCAACCCGAGTACGCACCGTACGTCCACCCGTGCTTCTCGCGCAGGCTCATGAACAGGCGCCCGGTGGCGCCCCCGCCGAGGACGCGGTTCGCGACCTGGACCGCCGGCCAGTCCGGATCGGTCGGGTGCAAGCCGAGCGCGCCCACTTGCATGTTGGTCTGCACCGAACCGGGGCGGTGATACAGCGAGATGTTCCTCGCCGTCCGCTCCGGTGAGGGAGTGTAATTCGGCACCGCCGGCGTGCCCACCTGCCACTTACCGAAGTATTTCTCCACGTCCTTCTTGACCTGCTTGGCCTCCACGTCGCCGACCACGAAAATGAGCGCGTTGTTGGCGACGTAGTTCTTCTGGTGAAACGCGACCACGTCGTCGCGCGTCACGGCCTCGACGGTCTCGGTGGTGGGACGGATCGCGTAGGGGTGGTTTCCGTACACCACGGCGTGAAAGTGGCGGTCGGCCATGGCGTCGGGGTCCGACTTCTCGAACTCGATTCCCGTCACCGCGCGCTTGCGCTCTTCTGCCAGCTCGTCCTCGGGAAAGGTGGGATTCAAGACCACGTCGGCGAGGAACTCGTACGCGGTCGGGAGATACTCGCTCAAGATCGAGATGGTGAGGATGGTCCCGTCCTCGTCGGTCGACGCGTTGAACGATCCGCCTACCGATTCGATCCACTCCGCGAGCTGCTTCGAGTCCTTGCCCTTGGTGCCCTTGTTGAGCAGCGAGCAGGTGTAGGACGCGAGCGACGACTTCCCTTCCGGATCCAGCACCGACCCCGCTTTGAGCGCGAGCCATATCGACGCCACCGGCTGTTCGTGGTGTTCGACGACGACTACTTCGAGGCCGTTCTTGAGTTTCTGCTCACTGTAGGCGGGAAACGAAAGCTTCTTGAGCTCCTCGGGCGCCGGCGGCGCTTCCTTGGCCGTGGCACCGTCGAACCCGGCGAAGCCGAATGCAGCCACCGCCGTCAGCAGCGCGATCTTACGAATGCGATTCATTGTGACCTTCCTCCTTAGCTCTGCTTGGGCGGCGCCGCCACAATCATGGTGCGATTGTTGGAGCGCAGGTATTGGTTCGCGACGCGTTTGATGTCGTCGGCGGTGACTTTCATGTAGGTGTCGAGCTCGGTGTTAATGACCGAGAGATCGTTGTGGTACCAGATGTAATGGTGGATCTCTTCCGCCTTGTTCATCACCGTCTGACGCTGCCCGATGAAATCCGACTTGAACTGCGTCTTGATCTTGTTGAGCTCGTCGTTGGTGATGCCCGCGGTCTGGATGTTCTGGATCTCTTCGTCCATGAGCTTCTCGCAGGTCTCGATGTCCACACCCGCATTGGAGGCGATGATGATGCGGAACTGCCCCGGACCAATGCGTCCGTCGACGAAGCCGAAGCAGCCGAACGCCGCCTCCTCGTCCTTGACCAGGCGCTTGTGGAGGCGGCTCGATTCGCCTTCGATGAGCAGGCTGTTGAGAAGCTCGAGCGCGGGCGTGTCGGCGTCGAGGTGACCCGGAATCTGATAGGTCGCGAACAACGCGGGGACGTTCGCCTTGGGCGAGTCGACCACCTTGCGGCGCTCGCCTTTGTTGAACGGCTCGTCCCACTTCGGAAACGTGGCCTTGGTACCGGCCGGAATTGCGCCGAAGTACTGCTTCACCATCTCCATGGTCTTCTTGGGATCGATGTCGCCGACCACCACCAGCACCGCGTTGGCGGGACAGTAGTACTTGTCGAAGAACGCCTGCACGTCGGGCACTTGGGCCGCGTCCAGGTCGTCCATGCTGCCAATGACGGTGTGGTCGTAGGGCCAGCCGTCGTAGCCGAGCGTGTCGGAGACGAGGAACGCCTCGCCGTAGGGCTGGTTGTCGATGCCCTGGCGCCGCTCTTCCTTCACCGTCTCGCGCTGGTTCTCGAAGTTGTCCGACGTCACCTGCAGCGAGCGCATGCGATCCGCTTCGAGCCACAGGCCGAGGTTCAGCCGGTTCGACGGGACCGTCTCGTAATAGTTGGTGCGGTCGTTGTTGGTCGACCCGTTCATCGAACCGCCCGCCTCGGCCACGAACTTCATGTGGTCGCCCTTACCGACGTTGGCCGACCCCTGGAACATCATGTGCTCGAACAGGTGGGCGAAGCCGCTGCGACCCTTCTCCTCGTTCGCACTCCCGACGTGGTACCACACGTTGACGGCCACGACGGGTACGGAGTGGTCCTCCGACAGGATGACGCGGAGTCCGTTGGGGAGCGTCTGCTCCTGGTAATCAATGGTACCGGCCTTGTTTTCCTTCTTGCCGTAGCCGGCCGTGGCGAACATCGCGAAGGCGACGACCGCGACGACCCATGTAAGGCGTTTCATGCCTGGGTAACCTCCACTGTCTTTAGGATCAAATCACGCCCCGATAACCGTTCATGAGGAGAGGCGGGTTGGGTGCGCGGGTTGGCTTTCTGCAGCACCTATAACCGAAAGCGCCCCCCGCGTCAACGGGCCGGAGGGCGCACCCGGTCGTAAGTGACTCCGAGGCGTTTTACGGTCCGAGGGCGGCGGATGTTGCAGTTTTTCTGGGGCCAGGCCGAGGCTTTGGCGGGCGAAGACTACGGGGTCGCGGACACCCGGATCCGTGCGTCGACCACCCGGCAGCGGTCGCGCGCGGGCGCGACGATCACGGGGTTCATATCGAGCTCCTGAATGCCCGGGATCTCGTCGACCAACTGGGCCAGGCGCTGAATCATTTCCTCGATGAACTCGATGTCGACGCGGGATTCCCCGCGCACGCCTTCGAGCAGCGGGAACGACCGGATGCCGCGCACCATCTCGCGCGCGTCGATGTCGGTCACCGGCAGGACCCCGAACGACACGTCGCGGAGGATCTCCACGTAGCGGCCGCCCATGCCGAACATCAGCAGGGGGCCGAACTTCGGATCCTGTGCCACACCCAGGATCACTTCTTTCCCTCCCCCGTCCTCGATCATCTCTTGCACGAGGAAGCCGGTCGCGTCTTTGAGCACACCCGCCTTGTCGAGCGACGCGCGCATGGTGTCGCGGGCGGCGACCAGTCGCTCTTCGTCTGCGATGTCGAGGATGACGCCGCCGACGTCGGACTTGTGGACGATCTTCTCGCCCGCCACCTTGAGCACCACCGGAAACGCGAGCGCGTGCGCGGCCGCCCGCACGTCGCCTTCGATTGCCACCGTCGCCTGGCGCACGGTCGGAAATCCGTAGGCGTTCAATACCGCCTGCGTCTCGTCTGGCGCGAGGTAGCCGCCGCCCGCGCGCGCTTTCTTTTCGACCAGTGCCCGCACCCGCGCGCTTTCGGCCGAAAACGTTCGCACCGTTCCCGTCGGACGCGCGCGCCAAAGTCGGTAGCGATTGGTGTGCTGGGCCACCTTCACCGCGTCTTCCGGAAAACGGAAGATCGGCACCGCGTCCGGCACCTCGCGCGGGATGCGCCGGTAGTAGCTCTCTTCCGCCATCAACACCGAGTACACCGGCTTCTCGCGCGCGCGCGCAACGCGGGTGATGCGACGAATCACTTCCAACGGCTCGATCATGAGCGGCGGCACGAAGATCGCAATGGCGAGGTCGACGCCGTCATCGGCCAAGGCGAGGTCGAGCACGCGCTCGTACTGGTCCGGTCCCGCGCTCGCGATCATGTCGACCGGATTCTCCACACTCGCTTCCGCGGGGAGCGCTTTGCGCATGCCCGCCTTCGTTTTTTCGGACAGCGCAGCGATCTGGAGGCCGTGTCCGTCGGCCGCGTCGACCGCCATGATGGCGGGACCACCCGCGTTGGTCACGATGCACAAGCGGTTGCCGCGCGGAATGGGCGCGCCGACGAAGCCCGCAACGACGTGGATCATCTCCTCGATGCTCGACACGCGATTCACACCGCACTGCTGCAACAGCGCCTCCGACGCCGCTTCGAGGCCCGCCAACGAGCCCGTGTGCGAAGACGCAGCGCGCGCACCCGCCGCCGACGTGCCCGACTTGACCACCACGATGGGCTTGGACTTCGAGATGCGCTTCGACAGCTCGGTGAAACGGCGCGGGTCGCCGAAAGATTCCAAGTACATCGCGATCAGGTGCGTGTGCGGGTCGTTCTCCCAGTACTCGAGCAGGTCCATGGCACCTACGTCGGCTTTGTTGCCGACACTCGCGAAGTAGGAAAAGCCGAGACCCAACTTCTCCACCGCCAGCAGAATCGCAACCCCGAGCGCGCCGCTCTGCGTCATGAACGCGACCGTGCCGCTGGGTGGAACGCCGGGTGAGAAGGTGGCGTTCATGCGCACGGCGGGGGTCGCATCGATCACACCCATGCAATTGGGGCCGATCATGCGCATGCCGTGGCGCTTCGCCACGTCGATGACGGCATCCTCGAGTGCGGCACCCTCGGGGCCGATCTCGCGAAAACCCGCGGTAATGATGACGAGGCCTTTGACGCCCTTCTGCGCGCACTCTTCCACCACGGCCAAGACACGCGCGGCCGGGACCACGATCACCGCGAGATCGACCGGGTCGGGAATGCTTGTTACGGAGGCGTACGCCTTGGTGCTGTGGATGTATTCGTACTTGGGATTGACCGGGAAGATCTTCCCGTTGAACTCGTTGGCGAAGAGATTGTTGAGGATCTCGCGGCCGATGCTTCCGGCGCGCGGTGTGGCACCGATCACCGCGATCGAGCGCGGCTTGAAGATGGCGTCGAGCGAGCGCATCGGTTAGGCGGCGCGATCGCGCTCGCGTCGAATGTCGTCGACCAATTGTTGCACGAGACCGCGCAATTGGTCGCGAACGCGGCGAAATACCACCAGCGACTTGCCGACCGGGTCTTCGACCTTCCAATCGATGGTCTTGCCTTGGAAGCCGTGCGGAACCAACGTGCGCGCGCGCGACGGGGCCATCGACACCACGACGTCCATCTCGGCCACCGGGACCGCTTTGAGTCCGTTCGACACCGCGCCCGAGATGTCGATCTTGAGCTCGCGCATGAGCTCGATCGAGTCCTCGCTGATTACACCGGTCGCATTCGTCCCCGCGCTGTACACCTCGAGGATGTCGTCGCCGAATTGGCGCGCGAATCCTTCCGCCATCGGCGAGCGGCACATGTTGCCGATGCAAACGAAGAGTACCTTGGTTTTTCGGGGCGATGGCGTCATGGAAATGCGGGCGCGGCGTAACGTATCACGACTTGACGCCGCGATACAACATGACCATGCCGCTGGTCAACCGGCGCGTCTCCACACGTGCGAGTCCGCTCGACGTGAGCACGTCGCGCACGCCGGCCTCGTCCAGAAAGTCGCGGATCGAAGAGACCAGGTAGCGATAGGCGGTGCCGTAGCCCGATACCGCCCTGCCCGCCAGCGGCAGCCACGTCGCCAGGTACGCGCGGTGCACGAGGAGCTTCGCACCCCGCGGCGGAAGGAAGTCGAGCACCAGCAGGCAGCCGCCGGGCCGCAGCACGCGCGCCATCTCGCCCACACCCCGACGATAGTCGGGGAGATTTCGGAGCCCGAAGGCAATGGTCACCACGTCGAAGGACGCGTCGTCGAAAGGAAGCGCGAGCGCATCGCCCTCCAGCAGCTCGACGCGACCGGCGTGCGGGTCGCGCGCTATCTTGGCGCGCCCAATCTCGAGCATCCGTGATGACGGGTCCAGGCCGACGATCGCGCCGGCCGTGCTCCGCCGCGCGAACTCGATCGCCACGTCGGCGGTCCCGGTGGCGACGTCGAGCACGCGCTCGCTTGGGCGCACGTTCGCGAACGCGACCAGCTCGCGCCGCCAGCGCCGGTCGATGTTGAAGCTCAAAATGTGGTTGAGCAGATCGTAGCGCTGCGCGATGGCGTCGAACATCGCGGGCGTGCGACTCTTGTCGGCCACCAACGCCTCGACATTTGGATCGCGAGGCCGATGCACGCTCAATCGAGCACCAACTTGTAGATCTTGGTGGGTTCGTTACCGGCGTGGTGCTCGCAGATGAAGAGCTCGTTCGCTTCGTCGATACCGAACGACGAGATCATGATGTCGGTGTCGACCAGCAGGCGATTGTTCGCTTCGCCTCCGTCCATGCGAAGCGCCCACACGCGTCCGGTTCCGTAGTCCGCGTACACGTACCAGCCCACCAAATCGGGGAGCGCACTCCCGCGGTACACGTAGCCGCCCGTCACGCTGATACCTTCGTTGCGCCCGTAAGACCACACAGGTGCAACGAAGTCGCGCGCGCCTTCGCACGCGGCGGAGCGCTCGCCCGCCGGGTCATAAGGGCCCGGGCCCTCCATGCAATCCCAACCGTAGTTCTTTCCCTTTTCGATGACGTCGATCTCTTCCCAGGTCACTTGCCCCACGTCGCCGGTCCATAACATTCCCGTCTCGCGATCGAAAGAAAATCGCCACGGATTGCGAAGCCCCCACGCCCACACTTCTTCCTTCCAACCCTGATGGTTGCCGCGAAACGGGTTGTCGGCGGGAATCGCGTACGGCTTCTTCGACACGTCGAGGCGCAGGATCTTGCCCAGCAGCGCGGCGCGGTTCTGTCCGTTGCCCTGCGGGTCGCCCGCACTCCCCCCGTCACCCATCGCGATGTACAGCATGTTGTCGCGCCCGAACGCAACCTGGCCGCCCTTGTGGTTCGACCACGGCTGTCCGATCTCGATTACAACTTCTTCGGAGCTCGCGTCGGCCTTGCCGTCGTTTCCGACGCGGAAGCGCGACACGCGCGTGATGCGACGGGTAAACTTCGAAGCGGTGTAGTCGACGAAGAAGGTCTTGTCCTTCGCGAATTCCGGAGAGAAAGCGAGGCCGAGTAAACCCATCTCGTTGCCGCCCGTGTTGACCTTCTCGCGCAAGTCCAGGAACACGGTGGCCTCGCGCGCATCGGCGCGGTTGGGAAACACGCGAATCACTCCATCTTGCTCGACCACGAACAGCTTGCCGGACCCGTCGCGCGGGCTTTGCAAATCTACCGGACGCCGAAACTCGAGCGATGGGAACGCTTCCTCGATGGCATAACGTGGCTGCTGCGCAGCGGCGGTCGACGCCGCGATGAGAAACGCGATCAAAACAACAGCTCGCATGATGCTCAATCCGGGCACGCGGCGGAAGGAGCGTCCGGAGGACCGACGTAGTCGTGCATTCCTTCGCGGCAATCCCATCCGTAGTTCTTCCCTTTTTCGATAATGTCGATCTCTTCGAAGCTGCCTTGACCCACGTCTCCCACCCAGATGCGATCGGTGGCGAGGTCGTACGACATGCGCCACGGGTTGCGCAGCCCCCACGCGAAGATCTCCTCGCGATACCCGCTCGAGTTGCCCGCGAACGGATTGTCGGGGGGGATACCGTAGTAAGGGACCACGTCGACGTTCTGATCGACATCGAGGCGCAGGATCTTGCCGAGCAGCACCGCGTTATTCTGGGCGTTGTCGTACACGTCGCCGCCGCCCCCTTCGTCGCCAAGCGCCACGTAGAGATAACCGTCGTCGTCGAAGCACAGCGCACCGCCGTTGTGGTTGCCCGCTCGGTCGTTCACTTCGAACAGGATCTTCTCGGTGCTTTCATCCGCGTCGTTCGGGTCTGCCCCGCTGACTTGGAAGCGCGAGAGGCGGTCGCGGAGCACGCCGCTGGTCGTGTAGTAGACGAAGAAGTAACCGTTGTTCTCGTAGTCCGGATGGAACGCGAGGCCGAGCAAGCCCAATTCGCTGCAGCACGCCACTTGCGAGACGATGTTCAAAAACTCCGACGTGGTCGCGCTCGCGGCGCTATTGTCGAATACGCGAACGATGCCGGCTTGCTGCACGACGAAGAGACGGTCGGTGCCGTCACCCGCGTTCTGGAGATCGACCGGCTGGCTGAACGAGAGGCTCGGAAACGCGTCGGTCAGCGAGTAGCCCCCGCCCGATTCGCTCAGGCCGTGCAGCTTGGTTGCGTTCGCGAAGTGGTAGTCGCATATGAAGAGCTCGCCGTTTTCCGCGACACCGAACGACGAGGCGCCGCTGGGCACGTCGAACAGGAATTCGTTGGCTTCGACGCTGTCGGTGTAGGAGAGCGCCCACACGTGACGCGACCGGTTGTCGCCGTACACGTACATGCCCGTCAGCGAAGGGACGGAGGGCCCTCGATAGACGTAACCCCCGGTAATCGACTGACCCTCACCGCGCCCGTACTCGAAAATCGGGTCGGTAAGCCCGACCGGCGGCGGCCCGTTCGTAGTCGGTGGACCTTCGGGATCGTCGTCACACGCGAGCGAGAGAAGCACTCCGCACGCGACGATGGCGAGAACTCGTTGCATCGAAAAACCTCCGGTGGAGCGTTGACCCTATCCGACCGCTGCCAGGAAGTAAATATGAGCGATCACGCGCTCCAGCGATCCAGTATTGCGTCGAGGAGCGTATGCGCCGCTACATAGTTCCCCTCGGACGTCATCGCGGCGGGCGACTGAATGTACGGCCCCTCGCCCAAGTCGGCGGCGCCGTGTCGTAGGAACTCCTCGACGGCCTCGTGCGTGACCTCGAGGTGACACTGAATTCCCAGCACCTTGGGACCCATCGCGAACATCTGGTGCTCGCACGCTGCGGTCTTCGCGAGATGGACGGTGCCGTGGGGAAGGTCGAAGGCGTCGTCGTGCCAATGAAACGCGCGTACTTCGCTGGGAAGCCCCCATTGCGATCGTCCTTCTTCGGTCGCGTGCACGGGAAACCACCCGATCTCCTTGAAGCGGTTTCGGTACACGCGCGCGCCCAAGACACTCGCCATCAATTGAGCGCCCAGGCACACACCGAGCACATGCTTATCCGCGCGGAGGGCATGCTCGATCAACCGCTTCTCGTCCGCCAACCACTCGAATTGCGATTCGTCGTTCGCTCCCATGGGGCCGCCCATCACGACCAGCGCGTCGAACGCTTCCAGCTTGGGGAAAAGCTCTCCCAGGTACGCGCGCGTGCACGAGAACGAATGTCCCCGCTCCACCACCCAATCGGTGATGTGACCGGGTGTTTCGAACGGCGCGTGCTCGATGCAATGGATTCGTTTCACTTCGGTTGTTCGTTCAATGTCCAATCCCATTCGAAATACTTCACGGTGTAGTTGCCGGCTTGCAGGTACGCGGCATCGTCCGGCGACAAGTACCTGGAAGCAAAGGCCGCGATCGCCTTCTGCTGCGCGACATCACGCGGATAGCTCTTGGTGGCGCCGGGAAGAAAGTCGTCGACGAACCACTCGAAGAGGGGCGACGCCCACACCTCGCTCGCCTCGCGATCGATGTGAAACTTGCGCAGGTCGGAGAGGAACTCACGAGCTTGATCGTCGAGCTGGGTGTCCAACTCTTCTTCGCCATACTTATTGCGTCGCAGCTTGGGTGCTGACATCGACGCGTTGACGAGCGCCATGTGGATGCGGGGTTCTTTGAATTCGACACGGAGAATCTTGTGCTCGATCTCGTCGAGCGTCACATCACGTCCGAGCGCGCGAAACTTCTTGTGTTCCCACGCGCCCGGAATCTGGCGAATGCTATTGGCCGGGAACTTGGACTTTCCGGTCGAGGGCTGTATGGGATAGTTGTCGATGACGAGTTTCAGGGTGAACGCATTGTAGGCGTTGATCCAAAAGGCGATACGATCTGCCTCGGGCATTGACGAGATCATGGTCGAGTCGAAGCCCGCAATCGCCGCGCAGAAACCGTCCAGGTGAGACCTGTCGGCTTTCAATCCCGCGTAGTCCACAAGACCTTCGGCGTCGGTAAATTCGTACAGCTTCGAGCTGTATGGAGTTATCAATTGTGTGTCGACGGCTAGCAGAACCATCAGCACGCTTAACAGAACCTTCATTCTTCTCGTGTCCTCCGCGTTCTTGTGTACCACGGAATAATACACCAAAAAGAAAGAGGCGACTCGCGTGTGCGAGCCGCCTCTCCTTGAAATGCCGGATCGCCGCTAGACCGTCAGCGGCTTGACGTTCAGCGTCTTGAACAGGAAGGCGTAGATGTCGGCCGATTCCTCGATTTGCTTCGAGGTGGGCTTGCCCGCGCCGTGGCCGGCCTTGGTCTCGATGCGGATCAAGATCGGGTTGTCGCCGGCGTCGTTGGCCTGCAACATGGCCGCGAACTTCTTCGCGTGCGCCGGAACCACGCGATCGTCGGTGTCAGCACTCGTGATCAAGACCGGCGGGCTCTTGTAGCCCGGCTTCACGTTGTGAAGCGGCGAGTACTTGATCATGTACGCGAAGTCCTTCGCGTTCTCCTCGGCGTTGCCGTAATCGGAGACCCAATAACGGCCGACGGTGAACTTGTGGTAGCGGAGCATGTCGATCACAGGCACCTGGCACACCACCGCGCCGAACAACTCGGGTCGCTGCACCATGCACGCAGCCGTGAGCAAGCCGCCGTTGCTGCCGCCGTTGATGGCGAGCAACGGGGTCTGCGTGTACTTCTCCTTGATGAGGTACTCGGCCGCCGCGATGAAGTCGTCGAAGACGTTCTGCTTGCGGTCGAGCACGCCCTGCTGGTGCCACTCTTCGCCGTATTCGTTGCCGCCGCGCAGGCACGCCACCGCGTAGATGCCGCCGTTCTCCATCCACATCACGCGTCCGATGGAGAAGCTGGGCGTCATGCTGATGTTGAAACCGCCGTAGCCGTAGAGCAACGTCGGGTTGCTACCATCCAGCTTGATGCCCTTCTTGTAGGTCACGAACATCGGGATCTTGGTCCCGTCCTTCGACTGGTAGAAGACCTGCTTCGACTCGAACTTGGAGCCGTCGAAGTCGATCTCGGGCTTGCGGAACACTTCCGACTTGTCGGTCTTGAAGTCGTAGCGGAAGGACGTGGTCGGGTAGGTGTACGACGTGAACCCGTAGAACATTTCCGTGTCCTCGCGCTCGCCGCTGATGCCGACGACGCTGCCGATGGTCGGAAGCTCGATCTCCTTCCGCATCTTCCCGTCTTTGCTGTAGATCATCATCTTGTGATGGGCGTCCTGCAGGTACGACACCACCAGCTCGTTGTTGATCATGGAGACGTTGTCGAGCACTTCGGTCTTCTGGGGGATCAGTTCCTTCCAGTTCGCGCGCGCGGGATTGGCGAGATCGATGGAGATCACGCGACCGCGCGGCGCATCGAGGTCGGTCTGCATGTAGACGGTGGTGCCGATGTTGTCGATGGGGCTGAACATGGCCTCACCGATCTCGATCAACTTGATGAACTCGCCGTTGCTGTCGGCCTTGCGGTAGTAGATGCCGTTCTTGGGATCGGTGCCGTGGTAGGCGTAGAGCACCAGGTACGCGCCGTCTTCGGTGACGTAGGGCGCGAAGCCGAGCTCCTTGTTCGCCTTGTCTTCGTACACCAGGGCGTCTTCCGACTGCGGCGTGCCGAGCTTGTGCCAGTACACCTTGTTGTAGTTGCTGCGGTCTTCCTCGGGGACTTCGCCCTCGGCCGGGAAGCGGTTGTACCAGAATCCGCTCTTGTCTTTCTTCCAGCCGATGCCGGAGAAGCGGCACCACTTGAGGATGTCGCCATTGTCCTGGCCGGTGTCGATGTCCTTGACCTTGACTTCCTGCCAGTCGCTGCCGCTGGCGGAGACGGCGTACGCCATCAGGGTCCCGTCTTCGGTGTAGTTGGTACCGGACAGCGCGACCGTGCCGTCGGCGCTCAACGTGTTCGGGTCAATCACGATGGTGGGCTCGCCGTCGAGCTTTTTCACCACGTACAACACGGACTGGTTCTGCAGGCCGTCGTTCTTCGAAAAGAAGTAGCGGTCACCCTGCTTGTTGGGGAGCGAATACTTGGGATAGTTCCACAGCTTGGTCAGGCGCTGCTCGATGGCGTCGCGCTTGGCGTACGAATCGATGTACGAGCGCGTAAGCTCGTTTTCCTTCGCGACCCAGTCCATGGTCTCCTTCGAGTCCGGGTCCTCGAGCCAGCGATACGGATCGGCGACCTTGGTGCCGTGGTAATCGTCGACCACGTCCTGTTTCATCGCATCCGGATAAACGTACTTTTTCGCGAACACGGAATTCGAAGCCATCATGAAAACCGTTCCTATCACCAGCGCGGTCCCCGCCGCGAACCACCACGCAGCCCGGGAGCGCGTGTCTCGACGTGTCACCATCTTGTCCTCCTGATCACGTGGGATCGATCGAATCGTTTGGATCACCTTGCGAAGGCTGGGCGGCGCGCGAAGCACCCGCGGCGCCGAGTGCCGGCATTATACACGAATGGGGCTCCCTTGACACCCGCGGGGGCGGGGCGTATCGTCGGGGCGACAACCATGGGGTGCTCGCCGTGCGCGGCGGGCTGAGATCAGACCCAACGCACCTGATCCGGGTAATGCCGGCGAAGGGAAACATCGGAACGCTAGTCACGCCGACTTCCATCGCTGGGTAAGAGGTCGGCGATTTTTTTTGACAACCATACCCATACAAATGACGGCCCGGGTGGCGATCGTCGGCGGAGGCGTGATCGGCCTGTCGGCCGCGTGGCGGCTCGCGCGCGCCGGAGCCCACGTCACCCTGATCGAACGCGACCGGGTCGGCGCCGGCGCCAGCGCGGTCGCGGCCGGGATGCTGGCACCGATCACCGAGGCCGGCTACGGGCACGGCGACGACGCCATGGTTCGCTTCGCGCGCGCGAGTCTCGCGCGCTACCCGTCGTTCGTCGCCGAGCTCGAGTCGGATGCCGACGCACCCGTGCCCCTCGATGCGCGCGGCACCTTGATCGCCGCCCTCGACCGCGACGACGTGGAATCGATCCGGCGCGCCTTTGAGCACCGGCGCGCGCTGGGGCTCCCGGTCGAATGGCTATCGGGTGCACAAGCGCGAGAGATCGAGCCGTTGTTGTCGCCGCGCGCGAGTGCCGCCATGTGGATCCCGGACGACCACCAGGTCGACGCGCGTGCTTTGCTCCGCGCGCTAGCGCGGGCCTGCTCGAATCGTGGTGTTTTGATTCGCGAAGTTGCACGCGCCGAAAGAGTGCGCGTGCGTGACGGCGCGGTGGTCGGCGTCGAGACTTCCGAGGGTGTGATCGAAGCGGATTGCGTGGTCGTCGCCGCCGGCGCGTGGTCGGGCGCCATCGACGGTATTCCGGCCGGCGCTGTCGCGCCGGTTCGCCCGGTAAAAGGACAAATCGTGCGGCTTCGTGGCGTCGACAACTTCGCGCTGGCGCACGTCGTTCGCACGCCGCGCGTCTACGTGCTCCCGAAATCCGACGGAAGCGTGCTGGTCGGAGCCACGCAGGAAGAAGTGGGGTTCGATGTCGAACCGACCGCCGGTGGCGTGAAGGACTTGCTCGAGCACGCGTGGGAGATCGTCCCTGCGATCTACGAGCTCCCGTTCGACGGCGTCCAGGTGGGACTGCGTCCGGCGTCGCGCGATCATCTTCCGGTCATCGGGCCCACGCGCGTGCGCGGGTTGTTCATGGCGACCGGACACTTTCGCAGCGGAATATTGCTCGCGCCCGCAACCGCGGATGCGCTGGTACAAGGCATCGCAACCGGACGATTCGGCGATGAAGTGGCCGACTTCGCCCCCCAAAGATTCTATGATCAAGATCAAGCTCAACGGCAGCGTGCTTAGCGTCGAAGACGGTGCCACCGTCGCCGACGTCGTGCGCAGCATGGGCGTCGACGAGAGCGCGAGCGGTGTGGCGGTGGCGATGAACGACGCCGTGGTTGCGCGCGCGGAGTGGAGATCGCGACGGCTCGCGGCGGGCGATGTGGTCGAGATCATCCATGCGGTGCAAGGAGGCTAGCGTGGCCTTGGACAACGACAAGCTCGTCATCGCGGGGCGCGAATTCGGATCGCGCCTGATCGTGGGGACGTCGCGCTACCCCGACCCGCGCACCATGCTCGAGGCACTCGAGGCGAGCGGGACCGAGATGGTCACGGTCGCGGTGCGGCGTGTCAGCTTGAACGACGGCTCGAAGGAGAGTTTGATCGCGATGCTGCGCGAGCGCTGGTCCATTCTTCCCAACACCGCGGGTTGCTACACGGCCAAGGAAGCCGTGCTGACCGCACAGCTCGCGCGCGAGGCACTCGACACGAACTGGGTGAAGCTGGAAGTCATCGGCGACGACGAAACACTTTTTCCCGACGTTCCCGAATTGCTCAAGGCCGCGGAGCAATTGCTGGCCGACGGTTTCGTGGTGCTTCCCTATTGCAACGACGACCCCATCACGTGCCGCAAGCTCGCCGACATGGGTTGCGCGGCCGTGATGCCGCTCGGGGCACCCATCGGGTCGGGAATGGGGATTCGCAATCCGTACAACTTGCGCATCATTCGGGAGCAGTGCACGGTGCCGCTCATCGTCGACGCCGGTGTGGGTACCGCGTCGGACGTGGCGGTGGCGATGGAGATGGGCATTGACGGTGTTCTGCTCAACACCGCCATCGCGCAAGCGGAGCGCCCGGTCGACATGGCCCGTGCAATGCGACTCGCAGCCGAAGCGGGACGGCTCGCGTACCGGTCGGGACGCGTCCCGCGGCGTTTGTACGCCAAGGCATCGAGCCCGCTGGACGGAATCATCGGGCGCGACGAATGATCGACTTTCGTCTTTATCTCGTCACGGACCGCGCGCGCTCCGCGCCGAAGTCGCTGGCGTCGGTGATCCATGACGCGTGCGTGGCCGGCGTGCGCGCCGTGCAGCTGCGCGAAAAGGATCTCTCGGAAACGGATCTGGTCAGCGCGGCAACGCGGCTCTCCGGTTTGTTGAAAGCGCGCGGGGCCAAGCTCTTCGTCAACGCGTCGCCCTTCGTCGACCGCGACACCGCGGCGTTGCTCGCCGCGAGCCCCGGCGTCGACGGCTTCCACATTCCCGACGACCCCGCGCTGCTGGCAGAATTCCGCGCGCAGTTTCCCAAGCTCCTGATCGGCGCCAGCACGCATTCTGTCGACGGTGTTCGCAAGGCAGCGGACGCCGGTGCGGATTTCTTGACCTTCGGCCCCGTCTTCGAGACAAGTCGGAAAGCGCGGCCGCAGGGATTGGCCGCGCTGGGTGAAGCGTGCAGCGCGGCCGCGATTCCGGTGTTCGCTATCGGCGGCGTGACCCCGGAGCGCGCGAGCGAGTGCCTCCAAGCCGGAGCCCACGGGGTCGCCGTGGTGGGCGCGATCATGGAGGCGTCGAGCGTGCGGAGCGCCGTGCGCGCGTTCGCCGAGACCATGGGAGAACTGTGAGTGTCGGTCGTCTGCACGTGATCACGGATGTCGACGTTCAATCGCGCTTTTCGCACCAAGAGCTGGCCGAGCTGGCGTGTCTGGGCGGAGCGGACGTCGTGCAATTGCGCGACAAGACGCTAACGCGCGAGGCCCTGATGGAAGGCGCCCGTGGCGTGGCCGCCACCTGTCGCCGTCACGGCGTCGCGTTCATCGTGAACGACCACGCGGACATCGCGCGTGCGGTCGAAGCAGACGGCGTGCACGTCGGTCGCGGCGACCTCGCGGTGCGCGAGGCGCGCGCGTTGTTGGGTGCGGGCGCCATCGTCGGCGCGAGCGCCGGAAACCTGGATGATGCATTGGAAGCAGAAGCGGACGGGGCGAGCTACATTGGCTTGGGACATATCTTCGCAACAGGCTCGAAATCCAAGTCGACGCCGCCTGTCGGCGTCGATTCGCTGGCGCACGCGCTCACGCGCGTGCGTATTCCGGTGATCGCGATCGGCGGCATCACGCACGAAAACGCGGCGGAAGTTCTTGCGGCGGGTGCGTGGGGGATCGCGGTGATCGGTGCGGTGTGCACGGCCGACGACCCGCGTGCCGCGACCGAACGGCTGAGACGAATCGTCGACGACGCGCGACTACCCAATTAGAAGAAAACCGCCAGCCAAATCGTCTCTTCGTCGGGTGTGGTCCATTCGACTCGGTGTCGAACGCGAGCGGGGATCGTCACGTGCTGGCCCGGCTTCAATTCGAGTACCGTGTTGTCCTCGAAACGAAGGCGCGCGTGCCCTTGCACCACCATCACCCACTCCGACTCGGCTTGGTCGTACCAGGATCCGGGACGCGACGCGTGGCCGTGCGACACGATGCGCTCCACGCGCGCGGTTGAACTTCCGGCCAGGCGCTGCGTCCACTCGTCGACCAACGGTCGCGGGATGCCGTCGAACAGATCGTGCTTTTCGTGCACCGCTCGCCTACCGGAGGAGTTGGAGGCGCTCCGCGAGCTCCCCGCCGAACATTGCTTGCAGCAAGTGGCCCGCGCCGGGCACCACTTCGAGATACGAGTCGACGCCGAGCGCGCTCAACCGCGAGTGCGCCACCTCGACTTCGGGCCTCCAAATCGTGTCTTTCTCCCCGACGATGAACGACACGCGAATTCCGCGCAGCTTCTTGAGCTCCTCGGGTTTGTCGGTCACGGGAAAGCCGGGGATCGCGGTCAAGCTCTTGACGCGCTTCGGATACGTCATCGCGACCACGAAGGCCGGATTCGACGACGGCCCGTAGCACGCGATGTGGAACTTGCCGCCTTCCGCTTGGTAGCGGCGCGCGACTTCGTCCATCAATTGAGAGGTCGCGGCGATGGGATCGTTGGTGAGAAACGCGGGGCTCTCCACGCTGATCCATCCGCGCTGTGACGTGTCCTCTCCCCAGAACAACCCGCCCCAGTTCCCTTCCACCTTCTGGCCGGGGCCGGGTGCGATCAGCACCGGGTACTCGCGCGCGGGCTCGTAACCGACCGGGAGATCGACCGAGAACGGGAGCTCGGCGCCGTCTTGCAGCTTCATCGTGAAGTAATTGCGCTCGATCGGGAGCTGGAAGCGCGGGTCGCTGCGCAGCGACGCGAGGTCGGGGTCGTTCGCCATGAGATTTCGGTCGGCGAAGCCGGCGCGCTTGGCACCCAGCAGCGCCTTGAACGCGTCGTCCTTGTCGCCCTTGCGCGCGTACGCGCACGCGAGGTTGTAGAAAGCACTCGCGCGTACGGCGGCGAATTCGCTCGCCTTGTGCCCGGCCGCGATGGCGCCGTCGAGGTCGCCGGTATCGTAGCTGGCGCGCGCGAGCAGAAACCACGCGTGCGGATTGCCGGGCTGCTGCTCGACCGCCTTCTTCGCCAGCGGCAGCGCCTGCTGGGGCTGGTTGTTGTCGAGCAGGTGCTCCGCTTCTTGGAGCGACGACGAAACGGTCGACGCGTCTTGGGCGAGCGACAGCGAAGTGAACACGAGCAACGTGCACACGACCATCCATGGAAGTCGAGCCGTCAACGCGCGATCTCCTGGGCCGATCCTTCGACCGTGATCGCGGTCTTGACCGAATTGGCGATGAAACACTGGTGGTGCGATTGGTCGTGGATCTGAGAGAGCGTCGCCGCATCGGGTCGATGCCCCGCGGCGAAGGTGATGCTGGGTTTGAGCACCACGCGCGTAATCGCGAGGCGCCGCTGTTCGTTCGGCTCCATCCACCCGAGCGCGTCGTCGTCGTAGCGCTCCACCACGATGCCGCGGCGCGCGCAAAGGGCGAGAAAGGTCAGCATGTGGCAGCTCGAGATGGCCGCCACCAGCGCTTCCTCGGGGTCGACCGCTTCTGGACGCCCGCGATACTTGGGTGCCGCCGATGCGTTGACGGCGATACCGCTCTTCGGAAACGACCACGTGTGCTCCCGATTGTAATCTTCGTAGCGAAACGAATCGGTTTGCTTCGCCCAAACGATGTGCGCGCGGTGCTCGGACACTTCGGTCTCCTTTACTTGCGAATCGTGATCGCGTGACTATACACCTTCGACGCGCGAGGGTCGATCGCCGCCCCTGTGGTAAACTGGCGACCATGAAGCACGCATTGACCATTGCGGGTTCGGACTCGGGCGGCGGCGCGGGCATCCAGGCCGACTTGAAGGCGTTTCACGCCCACGGTGTGTACGGCACCAGCGTCATCACCGCGGTGACGGCGCAGAACACGGTCGAAGTGCGGCGCGCGTTCGACCTGCCGGGCGACCTCATTCGCGCGCAGCTCGAGGCGGTGCTGGACGATATTCCGATCGCCGCCGCCAAGACCGGCATGCTGTCGTCACCGGCCATCATTGACGCGGTGGCGGATATTCTCGACGCGCGCGCGTTCGAGAATCTGGTGGTCGATCCGGTCATGGTGTCGAAGAGCGGTTTTCGGCTCCTCCGCGATGACGCCGTCGAGGCGCTGGTTCGACGCCTGATCCGCCGCGCGCGGGTGGTAACGCCCAACTTGCACGAAGCCTCACTCTTGGTGCGAATGCCGATCACCTCGCTCGACGAAATGAAGCGAGCCGCCGAGTCCATCGGTTCGAGTGGGGCGCGGGCGGTGGTGGTCAAAGGCGGCCACGCGCGTTTCGCGCTCGCGGTCGACGTGTTGTGGACCGACGAGGGCGCGATCGAGATACTGCGTCCGGATGGAAAGGTCGAGGAACGGAGCGTCCACGGAACGGGGTGCACATTCTCCGCCGCCATCACGGCCCGCATCGCCCTCGGCGATGATGTCGTGGTCGCGGTCCGAAACGCGAAGCGCTACATCACGCGCGTGATTCGCCACGCGAGTGCCATCGGCAGTGGCCACGCGGTCGGCGATTCGTTCTACTTTCTGGACGAGGGTGATTGGGAGAAGAAGTAGTTCAGTCTTCGAGAGAAGCGCGCAGGGCCGCGCGCGCGAGCAGACGGGTCGAATCCAACACCGGAAGCGGCGAGTTCTCTTCCGTGATGATGAGCGGAACTTCGGTGCAGCCCAGCACGACGGCTTCACAGCCCTGGCTGCGCATCTCGCTGATCAGACCCGTGAAGTAGGCGCGTGATTCTGCGGTGAACTGGGCCGCGACCAGTTCGTCGAAAATGATCCGGTCGATGAGCTTGCGGTCCTTATCCGCCGGCAGGCAGATCCCGATCTGGTATGCGTCGAGCTTCTCTTTGTAGAACGACGACTCCATCGTCCACGCCGTGCCGATCAACCCCACGCGCTTGAAGCCCTGGCGCCCCGCTTCGCGCGCCACTTCTTCGGCGATGTGAAGCCAGGGCAGCTTGGCCTGCTTCACCACCTGGTCGAACACCTTGTGCACCGTGTTGTCGGGACAAATGACGAGCTCGGCGCCCGCCTTCGCGAGCTTCGCATCCGAGGAAAGCATCAGCGCCGCCACACCGTCCCACCGTCCTGCCTCCATCAAGCGCACGTAGTCGCTGAACGGATGCGTGTGCATGCTCACCTCGGGGTGGGCGTGCTTCTTCCCCATCAACTCCGGGGCTTCGGTGCAGACGGTGGTATAGCACAGCGCCGCGCCTTCAGCGCTGCACGCAACGATGCCGATGTGTTTCGCCAAACGTTTTCCGCCGGGAAAGAGAACTGCTTAGCTCGCCTTGCACCCGCCGTGGCAGTAAGCCTCGTACACGCCGTCGAGGAAGTGCCACAAGGCACCCGCCGCTTGGTCGGCGACCGCGATGGCCCGCTCCTGCTGTTCGTCGCCGGTGCAGTGCTCGACCAAGAGGTCGCGTTCGACTTGGCTGTGAACGATGTCCGCCTCTTCGTGGACGGTGAAGAACTCCACTGCGCGCGCGTCGTCGAGCGCGTAGAACTTCGCGAGTCCCTCGCGCTTGGTCTTGGCGACCATCGGGACCTGCGACTCGTAGGCGTACAGAGCTGCGAGCCCGTCGCGGAAATCGTCGCTGCGCGTCAAGGTCATCATGGTCTCGACCGACGCGCGCGTCTTTTCAAGCAGAGGTGCGCGACGCACTTCGTCGCGCTCGACGCCGAGGCCGTCAGCGAAGCGCATCCACAGCTCGGGGTGATTTTTCTCGCCCTGGTCTTCGTCGATCAAGTTCTCGAGCAGAAGCTGGCGCACGCGAATGTCGTCGCACGCGGCGTGGACCGCGCTCACGTAGCGCGGGAATACGCGCACGTGTGCGTAGTACTGCTTCGCGTACTCGCGCAGCGCTTCGATCGAAAGCGCCCCCTCGTTCCAACGCTGGTAGAAGGGATGCGTGAGCAGCGCGCGACCGGCGATGGTCTCGTCGAGCCGCTTCAGGAATTCGGCACCGTACAACTTGGGCACCTCCGTGCGGGGTTCATTGGGTAGTTCGGAGTCCGCCGGGCGGCGGGTCCGCGGGCCAGCAATTGCGCTAATGTAACCGCGGCGAGCCGGGATTTCAAACCCAAATATGCGGCGGCGGTGCGCGTGCCGTCGCGGCGTTTCCCCGCGCGCGCCGTCGTGGTTGACACCCCCGGGTGCGGGCCGGATACTGGGCATGCCCCTTGCACGAAACCGTTGCTTATGGCCACCACGGTCCACGACACCATTCCTCGCCAGTTCCTGGCCTCGGTCGAGGCCTATCACCGGCCGGATGCCTTTCGCCACAAAGTCGGCGGGAGCTACCGCGACATTTCGCACGGCGAAGTGTACGCGCGCGTGAGTGCCCTCGCGAGCGCGCTGCGTGCCATGGGCATCGCGAAGCGGGACCGGGTCGCGCTGTTGTCGGAGAACCGCATCGAGTGGGCGGTCGCCGACCTCGCCATTCTGTCGTGCGGCGGTGTCAATGTGCCGCTGTACTCCACCCTTCCCGGCAATCAGATCGAGTACATGCTGCGCGACTCGGAGGCGCGCGCGATCTTCGTCTCGACGCGCGCGCAGTTGGACAAGGTCGAACACTTGCGTCACCGACTTCCCGCGCTCGAGCACGTCATCGTGTTCGACGCGGACACGGCCGACGACGGCGGGCGCTCCCTCGAAGCCGTCGTCTCGGACGGGCGCGCGCTCGCCGCCAGCGCCGATTTTCGCGCCATGGTGGGAGAGGTGCAGCCGTCGGACTGGGCCAGCATCATTTACACCTCGGGCACCACCGGCGAGCCGAAGGGCGCCATCCTTTCGCACGGCAATTTCATGAGCAACGTGCGCGCATCTCTCGCGGTGTTCAAGCTCGACACCTCCGACGTGTGCTTGTCGTTCCTGCCCTTGAGCCACGTGTTCGAGCGCATGGCCGGCTTCTATACGATGATGACCGCCGGCGTGTCGATCGCGTACGCGGAGTCGATCGAGACGGTACCGGAGAACTTGCGGGAAGTGTCGCCCACCATCGTGTGCAGCGTGCCGCGCGTTTACGAAAAGATGTACGCGCGCGTTCTCGACAGCGTCGCAAAGAGCTCTCCGCTACGGCGCGCGCTGTTCTGGTGGGCGATCGGGGTGGGTAAAGCCTATTTGACGGCCTCGCTCGCGGGTGGGGCGAGCGGGTGGCTTTCGGCCCGGCGCCGCGTGGCGCGCGCGTTGGTATTCAAGAAGCTCGAGGCACGCGTCGGCGGCAGGCTGCGTTTCTTCGTGTCGGGAGGAGCACCCCTCGCGCGCGAGATCGCCGAGTTTTTTAATAGTGCCGGGGTTCGCATCATGGAGGGATACGGGCTCACCGAAACCTCGCCCGTCATCGCGTTGAACACGTTCGAGAACTTTCGCATCGGTACCGTGGGCAAACCGGTTCCCGGGGTCGAGGTTCGGATCGCGGAAGACGGGGAAATCCTCGTGCGCGGCGACAACGTCATGCTGGGCTACTTCAAGAGGCCGCAAGAGACCGCGGAGGCGATGGCCGGCGGTTGGTTCCACACCGGCGACATCGGTCACCTCGACCCCGACGGCTTCCTGGTCATCACCGATCGCAAGAAGGACTTGATTGCGACCGCGGGCGGCAAGAAGGTGGCGCCGCAACCGATCGAACGGCGTATCAAGCAGAGCCCGTTCGTGAGCGAAGCGGTGCTGGTCGGCGACCGGCGGCCTTTCATCGCGACGTTGATCGTTCCCAACTTCGAGCGGTTGCTCGCGTGGGCGGCGGAGAAGGGATTAGCGGGCGACGACCGCGCGCGACTCGTGTCCGCGCCCGCGGTTCGCGAGCTCTATCAGAAGGTGATCGACGACGCGAACGCCGACCTGGCGCAGTACGAGCGCATCAAGACCTTCACCATCTTGCCCAACGAGCTCACCATCGACGACGGCCACCTCACCCCCACCCTCAAGGTTCGCCGGCGGATGGTCGAGAAAACCTACCGCGACCAGATCGAAGAGATGTATCAGCCTGCCTCGGCGACCAACGCCGCGAGCTAGGGCTGCTGGATCGCATTCTCGCGTTTCTGCTACCCTAGCGGCGTGGGACCAGGATCGGGCCGGGTCGTCATTGTCGCTCTCATCGTCGGGTCGGCGCTCGGCCTGGGCGCGTTCACCTTCCACTACGCCGAGGGCTTCTCCTATTTCTCCACCGACCCCGCGGCGTGCAAGAATTGCCACATCATGAACGAGCAGTACGATTCGTGGATCAAGGGACCCCACCACGCTGTGGCCACGTGCGTCCAATGCCATTTACCGCACGACGTGGTCCCCAAGTACATCGCCAAAGCCGAAAATGGCTACCACCACTCGAAGGGATTCACGCTGCAGGATTTCCACGAACCGATTCGCATCAAGTCGAAGAATTCCGCCATCCTGCAAGCCAACTGCGTCCACTGCCACGAGGACGTCGTGCACGACATTCTGCGCGGGAGCTCGAACACGGACGAGACCGCACGCTGCGTTCACTGCCACCGAAACGTCGGCCACGGAGCCAAGGGGTAGGCGATGAAGATACAACGACCGCGCACTCGCACCGGCATGCTCATGCTGGCGGTGGGCCTGGCGGCGGCGATCGGCGCCGGCCTCGCGGCCGCGCTCCTCACCAACATCATCGAGCGCAAGCACGAGGCGAAGAATCCCTACCTGCGCCTGGTCGACGTGGTCGAGGAAACCACCGACGCGGCGCCGTGGGGTATGAACTGGTCGCGTCAGTACGACGACTACTTGCGCACGGTGGACGTCACGCGCACCCGCTTCGGCGGCTCCGAGACGCTCCCGGAACAGAAGATCGAGCGCGACCCGTGGCTCGAGCGCATGTTCGCGGGCTACGCGTTCGCCATCGACTATCGTGACCGCCGCGGCCACGCGTACATGCTCACGGACCAAGAGTCGACCAAACGCGTCACCGAGCGCCCGCAGCCGGGTGCGTGCCTCCATTGCCACTCATCGGTGATTCCAACCTATCGCCGCATCGGCAACGGCGACGTGTTCGCCGGTTTCGAGGCCCTCGGCAAGATGTCGTACGCGGACGCGCACGCGGAGGTGGTGAAGACGGGATCGTCGAACCCGGTGGCCGGTGGAACCGAATTACGCTTCGAGCACGCGGAGGGCGCGCACCCGCTCGGTTGCGTCGACTGCCACCATCCCGAAACGATGATGCTGCGGGTCACGCGACCCGGATTCATTCGCGGCATCCAAGCGCTCGCCGCCGGCGACGCACCGGTGCCGCACCTGGCCAGCATCGAGCGTTGGCGCGCCGGGAAGCGCGACCAGGCCTACGACCCCAACCTCGACGCGACTCGACAGGAAATGCGATCGTTCGTGTGCGGACAGTGCCACGTCGAATACTACTGCGGTCCCAAGACCACCCTATTCTATCCGTGGTCGAACGGACTCCGGGTCGAAGACATCGAAGCGACTTACGACGCGTTTCGTTTCGACGACGGACACCGGTTTTTCGACTGGAAGCACGGGGAAACGGGGGCAGAAGTGCTGAAGGCGCAGCACCCGGAGTTCGAATTGTGGAGCCAGGGCATTCACGCGCGCGCGGGGGTGGCGTGCGCCGATTGCCACATGCCCTACAAGCGACAAGGAGCGGCGAAGATCTCCGACCACTGGGTGCGAAGTCCCATGCTGAACATCGCACGCGCGTGCCAGACGTGCCACCCGGTGGCGGAGTCCGAAATGCAGGCGCGCGTCGACGTCATCCAGAGTCGGACGCACGCGCTCATGCAGCGCGCCGCCCGGGCCATGACCGACATGCTCGATGCGATCACGGCCGCCAAGGCGGCCGGCGTTACCGAAGAGCAGCTCGCCGATGCGCTCGCGTTGCAGCGCAAGGCGCAATGGCGCCTCGACTTCGTGGCGGCGGAAAACTCGATGGGGTTTCATGCCCCCGCGGAGGCGGCGCGCATTCTCGGCGAATCGATCGACTACGCGCGGCAGGCGGAGTTGACGGTGACGCGCCTGGCATCCGCCCGGCGCTAATCGAACCGAATCGCTATCCCAGGTAGCGATCGCGAATGACGCCCATGTGGTGCCGCTCGTGGCCCGCGATGATGAACGCGAGTGCCCGCACCGAGACGGGATAGCCCGACGCGATTCCCATCCGCTTCCACGCTTCCTCGTCGAAGCTCTCGAAGAGCCGCGTGTTGGCCGCGCGCAGGTCGCGCCATTGCGCGAGCAAGTTCGGCCACGACTGACTCCCGAAGTTCGCGGCCACGACGAAGTCGTCTTGCTCGACGCCCGGCATGGGTTCGATTAGACCGCGCGCGAAGCTCAGCGCGCGCACGGTGAATACCCACTCCATGTCCACGACGTGTCCCACCACCTCGTGCAACGTCCACTTGCCGGGAGCGTATCGATAGCCGCTGCGCTCGGCCGGCAGGCGCTCGAGAACGGCGGACGTTTCGGCCATCTGCGAACGCAGGACCGACACCACATTCCCTTCCGGGATGAGGTCGATGTAGCGGCCGTAGTACTCGGCGAATTCTGTTTTTTGGGGTCGCGCGTCTGGGATCATCCTACCCTCCCATTTGCTTCATGGCTTCGCGCATACGACGGTCCATCTCGTCGGGTGCCACGTCCTCGACATGCGATGCGATGGTCCACACGTGCCCGAAAGGATCGCTCAAGGTTCCCATGCGGTCGCCCCAGAATTCGTTGGTCACCGGGCGTTTCTCCTTGGCACCTGCTTCGATCGCGCGGCCGAACGTCTTGTCGACGTCATCCACGTACACCATCATGCTCACGGGAGTCCCGCCGTACGCCTGCGGGCTCTTGTGCCCCATCTCCGGAAACTCGTCGGCCAGCATGACCATCGAATTCCCGATCTTCATCTCGGCGTGCATGATCTTGCCGTTGTGGTCCATGCGGACGGTTTCTTCGGCACCGAATGCTTTCTTGTAGAAATCGATCGCGCCCTGGGCGCCTTGAATGACGAGGTACGGTGTGACGGAGTGGTATCCATCGGGAATGCGCTTGACGGTCATGGCGAGACCTCCGAGTTCGGTTGGTTGCTGCTTCACATAGCAGGCGGGGACTGTGCGCAAGAAGCTTAGCGGATTACGCGGACGGATTCCAGTGGGGTCGTTACCAACGCAGACGGTCGGCCGCGCGCGATCGCGCGCGGCGTACTTTCCACACTTCGACCACCATCGGTACCAGAGAGATGAAGACGATAGCGATCACGGCCACGCTGAAATTCTCCTGCACGATCGGCAGGGTGCCGAAGAAATAGCCCAGAAACCCGAAGCCCGCCACCCATAGCGTCCCACCCGCGACGCTGAACGCGAGGAAGCGGGGGTAGCGCATGCGACCGATCCCCGCGACGAAGGGGGCGAAGGTCCGCACGATGGGGACGAAGCGTGCCAGCACCAGCATCTTGCCGCCGTGTCGCTCGTAGAACTCGTGCGTCCGCAACAGGTGCTCGCGCTTGAAGAAGCGATTGCCGTCCGTGAACACGCGCGGGCCGACGTGGCGACCGATGACATAGTTGACATTGTCCCCGATCACCGCCGCCGCGATCAGCAAGGGCACGACGATGCCGATCTTCAGCGCCCCCGCGCCCGCCAGCGCACCGGCCGCGAACAAGAGCGAGTCGCCGGGCAGAAAGGGCGTCACCACCAGTCCCGTTTCGCAGAACACGATGGCGAACAGGATGCCGTACGTCCAGGTCCCGTAGGTGGCGACGAGGTGCAACAGGTGTTTGTCGACGTGGAGAACGAAGTCGATCGCGTGCTTGATGGAATCCATGCGGCAGAGCGGGTCTAGTGCGCGGCGGCGGTCTCGCGCGACAGCTGCTTCACCAGCTCGCCCACGACGGCTTTGGCGTCACCGAACAACATGAAGGTCTGGTCGGCGAAGTACAGCTCGTTGTCAATGCCGGCGAAACCGGGGTTCTTGCTGCGCTTGATGGCGAACACGGTCTTGGCCTTGTCGGCGGCGATGATGGGCATGCCGTAGATCGGGCTTCCCTTGTCCGTGCGCGCGGCGGGATTGACGACGTCGTTGGCGCCGACCACCAATGCGACGTCGCACTGCGGCATATCGGGGTTGATCTCATCCATCTCGACCAAGTCGCTGTAGGGAACGTCGGCCTCGGCCAGGAGCACGTTCATGTGGCCCGGCATGCGGCCCGCGACCGGGTGGATCGCGAACTTCACCGTGATGCCGCGCTTGGTCAGTAGGTCGTGCAGCTCGCGCACGCGGTGCTGCGCTTGCGCGACCGCCATACCATAGCCCGGGATGATCACGACCAAGCTCGCTTGCTCGAGCACCTGGGCTGCTCCCTCGATGGTCTCCGACTTGTACGCCTTCTGCTCCGCGCCCGCTTTCGCCGCTTGCACCTTACCGAAGGCACCGAAGAGCACGTTGGCGAAAGAGCGATTCATCGCGCGGCACATGATGATCGAGAGAATGAGACCGCTGGAGCCGTCCAGCGCGCCGGCGGTGATCAACAACTTGTTGTCGAGCACGAAGCCCATCGCCACCGCCGACAGGCCCGCGTACGAATTTAGGATCGAGATGACGGTCGGCATGTCGGCGCCGCCGATCGGGATCACCAGCAGTACGCCGAACAAAAGCGAAAGTGCCATCATCAGCGGGAACAGAAAAGGCGCCCACGCGCCGACCGGGTTCACGATGAGCGCGATACCCGCGATCACGGCGACGCCGAGCAAACCGATGTTGACGAGGTTCTGCCCGCGATACGTGACGGGGCGCTGCGGGATCCACTTGAGCTCTTGCAGCTTCCCCGCCGCCATCAGGCTGCCCGTGAACGTCAAATAGCCCAGGATGATCTCGGCCACGATCGCGACCATGCGGAACGTGGTCAGGTTCTCGGGCCCCTCGCCCACCCACAGGTAGTACTTCGCGGTGCCGACCAATCCCGCGGCTAATCCGCCGAAGGCGTGCGAGAGCGCGGTTCGCTGCGGCACCGCGGTCAGCGGAACGCGCGAGAGCGGGACGCCGACCACGAAGCCGGCGATGATCGCGACGATGATCCAGCCGTGGTTGACGACTTCGGGCTGCATCCAGGTCGCGACGATGGCGAGAATCATGGCCGCGATGCCGCAGAACACGCCGCGGCGCGCCGTGCGCGGGTGATTCATCCCGTGCAGCGAGAAGATGAACAGCACCATCGCCGCCAGGTACGCGGCTTGAACGATGTTGTAGATCACGTCTTCTTTTCCCCGCTGGGAGATTGCTTGAACATCTTCAGCATGCGGTCCGTGATGAGAAAGCCGCTCACGATGTTGGTCATGGAAGCGAACAGCGCCACCGCGCCGAGAATCCGAATCTCTTTGGGATGATCGCCGCCGACCACGATGATGGAGCCGACCACGGCGATGGCGGAGATGGCGTTGGTGAGCGACATCAAAGGGGTGTGCAGGAGGCGCGACACGCGCACGACGACGCCGAGCCCGATGAAGGTGGAGAGCACGAGCACGATCAACATCGACCAGTAGTCGGTCACGGGCGCGGCGTGCTCCACCGCTCCCTCGGCTGCGGGCTGCGCGAGCGCAAGTGCCGCCCACAAGGTGAGGATCGCGGCGCCTACGATGCCCGCCCGCCTAGAAGCCAACGCTCACCCCGGCGGTGACGATGGGCTCGCCGTCTTCGTAGGGGGAATTGTTGTCCTGCAGGACGTCGAACAAGACCTCGACGAAGGCCCACGTGTTGGCCCCGACGCGCGACGCGAGGCCACCTCCCACCAGGAAGAACGGCACCCAATCCCGTTCCGACGTGGTCGGGCTGGTAAAGATCTCATAGTTGATTAGTTGGTATTCGGCGTGTGCGTACAACTGCGGAATGATGCGATAGTTTCCGAACACGCTCGCGCCGTAGTTGTGCCCCGACTGGTCGAAGTCGTCGTACTTCAGGTACTCGTAGCCAATCTCGGCGCCGAGCGAGAGCTTGGGTGTGAACTTGTAGCCGATCATCGGGTAGACGCCGATGCGCGTCACGTCACCGAAGGAGACGATCACGCTCCCGCCGAAATACATACGATCGCGGAGCGATCGCTTGGGCTCCGACGACGGCGGGGGAGTTGCAACGGGCGCGGCGGACGTTGCGGTCGTGGTGGCAACGCTATCGAGGTCCGCCGCGGTGGAATCGGCGGGTTGCGCGCGCGCAACGCTTGCTGCCAGCGCGCAGGCCAAGAACACGCATGACGTGAGTCTATGCAATGGAAACCTCCTGGGAACGACGCCCGAGAGAGTAGCGCGAGCGTGCGGCGGGAGGCAAATGCTTTAGCGGGTCTGCTTGGAGGCGACGATCTCGATCCACACCGGCTCCGACATGGCAACCACGCGCGTGTGCTCGTCGACGAAGCCGGCCGTCACCGAATATCGGCCCGGAGCAAGCGGCCCGCCCGCGCCGAAGTAGTCGTCGTTGCCCTTCCACTCGCGCAAGATCACGCGCAGCTCGCCGGGTTCGAGACGGAGCTCGCTCAGTGCCATCGCGCACATGCGCGAAGGCGCCACCACGCGGCCGTTTTCGGTCGCGACTTCGTAGTCCCACTGGCATCCGCTCGCGAACTCTTTCTCGTAGGTGTCGTCGCCGTCGTTGAACATGCTTGCTTCGAGCGTAACTGGTTCCCCCAGACTGAAACGCTCCGGCGTGATCTTGACCGAGAACTTGATCCCCCCGGGCGATTTGTATATGCCCGGCGAAGGCTCCATCTCCGCGCCGTCGCGGGGTCCGCAACTGGACATCATCGCGACGAGGAACAAGAGCGCGATCGAGCGCGCACAACGAAATCTCGAGTGCATGGCTGACTACCTTTCGAAGAAACGATAGTAGACGTCTTCCGCGCCCAGCGGTCCCACGACCCACGCACCGAGATACACCCCGGTGCTCGGCGTCGCCGCGGCGCGATGCGAGTAACCGGACGGCAATGCGGTCACCTCGACGATGTCGGCCGGATAGGTTCCCGAAACCGGCATCTCGTACACCTTGGGGACGCCGCTCCGGGTCGAAAGCCAAAGTAACCACGGTTCTCCCGGCACCGGGAAATAAATCGACGGGAAAAGGTGAACGATATTACCCGCGTCGTTGGTCACTTGCTGCGCCAGCGACCACGCCAGACCGTCCCCGGACGTCGAGATGAACAAATCCGACTTGGGATTGTTCCACGGGTACGGTTCCGCGGTATCGTGCCGCACCCACACCAGCGTGAACGTATTCCCGGTGCGCGCGACGAACGGCAGCTGGTCGTGCATGGTCGCACTGTTGACCGGCAGCAGCTCGAACGGTGCCGTCCAATCGGTATCGGTCGGTCCCTTCGAGGCAACGTAGATCTCACTGGTGTTATTGATGACCCCTCGGAGCTCGCTCACGAAATAGACGAGCAGCGTCCCGTCGGCCGCGACCGTCGGTGTGGGGAGCCAATCGTCCACGTTGGGGTCCGTCGTTACGGATTCTTCGTCGGCGACGTTCCACGACACACCATCGCTCGATTTGGAATAGAGAATGTGGCCGCGCTCGAGCGCGTACCACCGGAACCACGTCATGTGAAACGTGCCGGCGTCGTCCTGAATGAGCGAAGGGTAGAAATCGCCGCCGGGGTCGACCGTGACGCGCACGGGACTCTCCCAGTCGGTTTGAAGGGTATCGCGCGAAACGAAGATGTCGCCCGCACCGTCGGCGCGGTCCGAGAACCACGCGATGAACATCGAGCCGTCGCTCGCGCGCAGCGCACTGGGGTCTTCGTCCTTGGTGGGACTACCGGTGGAGAGCAGGCGCGCCGAGGTGGGAGAATAACGCCCCGGCGGAGGCGGGTTGCCGCCGGGGTCGGTGGCCTCGTCGCTGCAACCGATCCCGGCAGCCAAACAGATTGCGAATATCCACGCCGGCGTTCTCATGTCCGCCGCACCGCCGAGGGCACTACTAGTTCGTGAACCCGAGGTCCACCCGGATCATGTCGAAGTAGTTGCCGTCGTTGTTGTCGAAATCGAGCCAGCCTCGCTCGTATCCGATTTGGATGAAGACCGCCTCGCTGGGCTCGAAGCGAGCACCCACACCGAGCAAGAACGACGCGGTATCGGTGCCGTAGGTCGAGGTGTAGCCGTTGCAGATGTACCCCCACCAGGGATCCCAGTAGCACCCCGCGGAGTAGTCGGCAACGATGTTGGTGTCGATCAGCGTCCAGCCGATCCCGCCGTTGACGTAGGGCGTGAAGGTTTTGGGAAGAAGATTGAACTGCGCGGTCGCGGCGAAGGTACCGACGTCCAGCCAGCCGCCGTAATAGAGCGGCGTGGTGAGGTCGGCATTGTTGAAGAAAGTGGCGTCGTAATTGATCGAGCGCCAGCTCATGAGCATTCCCAACCGGAGCCGTTCGTTGAGATTGTATCCGAAACCGAAGCCCCAACCGAGATCGTCTTCAAGCCGCAGACTGCTGCCCTGCGGACCGTCGAAGACGCGCGAATCGGTGTAGCGCGTCTCGATACTCAAGTCCCATCTCTGGACGCGATCGGTGGTGCGAATTTCCGCGGCTGCCAAACTGGCCACCGTCGACAAAAGCGTGGCACCGATCAAAACTCGTTCTAGCATTATGGCCTCCTCCCAAAGTTGATGCACTTGCGCGAGCTTAAATGAGGCGCACACGAATGTCCAGCGCGGAGCTACTTGCAAACCTCGGCCAGGAAATCGATCAGCGTCTGCCACGACCGCCTGTCCGCTTTTTCGTTGTAAGCAAGCCCCGACAGGCCACGTTTGTCCGCGTCCGGATTGGTGAATCCATGCTTCGCGTTCGCATACGCGATGAATTCCCAGTCCGCGCCGGCGTCGGCGAGGTTCTTTTGCAGCGTCGCCACCTGCTCGGCCGAAATGAAGGAGTCGGCCGCGCCGTGGCATATGAGGATGCTCGCGGCCACCTTTCCTTTCGCGGGGTCGGTGGGTAGAGCGCCGTGGAAGCTCGCGACACCGTCCAGGTCGGCGCCGTTGAGCGCCTGGGTCAAGACGATCGATCCACCGAAGCAATAGCCGATGGCCGCAATATGGCTCGCGTCGACACGCTCGTTCTTCTTCAAAAGCTCGTGGGCCGCGTTGAATCGATCCATGCCGAGCTGTTGGTTCTGGCGCACCGCCGTCGCCCACTTGCCCGCTTCGTCCGGGTGCTCGGTCGACTTGCCGTCGCCGAACATGTCGACCGCGAATGCGACGTAGCCTGCTTCCGCGAGCATCTTCGCGCGCGACTTCACATACTCGTTCAAGCCCCACCACTCGTGGACCACGAGGACGCCGGGGCGCTTGCCCTTGACCGCGTCGTCGTACGCGAGCTGGCCGCGCAGCGTCGTCTCGCCCTGCTTGTACTCGACCGCTTCCACCTTGATGGCAGCGTGCGCGGACGCTGCAAACAAGACCGCAAGTGTGCACAGCACGAATGTCTTCATGTTCGACCTCCGAATTGCATCAGAGCCACTTGGCCTTCCTGAATCGATAGACGAGATAGCCGTCGATGCCGGCGATGGCGGCCATGACGAGCGGATAGCCGAATTTCCACCGCAGCTCCGGCATGTAGTCGAAGTTCATGCCATAGATCCCAACGATCATGGTCGGGACCGCGATCAATGCCGCCCACGCCGCCAGCCGCTTCACGACTTCGTTCTCGTGAATCTGAATGAGCGAAAGGTTGACCGCCGTGGCCGTCGTCACCGTGTCGCGCAGATTGTCGATGGACTGATTGAGGCGGGCGAGGTGGTCGTACACGTCGCGAAAGTAGTCGTGGAGTCCCGAGCACGCGGGCGGTACGCGGCCGCCGTGGAGCTTGCTCGTCACCTCTTGCGTGGGTCCCGCGGCGTGCTTGAGGATCATGAGCTTGCGCTTGAGCTGGTAAAGGCCTTCGATGTTGGCGCGCGTGGTCTGCCCCGCGAAGATGCGCTCCTCGATGAGCTCGATCTCGTCGTTGAGTGCGTCGACCAAGGGAAAATACCGGTCGACGACGGTATCCATGAGGGCGTAGAGCACGTAGGCGGGTCCGTACTTGAGAAGATCCGGTTCCTGCTCGGAGCGCCGGCGCACGCCCGCGAAGCCCTCGCGCGACTCGCGCCGAACCGTGAGCACGTAGCGATCGCCGACGAACACGGCGACTTCGCCCACGTGGAACTCGTCCCCTTCTTTCTCGACCGGCTGCAGGACGACGAAGAGGCAGTTCTCGTACTCTTCGAGCTTCGGGCGTTGGTGGCCGTGGCGGGCGTCTTCGACCGCGAGATCCGGCAGATCGAATTCTTTCTGCAGCGCGTCCAGCTCGGACGCCTCCGGGTCCTTGATGGCGACCCACACGAAGCCGTCGGGGCGCGCCAAGTAATCGCTGATCTCAGCGATGCTGATATCGGCGACGCGCTTACCCTTCTCGTATGCGACGCAATTGACGAGCATTCTAAGGAGCGGCGATCCGTAACCGATCGCCGGGGGCGGCAGTATATCACCACTCGGGTGCCGGCGGCTATTGCGCGCAGGCCGGCTTCCACACCGCCGCAACGGCGATGGTTCCATCTCGACGGATCTGCTACTCGGAAGGACGCATACTCGCCGGCATCGGGACGGCGACCACATTGCCGCGCGCGGTGATCACGTCGGCGGCGGACAGTGTGACTTCGACGATGGCCTTGCGATCGCTTCGCTCCGTGACCCGTGCGCGTAGCACCAGCTCGCCACCCATCGGGGTCGGCTTCAAGAACGACACGTTGAGCGCGGCGGTGACGAAGCGAGGCGCGGGTCCGTCGCCGATGGTCCGGCCGGCGGCGCGCTCCGCGGCGGCCGCGGCGGTGGCCATGGCGTGGCAATCGATCAACGAGGCCACGAGTCCCCCGTAGACGAAGCCCGGGAATGCGGTGTGCTCCGCGTGCGGCGTGAAGCGCGCCACCACTTCGTCGCCTTCGACGAAGCTCTTCAGTTGGTGTCCGTGTGCGTTGTGCCGCCCGCACCCGAAGCAGTGCGCGAAGTCGTCCGGATAGAGGTCTTGGATCGCGACCGGGCGCGGCATCAGACGCTAGCGCTGTGCTTCTTCGCGACCGTTATCGATTTCTCGATCAGCTTCTTGAGCGTCGGGACGTCGACATCCTCCAGGCGGTTCGCGACGCTGGCGTCGGTCTGCTGGGTCTTGAGCTCGGCCATGGTGCTGTTTACAAAAGCGCCGCGTCGAGCGTGATCGTGAGACCGTTACGCAGCAGATTCGAAACCGGGCAATTCTTCTCCGCTTCCTCCGCGAGGCGCTTGAATGCCGCGTTGTCGAGACCATCCACGCGACCGCGCGCCTCCAGGTGCATCTTGTTGATCTTGCCGTCTTCGAGAGAGATGGTGGCCTTGGTCTGGATGCTTTCGGGCACGTGGCCGTTCTGACTCAAGTGGTTCGAGAACGCCATGCTGTAGCAGGCCGCGTGGGCGGCGGCGATGAGCTCTTCGGGGTTGGTTCCTTTGGCGTTTTCGAAGCGGGTCGCGAACGTAAACGGCGTCGCGCTCAAGACACCGCTAGTGGCGTCGATCGAGCCTTTGCCGGACTTGAGATCGCCACTCCAGGTTCCAGTGGCGGTTCTTTGAATCGCTGGCATGATAAGTCCTCCTTGGTTACGCGAGTTACTTTATCAGCGAGTGTGCGGTGCGTCAATCGGCCCGCAAACACACGTCGTTTTCGTGCTCGCGGTTGTGTTGCGGGCGCGCTAGAATGGCGCGATGGAACCCATCCAAGGAAGTCGGGGAGGAGTCGTGAGCTCGATCAAGGGCTACGTTGCCGGTTTAGTCGGGACCACGCGCGCGCGGGTGGATCTATTTCAAGCGGACGTCGAATACCGCATGTTCCGGCTCGTCGCCATGATCATGTGGTCGATTGTCGCGTTCTTGTGTCTCTCGATTGGCTTTACGTTCGCGATGCTCACCATCATCTTCGGCTTCGATCTGCCTCCGAGGTACGCGTTCGGTATTCCCGCGCTCGTGCTGCTCGCAGTCGGGGCGTTCGGGGTAATCATGTTTCGGTTCAAGAAGGCGTCGAAGTTCCACTCCACCAAGCACCGCGACTCCTAAACGGCTACGCGGCGCTCAACGCCACTCCCAAGTAGTACGGCCAAATCGCCAGCGCAAGGATCACCTTCACGACCGTCAGGTTAACGTAGCCGATCGTGAAGAGCCACCCGATGAACCAAATCGGAAACGTGAGCCCGACCACTTCCACTTTTGGAGTTCGCAACTTTTACCTCCGGTTCGAATTGTCCATGTCGGACATGATGAGCCACTTGCCCGTCTTGTCCTTGCGCAACGTCAGCGTGAACTTGCCGTCGTCCGGTTTGTCTTTGGTACCCGAGTAACCGCCGATAATGTAGCCGGCGTCACCTTGCGTTGACCACGCCAGCGCGCGCAACGACAACGGTCCGCCGGCTCCTTTGTAATGCTGCTCGATCGCGTCGCGACCGCGCTTGGGCGGTCCTCCGCCCGCCAGCACGAATCCATCCTCGGCGAAAAGATTCGCCAGCGCGTTCGCGTCCTTGGCCTGCCAGGCTGTCTCGTAGTCGGTGAGCACGCGGGCGAGTTCCGCAGGAAGCTCCACCGACGGCAGCGCGCCGGAAACTTCGGCGGCGGGTGTGCGCGTGAACGCGAGCTTCGACGTCACGTCCCACGTCTTTCCGCCGTCGTTCGAGCGGCTGCGCTCCATGCGAAATGCGTCCTTCGAGATGTCGAAGTACACGCCGCGGAGAATGACCGGTTGCCCGCGCAACACCATCTCGTAGTCGAGCACGATGCGATCGTCCACCTTGCTGCCCTCATGCGTCGCGAGCATCCCGTGCCCGTCGTCGATCCACATCGCTTGCAGCTTTCCGTTGGCGGAGTTGAACCCGTGCAGCCCGCGTCCTTCGAAGCGGTTCCCGGAACGCGTGCCGACGTAACGCACCGCAATCGCGCAGCCCTTGAGCTCCTTGGTGAACCAACACCGTGCTTCGGACGTTTCCCATTTTCCATCGGCCAGACGATCTTCGGCTCGAACCGTCCACTCGCCGGGAAGGAACGAGAAGGCGTCGAACTCGGCGTGCCAGCACGGCGGATGTTCGGCTGTTTGAGCGAAGCTGCAAATCGGGGTGAGCAGGAAAAGTATGCAAACGAGAGCTCTCATGGCGATGGGTCTCCGTATTCCAATTCTATGAGAATGGCCGGCCCGCGGCGGCATGGCTGCGTCGTGACGACGAACAGCTTGTCGTATTCGTTCTCGGCAAGGTCTTCGATGTGGGGACCACCGGCTGCGGCGATGATTCTAGCGACCGTGTTGCTGTGACCGACCACCAGCACGGACTCCCCTTCGTGCTCGGCGAAGATGCGAGCGACCAGCGCATCGATGTCCTTGGCCGGGTAGACTGTCGGCGTGATCCCGAGCGCGGTCGCGAGCGGTTCGGCGGTCAGGCGATTGCGTTTCGTGTCGCTGTGATAGATCGCTCGCACGTTGGCACGACCGGCCACATGGACGAGGGTTTTTGCGCGGGAGTATCCGGTCTCCGAAAGCGAGTCGGCCTGACCCGGTTTTTCCGCGTGGCGGACGACGAGAATCGTGGTGGCGGCGCGATCGCAGGGAGTTTCCTGCGCACGCGGCGCCCCGGTCAAGAGAGAGAGCGCGAAAACGGCAAAAGTCCAGATTCTCATCGGCACCGCGCGAAGCGTAACGCAACGTGGCGGCGGCGGCGAATGCAAAATCGCGAGGGCCTATGAGCGCGGGGACGCGGAGACTTTTCGCGCTGCCGGCACGACCCGTTCCCGGTGGAGCGGAATCACGTTGTCCGGGAGCGGCGGAGGCGTGGGATTTCGGATGCCGAAGGTGTACACGCCAAACCACCAATCAAAACCATGACACCGGCGGAACCGAGCAGCAGCAAGAGGACGAAGCCGACACTCCCGTCTTGGTAGGCGCGCACCGCCACGCGACCGATGGCCATTCCCCCCGCGACGAATGTCGTCCCGCAGAAACCGAGCAGAGCGCGCAGCGGGCGCTTTACCCGGCCGTCGAGACAGCGTGATTTGAACGCCATTCCGGGAATGCGGTCGTTGAGGTGGAGTATCGCTTCGACGAGATAGTTCATGCCTTGCCTCCAGCCATTGATGTGACATGAACAGAAAGCAAAACTCTCGCCAAGGCTGGGTAAAGATCGCTCCCGCCTGGGCGGCGTGCAGGACGACAGAGTGCGGGAGATCGATGAGGAGCTTCAGCGCGCGAGTCGGTCGGCAATGCGGCGGCGGGCGCTCATGTTCGAACCCATCCATTTTCGTGCGCCATGTGGCTACTTTCGCACCGTCCGCGCGAAGACCGCCGCGCTCGCGAGGGCGAGAACCGCAGCGCACACGAAGGCGGCACCCGGAAAATGCACGCGCGCGCCGGGTGCCGAAAACCGTCCGAAGAGCTGCGTCATGATGGGCGGTCCAAAAATGGACGCGATGCTGTAGAGACTTCCCACGCCGCCTTGCAGTTCGCCTTGCGCATTCGCAGGGACTTGTCGCGACATGAGCGCGTTCATGGACGGATACACCAGCGCGGCGAAGAACCATGTCAGCATCCACCCGTAGACCATCCAGCCTTGGGTCGAGAACGCGTAGCCGAGATACGCCAGCGTGCCGAACAACAACCCGATGAATGCGGCGCGACGCTCGCCGAGTCGTGGGACCAAGACGCGCGTGAGCCACCCCTGGCTGATCGCCATCACCACGCCGACTGCCGCCAGCGACGCGCCCACTTCCGCCTCCGACCATCCGAACTTGAACATCGCGTAGAACGACCACGTGCTCGGGAGCACTTGGTGGCCCAGTTGCCAAAGAAACAACGCGGCCGCGATTCCCCGCACGAGCGGATACTTGCTGATCTGAATCAGCGTGCCCAGTGGATTGGCGCGCTTCCACTCGAAGGCGCGGCGCCGGTCCTTCGGGAGCGATTCCGGTAGCACAAAGAAACCGAACACAACGTTCAGCAGCGCGATGGCGGCCGCTACGAAGAACGGCACACGGTGGCCCATCTCGCCCAGGAGGCCTCCGATCGCAGGGCCGATGACGAATCCCATCCCGAATGCTGCACCCACCAACCCGAAGTTCTGCGCGCGTTTCTCGGGCGGGCTCACGTCGGCAAGATACGCATAGGCCGGAATGAACGACGCACCCGCGATGCCCGCGAGCCCGCGGCCCACGAAGAGCCACGTGATGGTTCGCGAGAAACCCATGATGATGTAGTCGACGCCGAGCGCGAACAGCGAGAGCAGAATCACCGGTCGTCGTCCGACGCGGTCGCTGATTCCACCCAAGATGGGCGCGCAGAAGAATTGCATCACCGCGTAGGTGAACCAGAGCCAGCCGCCGTAGATCGACGCGTGGCTGATGTCCTGTCCGGTGAGCTCCATGATGAGCTCGGGCACTACCGGAATGATGATGCCGAACCCGATGGTATCGAGAAGAACCGTGATGAAGATGAAAAGGACGGAGGCTTTGGACGATGTGGGGCGCGGCATGCGGCGCAGTATACGCGACGAGCCGCGGACGTCACGAGGCTTTTACCCGCGCCTCTGTCGCACCGTCCCGCCGACCACGAGGGCTCCGGAGATGATCAGCAGATTCTTGACGATGTACTGCCCTTCCAATGTCGGAGCGTACGGAAAGCGGCCGGGCTGAAAGGTGACCCCCGGTGCGACGAACAATGGGAGAAAAGTCCCCACCATTTGCATCGCGAGGAGCGCAATCGCGATTCGGAGCGTCTTGTGAAATAGGAACGTGACGCCGATTGCTACCTCCCACCATCCGATGATCGCGACCCACGTGTCCGCAGAAAAGAACGGCATCCACGCGACGGTCGATTTCACCAGCGGTGCTGCCGGTGAAAGGCCGAGGGGCTTCAACACACCGAACCAAATGAAAATGACGGCGAGGGAGAATCGAAGCGCGGGAACGCTCCACCGTCGCATGAACGCTGCGATGGAGCGGTCGATTCGATCGAGCGGGCGTTTCACTCCACGGTGCGGACCTGAATCATGTACTGATGAACCTCGTCGGCGCGCGTGGGTGTGAGCTCTTCGTTGTAGATCGCGAGCGACGCGTCGTATTGCGCGGCGTACGGTCCCGTGAATGAGAACTCTCCGTTCGTCCACGCGTCGACCGAAGACGCGTCCGGTCGAAAAGCCTGCGACACGGGGAAATACAACAGACCTCTGATCACATCGACGCGCCCACCCGACAGATCGATACGACCATCGGGAGGACCGGTGGCCGCCATGTCGGTTTGATCGAGACCGAAGATTTGCAAGTAAGGAACAGTTGACCCATCGGGATACGATGGGTTTAGTCGCGCGGTGAGAATGTCGACTACGTTAATCTCGAGTGTGCTGCTGTTGATTCGCGTCGAACCAAGATCGTAGATGTGACGCATCTCGAGAGCCCATGTGGTCGCGAACATCCCTTGCGGATCCGGATCGGGCGCTCTGAGCATTTCGAGAAGCAGTTTGCTAGGAAGATAGCCCGGCGCGCTCGGCTGTACACCGAGCTGTTGGTAGGTCCCGCCGACCACCCACCCGTCGACACTAATGTAGCTCACCGCGAGTGATCGCAATTCGGCGTCGGGGATGGCCTCGGTTAGCTCGAGACCGATGACCGCGCCCGCGTCGTTCTGAATCAGGGAGTAATCGACACCCTCCTCGAGGTATTTGAACCGATCCTCGAGCGCGTTGGTGGGTAACTGACCGGAGTTGAGCAAGATCACGATGTCGTGCATCGGGAATCCCCATCCGTCGGGATCGGAAACCGCCCAGCCGTCCAAGGGCGTAAGCGTGGGATCCGTCACGAAGTCCTGCGGAAGGATACCGCGGTACACCTTGACGGTGGCTGCGTCCGCGCCCGTAAAGGCGTCGGTGTGGTCGATGAAGAAGAACTTGTTGCGAACGTAGTCGACGTCGCGAATCTCGCGCAGTGTGGGCGTGCCTGTCGGGTTCTGATCGGGCGAGGTGCCATCATCGCCGCAGGCGGGAACAAACACCATCAGACCAATGGCGAGGAGTGCGATCTTGGACAGGCGAACTTTAGTCATGAAGGCCCCTCAAAAGATGTTCGACGAAAACCAGGGCCACAGTTCACTACGGGACTGCATGAGCATACAACGAATGGGCAGGGGCATCAATACGGGCTTATTCGGTAGCGAACGATAGTTTACCGCATGTTCGCTCCCTTCTCTAACCCAATGAACTGAGGAGAACAAGCGGGAGTACGAAGAGGAGAGTCGAGAGGAGCCACCAGGCCGACGATCGTCCTTGCCGTCGTTCTCGCATTCCCAATCCGATCGTCACGAAGGCCGCCCCACTCGAGATCAACACCACGCCGACTGCCATCAGGCCGCGGTTCACGCAACCGAACACCATGACGGGTGTGAAGTAGAGCGCGACCAGTGCTGCGGGCGCGAGCGCGGGTAGGGCGACATGTCGAAGGAACCGGTGCATGCCGGCGCTTCGTGCAAAAAGCTCGCCAAGGGTCCTATCGGCTCGGGTGGTCGAAGTAGCCTCGCACCCGGCGACTCAAGAGGTACGCCAGCATCGCGCCTCCGATGGGGAGGCCGATCAGCGCCCGTGGGTCCGATCGCAGCAACGCATTCGCGATATCTCCGATGAGGTTCACGACCAGAATGCCGCACGCGAGCCGATGGCCCCATCGTGTTTGTCTCCAAAGCCCGATCGAAGCGAATGCGCACGCGACGGAAACCGCAGCCATGAGGACGACTCCCCACGGTCCCAACCGGGAGAATTCGTCGCGTGCAACGGGGTTGAGTTTCCAGATTGCATCGAGGGATGACCCCGGGAACAAGAGGAGCGCGGCCGTCAGTCCGCTCATCACGGCGCCGAAGGCGAAGAAAATGCTCAGCGCGATGAGGCCCCGCACCTACTTCGCGGACCTTCGCGGCGCCTTCTTCTTCGGCTTCGCCGCAGCCTTGTCCAGGTTTTCCTTCGCGCGGAACTGCGCGATTCTCCCGATTAGCGCGTATGGCATCGGTTCGTCCAACGGGAATTGAACCGATCCTTTCGCGCCCTTGAATGCAGATAGTTCCTTCTTGAACTTTTCGGTTCCCGACGGTGTGGGATAGAAGCCGATGTGTTTCTTCCACACCGCGAAGTGAACCACGTTACCTTTGAGATAGAAGGTGGGCATCTGATAGCTGATCTTCTCTTCCGCAGCGGGCACCGCGGTCTTGATGGTTACGCGGATATTCTCCAGGATCTCTTGGACGTCGCGCGGAAAGCGGTCGATGTATTCGTCGATGTCTTTGGGGATTGACTGAGCTTTCTTCATTGCTTCCTGTCTAATCGCTCATCGAGATGACGACTTTTCCTCGGGCGTGTCCTTCTTCGACGTAACCGACGCCTTCGGCCGCGTCGCGTAGCGGGTAACGTCGATCGATGACGGACCGAATCGTTCCGGCTTCGAGCATATCCTTGAGAAGTAGAAAATCCGCCTTCTTCGTCCTCGTCATGATGAAACGAACTTTCTTGCGCCCAATTGAAAGCGGCCACGCTAGCAACATGGTTTGGAATATTTGAGGCAAGCCGCCACCCGCCATGACAAAAATCCCGTTCGGGCCGAGCGAAGGTCGGTAATCAAAGACCGAACGGTGGGAGTTGGCTGCGTAGATAATGTCGTAACGCTGGCCATTTCGCGTGAAGTCTTCCTTGGTATAGTCGATGACGTGGTCGGCGCCGATCGATCGCGCTTGTTCGACATTCCTCGTGCTGCACACGGCGGTGACTTCGGCCCCGAACACCTTGGCGATCTGGATCGCAAACGTGCCCACGCCACCCGACGCGCCGACGATCAGGACCTTCTGGCCGCGCTGGATGCGCCCCTTGTCGCGAAGACCTTGCAGCGCCGTGACCGCGGCCACCGGAACGGCGGCGGCTTCCTCGAACGAGATGTTCGCGGGCTTCAGCACCAACTTCGCCTCGCGCGTACACACGTACTCGGCACAGGCGCCGTCGCACACGCCGAACACCGCGTCGCCCGGCTTGAATTGCGTGACGCTCTTGCCGACCGCCTCGACTTGACCGGCCACATCGACGCCGGGGCGCGTCGTCTTTGGTTTGCGCAAGCCCCCGACCATCAGACGCATGAACATCGGCTTGCCACACATCAAGCGCCAGTCCAGCGCATTGAGCCCCGCCGCGCGAATCTTGATCAAGACCTCGTCGTCTTTGGGAACGGGCTTTTCGATCTCCGCGAGGCGAAGGACGTCGGCGGCGCGGCCATATTCCGTATAGATGACTGCTTTCATCGAGTCACGGTCTTTTTCGGGCGCCGTCCCGTTGGACGCTTGGCGCGCTTGGACTTGCGCGCGCCTTGGGGTGCGCGTAGCCCCGTGAGGACGTTTCGGAACATTTGGTCGACGAACTCCTCTGTCACGGGATGATGATGAACGAACATGCGGTAGAACAGCGGACCGAACAGCAGGTCGACGGCGAGCTCAGGGGAAATGTCCTTGCGCAGGACGCCCGCTTCCTGCGCCCGGCGGATCATACTGGCATCCGCGGCGGTGCGAGGGAGGAAGAGGCCCTCAACCAGCGCGGCCCGAACAGCAGGGTCGCTTTGCGCCTCGCCGAGGAGAGAGACCACCAGCCGACCGGCTAGGCCGTCCGTCTCGCCGGCCAACGTTCGAAGTTCCTTTCGCAACGCACGCAGCGGATCACGCCCACTCGGAACCGGCACATCCTCCGCGGCCACTTGCACCATGAGATCGACCACCAACGCGGGACGATTCGTCCACCAACGGTAGATGGTGGTCTTGGCCACCCCCGAGCGGGCGGCGATGTTCTCGATGGTCGCGGCGGGGTAACCGCCTTCCTCGATAAGCGAGCGCGTGGCCTTTAGAACCGCGCGTCGAGCGTGCTCGCTTCGGGGACGCCCGCGGGCGGCGGATTGCACCGGTGAATTCGTTTTCTTCATACCCATACATTACGCTACTGGTCGTATCGAATCAAGGCTTGCTCAAGATATTGCCCCTTGACACCCTCGGAGCACTTAGATACGATACGTAGCGTATCGTAAATATCGCGCACCTCGAACGCAGTTCACGGCCCCGGTGGCCAATCCATAGGAGCTAGCCATGAATACCCGAACGCGCTCTTTACAAGTTTTTCCCATATTCGCTGCCGTGGCTCTGTGCACGCTGGCGTCGTCGCGCATCGCCTCGGCCGCGTTTCCCCAGCTCGGACTCGCCGTCTGCAACGATCCCAACACGCAACAGAACTCGGCCATCACCACCGACGGCGCGGGCGGAGCGATCGTCGCGTGGCAGGACTCGCGCACCGCCCCGGGCGTGATCGCCGCCCACCACGTCCTGGCCTCCGGCCAGCTCGACCCGGCGTGGCCTCTTCAAGGTCGCGTCTTGGTCGGGATTCCGGTCCCCAACGCGAACGGCGGACAATTTCTCCCCAGTATCGTGTCGGACGGTGCGGGTGGTGCGATCGTCGCCTGGAACGACCTGCGGAGCGCCGTCACCGGCATCGACTTGTACGCCCAACACGTCCTCGCGAACGGAACGCTGGATCCAGCGTGGCCGGCGACGGGAAGGGCGCTCAGCGCTGCCCCAGGGACACAGTTGTTACCGAGGATGGTGTCCGACGGCGCCGGCGGGGCGATTGTCGCGTGGATGGACGACCGCCCCGGGTCAAATAGGCTCGATGTCTTTGCGCAGCACGTGCTGGCGAGCGGCATCGTCGATCCGGCGTGGCCGGTAAGCGGATTTCCAGTTTGCACCGCGGCCGGCACCCAGTTGTTCCCCGTGATCACCGGCGACGGATCGGGCGGCGCGATCATCTCGTGGTTCGACGAGCGCATCTCCCCGAACGAGATCGATATTTTCGCGCAGCGAATCGTTGGCGCCGGAGCGATCGCCCCCGGTTGGCCGGTGAATGGACGAGCGGTGTGCGCCGCCTCCGGCCCACAGATAGATCCGACCATCGTCTCGGACGGTGCGCATGGCGCCGTCATCGCGTGGGCCGATGGACGCAATCAGGTCAACGTGCGCATCTTCGCGCAACACGTGCTCGGGTCGGGCAACGTCGATCCCGCGTGGCCCCTCAACGGGCGCTCAATCTCGGGCGCAACCGTTGTCGAGCAACGGCCGCTCGCCGTTCCGGATGGCGCCGGCGGGGCCGTCGTCACGTGGGAGGGCTTCTCGAACATAACAAGCGTAAGCAACATCTACGCGCAGCACGTTCTGGCGACAGGTGTCGTCGACCCGGAGTGGCCGGTCGGCGGGCAGACCTTGAGCTTCCGACAGAAGCACCAGACTCGCGCGGACATCGCGTCCGACGGTGCCGGCGGAGCGTTCGTGGCGTGGGATGACAACGGCCAGGACGTCATTGCCCAGCACGTGCTGGCGAACGGGACGTTGGATCCCGATTTCCCCGCCGACGGGCGCACGTTGGTCAACCTCCCCAGCCAACAGGGCGACGCGGCGATCGTCACCGCGGGCGTCGGCGGAGCGATTGTGAGTTGGACCGATTCGCGCAATGGGAACGCCGACATATTCGCGACCCAGGTGCTGGACGCGCGCCCCACACCGGTCCCGGCTCCCACGCCGGCCGCGATCGCGTTCGCGCCCGCGTTTCCGAATCCGGCGCGCGGATCGCTGACGCTGCGCTTCGTGCTCCCGCGCGAGACGACGTTCCGGATGGCGATCTACGATGTCGCCGGGCGCCGCGTACGCGAGCTGGCGTCGGGGTCCCGACCGGCCGGCGAGCAGACTCTTGCGTGGGATATGCGCGATAACGCTGGACGCGAAGTCAGCTCCGGCATCTACTTCGCGCGCTTGGACGCCGACCGGCACTCCCTCACGCAGAAGTTGGTGAAGTTGAAGTAGGCTCTAGCGGTGGACGGTAACGATGCGCGCCTGCATCTTGCCGTCCACCGCGCCGCCACTACTCACGGTTGCACCGCTCGTTCGAGGAGCTCGATCGCACCCATCGACGACGCCCCCGCATTCTTTCGATTGCCGCGGTGCTGTCGATTGCGCCGCCTGCGGGAAGCTTGAGCCATGCGTAACCCGCCCACTGGCCGGCTCCCTCGAAGGAAAGCCACATGCTGTCGAGGGTCGCGAAGACTTCATTCTCGCCCGTGAACCAACGCGCGTGACGGTTCGACGATCTCCCTCGGAACGCCGGGGGACCAATAGGTGGTTGTGAGGAAGGCGTGGATGGCGTCGACATCGAGGCGGGCGGGGTCGGAGGAAAGAGAATAGCCGTCCTGTTCGATCAAGGTCGACTCCGCCCCGATACGCTCTTCTTCGGGTGGGTCCGTCGCGAACGTCGCCACGCCGCTGGTGATTCTCCGGCAGCACGCTTGAACGCCCTCGAGAACGCCGACTCGTTCTCGTAACCCACTTCGAGCGCGATCTCGATCACCTTCGCGTCGGTATCGCGCAGCGACGCCGCGGCAAGCTGCATCCGCCATTGCGCGAGGTACTGCATCGGCGCCTGGCCGATGAAGTGGACAAACCTTTCGTGCAGCACGGAACGTGACAGCGCCGCTTCCTCGCCGAGGCGCTCGATTGTCCATGCTTCGCCCGGCTTCTCGTGCATCAGCGCCAGCGCCCGACCGACGGCCTCATCCCGCATCCCCGCCAGCCACCCGGTCTGGTCCGGGAGCAGGGTATCGGCGTAGCGGCGCAGCACCTCGACGAACAGCATCTCGCTCATGCGCTCGAGCACCGCCTCCCCACCGGGCCGCTTGCGGCTCGACTCCTCGACCACCAAACTCAGGAAGCTCGCGACCCATGAGCTGCCATCCGCGGCGAGGCTCGGCGTACACAGCACCCGGGGCATTGACGCAAGCAGGGGGTTGAACGGCCTCGCGTCACAGCCCAAAAAACCGCACACGATCCTGGTCCGATCGCTCCCGCCGCCATCGATCCGCGCCGTGGTCGCGCCACTCTCGCTCACATTGAGTGCGAAGGGCAGTTGGGTTGGTGTGGGCGCAAAGTAAATCTCAGGATCGATGGCCTTCCCGCGCAAGCGGGGCGCGCTCGACATCACGTGACGATCGCCCTGCGGAAACAGGGCGATGTCGCCTTCCTTCAAGCGAATGGGCTCCTCGCCGACGAGTGTGGCCCAGCACGTTCCCCTGGCGACGCCGTGGAACGGCATCAGGTGCTCGACCCCTGGCAGAATTGTGGGAATGATCTCGCTCGAGCGCGGGGTCTCGACGACCCACGGATCGGCAGCCTCGACGTAGAAGAACACCGCGCCCCGTAACCGCACGGCGCGGAGCAGGTCAGAAAGGGTATCTCCGCTCATTCGATACCTCCCAAACACTCCGGACGAACAGCACAGTCTTACCGACGCGCGGCGGGGCGTCAAGGCCCTCACGTCCTCCATATTGCGGGGTGGAAATGAGCCACACACACCCCGGAGAAGGAGAACACAAATGAAGCAACTATCAAGGATGCACGTCGAGCGATGGTTTCGCGCCATCCTGCTGTTCGCGGCGCTCGGCCCACTCTGTTCATGTGGATACAACCAGGACGACTACCCGGCCGGTCCCGGAACCGCAAAGGAGTTGAACTCCGACAATTTCGGCCCCGGAGGCACGTACCAACATCGGTTCGCTGCGGCGGGAACGTATCGCTACCACTGCGTCCATCACGCTCCGATGACAGGGCGCGTTGAAGTGAGTGTGACCGCAGCCGACTCGCTCGTGAACGTGAACATTGTGAGCAGCACCCGTAGTTTCCCCGGTGCATCGGTGAAGCCGGGCGGCCGGGTGCTGTGGACCAACAACACGGACATGGTACACACCGTCACCAGCGATTGAAGAACGGCGCAGCCGCGACACACGTCAACCAGTGCGTATATGAAATGGAGAACCAAATGAACAGCGTTTTTCGATTCCTCTTCGCGGTGTTCTGCCTATTCGTGACGGCGAGTCCGGCGCTCGCCCAGTGGGTCCCGACCAACAAGCCCGGCGCCGGGGTGATTCAATCGTTGGTTGGCAAGGGCGCGAATCTTTTCGCGGGGACATTCGGCGGCGGTGTGTTTTTCACCGCCAACGGCGGTGCGATATGGACTCCGGCGAGCAACGGCCTGACGAACCTCAACGCCTTCACTCTGACCGTCAACGGCGCCAATCTCTTCGCCGGGACAGGCGGCGGCGTGTTTGTTTCCGCCAACAACGGCGCAAGCTGGTCTCCGCTGAGCAACGGCCTGACGAATACCTTCGTGGTTTCGCTTCTGTTCGGCGGTACGAATTTCTTTGCGGGGACGAATGGGGGCGGCGTCTTTCGCTCCACGAACGGCGGCGTCACCTGGAATCCAGCGAGCAACGGGCTCACGAATCCCTTTGTCCACGTTCTTGCCCAGAACGGCGCAAACCTCTTTGCAGGGACCGACGGCGGTGGAGTCTTCCTCTCCGTCAACAACGGAACCAGCTGGAGCGCGGTTAATACAGGGCTACCACCCGCCGCGTTCATCTTTGCCCTCGTCGAGAGCGGCGGAAATCTCTTTGCCGGAACCGACAGCGGCAAACTCTTTCGCTCCACCGACAACGGCGCGAACTGGACTGAGGCCCATGAGGGCTTGTCCGGCGTCGGTGTTTTTTCGCTCGTGACGAGCGGCACCACGCTCTTTGCCGTGACGTCCGGCGGCGGCGTTTTTCTCTCCACCGACAGCGGCGCGAACTGGACGGCAATCAACGACGGGTTGAGAGACCCGGATATCCACGCCCTCACCCTATTCGGGACGAACCTCTTTGCCGTAACGGGCGCGGGCGACGTATGGAAGCGACCGGTGGTGGACGCCGTCACTTCGGCCGGCCCGCCAGCGACCGCCCCTGCCAGTCTCGCGCAAAACGTCCCGAACCCGTTCAATCCGCAAACCATGATCCCGTTCACCATCCAGAACGGAAGTGACGTGAGGCTAAGTATCTACGACTTGACGGGCAGGCAGGTACGCGAGTTGGTCCGTGGACACCACGAACCCGGCTCGTACCGCACTGTCTGGGACGGCCTGAACGCCACCGGCACTCCAGTGGCGAGCGGCGTCTATTTCTACAAGCTCGTCGCGGGCACCTTCGGCGAGACGAAGAAGATGATGTTGCTCAAGTAATCACAACGTTGAAAGCGAAGGATCAGATGACTGCCAAGGACTTGGAAGATCTTTACGACTATGGCTACTGGGCCAACAGAAAACTCTTTGACGTGATTGCGCAACTGACACCGGGGCAATTCACGCGGGCTGTCGCGGGAAGCTACGGATCCATCAGGAACACGATGGTCCACGTCCTAAGCTCTGAAGCGGGCTGGCTCGATCGGTGCGGCGGCCCGAAGCGGGGCCCGCGTTTCAATCCTGATGATTTCCCAACCGTTGAATCCGTCATGCAGACGTGGAGCAAGGTCGAGGGACACATGCGCGACTTCTTGACCACGTTGAAAGACGACGACCTGGCGCGCAATGTCGAATTCGCAATTGAGCACTCCGCGAAGCAATCGATGCCGTTGGGAGAGCTGATGCAGCACGCAGCCAATCATGGTGTTCATCACCGGGGACAAGTTGCGCTCCTGCTGAGAGTTCTCGGCCACGTTCCGGGTGATGTGGACATCTTCCTGTATTTTGCTGAAAGGCGTCCGAGCGGCAAGTCGTTAACCCGAGGAGTGGCAACAAATGAAGAAGCATTGTCCAAGCCGGCGTGAAATGCCGATGCCACGCGTTGCGGTGCTCGTCACAGGTTTGCTGACTCTGGCCGTGACCACGCACCCGCAGCCGACAGTCCAAGATCGATGGTTGGCCGGTCGCTACTACCGCCTCGGGACCAGCCGAGGCGAACTTCTGGGTCGATGGGAGATGTCGATGGCCGACAGCGTGTGGACTTCGCAATACGTGTCCGTCAACGACTCGGTGGCCGTCCAAGACACGCTGCGCTGGGACGGCGATCGGATCGCCGTCTACGCGTATGAGCGTTACGCATCCGGGGAGCGCTCCCGCGTGGTCCGCCGCGCGGAAGGGTTGGAGTACACGATGGAACTCGCAGGCAAGCGAAGCACCGCGTGGCGGTCTGCCGACTCTCTTTTCCTTGCGGGGCCCATGATCGTGCCTTTCGTCCAGGGGCACTGGGAGGAGCTCGTCGGCGGGAAGACGCTGCGCTTTCAGTACGGGGTGCTCGATCAGCGGCGTGCCTTTCGGTTCGAGATCGCGGTTGATCCCAAGCACCCTGCCAACTCCCACGACGCGACTGTCTTCAAGATGAAGGCGTCGAGCTTCATCGTGCGTCGCTTCGTCGCCCCGATTCACCTTGTGTACGGCCGCCGCGAGCGGGAGATACGCGCCGTCCTCGGTCGCTCCCTCGTCGTGGAGCGACGCGGTGGGGACATTCGCCCCGTCGACGCGGAGCTCGTCATCGAGGAGCGTCTGCCTCGAGTTGACGAGGCTCCGTGATGCTGCGGCGATCGGCAGACTGGATCACGGCGCAGCAGCACTCCGTGAGACCTTCGAATGGTCTCGATGCATGGGTTCTGTTCGCTGTGGTGTCCGCGAAGCTCGCGCTTCACCTGCCGGTGCTCGTGCGCTACGACTGGAATCGCGACGAGCTGTACTTCCTGGAGTGCGGGCGCCACCTCGCCGCCGGATACGTGGACCATGCGCCGCTCGTGCCCTGGATCGCGCGCTTGTGCGAGGCGACTTTCGGCGCGGAACTCGCGGCGATCCGGCTCCCAAGCCTGTTGGCGGGTGCGGCTGCGGTTGCACTCGCCGTGGTGCTCGCTCGCGATCTCGGCGGCGGCCGCTGGGCGCAGCTCGTGGCCGGTCTCGCGGCGCTGGCACCCCCTGCGTATCTGCGCATGGGGAGCATCCTGTGCATCCCGGCGTTCGAGCTACTGTTTTGGACGGCGGCCACGTGGATCATCCTGCGCATCACGATACATGGGCGTTTGCGCCTCTGGCTCGGCGCGGGCGTCGTCGTGGGGCTCGGGCTCCTCGTCAAGCACACGATGCTGTTGTGGTGCGTGGGAACGATCGGCGCGCTGGCGCTAGTCGGGCCGCGTGCGGCCCTTCGCACTCGGTACTTCGCGGGCGCCGTCGTCGTGGCCGGGCTTCTCCTAGCGCCTAACATCGTGTGGCAGATCCGTCACGACTGGCCCACCGTCGAGTTCCTGAGCTATATCCGGCAAGATCAGCTCGAGGGCATTCCACGGTGGCAGTTCCTGCTCGGCCAGATCCTTTACCAGCATCCGTTCACGTTGCCGCTATGGCTGGGCGGACTGTGGTTCCTGTGGCGCGGTTCGAGAACGAGGTTCGTCGCCTGTGCCTACGGCATCGTGCTGACCGCGTGGCTCTTGACCCGCGCCAAGCCATACTACCTCGCGCCGGCGTATCTGCCGCTCTTCGCTGCAGGGGCTGTGCAACTGGAGCGAGCCATCCGAACCGGCGGCCGCTCCCGGCTGCGCATCGCGGTCCCGGTGGCGCTCGCTGCGGGCACCGCAGCACTCGTCCCTTTCGCGCTGCCGGTGCTTCCACTCGAAACCGCCGACCGATGGATCGATCGGCTGGTCGGATTCGCCATCGAGAGCCCGGTCGACCTGACGCTCGAGCTGCACGACGAGTACGGCTGGCGCGAGCAAGCCCAGACGCTCGCCCACGTCCGCGACACGCTCGCTCCTGAGGAACGCGCCTCGTGCAGGATTCTGGCGTGGAATTACGGACAGGCCGCAGCCGTCAACGTCTTCGGTCCGGCGTATGGATTGCCGCGAGCCGTCAGCGGGAACATGAGCTACTTCTTGTGGGGCCCTGGAGAGAAGACGGAGGTTGTTCTCGCATTCGGTATGCCGCGCCGCGAGCTGGAACCGTTGTTCGCCGAGATCGCGGAGCGAGAGCGCATCGGACATCCGCTCGCCGTTCCCTCCGAAAAAGATCTCCCCGTGTATGTGTGTCGGCGCCCGAGGCAGTCGCTGCTTGCGGCCTGGCCCTCGCTCCGCCGTTACTGGTTTGGCGCCACCCTCCCTACCTCACCACTTCGCTGATCTGAATCAGCGGGGCAATGTCCTGTAATTCGGGATGTCCGCCTGCAAGACCTCTTTCGTCGCATTGTGCGGTCCTACGCGGAAGCAAGGACCACACAATGCGGCGTTCCCTAACTTGTATTCGATGTTCGGCACTTCCAGCCTGGTTGAACCGCAGCTCGTTCGCGGCGCCTGCGGCGCACCGTCAATACTAGAACGCGCTCCTTGGCTCGCCATAGATGACGTTGTCGAGCACCACGAGGTCTACCGTGCCGCCCGCCGTGACATCGTTGACGGTGGCGCCCAGAGCGCCCGTCCCCAGGGTGATTCGGACCCGAGCGATGATCGCGTCGGCGAAGGTGACGCCGACGAACGACAGCCCCGCAGCATCGGACCGAACCGGGGCGGAGTAGATGCCAAGCGAGGAGCCGTCCTTGGCAAACAGCTGAATGGTCGTCCTGTCGGCTGTGTCGACGTCGCTGAACACGATTCCGAAACCACGGACGACCGCGGGCGTCGGTTGGCCGGCGACCTGGAACAGTTGATCGAGGAGATTACTGCCGATCGGCGCGAAGATCTTGTTGGGACTGAAGAAATTGAATTCCGCGTCGTAGGTCGAGTTGATCCCGCTGAATAACGCGGAATCGTTTCGTAACCCGGTGCCGGCGGTGGTGTACACCGCGCCCGCCGTCACGTTGGTGTTGAAAAAGTCCGCCGGGAAATCGTTCCGGTTGTCGAACGGCACCGTCGCCGCGGCATCCCAGGCGATCTCGCGTCGGCCGGTTGGCTGCTCGCCAGCGGTCGCACCGTTCGACGGCCCCAGAGTGTTCCTGAACTCGTCCACTTTGGTGACGATGTTGCCGGTAGCCACGAAAACCGTCGCCACTGGCACCGGATCTGGCGCCGGATTCGGCGCGGTGACCGGATCGTCGCTGCAGGCCGTCACGAAGCCCACTACCACCAGTCCCAACAATGTGAAAGTACGCATTTTTCTTGCTCCTGTCGGTTAAGGTTGTCCGTTCGTGGGAACATACCCACGCCCACAGTATGCTGAAGACCGGTGACTTGGCGCTTTGCCACGAATCGGGAAGGTTATGCCATTCGTCCGGAATCGAGCCGAGTCTCTAGTGTCTTCGCTTTCGCACCCCCGCACTTAAGACCCTCTCGCCCTCGTAGCTGACATCGAGCGCAACTTCGATCACCTCAGGCGCCTCCGGACGAACGGCACAATCTTAACGACGTGCGGCAGGGCATCAAGGCCCCGCCCCCTCCATATTGCGCAGGTGGGAATGGGCCCACGCACACGTTCCAATAGGAGACATCACATGCAAACCGCCACGAACCTTTCAATCGTTGACTATGAAGCCATCAAAGCGCGCCAGCGTGCGTCGTGGGCGTCGGGTGATTTTGGCCGCATCGGTGTGCGCCTGCAGATCGTCGGCGAGTCGTTGTGCGAAGCCGTCGATCTGCGCGCCGGCGAGCGCGTCATCGACGTCGCGGCCGGAAACGGCAACGCCTCGCTGGCCGCGGCACGTCGCCTCGCCAACGTCACATCGACCGACTACGTGCCCGAACTGCTCGAGCAAGGGCTTCGTCGGGCCGAAGCCGACGGACTCAACATGGCAATTCGGGTGGCGGACGCGGAGAACCTGCCGTTCGAAGACGCCTCCTTCGACGTCGCGCTGTCGACGTACGGCGTGATGTTCGCGCCCAACCAGTCGCTCGCGGCTGCGGAGTTGCTCCGCGTCGTCAAGCGGGGCGGCCGCATCGGTCTCGCGAACTGGACGCCGGACGGATTCATCGGCGAGCTGCTCCGCGTGGTGGGTCGCTTCGTGGCGCCGCCCGCCGGCATCGTATCGCCTGTCGCGTGGGGCACCGAGACTCGATTGGTCGAGCTGTTCGGACCCTACGCGCTCGATATCCGCACGGAGCGTAAGTCGTTCGTCTTCCGGGAATACTCCGCCGAAAGCTGGATCGAATCGTTTCGCACCTACTACGGGCCGATTCATATGGCCTTCGCGAATCTAGGTGAGCCGGATCGGCGCGTGCTCCATCAAGCCCTGCTGGAGCTGCTCGAGAAGTTCAATCGCGGCGGTCGTGACGCGCTCGTCGTGCCCGCGGACTACCTCGAAATCGTGATTGTGCGCGCCTAGGGCCGCACGACGACAACCCGTTTCCCGTGAACCAAAACATCAAATCAACAACCTCGTAATCAAGGAGACCCCCTATGCGAATTCAATTTCGCTCTCTCGTCCTCGGCGGTATCGTGCTCTGCGCGGTGGCAACGGCTCGCATTGCGTCGGCCGTCTTTCCAGAGTTCGGTCGCGGCGTCTGCAACTCGTCGGGCGCGCAGCAGCACTCTGTCATCACCACCGACGGCGCGGGCGGAGCGATCGTCGCGTGGGAGGACTTCCGCATCCAGCCGAGTGTGATCGCGGTTAATCACGTCCTGGCCACCGGCCAGATCGATCCCGTATGGCTCCACAACGGCCGCGCTGTACTTCGATTCCCGCTGGAGAATCCGGATGGCGGGCAGAACTTCCCGATCATTGTGTCGGACGGAGCGGGTGGAGCGATCGTCGCCTGGCAGGACAGCCGGAGTGCGGTCACCGAGATCGATCTATTTGCGCAGCACGTCCTCGCGAACGGACGGATCGACGAGGCGTGGCCGCCGACGGGAGTTCCGGTGAGCGCGGCACTCGGCCTGCAATCGGTCCCGACGATGACGTCGGACGGCGCCGGCGGCGCGATCGTCACGTGGATGGACAACCGCCCGGGGTCGATCGGGTTCGACATCTTCGCGCAGCACGTGCTGGCAACCGGCGTGGTCGATCCGCTGTGGCCGGCGAACGGGTTTCCCATTTGCACCGCGGCGGATGGCCAGCAATTCCCCGTCATCACCGGCGACGGGTCGGGTGGCGCGATCATCGCGTGGTTTGATGAGCGCGTCGCGCCGAACGAGCTCGATATCTTCGCGCAGCGAATCCTCAACACGGGAGCGATCGCGCCCGGTTGGCCGGTGAACGGACGCGCGGTGTGCACTGCTGCGTTCGGCCAAGCATTCCCCACCATCGCGTCCGACGGCGCCCATGGCGCCATCGTCGCGTGGACCGATGGACGCAATCAGGTCAACGTGCGCATCTTCGCGCAACACGTGTTGGGAACAGGCGCTCTCGACCCCGTGTGGCCGACCGATGGGAGGCTCATTTCCGGCGTCGCTTTAATTGAGTCGCGGCCACTCGCCGTTACCGATGGCGCCGGCGGTGCTGTCGTGACGTGGCAGGGTTTTACGAACCAGCCGAACGTCACGAACATGTTTGCGCAGCACATTCAAGCGACGGGAATCGTCGACCCCGCATGGCCGGCCGGCGGGCAGACGTTGAGCTTCCGGCAGAAACTGCAGAGTCACGCCGAGATCGCGTCGGACGGTGCCGGCGGCGCCATCGTCGCGTGGGATGAGAACAGCGAGGACATCTTCGCCCAGCATGTTCTCGCGAACGGATCGTTGGACCCTGTGTTCCCGGCCGACGGTCGCGCCTTGTGCAATCTCCCCAGCCAGCAAGGCGACGTCGCGATTGTCACTGCCGGCGTCGGCGGAGCCATCGTGAGCTGGACCGACACTCGCAACCCAACCACGACGGGCGTCGACATCTTCGCTACCCAAGTGTTGGATGCGCATCCGACCGGCGTCCCGGTTCCCACACCGGCCGCGATCACGTTTGGGCCCGCGTTCCCGAATCCGGCGCGAGATTCGCTCACGTTACGCTTCGTATTGTCGCGTGAGACGCAGTTCAGCTTGTCCATTTACGACGTCGCGGGGCGCCGCGTGCGCGAGCTGGCGTCGGGCTCGCGACCGGCCGGCGAGCAGACTCTTGCGTGGGATATGCGCGACGAAGGCGGCCGCGAGGTTAGTTCCGGCATCTACTTCGCGCGCCTGGACGCCGACCGGCACTCGCTCACGCAGAAGTTGGTGAAGCTGAAGTAGGCTCTAGCGGTGGACGGTAACGATGTGTGCCTGCATCTTGCCGTCCACCGCGCCGCGACCGAAGCGACGTGCGATCGCCGCGGCGGCGACGTCGGTCGCTTCTTCGAGCCGCGACGCGTCGCGCGCTTCGATCTCGTTTCGAACCGGCGTACCTTGGCAGATGGCAATGGCGGCATGCCGGGGAGACTCGGCGCGGCTACGTTTCGGGACGGTAAACACCTCGGGGCGCGCCCTGAATCCCCCACCCACCAGATCGTGCGCGATGGCCGCTCGATCGTGATAGCCGTGCGGCACACGCGCCATGAAGCGCGGCGGATCGTTCGGAAACAGCGTCTCGAGCGCGTTGGTTATCGTGTCCGCGAACTCGTTCTTTTCAATCCGATCCCACGTGTTGAAGACGAGGATTCCACCGCGACGAAGCACACGTCGCATCTCCGCGAACGCTTTCGCCTTGTCGGGGAGGAACATGACGCCGAACTGGCAGACCACCGCGTCGAACGACTCGTCGTCGAAGGGCAGCGCCATCGCATCCGCTTGACGCCATTCGACCGGCCGCGCGGTCCCGAGCGTCGCTGCATGATCGAGCATCGGCTGATTGAGATCCGTCGCGACGATGGCGACGTGTTGCGGCAAGGTCGACGCCAGCGCGCGCGTCACCACTCCCGTGCCGGCCGCGACTTCCAGGACGTTTGCGAGCGTTCTCGGCGCAAGCCTGCGCGCGATGTCCTGGGCGTACGGCTCGAAGAGCATCGGAACCATGTACGTTTCGTAGAGCTTCGGAATGTAGCCCGCGAAGAGTTTGTCGGTTGAATCATTCACGGTACACATCCCGACGAAGAATCTCCATATGTCCTTCCGGCTTCGCGAGCGGCTTGAAGCCGAACTCATTATAGAGCCCGTGCGCGTCGCGCGTCACCAGCGTGAAACGACGGAGACCTTGCAGCGACGGGTGCGACATGACGACTTCCATCATCCAACGCCCCAGCCCACGGCCTCGGTGCTCGGGCAGAACGTGCAAAGGTAGGCGTACGTCGCCTCGTCGCTGATCACGCGCGCGAAGCCGACTTGTTGGTCCTTGTGATAGAGACCGAAACACAGCGATCCGCGAATGGCGCGTTCGACGATCTCCTTCGAAATGCCGGGGCACCAATACGACGTGGTGAGAAAAGCGTGGATGGCGTCGACATCGAGGCGCGTGGCGTCGGAGGAGATGAGGTAGTCACCTCGAAAGCCGGTGTCACATGACGTCCCCGTCGACAAAGCGGTCACGCAAAGAAGATCTGCCAGGCCGCCATACCAAGAACGAACACGAGCGCCACGATCCAGATGTAGTTTATCCATGATCGCGTGTCGGGAGAAGGAATGGTCGATCGCATCGGAGGCTCTTCGGCGGGCAGGTCGCGACCACAGTAGCGACACACGACGGCCGCACGTTTGATGACCTCGGCGCAGTAGGGACACGTCCTTGAATCACCGGCGTCTATTGCTCGGCTCTCAAGCACAGCGGGGTTCGCACGAACGACGGCAGCGGCAATGATTCCCACGATCGGACTTAGGAAGAGGGACAGTGCAAAGAAACCGGGTCCCGAACGCCCCCTATTATGAGCGATCAAGCCGGCAACCACTGACAGCGATAACCACAGCGTCACCCACATGAGTCATTCTCCAAGCAATTGTTCACTCCGCGATTTCCCTACCCACCGCACGTTCCGCAAGCTCTTCCCTCGTTGGCGCGACAATAACGCCCGCTCTTTGTATTGCCAAACCATCGACATCCTGCATTGTGGCGGACGTCAGAACTCGTATTGAGCCAATGCGTCTTCTGAGGGGCCTGGACGCCAGGCGATGCATCGCTCGTCAGCGGCAGTGGCGTTGCGGATGTTGCTGCGGTTCCCTTCTGTGCAAGTAGATCATTGACCGAGACGTGTTCATTGATCAGCCAGAACTGCACATTCGACTCCAGACACAGTCTGCGTGCTTCTTCGAGAGCTTGAGCCGTGTCGCCTTCACCATCGATCAAAAGCGCAAGTCCCGCCTTACGATCCCTCGCCGCAGCGTAGTGCAGCGCCTGCTTGATCCCCGCTCGATAGTTCCGGACATGATCGACTTCGATCGCATACTCATCTGTGAGAATGTCGATACGGCCGGTAGGAATCGTTACTTCAAGCTGCCCGTGCACCACGAGCCTATTGAACGCTACTTGCCAGTCGTTCTCGGAAACAGATTGTGCAAACACCGGGCTGTGCGCGAAGCACCACAACATGGGTATGGAGAAAATCGCAGATCGTATCACGCGGATCTCCTTATCGGAGGGGGCAAGAACAGATCGCATGATCTTGAAAGCTGGCGCCAATTTGGCGCCGCGAATTAAGCCGAGGCGATAGATTTCATTGAGGACCTCAAATCTCCCACTTCCCCTTTTCCACGAAGTGTTTCGCGATCTCCTGGCGGAGGTGGCCCGCGTCGATGGGAGTGTACTTCACCAAACGGCGTGCCGCGGCGAGCATGGTGCGGAGTTCGTCGCCCGAGGCGCATGCGGCGAGGAGTTCGCGCGACCACAGGTCGAGGCGGCCCATCGCGTCGTTGCAGTAGAGGCGCGTCATGCCGACGTGCGTCGTGCATGCGGCTTCGCCGCGCGAGGCGACGAGCTTCATGGTCCGCAGCCACGACGACTCCATCCCGTACGTCTCTATGATGATGTCGGCGATGTTGCCCAGCACTTGCTGCTCTTCCTCGATCTTGGAACCATACTTCTGCGCCGCGACACCGAGTGCGAGCAGCGAGAGCTTCTTCGCGTTCGCGATCAGGCCGCGCTCAATCGAAAGTGTTGCTGTGCTGTCTTCATCGCTCAACGATGGCGAACCCTCCAACAATTCATCCGCCAGCTTCTTCGCCGCGAGTAACAACGGCAGCTCGCCCTTCACGGAGCGTTTGAGCAGATTGCCCGTGAGCAACATGCGATTGATCTCGTTGGTCCCCTCGTAGATGCGCGTCACGCGCGCGTCTCTATAATGACGCTCGGCGGGATAATCGGCGATGAAGCCGTAGCCGCCGAAGATCTGCACCGTCTCGTCGACCACCATCCCCAGCGCTTCGCTGCCCCGCACCTTCATGATCGAGCACTCGGCCACGTATTCTTCGATGCCCACCATCGTCTTCTGCGCGAAATCGGGTGCGGTCTTGTCGATGGGCTGGAGAATCGCGTCGAGCAGACCGGCGGTGCGATACGACATCGAATCAACGGCGTAAATGTGCGACGCCATGTTGGCGATCTTGGCCTGGATCATTCCGAACTTGGAAATCGGCTGACCGAACTGGTGACGCTCGTTGGCGTACTTGACGGCGTCGTCGAATGCTTGCTTGGCACCGCCGATGCACCCGCCGCCCAGCTTGAAGCGACCCATATTGAGAATGTTGAACGCGATCTTGTGGCCCTTCCCCACTTCACCCAGGAGATTCTCGACCGGCACCGGCGTGTTCTCCATGAACACCTGCACGGTCGACGAGCCTTTGATGCCCATCTTCTTCTCTTCCGCGCCGGTCGTGATGCCGCCGAAGCCGCGCTCGACGATGAACGCGGAGAAATGCTGGCCGTCGATCTTCGCAAACACGATGAAGAGGTCCGCGAAACCGCCGTTGGTGATGAAGGTCTTGTCGCCGTTCAGAAGGTAGTGCGTGCCGTCCTTCGACAGCTCGGCGCGCGAGCGAGCCGCGAGCGCGTCGGAGCCGGAGCCGGGTTCGGTGAGCGCGTAGCACGACGCGATCTCGCCGGTCGCGAGACGCGGGAGGTATTTCTGCTTCTGCTCTTCGGTACCGAAGTAGACGATGGGCAAGGTACCGATGCCGGCGTGTCCGCCGTATGTCGTGCCGAAGGCACCCCCGCGCGAGATGGCTTCGGTCACCGCCATCGAGGTGGACTTGTCGAGGCCCAAGCCGCCGTATGCTTCGGGCACGTCGATCATCAAGAGACCGAGCTCGCCGGCCTTCTTCAACAAGCCGAGCATCACGCCTTCCTCTTTGTGCTCGGTGCGCTCGATGTTCGCGAGGACTTCGTTCTGGATGAAATCCTCCGCGGTCTTGACGAACATCTTCTGCTCGTCGTTGAAGTCTTCGGGCGTGAACACCTCGGCGGGCGCTACATCCTCGACGAGGAAGCTCCCGCCTTTGCGAATCGAAACGTCGGACTTGATGGCCATTGCAAACCTCTTCTTTTGAGTCCCCTCCCCTATATACGCGAGATGGGCCCCATGGCGAAAGCAACATCCGAACCAGTTTCCTAGGCCGAAAGGGGGCTGTACGCCCCGGCGACGGCCCAGTCGTGGTAAAATCGCGGCCGCCAGTCCCCTGTTGCCGACTACAGGAGCTCCGGCAACGTTCCACGGTTGCCACAACCAAGAGGCCCCACCATGAAACGAAACATACCCATGCAAAAGCGGTTCGCTCCTCTCGTCCTTGCTGCATTCGCTTCCGGTCTAACCGTCAGCGCGAGTGCCCAGTGGCAACCCCACGGTGTTGGGGTGTGTACCGCCAACTTTGCGCAGGTCACACCGGTGGCGTGCTCCGACGGAGCGGGTGGCGTCATCATCGCATGGTCCGACGCCCGATTCGGCGACGGGCTCGACATCTACGCCCAGTGGCTGGATCAAGACGGCGTTCCGCAGTGGACAGTCGACGGCGTCTTAGTATGTGCAGCCCCGGAAGCTCAAACCTCCCCGGTGATCGTCACAGACGAAGCGGGAGGGGCGATCATCGCGTGGGATGACCGCCGATTCGGCAATGCCAACGTCGACGTCTATGCGCAGCGAGTGAGTGCGGCCGGGTCGACGTTGTGGACGCCAAACGGCCTGGCGATCTGTAGCGCCGTGAACATTCAACACAATCTCGTTATCGCGCGGCATGGCGCGGGAGCGACGATTGTGTGGCACGACTATCGATTCAACTTCAACGCGGCCGACCTCTATGCGCAGCGGGTCGACGATTTGGGCGCCGCCATATGGAGTGTCGACGGCGTCGCGGTGACCGATGCAGCCAATCATCAAGGTTCGCCCAGAATCGTAGGCGATGGGGCCGGAGGCGCTGTTGTTGCGTGGCTGGATTTTCGTAGCGGTAGTCAGTACGACGTCTATGTGCAGCGGCTGGACAACAATGGAGTGGGCCTCTGGACATTCAACGGCGTGGCGCTGTGCACGGCTGCAAACAGCAAGTTCAATCCGGAGATGGTAACCGACGGCGCGGGGGGCGCCATCGTCGTGTGGCAGGATTATCGAGACGTGGGTAACCCGGGGATCTACGCCGGGCGGGTCGACAACGCCGGGTTTGCGGTGTGGTCTCCGGTTGGTGTGGCGCTGTGCACCGCGGTCGGCGTCCAGGATGTTCCGGCGATCGCTTCCGACGGGGCAGGCGGCGCTATCGCCGCTTGGGACGATTCGCGGAGCGGTATCAGCATTGATATGTACGCGCAGCAAGTGAGCTCGTCGGGAGTAACCGGGTGGGCGACCGACGGGGTCGCGATATGCACCGCTGCCGCTAGCCAGACCAATCCTGTAGTCACTCCCGACGGCGCGGGGGGAGCGATTGTCGCCTGGGAAGATTATCGAAACAGCAACGCCGACATTTACGCGCGGCGCGTGGATGCGTCGGGGACCACGCAATGGGCGGTTGACGGCGTCGTTGTATCGGTCACCGCGGGTGACCAGTGGAGGCCAACGATGATTACCGACGGCGCGGGCGGTGCGATCGCGGCGTGGATGGATGAGCGATACGGTATCTACCAGGACATCTTTTCGCAGCGGATCCCGGCCGACGGTTCGGTACCCACAGCGATTGAGCGCACACCGACCGTATCACATTTGAAATTGTCGCCGAATTTTCCAAACCCGTTCTCCGAGGAAACCTCGATGGACCTGGACCTGCCTGCCGATGCGAACGTAAGCGTCGAAGTGTATGACGTGGCTGGTCGTGAGGTGCGGAGCATCGAGGCTATTCCCGTGAGTGCCGGTACACGCCACATGACGTTCGACGGGCGAGACGACGAAGGACGACTGCTCCCCAGCGGCGTGTACTTCTACCGCGTCACTGCGAACAACTCGACAAGCACGCGCAAGATGGTGATCGAACGGTAGGGCTACTCCATGCGTCGGTAGACGGTCCCGATGTAATCGACGAAATCGGGCGTCTGCCCCTGCGCGCGAATGAGGGTCTGGATCTGCGCGCGGTGATGGATGGAGTGGTAATTCAGCTGGAGCGGGATGTCCTTGAGGGGCGCGGTCCAGTGCTTGCCGTCGTAGCCGACCCACTTCACCTCGGCGAACAGCTCCTGCTCGCTCTTCCCGGCCAAGAAGTCCGTCCACGCGGTGAGGCTGGCGTTCCACTCGCGCTCGAGCTCTTCTAGAGGATAGCTAGGCTCCCACCAGTCCAGCTTGGGATCATTCGGAAACTGCTCGATGCGGGCGAGCCATTTCTTCTGCGAATTGATGAGGTGGCTGAAGAATCGGACGCACTCCGCCTGGTCGGGAAGCTCTCGGATGCGCGCGAGCACTTGCTTGTTAGCACGGTCGTTGAACGCGAAGGTGTCGAGCAGGTACTGCTTCATTTCCATGGCAGCACTCCGTCCCAAACGAAAGCGCGGGCGGCGCGCTCAATGGCGACGCCGCCCGCTTGGAGAACGAATCAACCGACCAGGCTACTTGCCCCAGCCGAGGATGAACTTCCAGTCGGGCACGTCGCCCAATCCGAACTTGGTCTCGAAGAAGAATTTCTCGTTGAGCTGGATGCCACCGAGAAGACTCCCGCCGAACTCAAGATCGCCGTCGCCCTCGTCGAAGTCGAACCAGTTGAGCGTCAGGCCGGCGCCGACATACGGCGCATACTTGGAGTTGGTCTTGAAGTCGTAGTGTCCATCGAGGTTGCCCGCGAACATCCAGACATTGTCACCGATGCCGAATTCAACACTGGGAACCATGTAGATCGACGTATCGCCTAGGGGACTACTCCGAAAACGCCCGCCGATCAGGAACATGTCGGGATCGATCGACGCGCCTGCTTGCAGGCCCAGGGCCGCGAACGAGGGCGTTGCAAACGAGACAATGAGGATCAGAGTAACAGCGGCAAATCGAATCCAGCGATACATACAAACTCCTCGGGGTGGGTGGCGACGCGCCACGGTGCTCTTGAATCGAAACACGGCGCGTGCGGTGTGGAAGTGCGTGGCTGGCTCTTCGGGACGCGCGCTTCGCCGCAGGGTACCACGGAGCAAGTAGAAAGTTTAGCGGGAACCTCAAGCTCGCTGAAACACGCCGGCAACTCCCATACCGCCGCCCACGCACATCGTCACGATCCCGTATTCGACGTTGCGGCGCTTCATCTCGTACAGCAGCGTCGCCGTCAACTTCGAGCCGGTGCATCCCAGCGGGTGACCGAGCGCAATGGCGCCGCCGTTGACGTTGAGCTTCTCGTCGGGGATGCCGAGGGTCTGCTGCACGTAGGAAGCCTGTGAGGCGAAGGCCTCGTTCAACTCGATGAGGCCGATGTCCTCCAGCTTGAGGTTCGCCTGCGCGAGTACCTTCGGGATCGCGAGCGCGGGGCCGATGCCCATGAGCTCGGGCTCGACCCCCGCGGTCGCGAAGGCGATCAACTTGCCCAGCGGCTTGGCGTCCAATTCTTTGAGTACGTTCTCGGAGACGATCACGAGCGCGGCGGCGCCGTCATTCATCGGAGACGAATTGCCCGCCGTCACGGTCCCGCCCACGCGGAATACCGGCTTCAGCGCGGCGAGCGCTTCCAGCGACGTGTCGGCTCGCACGCCTTCGTCGATCTTGAACTCGATCTCCTTGGACTCGATCTTGTTCTTCTCGTTGATCGACTTCTCGATCACTTTGACGGGAACGAGTTCCTCATCGAAGCGGTGCTTTTCGATCGCGTCGGCCGCCTTGCGATGGCTCTTCAGCGCGAACGCGTCCTGCGTCTCGCGCGAGACGTTGTATTTCTCCGCGACGTTCTCCGCGGTGTTGCCCATGTTGACGTAGGCGCCGGGCCTGTCGGCGATGAGGCCGGGATTCGGCGACGGCTTGAAACCGCTCATCGGGATCATGCTCATCGATTCCGTTCCGCCCGCGACGGCGACCTCGATCTCGCCCAGGCGAATGCGCGCGGAGGCGAGATGGATGGATTGGAGACCGGAAGCACAGAAGCGATTCACGGTGACGCCCGTCGTTGTGACAGGAAGACCGGCACGCAGCAACGCGAGACGCGCGACATTCAGCCCCTGCTCGCCTTCCGGCATCGCGCAGCCGATGACGACGTCCTCGACCCGCGCGGGGTCCAAGCCCTTCGCGCGCGCGATCGCTTCTTTGATCACCAGCGCGGCCAGCTCGTCGGGGCGCGTGTTGCGCAGCGTCCCCTTGAACGCGCGGCCAACCGGCGTTCGAACGGCGGATATGATGTAGGCGTCTCTCATTCTAGTTCCTCAGCGGCTTGCCTTCCTTCAACATGAATGCCATGCGATCCTGCGTTTTCTTCTGACCGCACACTCGCAAGAAAACCTCGCGCTCCAATTGAAGCAAGTATTCTTCGCTTACGCGGGTGCCTGCAGGCACCTCTCCCCCGCACAACACGCGCGCGAGCTCGCCGCCCAGGTACGCGTCGTACTCGCTTATGGCGCGGCCTTCCTTCATGTTGTAGAGCTGCGTCTTGATGGCCGCGATCCCGCTCTCGCCTGCCACCGGAATCTGCACCGTCGGATCGGGCGCTTGGTATCCGCGACGCGACAACGCGAGCGCGTACGTCTTCGCTGCGTGCAGCAAGCGATCGGGATTCATGACGAACGAATCGCCGTCGCGGAAGATCCGCATCGCGAATGCGTCCTCGGCGCTCGCCGATACTTTCGCGAGGCCGATGCACTCGAACGCCGCGCGTGCGGCGAGGAACGGATCTGCGCCGTCCACGTTCGGCAGCCCTTCGACGTTGCGAAGTACCAGCTCCTTACAACCACCGCCCGCGGGGATCAATCCGACGCCCACTTCGACCAGTCCGATGTACGTCTCCGCGCTCGCGACCGCGTGCTGGGCGCCGAGAACCACTTCGCAGCCGCCGCCCAGCGTCATGCCGAACGGTGCCGCGACCACGGGCTTGCGACAATACTTGAGCGCGGAGGTCATCTTTTGAAACTGGCGCACCACCAGGTCGACTTCGTCCCAGTCGCCTTCGCGCGCCGCCAGAAGCAACAGCATGATGTTCGCGCCGACCGAGAAGTTCGCGCCCTGATTGCCGATGACGAGCGCTTCGAAGTTCGCTTCGGTTTCCTTCACACCCGCCGTCGCCATCGAGATGATGTCGGCGCCGATCGCGTTCATCTTGGAATGGAACTCGAGGCACAGGGCGCCGTCGCCGATGTCGATCAGACTCGCCCCGGCGTTTTTCTTCAACTCTTTGCCCGCGGACTTGAGCGCCGCGAGATCGATCGACGCGGGCGCTTCCTCGACCGGCTTCAAGGTGCCGCTCTTGAGACGCGGTCGCTTGGCAACTTCCTCTTTCTTGTAGAACTTCTTCGACGGCGACTTGAGCGTCTCGAGCACGATCGGGGGCAGCGTGCGACGCTCCATCTCCATGCGCTCGACCGATTTCTCGATACCGATCGCGTCCCACAGCTCGAACGGCCCCAACTCCCAGCCAAAACCCCAGCGCATCGCGCGATCGATCGACGCCACGTCGTCCGCGATCTCGCCCACGCGAAACGCACTATAAAGGAGGGTATCGGCGAGGATTCGCCACACGAAAGCGCCCGCACGATCGTTGGCGTTCGTAATGGTTCGAATTCGATCCCCCAGCGACTCGATGGTCTTCGCGGTTTCGAGCGATGGAAACTTGGGTGATTGGCGCGGGCGATATTCGAGCGTCTTGAGATCGAGCGTCAGGATTTCGGAGCCGCCGTCTTTGCCGGGGACCTTCTGATAGAAACCCTTCCCCGTCTTGTCACCCAGCAAACCCTTCGCGAGCATTTTCTGAATCGCATCCGGCGCCTTGAAGGTGTCACGCTTCTCGTCCTTGGTCGCGCGCTCGTAGACCGTGTTGGCCGCGTGCACCAGAATGTCGAGACCGACCAAATCGGCGGTGCGGAAGGTGGCACTCTTGGGGCGGCCGATGAGCGGGCCCGTCAGCGCGTCGACTTCCTCGATCGTGTAGCCGCCCTCGAGCATGGCGCGAATGGTCGACATCACCGAGAACGACCCGATTCGATTCGCGATGAAATCCGGCGTGTCCTTCGCGACGACCACACCCTTGCCGAGCACCCTGTCGCCGAACTCGCGCATGGACTGCAACACCGCGGGGTCGGTGCCCGCGTGCGGGATCAGTTCCAAGAGATGCAGATATCGAGGTGGATTGAAGAAGTGGGTGCCGAGAAAGCGCGGACGCAACGACTCCGGAAGCACCGCCGCCATGTCGGTGATCGACAACCCCGACGTGTTGGTGGTGACGACAGCACCGTCTTTAATGTGCGGCGCAATCTTTTCGAACAGCCCGCGCTTGATGTCCAACTTCTCGACCACGGCTTCGAGAATCCAATCGCACTCGCGCAGCTTGGCGACGTCGTCTTCGAGATTACCGATGGTCACGCGACGCGCGCGGGCGGGCGAATAGAACGCGGCCGGCTTCGACTTGAGCGCGCGCTCCAAACCGGCCCGCGCGAAGGCATCGCGGTACTCGCGCGACGACGGATCGCCCTTTACCTTGGAACCGGGAGGTGGAACGATGTCGAGCAGCAGGGTGGGAATTCCGGCATTCGCGAGGTGTGCGGCGAGCGCACTCCCCATGACGCCCGAGCCCAGGACGGCGGCGCGTTGGATCGAGAGGGGCAACGGAAACTCCTTATGACTCCTTTAAATAGCCCGACCGACATGCTATACGAAGGTAGCCCCTTCGTGTCAACCGGCTATCAAGCCAAGCCCCATATGCAAGGCACGTTCCTTGCGCCATCATCGGTGTATGCGTAGCCCGCTTCCCCGATATTCCGCGACGAGGCTCGCACTTCTCGCGATCTGCGCGGCGAACTTCGCGGCCTGTTCCAGCGCGCCGCGCTTCGTCGGCCGGTCGTCGCCGGTCCAACCGTCACGCCCCGAACCGACCGCGACGCGCGTGCCGCCTCCGACCGAGGTCGTACAGGAGTTCCCCGACACTCGCAACGATTCCTCCGCGACGATGGGCGATCGCGGCTATGAAGTGGTCGAGCTCGCGCAGCAGTATCTCGGAACACCGTATCGCTCCGGCGGCACGTCGACCAACGGTGTCGATTGCTCGGGGCTCACATTCGCCGTCTATCGAGAAGTCGGCGTGAAACTCCCCCGCAGCTCCGACGAGCAAGTGAACGTGGGCGCCCCCGTGTCGCGCGATTCCCTCGCGCCCGGCGATCTCATCTTCTTCGGATCGAGCGGCAACGTGTCGCACGTCGGCATCTACGCCGGCGGCGGCGAGTTCATCCACGCCTCCACCAGCGCTCGCAGCGTTCGCTTCGATCGCCTGGACACGAAGTACTTCGCGAATCGATACGTCGCGGCGAGACGGGTGCCGTGATCGCCCGCGATCATCACATGGGCCAAACGAGAATTCTGGTTATGGCGCTCCTCGCCAGCCAACTCACCCTCGCCGCCCCTTCTGTTACGTTTGCTACCTGGCCGCCCACCGGCGTTCCACTAGAAATCGCCACTAACGAGGATCCGCAGCAATCACTAGCGACCGATGGGAACTCTGGCGTCATCGTTGCCTGGGCAAGTTTCGACGACGACTACGACATCTCTAGAGTCTTTGTGCAGCGCATCTCCGCTGCCGGAGGCACCTTCTGGTCGGCCGGTGGCATCCCGGTAACAAGTATCCTTGGCCACCAGTTTGACCCCGTGGTCACACACGATGGAGCGGGCGGAGCGTTCATTGCCTGGACGGACAACCGCGGTAACGGCACCTGCTGCTCGAATTCTCGCGTCTACATCCAGCGATTCAACCCATACGGCGCCCCTCTATGGGCGGACGACGGCGTACCCGTTCATGATCTCGTGGGCCAAGGCAGTCCCACTCTCGTTGCAGACGACGAGGGCGGCTGCATCGTCATGTGGAGCGGTTATGGAGCGCTGTACGCCCAGCGATTCGACCACACTGGCGCCAAGCAATGGTTGCCGGGCGGCGTATCGATATGCTCGGATTGCTGGATGGAGCGCGAACTAGTCGCAATCTCAGACGGTGACGACGGTGCCATCGTCGCGTGGGTCGACAATGGTCTTTCCTTCAACCGCTTGTTCTCGCAGCGCATCCTGTCGTCGGGTAACGTCGCGTGGATGCCTGGAGGCGTCCCACTCACGGAAAGTGAAAGTATGAAGTTCCTTCCGGAAATCACGACGGATGGCAACGGAGGGGCTTACGTCACTTGGTCGGACTACGACGGTAATGACATGCGTGCGTTGATCCAACGGGTCAGCCAAGCGGGAACAACGACGTGGCCACCCAACGGCTATCGGATCTCGGACGCGGATACGTGGCAATCATCGCCTTCCCCGGCAGAGGATGGGACCGGTGGCGTAATCGTGTCATGGCAAGAATACGATGGTGGTCTGCCATCGAGAGTGTTTGCTCAGCGACTGAATCAGATTGGGGAGAAACAATGGGGACCCGGTGGAGTCTCTGTATGCGGAGCTGCTGGCGGTCAGGGACGTTCGTCTGCCCATTACGACGGTAACGGCGGAGCCGTTGTGATGTGGCTCGACCAGCGAACAGCAACGGTGGAAGTTGCTGGACAACGATTGGACCCAACCGGCGAACTGCTCTGGACCAGCGATGGGATCCTGTTTGGTACGGGATGGCTGGCAGACCACGGACCCACCGCCATTTCGGATGGCGCCGGTGGCAGCCTGCTCGTGCGCCAGGTCGCAACGCCCACGTGGCGAGAACTATTCGTGCATCGCGTAACTTCGACGGGCGAATCTCCGACTTCAGTTCCTAGACCGCAGACTTCCAACCTAATCTTGGGGAGCGCGACCCCGAATCCGTTTTCTTCGACAACTTTTTTCGAGTTCGAGGTGTCGGGGCAATCGAGCGTCAGTGTCGAAGTCTACGACGTTACGGGCACGCGAGTATGGGCCGGACCTGAGAAGCCACTCAGCGGACCAGGGCGATTCTATTTTGAGGGCCGGGATTACACAGGCCGATTGCTTCCAAGCGGTGTGTACTTCTGCCGCGTAAGCGCGAACGGCGAGACCATCACCCGCAAGATGGTCATCGCGCGCTAGAATCGCCCCGATTCCCGCCAACTCCGCGGGGCCTTGCGATGTACTTCGGTCGGTAGAGTGCCTCCGACTGGTGAATCCAACCCGGGAGTCGACCGATGAACACCCGCGTTTCCCTTGCTTTGTCCGTCTCCGTGTTTCTCTCGTTCACACCTTCCGCGTTTGCGCAGTGGATTACCAACGGAGTTCCGCTGTGCACCGCCGTCAACACCCAGTCCAGCCCAGGGATCGTCGCGAACGGATCCGGAGGTGCGCTCATCGCGTGGCAGGACGACCGCAATGGCAGCTTCGATATCTACGTCCAGCGCGTGGGCACGAGCGGAATCCCCGCTTGGACGGCTAACGGCATCCCATTGTCCGCCGCGGCGAACAATCAGCAGGATGTGGCGGTGGTTCCCGACGGCTCCGGCGGTGCAATCGTCGCGTGGGTCGACCACCGCGACAACGCGACCAACGGCAGCGACGTCTACTGCGGCCGCATGGGCTCGAACGGCATTCCCCAGTGGAGCGCCAACGGGGTGGCTCTCTGCACGGCGCCCATGGCCCAGACCAGCGTCGTGATCGCCTCCGACGGCGCGTACGGAGCCATCGTCGTGTGGCGCGATTTTCGTAACGGCAACGACTTCGATGTTTACGCGCAGCGCGTGAACGCGTTCGGCATCGTCCAGTGGACGGCGAATGGAGTGGCGATTGCGACCGAGAACGAAGATCAAACCATTCCGCATGTCATCTCGGACGGCGCAGGCGGCGCGTTCATCGCGTGGTTCGACCGGCGATCGAGCCCCGACGCCGACGCGTACGCGCAGCGCGTGAGCGGTGCAGGCACGCCCCTTTGGGTCGACGACGGCATCTCCCTGGCCAGCCAGCCCGGCATACAGCGCAATCCATTTCTCGTTCCCGACGGGGCCGGCGGCATGATCGCCGCGTGGCACGACTCGCGCAGTGGTTCGTTCGACATCTACAGCCAGCGAGTCTCGTCGACCGGTGTCGCGCAGTGGACGACCCACGGCGTCCCCGTGTCGACCGCCGCGAACGATCAACAGTCTCCCTTCGCAATGGCCGACGGGAGCGGCGGTGTTTTCATCGCGTGGTATGACCTCCGGGATGGAGTCGACTCCGACCTCTACGCGCAGCGCCTCAACTCCGCCGGCACTTCACAATGGACCGCCAACGGACGCGAGGTGTGCGGCGCCGCGGGTGGCCAGTTCGACGCTGCTCTCACGACTGACGGCGCGGGCGGCGCAATTCTGGCGTGGACCGACGCGCGCACGGGCGCCAACGAGTACGACGTCTACGCCCAACGGGTGAGCGGTGCCGGCGCACCGGCCTGGACTGCCGATGGGGTCGTGTTGTCCGGCGCCGCATTCGAGCAACGGGCTGTCCAGGTGACATCCGACGGGGCGGGCGGCGCTATTGTCACTTGGGTGGACCGAAGGGGCGACGACGAGGACATCTATGCGACGCGCGTGCTGCCCAATGGAAGCGTGGACGTTCCCACCTCCGTCGGCGCGAGGCCGGCGTCTCTGCGCGCGAGCGAGGTCTATCCGAATCCGTTCGCGGCAACAGCTTGGATCGAGCTTGAAACGGCGTCGCCGGTACCGGTCACGATCGAAATGTTCGACGTCGCGGGGTGCCGCGTCCGCTCCACGGAATTTGTCGGCAACGTGGCGAGCTCGCAACGCATCGAACTCGAGGCTCGCGACGATGCGGGACGGCTGCTCCCGAGTGGCGTGTACTTCTGTCGTGTGAAAGCAGCGGGAGAAACGATCACGCGCAAGATGGTGATCGCGCGGTAGAGGACTACTGGAAGTTACTGATCAAGACGACGTCGCGGCTTTGCGTACCGGCGCTGACGACGACGCGCTGGCTGTCGAGCGACCACTGCATTTCGGCGATGTCTTCCCCATCGAACGTCGTGAGCTGCTTCGCCGATCCGCCCTTCACATCGACCACCCACAGATTCTCCCCCGCGTCGTCGCGTCGCACGACGGCGATGCGGCGGCGGTCCGGCGACCACTCGTGATCGGTGAGGCGGCCGTCGGTGAAGTTGGTGATTTTTCGCATGGACCCACCCAGGTAGTTCATCACAAAGACGTTGCGCGCCGGATCATCCCGGTTGAGGAAAGTCCACTCGTCGCTGCCGGCGCCCTCCGACGGATCGATGGCTTGCGGCGGATTCGTGAATTTCGCGATCTCTTCACCCCCGGTTACCGGGATGAGACGGAAAACCGTCTGCACGAGTCCCGTTTCGTCGGGTTGCAGATCCACCACCATGACGTGCTGGCCGTCGCGCGAGAAGAAACCGACGCCGAGCGCCGACTTGGGCGCGATGGGCACCTCCTCGCCGCCGTCGACCATACCCAACCACACCCCCTGTGCCGAGTCGACTTTCACGAACGTGAACCTACTGCCGTCTCTGGAGACATCCATGAGAGTCTCACCGCCGCCGTTCGTGATCTGCGTGAGCCCCGATCCGTCCAAGTTGATACGCCAGATGTGTTGCTGACCGTCCTCGTCGTAGCGCGTGAAGACAACCCGGTTCCTCCGCGCCTCGGCGTTGATCGCATGTCCCGGTCCGAGGGACAGACGCCGCGGCTCGCCCCCTTCGAACGGCAGCGCGGAAATGCCCAGACGGCGCTCGTGCACCGCCCCGAACAGGACCCGATCGTCGACGACTTCGATGCCGAACACCGAATGCTCGGGGCTGGTCGCGTTGGTCAGCCGGCGCGCGGTGCCTTGGGCAACGTCGGCAACGAAGAGATTCGTAATTTGGCTCGTTCGCAACGCCCCGATGGCGCCTTCGCCGCCCGACGCTGCGACCTCGGTGTATGCGTCGAAATCGTTGGTAATGCGGTGGAGCTCGCCACGCGGATACGTCACGAGGAATAGTTGATTGCGGACTCCCTCGCTGATCACCGTGCCGGCGACCACCAACCCGCGGCCGTCCGGTACCCACGCGAGGTCGACGAAGAACGCGTCCTTCTTGGTGAGAAAGTTCTCGCGCGCGCCGGTTTTCGCGTCGAACAAGGCCAGCGTCGACTGTGCCTCCGGCGCCGGCGAGATCGCAAAGACGGCAATCCGTTTTCCATCCGGCGACCACGACGGCGACCCGGAGATAGCCTCCGGTCTGCGAACGTTCGCGAGCTCGCGTTCGGTGCCGGCATCGATGTTGCGCACCACGAGCGCGAATCGCCCCTCCTGCGGTACCCCGCGCATGAAGCAGACGTTCTTCCCGTCGGGTGAGAACGTAACGCGCGAATCGACGTCGAAGCCCTTCTGCTCCTCGGAGCCGCCGAGCGACGGCACGCGCACGAGGGTTCGATAGTTCGGTTGCTCGGGCAGGCGTTTCAGAAAGAAGAGATAGTTGCCGTCGGGTGAAAAGCTGGGCGATTCCAACGTCGCGTTTTGGAGCGGCAATATTTCGACGTCGCTGCCGGTCGCCACTTGCCGCACACGCAACGTCGAGCGTCCGGCGGAGCCGGCGACGTACGCGAGGTAGCGCCCGTCGGGCGAGAGCGCGCTAAAGTTCACGTCGCCGCGACTGGTCTGGGTAGCGGCGCGCATGTTCTGGAACGGAGCCGCGCCGTTGTCTCCGCGGCGCGAGCTCCAGATGCCGTACGCAATCGCCACGGCGGCAACGATGGCGGTGCCCACCAAGAACGGGACCAGAGATCGCGACTTGCGCGCGGGGATCGCACGCACCCCTGCTGTTCCCGAAGTGGTCGCGGACGTCGCCGACGCTGAAAGCGACTCGAATTCGTCGACGATCTCGCGCAGCTCGATGGCGACGTCCTTCATCGACTGCAGGCGCTGGTCGGGTGCCTTCGCCAGACAACGCCGAATGAGTCGTCGCAACTCGGCGGGCGCTTGCGGGTTGATCTCCTCGATCGGCGTCGGCTTCTCGTTGAGAATCTTGTGCATCGTCTCGACGTTGGATTCCGCAACGAACGGACGGTGCCGCGTGGCCGCTTCGTACAACAAACAGCCGAACGAGAAGATGTCCGAACGATGATCGACCGCCTTCGCCTGCACCTGCTCGGGCGACATGTAGTGCACGGTCCCCATCACGGCACCTTCGCTCGTGAGCTCCGCGATCTCCGTCATCGCGGTCGCGGACGCGGATTCGAGTCGTTTTTCGGTGAGCTTCGCCAAGCCGAAGTCGAGCACCTTGGTGAAGCCGTCGTCGGACACCATGATGTTGCCCGGCTTCAAATCGCGGTGGACGATCCCCGCCGCGTGCGCCTTCGCGATTCCCTCCGCTGCTTGCGCGAGATATCCGAGCAACGTGCGCAGATCGGTCTTCTCTTCGTGGATCTTGGCACCGAGTGTCTTCCCGTTCACCAGCTCCATCGAAATGAACTGGAGCGGGCCGCTCTCGGAGCCGCTGCTGGAGCGGACTTTCTCCGATCCGATTTCGTAGATGGTGATGATGTTGGGGTGGTTCAGCGAGGAGGCCGACTTGGCTTCCTGGACGAATCGACGCACACGGTCTTCGCTGCGAACTAAATCGGGCGGCAGTACCTTGAGCGCCACGTTGCGCTCGAGACTCTGGTCTTGCGCGAGATACACCTCGCCCATGCCGCCCGCGCCGAGCGGGCCGACCACGCGGTATTGAGCGATGATGTCTTCGGGCTGGAGGGTCTTTACCAACGAGAGATCTCCGGGTTACGCGAGAATCGGGCTATTGTAGGGTGCGCCGTTGCAATTGTCTACGTTACACCGACGTACTAAGTTTCTTCGATCGAGGAGATGACGAGTGCCACCTTGCCGCTGCGCCGTCGCGTGAGCTCCGCTGCCCGCTCGAACTCGATCGCCATCTCGTCGCCGAGCTTCTTTCTCAAGAGCGACTCGATCGGCGAGAGGCGCTCGGGTGTGAACTCGGTCTTGGTCAGCAGGCGCACGCGTATGCGATCCTTCTCGTCTTGAACCACCTGGTAGCCCTCTATCCAACTATCGAATTGCCGCATGGTGTAGGTGATGTAAAGCCCACTCATGGGACCGTGCGGCGTGTGCACGACGTCCTGTAGTCGCCCGTCGACCGACTTGAGCAACGGGAACGGACGCCCGCACGCGCAGCGCTCCTCGGGCGACCCCATCACGCCGACGTCCCCGATCTCGTAGCGAATGAACGGCGTGGCCGCGTTGTGGAAATCGGTGACAACGATGCGGCCTTCGGTACCCGCGGCCACCGGAGCTCCGTCTTGGTCGACAACTTCCACCATCAGGTTGTCGGTGTTCACGTGGTAGCCAACGTGACGATAGCACTCCATCCCGATGCTCATGAACTCGCGGCATCCGTAGGACAGAAACACCTTGTCGACGAGGACGTCCTCCAGCAGCTCGCGCTGACCAGGCTGCAGTCCTTCCGCGGCGTTGACCAGCGTCTTCGCCTTCCAGGTGAGAACACCCGGGTGATCGCGCACGTAGCGCGCGACGTCAACCAACTGCCCGGTGTAGCCCACGATGGCGTGGGGGCGAAACCGGTTGATGACTTTCACGCACGCCTCGCGCTCGGCCTCGCCGAATTGCTGGAAGGCGTCGAAGAGCGCCCGCCGTTGCAGCAGCATGTGGGTGCCGTGCTTGATGCGCTGCTTGAGCGCGGGCTTCGCCTGATCGGCCGCCCACACGTAGAGACTCTTTCGGCCCTCCTCGGCCTGCGCCCAGGAGTACGCGCGGTCGACGATGGCGTTGCGCCACTCCCAGCTCTCGCGCGTGATGTGAAACCGAATCGGGAGCGAGGTCGAACCGCTGGTCTGGTGCGCGAACATCGAGTCGTGCGGGCGCTCTTGCTGCGCGAAAAACTCGCGCTGGTCGTGGCGGGTCCACACCGGGAGCTCCTGCGGTCGTACCGCTTCCCCGGGCTTCGGCAATGAACCCCGGTGCGCCTTCATCCGCTCGGCATAGAATGGAAAGCGTGCGATCGATCGATGGACGTGGTGGAGGAATTCGCGCTCGTTGAGCCGCGCCAGCGCTTCGCGCGAGAGTCGCTGGTTGGCGTCGATGCGACGCCGGATCGACCAGCGGTGGTACCCGCGAAGCTCGCCGTAGATCGCGCTGGCGATGCTCGATGCATTCATACGGCCAATCTACCACGCGCGCCGGGACGTGCACCACGCTTGACTCGAAGCGTCAGTTTCCCTTTCAATGTAGATCCTCACGCCACCATCGAAAGGAGCGCTCGATGTCGCGACGTCCGTTTGCCGTCGTTGGGTGCGTGGTTGCTTTCGCGACCGCACTGTCAACGCAGTCCACCGCCCAGATTCCCGACAAGTTCACCAACCTCAAGGTCCTTCCGAAGGATATTCAGAAGCAAGACCTCGTAAAGATTATGCGCGGCTTCTCGAACGCGCTCAACGTGCGCTGCATCCACTGCCACAAGGGCGATGACCCGGTGGATCTTTCCAAGGTCGACTTCGCGTCCGACGAGCGGGAGAACAAGCTCGTCGCGCGTGCCATGCTGGGGATGACGAACGGGATCAACACCACGCTGCGCACCGAGCTGGCGTCGATGCGGCCGCAACCGCTCGAAGTCACCTGCTTCACCTGCCACCACGGCAACCGCCGTCCTGAAACGCTCGAGCACGCGCTGACGACAGAGCTGGATGCGCACGGCGTCGATTCGACGCTCGCCATGTACCGGCGCCTGCGCGACGAGTTCTATGGCCGCGCCGCCTACGACTTCGGCGAGTGGTCGCTGATCTCGGTTGCGGAGAACCTCTCGCGCGACCCCAAGCGCGCCGACGCGGCGGTCGTATTGTTGCAGGAAAACCTCGTGCACTTCAGCGAGTCGGCCGGCACCTACGCGCGCTTGGGAGAGACCTACCTCGCGCAGGGCGACACCACCGCGGCGATGGCGAGTTTCGACCAAGCGATCGCCCTGGCTCCGGAGGATCCGTGGCTCAAGCGGCGTGTCGAGCGCCTCAAGGGCAAGCCGTAACACCCGATTGGTTAGCTTTTCCACAGTTAATACGCGCCGGGTGTCTGATGACCCTTGACACTCCGGCACGGTTGGTCTTTAAATTCAGACCGTTCAGAATTCTCTGTAATCATCCACTTATTCAATCGGATACATGAACGCACTCCGCCGATCGACGCACGACATCTTCATCGAAGGATGGGGACGCCTGGGTCCGTCGTGGGGCATCAGCAAGATGATGGCGGAGATTTACGCCCTCCTGTACGTCAGTCCCTCTCCGCTCACCCTCGAGGACATGTCGAGCAAGCTCGCCACCAGCCGGAGCAACATCAGCACCAACGTCCGTGGACTGCTCGACCTAAGAGTCGTGCACAAGGTGATCGTGCGCGGCGAGCGCAAGGACTACTACACCGCCGAGGACGACATCACGAAGGTGGCCAAGCTCTTGGCACTCGCGAAGAAGCGCAAGGAGCTCGACCCGGCCATGGAGACGGTGGAGAAGGCGTTGGCCGCCGCCAACGACGCGCGCGACGACGCCACCGCGCAGAAGCTCGAAGAGCTCAAGCGCCACATGGATTTCGTGAATGCGATCTTTCACGCGTTCGCGGGCGGAGAAGCGGACCCGAAGAGCCTCGCCCGCGTGATACGGGTGAAGGAAACCCTCCTCTAGAAAGGGACCCATGATTCATGCGCTGAAGAAGTACGACGTGCTTCGTGACATCATCGACCGCTGCAACGCGGTCGTCGTCGAGCGCATCCAGGACAACCAGCTGCGCGAGGCGAACATCGCGCTCGAGAGCTTCAACAACGGCGGGAAGCGACTGCGCCCCATTCTCCTCGTGCTATCGGCCAAGGCTCCCAACGGCGGTCGGTTGGGCGACATCGACGAATCTTTGGTGCAGCTGGCGGGGGCGGTCGAGCTCGTCCACCTCGCGACCCTCTTCCACGACGACGTCATTGACCAGGTGGACACGCGGCGCACGAAGTTGTCCGCGCGCTTGAAGTACGGCAACTACGCGTCAGTTCTTTCAGGCGACTTCGCTCTGGCCGAAGCGCTCGACCTGGTCCACAAGAGTGGCGTCGAGGCCGCGATGCCCGAGTTCATTCGCACCCTGCGCACGCTCGTGCGCGGCGAGAGCCTCGAGACCGCGCACAAGTACGATTTCACCCTGAACGACGCGCAATACTTCGAAATCATCTCGGAGAAGAGCGCGTCGCTGTTCGCGCTTTCGTGCAAGGTGGGGGCACTCGCGAGCGGCGCGGAGTTCGCCGACGCGCTGGGCCACTTCGGCTGGAATCTCGGGATGGCGTTCCAGATGATCGACGACCTGGACGACATGCTCGACAATCCGCAGCGCTCGTACGACTGCGACCTTCGCAACGGCTACATCGCGCTCCCGATGATTCGCGTACTGGATGCCCTCAAGGACGGATATCGCGAGCGCTTGGTTCGGATCATCGAGACCGGCGACTTCAATCCGGAGAACGAGCGTTTCATCGTCGGCCTGTGTTTGGAATACGGCGCCATCGCGCAAGCCCACCAGGCCATTGAGCGCCACCTGGAACGCGCCACCGACACGCTGGCGCGCTTTTCGGGTTCGCCGGCGAAAGATCTCTTGGGTGGCGTGGTGCACGATCTGCGCGCCTATGCCGGCCAGCAGGTCGAGAACTTTGCCGGATTCGCCCGCGAAGCCGCGGGATAACTCCCAGCCCACGCCCGTGGCACGGTTCTCGCACGCTCGGGACGACCCGAGCCTCGTGGTGTATACTCCCCGTCGCGCGGTTGAACCCATGAAACGACTATTCGTCATCGCATTCGCCGTCACCTCGCTGCTCCGACCCAGCCTCGTGCTGTGCGTGGAAGCGACGGGCGATGTGCGCGTCGAATTCCAGGAAGCTACGTGCTGCGTTTCGGAGCACGCCGTGCCTGACATCACGTTTCGCGCCGCGTCCGCAGTCGATTGCGACGGCTGCATCGACGTCGGACTCGCGACCAATTCGCGGCTATTGAAGCGCGTGTCGTACGCGCCCGCGGCGCCAGTGGTCACTCTCTTTGCTGTCCCCCTGTATCGTGCTGACGCCTTCGCTGTGCCACGCACGCCGACTCCCGTCGAATCTCTTCACATTCGCGTCGTCTCCACCACCGTAATTCGCCGTTGATTCCACGCCCGCGCGAGCGGGCACCATCGTTCGTGAATTCGACGCGCGCCGTCGGCGCGCGGTCTTCTTCTTTGACTTCCCTCGATGGAGAGTGGGACTTATGGCGTTCTTCTTACCACTATTCGTGGTGCTCGCAACCATTGGCGTCGCTGACGCGACGCCTGTTTCGGTGTGGGATTCCGTCCCCGATTCCCTCGCCGAACGCGCCGACACGCTTTCGTTGACGGGCGCGCTCGCGCGCATCAAGCGCGGCAGCCCCGAGCTGCGAGCGATTCCGTTTCGAGGCGCCGCGGCCGCCGCGCAGGTCGAGCAAGCGGGCGCGTGGCCGAATCCGTCGCTGCTCGCTCTGGCGGAAAACGTTGACGGGAGCTACAACGCTTTCGATCGATCGGAGATTTCTCTCTGGCTTTCGCAGGAGCTCGAGTTGGGCGGCAAGCGCTCGAAGCGCGTCGATTTCGCGGTGCGAATGGCGGACGAGGTGGCACGCGAGTCCCGCGCCCAGTCCTTCGACGTCTACCTGATGGCAACATCGCGCTACGCCGCGGTCGTGCACGCGGAGGAGCGCGCCCGCGTTGCCCGAGCGGCCGAAGGCATCGTCGCCGAGCTGGCGCGTGTCGCCTCCGACCGCGTGAAGGTAGGTGCGACGCTGACCGCGGACGCTGCACTCGCCGACGCTGAGCTCGCGCGCGTGGGGTTCGCGATCGACGAGGCCGAGGTCGAGCGATCGCGGGCACGCGTCGCGCTCGCGTCGATGTGGGGCGAGCCACTCGGCTTCGACGACGCCGTCGCGCGCGCGATTCCGGTCCCGCGGGCGACGCTTTCAGCCGACTCCGCGGGCGCGTGGGCGCACCGGAGCCCGGACCTCGAGCGACTTCGTCTTTCCGGCGCTTCGCACCGCGCCGACGCGGCGGTGGAAAGAAGCTTGCGCGTTCCCGACCTCGCGCTCGATGCGGGTGCGCGTCTAATCGAAGCCGACGACGCCACCACGCTCTTGTTCGGTGTGGCACTTCCGCTCCCGTTGTGGGACCGGCGCGCGGGCTCGATCCGAGCGGCCGAGGCGCGCGCCGCCGCCACCGAGATCGAAATCGAACGCGTGCGAGCGTCCGTGACCGGCGAAATCCTCGGCCACCTGGCGAATGTGCAGCGCTTGCGCGACCGGCTGCGTCGCACCGAAGCCGAGCTGGCGCCCGCCGTCGAGGCCGCACTCGACAACATGCGCACCGCCTACGCCATCGGGCGCGCGAGCTACTCGGACCTGTTGGACGTGCAGCGCGCGCTGCTCGAGCTCCGCAACGACGCCAACGACGCGCGCCTGGCCATCGTCTACGAAAGCATCACGATCGAGCGGCTCACGGGCCGCACCATCGAGGAGCTGACGGGAAATGAATAGTCTCATTCGCAACGGATTGGTCATCGTGACCGTCGCGATGCTTTCCACCCAGTGCGCCCGCGACGACACCGACGAGCACGCGAACCCGGCGGACAGTCACGAGCACGAGGCCGGCGATCACGCCCACGAACACGATCCGAAGAGCTTGGGGACCGTCACCATGATGCCCGATGCGCTGGTGGCCAACCGGGTCGAGATCGCGCGCTCGGGGTCCGGTCTCGTGAGCACCGAGATCGATCTCCCGGGCGAAATCGTGCTCAACGCGGACCGCGTCGCGCACATCGTGCCTCGCTTTCCCGGCGTGGTGCAGCGCGTGAACAAGTCGCTGGGCGACGTGGTGCGCGCGGGCGACGTGCTGGCCGTGGTCCAGAGCAACTTGAGCGCCGCGCCCTACGACGTGGTCGCGATGGTGGACGGCACCGTGATCGAGAAGCACGTCGCCTTGGGCGAGTTCGTGCGCGACGACGCCGACATCTACGTGGTGGCGGACCTGTCGACGGTGTGGGTCAACATCTCCGTCTACGCGCGCTTTCTTACCGATGTGAAAACCGGGCAGAAGGTCCGCATCACGTCGCCGGGCGTGCGCGCGACGGTGCGCGGCGTCATCGACTACGTAGGCCCGGTGGTCGGCGAATCCACACGAACCGGTGTCGCGCGCATGGTGCTGCGCAATACGGAGCAGTTCTGGCAACCGGGACTGTTCGTCACCGCGCACATCACCGTCTCGGAAGAGCGCGTCCCGGTGGCGGTGCCCGACGGCGCGATACAGACGGTCGAGGGGCGCGAAGTCGTGTTCGTGCGCAAGATGAACTCGTTCACCGCGCGCCCGGTCGCCACGGGACGGCGCGGGGGCGACCTGGTCGAAATCGTGGACGGCCTCGAGGCCGGCGAGGATTACGTGGCCGCGGGCAGCTTCATCTTCAAGGCCGAGTTCGGCAAGTCCGAAGCCGGCCACGAGCACTAGGAGCCGCCATGCTGGAACGCATCATCGGCTTCGCCATTCGAAATCGCTGGATCGTCATCGCGGCTACGGTCGGGATGGCGCTGCTGGGCATCTACAATTTCCACCGCCTGCCCATCGACGCCGTGCCCGACATCACCAACGTGCAGGTGCAAGTGAACACGGAAGCGCCCGGCATGTCGCCGCTCGAGGTGGAGCAACAGATCACCACGCGTGTCGAGCAAGCGATGGGTGGCATACCGGGTGTGAGCTACATGCGGTCGCTCTCTCGCTACGGACTCTCCCAGCTGACCGTGGTGTTTCACGACGACATCGACATCTACTTTGCGCGCCAGCTCGTGAACGAGCGCCTGCGCGAAGCGAGCGAGGACTTGCCGCCGGGTGCGAGCGAGCCGGCCATGGGCCCCATTGCGACGGGTCTGGGCGAGATCTACATGTGGACCGTGGAAGCGGATTCGGGTGCGACGCGTGCGGACGGACTTCCCTACACCGCAATGGACTTCCGCGAGGCGCAAGACTGGATCGTCAAGCCGCAGCTGCGCACCGTGCCCGGCGTCACCGAAGTGAACACCGTCGGCGGTTACGTGAAGCAGTATCACGTAACACCCGATCCGGCGAAGCTGGTCGCGTACGGGGTCACCTTCCGAAGCGTGCTCGATGCCCTTTCGGCCAACAACCTCAACGCGGGCGCGGGCTACATCGAACACATCGGCGAGCAGTACTTGGTTCGCATTCCCGGTGTGATTACGAACCTCGACGACGTCGGCAAGATTTTGGTGGGCGTTGAGGACGGGACCCCGATACGCGTTCGTGACGTCGCGACGGTTGGCGTCGGCGAAGAGCTGCGGACCGGAGCGGCCACCGAGAACGGCGAGGAGGTCGTCCTCGGTACCGTGTTCATGCTGGTCGGCGCCAACAGCCGCACCGTTTCGCGCGATGTGGCGGCGCGCATGGAGCAAATCCAGACCACGCTGCCGGAAGGCCTCAAGGTACGGACGGTCTACGACCGCACGCGTCTGGTCGACGCCACGCTCGAGACCGTACGCGAGAATCTCACCTACGGCGCCATTCTCGTGATCATCGTGCTGTTCCTTCTGCTCGGCAATGCGCGCGCCGCGTTCTTGGTCGCACTCACGATTCCGCTGGCCGGTTTGTTCGCGGTCACGGGCATGGTGCAAAGCGGCATCAGCGGCAACCTGATGAGTCTGGGCGCCATCGACTTCGGAATCATCGTCGACGGCGCCGTGGTGATGGTCGAGAACATGGTGCGGCGCTTCGGCCGGAGACAACACGAGCTGGGCCGCCTTCTCAACCTCGACGAGCGACTCCGCGAGGCCTTCGATAGCGCGCGCGAGGTTGCCAAGCCCACTCTGTTCGGGGTCGGCATCATCATGATCGTGTACTTGCCGATCCTCACCTTGAGCGGCATCGAAGGAAAGATGTTCAAGCCGATGGCGTTGACGGTCCTGCTCGCGTTAGCGGGGGCTCTCATCTTGACCTTCACGTTCGTCCCGGCGGGAGTGGCGCTGATTCTACGCGGGCGTGTGGCGGAGCGCGAAAGCCCCGTGGTGCGAGGCGTAAAACGCCTCTACGCGCCCACCTTGCGGCACGCACTTCGTTTTCGATGGGCGGTGATCGTGGGTGCCGTCGCATTCGTCGTCGTCTGCTTGCTCGTGGGCAGTCGCTTGGGCAGCGAGTTCATTCCGTCTCTCGACGAAGGCGACATTGCGATGCACGCGATGCGGATTCCATCGACCAGCTTGACCCAGGCCGTGGAAATGCAGCACCAGCTGGAGAAGCGCATCAAGACCGTGCCGGAAGTCGAGCGCGTGTTCGCGAAGATCGGCACCGCGGAGATCGCAACCGATCCCATGCCGCCCTCGGTGGCAGACGTGTTCTTGATCATGAAGTCGCGCGACCAGTGGCCCGACCCGCGCAAGCCGAAGGACCAGCTCGTGCGAGAGATCGAAGAGCGGGTGAGCACGGTTCCCGGGAACAACTACGAGTTCACGCAGCCAATCGAGATGCGCTTCAACGAGCTCATCGCGGGGGTGCGCAGCGACCTCGCGGTCAAGGTGTTCGGCGACGACCTCGAAGTGATGCTCGCGCAAGGGCAAAAAATCGCCGCCATTCTCAATCGCATTCCCGGTGCTGCGGACGTGAAGACCGAGCAGGTCACCGGCCTCCCGCTCATGACGGTCGAGATCGACCGAACCGCGATTGCGCGCTACGGCCTGAACGTGGCCGACGTGCAGGACGTGATCGAGATTGCGATTGGCGGCAAGGCGGCGGGACACGTGTGGGAGGGCGACCGGCGCTTCGACCTCGTGGTGCGCTTACCGGAAGACGCTCGCGACGATTTGCATCACATCGAATTCCTCCCCATCCCGCTCCCGGAGAGCGAAGACGCCGGCGGGGCTGCCACCGTTTCGCTGGACGGGATCCATCACATCGAAGCGAACTACCTCCCGCTGAGCGCGATCGCCAAGGTCGGTATCGCTGAAGGTCCCAATCAGATCAGCCGCGAGAACGGCAAGCGTCGCGTGGTGGTGCAGGCCAACGTGCGCGGGCGCGATTTGGGGTCTTTCGTCGAGGAGGCACAACGACGCGTTGCGACGGAGATCGAGCTTCCCGCGGGCTATTGGATAACTTGGGGCGGGCAGTTCGAAAACTTGATTGCCGCGCGCCAGCGCTTGAATTTCGTCGTTCCGCTTGCGCTGCTCTTGATCTTGGCACTGCTCTTCGCGACCTTCGGCTCCCTGAAGCACTCCATCATCGTGTTTTCCGGCGTGCCTCTTGCACTCACCGGGGGCATACTAGCCCTATGGATGAGGGGGATTCCGTTTTCGATCTCCGCCGGAGTCGGGTTCATCGCATTATCCGGCATCGCCGTGCTAAATAGCCTGGTCCTGGTTTCGTTCATCAACTCTCTGCGACGGCAAGGAATCCCCCTCGAGGAAGCCATCACGACGGGCGCACTCACGCGCCTGCGGCCCGTTCTCATGACCGCGCTGGTCGCGTCGCTCGGATTCGTCCCCATGGCGATCGCCACCGGCAGCGGCGCCGAGGTGCAGCGGCCGCTCGCCACCGTCGTGATCGGAGGTGTGTTGTCGTCTACCTTATTGACGTTGGTGGTGCTGCCCGCGCTGTTTCGCGTCTTCCACCGGCCCGCCGATCGTCGGCACGAGACGCAGGAGGCTTGAAATGAAAACACTCGTCGGATTATTCGCCCTCTTGGCCGCCCTCTCTTCAACTGCACAAGCGGCCTCGGTCCACCATTGGAGCCAGCGTTTCGGGAGTGCCAGCACAGATCAGAACGGCAACGGCGTCGCCGTCGACGCGGGCGGCAACGTCTTCCTGGCCGGTAATTTTTGGGCCACGGTGAACTTCGGTGGCTTGAACCTTACCTCCGCCGGGGCCGGTGACATCTTCATTGCGTCGTACGACAACGGTGGCGGCCATCGATGGAGCGCGCGCTTCGGCGATACCAATCCCAACCAGTTCGCCAATGCGGTCGCGACCGACCCATCCGGCAACGTGTTGGTGGCCGGGAATCACTGGGGCACGGTCGACTTCGGCGGCGGACCGCTCACCAGCGCGGGAGGCGACGACGTGTTTCTCGTGAAGTTGGACAGCGACGGCGACCATGTGTGGAGCAAACGCTTCGGCGATCCCAGCACCGACCAGACCGGGCGCACGGTGGCGGTCGACGCGTCCGGCGAAGCGTGCTTGGGCGGCTCGTTCGCGGGAACCATCGACTTCGGTTCCGGCAGCCACTCGAGCTTGGGCGGCGTCGATGTCTATGTCGCCAAGTTCGCCGCCAACGGGACTTCGATTTGGAGTCGTCGCTTCGGAGGCGTGCTCGATCAAGTCTTGGAGTCGGTCGCCGTCGACGGCTCGGGCAATGTCATTCTATGCGGCTACTTCTCGGGAACGGTCGATTTCGGCGGCCTGCCTTTGACCGCCCTCAACAACGACATCTTCCTGGTGAAGTTGGATTCCGACGGCGATCACGTGTGGAGCGGGAGCTTCGGCAGCGGCAACGACCAAGAGGGTGCGGCGGTCGCCGTCGACGGCACCGGCGCAATTTTCGCGGCCGGGCGTTTCGAAAGCACCGTGAACTTCGGCGGCTCGACGTTGTCATCGGTCGGCGGCCACGACGTCTTTCTGGCCAAGTTCACCGGCGCCGGTACGCACACGTGGAGCAAGCGCTTCGGCAGCGCCCTCGACCAAGCGGCCACCGCGCTCGCGGTCGATGCCACCGGCGACATCGTCGCCTTGGGCAATTTCGCCAGCACGATCGACTTCGGCGGCGGCACCATCACCAACTCCGGCAGCCTGGACATCTTCGTCGCGCGATTCCTGGGTGACGGATCGCACGTGTGGAGCTCGGGCTTCGGTGGGACCAGCGACCAACTGGGCGAAGCGGTCGCGATCGACGACACGGAGAGGATCGCGCTGGCGGGTTCGTTCTTCAGCACCATCGACTTCGGCGGCGGTAACCTCACCAGCGCGGGCGGCACCGACGTCTTCCTGGCACAGATCGGCGACGAGCCGCCCGATCCCGTCTTCATCACCGCGTTCGAAGCCACCGCACTTCCTTCGGCGATCGAGATTCGCTGGGAGCTGTGGAGCGACGAAGCGCTGGACGGTTTCACGTTGTATCGGAGAGAAGCGGGCGACCTGCAGCACCTCGTCGTGGCAGAAGGATCCGCGAGCCACGGCCAAGGCGCGGTGATCGATCGCGGCGTTCGTTTGGGCGCGTCGTACCACTATGTGCTCGTCGTACACACGACCGCCGGCAGCGACATCCAATCGCAGGAGATAGCGATCACGCTCCCGATGGCAAAACTCGCGCTCACCCAGAACCACCCGAATCCATTCTCGGTCGCGACCCAGTTCGAGATCACGGTGGACGAACGCGGGCCCGTCCGCGTCGGCGTCTACGACATCGCGGGGAGACGGGTTCGGCTGCTGGATGGGGGCGTGAGAGAGCCCGGCTCCTACGGTCTGACGTGGGACGGCCGCGACGGTATGGGCGCAGCGGTGGCCAGCGGCGTTTACTTCTATCGAGTCGAGCACCAGGGCGCCGTTACGGCGCGGAGAATGCTGCTCCTTCGCTGATTCCACGGCTCGCGAGCTTTTGACAAGCCTCGCAGCCCACATTAGACTTCGAGCGTGAAGGAAGCCCCCAGCACCACGCTAAGAATCCACGGCATGTGCTGCGCCGCCGAGGCGACCGCGCTCGAAAAGGAGCTGTGGCGTCTCCCCGGCGTGGTGGATGTCCGCGTCAACTCGGTCGCCCACACCGCCACCGTCGTCGGCGCCACCGAGCGCGTTTCCGTCCAACAATTCGTCGCCGCCATCGAGAGGACGGGCCTGAAGGCGGCGCCTCCCGGAGATCGAGCGGACACCCGAACGCAGCGACGCCAGCTCGTGCTCACTTCCGTGTCGGGCGTCTTCGTCGGCGCGGGGCTGATTTGCCACTGGACGGGTGCGCCCGAAGCGGTCGAGATCGCGTGTTTCGTCGCGGCGATGATCGCGGGTGGTTGGACCATCGCACCGAAAGCCGTGCGCGCCGCGCGGCGTCTCTCTCCCGACATGAATCTGCTCATGGCCGTGGCCGCCATCGGCGCGGCCTTCATCGGCGCGTGGCACGAAGCGGCGTCGGTCGTCTTCTTGTTCTCGCTGGCGGAATTGATCGAATCGTACAGCCTGTCGCGCGCCCGCCGCGCGATCGGGTCGTTGATGGAGCTCGCACCCGCCACCGCCCTGCTCAAACACGGCGACCACCTACACGAATCGCCCGTGGCCGTTGTCAAGATTGGGGACACCATCCTGATCAAGCCGGGCGCGCGTATCCCCTTGGACGGCGTGGTCACGAGCGGCGGCTCCAGCGTGAATCAAGCGCCCATCACGGGCGAATCCATGCCAGTCGAAAAACAAATCGGTTCGCAAGTGTTTGCGGGCTCGATCAACGTCGACGGGTCGCTCGAAGTCAAAGTGAGCCGCCCCGCGAGCGACTCGACGGTGGCGCGGATCATTCACTTGGTCGAAGAGGCGCAGAGTCGAAAGGCGCCGGCACAGAGGTTCGTGGACACCTTTGCGCGCTACTACACCCCCGCGGTGATGGGTGTGGCACTCGTGATCGCGGTTGCACCGCCGCTCCTCGCCGCAGCACCGTGGGAGACGTGGATCTATCGCGCGCTCGTCATGCTGGTGATCGCCTGCCCGTGCGCTCTCGTAATCTCCACACCCGTGTCGGTGATTTCCGGACTCACGGCGGCGGCGCGGCGCGGCGTCCTCATCAAGGGCGGCGCGTACTTGGAGGCGCTGGGCAAGCTGCGCGCGCTTGCGATCGACAAGACCGGTACCATCACCGAGGGGAGGCCTCGCGTCATCGACATCATCGGTCTCGACTCGACGGGCTCTCGCGATCTCATGCGCATCGCCGCCGCTCTGGAGTCCCATTCCGAACACCCGGTGGCAAAAGCGATCCTTGCGCACGCGCGACAGAACGAAGTGCCGATCCCACCCGTGGAGAGATTTCGCTCCTTCGTCGGGCGGGGTGTCGAGGGTCACATCGACGGCCACGACTTCTTCGTCGGCAACCACCGGTTGGTAGAAGAGCTCGCCGTGTGCTCGCACGAAACCGAGCAACGCATCGAGAGCATCGAGCGTCGTTCGCTGACGGCGGTGGTCGTCGGCCACCGGCCGCACAGCGACTGCAAGGGCGAGGTTCTGGGAGTGATTGCGGTCGGTGACGCCATTCGTCCGCAGGCGGCGGAGGCGATACAGAAATTGTCTCGTGTGGGTATCGAACGCGTCGTGATGTTGACGGGCGACAATCTCGCGACGGCCGAAGCGGTGGCGCGGCAGGTCGGCATTGCAAACGTGGCGGCCGAGCTGCTGCCCGACGAGAAGATCGCCCGCGTGCGCGAGATGCTGCTCCAGGAACCGAACACCGGCATGGTCGGCGATGGTGTGAACGACGCACCCGCGCTCGCCGCCGCCAGCGTCGGCATCGCGATGGGTGCGGCGGGAACCGACGCGGCGCTGGAAGCGGCGGATGTCGCATTGATGGGCGACGATTTGAACAAGCTGCCGGAGGCCATCGCACTCGGCCGCCGAACCCGGCGCATTATTCAGTTCAACATCGCATTCTCGATCGCGCTCAAGGCGGTGTTCCTCGGCCTGGCTGCCGCCGGGCTGGCGACCATGTGGATGGCGGTGGCGGCCGACATGGGCGCCTCACTGTTGGTCATCGCGAACGGACTTCGTCTGCTGGGCGCACCAAGCACCAAGTAGTCCGACGCCTGTGACGACCGCACGGTTGCACCAGAAGGGAGTGCATTGCGCAAGCAGTATCACTTTAGACCCAGCGCCGCAGGATTGAGGGCTTGGGACGTCGATCGCCTGGTCGCTCTGACCCGGCACCTTGAGAGGCAGCTAGTGCCAGTCGCGAGCATCCGCGAGCTCGACGAGCCATACTGGGGCGAGCCAATGACATGCCGGCACGTCGCTGACCATGCTCGCCTCATCAATGAGGCCGAACTCGGACATCCCGTCATTCTCTCAAGTGACGGCCGCATCATGGATGGAATGCATCGCGTCCTGAAGGCGCTGATTCAAGGCGAAAGCCACATTCGTGCCGTTCGTTTCCCCGCCGATCCCGAGCCTGACTTCGTTGGCGTTGATCCTGACGATCTCCCATACGATGAGGACCCCTTGGTGCTGCCGTAGAATTCCGGCTTCGGCGGTGATCGAGTCACAAACTGACTCTCTCACAGGCTCCATTCTCGGATCGCGGCTTGCGGACGGGTGTTTCGGGAGTTATGGTTCGTGCAACCTACTCCTTCCGTCCCCCACTGACGCGATTCGGTTTACCCCCCTGGCAGAAAGGAACCATGGGCATCGCCACGCGCGTCTGGGCGTTCTCTCTCGCCACCACATTCACCCTTGTCGCCACATTCACCGTTTCATCCGCGCTCGGCGCGGAAACCGCCGCCGAAGCCGCTGCGCCCGCGGCCGCCGAGCGCGATGGTGTCGTGGACGGTGCCTTCGAAGCGGTCGGCAGCACCGCCGTCCGATTCGCGACCGACTTCCACGAACAGCTCTCATATCCATTCGCGCTCGCGGGGCGCGACCGCTCCAAGTTTCTCTTCGGCACCGCGGGCATCGTCGCCCTGGTGCTCACCGACCGACTCACCTACGGGCCCATGGCCGATCCCCCGTTCGCCACGCGCGACGAATTGATCGGCCCGGCACAGACCATCTCCGACTTCGGCAGCACGAGAAACGCGCTGCCGCTGGTGCTGGGAATTGGCGTCGTCGGGTTGATCACCGATTCGCACCGCGAGAAACAAACCAGCATCATGCTGGCCGAAGCACTGGTGACATCGGCGGTGTGGACGAGTCTCCTCAAGTACGCGACGGGACGCGAGCGGCCGCGTGAGATCGAAGGCGCGGCGGCCGATTGGACCGGCCCCGGCGGGGTGTTCGAATCCGAGCACATGGGCGAAGGACGGCGGTCGTTTCCTTCCGGTCACGCGACCGGAATCTGGGCCACCGCGACCGTGCTCGCGCACCAGTATCCTCGCGGGCGCATCGTGCCGACACTCGCGTACGGCTCCGCGGTCGCGGTCAGCTATTCGCGCATGGTGGTGAGCGCGCACTGGCTCTCCGACGTGGTGGTGGGCGGCCTCATCGGCTACGGCTGCGCCCGCCAAGTGATCGGCGCCCACGCGCGCGCCGAGGGACCGTCGCGCTTCCATTTTCTGTACGAACCGGCTGGCGACGAACAGCGCATCGGCCTTTCGATGGACTTCTGAGCGTCGGTGCCGCCGCTACTTTGACAACCGCGGCAGGTCGCATTAGACTGGTGCGATGGCCGTCAATCACAAGACCGACGTCGACCACGCCTTTCGTTCGCAGTCGGAGCACTTCGTCCACTGGGAGAAGCTCAAGGACTGCATCGATCAATACATCGACATCATGCTGAATTACCGCCAGAGCGGGCACCCGGGCGGGTCGCGCTCGAAGGTGCACGCGATGGTGTCGCTATTATTGAGCGGTGCGATGCGGTGGGACATCCGGCATCCGGAGAAGCGCTTCGGCGATCGTTTCACGCTGATTGCGGGACACACGGTGCCGCTCATCTACGCCACCCTCCCCGCGCTCGCGGAGCCGCTGCGCTTGAGGCACGAGCGCACGAAGAACGCGCGCTATTTCATTCCCGAGGACCGGATGGTGTGGTGGGAAGACTTGGTGAATCTCCGTCGCCACAAGGGACTCCCCGGCCACGCGGAAATGGAAGGCAAGACGCTGTTCGTCAAAGCGAACACGGGTCCGTCCGGTCATGGATCGCCGCCGTCGGCGGGACAGGCGCTGGCACTGAAGCGCGCGGGTGCCACCGGCGTGCGCGTGTTCGCGTTCGAAGGCGAAGGCGGGCTCACACCCGGAGCCGCGCACGAGACGCTCAATTCGTCCTACGGCCTCGGCCTCACCAACTTCCACTACGTCGTCGACTGGAACGACTTTGGCATCGACGACATCCCCTATAGCCACTTCGTCCACGGTAGCCCGCGTGATTGGTTTGGGTCGCACGGCTGGCGCGTGAGCGAGGCGAAAGACGGCAGCAACTGGGAATCGGTGATGCGCGCCATGTTCGACATGGTGATGGGCGACAATCCCGAACAGCGCCCGAGCATGATGTTCATGCGCACGCGCAAGGGCCGCGAGTATCTCAAGTACGACAACAAGTCGCACGGAACGCCGCACGCGATGAACAGCGAGTTGTTCTGGGGGACGAAGAAGCCGTTCATGGAGAAGTACGGCGTGTCGTTCTCCGGTTTCGGCGAGCCGGCGCCCAAGGAAGCGTCCGAGATCGCCGCGCAGGCCCGTGCCAATCTAAAAGTGGTTGCGGACGTGATTCGCTCCGACGATGCGCTGGTCGATTATGTCGCCGAAAGATTGGTGGAGATCGGCGAGTCGGTGCCGGACGAAATCGCGGGCTTCAAGCTCGACGTGTCGAAGAATCCCGCCACCGACGCGCGCCTCACCGACTACGAGAGCTACCCCGCCGCGATGTGGGCCAAACCGGGTGAGAAGCACCCCAACCGCGCAGCCCTCGCGCGCTGGGGCGCGTGGGCCAACGCGCTCAGCCGCAAAGACTACGGGCGCCCGCTGTTCATCGCGATGAGTGCGGACCTCGCGGAGTCGACCAACATCGCCGGCTTCGCGAAGGAATGGGAGGACGTGAAGGGCTACGGCTGGTTCGACCGCGAGAAGAACCTGGACGGCGTTCTTCTGCCGCAAGGGATCACCGAGTTCACCAACTCCGGCATCGCCACCGGCATCGCCAGTGTGAACTTTTCGAAGACACCCTACGAAGACTTCAACGGCTTCTACGCGACGTGCTCGACCTACGGGTCGTTCGTATACTTGAAGTACGGGCCCATGCGACTGTTCAGCCAGCTCGCGCAGGACTCGCAGATCAAGGTCGGCAAGGTGCTGTGGATCGCGGGTCACAGCGGCCCCGAGACGGCGGAGGATTCGCGCACGCACTTCGGTATCTTCTCACCCGGCGTCACCCAGCTCTTCCCCGACGGCCACGCGATCGACGTGCACCCGTGGGAGTTCAACGAGGTGCCGGTGGTCATCGCAGCGGCGCTACGAACCAACGCGCACATCATCGCCCTGCACCTGACGCGTCCTGCAGTCGAAATTCCCGACCGCGAGAAGCTCGGGATGGCGTCGCATTTCGACGCCGCGCGCGGCGCCTACGTGATTCGTCCCTACAAGCTCGGGCAGCAGAAAATGGGCGTGGTGGTCGTGCAAGGGACCTCGACCACGAACAACGTGGTGAAGCTGCTCCCCCAGTTGGACGAAGAAGGGTTGAACGTGAAGATCGTGGCCGCCATCAGCCCGCAGCTGTTCGCGCTCCAGGAGGCCGCGTACCGCGACGCGGTGTATTCGGATACCGACCGCACGGACGCGATGGCGATCACCAACCGCGCGCGACGCCTGATGGTCGACTGGGTCGACGCGGGGTTGACGGGTGAGTACTGGCTCTCGAGCGACTGGGACGATCGTTGGCGCACCGGCGGCACGGTGGACGAAGTAATCGAGGAAGCGCACCTGTCGCCGAAGTGGATCTTGGAAGGTATTCGCCGCTTCGCGAGCGAGAGGCCGCAGCGTCTGCGACGCCTTCGCGAGCGGGTCGATAGACTCGCCTAAGCTGCGACGGCCGGCTCGTCGCCGATGATGCGCGCGGCCTTCGCCACCAAGGATTCCAGAAAGCGTCGATCGTCGTCGGTGAACGCATCCAGCTGGTCGCTGTCGATGTCCAGCACACCCACCATGTTGCCGCGATCCACGATCGGCACCACGATCTCGGACTTCACCGTCGGGCTGCACGAGAGATAGCGACCGTCCGCGCACACGTCGGGCACCACGATGGTTTCGCGCTCGCGCGCCGCGGCACCGCACACGCCCTGATCGAGCGGGATACGGCGGTGCTCCGGCGACGCTCCCACGAACTCCGCGTCGTCGAGCGAGAGAAGATCGCCCTGCAGGCGATAGATTCCCACCCACGAGAACCGGTCGAAACGTGCCTTGAGCTCGTGGACCAGCGCACCGGCCGCGTCGCGCGACCCGTTTGCACCCCGCACGCGGTGAAGGATTGCGTTCTCGACGTCGGTCGACAGCGCGCCTTCGTTGAACCCGTCGAGCCGTGAGCGGCTGCGGTCGGGCACGGCTGCTGCTTCGCGCGCGCGCGCGTTACGCTTCATGAGCACGAAACCCGCCAGCACCAGCACCAACGGCCACCAGCGCAGAAAGGGCGAAGCCACGCGTACGCTGATGGTGCCGGTTTCGTAGAGGAAGCTTGCGGTGCCCATCAGGATCACCATCGATCCGATGACGACGCCCGCGCTGGTCGGCGGGCGTCTCGCGCCGGCGACGATGAACGACACCCCGACGATGGTCGGAATGATGGGCCACAACGATCGCATGCGGCCCCATTCGACCAAACCGAACGAGAAAACGATGAGGAAAAGGCCGAGTAGGATCATCCACGTGGCGGCGAAAATGACGGCGAAGCTCAATCGGCGCTCGAGCACCCGCAGCATGACGACGCCGCTCACCACCAGGACGCACGGCCACAGATGCTTCCACCCCAGCAGGACGTGGTTGCTCACGAGGAGCAGCAGAATGCCCCACAGGACGAGCCAGGTCCCTACCAACATGCGACTTCGCGGATTTCCCACGTGCCTATCATATAGAATGGCGCCCCACCTTGCAACGAAACGACGCACGCAATAGTATCGGGCGTGTCGCAAGAGTTGGGTCGCACGCTGATCGTGATCGGGGCCGTCCTTTTGGTGGTCGGGTTGGCCCTGGTGTTTGCGGATCGCATCCCATTCGTCGGTCGACTGCCGGGCGATGTGGTGATCAAACGGAAGAATTTCACCCTATATTTTCCCATCGTGACCGGCTTGGTCTTGAGCCTCATCTTGACGCTCGTCTTGAGCTTGTGGGCGCGGCGCTGACCCCGCCTTGACGGGGGTGCCGCTTTGGCCTAAATTGTCGCGAGCGGTGGACCGAAGGGGCGCTGCACTTCAATTCCATTCGGAGGACTAAACTTCATGAAACAGATCGTGGCCGTGGCGGCGCTGGCCGCCCTGATCGCCGGCGCGGCCGGCGCGCAAACCAAGAAGGAGCTACCCGTGGTCGTGCTGGAGACGACGAAAGGTAACATCGAGATCGAGCTCGATCCGGACAAGGCGCCGATTACGGTGCAGAATTTCCTCTATTACGTCGACAACAAGTTCTACGACGGCTTGATCTTCCACCGCGTGATGCCCGACTTCATGATTCAGGGCGGCGGTTTCACCACCGAAATGGCGCAGAAGCAAGGCAAGCCGCCGATCGATAACGAAGCGGACAACGGGCTGGCCAACGACAAGTACACCGTCGCGATGGCGCGCACCAACGATCCCAACAGTGCCACCAGCCAGTTCTTCATCAATGTGAAGGACAACACCTTCTTGAACCACAAGTCCAAGACGGCGCAAGGATGGGGCTACTGCGTGTTCGGTAAGGTCACCGCCGGGCAGCCGATCGTGCACGCCATCGAAAAGGTGAAGACGGGGACCAAGAACGGCTTCAACGACGTGCCGGTCGAACCGATCAAAATCAACAAGGCCTACCGCAAGGGTGCTGCGGCCCCGGCAGCGAAGGATGCCGCCAAGCCGGCCGACAACAAGGGATAGTCGAGCCTTCTCGCGTCACGACGCGCGACGAGCCGCGTCCGGTCCAAGCCGGGCGCGGCTTTTTCGTTTAGTCGGAGGGGCGATTGAGGTCGAGTCTGTTCAGCGAGATGCACGCAAGAACCACCATGACGAGCGCATAGTCGACAAAGTGGATGACGGCGAGAAGAATCGGGTCCCCGCCGGATCAACGTGTGGATGACGGTTGCCTTGACCTTCGTGATTTACGGTGGGCGGGGTGTCGTTTATGGGCTGGATCGCTTGATCTCTGCAAAGCTATTCAATGTACCCGATGCGGTGGCGGAGGTTTTGAAGTTTCCATTCCCGGTCACGCAGGCGGTGGAGTTGTTCACGGACAGAATATGGCAGAGCAACTTGTTCCACTTCAGAGAGAATGTGTGACGATAGGAGAATGGACACGCCGGCGGTTTTCAATTCGGTCAGCAGGTCGCGCACCATGAGGCGCCCGAGCGGGTCGAAACCGGAAGTTGGCTCGTCCAGAATCAGGAGCTCTGGGCGGTTCAGCAGCGCTTGCGCGATTCCGAGTCGCTGCCTCATTCCGCGGGAGTACTTGCCGACGGGACGGCGCCGCGCCTCTGCGAGACCCACACGCTCCATGAGTTCATCGATTCGTTGCTTTCGTTCCGGACGTGCGATGCCGCACAGCCGCCCGAAGTAGTTCAATACTGCCGGGCCCGTGAACGCGGAATAGAACGCGTAGTTCTCCGGCAAGTATCCCAGACGCGAGCGCGCCCGCGGGTTGTTCGGATCGAGTCCAAATAGTCTCCCTTCCCCGCTCGTGGGCCTCAGAAATCCCAGCAGCAGATTGATGCCCGTCGTCTTCCCGGCGCCGTTGGGACCGAGAAACGCAAGGATTTCACCGCGACGCACCTCGAAACTCACGTCCGACAGTGCCGTGAACGATTCGCGTCGAGGGAATCGCGACGTGTACGTTTTCGACAGCCCACGCGCTTCGAGCACGGCCGTCATGGCGAGCGTTCCTTCTCCATTTTGCCGAGTATGTCGGACAGTGTAGAGCCGGTCATCGGGTCGTAGCCGACCACGCTGTCCACGACCCTGCCTTCGCGATCGATCACGACGAGCGTTGGCAATGCACGGACTCCATACGCCTGCGCGACCGCGCCGTCCGTGTCGAGCAATACCCGAAAGGGGACGGCGCTCGTTGTTACGAATCGCTCAACGAGAGAAGCGGGTTCCTCGAGATTCACGGCCAGGACATCGACGCTGTCCAGAAGTCCCGTTGCACGCTCTTGGTCCCACCAGGACTTCAAAGTTTTGAGCTCTGCACGACACGGCTTGCACCAGGTGGCCCAAAAGTCGAGGATCACGACTCGTCCGCGGAACGAGTCCAGCGAAACCTGCGTGCCATCGAGATCCTGAAGCGATAATGAGGGCGCCGTCGCGCCTTCCTTCAGCGACAAAGTCGGACGCGACGGCTTGAACACGGAATGGGCCCAATACTGGATGCCGGCGGAGGCGACCAGAAACATGGCGAGCAACCAGGTACCGGCTTTCATCCCTCCCCTATTACGGGCTCTCCGTGTAAAGGATGCACGTAACAAAAGCGGCCATTACCACTTGCCTGCACGATTTATAGCAGGCCGCAAGCGGCACTCCGGAGTCGTTACAGACCCCCAAGCACGCGTTCAAAAGGTCTCTAGCGAAAGCTAGACAGTTGTCAAACATCGTCCCTAAGGGTCCGTCGTCGCCCTTTCCGTCGCCTGGGTGATCCCCTGGCCGTCTGGGATCATCGGTGATGTCGATGTTGAGCGGAACCACGAACCTCCGACCGTCCAACAAGACATGCACGACACCTCCAACCGGCTCGTTCATAGGGTTCACGAATGGAAACATAGTTGCCTCGGCTGCGCGCCCATCGATGGTGACGCCACGAACCACCCACGCGCCTTCGGCTCCAGGCACGTAGCCGTCCGCGATGAGACGCTCAAACACTGCCTGCACGCCTTGGTCCCCCCACAACTCCCGTTCGCTCGCGATCGCACGAGGATTGCTTGCGAAGTAGAGTTCAACCGTTATACCATCGGTCACGATCACCGTATCCGGCGGCGCTTGCGCATCCGCAATGGATTCCCCGATCACATCCTGCGTCGAATCATTACATCCCGCCAGTAGCAACGCGACGCCAAGAATCCCAAGTAACTTCTTCATCACGTCCTCCCTTCAACCGCCCATCTTTAGCTCGATATGAATATGCAATAGATGAAGACAAAAATCGCCGTGCCGATACAATCGCGGCGGCACCCCCTGTCGGTGCCACCGTCATGGAGACAGACCGAGACACAGTTCTGGAATACCGATCTGGCCTGTTCCATGCACGTGTTGTAACCAAATGCGCCATCCGGTCCGTCCCGACCCTTGTCTAGGTCCTCCGGGCTCGGTTCGTCTCGCCCGGTGCGAGTGCCAAAGGACTGCACGGACTCCTCGCCGTCCACGCGAATGTGAACGACAGCGCCATCGCTCTCCATACCATCGTTGAGAGGAAACCATGTTATCTCGGCCGTGCGACCGTCGGGCGCGAGCGCATACGCAAACACCGGCCCGGTCGGATCCAACGAATATCCGAGTTCAACGAGTCGTTCCAATTCACCTGCCACGTCCGATTGAGTCCATTGCATCGCTTCGCGGCCGGACGATTTCGGATGACCGGACCCGTAGAATTCGACGGTCACTCCATCCTTCGCGACAATCGAATCCGGAGGCGCCTCCGGCGCGCTTCCGGTCAGTGCAACATCCTGCGTCGAATCGTTGCACCCTGACAGTAACAACGCGACGCCAAGTATCCCAAGTAACCTCTTCATCCCATCCTCCCTTCAACCACCCATCTGATGTTACTCGCGGCCACCCAGCTCACCGCGTTTTCGCGCGACAATGCGCATGGCATGTGCCACGGGAGGTACAGAGTCAAGATCGATTGTGCGATCAGTGATTAGCTGGGAGGTCGGTCTCGATGCGGCGATAACCCGACCGGCGAATCCGAAAGCGCGGGCGGACGGCAAACGGGCACCAATATGGTCGATAGCTGAATTGTTTAGGTGCAACTACCGTGTCGACCGATTGACATCAGTATCAGCGCTTGATCATTTTCAGGAACGCATCCTCGTCGATGACTTCGACGCCCAGCTTCTGCGCCTTCTCGAGCTTCGAGCCCGCCTTCTCCCCCGCGACCACGTAGCTCGTGCCCTTCGACACCGATGACGACGCCTTCCCTCCGCGCTTCTTCACTTCCGCCTCCGCTTCCTCGCGCGAGAGCTGGGTGAGCGTGCCTGTGAACACGAAAGTCTTTCCGGCCAATTCATCGCTGGTTGCGCGCGCTGCACGAGCGAAGGTGATACCGGCTTTCATGAGGTCGCGAACCAACTTGCGATTGGAGGCGACCGAGGTCCACGCGCGGATCTCGCGCGCGATCACGGCTCCGACACCGTGGATGTTCGACAGTTCCTCCTCGCTCGCTTCCATTAGCGCCTCGATGGAGTCGAAATGCTCCGCGAGCACTTCGGCCGCCGTCTCACCCACATTACGGATCCCGAGCGCGTAGATGAAGCGCGCCAGCGTTGTGCGTTTCGAGCGCTCGATGGCGCCGATCACGTTCTGCGCCGACTTCTCCGCCATGCGCTCCAACGGAGTGAGGTCGTCGACCGTGAGCCGGTAGAAGTCCGCCGGCACGCTCACCAGCCCCACCGTCACCAGCTGATCGACCAGCTTGAAGCCGAGACCCTCGATGTCCATCGCGCCTCGTGACGCGAAGTGAATCAAACGACCGCGGACTTGGACGGGACATGCGAAGTTCGGGCAGCGGGTGACCGCTTCGCCCTCGATGCGCTCGGCTTTGGTGCCGCACGCGGGACATTTGTCCGGCATCTTGTACTTCGGCAGCGATCCCTTGCGAAGCTCCTTGATGGGTCCCACGATCTCCGGAATCACGTCGCCCGCGCGCCGTACGAACACCCAGTCGCCGACGCGCACGTCCTTGCGCTCGATCTCATCGGCATTGTGGAGGGTCGCATTCGAGATGGTGACTCCACCCACGCGCACCGGATCCAGTCGCGCGAGCGGCGTCAGCGCGCCGGTTCGGCCCACCGTGACTTCGATGCCGAGCACGCGCGTGCGCGCTTCCTGCGGGGCGAACTTCCACGCCACCGCCCAGCGCGGCGAGCGTGAGCGCGTTCCCGCCTCTGCTTGCACGTCGAAGTCGTCCACCTTGACCACGACGCCGTCGATCTCGTACGGCAACTTGGCACGGTCTCGCTCGAGCTCCTGGTAGAACGCGACCACTTCTTCGATCGTGTTGCACCGCTTCGACATCGGATTGATGGGAAAGCCCCACGATTTAAGAGCCTCGAGCAGCTGCCACTGCGATCGGATGCCCGTGCCGGCCGCACTCGCGATTCCATACGCGAACAATTTGAGCGAGCGCGACGCTGTGATACGCGGATCGATCTGCTTCAACGACCCGGCCGCCGTGTTGCGTGGGTTCGCGTAGATCCGGTCCCCGCTCTCGGCCTGCCTCTTATTGATGCGCTCGAAGTCGGCGATCGGCATGTACACCTCTCCGCGCACGCTCAATCGCTTCGGCAGCTTCGCCTCCGACGCGTCACCCTTGAGTCGGAGGGGAATCGCACGGATGGCTCGCACGTTGGGCGTCACGTCCTCGCCGTGGATGCCGTCGCCGCGCGTCGAGCCCTGCACCAGCGTGCCGTCGTCGTACACCAACTCGACCGCGACGCCATCCATCTTGGGTTCGCACACGTAGCCGCTTTCACCCACCGTACCGACGACACGAATCAAACGCTCGCGCCACTCGCGAAATTCTTCCTCGCTCATCGAGTTGTCGAGCGAGAGCATGGGCACGTCGCGCGTGACCACCGCGAAGCCTTCCGCGGGCGGCGCGCCGATGCGCTGCGTGGGCGAATCGGAGGTTCGCAACTCCGGCCATTTCTCCTCGATCTCTTGCAGGCGACGCAGCAGCTTGTCGTACTCGGCGTCCGAGACGTTCGGATCGTCGAGTACGTAATAGCGGTGGTTGTGGTCCTCGATCTCGCGCCGAAGCGCGTCAACGTCGGCGAGAGAGGGTTTGGCGGACCCGCGCGCGGGCATGCGGTTTGCTTTGTCGTTCACAATCCGGATTCTAGCAGAGGGACGCGGAAGAGTGTACAATCCAGCGATGCCGAAGGAGCGCAACACACCCGCGTCGACCGAGCAGCCGCTGGTCGGCGAGCTCGAGCGCATCGGCCCCGACGGCCGCGACGCCATTGTGGTCGGCGTCGAGGCTCCGGGCTTCGACGAGCTGTCGGTGCGCGAGAAATCCTTCCTCTATTTGATGTCGCGCGCCGCCATCGCGGGCAACGGAATCGCGTTTCAGCAGGGCCACCGGGATGCGAACGATATCGTTCGCCTGCTCGAAGCAAGCTTCGCGCACGCGGGCGGTCTCGACGCGCCGGTTCGCGATGCGCTGCACGAATACTTGAAGCTGGTCTGGATTCACCACGGCCAGTATCACCATCACACGCACGCCAAGTTCGCGCCGCCGCGGCTGACGCCGGCGATGCTCGCGGCTGCTGCGTCGCACGCGGTCTCACGCGGGGCGGCGCTTCAGTTGCGCGCGGGTGAATCTGTCGAAGCGGTCCTCGCGCGTTTACACCGCTCCATCTTCGATCTCGAGCACGAGCCCGTGCAGACCAATCAATCGGCGGGCGTCGACATCGTCGCGACCAGCGCGGTCAATTACTACGACCCCGGCGTCACCAAGGCCGACGTCGATGCGCTTCCCGAGTGGCGCGAGCGCTTGAATGTTCGCTTTGCGCTCCGCGACGGTCGTGTGGCCCCTGAGGTTTACCGCATCGGTGGTGTGTTCGATCGTGAGCTCGATACCATCTCGCATTTCCTGCGACTCGCGATCCCGCACGCGGCCAACGACGAGCAGCGCGCGGCCATTCGATCGCTGCTCGTCTTTTACGCCACCGGCGACGAGCGCCACTTCCGCGACCACATGATGCACTGGCTCAAGAGCGACGCCCGCGTCGATTACTTGAACGGATTCATCGAAAACTATCTCGATCCGCGCGGCGTCATCGCGCAGTTCGAAGCCAATGCGAGCTTTCGCGCCGGCGGCGGTGCGATCGAGAAGATCGCGGAGAATGCGCCCTACTTCGAGGCCAAGATGCCGTGGCCCGATGCGTTCAAGCGCACCGACGTGTCGCGGCCCGTCGCGACCATTGTCAATGTGGTGGTGGAGACCGGCGACGCGGGTCCGGTGTCGCCCGCCGCGTACAATCTCCCCAACTACAACGATATTCGCCGCGACCACGGCAGCAAGAACGTCATTTTGCACAACATTGAGAACACGCGTGCGGAGGGACTCGAGCAAGCGGTCGTGCACGAGTTCTTCCTGCCGGAGTACCGCGACGCCGTGCTCGCGCTCTCTCATTCACTGACGCGGCCGCTCAAGGTGTACCTGCACGAGATCATCGGCCACGGCTCCGGGCGGCCGGACCCGTCGCTCGGTTCGATGGACCCGCGCGCGCGTTTGGGGCGGGTTTATTCCGCCTTGGAAGAAGCGCGCGCGGACCTGGTCGCGCTCTATCACATCGGCGATCCCAAGCTGGCGGAGATCGGAGCGTACGACGCGTCGATGCGCGACCTCGTGGTCGAGACCGCCTTCGTGTCGTATCTGCAAGGATGGATGTCGCGCATGGATCGCGTCGAAGGGATCGAGGTGCGCGAGGCGCATGATCGCGGCCACCACGCGATTCTCATGTGGCTCGTGCGCGGCGGCGAGCTCGGGCGCAACTACGGCGTGGAAGTGATCTCGATGGACGGCGACTACTTCGTGCGCGTCAACGACACCGATCGCGCGCGCGAGGGGGTCGGAGAGCTGCTATCGCGGCTGCAGGTCATCAAGTCGACCGGCGACGCCGACGCGGCCCACCGCATCTTCGACGAGTTCGGCACGCGCCTCGACCCGGCCTGGAAGGCGAACATCGTCGCGCGCCGCGAGCGCTTGAAGCTCCCCAAGCTCAAGGCGTTCGTGTTCCCGCACCTGACACCCGTGTTTCGCGGCAACGATATCGTCGATGTGCGACTCGCTTATGATGAAGATTTGACCGCGCAGCAGATCCGATTTCGCCGCCTCGAGAGCTTGCGCTCTTTGACCGACGACTAACGCGCGCCCGCCGTTTCTCCCGCCTTGAGATAATCCCGCAGTGCCTTCAGGTGCTCCCAGGCGTCCGGCTTCTTGCGCGGGTCGCGCAGCAAGAAGGCCGGGTTGTACATCACCATGAATTGAATGCCCGGGTACGCGGAGACGGTGAAGAACCGGCCCGCTTGCTCTTCCATGGTAGAATCTGCGCGCTCAGGATCGATCCACTTGAGTGCCACCGCGCCGAGCAAAACGATCACGCGCGGCTTCACCAGCGCGATTTGCTTCTCCAGGAACGGCATGCACGCCGCGACTTCATCCGCGAGCGGCGCGCGGTCGACTTCAGGCTTGCACTTGGTGACGTTGGCAATGATGACGTCCTTCGCGGGATCGAGATGGATCGCGCGCAGCATCTTGTCGAGCAACTCCCCCGCGCGACCGACGAAGGGCTTGCCTTGCAGATCCTCATTGTCCCCGGGACGCTCGCCGATCAGCATGAGCGACGCGGTCGGGCTCCCGCGATCGATGACGATGTTGGTGCGGGCGTAACAGAGCTGGCACCGGCGACAGTTGTACGCGCGCAGGCGGGCGTAGAAATCGGCGTACGTCTCCGCCGCGAGAATCTGATTGTAGGCGGGATCGAAGAGGTCGTTCTGCATGGCTGCGGAATAGTCTACGCCCGGACGATTCGCCTTTCAACCGGCCTTGCCCGGCGACGACGACTCCTCTAAGATGACGCCATGATCTTCCACCAGATCGACGCGGGCGGCGACCGCAACTTCGCCTATCTCATCGCGGACAAGAGCGGCGGCATGGCGGCCATCTTCGATCCCCCGCCCGATCCCGCGCGCTACGAAGACTTGATCGCGCGCGACAAGCTCAAAGTCGAGTACATCGTGTTGACGCATGGGCACAGCGACCATTCGTGGGGACTGCAGCCGGCGAAGAAGCGCTTCGGCGGGAAAGTAGTCGGTCACGTTTCTATCGTCTCCGGCGTCGATGTCAAAGTCGACGACGGCGACACGCTGAAGCTCGGCGGCCTGACGATGCGATTCATCTACACGCCGGGCCACAGCGACGACCACATCTGCATCGTGTGCGAGAACAAGCTGATTTCGGGCGACACGCTGTTCGTCGGCAAAGTCGGCGGCACCGATTTGGGTACCGGCGCGCGCCGCGAGTGGGACAGCCTGCAGAAACTCATGGATCTCCCCGACGACATCGAAGTGTGGCCCGGCCACAACTACGGAACCGAGCCGACGTCGACCATCGGACGCGAGAAGATGTCGAACCCCTTCCTCCTCCAACCCACGTTCGAAGCGTTCATCGACCTCAAAGCGAACTGGCTCGAGTACAAGCGCAAGCACGGCATCAAGTAGCAGCGCGGGTGGCGCACGACGGGCGCCCACAAGCACGGGACTACTAGTGCGTAGGCGCGGTAGGCCCGTGCGCAGTTGGCTGGCGTGTGACTGGACCCGCGCGGCTTACCAAGGCACGTCGTTTGCGATACCCATCTCGAAGTTCCGTGAGGATTCGCGTAAGTCGCGATCCCTCAACGGATTCACGCTTCGGGAGGGGAATCGCGCATGGCCAGTTTCCTGCCGGGTGGCACGGCGACTACCGATCGAATCGACGATCTTGCAGCCGAGCTCGTGCTCTCACTCGAGCTTTCGCGCGGCGAAGGTTGCGATCTAGCGGCCACGCAGCGCGCCGCCGACCGGCTGGCGGATGCGTTCCACGCGGCAATAGTCGCCACCGAAGATCTCGAGCGCGATCCCACGCTCACCATCGATCCCATTTATCGCGTGGTCGAGTCCGCGTATCGCCAGTGGAAGAATGTCGACGCCGCGTTCACGCAAACCATTCGTCTCGCGTACGAGCACCAGGTCCCGCGCGCGAATCTCCTGATCGACGACGTCCACGCGTCGCTCGAGCGTCGCGTCGGCGAGCCCATCGCCGAAGCGTACACGGAGCTTCGCCAGCGCTGGAGCGACCACGTCGATTCGCGCCCGTGGGATTCGTTCCTCAATCGTGCCCCGCAGCACATCGACTCCGGTCCGCTCGAAGGTGCACTGAACGCGCTCGCGCGCGGCGATGACCTCGATGTGGAGGACGCGATGGGTGCCTTGGCGAACGGGTTGCGCTACGCCTTCGCGGAGCACCTGCAAGCGCACCCGGACGATCTGGACGACCTCGAAGTGGGACTGTGGAAGCGCCCGGAGATCATCGTCGCGGCGGACTTCTGGGGTCATCCCAAGCGAACGCGCTTGCTCGACGTCCTTACCGAGAAGGGCTCCGACCGTTCGCGCGCGAGTGCCAAGACGCTGGCGGGCTTATTCGCCGCCAACCCGAAGGGCTCCGCGGCGGTGGTGCACGCCTTGAACGACGTGCACGAGTCGCAGCGCGAGCGCTTCACGCGCTGCTTGATGCTGCACCCGGACTACGAGGTGCGCCGCTACGCGGCCAACAACACCGACGTCAATTCTGTCTGGAAGGTGGTCACGCCGGACGCGGTCCCGTGCGCCACGATTCTATCGCTGCTCGAGCGCATGGTGGGCACCAGCCGCTATACCACCGCGCAGCGCAAGATTTTCTTCGACGCGGTCTATCGGCGACTGCTGGCGCTCACGACACGCTCCGACGTGCTGTACGCACGCGGCATCGTGCGCATCTTCGTGAAGCTCAATTTCTTTCTGGAAGACGCCTACTTCTACAAATTGGTCGCACTCCTCGACTACTTGTCGAGCAAGGAGAAGACGCACGGCATCAACGACGGCCTTTTGGCCGACTACATCGTCCGCATGCGAGCGGAGAAAGCGAAGGCGGGTGCCGTCGCGAGCGAGGAGCCGTCGTTCGACGGCATTCCGCTGGTCGTTCTTCGCAAGCTCGCGCGCGACGGGCACTTCTGGAATCTGCTGATGGCGCACCCCATCGCAAAGATTGCGCGCGAAACGGTCGCGCACGTGTCCACCAAGGACCGCGCGCTGCAGGTGGCGAACAACCACCGCGTGAACACGGAGGTGCTGCGCGGGCTCGGTCGCAAGCGCGAGCTGTTCTCCTCGCTGCCGGCCAAGATGGCGCTCTTGTCGAACCCGCAAACGCCGATCGCGGTGTCGATGAATTATCTCTCCGACCTGACGCTGCAGGACGTCGAATCGCTCTTGCGCCGGTCGACCGTCCACCCCGAGCTGCGAAACCAGCTTCGCTCCAAGTACGACGCCGCCAAGCGCTGACGCACGCGGCTCCTGTTTTAGCCTTGCGCCAGGGACCATCGCTGTCGCACCCTGGGCGCCACTGTGGAATCGCATCTCGGCGAATCATTGTCGGTATGGTGGGTCTTGCCGTTCGTCGGCATCTTGCTCTCGATCGCGCTCTTTCCGTTAGTCGCGCCCCGCTTCTGGCACCACAACTTCCCCAAGGTCGCGCTCTTCTGGTCCTTCGCGCTGGCGGTTCCCTTCGTGTGGCTTTATCGCGGCGCCGCGCTGCACGAGATCGCGCACATCTTCCTCGTCGATTACATTCCGTTCGTCATCCTGTTGTGGGCGCTGTACACGGTCGCGTCGGGGATTCTGCTGACCGGAACGCTCAACGGTTCGCCGCGACAGAACACGCTCATTCTCGCCGCAGGAACGCTGCTCGCGTCGTTCATCGGGACGACGGGCGCTTCGATGGTCCTTATTCGGCCGCTCTTGCGTGCCATTTCATGGCGCTGGTACAAGGCGCATATCGTCGTGTTCTTCATTTTCCTGGTCAGTAATGTCGGCGGCGCGTTGACGCCGCTCGGCGACCCGCCCCTGTTTCTCGGTTTCCTCCACCACGTTCCGTTCTTTTGGACGCTCAACCTGGCGCCGGCAATGCTTTCGATCAGCGTGCCGTTGCTGATCGTGTTCTACCTGATCGACCGGCGGCTTTATCGGCGCGAGCAAAGTGCTTCTCCGCACACCGTGGCGGCGGCAATCGGCATCCGTGGCGTTCATAATCTTTTCTGCTTGGCCGGGATTGTGGGGGCCGTGTTGATGAGCGGCGTGTTGAAGCTCGGCAGCGTGCAGGTGATGGGGATTGAAATGAGGCTAGAAGGGGTGCTGCGCGACACGCTGCTGGTCGTGATCGGCCTGATATCGCTGCGAACGACATCACCCGGCGTTCACAAGGACAATCAGTTTTCCTGGTTCCCGATGAAGGAAGTGTCGATCCTTTTCGCGGGGATCTTCATGACCATCATTCCGGCGCTAGCCATCTTGAGGGCGGGTGAGCATGGGGCCCTGAGGCCCCTGATCGATCTCGCGGACCAACCCGTGGATTATTTCTGGCTGACGGGCGGGCTTTCCAGCTTCCTCGACAACGCGCCCACGTACCTCACGTTTTTCAATACCGCAATCGGAGCGCTAGCACCCGGGCTTCCCGAGGCGGAAGCGGTGCAGAGGTTGATTCAGGTTCACGGTCACTACCTGGTGGCGATCTCGTGCGGCGCCGTGTTCATGGGCGCCAACACCTACATCGGCAACGCTCCCAACTTCATGGTGAAGAGCATCGCCGAGGAATCCGGCGTGCAGATGCCGAGCTTCTTCGGCTACATGTTCAAGTACTCGATTCCCGTCTTGATTCCCCTGTTCTTGATCGTGACGTTCATCTTCTTCCGCTGAGGTAGGCGCTCAGCGCTTCTTCATCGGAGCCGCGCCCAGGATTTTCTCCATCAAGCCGGGATCGTCGGGTAACAAGCCCGAAGCGGGAAGGCGCTTGGTCACCTCCACCCAGCTGCGGTCTTTAGCGAACACTTCGCGGAAATAGGGCATCGCTTCCTTCTCGCGCCCGACCGTGATCATGGTGATCGCGGCCCAGTACTTCACCTCGACGTTGTTCGGCATCATCTTCGCGGCAGCCGCATACTCGCCCATCGCGCCGTCGACGTCATTGAGTGCCAGCTTCTCGTCGCCCTCGTTCATGTGCTCGTACGCGCGATGGACGTCGACCAGGCGGCGAATCTCGCGCACCGGCTCGGCGTTGTCGTCGACGCGCAAGTCGACCACGCGATCCGCCCACGGCCGGCCGGTCGACTTCGCCGACACGATCAAGATCGCGGCCGACTGCTTGCCGCGAATGTCGCCCCCTTCCGCCTGCGCGGCGTCGAGTGCGGCGAGCAGCTTCTGCGCAAGGTCGCCCTGCGTGCGCTCGTACGCGCGCGCCATCGCGTCCCACACCGTGTTCTTCTCCATTAGGTTGGCCTGCACCGAGTACTGCTTCCCGCGCCGGTGTCCCGCTTCGGCGATGCACTTCGAGCCCGTGTGCACGGCAACATTACCAAGCGCGTCCACCATCGCGACCTGGCGGACCTCGCGCTGCGGATCGCCGGCCAGGAGTGACGCCAACGCCTGCGGGGCCGTCTTTCCCGATCGCATCAGTTCGAGGCCGAGCGGGCCGTAGGTGACCTCGGCCAGCGATTGCGTGGCCACCGCACCCACGCCCGCTTCCGCCCACGACACCACCGTGCCGACCGAAAACCAGTGCGACTGCACCGCAACACCGATCTCGCCCGTCACCGAATCGCGCGCGACGATCGAGTAGGTGTGAACCGGTCGGGTGACGGGTACCGATGTCGCGCCTTCCGCGCGGAGCGGATGCGGCGAGAAACAGAAGACACAGATGACGAGCGCTTGCATTCGTTTCATGTCGACTCCTTAGTCGAGGCCGAGGTTGACGCCGAGGACCGAAACCCCTATTCTCGACGCTTCCGGTTTCACGCTACCACGACCCGGCGGATTCTTGAAAGTCCGCACATTCACGCAAGACTCGAACCCACGGACGGCACGCATGAGGCCACCGAAAGAACCGCTGCTCGATCGTTTCCTTCGCTACGTCAAAATCGACACCCGCTCCGATGAGAACTCCACGTCGTGCCCCAGCACGGCCAAGCAATGGGACCTGTTGCGCCTGCTGCACGAGGAGCTGCTGGGTCTCGGCTTGAAGGACGCCACCATCGACGAGAACGGGTACGTGTTCGCCACCGTGCCGTCGAACCTTCCGCCCGAGCACGCGGAGAAGGTGCCCATTGTGGGATTCATCGCGCACGTCGACACCGCACCCTCGATCACCGGCACCAACGTGAAGCCGATCGTGCACAAGAACTATCGCGGGGGCGACATCGCGCTCTCCGGCGATCCCAAGCAGGTCATCCTCGCCTCCGAGTATCCCAATCTGGAGAAGATGTACGTCGGCATGGACATCGTGACCACCGACGGCACCACGCTCCTCGGCGCCGACGACAAAGCAGGTGTGGCGGAGATCATGACCGCAGTCGACTTGTTTCTGCAAAACCCCGAGATTCCTCGCGGCATGGTCAAAGTCGGATTCACGCCCGACGAAGAGATCGGGCGCGGCGCGGACCACTTCGACGTGAAACGCTTCGAAGCGACCGCGGCGTACACGATGGATGGCGGCCCTCTGGGCGAGATCGAATACGAGACCTTCAACGCGTTCAGCGCCGTGATTACCCTCGACGGTGTCGGCGTCCACCCAGGTTACGCGAAGAACAAGCTCGTCAACGCCATTCGTATGGCGGGCGATTTCATCACACGACTGCCGCGCGAGTTGAGTCCCGAGATGACCGAAAGCCGCGAAGGCTACTTGCATCCCTACGTGATCCAAGGCCAAAGCGAATCCGTGAGCTTGCGAATGCTCCTACGCGACTTCGAGATGGGCGGGATCGAAAAGCAGAAGGCGATCGTCAACGCGATCGCCGAAGAAGTGCAAGGTCTCCACCCGAAGGGCAAGGTTACGGTCGAGATCAAGGAGTCGTACCGCAACATGCGCTATCAAGTGGAGAAGGAGCCGCGCCTGGTCGAGTACGCCGAGGAAGCGATCAAGCGCATCGGTGTAACGCCCAATCACACCATCATTCGCGGCGGTACCGACGGCGCGCGCTTATCCTACATGGGGCTTCCCTGCCCCAACTTGTTCGCGGGCGGCGAAGCCATCCACTCCACACTCGAATGGGTGCCCGTCCAAGTGATGGACAAAGCCGCCGAGGCCATCGTGCGGCTGGCGGAAATCTGGGCGGAGCGCTCCGCGACGAAGCAGTGAGGTATGAAATGTGTCGTAACATAAAAACCTTGTTCAACTTCGAGCCCCCCGCGACCGACGAGGAGATTCGGGCCTCGTCGCTCCAGTTCGTCCGCAAGCTCTCCGGGACGACCAAGCCTTCGCGCGCCAACGAGGCCGCCTTCGACCGAGCGGTCGACGAAGTCACCGCCGCCGCGCGGCGCTTGATCGGTTCGATGGTGACGAACGCGGAGCCGCGTAATCGCGAAGAAGTGGCCGCGAACTTGAAGGCCAAGTCCGCGGAACGCTTCGGGAGAACGTCGCAATCGGGCGTTCTACCGATAGAGCGCCTTAACCCGCCCCCACGTGGAAGTCTCGACTGACAACGGCGGATCGCACAGACAGTTCGGGGTCTCGTTGATCGTGACTTTCCCGGCCGCGATCGCAATGATCTCACCGAATGGCGGCGGATCACAATCCACCGTGACGACCGAGCCCGGGATTTCAGCCGTCGGGGCCGGCAATATTGGATACTCACAGCAGGGTTGTCCCGTACCGGCCACCAAGTAGCGAATCATTCCGATATGGAGCGGAAGCTCATTAGTACCGCAGGGAACACCATTCTGATAGGCCACCACAAAGTCTGTCTGCGTGTCTCCAAGATAAAGAAAGGTAAGCGGAATAGCGTCTCCGATCCAAACCGCCCCCTCCCAACAGGGAGGCTTCGGTGCGATGAAGTGCGATGCCCCTCGGCGACCCGACCCGGTATGAAACATGTGCACGTCGACGGTTCCAGCAGCAACATCGGTGATCGAACAATCGGTCCCTGCGGCGTCTGCGAATAGCGTGATCCTCTCCGCTTGTCCCAGAGCACGTCCCGCCACACAAGAGAATAGGAGCACTGCCAACACACATTTCGAATACATGGCGTCTCCTTTCGGTTGTTTACCCTGCTCTACTGGTACAGCGCCTTCACTCGCCCCCAGGTCGAGCTTTCGACCGATAACGGCGGATCGCAGAGACAGGCGGGCGTCTCGTTGATCGTCACTTCGCCACCTGATATGAAGACGATGTTTGGAGGATCTGCGCAATCCACGGTGACTGGCGTCGGCCATTCCGTGGATTGCAGGACCGGATACCTGCAACACGGTTGACCGATCCCCGCCGTGAAGTATTTTATTTTTCCCAAATAGATCGGTGTGTCGATACACTTCCCGTACGCGATTGCGAGCCAGTTCCCCTGGCTGGATCCGAGGAACAAGAAGTTCGCCGGTATTTCGTCTCCGATCCACACTGCACCCGTCCAGCACTGCGGTCTGGGCGCGCGAAACTCCACCGCACCCCTTCCCACCGCCCCGACGTGGAACATGAACACTTCGACGACACCGTCGACTGCCTCGGTGATCGAGCAGTCCGACATCGAAATGTCGGCGTGCAACGTGATCTTCTCGGTTTGTCCGTAGCACGGGAAGGCGAAAGACAAGACACAGAGAATGCCGAGGAAAGTCTTCACGACAGTACCTCCCGTTTATTGCACGATTGTCATCTTGCGCGTGAACGTCGCATCGCCGATTTGGAGGCGATAGAAATAAAGGCCCGAAGCGACGTGCTGGCCGCGGTCGTCGCGGCCGTCCCAATGGGCACTTCTCGGTCCGGGCCCCTGCTGTGCGTCGACCAGCGTGCGAATCTCCTTCCCTCTCACGTCGAACACGTGCAACTGAACGCGGCCCCCCGGCGCGGCGACATCGTACGAAATCGTCGTCGAAGGATTGAACGGATTGGGCACGTTCTGATGCAACGCCGATTTCGTGGGAATTCGATCGTCCACGTCGGTCGTAAACGAAGGCTCGACGGGCGCGCTCTCGTTCCCGGAAGCATCCACCGCCGAGACCAGGTAGTGGTATTGCCACCCGTTCGCAACGGTGTCGAACCAATCGGTCGCAGCGGTGACGTGCAACAAGTTGGCCGGCGATGGCTCGAAATCGTCTTCGGTGTCGCGGTACACGCGGTAGTCGTAAACGTCCGGATCGAACGGCGCCGTCCAGTCGAGCAAGTTGCCTTGGCCCTGCTGATACGCAACAGCGAAGCTCGATGGCGGTGACGGCGGGAGATTGTCGAGCGAGTATCCGGAATCAACCGACGAGTCGAAGAAGACCAAGGGTTGCGCGGTGGCCGCGCGCACGAAGAACACCGACCAGTGCATGCCGTCGCGAATGGTCGAATCGGCCAGCGTCGGGGAAACAATATTGTAGATGTCCTCGCCGTGAGCCGGGAGTGACCCCACGTAGTCCCAACCGTCCAATAGCACGCCACGGTCGGAGACCATCTCAACCGGTAGAAGCGCTGCGTTCACCTGGGATGTCGCAGACGGCAACGGGTCGATGCGTCGGAAAATCTCGTACTGGAGAATCGGCGTCGGTGAACCGAGCTCGTCGCGCCCCGATCGCTCGAAGCGGATGCGGACGTTACGGCCCTGGTCGTTGCCGATATCGAGGATCGAGAGGATGTTCGGTTCGGGCGGTGTTGTCGGTTCCGCTTCGGCGAAGCCCGTGACGAAAACGCCGCCGCACGCAATGTTTCCGGTTTGGATCGTGCACGAGTGGTTCCCGGTGGTCGTGGGTGAGAATCGGAACGTGACCACCATCGAGTCGCCGGGACTCAGTGCGTACGGTCCACCGTTGGTGAGAATCGAGTACATCGGGCACGATTCCGTCACGGCACCTGAAAGCACGCTACAACCCGTGTTCGTGATGGTGAACGCGCCGTCGACGGACTGGTTCACCTGAACCGTCCCCAGGTCGATGCTCGACGGTTGGACGGAGCACGCGTCCACCAGGAACAGCTCGTCCAGGAAGACCATATAAACCGCACCGTGGTTCTCGCCACCGTCGTCGTCCATGCGCGCGCCGACCGCGAGATCTGCGATACCATCGCCGTCGAAATCACCGAGGCTCCCAAGCCCCAGGCCGAAGTAATCCTCGTTGCTCAGATTTCCGGTGAACCCCTCCGTCGTACTGCTGATCTTCGAATGCGTGTCGACGGTGCCGTCGCTGTTCAACCGCAGAAACCACACCGCCCCACGATCGAACCCCCCGTCGTCGTCGGCCGTGGCGCCCACCGCCAGCACCTGCTGCCCGTTGCAACTCGCGCCGAGCGGGGCGGCCGCGTTGCCGATGCGATCGTTGTCCTCCAACACACCGTCGAACCCGCCTTCGGTATCGCTGATTTTCTGCTGACCCTTGACGGAGCCGTTGGGATTTCGAAACACGATCCACATCGCTCCGCGGTCGACTCCACCGTCGTCGTCTCGGGTCGCGGAAATGGCGAGATCGAGCGTTCCGTCCCCGTCGAGGTCTCCGATCCTAGAAACGGCGGTGCCGAAAAAGTCGCCGTCGCTCAGCTCACCCGTGAACCCCCCCTCGGTGCTGCTGATTTTCTGCTGCTCCTTCACGGTTCCGTTCGCGGCCAGGTGGAGGATCCAGACCGCACCGCGACTGTCCCCGCCATCGTCGTCTTGGGGTGCGGAAACGGCGAGATCCTCGACGCCGTCGCCATTGACGTCGCCCAGGGGCTCGCAGGCATTCCCGAACCAGTCTTCATCGTCGAGATCCCCCGAAAAGTTTCCGGACCGGGCGCTGATTTTCTGATGCGACTTCACGGTGCCGTTGGTATTGAGAAACAGAATCCACACCGCGCCGACATTGAAGCCGTCGGGGGCAAACGACGGCCCATCGTCATCGAGCCGCGCGCCTACCGCGATATCGACCACGCCGTCATCGTCGAGGTCGCCGATATTCGATATCGATACTCCGAACTCGTCCCAGAAGTCGAGTTCCCCGGTGAAGCCGCCTTCCCCTTCCGTGATGCGGACGTGCGACTTCACGGTGCCGTTCGCGTTCAGCAGCAGGGTGTAAATTGCGCCGGGCCGATCGCCATAGAACTGGTCGAAGTAGGCCCCGACCGCGATGTCGTCGACGCCGTCGCCGTCGAGATCGCCCAGCGGCTCGACCGCGATGCCAAAGCGGTCGTCGTCGTCGAGCGGGTACGTAAACCCGCCTGCGGTGTCACTGATCTTTTGAAAGGACTTAACGATCGCGTGGGCTGGATAGGAGGCCAGAACGGCGAGCGCGCAAATCAACGCCGCACACAACCGGCCCCGGGATACGATGTCCATGGTTCCTCCGTGTCGTGGTTCGAGTCCGCCAGTGTCAGGAGGGACCGGCGAGAGTCGACATTCGGTCTGCGGTGGGGATAATTGTAGCAGTGCACGCGGTGCTCGGCAAGCACGATGAGCGTCATCTTCGCGGGACGCGCTTTCGCCACGCGCCCTTCAACTTCTGACGCTGCCAGGACAGCGAGATTGAAATCGGGCGTGGAATCGAGCGCCCACTCGAACGGCGCAGGAAGGCGCTCGCCATGACGAGCTGGCTGACGTCGTGCCGCGACGGCCAGCCTGACTGAATCTTCACAAACTCGCGCGTCGCCTCGTCGGACATGCCCAGGTGCGAGAGGAATCGCACGCGTGCGAGGGCGACGTGCGCCGCCCCCAATGCGTCGCCGTCCTTCGCGAGCCATTCACGTGCGCGATTCAGCAACCGCAGTCCTTGCTCGGCTTCGATGGCGTTGAGCCCGTCCTCCAGCGCGTCGAGCACCGATGGCGGAATCGGTCGCTCGAGTCGAAACGCCACCGTCGTCCCGCCCAAAACATTGTGGACCGGCCTGACGACATCCGCCAACCGTGCCATCATCATCGGAACCCAACACGCGCTCCAGAATTTGAAGTCCTGGCACACCAGCAGGCTCGTGCCCGGGAGCAGGCGGTTTGCGCATACGCGCAGCAAGTGGCGCATGCCGCGCCACGACTTCGCTCCGTCGATGAACAGAATCGATATCGGATCATTTCCGGGCAACCCGTCGAACAAGAGCGGTGCGCCGGCATCGACCGTCTCGTCGGGGAGTGCTGCGGCGTGCGCTACCACGGTATCAGCGCACGCGGCGACGTTCCTCAAGAAGTAAGGCTCGAAGGATTCCCCAGCGCGCAGCGGCAACGGTGCGCGCGCCGACATGAAGTCGCGCCAGAGAAAGTTATCGACCGTGTGAAGCTTGCTGCGCGCGTCGTGATTCGAGGCGTGCATCCCCGCGGCGAGACAAACCGTGCTCCCACCGAGCCACGGCCCGATTTCGAGGATCAAGCCTTTACCGTCCCAGGCCGTCTTGCCGAGCCAGTAGAGGTAGCGCTTCTCCTCGTCGGCCAGCATGGTGGGCACGGCGCGCGGGTAATCGAACGAAATCTTCTTCCAGACGTCGCGTTCCATCCCGGAAACCGCCCGCTAGGACCAAATGACGATCGCCACCACGATCGCCAGCGCGATGCGATAGTACGCGAACACGTCGAGTCCGTGGCGGCGCAGGAAGTCGAGCAGAAAACGGATCACGAGCCAGCCCGCGATCGCTGAGGTCAAAACACCGACCACGAGCACCGTCCACTGCGACGAACTGACCGGCTCGCCGAGGAGATCGAGTGTCTTCTTGGCACCCGCGGCGAGCATCAAGGGCGACGCCATCAAGAACGAGAAACGCGCTGCGTGATCGCGTCGCAAGCCGCACATCATGCCGACCACGATGGTAATGCCCGAACGCGAAACACCGGGGACCAGCGAGAGTGATTGCGCAGCACCAATTGCCACCGCTTGCTTGAGCGACAACGTCTGCATGTCGCCGTCGTGCCGGAAGCGTCGCTCCACCCAGAGAAACAGAATCGCGCCCAGCACCAAGGTGACGACGATCACCGACGGATTGCGGAAGTAGTTCTCGATCTCCTTCTCGAAGAGAAGACCGACCAGCCCCGCGGGGACGCACGCCGCGATCACATACCACGCGAGCCTTCGCTCCGGGTCGACGGGGGAACGGTGGCGCGAGAAGCTCCCCAAGAATCCCCGCACCAGCGCCGTCAGGTCGCGCCAGAAGTAGACGACCACCGCGAGCAAGGTTCCGATGTGGAGCGCGACATCGAACGTGAGCCCGTCGACGGCCCGAAACTCCAGCACGCGGCGTGCAAGAATCAAGTGGGCGGAAGACGAGATGGGAAGAAACTCGGTAATGGCTTGCACCAAGCCGAGAATGATGGCGATCACGACATCGGGCATTCGATCTCCGAGGCTAGCGCCGAGGAGTCAGGTCGCGAACGAACGCAGCCGGATCGTGCGGTGACAGCACAACGACGCGGTCGGTAAAGCGCAGGATCACGGTCCGGGACGGATCGGTCACATACGCGCGATAGCGGCCCAGCTTGGAGCTCCGGAACAATCCGGTGAACGAGAACAAGCCGCCGTTTCCAATCAATCGAATGCTTCCGCGCAGTGCGTCGGGGTCGATGGAGGCGGATTGCAAGCGCGAGCGCTCGAAGCGATTGCTCCACAACAGCCGCTGTACCACGATCTCGTCCGGTGTCACGACGTAGCCACGCACGATAAAGAACACCGCGACCACGAGGATCACGATGGGCAACGCCGCTGCTGCGATCATGATGCCTTCGACGCCCGAACCGCGTTCGCTGTTCAGCGCAATGGCAACCGAAACGCCGACACAGACCAACGTGGAGAATAACGACGTCCCAACCAGGAGCTTGCCCCACGGAGCCGGGTAGTTCTTCATGATGCTTCCACCGCAATCTCGACCAGCACGTGGCCGAAGCCGACCTGCTCGCCCACGCGACAATTGATCTTTCGCACTACACCGTCGCTCGGCGATGCGATTTCGTTGTGCATCTTCATCGACTCCAGCACGACCAGCGGCTGGCCGGAACGAACGCGGTCGCCTACTGCCACCGTGATGGCGACGATCGAGCCCGGCATGGGGGCTTCGAGGCGCCCGTCACCGCCGCGGCCGCTTCCACTTGCCGGGCGGTCCGCGTCGACCACGTCGCGCTGCTGCAGGTAGGTTCGCCCGCCGACCGAGAATTCGAGACCGCCGCGTGCGTCCGTCATGCGCGCCACGTGCGACTCGTGGCCCAGGAGAAACGCCACGCCGTCGTTCGCGCGCACCACCTCGCGCACGTCGTAGCGGCGACCGTCCACCGTGACGACGAAGTCGTCGCCGTTTCGCGACACCACGACGTCGCGTCCCACGCCATCGATCGTGATCGACGCCACGCTACCTCGCGCCTCCAATCTCCCACGCGCCAGTGGTGTGCCAGGTGGATGCAACGTCGTCGCCGTTCGCTGCCCCGGCCGACGACTGCGGCGCGCGGCCCGTGCCCAACGCCGAAGCCAGCGCCGCGGTCACGAAGGCCACGTCGGGGACGTCCTCGCTTCGAGGCCTCAACAGTTCGTTCGCGTACTCGTCGAGGTACGACGTGTCGACTTTCCCCGCCACGAATTTCGGGTGACGAAGGATTCGCTTGTGCAGCTCGATCCCAGTCGCGATACCGAGCACGACATACTCGTCGAGCGCACGCAGCATGCGGTGACGCGCAACCTCGCGGTCTTCGCCGAACGCGACCAGTTTGGCGAGTATCGGGTCGTAATGCGGCGTCACTCCCCAACCTTGATACATGCCGCTGTCGACGCGAATTCCAGGGCCGCCCGGCTCGCGCAGGACCGAAATCACACCCGCCGACGGCGCGAAGTTCTTGGTTTCGTCTTCGGCGTAGATCCGGCACTCGATCGCGTGTCCGCGTTGCGAAAGGTCCTTCTGCGTGAACGCGAGCGTTTCGCCGCGCGCCACGCGCAGCTGCCACTGCACCAGATCGACGCCCGTCGTGCACTCGGTGATGGGATGTTCGACTTGAATGCGCGTGTTCATCTCCAGAAAGTAGAACTCGCCCTCGGCATCGAGCATGAACTCGATGGTGCCGGCGTTGACGTAGCCCACGGCACGTGCGGCCGCCACCGCCGCTTCGCCCATGCGTTTTCGAAGCGCGGGCGTCAGTGCGGGCGACGGCGTTTCTTCCAGCACCTTCTGATGCCGGCGCTGAATCGAACACTCGCGCTCGAAGAGGTGCACCACGTTACCGTGCGCATCCGCGAGCACCTGAAATTCGATGTGACGCGGCCGCTCGATGCGCCTTTCGACGTACACCACGTCGTCGCCGAAGGCGGATTTCGCTTCTCCGATGGCCGCGCGCGCGGCCGCTTCGAGCTGCGAAGCATCCGTCACCAGTCGCATTCCCTTTCCACCGCCGCCCGCCGACGCCTTCACGAACCACGGCCCGGGAATCTTCTTCGCCATGGCGGCGATTTTAGAAGCGTCGTTGCTGCCGCTGTCGGTTCCAGGGACGACGGGGACGCCGGCTTTGGTCATGATGGTACGAGCGCCGAGCTTCGATCCCATGGAACGAATCACGTCCGCGGGCGGCCCGACGAACGTCAAGCCCGCCTTCTCGACGCGGGCGGCGAAGTCGGCGTTCTCGGCCAGGAATCCGTAACCGGGATGGATCGCGTCCGCGCCCGTGGTGCGCGCGGCATCGAGCAACGCGTCGATCTTGAGATACGATTCGAGCGGCGAAGGCGGTCCGATACACACCGCTTGGTCGGCGAGTTGCACGTGGAGGCTCTTTCGATCGGCTTCGGAGAAGACGGCGACGCTGGAAAGATCGAGCTCACGGCACGCGCGCGCGATGCGCACGGCAATCTCGCCGCGGTTGGCGATGAGAACCTTGTTCACCGCGGCGGTCTGGGGCTTCGAGCGCTTGGTCGCCACGCGTCAGCCCTCGATGTCCCACTCGGCTTTGCGTTTCTCGAAGAAGGCGGCGAAGCCTTCTTTTCCCTCCGGCGAGCCCCGCAGTCCCGCGATGGTACGCGCCGTGTACTCCTGGATTTCTTCGATCGACGACCACGCCACCTTGTTGATGAGCGCCTTGCTGGCTGCGATGGCCTTGGGACCCGCGTGCAGGAAGCGCTGGATCCACACGTCGATCTCCGCGTCGAGCAGCTCGCTCTCCACCGCCTCGTTGACCAACCCGATTTCCCGTGCGCGCTCGGCGTCGAACACGCGGCCGGTGAGAAAATAGTCGTGGGCGTGCGCCTGGCTCATCTTGCGCAGCACGTAGGGAGATATGGCGGCGGGCGCGATGCCGAGCAATACCTCGCGCAGCGCAAACTTCGCGTCGCGCACCGCGACCGCGACGTCGCACGCGCTCACCAGCCCGACTCCGCCACCCAAGCACGCCCCGTTGACGCGCGCGATGGTCGCTTTCGGTAGCCGATAAAGCGCTTCCATCATGCGCGCGAAAGTGAGCGCGTCCTCGACGTTCTGTTCGAACGAGTATTGCGCGACCTTCTTCATCCAGTTCAGATCGGCGCCGGCGGAGAAGACGTCGCCCGCGCCCGTCAGCACGACCACGCGCACCGTATCGTCGCCGCCGAGCGAACGCACCGCATCGGTCAGCTCCGCGATCATGGTCTCGTCGATCGCGTTGCGAACCGCGCCGCGATCGAGCGTCACGCGCGCGACGGTAGCTTCTTTTTCGACGCGGAGTGTCGTGTACGCCATGCAGGCTCCTACATTCGAAACACGCCGAAGCGATGCTTCGGGATGTGTGCGTTCAATGAGAGGCTGATGCCGAGTGCCACCGCGGTGCGCGTGTCGACGGGGTCGAGAATGCCGTCGTCCCACAGTCGAGCGGTCGAGTAGTACGCGCTTCCCTCGCGCTCGTACTTCTCAAGAATCGGCTTCTTGAATTCCGCTTCCTCGGCGGCGCTATTCTTCCCTTCCGACTGCCTGACGGTCCATAGGACGTCGGCCGCCGACTGGCCGCCCATCACGGAAATCTTCGCCGAGGGCCACATCCACAACAGGCGCGGAGAATAGCCGCGACCGCACATGGCGTAGTTGCCCGCGCCGTAGGAACCGCCGATGATCACGGTGAACTTGGGCACCTGTGCCGTCGCCACCGCGTGCACCATCTTGGCGCCGTCGCGCGCGATGCCGCCGTGCTCGAACTCCTTGCCCACCATGAAGCCGGTGATGTTCTGCAGGAAAAGAAGCGGAATCTTTCGCGTCGCGCACATCGAGATGAAGTGCGCCCCCTTGCGCGCGCTCTCGGAGAAAAGAATCCCGTTGTTGGCGACGATTCCCACCGGATAACCCATGATGTGCGCGAAGCCGGTCACGAGCGTGGTGCCGTAGCGCGCCTTGAATTCGTGGAAGCGACTACCGTCGACCATGCGCGCGATCACTTCGCGCGAGTCGAACTGCTTCGAGAGGTCTTTCGGAATAATGCCGTACAGCTCTTGCGGATCGTAGTGCGGATCCTCTGGCTCGTGCACCTCGAGACGCGTCTTCTCGACCCGTCCGAATCCCTCCACCGCGTTGCGCAGAATCTGGATCGCGTGCTCGTCGTCGTCCGCGAAGTGATCGGACACACCGGAGATGCGCGTGTGGACGTCGGCGCCCCCCAGCTCCTCGGGGGTCACGTCGACACCGGTCGCCGCCTTCACCAGCGGAGGCCCACCGATGAAGATGGTTCCCTGCCCGCGAACGATCACGTTTTCGTCGCTCATGGCGGGCACGTAGGCGCCACCCGCGGTGCACGATCCCATTACCGCGCAGATCTGCGGAATTCCGGCCGCGCTCATGACGGCTTGATTGTAGAAAATGCGCCCGAAGTGATCCTTGTCGGGAAAAACACCGTCTTGCAGCGGAAGAAACACACCGCCCGAATCGACCAGATACACGCACGGCAGTTTGTTTTCGATCGCGATCTGCTGCGCGCGCACGTGCTTCAAGACGGTGATCGGGAAATACGTGCCGCCTTTTACGGTGGCGTCGTTCGCAACCACGATCACCTCGCGGTCGTGAATGACACCCGCGCCGGTGACGACACCGGCCGACGGCGCCTGGTCGTCGTACATTCCGTTCGCGGCCAGTGCGGAGAATTCGAGGAAGGGTGTGTCGCGATCGAGCAGCTTCGCGATGCGTTCGCGGGCGGTGAACTTTCCGCGCGCCTTGTGCTTCTCGACCGCGCTCGGCGATCCGCCCTGCTTGACGGCGTCGAGGCGCGCGCGCAGCTTCTCGCTGGCTTCGCGCTGAAAGGCCGCGTTCTCTTTGAAGGCCGAGGACGAAGTCTGGACCTTGGATTCGATTCGGTACATTAGGTAAGTCGCTGATTCCTAGCGAGATGGGCCCACGAGAGCTTAACCGGCCGGCCTAGAATAGTACAAATCGGGGCGTTGTGTAAGGAGCAAAGCACGGGCGGCGTGAAGCCTCGCGGCTATTCGGTTTCTGCCCAATAGTGCTCGTGCTAGACTCGCGCCCCGTGATCTTTGCAACTTCCAGAATGCGGCGCCGCGGAAGATCGTCTTCAGCGCGGGGGGCAGATGCAAGTTCTTAAGCGGTACTTGCGCAAGCGCCGCAAGATTCTTCGGGGCCTTCGTCGCACCTATCTCCAGCGCGATCGGACGCCCTACCAAGCCGGCAAGTGGTTCGACGAGTTCTTCGCCGACGGGTTGAGCGATCGCCGGACAATCTCGCCGGACCACACGTCGCTGGCAGCCGCGTACCACTACCGTTCCGTTGAGATCCTCATCCTGCGACACTTTCTGAACAACGCGTGCAATCCCACGGGGTGGTCGGTGTGCGATTTGGGCCCCGGATCGGGGCACTGGATCGATTTCTATCGATCCTTGGGAGCGTCGCGAGTCATGGGAATCGACGTCTCGCAGAAATCGGTCCAGTTCCTCGCTGAGAAGTATCAAGGACAGAACGTCGACATCCGCCTCGGGAAGATCCACGAAGTGCTGGCGTCAACGGACGATCGCTTCGACTGCGTCAACGGTATCGGCGTGATGTTCCACGTGGTCGCCGATGACGAATGGGAGGAGACGGTGCGACAGGTCGGCAACGCCATCGCGCCCGGCGGCCTCTTCGTGGTCGGGGGACATTTCGGCGTCATGGACGGCGTCAACGTACAATTCGATTCGCATCGTGCGGTAAACAAACGACTGCGCAGCGCGAGGCACTGGAAGCGGAGCCTGCAACGGGCCGGGTTCACCGACACGACGATTCTCCGCAACCCCGCGTACCTGTTCATAGATGAATCGCTCCCGGAGAACAACGTGCTGATTTCAAGGAAGGGCGCATAGCGTAAATCCAGCGCAACGGTGCTCATGGGCCGCACGTCCCTATTCGGCGCCCTTCTTGCATGGTTGGGGGATATGAAGCAATACCTGCGAAATCTCTGGGTTCGAATTGGCCTGACACTCGTCGTGGTGGGCTGGGGACCACTCATCGGCATCGTCGTGCTCGCCGCGGTGGGTCTGTGGCCCGATCCAAACCCCAACCCAATCGGACCCGGCCTGTTGTTCTTCTTTACCGCGTGGCCCGCCATCATCTGCCTGGCGATCGGTATCGTGCAAACGCGCCGTCGTGCGCGTCGCGGTTTCGTGGCCGACTAGCACCCGCGTTTCGCATATACTGCACGAATGCGCGTCCTCGTCATCGGAGCGACCGGCGGCACCGGTCGCGAAATCGTCAAGCAAGCGCTCGAGCGCGGACACGACGTCGTCGCTCTTGCGCGCAAGCCTTCCAGAATCAAGTTCACGCACGATCGCTTGCACGTCGCGCGCGGCGACGTGATGGACCCTGCGAGTCTCGACGCCGCCATGCCGGGCTGCGAGGCGGTCGTGTGCGCGCTCGGGCACAAACGCTGGCTCGGTCCGTCGAAGATTCTCTCGGAAGGAACCCGCAACATCGTGCGCGCGATGGAGAAGCACGGCGTCAAGCGCCTGGTCGTCGAGACCGCACTCGGCGTCAATTGCAGCAGCGGGCGGCTGGGGCTTTACTACACCCTCTTCACGATCCCGTTCATCCTGCCGTTCTATTGGTATGACAAGGGGAGACAGGAGCGCGTCGTGATAGAGAGCTCCCTCGACTGGGTGATCGTGCGTCCGGGACAGCTCACGAACGGCCGCAAGCGCGGCACCTACCAGCACGGATCGAACGTCGGCAGCTTCATTTGGTCGGTGAGCATCTCGCGCGCGGACACGGCGGATTTCATGTTGAACCAGTTGGGCGAGACGCCGTACCTGCGACAAGCGCCCGGCGTCTGCTACTAGACCTTTCGATTGCGCCCAGGCTTCTTCGTCTTCCGACGCCCCTGCGCCGCGACCGCAGCACGAGCCCAATCGCACAAAGCGCCGTCGTCTTCCAGCACATCGACCGGCACCTCATAGTAGGTGCGGATGAACTTCCCGGGAGCGTACTGGAACGGCTTCATGCCGCGCTCCGTGTACGCCGACCGCGTCGCGTCGTCGGTGACGAAGTAGAGGCGTCCCTCGTCGATGATCGCGAAGAAGGTGGTGGCCTGGTACAGGCCAATCCCGCCGAACATCCGTCGCGGCGTGATCGACTTCACCCCGGAGAGTTGGTCGAGGACGAACTCGAGGAAGTCTTGGTCCCTTTGCGCAGGCATCGCGCCTCACCTTACCAAAAGGCCAAGGGCCTTGCGGCACAATCGGTTAGCCCTCTGGGAAGGCGCTCCTGGCGGAGCGCAATCGTGGGTTGATTCTGCCTCGTGAATTGTTTATCCTAGAAAGCGGACCAAATTAGTGCGATTAAATGCGATACGGCGCCCGAAGCGACGCCCGGAAGGACCATCGATGCCCGGTAAAGCTAACGCCGCCCAACCTCACGGCGACGCCTACGATCCCATCCAGGAGAGAATCTCCAAGGACTACGAGTGGGGCTTCGTCACCGACGTCGAAGAAGACAAGCCCCCCAAGGGGCTGAACGAAGACGTCGTTCGCGCCATCTCCGCACGCAAGAAAGAACCCGAGTGGCTGCTCGAGTGGCGGCTGCGCGCGTTCCGCGCCTGGCAGAAGATGGGCACCGAAGAGCCGACCTGGGCGAACATCAAGCACCCGCCCATCGACTTCCAAGACATCCATTACTACTCGGCTCCCAAGCAGGCCGGCGACCAGCCCAAGAGCCTCGACGAAGTCGACCCCGAGATCCGACGCACCTTCGACAAGCTCGGCATTCCGCTGGTCGAACAGATGCGCATCGCGGGCGTCGCGGTCGACGCCGTGTTCGATTCCGTCTCTGTTGCCACGACGTTCAAGGAGAAGCTCGCGTCGCTCGGCATCGTGTTCTGCTCCTTCTCGGAAGCCGTGCAGACGCACCCCGAGTTGGTGCGCAAGGCGCTCGGCACCGTGGTTCCCTACAACGACAACTTCTACGCCGCGCTCAACTCAGCGGTGTTCAGCGACGGCTCGTTCGTCTATGTCCCCGCCGGCGTGCGGTGCCCGATGGAGCTCTCGACCTACTTCCGCATCAACGCGCGCGAGACGGGCCAATTCGAGCGCACGCTGATCGTGGCGGAAAAGGGCGCGTACGTTTCGTACCTGGAAGGCTGCACGGCGCCCATTCGCGACGAAAACCAATTGCACGCGGCCGTAGTGGAGCTCGTTGCCGAAGAGGACGCCACCGTCAAGTACTCGACGGTGCAGAACTGGTACCCGGGCGACAAACAAGGCAAGGGTGGCATCTATAACTTCGTCACCAAGCGCGGCGAATGCCGCGGCGCGCGTTCGAAGATCTCGTGGACGCAAGTCGAGACCGGCTCCGCCATCACCTGGAAGTATCCGAGCTGTGTCCTCACCGGCGACGATTCGACCGGCGAGTTCTATTCGGTCGCACTCACCAACAATTACCAGCAGGCCGATACCGGCACCAAGATGATCCACCGCGGCAAGAACACGCGCAGCACCATCATCTCGAAGGGCATCTCGGCGGGGCACGGGCAGAACAGCTACCGCGGCCTGGTGAAGATGCTCCCCGATGCAACCAACGCGCGCAACTTCACGCAGTGCGACTCGATGTTGATTGGCGACAAATGCGGCGCGCACACGTTTCCCTATATCGAAGTCGGCAACTCGACCTCGCGCGCCGAGCACGAAGCGACCACGTCGAAGATCGGCGAGGACCAGCTGTTTTATTGCCGCGCGCGCGGCATTTCGAACGAAGACGCGGTGCACATGATCGTCAACGGCTTCTGCCGCGAAGTCTTCGCCGAGCTGCCGATGGAGTTCGCAGTCGAAGCGCAGCGCTTGCTCGCGGTGAGCCTCGAAGGGAGCGTCGGCTAGTCACATGGGAGATACCATGCTCGAGATCAAGAACCTACACGCCCGCGTGGATGAGAAAGAAATCCTGAAGGGCGTCGACCTGGTCGTCAAAGCGGGCGAGGTGCACGCCATCATGGGACCGAATGGTTCGGGCAAGAGCACGCTGGCCCAGGTGCTCGCGGGCCGCGACACGTACGACGTGACCGAAGGCGACATTTTCATCGGCGGCGAGAGCGTCCTCGAGCTCGACCCCGAAGAGCGCGCCGCCAAGGGACTCTTCCTCGCCTTCCAGTACCCGGTCGAAATTCCCGGCGTGCGCAACAACTACTTCTTGAAGACCGCTCTCAATTCGCTCCGCAAGACGCGCGGCGAAAAAGAGCTCGATGCCATGGAGTTCCTGAAGCTGGTCAAGGAGAAGGCGAAGCTGTTGAAGATCGACGAGAGCATGATGAACCGTTCGGTCAACGAAGGGTTCTCGGGCGGCGAAAAGAAGCGCAACGAAATCTTCCAGATGGCGGTTCTCGACCCGGCGCTGTGCGTCATGGACGAGACCGACTCGGGACTCGACATCGATGCGCTGCGCGTGGTCGCCAGCGGCGTCAACGCGCTGCGGAGCCCCGAGCGCGCGATGGTCGTGATTACGCACTATCAGCGTTTGCTGAACTACATCGTCCCCGACGTGGTCCATGTTTTCGTCGACGGCCGCATCGTCAAGACCGGCGGCAAAGAGCTGGCTCTCGAGCTGGAGAAAGAGGGCTACGCGGAGGTGTCGGGCTAGTGCCGGGTGTCGCCGCCTACGAATCGACCTTCGCCGAGCTCGAACCCGCGCTGCGCTCGAGTGGCCCCGCCTGGCTGCACGATTTGCGCCGCGAGGGTCTTGATCAATTCAAGACGCTGGGATTTCCTTCGCTCAAAGAGGAAGAGTGGCGCTTCACACGCACGCGCCCGATTGCGGAGATCGATTTTCGCCTTGCTGACGAGGCGCCTGCGATCGATGCCCGCACAATCACGTCGCACACATTTGACGATGTCGCGTGCCACCGTCTCGTGCTATTGAACGGACGCTTTTCCCCCGCGCTCTCGCGCGGGAAAGCGCCGCGCGGCGTATGGATGGGGAGCCTTGCCGACGCGCTTCGCGACCGCGGCGATCGGGTGCGCGATCTGCTGTCGCGCGGCGAGCGCGGCGACAAACAGCGTTTCGCCGCGCTCAACACGGCATTCCTCGCGGACGGCATTTACATCGAAATTGCCGACGGGATCTCCCTCGACGCACCGATCCACGTCGTCCACGTGACCACCGTCTCCGACAAGAAGCCCAGCATGACCCACCCGCGGGTCGTCGTCTCCGCGGGATGCAACGGCGAAGCGGTCGTGGTCGAGAGCTTCGTCGGGTTGGGCGAAGGCGCGTATTTCACCAACGCGGTCGCCCAGTTCGCGGTGGGCGAAAACGCGGGGCTTCGTCACTACAAGGTGCAGCGAGAATCCGCGGAGGCGTTCCACGTCGCCTTCCAGCACGCCACACTCGCCAAGAGCGCGCGCTTTTCGACCCTGGGCGTCACCATGGGCGGCTCGTTGGTGCGCAACGACGTCCACACCATCCTGGACGGCGAAGGCATCGACGCGCGCGTCGATGGTCTCTACCTGGCCGGCGGACGCCAGCACGTCGACAACCACACCTTCATCCGCCACGCGCAGCCGCATTGCCACAGCTTCGAGCTGTACAAGGGCATTCTGGACGACAAGTCGCGCGGGGTGTTCAACGGCCGCATCTACGTCGACCCGATTGCGCAAAAGACAGATGCCAAGCAGGAGAACAACTGCATGCTGCTCTCCGACGAGGCGCGCATCAATTCGAACCCGCAGCTCGAGATCTTCGCCGACGACGTCAAGTGCACGCACGGTGCGGCCATCGGCAAGACCGACGACACCGCGGTGTTCTACCTGCGCTCGCGCGGGATTCCATTCCAGGAGGCCCGCGATCTGATGGTGTACGCGTTCGCGAGCGAAGTGCTGGAGCGCATCGAGCTGGAGCCGCTCAAGCTCCGTCTCGAAAACGAGCTGTTCGAGTGGTTGGTGGAAGCGCGACGCGCGCGCGCCAACGCGTAAGGATGGCGACAACGACCATGACGCGAACCGCCAAGCAGACCATCGACGTCGACGCCGTGCGCCGCGATTTCCCCATCTTGGCGCGCGAGGTGCACGGCAAGCCGCTGGTGTATCTCGACAACGCCGCCACCTCCCAGAAGCCGCGCGCCGTCATCGACGCAATTTCCAGCTACTACGAATCCAGCAACGCCAACGTGCACCGGGGTGTGCACACCTTGAGCGTGCGCGCGACCGAGCTGTACGAGGGCGCGCGGGAAAAGGCGCGCGCGTTCGTGAACGCCTCCGAAGCGGCTGAGATCGTGTTCGTGCGCGGCACCACCGAAGCCATCAACCTGGTCGCGTATTCCTTCGGGCAGTCGCGCGTGCGCGCGGGAGACGAAGTGGTGATCTCCGCCATGGAGCACCACTCGAACATCGTCCCCTGGCAGCTTCTGTGTCAGCGTGCCAACGCCAAGCTGCGCGTGGTCCCGATGGACCGTACCGGCGATCTCTTGCTCGACGAGTATCGAAAGCTGTTGAACGAGCGCACGCGCATCGTGGCCCTCCCACAGGTATCGAATTCGCTGGGCACGGTGAATCCGATCGCGGAGATGATTGCCATCGCGCACCAGCGCGAGATTCCGGTGTTGATCGACGGCGCCCAGGCGGTACCGCATTTTCGGGTCGACGTGCGCGCGCTCGACGCCGACTTCTACGCCTTTTCGGGCCACAAGATGTTCGGACCCACGGGCGCGGGCGTGTTGTACGCGCGTCGAGAGTTGCTGGAATCGCTCCCGCCCTACCAAGGCGGTGGCGACATGATCGCGTCCGTGACGTTCGAGAAGACGACGTACAACGTCCTGCCGCACCGTTTCGAGGCCGGCACGCCGGACATCGCGGCCGCGATCGGCTTGGGTGCGGCCATCGACTACATGAACGCGATCGGACACGACGCGATCGAAAGCTACGAGAGCGAGCTCGTCGCCTATGCGGTGGACGCACTGGCGTCGGTGTCCGGTGTCACGCTGGTGGGGACGCCGAAGCACCGCGCGGGCGTGGTCTCGTTCACCATCAACGGCGTGCACCCGCACGACGCCGGCATGATCCTCGACCACGAAGGCATCGCGATCCGCGCCGGTCACCACTGCACGCAGCCGGTGATGGACTTCTTCGAAATCCCGGCCACCAACCGGGCGTCGTTCGCGTTCTACAACACGCGCGACGAAGTCGACCGGCTGGTCGCCGCCATTGCGAAGGTCAATGAGGTGTTTCGCGCATGAGCAACATGCGCGAGTTGTACCAAGAGATGATCCTCGATCACCACAAGCACCCGCGCAATTTCGGCCGGCTGGCGGGTGCCAATTGCCACGCGGAAGGATTCAACCCACTGTGTGGCGATCGCGTCACGGTCTACGCGCGGGTCGAAGGGGGCGACATCCGCGACCTCTCGTTCGAGGGCAGCGGGTGCGCGATTTGCATGGCGAGTGCCTCCCTCATGACCGACGAGCTCGCGGGCAGGTCCATCGATCACGCGGACAAGCTGTTCGTGCAGTTCCACGACCTGGTAACGGGCGAGTCGGCCAAGTCTCCCGACGTCGACGCGCTCGGCAAGCTGGCGGTGTTCATGGGCGTGCGCGAGTTTCCGGTGCGCGTCAAGTGCGCCACACTCCCGTGGCACGCACTGCGCGCGGCACTCAAGGACGGCGCCAAGGCGCCCGTCTCGACGGAATGACCATGACTACGACATTGCGCGAAAAGATCATCGAAGCGCTAAAGTCGTGCTACGACCCCGAGATCCCGATCGATATCTGGGAGCTGGGGTTGATCTACGACATCGACATCGACGACAAGAACGACGTGACCATCACCATGACGCTGACCACACCCCACTGCCCGGCCGCGGAGACGCTGCCGCTGGACGTGGAGACCAAGGTCGCAGCCGCTGAGGGCGTGGCGTCGGTGAAAGTCGACGTTACCTGGGAGCCGGCGTGGTCGCCGCAGATGATGTCCGAGGCGGCGCGGCTCGAATTGAACCTGTGAGGAGGATGGAACCGATGCGTTACCCACCGGAGATTACGGAACCCTGTCGACTCGATCTCGTCAACGCCGGCGTCACCGAGCTCAAGACGCCGTCCGACGTCGACATGGTGCTCAAGAACACCCCGGGCACGGCACTCGTGGTCGTGAACTCAGTGTGCGGGTGCGCGGCCGGCATGGCGCGCCCCGGCGTCAAGCTCGCGATTCAGCACGAGAAGAAGCCCGACAAGATCACCACCGTGTTCGCGGGCGTCGACATCGAAGCGACCGAGCGCGCGCGCCAATACATCGTGGGTGTGCCGCCTTCGTCCCCGTCGATCGCGCTGTTCAAAGACGGCAAGCCGGTGTACGTAATGGAGCGCTACCAGATCGAGGGGCGCAGCCCGCAAGAGATCGCCTACGACCTGGTCGAAGCGTTCGACGAGCACTGCTAGCATGACCAAGCTCTTCCCCGACACTCCCGACCACGCGCGCGTGTGGGTGTTCGCCCTCGCGAACGAGCTCTCGCAGGCGCAGCACGGCGTCGTCACGGCGCGGCTCGACGAATTCTTGAGCGCATGGAAGTCCCACGGTACACCGGTGCGCGGCGCGTACCGGATTCTCGAGCATCGATTCGTCCTGATCGCAGGCTACCTCGACGACGGCGTCTCCGGCTGCTCGACCGATTCGATGGTGCACGTGATGACGGCGCTGCGCAAGGAGCACGGGATCGACGGCTTCGACCGCACGGTCGTCTTTTTCCGCGATGACGGCGTGGTGCGCGCCGTCAAGCGCGACGAGTTCCAGAAGCTCGTGGAATCGGGTGCGGTGGGAGACGGGACTATCGTGTTCGATCCGACCATTCAGACCGTGGGCGATCTTCGCAGTGGTCGCTTCGAGACCACCTTCGCGCGTGCGTGGCACGCGACCGCATTCGTCCGCTAGGGTCCGGCCGCATCCTTCACCAAACGAAACCCCAAGTGGTTGGTGCCGGTGTCGAGCACACCGCGACCGCGACCGCCCGGCATGTAGCGCGCGCAGTATTGATCCGTGCATAGGAACGACCCGCCTTTGTGCACGCGCTTCGCCACACCGGGCTCGGTAGGATCGGCGCTCTCCGCGGGTCCCGTGGGATTGTGCACCACCACACCGGTCGACGCGCGCTTGGCGTAGGTGTCCGGGCGATACCAATCCGCCGTCCATTCCCACACGTTGCCCGCCATCCCGTACAGCCCGTACCCGTTGGGCGGGAACGCGCGCACAGGGTTGGTCGCCATGAATCCATCTTCGCCCGTGTTTCGATTCGGAAAATCTCCCTGGAACGTGTTGGCCATGAACTTCCCGCCGGGCTGAAACTCGTCGCCCCACCCAAACGGTTTGGCGTCCAAACCGCCGCGCGCGGCGAACTCCCATTCGGCTTCGGTCGGGATTCTCTTGTCGGCCCACGTCGCATACGCCTCGACGTCTTCGTAGGCGACGTGCACGACAGGGTGATCCTTGCGGCCGTCGACGGTGCTCTCGGGGCCATCGGGGTGGCGCCAATCGGCGCCTTTCACGTACGCCCACCACTGGAAGTGATCGTCCAGCGCGACTTCCGTGCCGGGCGGCGTGAACACCACCGAACCCGCGACCAGGTTCTCGGGCGGCGCGCCGGGATAATCCTCCGCGCGCGGTACGCGCTCGGCGACGGTCACGTAGTGTGTCTCGGAAACAAAGCGCGTGAATTGCGCGTTGGTGACTTCGGTGGAATCGACCCAGAAACCGTCGACGGCGACGCGGTGAATGGGTTGCGCGTCGGTGAACTCGGTCGAGCCCATGCTGAATTCACCGCCGGCGATCCACACCATGCCGGAAGGCGCATCGCCCGGTGCGGCGCCTTCATCGCGCGCGCTCTCTTGCTTGGATTCCTTACCGCACGCGCCGATCACGAGCAGTGCGATCAGCACGCCACCGCTCGCGCGGTGGGTGCTCGCGCGGCGCATCATTTTACTTCCCGGCCCAACTCGTTGATGGCGACGATCATCTCGTGCAAGCGCGACGGGCTCTGGCGGTTCAGCGCGAACACGAGCCGCGGCTTGTCGTCGAGCTCGGGCTCGTTGGCCTCTTCGTGCAAGGCACCGCTCTTCTCGATGTTGCCCTTCTTCACGAGGTCGGAGAAGTCGCTTCCAAGCGTGGCGACCGCGTCGTCGGAAAGCTCCTTTTGCAGGCGGATGACGATGCGATCGCGCACGAAGCGCATCGAATGGTACGTCGAGTAGAAAAACTTCACGTAGTCGACGCCTTCCTGCGGCGAGGTGCAGATCTTGTAGAGCTTGGTGTCGCGCTCCGAGATGAGGTTGCGCGCCAACAATTGTTCGCGCACGAAACGGTCGAAGCTCGACCAATAATCTTCGCCCGGGAGATCCATGTAGAGAAGCGGCATGGGCGGCGCTTTGCCGGTTTGTATCAGCGTCAGCGTCTCGAAGCCTTCGTCGTGGGTGCCGAAGCCGCCGGGAAACAGAGCCACCGCGCTCGCTTCCATTAGGAAGAACAGCTTTCGCACGAAAAAGTATTTGAACGTGATCAGCTTGGGGTCGTCGCCGATCACGGGGTTGGGTGCTTGCTCGAACGGAAGCAGAATATTGACGCCGAAGCTGGCGCCGGCGCCCGCGCCGACGTTGCCCGCCTTCATGATGCCTTCGGCAGCACCCGTGATCACCATGAAACCGTCTGCGGCCAGCTGCTTGGCGAACTCGACCGCCATCAGGTAGTACGGGTCGTCTTCGGGCGTGCGTGCCGAGCCGAAGATCGAGACCTTACGCATGTCGCGATAGGGTTTGAACACGCGCGCGGCGTAACGAAACTCCGCCATCACGCGGCCCAGAACTTTCAAATCGAGCACTTCGAGGTGATCGCGGCGGCACTTGAGCGCGTGCACGATCAGCTCGCGCACCAGCCGGGTCTCCAGGTCCGCGTCGGGCTCCGCGTAGATGTCGCGGATCTCGTCCAGCACGCGCTCGGGTGTGTCGAATTCCTTCTTGGTAGTCGTCTCGAGTTCTTTCTTCATGTCATCCGATCAGTTCGAGGAGCAATGATAGATTGGGTTCGCGCACGACATAATTGGCACGACGCTCGAGCTCGGCGCTGCGCGGGTTGAATGCCACCACGCAACCCGCCACCCCGACCATCGGGATGTCGTTGGCGCCGTCGCCCACGAATGCGGCGCGGGAAAGCGACACCGCGTGCTTCTTCGACAGCTCGCGCAGTGCCACCGGCTTTCCTTCCAGGTCGAACGGCGTCGCTTGCCAACCGGTCAAGCGGTCGTGGTGGTCGAAGAGCAGCCGGTTGGAATAAATATCGTCGAACGGGTGCTCGGGAAACATGGTGTCGATCACGATATCCAGCGTTCCCGAGATCACGGCCAAGCGCGCGCCGCGTCGCTTCAATTCGTACAGCGTTCGGTGCGCGCCGTCGAAGTGCTCGAACTCGCGGATCGCATCCACGATGTCGCCGCGCGTCGCCTTGGCGTCGATCCAACCCTGCACGTCCAACTCGACCCACTGCGGGTACGTGATCTTTCCCTGGTCGTACCAACGATGCCGCTCCGCGTTGACCGAGTCATCGCCGGTGAAGCGGCGGTTCAAAATCTCCCAGATGACCTTTCCCGATGGATGACGGACGAGGGTTCCGTCGACGTCGAAGCAGATGAGGTCGTACGGGCGCTGCGCCATGCCGGCATTCTACCGCGTCGCCGGGCGTTGCGCCACGCGCACCATGTAGAATCCGAGCCCCAGGAAGAGCGCGAGGGCGACATAGGGGCCCGCGGCGCCCATCCACGCGTGACCGCCCCAGTCGGGACGGCGCCCAATTGCGTAGGCGATACCGGCGATCGCCACCCCCATGATTCCCTGCCCCGCCACCAGGCCCGAGCCGAACAGCACGCCGTTTTCGCGCGCCTCGTTCAGGCGCTTCTCGTCGTGCTTGTTTCGGCGCTCCACCCACCACCGAAACACGCCGCCCGCGAAGATGGGGCTCATCGACGAGAGCGGGAGGTATAGCCCGACCGCGAACGGGAGCGCGCGAATGCCCAGCAGCTCCACGATCAGCGCCATCAGCGCGCCGATGAACACGAGCGTCCAGGGAAGGTTGGCGGACAGAATCCCCTCGATGACGGTCTTCATTAGAGTGGCCTGGGGCGCAGGGAGATCCGTGGTTCCGAAGCCGTACTGGCTGTTGAGAACCATCACCGACGCGCACACCGCGGTCGCCGAGGTCAGGACGCCGATCAGCTGCCCCCACTGCTGGCGCTTCGGTGTCGCACCGAGGAGAAAACCCGTCTTGAGATCCTGCGACGTATCGCCCGCGATACTGGCCGCGGTGCACACGATAGTTCCCACCGTGAGTGCCGTCACCTTCCCCACCGTATCGGTCCAGCCCAGGAGGTAGAACACGGTGCTGGTGCCGATCAAGGTCGCGATGGTCATGCCCGAAGTGGGGTTCGACGACACGCCGACGTAACCCACGATGCGCGACGAAACCGTCACGAAGAAAAAGGCGAAGAATGCCACGCACAGCGCGGCCACCACGCGCATGCCCACCGAGTCGACGTGCGCCAGCACGGTGGGAACGAATGCGATCACGAGCACGATCGCCACCACGCCCACCAATAGATGCTTGAAGGACATGTCGGTGTCGGTTCGCTCCACACCCGCGGCCCGCGACTCGCGCTGGGTCAGCTCACCGAGTCCCGCGCGAAAGGCACCCACCATGGTCGGCAGCGTGCGAACGATGGTGAGAATGCCGCCCGCCGCCACACCACCCGCGCCGATGTAGCGGATGTAGCGCGACCAAATCTCATCGGCGCTCATGTCGGCGATGGGCTTCACCGTCTCCGGGAACAGCGGCTCGACGATGTATTGCCCGAAATGCGCGATCAGCGGGATGAAGATCATGGCACTCACCAAGCTGCCCGCCACCATCACCGCCGAGACGTTGTAGCCCAGGATGTAGCCCACGCCGAGAAACATGGGGGCCGCTTCCAGCGTGAACACGCCCTTAGGAAGCTTCGGAATCTTCTGCACGAAGTCTTCCGGCCACAGATGGACAATGTCGGTGCACGCCTTGTAGACCGCGCCGATTCCCAGCGCCGAGAATACGGTGCGCGCTTGCGTGCCGCCGCGCTCGGAGGCGACCAGGATTTCCGCGCACGCGGTGCCTTCCGGATACGGAAGGTGGCCGTGTTCTTTCTTGATCAGCGGCCGGCGCAGCGGGATCATCGCCAGCGTTCCCAAAAGTCCGCCGCACATCGCCAGCAGCGTCAGTTCGAGGAGCGACGGCGAAAGACCCCACAAAAACAGCGCCGGAATGGTGAAGATGACGCCCGAAGCCAGCGACGAGCTCGCCGACCCGATGGTCTGCGACATGTTGGACTCGAGTATGGTCGACTGGCCCGACGCGCGGCGTGTCATGTGCAGGAACGCCACCGTCATGACGGCGATCGGGATCGACGTCGAGACGGTGATGCCGACCTTCAATCCCAGGTACGCGTTGGCGGCACCGAAAACGATGCCGAAGATGGCGCCCATGAGCACGCTTCGAAACGTGAATTCCTTGAGGTTTTCAGAGGGTGCAACCAGCGGCCGGTACGCGTCGCCCGAAATACCGCCGATGGCGCCGTGCGGGAGCTTGTCGCGAGTGGGCTCGGCCATGGAAGGGGGAGAATACGTCGTCGGTAACGGCGGCGTCCACCTTTGAAATCGCGCCCGCGTCCTCTACAATAGCCCGATGGCGAACGATCGAGAGTCTCGCGACCCGTCGCGCTGGGTCGACGAACACGGCGACGCGTTGTTTCGATTCGCGGTGCTTCGCGTTCGCGATGCCGAGATCGCGGCCGACTTGGTGCAAGACACCTTTCTATCCGCGCTGAAGGGAATCGAAGGCTTTCGCGGGGGATCATCGATTCGAACCTGGCTCACCGGAATTTTGAAGCACAAAATCGTCGACTATTATCGTCGCAATCGCTCGGAGGTCCTCGAGAGCGACTTGAGCCCGACCGGCGACGAGATGGAACACGCGGACAGCCTGCGCCCCAGTTGGAAGGAATCCCCCGCCACCCTGGTCGAGAATCGCGAGTTTTGGGGGGTGTTCACGGAGTGCCTGGACGGGCTCCCGGAGGCCCACCGGCGCGCCTTCTCGATGCGCGAATTCGATGGGCTCTCGGGCGAAGAAATTCGTAAGGTGCTCGAGGTGACGCCGACGAACCTGTGGGTCATGCTCCACCGGGCCCGCACCAAGCTCCGTCGCTGTCTGGAAATGAACTGGTTCGAAGGAAAATGATGTCGCTGAGCTGTCGAGACGCTGCCCGCATGCTGTCCGAGAAACGCGACCGACGCCTGTCGTGGCGTGCGCGAATTTCGCTGCGTCTACATATGTTCGCGTGCAAGATGTGTCAGGTCTACGGCTCGCAGCTCGCGGTCGTGAACCGGGTTTGCAACGAGGCCGGTGTTCGCGCGGAAGACAAGTGCCCGGGAGAGCTTTCAGTCGATCGCAAACGGAAGATAAAGGACGCGATAGCGCGCGATTCGCGCCCGCGCTAATTCTCCGCTTGTCGCCACCACAGCTCGAGCGTCGTACACGATGCCGGCAATCCCACACATGGTTAGAATCCTAACTTTCCGCTGGGAACCGACGAGTACTGGGCGGTGTTAGAAACGGCTGGATTGCGCGTGCCGCGTCGGCTACGATCCCCGTTTACGAGGTTGACCAGGAAAGTTTCGGAACGCATGGGCAACGTATTCTCACAACTCATCGGCGGCGTGGCCATCATGGTCGTTGCGACGCTGCTCGGCATCGTCGTCAATGCGGTGCGCCCCAACGGCGTGGCGTTGATCCAGTCGGGGGCGCCGGTTTCGACCGCGCAGCACCCCGCCTCCGCCGATTCCGCCGCCGCGGACACCACACACGCGCTCGCCGAAGGCGCGATTTCGCTGGCCGAAATGAAGCGGTTGTTCGACCAGGGCTCCGTGATCATTCTCGACGCGCGCGACGCATCCGAATATGAGCAGGGGCACATTCCTGGGGCCATCAATATTCCGTACGACCGCATTCCCGAATACTTCGACGTGCTCACCTCGCAAGTTCCCATGGACGCACACGTGGTCGTGTACTGCCGCAGCCTGACCTGCGATTTCAGCGACCAACTCGCGACCGAGCTCAAGATCATCGGATACAAGAACATCTCGGTGTTCTCGGGCGGTTGGGACCAATGGACCACGGCCGGCTATCCCATCGAAGGGATGGTTGACAAGTGATCGGCCGCATTCTCGCCCATCGCTGGCTGAATCTCTTCCTGCGCCTGCTGGTGGGCGGCATGTTCGTGTTCGCGGCCTGGTCGAAAGTACTGGAGCCGGCTGGCTTCGCCATGTCGGTGCGCGGGTACAAGATCATTCCCTTCGCGCTTTCCAACCTGTTCGCGCTCGGCGTCTCGTGGACCGAGCTCGTCGCCGGTGTCATGTTGATCCTCGGCATCTTCACGCGCAAGGCCGCGGGTGCCATCGCCATCTTGCTGATCATGTTCATCGTCGCCATCGTGATGGTGATCGTGCGCGGCATGACGGTCGAGTGCGGCTGCTTCGGCAGCGAAGGCGGATCGAACACGTCGTGGATTCTGATCGCTCGCAACCTGGGGCTCCTGTTCGCGACGTATCTCATCATGCGCTACAACGACGGCTTCTTGAGCCTGTTCCCCGGCGGCCGCCCCGAAGTCAAGCGCCTCTCCGAGTTCTAGCCTACCAATTGAACCCCAGGTAGCGCGCGTCATCCGGCGGCACGTCGAACACGCGCACCAGATCGACGATCACCTTGTCGCTCGCAAGCCTCGTCACCGCTTCGGCGAACTCTCGCGTGCGGTGACCCACGACTACCACGTCGGCAAACGCGATGACTTCGTCCAGTTGGGTCGAGAGAAGACGCGAGACGTGGGGAATCTCGGTTTCGATGTACGCCTTGTTCGCGCCCACCAGCCGCGCCAACGAAACGTTCTGGTCGTAGATGCGAATGTCGTAGCCCTTGCCGAGGCAAATCTCGATCAGGCGAACCAGCGGGCTCTCGCGAAGGTCGTCCGTGCCGGGCTTGAAGCTCATCCCCAGAAACCCGAGCCGCTTCTTTCCCTGCGAAAAAATCACGTTGGCCGCGCGATCGACTTGCACGTCGTTGCTCGGCAAGAGCGACGAGAGCAGCGGGAGGTTCAAGTCGCGCGAGCGCGCGTAGTAAACCAGCGCGCGCACGTCTTTGGGAAGGCACGACCCGCCGAACGCGAACCCGGGCTTCAGGTACGCGGGCGATATGTTGAGCTTGGTGTCGGCCGCGAAGATGCGCATGACCTCGTGGCTGTCGACGCCGGCGGCCTTGCACACAGTGCCGATCTCGTTCGCGAAGGTGATCTTGGTGGCGTGGAACACATTGTCCACGTACTTCACCGTTTCGGCAATGCGGATGCTGGTCGCGAACACGGGGGCTTCGATCCCTTGGTACAACTCGACAATGGTGGCGGCGGTTTTCGGATTGAAGGCGCCGACGACGGTTTTGGGCGGCTGAAAAAAGTCTGCGACCGCGCTCCCTTCGCGGAGGAACTCCGGGTTCACGGCCACCTCGACGCGCGGCGGCAGCGCACTCCCGAATCCGCGCTCCAGCGCCGGCACCGCGACTTCCTCCGTGCTCCCGGGTAGCATCGTGCTGCGAATGCAAACCACGTGTCGCTCGTTCTTGGATCGCAGCGCGGCGCCGATCTCCTCGCACACGCGCGCGACGTAGCCAAGATCGAGGCTCGCGTTGGCGCGGCTCGGCGTTCCGACGCAGACCAGCGCAACGTCGCTTTGCGCCACCGCCTCCGCCGCCGACGCAGCCGTGCGGAGACGCGCGCTCGCCACCGCCGCGGCGATCAACTCGTCGAGGTCCTTTTCCACCACCGGCGAGCGCCCGGCCGCGAGGATGTCGCGCTTGGCGGCGCTGACGTCCAAGCCGACCACGGAATGCCCGTTCTTGGCGAAGCACGCCGCCGAGACGCAACCCACGTAACCCAGGCCGAAGATGCTGATCCTCATTTACTCTCCAGCGCGCGCGCGAGCGCACGCGTCAAATTACGCCTCTCGTAGTGCGCGACGGCATCGGCGCTGCGCGCGTGCGACATGGTTCCCGACTGCCAGGCGTCGTACAACGCTTCGACGGCGCGCGAGGCTCCCGCGACGTCGTCCGGTTCCACGCACACGCCCGCTTGCGTCTCTCCAATGATGTCGCGCACTTCGCCTTCCGGGACCATCGCGAGTATCGTGTTGCCGGAGCCCAAATACTGGAAGAACTTGGAAGGAACCCAACCTCGGCTCTTCTCTCCGCGCGAGAGCACCAGCAGCAGTGCGTCCGAGTTCTTCAAGACGCGCAGGTGCTGGTCGTAGTCGACGTACCCGAGGCGCTCGACCACACCGTCGAGCCCGCGCGACTGTATGACCGGATCGTATCCCTGTCCCAGCACACCCATGAAGCGAATGCGTGTGCGGGCTTTGGCCTCCGGCCGGCGCGCGAAAAACGCCTCCAGCGCTTCGAAGAAATAGAGCGGCGAGTAGGTCTTCAACGCGTCTCCGAGCTCGCCCGCGTAATCGGATCCCACACTGTAGTAGAAAGCGCCCGCGTAGGTCACCGTGAACTTCTGGTTGCGCTCGCGCTCGATGGACGAGAAATCCGCCGCGTCGAAGCCGTTGTGGATGGCGACGAATTTCTCGCGCCGTTGGCCGCCTCCGAATTCGTCGAACATACGAGCGTCGTTGGTGCGGGTGTTGGATACCACGCCGTCGCACGTGCGGACGATCCATCCTTCGAGCTTGCGGTCCATCCAGCGCCGGAGGCCCTTGCGCTGGTAGGTGATGCTCTGTGTCCACGGATCGCGGTAGTCGATCACCACGCGAACATCGCGATTGCGTTTCAGCAGCGTGCCGATCAGGAACGACGAGAAGGGATGACCCGAGATGTAGACACACCGCACCCCTTCCTGGTCAACCAGCCGTCGCGCGCGACGCAGCGCCGCGAACACCCAGCCGACGTGCGGATCCGGAAACGCGATCGCGTTCCACAGCACGTACAGCCGCGTGTGCATGCGCGAACGAATCGTCTTCGCTCGCGGGCCCGCGGCGGGCGCGTCGAATCCTTCGTTCAACGCTTCCATTCCTCGCGTCCGATGAACTCGAACGCCCTCGGGAACCAAACGAAGGAGCGACGCATCGTAGGTGGGAAACTTGCCGTTGGCGGTCGTCAGAACGATCGAGTTCCACCCGAACTCCGGTAGATACTTGATGAACTTGAGCGTTCGATACACGGCGACGGCGCCGGCGGGCGGAAAAAAGTATGCGATCACGAGCACCTGCTTCACAGCCTAGCCCAGCGACAGCTCGTCCAACCACTCGGGCGGCGGCGCGGGCCCTGCGGCAGCGCGCGGGTGCACGAAACCGACCAGGTCGGCGCCGCGCCCCACCAAGGTGCGCCCGCCCACAACGATTTCGAACGGGTCGAATCGCACGCGCACCAGACGGCGCGCCCCGTGGGACTCGATGGCGATGAGCGCGTCGGTGGAGTCCAAACGCAGCGGGTTCACCGCGACCTCGGTGCTTCGAATCGCGGAGAGAATCACCACGCGCGACTCGAACTCGGCGCTCACCCGGACGGCAACACCGCGCTGCAGATCGCCATACCGCGGCGAGTACCAGCAGGTGCGGTCGACCGGGTCATCGATGGCGTCGACACGAATCTTCTGGTCGGCGAACCCCTCGAACACGCGTACGAAGCGGCGCGGATCGGTAACACTCACGCGCGTTCCTTCGGTCACGGCGGTTCCGGGTGGAGTGGGCGTGCGAAACACGATGCGCGCGACGTGTGTTTGCGGCACAACGGGTGCTTGATCGCGCGTTCGGATCGCATCGAGCACCAGGACGGTGCCATGCGAAACCACGAGCGCCCGCGTGTGCTGCATCTGCACCCCGTCGGCGCCCTGCAATCTGCGACGGTTCCCGATTGCCGCCGCTCCCGGCGCGGCGCCGAATCCCAAGAATTCGCCCGGCGTGACGCTCTCCCATCGAAACGGCTCCAAGCTCCGCATCGATTCCACTTCGTCCACCACCGGCGCGTTGTGAGCGCGCGCGCCCTTGAAATAGGTCCGCGCCTCCGGGTCGGCGAAGTACACGTACGTGCCGGCGTCGACTACGACGGGAACGCCTTCCAATTCGAGCTCGAAACTGCCCGCGTCGGCGTGCAAATGGCCGTGCGAGAACAAATGTCGGTGCTGGGGACCATGCGCGAATACAACCGCGGCATCGGAATCGCGCACGACGCTGATTCCGGCTTCGGCGAAATGGCGCGCGTGGCCGGTGGGAACGCGCAACGCGAGCAGGTCGCGTCCCCATCGCGTGCTTGCAAACACCCGAGCGTGCGCGGGGCGAAGCGCAGCCTCGAATGCGTTCGAGTGCGGAGAGAGCGCCGGGGCATCGACCCCTTGCGACAAGACGAAGAAGTGATCGATGGTGTCGTCGCCGATGCGGGGGTAGCGCCCCGATGGCATCGCGAGCTCCAAGTGTGCGATCGACATCGCGCGCGCCCGCTCCAAGACGGTCGCGGGGGGAGTTTCGCCGCGAACCGCCTGGGCGTGAAGATAGAGCAGGACGAAATCCAGCGCGTACGCGTGATAGTTGACCGACGCTTCGTACTGGACCCCGTCGGCCAGCACTTGGCGCTCCACCTCGCCGACGAACACTCCCTCCGCGCGCGCCATCCACGCCTTCGAATCTTTCCAGACCGGCCAGTAGGCGCCGAACAGGAACAGCATCGCCACTTCGCCCAGCAGGTGGTTGTTGGGAATGGGCCATTGCGAAAGGTGCGAAGCGACGTGGTCCGCCTGGCGCAAGACGGATCGCACGATGCGCGCCGCGCGCTCTTCCGAGGGCAAGGGCGCGTCGGCGACCGCCGCCAGCGCCTGGCTCCACACCGCGAGGCGGGTCGCGATGTCGAGCGGGCTCGCCCAGTTGATGCCGAGGAGATACGGATTCGACACACACCACGAGTCGATGATCGCGTACACGCGATCGGCCAACTCCGGATCACGAGTCGCGCGGTACGCGCCGGCGAGATCCAAGAGGAACATCATCTTGTTGAGGTGCCACAACGTCACGACGTCCCCACCCTGGGAATAGAACGAAAGCGTTCCCACGTACTTCCGCGGCCAACGCGCGCCGAAGAACGGGTCGCGGTGCCAGTCCGTCGACGGCGTCACCGACAGAGTCCTGCCCAGCAAGTCCCACTCGCCGGCACGTGCGCGCTCCACCGCGGCCAAATCGATCGGTGGCGCGCTGTCCCACAGCGTGCGCGGGGTGGATTGCAGATGCGCCTCGAGCAACCGTGAGAACGGCGGGGTTGTGTCAGTGTCAGCGACTGAATACGCCGGGTCGACGCGGGTGAGGACGTCGGCCACCGACAGCTCGGGTCGCAGTCGTTCGTAGACGAAACGAAGGCGCCTGCGCTCGATAGCGCCGCGAGCGCGGGTAGCGAAGGACTCCATTAGCAGATTCCTATCCCGTAGGTGAATCCAGGTGGCAAAACGATGGTCCCGGCAAGGCAGATGAACGGGTTATTCGGGCCCCAATGATACCAGTCGAGTGACTGCCTTCGCAATCGCAAACACCGAGCCGTCCTGAGCTTACGCGACGGTGCGGAAAACGAAAGGTTGTGGTCGGGAGATTGCGCCTAGGCGCGTCCGACCGCCCAAGATATCGACGTCGATAGCCCCCCTAGAACGCGTAGAACAACTCGTGCGTGCGATTCACCGCTAGAGCGTTGGTGCTGACGCGCCGGCGATAGTAGTCCCGCCAGGGATCTGGCAGACGGGTCTTCTCATAGAAGACCCGACCCGCGAGTAGATCCCTCACTCGCCACGGCCGGTTGGCGAGGCCCAAAAGCATCGCCGACGTCACACGACTCCCCTTCTCGCGTCGCCGCTTGATATAGTTTCGCCACACTTGGAAGATCGTGAGTTTCTCGATCGAGGCCTGGCGGCGTTTCGCCCACGCAATCGTCTCGCGCTTGTGCGCGGCGGTGCTGTGACGGATCATCAAGTCGAGCAGATTGATCTCCCAAAGCGGGTTGCGCTCGTCGCGTCGCTCTCTCGACGACGTGATGCGATGCGTGACATCGCAGCCGAGGGAGGCGATCGCGCGTGGGTAAGCCGCGTGGTCGTCACTGCGAAGCGTCACGGAACGCTGG